>Ga0209933_1000054_pt1 | contig 412191 bp, 350 predicted proteins | sample ThiBiot_300_biof_FD_183944 | JGI IMG/M metagenome (GOLD analysis project Ga0209933, IMG submission 183944) | Wastewater bioreactor microbial communities from Cape Town, South Africa - Thiocy_cont_300_biof (SPAdes) | ecosystem: Engineered > Bioremediation > Thiocyanate > Unclassified | place...
GGGTCCAGGAATTCCAGCCGCACTTCGGCCGCCGGGAAGGTCACGCCGTCCAGTTCGAAGCCGCCCAGTTCCTGGACCTGGCCGTCCTGCACGGGCACGTGGGCGATGATGCGCTTGCCCAGGTTGGCCTGCCAGATGCGGACCACGGCGATGCCGTCGCCAGCCGGCCGCACCAGTCCACGATGGATGGCGAAGGGGCCGACGGCGGCGCTGAGGTTGCCGCAGTTGCCGCTCCAGTCGATGACGGGCTGGCCGATGGCGACCTGGCCGAACCAGTAGTCGACGTCGCAGTCGGGGCGGGTGCTGGGACCCACGATGACCACCTTGCTGGTGCTGGAGGTGGCGCCGCCCATGCCGTCTATCTGCTTCTCGTAGGGGTCGGGGCTGCCGACCACGCGCATCAGGACGCGGTCGCGGACGCTGGGGTCGGAGGGAAGGTCGGCGGGCAGGAAAAACACGCCCTTGCTGGTGCCCCCGCGCATGTAGAGGGCGCGGATAGGAGTTTGGCGGGACAATGAGTCAATGTGATGCATGGGGAACTCCGGGCTTGAATACGATGCAGACGGGGCTGCCTGTGCGCGCGAGCACGGTCGATGGCTGGGCGGCATGCAGGCGCACGATGGAGTCGGCGTCTTCATTCGCTGCCCAGAGAGCCGGCGGGTCGGGAGCAAGCGTGATGAACCGCGGCGTCGTGCCTCCTGTTTCGTGCCAACCGCTGGGTGACAAGCGCCCGTCGTGGACGGCGAAGCAGGCGATGCTGCCGTGGCCCCGATTGGAGACGTACAGCTTGCTTTCGTCTGCAGACAGCGCGATGCCTGATGCCGTGTTGTCGCCCGTGTAGTGGGCCGGCAGCGTGGACCATCGTTCGAATGGAGTGAAGACGCCGCGCTGGGCGCATACCCGGGCGGCCAGCACCTGGCTGGAAAGCTCTAGGACTATCCACGCGATTCGGCCGTCGCCGCTGTAAGCCAGATGGCGAGGACCGCTGCCGGCGGCAAGTGGAGAATCGTGCATCCATGTCAATCGCCCCGAGGCCTCGTCCAGATGGACGGCATGGACCGTGTCGGTTCCCTTGTCCGGAACGGCCAGCCAATCGCCGGTGGGGTGGTAGACGAGCTGGTGGGGGTGAGCCCCCGTCTGCTGGTTGCGGTGCGGCCCGGGTTTTCCTGGCAATGGCAAGGTGTGCGCGACTTCGCCCAGGCTACCGTCGGTCTGGATCGGGAGTGTCGCCAGGTTGCCGCTGGCGAAATTCGCCACCAGCAGCCATCGACCGCCGCGGCTGGCCAGGAAATGGACGGGGTTGTTGCCTCCACAGGCGTAAGTCCCCAAGTCCAGCAGCGCGCCGTCGTCCTGGATGCGGAAGGCGCTCACGCTATCGCCGTCGCCATGTACGCAATACAGATGCCTGGCCGTGGCATCCAGACACAGAAACGACGGGTTCGGCGCCGTCGAATGGTGGTGCCGATGATGCAAGCTGCCATCGGCAAGGAGGTCGAAGACTTCGATTCCTTGGCCTCTGGCCCGGCGGGCGAGCGTGGTCCGGCTGCCGGTATAGACGAAACCGGGAGTGGAGCCACCTTCGGAGTGCTGGTTTTCCATCTGATCAAATTGATTTATTTGATCAGATTATACAAATAAAAAAACCCTAGGCAACTATGCCCTCGGTTATTTTGAAGATGATTGTTTTAATATTGATTCAAATTCATCATATGAAAATTTTGTCGTTGTGTTTTTAGTGGTTATTTTGATCTAATTGTTGGGTTTCGCAGGTCCAGCGGCCGCAAGGTCGACTTCAGCCCGTCGTAGACCTGCCGCAGCACCGGGTTGAGCGAATCCGGGCGCATCCAGAGGTAGTAGCTCACGTCGGGCAGCCGGGGCAGGCCGTCCTTCTCGCCCAGCACGCGCATGTCGGGCCCCAGCAGCTCCACCGAGCGGGCGGTGACGCCCAGGCCGGCCCGTATCGCCGCCTTGATGCCTATCATGTGCGGCGCGAGATAAGCCGTGCGCCACGACATCCGCGCCGAATCGAGCGCGGTGAGCGCGATGCGGCGATACAGGCTGTGTTCATCGGCGATGATCAGCGGCACCGGCTTGCCGGGTTCGAAGACATAGTCCGCCGCGCACAGCCAGACGGTGGGCGAGGTGCGCAGCACCATGCCTTCCAGCGCCGGATCCTCGCGCGTCGACACCGTCAGGTCCAGTTCGCCCACGCGCAGCGACTCCATCAGGAAAGGGCTGCGGCCCACGTGGATTTCCATCTGCAGCCTGGGGGACAGCCGAGCGATGTTCGCCAGCAGCGGCGGCAGGATGCTGTCCGCCACGTCCTGCGGCGAGCCCACGCGCAGCGAGCCCGTCAGTTCGCGGTCCTTCAGCGCCCGCCAGGCTTCGTCGTTGATGGCGATCATGTGCTTGGCGTAGTCCAGCAGCCTGCGCCCGTGCGCCGTCAGGCGCTTGTAGCGTCCCGCCTTCTCGAACAGCGGCACGCCCGCCTGGGCTTCCAGGCGCTGCATCTGCTGGGTCAGCGCCGCTTGCGTACGGTGCGTCTTTTCCGCGGCCGCGAGGTAGGTCTCGTGCTCCGCGATCGCCACCAGGGTGCGCAACTGGGTCAGGTCGAAGTTCTTCATATAAGAGATGCTTATATTTTGGGGGTCGATTTCTAAATTGTGCTGGGAGGTTTCGCTACATAGACTGTGGATCGGCCAACGAAATTATAAGTTTCAACGATAGTTTTATCGATGTCACCCCAGGCTGGAAGCGATGGCGACCGGCCGCATCCACAGATATCTCCCATGAGCAAAACCATCACCGCAGGGCAAGCGAAACAATGGCTGGACGAAGGTGGCGAGATCGCCTTCCTGGACGTGCGAGAGCATGGGCAGTACGGCGAAGCGCATCCCTTCTTCGTCGTGTCGGTCCCCTATAGCAGGCTGGAACTGGATGCCGAGCGCCTGGTGCCGCGCAAGAGCGTGCCCGTCGTGCTGCTGGACGACGGCGATGGCGTGGCCGAACGCGCGGCTACGCGGCTGAAGGCGCTGGGCTACGGCCAGGTGCACGTGCTGAGGGGCGGCGTGGCCGCCTGGAAGGCCGAGGGCTACGGGATGTTCCAGGGCGTGCACCTGCCGTCCAAGACCTTCGGCGAACTGGTCGAGCACGCCTATCACACGCCCCGTCTCCAGGCTCCCGAGCTGGCCGCCATGCAGGCGCGCGGGGAGGCCGTGGTGGTCCTGGACGGCCGGCCGCTGGACGAATTCCGCAAGATGAACATCCCGGGCGCGGTGTGCTGCCCCAACGGCGAGCTGGCGCTGCGCGTCCACGCGCTGGTGCCGGACGACACCACGCCCGTGGTGGTCAATTGCGCCGGCCGGACCCGCAGCATCATCGGCGCGCAGACCCTGATCAACATCGGCATCCCGAATCCCGTCTACGCCCTGGAGAACGGCACGCAGGGCTGGTACCTGAGCGACCTCGCGCTGGAGCACGGCAACGACAGGCGTTATCCGCAGGTGGACGCGGCGGAGCCGGCCTTGCAGGCGCGGCGGGACAAGGCACGGGAACTGGCCGGCCGGCACGGCGTCGCCGACGTCGATGCGGCGACGCTGGCGGGCTGGATGCGCCAGGCGGACCGCACCACCTTCCTGCTGGACGTGCGCACCGGCGAGGAGTTCGCCGCCGGCACGCTGCCGGGCGCGCAGCATGCGCCGGGCGGACAGCTCCTGCAGGGCACGGACCTGTACGTGGGGGTCAAGGGTGCCCGGCTGGTGGTGACGGACGACGACGGCGTCCGCGCACGGGTAGTGGCGAGCTGGCTGGCGCAGATGGGACGTGAGATCCATGTGCTGCCCGCGGCGGAATGGGCCCGCGCGCGCGCGGAACTGCCGGCGCCGGTGCCTGCCACCGCCGTGCCCGGCCTGCCGGTGATCGGCCCTGGCGAACTGGCCGGAATGGTGGCCGCGGGCGAGGTGCAGATCCTGGACGTCCGCGCCAGCATGGCCTATCGCCAGGCGCACATAGCGGGGGCGCGCTGGGCGATCCGGCCGCGCATGGCGGGCCAGGCGCGGGCCGGTACGCTGGTGCTGGTGGCGGCCAACGCCGAGCTGGCTGCGCTGGCCGCGGGCGAGTTGCCAGACGAGATCCGCGCCGGCGCGCGCGCGCTGATCGCGCCCGTCGCGCAGTGGCGGGAAGCGGGGCTGGCCGTCGAGGCCACGCCCGATACGCCGTCCGATGCGGACTGCATCGATTTTCTATTTTTCGTCCACGACAGGCACGACGGCAACAAGGAGGCCGCCCGGCGCTATCTCGCCTGGGAGACGGGCCTGATCGGACAACTCGACGCAAGAGAGCGGGGCGCATATCGCATCTCGCCATGAAACCTGAGGAGGAAAGCATGAAAATCAAGAACACGAAGCGGAGCGGCAAGGTGTCGACATCCGGCCTGGTCCTGGCCGCCGCGGTGGCCGTGGCCTGGGCGAGCCCGGGGCAGGCGGCCGATGCGGGCACGTTTCCGGCCAAGACGGTCCGGATGGTGGTGCCGGTATCGGCCGGCGGCAGCACCGACAAGATCGCCCGCCTGTTGGCGGAAAAACTGAATGCCAAGTGGGGCCAGGCCGTGGTGGTGGAGAACGTCACCGGGGCCGGCGGTTCGATCGGCGCGGCGCAGGTGGCCAAGGCGGCGCCCGACGGCTACACCTTGCTGCTGCACAGCGACGCCGTGGTGCTGAACACCGCGCTGCTCAAGAAGCCGCCCTATGCGCTCAAGGATTTCTCCGGCGTGGTGCGGGCCATTGCCAATCCGCAGATCCTGGTGGTCCGGCCCACGCTGGGCGTCAAGACCTTCCAGCAATACCTGGCGCTGGCGAAGAAATCCCCGGGCCAGGTGACGGTCGGCCTGCCGACCAGCGGCGGCATCGCCCACATCGCGCACGAGATGATTCAGGCGCAGACCGGCATCGACGTCAACTACATCCCGTATCCCGGAGGCGGTCCGGCCGCGGTCGACGTCATGGGCGGGCACATCGACGCCACCATGATCACCATGGCCGCCGTCACCGAGTTCATCAAGGCCGGGCGCCTGGTGCCGCTGGCCGTCACGACCTCCTACCGTTCTTCCGCGCTGCCCGACGTGCCCACCGTGGCGGAGTCCGGCGTGCCCGGGTTCGACGTCGAGTCGTGGCAGGGCATCCTGGCGCCGGCCAAGACGCCCGCGGCCGTGGTGGAAAAGATCAACCGCGACGTGATGGAGATCCTGCGCCAGCCCGACATCAAGGCGCAGGTCGAGAGCATGGGATATGGCGTCGCGGGCGGCACGCCGGCCGAGTTCGACCAGTCGCTCCGCCAGGACCTGGAGCGCTATTCCCAGGTCATCAAGGCCGCGCGCATCACCTTGCAGTAAGCGGACGCGGGCCATCGCGCCCGCGGCACCGACCGACAAGACCAAGAGGGGACCATGTATCCGCGTAGTGAAAAAAGGCTGGCCACGGGCCTGCTGTATCTATTGCTCGGGGCCGGCACGTCGCTGCTCGCCTCGGGCTATCCCATGGGCACGCCCGCGCGCATCGGGCCCGGCTATTTCCCGTTCTGGCTGGGCCTCCTGCTGGCGGCGCTGGGCCTGTCCATCACCGTGCGGGCGTACGCGGCGCGGGCGCCGCGGGAGAAGCTGGAGCGCTGGGACTTCAAGTCGCTGTCCTGGATGACCGGATCGGTGGTGCTGTTCGGCGTCATGCTCAAGCCCCTGGGGCTGGTGCTGGCGATCGCCACGCTGGTCGTCGTCGCCAGCCGCGCCAGCCATGAGTTCACCTGGCGCGGCGCGCTGGCCAACGCGGCCGTGATGGTGGTGCTGATCGTCGGCGCGTTCGTCTACGGGCTGGGGTTGCCGTTCAGCCTGTGGCCCGCTTTCCTGGACTGAGGAGCGCTGAATGGAATTGCTGGACCATCTGGCGCTGGGCTTCGCCACCGCGCTTTCATGGCAGAACCTAGCCTATGCCTTCACGGGCTGCCTGCTGGGCACCCTGATCGGCGTCCTGCCCGGCCTGGGGCCGGTGCCGACCATCGCGATGCTGCTGCCCATCACTTATGCGCTGCCGCCCACGTCGGCGCTCATCATGCTCGCCAGCATCTACTACGGTGCCCAGTACGGCGGCTCGACCACCGCCATCCTGGTGAAGCTGCCGGGCGAGTCGTCGTCGGCGGTCACGCTGATCGACGGGCACGCCATGGCCACGCAGGGCAGGGCGGGCCCGGCCCTTGCCACGGCCGCCATCGCGTCCTTTTTCGCCGGCTGCGTCGGCGTGCTGCTGCTGGCGGCGTTCGCCGCGCCGCTGGCCGAGATGGCGTTCAAGTTCGGGCCGGCGGAGTATTTCTCGCTGATGCTGCTGGGACTGGTCGGCGCCGTGGCGCTGTCGTCCGAGTCGCTGGATGTGTCGCTGGGCATGATCGCCATCGGCATCCTCCTCGGTCTGGTCGGGACCGACGTGAACAGCGGCACCGTGCGGCTGGCTTTCGAGATTCCGCAACTGATGGAGGGTATCGAGTTCACCTGCCTGGCCATGGGCCTGTTCGGCGTGGCCGAGATCGTGGCGAACCTGGAAATGCAGAAGACCACCGGGACGACGGCCGTCGCGCCCATCGCCAGCCTGATGCCCACCCGGGAAGACGTCCGCAGGATGACGCCCTCGATCCTCCGGGGCACCGCGCTCGGGTCGGCCCTGGGCATCCTGCCCGGAGCGGGCGTGACCATTTCCGCTTTCTCGGCCTACACGCTGGAGAAAAAGCTGTCGTCCCGGTCGGCGGAAATGGGACACGGCGCCATCGAAGGCGTTGCTGCGCCCGAGGCTGCCAACAACGCCGCCGCGCAGACCAACTTCATCCCGCTGCTGACGCTGGGCGTTCCCGGCAGCGCCGTCATGGCGCTGATGCTGGGCGCGATGACCATCCACAACATCCAGCCGGGGCCGCAGGTCATGACCAGCCACCCGGCGCTGTTCTGGGGCCTGATCGCCTCGATGTGGATAGGCAACCTGATCCTGGTAGTCCTGAACCTGCCGCTGATCGGGCTGTGGGTGCGGCTGCTCAAGGTGCCGTACCGCCTGCTGTATCCGGCCATCCTGGTGTTCTGCTGCGTCGGCGTCTATTCCATCCAGAACTCGGTGGCGGACGTGTTCCTGGTCGCCGGCTTCGGCGTGGCCGGCTACCTGTTCGGCAAGCTGTCGATCTCGCCGGTGCCGCTGCTGCTGGGCTTCGTGCTGGGGCCCATGATGGAGACGAGTTTCCGGCGCACGCTCATGGTGGCGCGCGGCGACTTCTCGGTGTTCGTCACCCGGCCCATTTCACTGGGGCTGCTGATCGCCACGGCGCTGCTGATCGTGCTGGCGCTCGCGCCGGCCATCCGGCGCAAGCGGGCCGTGGTACTGGCCGAAGCGCAAGCCTAGCGTTCCTGGCACGGAGGCGGAGCCCGCCGATTCGTTCGCGCGGGCCGGTGCCTCTACAATGGTTGGGCGCCAGCCAGGAAGCCTGCCATCATGCCTTTACCGGAACCCTCCGCCCGCCGCTCCGTCCACCACCGCGTCATCGACATGCAGACCTACGCCCGCGATGACGGTCTGTACGACGTGGAGGCCCGGCTGGTCGATCGCAAGCCCTTTCCCTTCCAGCTCATGAGTTCGGACGAGCCACTGCCCGCGGGGGAAGCGCTGCACGACTTGTGGATACGCCTGACCGTGGATGACACCTATGTGATTCGGGACATCGTCGCGGCGTCGGATTCGACGCCGTGGCCGCTTTGCAAGGAAGCGACGGACACGCTGCGCGTGCTGATCGGCGAGCGCATCGCCCGGGGCTGGACGGCCATGGTCAAGGACCGGCTGCGCGGCGCGGCCAGTTGTACCCACTTGATGGAAATGCTGGTGCCGATGGCGACCACGGCCTTGCAGGGCATACGCGGGCTCCAGCGCGACACGCCCCTGCTGATGGGCGAGGAGCGGGCGCGGGAGAAGATCGATTCCTGTTTCGCCTACGGCCGCGATCGGGCTGTGGTGAAGATGCTGTGGCCGCGGTATGCGGCCGGGAGGCCCGACGGCGACGGGCCTCCCGAGGGTGGGCGGACTACGGTTTGAACGTCCCCGCCACCGCGGTGCTGAAGTCCTCGGGCTTGAAGTACTTGCGCAGCGCCGCGTTGACCTGCTCGGCGGTCAGCGCCTTCAGCTTGCGGTCGGATTCGGCCGCGAAAGCGAAGGTGCGGTCCAGGTCCAGGTAATCCGACCAAGCTCCCACCAGCCGCCGGTCCTGCGCGCGGGCCAGATGGCGCAGGTTCATCAGCGAATCGATGCCGTCCTTGACTTCCGCCGCGGTGAAACCGTCGCGCAGCACGCGTTCGGATTCCTCCTTGATGGCGGTTTCCAGCCGCGCCCGGTTGCTGGGCGCGTAGATGGCATACAGGGTCCATGCGCCCGAGGGTTCGTACGACGAAGCCGACAACTGGCTGCGCACGTTGTACGAGAGGCCTTCGCGTTCACGCACCCGCATCCACAACCGCGAGGTCTCGGAGCTGCCCAGCAGGTAGTTCGCCAGCATGGCGGCGGGGTAGTCCGGGTCGATGTCCTGCAACTTCACAGGCATGGTCGACAGGTAGAAGGCGTTGGCCTTGTCGGGCAGCGAGACGTCGAAGCGCTTGGCGGGCACCGCATGGTACGGGTCGTCCACACGGGTATAGGCCGGCGCCTGTTTCCAGCCTTGCAGGCCCTTGGTCAGGGACTGCTCGACCGCGGCCGGGTCGAAGTCGCCCACGGCGGCCAGCCGCACGCGGCCCGCGCCGTAGAAGCGGTCATGGAACTGCACCAGCGCGTCGCGCGTCAGCGCCTTGTAGGCGGCCTCCTGCTCGTCGAAGCTCGGGGTGTAGCGCAGGTCGTCGGCAGGCCACGGATTGTCGTGCCGCGCGAGGGTCTGCTGCGCGACCGCGGTGGGTTCCTGCCGGGCGCTTTCCACCGAGGCCAGGCCGCGGCGGCGGTATTCGTCCAACTGGTCCTCGGGGAAGCTGGCGTTGCGCAGCACGTCCAGCGCCAGTTCCAGCGTGGCGGGCAGGTTGTCGCGGGTGGTCGAGATGTCGATCACCGCGCTGGTGCCGCCGCCGCCGAAGCCGACGTCCGCCCGCAGCGCATCGAAACGGTCCTCGATCTGCTGGCGCGTCATCGTGGCCGTGCCGTTGTCGAGCAGGGCGCCCACGGCGCGGGAGATGTCGCGCTGGCCGCGCAGCGTCTGGGCATCGCCGAACTGCACCACCAGCCGGGCGTTGACCAGGTGGCCGCGCGTCGACTTGGGCAGCAGCGCCAGCTTGACCGGCCCGTTGGGCAGGTCCAGCGTCTTGCGCTGAGTGCGGGCGTCGATGTTGGCCGGCGTGGCGTCGAAGGCCTCGGCCTGCACGAAGTCGGTGTCGCCCTTGTAGCCCTTCAGCTCGGCCTGCAGGTCCAGGGGCTGCGGCGCGGGGGCGCGCTGGGGACCGTCGGTCGGGATGTAGGTGCCCAGGGTGCGGTTCGATTGCAGCAGGTAGCTTTCCGCCACGCGCTGCACGTCGGCCAGCTTCAGGTCGCGGATGCGGTCGCGGGTCACGAAGAACAGGCGCCAGTCGCCCTGGGCAATGCTTTCGGACAGCGATACGCCCACCTTCTGCGGGTCGCTGTAGGCCATGTCCCAGTCCTTGAGCCAGCGGGTGCGCGCGCGCTCCAGCTCTTCACTGGTGATCGGCTGCGCCTTGATGGACTCGATGGTCTCCAGCATCTTGTCGCGCGCGGCGTCCAGGCTGGCGCCGGGCTGCAACTGCACGCCCATCATGACCATGCCGGGGTCGTACATGCCGAAGGTGAAGCCGAAGGTCGAGGCGGCCAGCTTGGTTTCCACCAGCGCCTTGTACAGCCGGCCCGAGGGCGCGTCGCCCAGGATGCTGGCCAGCATTTCCATGGCCGCGGAGTCGGTCGCGCCGCCCTGCGGCGTGTGGTACATGGCCGCGACCATGGGCGAGCCGCCGGAGCGGCGCAGCGTGACGCTGCGTTCGCCGTCCTGGACCGGTTCCTCGGTGTACAGGCGCGGCAGGGTGCGCTTGGGCTTGGGGATCTTGCCGAAGGTGCGGGCGATGACCGCCAGCGTCTTGGCCTCGTCGAACTGGCCCGAGACGATCAGCACGGCGTTGTCCGGCTGGTAGTAGGTGCGGTAGAAGGCCTGCAGGCGGCCGATGTCGACGTTCTCGACGTCCGAGCGCGCGCCTATCGTGGTCTTGCCGTAGTTGTGCCACTGATAGGCCGTGGCCATCATCTTGCTCATCAGCACGCGGAACGGGTTGTTCTCGCCGCTTTCCATCTCGTTGCGGACCACGGTCATTTCCGAGTCCAGGTCCTTGCGCGCGATCAGCGAGTTGACCATGGCGTCGGCCTGCCAGCCCAGGTACCAGTCGAGGTTGGCCTCGTTGGCGGCGAAGCTGGCGAAATAGTTCGTGCGGTCGGTCCAGGTGCTGCCGTTGGCCTGCAGGCCGCGGCGCGAGAACTCGGCCAGCGCGTTGCGCATCGTGGGCGTGCCCTTGAACAGCATGTGTTCCAGCAGGTGCGCCATGCCGGTCTCGCCGTAGTTCTCCTGGCGGGAGCCCACGAGATAGGTCATGTTGACGGTGGTGGTCGGCTTGGACTGGTCGGGCGCCAGCAGGATGCGCAGGCCGTTGTTCAGCCGGTACTCGTTGATGCCCTCGACCGAGGTCAGCTTCTGCACGCCGGCGGGCAGGGCGGCCACGGTGGCCGGCGCGGGCGCCGCGTGGGTGGCCGGCGGCAGCAGGGTGGCCAGGGATAGGGCCACGCAGGCGAAGGCCCGGCCCAGGGGACCGGAGCGGTTGGCGGTGAGCGATGATGGCATGGGCGGACTCGAACCGTTCAGGAAGTGGATTGGAGTGCCGGGCCGCGGCAACGTTCCCGCCGCGCGGCCCGGGGTGCTACTTGGACAGCAGCCGCATGGCCTGTTCCAGGCCGTTCAGGGTGACCGGATACATGCGGCCCTGCATCAGTTTCCGGATGATGTCGGTGGATTGGCGGTAGGGCCACAGGCCCTCCGGCTCGGGATTGAGCCAGGCGAAACGGGGAAAGGCCGCGGCCATGCGCTGCAGCCAGATCGCGCCGGCCTCGGTATTGTGGTATTCCACCGAGCCGCCCGGCTGCAGGATTTCGTAGGGGCTCATGGTGGCGTCGCCGACGAAGATCAGGCGCCAGTCCGGGTTGTACTTGCGCAGCACGTCCCAGGTGTGGGCGCGCTCGGCGTGGCGCCGGCGGTTGCTTTGCCAGACCCAGTCGTACAGGCAGTTGTGGAAATAATAGACTTCCAGGTGCTTGAACTCGCTGCGCGCGGCCGAGAACAGTTCCTCGATCCGCTGGATGTGGCTGTCCATCGTGCCGCCCACGTCCAGCATCATCAGCACCTTCACCGTGTTGTGCCGCTCGGGCACCATGCGGATGTCCAGGTGTCCCGCGTTGCGCGCGGTGCTGCGTATGGTGTCGTCCAGGTCCAGTTCCAGGTCGGCGCCTTCGCGGGCGAAGCGGCGCAGCCGCCGCAGCGCCACCTTGATGTTGCGCGTGCCCAGCTCCACCTGGTCGTCGTAGTCGCGGAAGCTGCGCATGTCCCAGGCCTTGACCGCGCTGTGGTTGCCGGCGCTGTCCTGGCCGATGCGGATGCCTTCGGGGTGGTAGCCGCCGCTGCCGAAGGGCGAGGTGCCCCCGGTGCCTATCCACTTGCTGCCGCCCTCGTGGCGTTCCTTCTGTTCTTCCAGCCGCTGGCGGAACAGTTCCATCAGCTTGTCCCAGCCCAGCTTCTCGATCGCGGCCTTGTCCTCGGGCGACAGTTCGCGCATGAAGCGCTGCACCAGCCATTCGGCCGGGATCTCCTTGCCCGGCGGGAAGGCCGCCTCGACGCCCTTGTAGTAGCTGGCGAAGGCCCGGTCGTAGCGGTCGAACTGGCTCTCGTCCTTGACCAGCGTCATCCGGGCCAGCAGGTAGAACTCGTCCACCGACGGCGCGATCACCCGGCGCGACAGCGCTTCCAGCAGCGTCAGGTACTCGTTGATCGAGACCGGTAGCTGGTGCTTGCGCAGATGGTAAAAAAAATCAATGAGCATGGCAGGCTCCCCCCTACGCGCTTCGCGCGCCCCCCAGGGGGCGGCGCTGGCGGACCGGCAAAGCCGGATCCGCGGCGCCCTGGATGACAGGCAGGGTGGATCGATGCGATTTCATGCCCGTCTGCCGCTTCTAGCCATGAGGACCAGACGTTCGAACAGGTGGACGTCTTGTTCGTTTTTCAGCAGGGCGCCGTGCAGCGGGGGTACGGCGGCTTCGCGGTCGGTGCTTTTCAGGGCTTCCGGCGGGATGTCCTCGGCCAGCAGGACCTTGAGCCAATCCAGCAGTTCGGACGTGGACGGCTTCTTCTTCAGGCCCGGGGTCTCGCGCAGTTGGAAGAAACTGTCCAGCGCCGCAGACAGCAGTTCCTTCTTCAGGCCGGGGTAGTGGACCCCGACGATGCGCTCCATGGTTTCCTTCTCGGGAAACCGGATGTAGTGGAAGAAGCAGCGCCGCAGGAAGGCGTCCGGCAGGTCCTTCTCGTTGTTGGAGGTGATGATGACCAGCGGCCGGTGCACGGCACGCACGGTTTCCCGCGTCTCGTACACGTGGAATTCCATGCGGTCCAGCTCGCGCAGCAGGTCGTTGGGGAATTCGATGTCGGCCTTGTCGATCTCGTCGATCAACAGCACCACCGGCTCGGGCGAGGCGAAGGCCTGCCACAGCACCCCGCGCACGATGTAGTTCGTGATGTCACGCACCTTCTCGTCGCCCAGTTGCGAATCGCGCAGGCGCGAGACCGCGTCGTACTCGTACAGCCCCTGGTGCGCCTTGGTGGTGGACTTGATGTGCCATTGCAGCAGCGGCCGCCCCAGCGCTCGGGCCACTTCCTCGGCCAGCATGGTCTTGCCGGTGCCGGGTTCGCCCTTGATCAGGAGCGGGCGCTCCAGCGTGAGCGCGGCATTGACGGCAAGCGTCAGGTCGTCGGTGGCGACGTAGGTGTCGGTGCCCTGGAAGCGGGCAGTGGACGGCGAGACGGACTGGGGCATGGTCGGACTGGCGGTAGGGCCCCGCAGGGGCGAAGCACCCAGTATAAGAAAAGTCCGGACGGGCAGGGGGGCGCTGGCGCCCGCACATGCAGGCGGGCGGCGGACGGAGGTTGTTCCTGATGTATCATTAGGGGTTAAATAAAGACGGAAACCGGACTTCAGTACAACAATACGGTTTCCCGATGGAATAAAACGGAGACGCTTCGTTGGCCTGTGGGGGCCGGGCGTTGCCGCTCAGTCGTTTCGCCGCCCGGTATCGGGATTTCTCTTGATTCTGATAGAGCGTTCTAATGAAGTTGAGCATAACGAAGCGGGCGCTGCCCGTATTGGCCGCCCTGGCCGCCTGTGCGGTCGTCGGCTCGGCCGCGGCCCAATCCGCCCCGCCGGCCACCATCACGGGCAATGCCGATGCCGCCCGTGACAAGAATTCCATGTGCATAGGCTGCCATGGCATTCCGGGCTACAAGTCCAGCTTTCCCGAGGTCTATCACGTTCCGATGATTGCTGGGCAGAACGCCAAGTACATCGAGGCGGCGCTGAAGGAATACGCCAGCGGCGCCCGGACGCATCCTTCCATGGTTGGCATCGCCAAGAGCCTGTCCGAACAGGACATCGCCGATCTGGCCGCCTATTACTCCAGCCTGAAGTGAGCCGTCCGACCATGAAGACCACCCTGCGCCTTTCCTTTCTCGTCGGCAGCGTCTTGCTCTCGCTGTCGGCCGCCCAGGCCGCCGGCGACATCGCCGCCGGCAAGGCGGTGTTCGACCGCATCAACTGTGCCTCGTGCCACGGCGCCGATGCCAAGACCTCCATCGATCCCAGCTATCCGCAGCTGGCGGGCCAGCATCCCGACTACCTCGCGCATGCGCTGAAGGCGTATCGCCGCGGCCAGTCCAATGCCGCGCCGTCGGCCAACATCCGCAAGAACCCCATCATGGGCGCCTTCGCCGTCCAGTTGTCCGACAAGGACATCGAGGATGTGGCGGCGTATCTGTCCAGCCTGCCGGGTAATCTGGCTGTGAGGAAGTAACCCCCCCCTACGCGCTTACGCGCGCCCCCCAGGGGGCGATGCGGGTGGACCGGCGGAGCCGGATCCACCGCATCCTCGGCCTGGGTGGGGTCTCTTGGTGTGAGCATCGCGTTCCTGGTGGAACTCTGGGGAAGCGGGGGCGACATACGGGCATGAGAAAACAATAAAGCACCGGATGTCAGCGTTGAAGAGTCGAGACCGCTAGAGGGCGGGGTCGACGCAAGGCCTTGCGGGGTCTCCTGGCTCAATGCTGTTCAGCATTGGCAACCGAATTTTCAAGGCTGGACCGGCGCTTTCCTTGCGCGAGGTTCGCTTATGCCGTCTCTTATTTCCACATTACCGCTGGAGGTGCTCGGTCTCATTCATCAGCAACTGATGGACGGCACCGCGAGTTCGCCGGCGAAAGAAGTGCTTCCCGGTCAGCCGCCGGCCGCCGGTCATCTGCAACCGGATCCCATACGGCAAGCGGCGGTCGCCCGGCAAAACTTTGCCGCGGTCAGCAGACGCTTTCGCGACATGGACAGGGCCAATCTGGCGCGTCCTGAAAACAGCGCCGTGGGGGCTGACGTAACGAAGGCAACCATCTCGTCTTTGGCACAGTTTTCCGCCAGCCAGTTCAGGGACGGCGTATCGGCATTGCTTGGCCGCAATCCTCATGTCGGCGTGGATTTTTCCCGGTTGTCGGCCGAGCAAAGTGCTGCCGTATTGGATGTCCTGGGCGGCGCGGAAACGGGGCCGCTGCATGAAGTCAGGCTTCGTGCAGGCCTGGATCCGAACCCGGAGTCGGAAGCATTGATGAGCCGTATCGACCGGACGATCACTCGCATGCGCGACACTCGCCCGAACGGCAAGCATGCGAAATTCGCATTCGACTGCTTCGGCGCGGATGTGGCCTATGCCCGTACGCCCGATTTTCGGCAGTGGACAAACCTGACGTCGGTGACGCTGCTAAAGTGTCTCGGGCTGGCGCGCGCGCTGGACTTTTCGGCCAATCCGGGTCTGACGAAGGTCATGCTGGTCGGGTGCTTTGACCTGGCCGTCACTCCGGATTTTTCGTCGAACCGGAAGCTGACCGAGGTCCAACTTAGTGGATGTCCCGGTTTGACCGTGGCGCCGGATTTCTCTGGCAACCCGGAGCTGACAGAGGTCGTGTTGGCCTGGTGCGTGGGGTTGACGGTCACGCCTGCTTTTTCGTCGAATCCGGAGTTGCGGAAGGCCGATTTCAAGGGGTGTGTCGGCCTGACGGTCATGCCCGATTTTTCGTCGAATCCGAAACTGCGGAACACGGATTTTTTCAACTGCGTCGGCTTGTTGACCCAGCCGGACGCTGCCTCGAACCCATACCTGGCCGCAGCGGTGGGCCAGATGCAGAGGCAACTGGCAAGCCGGCGGTTTTTGTCGCCGCCAGGCGGCTAGCGCAGAGTTACAGCTTCTTGATCAAATCGATGTAGGCCTCGGTATCCAGCGGCGTGCCCAGCCGTTGCGATTCCCAGACCACGCGGCCCAGGCATTCCATGATGGCATGGGCGGCCTGGTGGGCATCGGTGCGCTGGGCCAGTTGCTGGTAGGCGGCGCGGATGCCGGGAGGGTGGTCGATCGACAACTGTTCGGCGATCGCCAGGTGCATGGACAGGTGCAGGAAGGGGTTGGTGCGGCCGGCTTCGACGCCGTAGTCCGCCTGGGCGGCCTCGGGGTTTTCGAGGTCGCCGTGGTATTCGGGGTGTTCCAGGATCCAGTCCAGCGCGGTCGCTTCCAGCGGCGTCAGGACTTCGCCGCCGCGATGCTTGCGCCAGGTCTCGGCGAAGAACTGGCGGACCTGGTCTCGGGTAGGGTTGAACATCATCCAGGCATTGTACCCGCCGTGCCTGGCCGGCCGGCCGCCGCCCGCGTGCGCCGCCGGGCCGAATACGGGATAATCCACGGAATGTGCCAGGGCCGCGACGCGGCTTGCTTCAACGATCGTTCCGGAAACGCCGCATGTCTTCCTACAAGCATATCCAGGTGCCCGCGCAGGGTAGCCGCATCACCGTCAACGCGGATTTCTCCCTCAACGTGCCCGACCAGCCCATCGTTGCCTACATCGAAGGCGATGGCACCGGGCGCGATATCACGCCGGTGGCGCTCAAGGTGATCGACGCGGCCGTGGCCAAGGCCTATGGCGAGGCCCGCCGCATCCACTGGATGGAAATCTACGCCGGCCGCAAGGCGACCACGCTGTACGGCGAAGGCGGCTGGCTGCCCGACGAGACCGTGGCCGCGTTGCGCGAGTTCGTGGTGGCGATCAAGGGCCCGCTGGGCACGCCGCCGGGCGGTGGCTTCCGGTCGCTGAACGTGATGATGCGGCAGGCGCTGGACCTGTACGTCTGCCTGCGGCCCATCCAGTACCTGCGCGGAGTGCCGTCGCCGCTGAAGCAGCCGGAGAAGACCAACATGGTCATTTTCCGCGAGAACTCCGAGGACATCTACGCCGGGATCGAGTATGCGGCGGGTTCGCCCGAGGCCGTGGAACTGATCACGGTGCTGGAGGAAAAGCTCGGAGCCAAGCACCTGCGCTTCCCGGCTACCTCGGGCATCGGCATCAAGCCGGTGTCGCGCGAGGGGACCGAGCGCCTGGTGCGCAGGGCCATCCAGTACGCCCTGGAGCACGACCGCCGTTCGGTCACGCTGGTGCACAAGGGCAACATCATGAAGTTCACCGAGGGCGCGTTCCGCGACTGGGGCTACGAGGTTGCACGCCGCGAATTCGCCGCCGAGACCATCGATGCGGGGCCTTTCTGCCGTATCCGCAATCCGCGCACTGGCCGCGACATCCTCATCAAGGACTGCCTGATCGACGCGTTCTCGCAGACCATGCTGCTGCGTCCGGTCGAGTTCGACGTGATCGCCACGCCCAACCTGAACGGCGATTATCTTTCGTCGGCGCTGGCCGCGCAGGTCGGGGGCGCCGGCATCGCGCCGGGCGCGAACATGAGCGATTCGGTGGCCGTGTTCGAGGCCACCCACGGCACGTCCGCCAAGTACGCCGGCAAGGACTACGTCAATCCCAGCTCCGAAATCCTGTCGGGCCGCATGATGCTGCAGCACATGGGCTGGCACGAGGCGGCCGAGCTGATCCTGCCGGCCATGGAACGCACCATCCAGTCCAAGCGCGTGACCTACGACTTCGCGCGGCAGATGGAAGGCGCGACCCAGGTGTCGTGCTCGGGATTCGGGGAATCGGTCATCGCCAACATGGCCTGAGCACAAGGGGGCAGAGCCCCTTCGCGGCCGCCGCTTCGGCGGCGGTCATTTGTTGCGCTTTTCCAGCAGCGGATCGATGCGGCGCCGTTCGTCGGCCAGGAAGCTGGCGAAGGCGGCCGAGCCGGGCTCCATGGTCGCCGCGCCGCCATCGACAAATATCTTATTGACCTTGGGGTCGGCCAGGGCCTGTGCCGTGGCCTGTTCCAGCCTGGCGACCACCGCGGCGGGCGTGCCTTTGGGGGCGAACAGCCCGAACCATCCATTGAAGTCGAAGTCGGGCGTGTTCAGGGCCTCGGCCACCGTCGGCACGTCCGGCAGCAGCGGCGAGCGGGTCTTGGACGTGACGGCCAGCGCGCGCAGCCGGCCTACCTTCAGGAAGGGGGCGGCCACGGGCGTATTGACGAACCCCATCTGCAGCGTGCCGCCCAGGAGATCGGTCATGGCCTGGGCATTGCCGCGGTAGGGGGTGTGGGTGAATCGCGCACCCGTGCGCGCCGACAGCATTTCCCCGGCGATGTGGGTCGAGGTGCCTTCGCCCGGGGATCCATAGACGAAGCGGTCGGGTGCCTTCTTGGCGGCGGCGATGAGTTCGGCCAGGGTCTTGACCGGCACCGATGCGTTGACCGTGACGACGTTGGTCATCTTCGACACCCCCGAGATCGGTATGAAATCGGTGGCGGGGTTGAACGACAGATCGGGGAAGAGGTGCGGATTGGCCACCATGGGCAGGCCGTTGAGCAGGATGGTGTAGCCGTCCGGCCTGGCGCGCGCCACGAACTCCGTGCCGATGTTGGTGCCCGCGCCGGGCTTGTATTCGATGACGATGGGCTGGCCCAGCGTCGCGCTCATGTGCTCGCTGATCGCGCGGGCGAATACGTCCGAGGATCCGCCCGCGGCGCCGCCGATGATCATGCGGATCGGGCGGGAAGGGTAGGCGTCGTCGGCATGGGCCAGGGGGCCGGCGCAGAGGGCCGCGGTAGCCAGGGCGAGACAGCAGGCCTTGAGAAGCTTGGTGCGCATGGTGCGTATTCCTCAAACGTGGGGGGAGCGGTTCGATGCAGGCACGAGGCGTGCCAGCCAGCTGTATGTCCATGGTAGGAATGGCTTGTTTTGTACACAATCGGTGTTAATCCGTAATTCTGCGAAGAATGTTGAGTTGACTCCGAAGGTTTGAAATCCCTTCTTTCCGGTTCCCGATTTGGTGCGGTTTTCCCAAGTTTTGTGCGCCTTTCAGTGAGAGGTTCACATTTCAGTGCCCCAAATGCAATGGCTGGACTTTTGCGCCTGTTCGTATCACTATTGCCATAGATTGTGTACAAAGTGAGTGGGAAATGGCTAAGGCAAAGGTTCTGGTGGCCGGGGCGGGCCCGGTGGGGCTGGTCAGCGCGATGGTGCTGGCCGAGGCGGGCGTGGACGTGGAAGTGTTCGAGCGCAACGCCGACGTCATGGAGGACTTGCGGGCGTCGACTTTCCATCCTCCCACGCTCGACATGCTGGCGCCCTACGGTATCTCCGACGTACTGGTGGCCTCGGGCCTGAAGGCGCGGATGACCCAGCAGCGCGACCGGCGCAAAGGCCTGATCGCCGAGTTCGATCTTGAGTGTCTGGCCGGCAGTACGGGCTACCCGTTCCGCTTGCAGTGCGAGCAGTGGAAGCTCAATGCCGAACTGGTCAGGAAGCTGGAAAGCCATCCCCGTGTGACGCTGCGCTTCGGCTGTGCCGTCGAGGCGGCGCGGCAGGACGAGCAGGCCGTCACGATTCGGATCCGGACGGCGGGCGGCATGGAAGACGTGCGCGGCGACTACCTGATCGGGGCCGATGGTGCCTGGAGCACGGTTCGCCGCAGCCTGGGTATCGAGTTCGAGGGCTATACCTATCCCGAGCGCTTCCTGGTCGTTTCCACCGATTTTCCGTTCGAGTCGCACTTCGACAACCTGTCGTGGGTGAACTATGTGTCGGACCCCGACGAGTGGTGCGTGATGCTGAAGGTGCCGTCGCTGTGGCGAGTGCTGTTTCCCACCGCCGAGCACGAGTCGGACGAGCACGTGCTGTCGGACGAGGTCATCGAGGCCCGGCTGCAGGGCCTCCTGCCGCGCGCCGGCGCCTACGAGATCGTCCACCGCACGCTCTACAAGGTGCACCAGCGCGTGGCGAGCCGGTTCCGGCTGGGGCGCGTGATGCTGGCGGGCGATGCCGCGCACATCAACAATCCCCTGGGCGGCATGGGCATGAACGGCGGTGTGCACGACGCCTTCAATCTTGCCGCCAAGCTGATCGAGGTCATCGCGGGGCGGGCGCCGGACAGCCTGCTGGATCAGTACGAGCGCCAGCGGCGCACGGTCGCCATCGAATACATCAACGCCAACACGGCCCGCAATAAACAGCTCATCGAAGAGCGCGACGAGTCCGTCCGTTCGCGCATCCATGCCGAGTTGCGCGCCACGGCCGCGGACCCGGAAACCGCGCTGGCCTACATCCGCAAGACGTCGATGTTCGACGCGCTGGAGCGGGCCGGGAGCATCGCGTGAACAACGGCTATGGGACGCGCCCACCGTCGGTCCGGCGGCAGCGGCTGCGCGCGGCGCTGGCCGGGCCCGGGCCCATCGTCGCGCCCGGCGTCCACGACCTGATCTCGGTACGGCTGGCCGAACGGGCGGGATTCGAGACGCTGTTCATGAGCGGCTACGGCGTGGTCGCGGCGGCCCTGGGCCTGCCGGACGCCGGCCTGGCCAATGGCACCGACATGCTGGACCGCGTTCGGCAGATGGCGCTGGCCAGCGAGGCCGCGTTGATCTGCGACGCGGATACCGGTTATGGCGGCCTGATCAACGTCATGCATACCGTGCGCGGCTACGAGCGCGCGGGCGCCGCCGCCATCCAGTTGGAGGACCAGGTCTATCCCAAGCGCTGCGGCCACATGCAGGGCCGCAAGGTGGTGCCGGCCGCCGAGATGGAGGCGCGCATCAAGGTGGCGCTGGACACCCGCGAGGACGCCGGTACGGTCATCATCGCCCGTACCGACGCGCGTACCGACTTGGGCCTGGACGAGACGCTGCGCCGCGCCGAGCGCTACGCGCGTGCCGGCGCCGACGTGGTGTTCGTCGAGGGACCGGAGTCGCGCGACGAGATCCGGGCGTTTGCCGGCTGCATGGACGTTCCCCTCATGCTCAACATGGGGCATGGCGCGCGGCTGCCGCTGATGAAGCCGGACGAACTCCACGTGCTGGGCGTCAGGCTTGTCATCTATCCGACGGCCGCGCTGCTGGCGTCGGCGCAGGCTTGCGCCGACGCGTACGGGGCGCTGGGCGAGGGCCGCCTGCCCACGGGGCCCTGCTATCCGTTCGCCGATTTTTCCCGGCTGATGGGTTTCGACTGGGTCGAACGTTTCGATGCCCGGTATCGCACGCTCGACGAAGAGGGACGGACATGAGTGCGCCCGACGTCTATGAACGGCAAGGGTTGGGCCGGCCGTCGGGCCTGGGGCGGCGCTGCGGGCTGGTGCTGGTCGACTTCGTGAACGGATTCGTCGATCCCGCGCTGCTGGGCGGCAGGCACGTGGCCGATGCCGCCGAACGCACGCGGCCCCTGCTGCAGGCCTTCCGCGGCCTCGGGCTGCCGGTGGCGCACAGCCGCGTGGTGTTCGCCGACGACGGCAGCGACCACAATGTGTTCTGCCGCAAGGCGCCGGCGCTGACCCGCTTCACCGAGAATGCCGAGTGTTCGCAGATCCTGCCTCTGCTCGCGCCCGTGCCCGGAGAGCGCATCGTTCGCAAGCAGAGCGCATCCGCCTTCTTCGCCACGGGCCTGGCCGACTGGCTGCATGCGCGCGGCGTGGATACGGCCGTGGTGGTGGGCTGCACGACCAGCGGCTGCGTGCGCGCCACGGCCATCGACGCCATGCAGCACGATTTCATGACGGTGGTGGTGGAGGACTGCGTGGGCGACCGCGCGCAGGGTCCGCACCAGGCCAGCCTGTTCGACCTGCGGCAGAAGTACGCGGATGTGATGGACCGCGACGCGCTGCTTGCCGCCATTTCTTGAGGAGTCCAAGATGGATCACCTGGGTTATCGGATGAAGTTCGGGGTGTTGGGACCGTCCACGAATACCATCGTGCAGCCGGATTTCGACGACATGCGGCCGGTCGGGGTCACCAACCACTACAGCCGCATCGAGATCCCCGACATGAAGGTGGACGACAACGAAGGCTTCCTGCGCCTGGTGCAAGCCATTTCGTCGAACACCATGCACGCGGCGGAAGTCCTCAAGAGTTGCGAGATGCAATACCTGGTCATGGGGATGTCGGCCGTGACGTTCTGGAACGGCCGCAAGGGCGCCGAGGACTACCTGCGCGGCATACGCGAGCGTGCCGGAGTCGAGGTCAGTTGCGGCTCGTTCGCGCTGGAGGCGGCGCTGCACGCCTATGGCGCCAAGCGCCTCGCCTTCCTGTCGCCGTATTTTCCGGTGGCCAATGCCGAGGTGCGGCGTTTCTTCGAGGACTGCGGCTTCACCGTGGTGCGCGACATCTGCCTGCGCCGACCCAGCCCGGTCCTGATCGCGCACACCACCGACCAGATGTGCCGCGAGGCGATACGCGAACTCGACGGCGACGACGTCGATGCCATCGTGCAGGTCGGCACCAACCTGTCCATGGTGCGGCTGGCCGCGGCGGCCGAGCTGTATCTGGACAAACCCGTGATCGCGATCAACGCCGCCACCTACTGGCATGCCCTGCGCCAGGTCGGCATTCCCGACAAGGTCCAGGGGCTGGGCCGGCTGTTGTCGCACTACTGACGCGGCGTGCGCCGCCGGATTCAGTCCTGGGCGGCGTGGGGATGCTCGAGCAGCGCGAACTGCGCGGATCGCAGGTGGCAGTGCATGACGGCACGCGCCCAGGCGGGATCGCGCGCGGCGAAGGCGTCGAGCAATTCGCGATGATGCTGGAAGGTGCGTGCCAGGCGCTCGCGGTCGTAGCTGCGCCGCGTGCCCAGGATGACCTTGATCTCGACGGCCTTGGCGCGCATGCTGCGCAGGCGCGGGTTGCCGGCCGCATCGTAGATCAATGCATGGAAGCGCCGGTTCAAGGTGCTGATGCGGTCGAGGTTGACGGGGCTGACGTCCGGCCCGCGCGATTCCATCTCGTCCTGGATCTCGCGCAGTTCCGCCAGCGTCGCCGCATCCATGCGTTCGGCCGCCAGCGCGGCCAGTTCCGATTCGACCAGGATGCGCGCCGCGTAGATCTCGCGGATTTCCGGGGCCGACCAGATCCGCACGGTGGCGCCGGCGTTGGGGCGCAGCACCAGGAAGCCGTCGGCCACCAGCAGCCGTATGCCTTCGCGCACCGGGGTGCGCGACAGTCCTAGCGCCTCCGCGACTTCCTTTTCCGTGATGCGGGCGCCCTCGGGGTAGCGGCCGGCCAGGATGCCGTTGCGCACGTGGGCGTATGCCTGCTGCACGGAGGCCGCCCGCGAGGACAGGTCCGAGAACGAATAGATGTCGGGAGAAATCGCCGGATGGGCGTCTGGGGAAGGTGCGGAGTGGGACATGCACGCGGCAACCAAGCTGGGTGTGGCTACTATAGCGGATCGCCACACCCGCGCGGGCTGTCCAGAACGTCGCTAGGCCGTGGCGCGCGTGTTCCGGGCGGTGGCGGCGGCCGGTTGCCGCCGCTTCACCCACAGGTACAGCCCGCTGCCCAGTACGATGATGGTGGCGAGGTCCAGCAGCGCCCACAGGATCTTCATCGGCATGCCGCCGTAGTCGCCGAAGTGCAGCGGCTGCGACACCAGCAGCGCCGTCAGGTACCAGGGTAGCTTGGGCGAGGCGGTGACCTCGGCGGTCTGGGCGTCGATCAGCACCGGTTGCAGCAGCTTGGAGGTCAGCGGTTCGTTGCCGGCCAGGAAGAAGGTGTTGTGGTGCGGGCTGGAGAAAGCCGTGCCGGGAAAGGCGATGAAGGACAGCCGGGTATGCGGCGCGACGGCCATCGCGGCTTCCATCGAATGCTGCAGCGAGGCCCGCTGGGCCGGCAGCGTGACCGGCTGGCCCTGGTAGGGCGCCAGCAGCGCGCTCAACTGGTCGTACTGCCAATACTTGATCATCAGGTCGGCCCAGGTGTTGATCATGCCGGTGCCGCCCACGACGAAGGCCCAGACCAGCGTGACCACGCCCAGCAGATTGTGCAGGTCCAGCCACTTGACGCGCGGCGCGCGGTGCCGCCGCACGTCGCCGAACTCCAGCTTCTTCATGAAGGGCCCGTACAGCACCGCGCCGGTGACGATGGCCACCAGCAGCAGGAGCCCCATGAACCCCAGGAAGAGCTTGCCCGCCAGCCCCGCGAACAGGTCCACGTGCAGTTTGAGCATGACGTACATGAACCCTTCGTCGAAACGGGGTTCCGCCAGCACTTCGCCGGTGCGGGCATCGACCGCCACCGAGCGGAAGTCGTCGGTGGGAGCGGGCGTGGGGGTGAGCGTGACGAACCAGATGCGGTCGTCTTCCTCGTCCTGCGAGACGAACTGGATGACGCGGTCGGGGTGGCGCGCCTGCGCGGCTTCCAGCACCCGGTCCAGGCTGACGCGCGCCCGGTCGTCCGCCCGGACGGGCGCCTCGACCTCGGTGCCCAGCAGGTGGCCCAGTTCGTGATGGAAGATCAGCGGCAGGCCGGTCAGGCACAGCAGCAGCATGAACAGTGTGCAGATCAGGCTGCTCCACTTGTGCAGCCAGGACCAGGTCTTCAGGGCGCGGGCGGAGGGCATGGGTCAGGGTTCCTGGAGAGGCGGGAAGGGCGCGCGGCCGGTCAGGCGCGCCTGCGGGTCGAGGCGTGGAAGCGCGGGCGGTCGGGCTGGCGCCGCAGTCCGAACCACAGCATGGTGGCGACCGGGATGCCCAGCCCCGCCCAGGACCAGGCGTCGCCCCAGGTATCGGAAACCAGGGCGGAGATGAGTCCCGTCGCGGTCAGCACGCCCAGCACGAGCGGCCATCCCCAGATACGCAGGGTGGAGGTGGACATGGATTTCCGTCTTGAGAATAAGGAAAAGGCGAATAATAATTATTCTTATTTTAGATGGAAATGCCGGATACGCCCAGATGGTGTCCGAAAGGGACTCAGGCGGCGGGCTTGCGGCCCACGTAGCGGGTGACGAAGGCCGGGCCGCGGTGCCCGTCCCCTTCGTCCAGTTCCACCTCGCCTTCCCAGCCTTGCACTTCCTCGAGCAGGCCGGCGAAGTCCGCGCGTATCGTGGCGAGGTCGCTCAGCATGTCGACGTCGCGGGGGCCGCCGCTCTGGTAGGTCAGTTGGCGGGGATGGAAGGACTCCAGGATCAGCCAGCCGCCGGGAGCCAGCGCGTCCGCCAGGCGCCGGTGGGCGGCGGCCCGGAAGTCGCTGGGCAGGTGGACGTAGATCAGCACGACCGCGGCACAGGTGGCGGGAGGCGGCGCCCAGGCCGCCAGGTCCGCGTTCAGCGTGGTGATGGTGACGCCCCGGCTCGAGGCCAGGGCCAGCGCCTTGTCCAGGCCGACCTGCGAGTTGTCGACCGCCAGCACCTGGTGTCCGCGCTCGGCCAGCCATACGCTGTTGCGGCCTTCGCCATCGCCGGGCAGCAGCACCCGGCTACCGGCCGGCAGGCGGGGTTCCTGCTCGGCCAGGAAGCGGTTGGGCGCGGTTCCGTACTTGTAGCCAGGTTCGGAAAAGCGTTGATCCCAGGTCTTCATGCTGCTCGATATCTCCGATAGAGGGACTTACTCGTCTTGTTCCCTGAGTTCGTACCACATGGCGTTCAGGACGGCGAAAGTCGCCGCCAGACCCAACCCCAGTATCCAGGAAAAATACCACATGCTCGTTCCTCCCAGGTGCGTCAGTAGGCGTGGTTGCCAGGATCTTTCACGGCCGCTTCGTCGACCTTGCCCCACAGGACCCGGTAGACCCAGGACGTGTAGGCGACGATGAGCGGCACGAAGATGCCCGCCGCGACCAGCATGATGAACAGCGTCAGGTGGCTGGACGAGGCATCCCAGACCGTCAGGCTGGCCCGCGGATCGGCGGACGAGGGCAGCAGGAACGGGAAGATCGAGACGCCCACGGTCAGGATGATGCCCAGGATGGCCAGCGAACTGGCCAGCAGCGCGCCGACCTCGCTGCGCAGCCGGAGCAGCAGCAGGGCCAGCGCCGAGCCCGCCAGGCCGGCGGCCGGCGCCAGCATCAGCCACGGGTGGGCGGCGTAGTTGTCGAACCAGGCGCCCGCGGCGATCTCGGCCGTCTTGCGCAGCGGATTGGACGGGCCGAGCGGGTCGATGGTGCTCGTGATGCGGTAGCCGTCCACCCAGGCCCACAGTGCGATGCCGCCCAGCGCGAACAGCAGCAGCGTCAGGAACGCCGCCATGCTGCCGTAGCGGCGGGCGCGTTCGGCCACCTGGCCGCTCGTCTTCAGGACCAGCCAGCATGCGCCCTGGGTCACCAGCATCGCGACGGACACCAGGCCGCACAGCAGCGCGAAGGGGGACAGCAGGCCGAAGAAACTGCCGTCATAGAAGATGCGCAGGTCGCCGTCGAGCCGGAACGGCACGCCCAGCAGCACATTGCCCACCGCCACGCCCAGGATCAGCGAGGGCACCAGGCCGCCGACGAACAGCGCCCAGTCCCAGGCCGTGCGCCAGCGCGTGCTTTCGCGCTTGCTGCGGTACTTGAAGCCCACCGGCCGCAGGATGAGCGCGAACAGGATGGCGAACATCGCCAGGTAGAAGCTGGAGAAGGACACCGCGTACAGCGGCGGCCACGCCGCGAAGATCGCGCCGCCGCCCAGGATCAGCCAGACCTGGTTGCCTTCCCATACGGGACCGATGGTGTTGATGACCACGCGCCGTTCGACGTCGGTGCGGCCGACGAAGGGCAGCAGCATGCCCGTGCCCAGGTCGAAGCCGTCGGTCAGCGCGAAGGCGATCAGCAGGATGCCCAGCAGCGCCCACCAGATCAGGCGCAGCACGTCGTAGTCGATGAGTGTGTGCAGAATCATGGCTTACTCCTGGGCGGTCAGACGTTGGGACAGGTGCGGGGCCACGAGCCGGACTTCCGGATCGGGGTCGGGCTCCACGCCCTTGCGGATGGCGCGCAGCATCAGGCTCATCTCGACGATGAACAGCACGGTGTAGAGCGCGGTGAAGCCCAGGATGGTCAGCAGTACCGTTCCCGCGCCCAGGTCGGAGACGGCCGCGGCGGTGGGCAGCACGCCTTCGATCACCCAGGGCTGGCGGCCGAACTCGGCCACGATCCAGCCCATCTCGGCGGCGATCCAGGGCAGCGGGATCGCGAACACCGCGACCTTCAGCAGCCAGCGGTGCGCATCGAGCCGGCGGCGGGCCGACAGGATGAAGAACGTCGCCATCAGCAGGATGAAGAAGAAACCCAGGCCGACCATGATGCGGAACGACCAGAACAGCGGCAGGACCATGGGCACGGTGTCCCAGGCGGCCTGGTCGATCTGCTGCGGCGTGGCCTGGCGCGGGTCGTCCAGGTAGCGCTTGAGCAGCAGGGCGTAGCCGAGGTCGCCGCCATGCTGCTCGAAGGCGTCGCGGTCGGCCGGCGCGATGGCGGCGGAGCTGCCCGCCGCGCGGATGCGCTGCAAGGCGTCGAAGGCCACGATGCCGCTGCCTATGCGCTCGCGCGCGTGATCGACCAGCGTGGTGATGCCGGGGATCTCGGTGGTGAGCGAGCGCGTGCCGATCAGGCCCATGACGGCCGGGACGCGGACGGCATAGTGGGTCTCGCGCGCCTGCTGGTCGGGAATGCCGACGATGGTGAAGGGCGCGGGGGCGGGTTCGGTTTCCCACATGCCTTCGATGGCGGCCAGCTTCATCTTCTGGTGCTCGGTCGACAGGTAGCCGCTTTCATCGCCCAGGACCACCACCGACAGCGCCGAGGCCAGGCCGAACGAAGCGGCCACCGTCATCGAGCGCTTGGCCACGTCGATGTGCCGGCCCTTCAGCAGGTACCAGGCCGATACGCCCAGCACGAACACGGACGCGGTCACGTAGCCGGCCGACACCGTGTGCACGAACTTGGCCTGCGCCACCGGGTTCGTCAGCACGGCGAAGAAGTCGGTGACTTCCATGCGCATGGTCTCGGGGTTGAAAGCCGAGCCCACGGGGTTCTGCATCCACCCGTTGGCGATCAGGATCCACAGCGCCGAGAAGTTCGAGCCCAGCGCCACGCACCAGGTCGCCACCAGGTGCCCGACGCGCGACAGCTTGTTCCAGCCGAAGAAGAACAGGCCGACGAAGGTCGCCTCCAGGAAGAAGGCCATCAGCCCTTCCAGGGCGAGCGGTGCGCCGAAGATGTCGCCCACGTAGTGGCTGTAGTAGCTCCAGTTCATGCCGAACTGGAATTCCATCACCAGGCCGGTGGCCACGCCCAGCACGAAGTTGATGCCGAACAGCGTGCCCCAGAACTTGGTCATCTGGCGCCAGATCTTGCGTCCGGTCATGACGTAGACCGTCTCCATGATGGCGATGACGACCGACAGGCCCAGCGTGAGCGGGACGAAAAGGAAGTGGTAGAGCGCCGTCAGTGCGAACTGCAGGCGCGAGAGTGAAACGATGTCGAGGTCCATGGTGCCAGCTTCCTCCTCAGTCCGGGCGCAGGGTGTGAAGTCGATGATCGAAAGCGGGGGTGCCGCGGCGCAGGTCGGCGGCCACGGTGCCGGCGGCCAGCACGACGATGCGGTCCGCCAGGACGGCTTCCCGCCGGATGTGGGTGGCGATGAGCAAGGTGTGATCGCGCGCCTGTCCGGCCAGCCGGGCTATCACGTCGCGCGCGGTCGGCGCATCCAGTCCTTCCGTGGGTTCGTCCAGCAGCCATAGCTGCGTGGGCCGCAGGAACAGCCGTGCCAGCGCGAGCCTGCGGGCCTGGCCCGCCGACAGGCCCAGGCCGCCTTCGCCCAGGCGCGTGTCGAGCCCGGCGGGCAGGGCGGCGATGGCCTGGTCCAGGCCCGCGGCCCGCAGCGCGGCCCATAAAGCGTCGTCGCCGGCATCGGGCCGGGCCAGGCGCAGGTTGTCGCGCACGCTGTCCTGGAACAGCTCGGTGCGTTGGGTCAGCAGACAGGAGGCGGGGGCCAGGACCCGTCCGGAAGAGGGCAGCCGCTCGCCCGCCACCAGCGCCAGCAGCGTCGACTTGCCGGCGCCGCTGGGACCGATCACGGCTACGCGTTCGCCGGGCCGGATCGCCAGGGTGATGCCTTCCAGGGCCACGTTGGTGGACAGGCCGGGTCGGCTGTCGTGGCGCAGGCTGGCGTGTTCGATCAGGATGTCGCCGGAGGCGGCGCGGGCCGGGGCCGCTTCCGGTGCGTCCAGCCGCGGCGCCAGGCGGCGGATGGCCAGCAGGGTACGGCCCAGCTCCAGAGTGCCCCGCCGCAGCGGCGTCAGCGGTTCGGCGCTTGTCAGCACGAGCAGCAGGGCCAGCGCCGCCACGGGGGCGCCGATGGCCGACCCGGCGACCAGCAGGACACAGGCCGCCAGCGTGGCGGCCAGGGCCATGGTGCCCGCCATGGCTTGCAGAAAACCGCCTTGCGCGTCGGCGCGGTTGATGGTGTCGTCGGCGGCGGCCAGCCGGTGCTCGGTCCGCGCCAGCATCCGGCATTGCGCCGTCAGCCGGCCGGCCATGGCCAGTTCGGTCTGGCCGGAGACGAGGTCGATGGCCTGCGCGCGCAGGGCTTCGATCGCATAGGCGCGGCGGCACGCGGCGCGGCGGCTGCGGCGCGCGGTCCAGGCCAGGATGCCGGCGCCCGTGGCCAGCAGCCAGCCGGCCATGGCCAGGCCCAGCGGCAGGCTGACCACGCCCAGCATGACGCCGACCAGGGCGATCGCGGCACAGGCGGCGCCGGCCGGTACCAGCAGGCGCAGGTACAGCGCGTCCAGCGCGTCGGCGTCGGCAGTCAGGCGGAACAGCAGCCGGGCCGGCCGCGCGAGCAGCCTGCGCGCGGCCTCGGGCCGGGCCCAGCCCGCGAACAGCCGGGGGCGCAGCGTGGCGATGACCGCGAGCGCCGCGTCATGGGTGACGACCCGCTCGCCGTAGCGGCCCGCGGTACGGACCAGGGCCAGCAGCCGTATGCCGGCGCCGGGGGTGAACACGTCGAAGGCGAGGGCGGTGCCGGCGGCCAGCCCGGCCAGCGCGGTGGCGGTGATGAACCATCCGGACAGGCCCAGCAGCCCCATGCCGGCGAAGACCGTCAGCGCGGCCAGCGCGACGCCGCCCCACAACAGGCCCCGCCGATCGGCGAAGAACAGCCGCAGCACGGCGTGGATGGAGGTCTTCATGAGGCCGCTCCCACGGCGGCCAGCGCGGCCATTTCCGTGTCGGCCGGCGCGGGGCGCAGGGCGGCCAGGTCGATCACGCGGTCCATGTGCGAGGCCAGCTCGGGGTCGTGGGTGGCGACGATCAGGGTCCTGCCCGCGGACTGGGCCAGTAGCCGGCGGGTCAGCTCCCGCGCCGTGGCGGCGTCCAGGTGGGCGGTGGGTTCGTCGGCCAGCCAGAGATCGCTGCCGGGCGCGGCGGCCGCCCTGGCCATCGCCAGGCGCAGGCATTCGCCGCCCGACAGGCCGATGCCGGATTCGCCCAGCGGACGTCCGGCTTCGCGTCCCGCGAGCTGCTCCAGGGTCGCGGCCTCCAGGGCGTGGCCCACGGCCTGGGCGTCCACGTCCGGGCGGCCCAGGGCGACGTTGGCGCCCAGCGTGCCGGCGAAGACATGAGGCTTCTGCCCTATCCAGGCCATGCGTGCGCGCAGTCGGGGTGCGCTTTGATCGTCCAGCGTCACGCCGTCGATGACGACGGCGCCGGACTGGGCGGGCACGAGGCCGGCGATCAGCGCCAGCAGCGTCGATTTGCCCGCGCCGCTCGGCCCCGTGATGGCCACCCGTTCGCCGGACGCCACGCGCAGGTGCAGGCCGCCGATGACCGACGGCGCCGCATCGGCGTGGGCGAAGCGCAACTGGACGAGTTCGACGGCAGGCGGCGGACGATGCGCGGGGGTGTTGCCGGACGGCGGGAAGGGCGCGGCGCCGCCCACCAGCTTCGACGGCGCCGAGGAAAGCGCGCGCAGCGCTTCCAGCGCCGCCCGGCCCGCGGCCCGGTCGTGCCAGGCCGTGGAGAGGTCGCGCAGCGGTTCGAAGAAACTGGGGGCCAGCAGCAGGACGAAGAGGCCCTGGCCGAGGGTGAGGGGGCTGCCCCAGGTGCCGAAGGGCAAGGTGCCCAGCAAGTGGAATCCTACGTAGACCGCAACCATGGCGACCCCGATGGCGGAAAACAATTCCAGCACCGCCGAGGACAGGAAGGCGATGCGCAGTACCGCCATGGTACGCGTACGCAGCGTTTGTGCAACGTATGCCAGCCGTCCGGTGGTGGCGTCGACGGCATCCAGGGCTCGTAGCGTGGCGAGTCCGCGCAGGCGATCCAGCAGGAAGGCGTTCAGCGTGCCCATCTCCGCCAGGTGGGCCTGGCTGGCGCGCTGGGCGCGCCAGCCCACCAGCGCCATGAAAACCGGGATCAGCGGGGCCGAGGCCAGCAGGACCAGCGCCGCGACCCACGACAGCGGCGCAACGGCTGCCAGGATGGCCAGCGGCACGACCAGGATTTTCAACTGGATGGCGGGGTAGCGGGCCAGGTAGGGCAGCGCGGCGTCGGCCTGTTCGGCCAGGACGCTGGCCGCGTGGCCGGCGGCGGGGCGCCGCTTGTCCAGCGGGGAGCCGCCCGCCAGCGCATCGACCGCGGCGGCGCGCAGCGCCGACAGGCGGCGTCGAGCGACCTGGAAGCTCAGGCGTGCGCCCCACGCATCGCAGCCCGCGCGCACGACGCCGGCAAGCAGGAAGCCGGCGGCGGCGAGCAGGCCGGCGGCCACGTCGCCGGGATCCGCCGCCATGCGCTGTACCGCCGAGGCCAGGATGCCGGCTTGGACCAGCCACGTCAGCGATCCGGCCAATTGCAGCCAGTCGCCGGGGGAAGGGCGGAGCGCGTCGCCGGAGCGCGCGGAGGCGGGGCGGGACAGGGGCGTACTCCCGTTGTACGTTGGGGGCTACGCCTAAGGTATCAGTGCTCGGCCTTTCGTGACAATGATCTGCCGCAACTCGCGACATTCGGTCGCGCCCCTGGTGGCTGCGGACAAAAGAAAGCGGCCCCGCTGTGGGGCCGCTTTCCGGGTTCAATCCCGATCGTCGTAGTGTCGATGGTAGTGGCGTTCGCGGTAGCGCTGTTGGCGCTCCCAGCGCCGCTCCTGTTCCCAACGCCGCTCGCGCCAGTACGGATCGTAGGGCACGTAGCCGACCGGTCCGGGCACCACCATCACGGGGGGAGGCGGGGGCATGTAGACCGGTGCGGGAGCCATGTACACCGGGGGTGGGCCGTAGATGACGCCTGGTATGCCGATGCCTATGGATACGCTTACGCGGGCCTGGGCCGTCGCGCTGATGGCCAAGAGGGCCACGCCCATCAGCCCTGCCATTGCCAGCCGTTTCATACAGATTCTCCGAGACTGCGATGATCCCACTGTACGGGCGATTCCCGGCCGGCGGTTTGTACGGGCTGTTGCAAGCGTCGCTACATGTAACGTCCCTGGGAAGGACGTTACGCCACGCGTTGCCCGGCAGCGACGCGCTCAGTAGCCCACGGTGAAGCGCCGGCCCGTGTGCGCGGGCTTCTCCACTTCGTCCAGCATCGCGATGGCGAAGTCTTCCATGGAAATCCAGCTGCGGCCGTCCGCGGCGGTCAGCAGCGTATCGCCGCCCAGGCGGAACGTGCCCGTGCGCTCGCCCGGCACGAACAGCGCCGACGGCGACAGGAAGGTCCAGTCGAGGCCCTTTTCCGCCCGCAGGGCGTTCAGCCAGTCACGGCCGGCCAGCGCTTCGGGCTTGTACTCGGCCGGGAAGGTCGGCGTGTCGACCAGCGCGGCTCCCGGAGCCACTTCCAGGCTGCCCGCGCCGCCCACCACCAGCAGCCGTGGTACGGCGGCCTGCTTGACCGGGCCGAGGACGGCGGCAAGAGGGGAAGTGGCGAAGCGGACGCTGCTGACGACCGCGTCCTTGCCGCGCAGGGCCTCGGCCAGCTTCGCGCCGTCGGCCAGGTCGATGTCCAGCGTGTCCAGTTCGGCGCGCGCGGCTAGCCTGGAGGCATGGCGGGCGATGGCGGTGACATGGTGGCCGCGGGCCAGGGCTTCGTTGACGAGGCGGCTGCCGACGTTGCCGGTGGCGCCGATGATGGCGATGTTCATGGAAGCTCCTTGATGATGAGGGGGAGGGCGGAGGCGATCCGCCGCGACAGTCACCAGCTTAGAGCTTGGTCCATGAGGGAAAAACTGGGGTGGCCGCCATAGTTTGTTTCGGTTTACGGTCAAATGCCGCCCCTTTTTGTCGCGTCGTAGGCAAGGGTTACATCCGATTCCTGTTCCCCGGGAAGCGACGAGCGTATAGATTGGGGCCATGTCCGACGGCCATGGTCAGGCATCGCGCTTGCTACGGCCGGGGGGAGGACGCTCTGCCGCAGTCCCAAGGAGTCCATATTGACGACCATGCTTCGAGGTCCCGCGCACAGGATGGCCGGGAACGACACCGCCTTTTCGATGGAAGGTGCGCCGTCCTCAGGGCGACGCGCCGAGACCGCGCCGCTCGACAACCGAGCGGAGGAACTGGCCGCCGGCTTGCGCGCCGGCCAGGCCCACATCGATCCGAAATTCCTCTACGACGCGCAGGGGTGCGTACTGTTCAACGCGATCTGCGAACTCGAGGAGTACTATCCGACGCGCACCGAGCGGGCGATCTTTGAGGCTCATCGTGCCGCCATCGCGCAGGCCCTGCCGCGCCGCCTCCAATGGGTGGACCTGGGCTGCGGGGATTGCGCGAAGTCGCGCGCCTGGCTTGCCCACGTGGATGCCTGTCGTTACCTGGGCGTGGACATCGCCGCCGACTGCCTGCGGCACGAAGTGGCCGCGCTGGGGCGCAAGTTTCCGCAGGTTGCCTGCGTGGCGGTGGAGGCCGATTTCACGGGAGACCTGGACCTGCGCCGGCACCTGGCCGATACCCAGGAGCAGCCGCCGGTATTCTTCTACCCCGGATCGTCCATCGGTAATTTCGACCCCGAGCGGGCCGTCGCGCTGATGGCCTCGATCTGCCGGCAGGCCGGCCCGCGCGGCAGCCTGCTGATCAGCGCCGACCTGCGCAAGGACCGTCGCGTGATGGAGCGCGCCTATGCCGACGACCTGGGGGTGACGGCCGCGTTCAACCGGAACGTGCTGCGCGTCTGCAACCGGGTGCTGGGCAGCGACTTCCAGCCCGCCGAATTCGAGCATGAGTCCCGCTTCGACGACGGCCATGGCCGCATCGAGATGCGGTTGCGGGCCAGGCAGCGGCAGCACGTGCGCTGGGGCTCGTCGGAGCGGATCTTCGAGGCCGGCGAGGATATCGTGACCGAGCATTCGTACAAGTACACGCCGGCGCAGTTCGATGCCATGCTGGAGCAGGCGGGGTTCTCGGTGCGCAACATGTGGACCGATCCCCGTTCGTGGTTCGGCGTTTTCCTGGCGCAGCGATGAACGCGCGCGACGATGTGTTCGTTCCCGAACTGCTGGCCCGCCGCGTGGCGGGGGTGCGCGAGGCCACGCTGGCGCTGCTGGACGGGCTGACGCCCGAGGACTGCATGCTGCAGTCCATGCCCGAGGCCAGTCCGGTCAAGTGGCACGTCGGCCATGCCGCGTGGTTCTTCGAGACCTTCGTGCTCGAGCCGTGGCAGCCGGATTTCCGGCCCTTCGATCCCGCCTTCCGCGAACTGTTCAACTCCTACTACGTAGGCGTGGGCGAGCGCCATCCGCGCGGGCAGCGGGGGCTGCTCTCGCGGCCGTCGCTGGACCGCGTCATGGCCTACCAGCAGTCGGTGCTGGAGCGTCTGCTCGAATGGATGGACGATGCCGCGCCGCCCCAGGCGCTGGCGCTGGTCGAGCTCGGCCTGCATCACGAGCAGCAGCACCAGGAACTGATCGCGACCGATCTGAAGCACCACTTCTGGCACAACCCCTTGTTGCCCGGATGGCGACCGGCTCCGGCCGAAGCGGCCGCGGTGGATCCCGGGCCGGCGGGATTCCGGCGCTACGACGCGGGACTGGCGGACCTGGGGCATGCGGGCGACGGTTTTGCCTTCGACAACGAGGCGCCCCGGCACCGCGCGTGGGTAGAGGCGTTCGAGCTGGCGCAACGTCCGGTCTCGAATGCCGAGTACCTGGCCTTTATCGAGGATGGCGGCTATGGCCGGCCGGACCTGTGGTTGTCCGATGGCTGGGACGCGCGCGTGCGGGGCGGCTGGGACATGCCGCTGTACTGGATGCGGGGCGACGGCCGGTGGACGTGCCACACGGCGGCCGGCCCGCGCCCGGTGGATCCGGCCGAGCCCGTCTGCCACCTGAGCTACTACGAGGCCGATGCCTATGCCCGCTGGGCGGGCGCCCGGCTGCCGACGGAGCAGGAGTGGGAGCGGGCCGCCGCGCAGGCCATGGCCGAGGGTACCAGCCTGCCGGCCGAAGGGGACTTCGCCGAGTCCGGGCTGCTGCATCCGGCGCGCCTGCGCGCGGAGGCGACGGGCTTCCTGGGCGGTGTCTGGGAATGGACGCAGAGCGCCTACCTGCCGTATCCGGGGTTTCGTCCGGCCGCCGGCGCGGTGGGGGAATACAACGGCAAGTTCATGATCAATCAGATGGTGCTGCGGGGCGGGTCCTGCGCCACGCCGCGCAGCCACATCCGTGCCACGTACCGCAATTTCTTCGCGCCGGGTTCGCGCTGGCAGTTTGCCGGCCTGAGGCTGGCGCGGGCCTAGCGCGCCTTGCCCTTGGGGGCGGGCGTGTCGGCGTTGCGGCGCGCCTCGCGCAGGTTCGACAACAGGCCCTGGCAATCGGCATCGGTGCCCGGGCCGGTCTCGATCAGCGGGATCAGCGCGGCCAGGGGGTTGATGAAGGCCAGCGCGATCGAAGCGCCCGCGCGCGCGAACAGCGAGGCCTTGTCGATCTTGAAGTCGGGCGCGCCGAAGGTGCCGACGATGTCGATGGGCGAGCGCGCCACGAGGATGCTCTTGTCCTTGGGGCGGGGCTCGAAGCGCAGAGCCAGGCGCTCGTTGCGCAGGTCTATGGTGCCGTGGCCATCGACGCGGGTGTCCTCGGTGTCGATGACCAGGGCCTGCGAGGTGGCGATGCCGTCCTTGACCCCGAAGGTGGCGACCGCGCAGCGCAGCCGTGTGTCCTTGTCCCCGCCGATCAGGAAGCCCAGCGCCTGGGAGGCGTCCAGGCCGATGGCCTCGACCAGCAGGTTCGAGATTTCGCCACCGGTCACGGCCATGCCCACCGTGCCGTCGGCGCGCCCCAGCATGGTCCGTATCGAGTTGCCCGCGGTCTTGAGTTTCACGTCGGCGCCCAGCGTGCCCTCGCTCTTCTGCATCAGCTTCACGTCGGGGAACAGTCGGTTCAGGCGCGCCCGCTGCACGCCGATATGGGCGTCGGTGCGTATCACCGGTTGGCGCGCGTCCAGCGTGATGTCCGAGCGCAGCTCGCCGCCCGCATAGCCGAAGTTCAGCGGAACCAGCTTGAGCACGCCGTCCTGCAGGATGAGATGGGCGGAGAAGTCGTCGAAGGCCCAGGGGCCGCGCACGCGCACGTCGCCCGCGTCCAGCGTGACGTCGGCATCGGTGGCGTTGAGACGCTCCAGCCTGAATTCGGCATCGGGCAGGATGCGGCGGTCGGCCGCCGGCTGCGGCGCGGCCTGCGCCTTTTGCGCGGGGGCATCGTCGCGCACGCCGATCAGGGGGCCGAGATCCTTCATGTCCAGCACGCGGCTCTTGAGCTTGGCGCGCAGCATGGGCTTGCCGCGGCGCATCTCGTAGCTGGCATCGCCGGAAATGTCGGTCGAGCCTATCGTGCCGGCCATGCCCGACAGGTCGAAGTTCATGCCCGCGCGCTTCAGCCGGCCCTTGATGCGGTAGGGCGGGGTGGTGGGCAGGGGCAGGTTGATGTACGGATACAGCGTGGACAGGGTCGGCCCGGCGACGTCCAGCGCCACGTCCACGGTCGCGTCGCCGAACGGATCACCCACCTGGCCCTCGGCCCGGATGTGGGTGGGGCCGCCCTTGGCGTCGATGAAGAAGGGAAAGGGCGTGCCCGAATCGCGCAGCGCCAGGATGCCGCCGGTACGCGCGACGCCGCCGAACGCGGCGTCATGGTAGTGGCCGCCGAATTCCAGCTTCATGCCGTAGGCCGGTCCCGAGGTGGGCGTCTCCATGCTGTCGGCCTGCAGGTGCGCATCGGCCTTCAGCACGCGGTCGTCGTAGTTCACCTTCACGCGGTTCAAGGACAGCGCGCGCAGGACCACGTCGAGGGGCGGTCCGTCGTCGTCCTGCCTGGCCAGGGTCCAGTTGTTGGCCCCCTCGGCGTCGCGGGCCAGGTGGGCCTGGGCGCCGTCCACCGACAACAGGTCCAGCACGACGGCCCGCCGTAGCAGGGGCAGCAGCCGGACGTGGACCTCGATGGATTCGGCTTCCAGCATGCGCCCGGGCTTGGCATCGGGAATGTTGTCCACCGCCAGCCCGTGCAGCCGGATGCGGGTGACGGGCCGCAGCCGCATGCGGAAATCCTCGAGCACCACCTGCCGCCCGAGCTTCTCGGTGGCGAGTCTTTCCACCGGTCCGCGCAGGAAGCGCCAGTCGGTCAACAGCGCGGCGGCGACCAGGAGGACGATGATTCCAACGACGGCGGCAAGGATTTTTTTTGTTCGCATCGGCAGATTCCGCGGGAAGGGTATGTCTCTCCCCGCGTTTTAATGGCTCAGGGCTGTTTGCGCAATTCCGCGGGCGACAACCTCATCAGGTCGCGGTACTTGGTGACGGTGCGCCGCGCCACCACCACACCCTGTTCCGCCAGCATTCTGGTCAGCGAGACGTCGGACAGGGGATCGCGGCGGTCTTCGGCGGCGATCATGTCGCGGATCAGGGCACGCACCGCAGCGGCCGAACAGCGGCCGCCCGTTTCGGTGGCAAGTTCGCGCGAGAAGAAATGCTTGAACTCGAACACGCCGCGCGGCGTGGCCATGTACTTGTTGTTCGTCGCGCGCGAGACCGTGGACTCGTGCAGGTCCAGTTCCTCGGCCACCTTGCGCAGCACCAGCGGCTTGAGCGCGATCTCGCCGTAGTCGAAGAAGGTGCGCTGGTGGGCGACGATGGCCTCGGCCACGCGCTGGATGGTGGTGAAGCGCTGTTCGACGTTGCGTATCAGCCAGCGCGCCTCCTGCAGCTCCTGCGCCAGCGGGGCCCGGTCGTCGCAGCGCGCCTTGCGGAACAGGTTGGCGTAGGCCTGGTGCAGGCGGGCCTTGGGCATGACCGCCGGGTTGGTGGAGATCACCCATTTGTTGCGGATCTTGCGCACGATCACATCGGGCACGATGTGGTCGGTGCCTTCCTCCGAGAAGGCGAATCCCGGCCGTGGCGTCAGGCTGCGTATGAGCCGGCAGGCCACCGCCAGTTCCTCGTCGTTACAGCCCAGCCGGCGGCGCAGTTCCGCCGTTTCGCGGCGCGCCATCAAGTCCAGGTGGCGGTCGGCGATCGCCATCGCCAGCGCGCGCCCCGGCGTGGCCTCGCGCTGCGCCGCCAGTTGCAGGCGCAGGCATTCTCCCAGGCTGCGGGCCGCGAGCCCCGGCGTGTCCAGGTGCTGGACCAGCGTCAGCGCGACCATCCATTCGTCGTGCGTGGGCATGGGCTGCACGGACAGCGTCTCGGCCAGTTCATCGAAGTCCTGGCGCAGGTAGCCGTCCTCGTCCAGTGCCTCGATGGTGATCTCGGCCAGCAGCCGGTCGCGGTCTCCCAGGCGGTAGCCGCACAACTGCTGGTGGAGGTAGTCGTGCAGCCCCATGGAACTGTGCGTCCATTGCCCGATGTCGGGCCGGTCCTCGCCGTCGTCGTCGCGGGTCCGATTGCCGGCGTAGCTGCCGCCGTAGGGCTCCGGGTCGAACGCAGGGGGAGGGGGCTCGGGCGTGTCGTCGGCCTCGGCCTGGCTGGCGGCATTGCGGTCCACCGGGAGGACCGATTCGCCGGCCTGCGCGGCGGCCGAGGCGTCCTGGTCGTCTTCCTCCAGGAAGGGGTTGTTCGCGATGGCTTGCTGCAGCTCCTGTGTGAACTCGAGCGCGGACATCTGCAACAGCTTGACGGACTGCTGGAGCCTGGGCGTCAAGGACAGTTGCTGCCGCACACGGATGTCGTAAGTAGCTTGAACCAATGCCGTCTCCCATGCTTGGCCGGACCGTCGGCCGTTGAATGTCGCAATCCCCCTACGTGCAAGCTTCGTGCCAATGCGAAGCCGTAGGCATGATGCGCGGGACAGTGGAAAATAGCGTGCAGCTCTTGCCGCTTCGGTAAGTTTTACCGGTGTAAAGGCCAACTGGACAGGGGCTATGCTCGACGGAACGGGTTTGTCTCGTAACAGAATGAGAAAAACATGCGAAGCTTCCTGCGCGTCCTTCTGTACGGCCTGTGCGCGGTGCTGTTGTGCCATTGCGCCAACCCGCTTCCCGATCCGGCCAGCGGCGTCGAGCCGCGGCGCAAGGTCCGCATCTCCAGTGAATCCGGCCTGCTGACCTACCGCGAGAGCCGCCGCATCATCCAGCAGTTGGACGCCCGGGGCCAGGCCGGCGATTTCCTGGCGCGCCACCTGCAGGTCGAGGAGGCCGTGACCGATGCGCCGCTGGTCGTCGGCAACGAGGTGCGGCTCTTCGGCGACGGCACCAGCACCTACCGTGCGATGGAAGAAGCCATCGGTGCCGCGCGCCGCTTCATCCATCTGGAAAGCTACATCTTCGAGGACGACCAGATCGGCAATCTCGTGGCCGAGATGCTGATCGCCAAGCGCGCGCAAGGCGTCGCGGTGGCCGTGATGGTGGACGACATCGGCACCTTGTCCGTTCCGCCCGATCTTTTCGACCGCCTGCGGCAGGCGGGCGTGCAGGTGGTCTTCTTCAATCCCGTCAATCCGCTCAAGAGCCGGGGCAACTGGTCCATCAACGAGCGCAGCCATCGCAAGATCCTCGTGGTGGACGGCGAGGTCGCCTTCGTCGGGGGGATCAACCTGAGCGACGTCTACGCGTCCCGGCCGGTGGCCGGCTCGGGCCAGGCCCACGAGGCCGAGGGCCAGCAGGACGCGCCCTGGCGGGACACGCACATCAGCATCCGCGGCCCTGCCGTGCCCGATGTCGAGCGCGTGTTCCTGGAGGGCTGGCGCAGCCAGGGCGGGCCGCCGCTGGGCGATATCGACTTCCTGCCGCAGCAGCCCCGGCGCGGGCCGCATGTGGTGCGCATCCTGGTCAACCGCCCCGGTTCGACGGACAACCATGCCATCTACCTGACGCTGCTGTCGGCCATCAACAGTTCGCAACGGTCGGTGCATATCACGATGGCCTACTTCGTGCCCGATCCGGGCTTCATCGCGGCCCTGGGCGATGCCGCCCGCCGCGGGGTCGATGTGACGCTGCTGTTGCCGGGGTTCAGCGATTTCTCGATCGTGCTGCATGCCGGCCGTTCCCATTACGAGGAACTGCTCGAAGCCGGGGTGAAGATCTACGAACGCAAGGACGTGCTGCTGCATGCCAAGACCGCCGTGGTGGACGGCGTCTGGTCCACCGCCGGCTCCAGCAATCTCGACTGGCGCAGCTTCACCCTGAACCACGAGATCAATGCCGTGATCCTGGGGGCCGATTTCGGGGCCCAGATGGAAGCCCTGTTCGAGCGCGACCGGCAGGCGTCCGTACCGGTCGGGCTCGAACAGTGGAAGAAGCGGCCATTGTCGATCAGGTTCAAGGAGTTCATGTCGCGCCTGCTGGAGCGCTGGCTGTAGCGGCGGCCGGCGGACGGGCGTTAGGCGTCCCCGCCGCCGTGCTTGTAGGTGTCCAGCCGGTTGTAGAGCGTCTTGAGGCTGATGCCCAGCGTGCTGGCGGTCTGCCGCTTGTCGCCGCCGAAATGCGCCAGCGTCGCGAGTATGAGTTCCCGCTGGGCGTCCGGCAGCGGGATCCCCACCGCCAGTTCCAGGCTGCCCTCGCGCCGGACCACCCGGCGGTTGCGCGGGGCGGGCTCGGGATTCTGCACCTCGACCTCGTCGTCGGCCAGGATGAACGCCCGATGCACGGCGTTCTTCAGCTCCCGCACGTTGCCCGGCCAGTGGTACTGGCGCAGGCCGTCCAAGGTGCTCCGGGCGAAGCGCTTGCGGGTCTTCTCGGTCGTGTTGAGCTGGTCCAGGAAACGCTGTGCCAGCAGGTCGATATCGGCGGGCCGTTCGCGCAGCGGCGGAACCCGCAGCGGGAACACCGCCAGGCGGTACAGCAGGTCTTCCCGGAACCGTCCCTCCTGGACCGCCACCTGGGGGTCGCGGTTGGTCGCGGCGATGACCCGGACGTCGGTGGAGAGTTGTTCGGTTCCTCCGACCCGGTGGAAGGTGGAGGTCTCGAGCACGCGCAGCAGCTTGATCTGCATCTCCGGGACCATTTCCGTGATCTCGTCCAGGAAGATGGTGCCGCCGGCGGCGCGTTCGAAATACCCCGCGTGCTGCTGGATGGCGCCGGTGAAGCTGCCTTTCTCGTGGCCGAACAGTTCCCCCTCGATCAGCGTCGCGGGGATGGCACCGCAGTTGACCGGGATGAAGGGACCGGCGTCGCGCGGGCTCTTCTCGTGCAGGGTACGCGCGACCAGCTCCTTGCCGGTGCCGCTTTCGCCCACGATCAGCACCGTCAGCGCGGTGGGGGCCACCTTCTCGATCTGCTGGTACAGCTCCCGCATGGGTACGGAGCTGCCGTACAGCAGCCCGTAATGCTGGGATGGGGGAGCCGGGCGAACGGGTTCGTCCGCGTGCGGGGCCGCGGGACCGCTGGCCGCGTAGGGGGCATCGCTTTCCAGTATCGGTGCCAAGGCTTCGTCAGGGCGCATTGCCTGTTCCTTCCGCATGAATCTCCAGGGTGGGCCGAGGGCGGGAGTACCCAAGGCAGGGCGGTGCCCCATTCTAAGCAGGGTGCCCCGCGGGCCGGAAGCCGGTGGCGGGGTGGATGGTAACGGGCTGTCGCAAGCCTCGCGCGGGTCAGGGGAATTTACAAGTTTTCATGTAATTCTTACCTATTGCTTGCACTTGGGCCAGGGGGAGGCGCAGTCTATACAAGGAGTAAGCAATCTTGCGACGGCCAGCCATTTTCTTCGTAATTACCTGGATCAGCGCATTGATAAGGAGCGACTATGGGCAAGTATCGGGTTGCGGGACTGCGTGACGTGGAAGGCGCCATCGGCCAGGTCCGGGGCCTGGTCGAGGATGCCGAGGCGTTGTTGCGCAACACGGCCGGCCACGCGGGCGACGAACTGGACGCGGCGCGGTCGCGGCTGCGCGACCAACTGGATCGCGCCCAGGACCTGTACCAGGATGTGCGCCGCGGCGCCGCGGAGTCCTACCGGCAGGCGTCGGCCCAGACCGATGCCTATGTGCACGACAATCCCTGGCGCGCCGTCGGCATCGCCATCGCGGTGGGCGTGGTCATCGGCCTGCTCGCGCCCAGGCGCTAGCCAGCCACCGCCTTCGTCCGCCCATGCCGATCATCATCGCATCGAGGAGCCGCACCGCATGCCGCATGTCCTGATCGTGGACGACGAACCGAACACCCGGGCGGCCCTGGCGGAAATCGTCGGCGCCGAGGGGTTCACCACCGCCGTTGCGGGCGACCTCCGGGAAGCCCGTATCCAGATCGTGCGCCAGAGTCCCGACGTCGTCCTGACCGACCTGAAGCTGCCGGACGGCAGCGGCATGGACCTGTTCAAGGAACTGGATCCGTCCAATCCCGCCGAGGTCATCCTGATCACCGGCCACGCCAGCGTGGAAAGCGCGGTGGACGCCCTGAGGCTGGGCGCGGCCGACTATCTCATCAAGCCGATCAACATGCAGCGGCTCAAGGCCATCCTGGACCGCATCCCGCGGTCGGGCGACCTGAAGGCCGAGATCGGCTCTCTGCGCGGCGAATTGCGCCGCTTCGGCCGTTTCGGCCGCATGCTGGGCGGCTCGCCCGCCATGCAGGACCTGTACGACCAGGTCGGCAAGGTCGCGCCCACCGAGGCCACCGTGCTGCTGATCGGCGAAAGCGGCACCGGCAAGGAGCTGGCGGCGCAGACGCTGCACGACCTGAGCCTGAGGCGCAAGCGGCCCTTCCTGGCGGTGAACTGCGGCGCCATTTCGCCGAACCTGATCGAAAGCGAGATGTTCGGGCACGAGCGCGGCAGCTTCACCGGCGCCGAGCGCCAGCACAAGGGCTATTTCGAGCGTTCGCACGGCGGTACGCTGTTCCTGGACGAGATCACCGAGATGCCGATCGAGCTCCAGGTGAAGCTGCTGCGCGTGCTCGAGACCGGGCTGTTCATGCGCGTCGGCACCAACCAGGAAACCGAGTGCGACGCCCGCATCATCGCCGCCACCAACCGCAACCCCCAGGAGGCGGTGGCCGAGGGCAAGCTGCGCGAGGATCTCTACCACCGCCTGAATGTCTTTCCCATCCATCTGCCGCCGCTGCGGGAACGGGCCAAGGACGTCGAGCTTCTGGCCCAGAGCTTCCTCGACCTCTTGAACGAGACCCACAAGTCGGCCAAGGTCTTCTCGCCCGCCATGCTGGCCGACATGGCCTCGCATGCCTGGCCCGGCAACGTGCGCGAACTGAAGAACTATGTGCACCGTGCCTTCATCATGACCGATGGCGGCCTGATCGACACCGTGGCGGCGCCCATCCAACTGGCGCCCGCAGGCAAGGCGGAAAGCGAGCCCATCGTCACCATTCCCGTGGGTACGTCGCTTGCTGAGGCCGACAGGCGGCTGATCTTCGCCACCCTGCAGCACTGCGGGGGCGTCAAGAAGCACGCGGCCGAAGTGTTGGGCATCAGCCTCAAGACGCTCTACAACCGGCTGGAGGATTACGCCGCAGACGACGCCCGCGAGGCGGACATGCAGGACGTGCCGGTTTCCTGAGCGCGCCTGCTGCCACGGAGATCACTGACCATGTCCCGGTTGTACGCGCACTCGGTTCCCCCCGATCCTCCTGTCAAGGACCCGCCGCCGGTGGGCGATCCGCCTAACCAGCCAGTGGGGGATCCGCCGGTCCCGCCGGCCGAGCAGCCCGATCCCATCGACCCCGAACTGCCGCCGCCGCCGCCCACGCCGCCGGGCGAATGAGGCGCGGCACGCTACGTGCTGGCAATACCTCGTCCGTGATTCGAGGAGATTGCCGTGTCGCTCATCGTCGCTGCCCGTTTCGACTCCTTTCCCGAGGCCGAGGAGGCCGGCCGCAAGCTGTTCGCCGCCGGCTTTGCCCAGGAGGACGTCTCCATCTTCTTCGTCAATCCCGCCGGCCAGCATGACCGCTATCCGCTGGGCGGCGACCAGGCCGCCGATCCCGGGGCGCGCAAGACCAAGCACGGCGCGATAGCCGGTGCCGCCTTGCTGGGCCTGGCGGGGGCCGTGATCGGTTCCATCGTCTGGCTGTATGCCGCCGGATCCGTGCTGGCCCTGGTCATCGCGGTTGGGGTCGGCGCCTACATCGGTTCGCTGGGGGGCGCGCTGGTCGCCACCCGCAGCGCGACGCGCGCCTATCGGGCCGGCCACAGCACGGGAATGCGGCGTGCCGGCGTGCTGACCGCCGTCCACGTCACCGTCGCGACCGAATCCGCCGCCGCCCAGGTGCTCAGGGATTGCGACGGCAAGGACGTGGAAAAGGCCGAGGGCCGGTGGCGCGAGGGCGATTGGGTGGACTTCGACCCCGTGGCTCCTCCCGTCCTGAGCGACAAGGTGCAGGCCAGGCCGTCGGACGCCATGGACGCGCGCGAGTCCCGCGCCATGCAGCACTAGTCCGGCTTCCGGGCGACTCAGCGGGCGCGGGTCGCGTCGTCCTCGTCGTCGCCGGGGTGCGAGCGGGCCAGGCGTTCCTCGTCCACCACTTCGTCCGGCAGGACGTCGGCGCCGGTGCGTTCTTCCTCGTCGGGATCGACGGAAAGCCGCTCGCCCGTCTTGCTCGAGTCGGTGCCGGCCTCGTCCTCGGGCAGGCCGGCCAGGTCGCTGCCGGAATCCGAGGTGTCGCTGGGCCCGAGCTTGCCGCTCTTGCCGCTGTCTTCAGGCGGGCTTTCGCCCGTGCCTGGCAAGGTACTGTTGGACATGGCGCACTCCTTTTCACAAGCTTGGCAAGGGAATTGTCGCGCCGTGCGACATCCCCGCTCAAGCCTGCACGACGCAAACCGCGTACCCGGGGGCAGGGCGCGGCCATCCTAGGCGGAGGCGGGCGTCTTGTCCTTGTATTCGCACAGGTCGGCGATGCCGCATTGCGGGCACTTGGGCTTGCGCGCCACGCAGATGTAGCGCCCATGCAGGATCAGCCAGTGGTGGGCGTCCAGCAGGAACTCCTTGGGCACGAACTTGAGCAGCTTGTCCTCGACCTGGCGTACGGTCTTGCCCGGTGCGATGCCGGTGCGGTTGGAGACGCGGAAGATGTGCGTGTCGACCGCCATGGCCACCTGCCGGAAAGCGGTGTTGAGCACCACGTTGGCGGTCTTGCGGCCCACGCCCGGCAGGGCTTCCAGCGCCTCGCGGTCGGCCGGTACCTCCCCGCCGTATTGTTCCACCAGAATGCGACAGGTGGCGATCGCGTTCTTGGCCTTGGTCTTGTACAGGCCGATGGTGCGTATGTACTGGCTCAGGCCTTCCTCGCCCAGGGCCAGCAGCCGCTCGGGCGTGCCGTGCTCGGAAAAGAAGCGGCGCGTGGCCAGGTTGACCGACTTGTCGGTGGCCTGCGCCGACAGCAGGACGGCGATCAGCAGCTGGAAGGTCGACCCGTACTCGAGTTCGGTCCGGGGGGCGGGATTGGCGGCGCGCAGGCGCTCGAAGATCGCTAGTCGTTTGGCGGCGTTCATGCGGACACGGCTCGGGCCGTTGTTGTGATGACGGGACGGGGTCAGTGCGCGCGCCGGGAGCGGGCCCGGGCGAGGGCGGCCTCTAGTATGGCACGCTTGCGTTCGGCGGCTTCGTCGGCGCCCGCGGCCGTGGCGGCGGCCGGCAGGGCCGGGGAGTCCTGCTCCCGCACGGCCGACCGCGCGCGCAGGCGTTCCTGGTCCTCGTGGCTTTCGCGGGCCAGGCGCGTGGCACGCTGCTGATGGCGCGAGCGGGCCGCGGAGGCGTCGCCGTCGGTCCAGGCGCGCGCCGGCAGGGCGGGCTCCATGGTGATGCAATCGACGGGACAGGGGGCCACGCACAGATCGCAGCCCGTGCACAGGGCCGCCAGCACGGTGTGCATGGCTTTGTTGGCGCCCACGATGGCATCCACGGGACAGGCCTGGATGCAGAGCGTGCAGCCTATGCAGTGCTGCTCGTCGATACGGGCCACGTGCAGGGGGACGTGCAGGCCGCGCGTCTCGTCCAGGGGCAGGATGGGTTTGCCCAGCACCGCGGCCAGCCGGGCGATGCCGACGTCGCCGCCCGGGGGGCAGCGGTTGATCGGCACGTCGTCGTCGACCAGTGCCTGGGCATAAGGCCGGCAGCCGTCATAGCCGCACTTGGTGCACTGGGTCTGCGGCAGTTGCGCATCGACGAGGTCGATCCGGTTCACGGCTGGCGTCCGCTCAAGCCGCGTCCTGATGCTGGCGGATGAACTCGGCGATCTGGGGACAGATGACTTCGCGCCAGCGCCGGCCCGAGAAAATGCCGTAGTGCCCGCAGCGCGGGGCGGTGAAATGGCGCTTGCGGTCCGCCGGGATCCCGCTGCACAGGCCCTGCGCGGCCTCGGTCTGGCCGGAGCCCGAGATGTCGTCCAGTTCGCCTTCGATCGTGAACAGCGCCACCGACCGGATGTCCGAAGGCTTGACCAGGTGGCCGTTCACCTTCCAGACGCCGCGCGGCAGCTCGAAGTCCTGGAACACCGTGCGTATGGTGTCCAGGTAGTACTCGGCGGGCATGTCCAGGACGGCGTTGTATTCATCGTAGAAGCGGCGGTGCGCCTCGGCGTCGTCATCGTCGCCGCGCACCAGGTCCAGGTAGAAGTCGTAGTGCGACTTCAGGTGGCGGTCGGGATTCATGCTGACGAAGCCGGCGTGCTGCAGGAAGCCGGGGTAGACCTTGCGGCCCGAGCCGGGGAAGCGCGGCGGCACGCGGTGGATCAGGGTGTTCTCGAACCAGGAGTAGGGCTTGGTCTTGGCGAGATTGTTGACCTGCGTGGGCGACTTGCGCGGGTCGATGGGGCCGCCCATCATGATCATGCTGCGCGGCAGCTTGGGATCGTTGTCCGAGGCCATCAGCGAGACCGCGGCCAGCACCGGCACCGTGGGCTGGCACACCGAGATCACGTGGACGTCGGGGCCCAATTGACGGATGAAGTCGCGGATGTAGTCGACGTAGTCGGCCAGGTGGAAGGGGCCGGCCGACTGCGGCACCATGCGGGCGTCGATCCAGTCGGTGACGTAGACGTCATGCTCGGGCAGCAGCGCGCGCACGGTGTCGCGCAGCAGCGTGGCGTGGTGGCCGGACAGCGGCGCCACCAGCAGTACCGTGGGATCGGGCTTGCGCCGGGCCGAGGCCTTGCGCGGCGCCATCGGGGTGCGTACGAAATGCACCAGGTTACAGAAGGGCCGGGCGGCCGCGATCTGTTCCGTGACGGTGGCCTCGGCGCCATCGAGCGTGGTGGTCGGCAGGTCCCAGGCGGGTTTTTCGTAGTCCTTGCCCAGCCGATACAGCAGCTCGTAGCCGGCCGCCAGCCGCCGCGACAGCGGGGTGTAGGCAAGCGGGCTATAGGGGTTCGAGAACAGCTGCGCCGAGGCGTCGGCGAAGTGGGCAAAAGGCGTCAACAGGGCGCGCTGCCATTCATGCAGTTGATACAGCATCCTTGCTCCAGACCACGGGTGGGCAATCGATTCACCAGTAAACCGATTATATTGCATTGCACAATCGGTGTGTCACGCCAGCCGCGCAACTCGGTGTCACCAATAGTTTTCCACGGCCAGATTGCCTGGTTTACCCCGGCGGGAGGCCCCAAAACCGCGATCCGCCAGCAATTTGCGCAAATCAGACACCATTTCGGGATTACCGCACAACATGATGCGCGAACGCGACGGATCCAGCGTGACGCCGGCCTGGCGCTCCAGCTCGCCGCTGTCGATGAGCGTCGTGATGCGGGCATCCAGGGCGCCCTCGACCCGCTCGCGCGTGACCGAGGGCAGATAGATCAGCTTACCTGGCTGTTCCCGGCAAAATTCGCCGAAGACCTCGTGCTCGCGCAACCCTTCTATGGTGTCCCGGTAGACCAGTTCATCGGCCGTGCGCACGCTGTGGACCACGATCAGGTGGTCGTAGGTCTCCCAGACCTCCAGGTCCTGCAGGACGGAGACGAACGGGGCGAGGCCGGTGCCCGAGGCCAGCATCCACAGGTCCTTGCCGCTGGGGAAGGCCGCCGTGGTCAGGAAGCCGAAATTGGTCTTGTCGACGTAGAGCTTGTCGCCCTCGCGCAGGTGCTCGAGCGCGCTGGTGAACTCGCCGTCGGGCACGACGATGGAGAAGAACTCCAGGAAATCGTCATAGGGCGCGGACACGATCGAATACGCCCGCCAGACGATGCGGCGCCCCGACCCGTCCTCGGCATCCGGGTCCGACCGCTCGACGCCCAGCCGCGCGAACTGCCCCGGCACGAACCGGAAGCCGGGCGACCGCGTCGTGCGGAACGAGAAAAGCTTGTGCGGCACCCAGGTCTTGACCCAGGTAACCGTCTCGACGGTGTACTTATCCGACATCAATCCATTAATTCCGGGCGGCGGGTTACCCCAGGGCACCGCGGATCCGGCTCCGCCGGTCCGCCAGTGCCGCCCCCTGGGGGGCGCGCGTCAGCGCGTAGGGGGGGCCTACTTTTCTAGGAGATCCAGCTTGCCTTCCTTGTCCTTCCACTCGTCGGCGTCGGGCAGGGGCGGCTTGGTGCGCGTGATGCTGGGCCAGCTTTGCGACAGGTCGGCGTTGATCTGGACGAAATGCATCTGGTTGGCGGGGACGTCTTCCTCGGCCAGGATGGCATTGGCCGGGCATTCGGGGATACAGACGGCGCAGTCGATGCACTCGTCAGGGTCGATCACCAGGAAATTCGGGCCTTCGCGAAAGCAGTCGACCGGGCAGACATCCACGCAATCGGTGTATTTGCACTTGATGCAGTTCTCGGTGACGACGTGAGTCATAGGCGGCTCCAGGACGATGCTGGATAAAAGTTCAGGTCAGCCTATGATTTTACCGGACTCGCGCGCTTCGGCAGCCCATTCCCCTTGAAGGGCCATGGGAGTGGGCGGTGGGGGGGCGGGGGTAACTCCTCTCTTGTGCTATTTTCTTCGGTTACACAACAGGCATCCCTGGAGACCGTACGATGCGATCCACCCTGAACGTCCTGCGCAAGAAGCTTGCCGCGGGGCGGAAAATTTCCATGCTGACATGCTACGACGCCGGTTTCGCCAAGGTCATGGAGGATGCGGAGGTCGATTGCATCCTGGTGGGCGACACGCTGGGCATGCTCGTGCAGGGTAGGGATTCGACGCTGCCCGTGCTGTTGGAGGACATTGCCTATCACGTCTCCTGCGTGGCGCGCGGCACCCGCCGCCCGTTTCTGTTGGCCGACATGCCCTTCGGCACCTACCAGGAAAGCCCCCAGCAGGCCCTGCGCAACGCCGTGACGCTGATGCAGGCGGGCGCGCAGATGGTCAAGATCGAAGGCGGGGCCGAGTTGGCGCCCACCATCGAACTGTTGACCCGCAGCGGCATTCCCGTCTGCGGCCACATCGGCCTCCTGCCGTCCCACGTGCATGCGCTGGGCGGCTATCGCGTGCAGGGCAAGGAAGAGGCCGAGGCGCGCCGCATCGTGGCCGACGCCCGGGCGGTCGAGGCGGCCGGCGCCGCCATGATGGTGATCGAGGCCGTTCCCGATCCCGTCGCCCGCCAGGTGTGCGAGGCGGTGCAGCTGATCACCATCGGCATCGGCGCCTCGGTGGCGTGTTCGGGCCAGGTGCTGGTCCTGCACGACATGCTCGGGCTCACGGCTACGCCCGCCAAGTTCGTCAAGAACTACATGGTCGGGGCGCCCGCCGGCGGCGATGCGGTCCTGCAGGCTTTCCGGCGCTATGCCCAGGAAGTCGAGACCGGCGCCTTTCCCGGCGTGGAGCACGTTTACGGCATGACCGCCGGCAACATCGGCACTCCCTACGGCAACCAGAGCGGTTCGTAGCCATGATCATCACGTCTTTGCTGGATACCGACCTCTACAAGTTCACGATGATGCAGGTCGTCCTGCATCAGTTCCCGGCGGCGCAGGTCGAGTACAAGTACAAGTGCCGAACCCCGGGGATAGACTTGCATCCCTATGTGGACGAGATCCGCGAAGAAATCGATGCGCTGTGCGAACTGCGTTTCACCCAGGAGGAACTGGACTACCTCGGCGGCATGCGCTTCATCAAGAGCGATTTCGTCGACTTCCTGAGGCTGTTCCATCTGCCCAGACGCTGCATCTCGGTGTCCAGGTCGCAGTCGCCGGGAGAGCTCGACATCACCGTACAGGGGCCGTGGCTCCACACCATCCTGTTCGAGATCCCGGTGCTGGCCATCGTCAACGAGGTCTATTTCCGCAACAACCACCTGGTGCCGGCCTATGGCGAAGGCCGCCAGCGCCTGATGAGCAAGGTGGAACTGGTCCGCGGCGACCCCGCCCTGAGCGACTTCCACATCGCCGACTATGGCACCCGCCGCCGTTTCTCCAGGGCCTGGCACGAGGAAGTCATCATCACGCTCAAGGACCAGATGCGGGAGCATTTCTCGGGCACCAGCAACGTGTACTTCGCGATGAAGCATGGGCTGACGCCGCTGGGCACCATGGCGCACGAATACCTGCAGGCCTGCCAGGGCCTGGGGCCGCGCCTGCGCGACTCGCAGATCTACGGCTTCGAGGTCTGGGCGCGCGAATACCGCGGCGACCTGGGCATCGCGCTGTCCGACGTCTACGGCATGAGCGCCTTCCTGCGCGATTTCGACATGTACTTCTGCAAGCTGTTCGACGGCGCGCGGCACGATTCGGGCGACCCCTTCACCTGGGGCGAGCGCCTGCTGGAGCACTACAAGCAGAATCGCGTGGACCCGCGCACCAAGATACTGGTGTTCTCGGACGGCCTGACCTTCCCGCTGGCGATCAGCCTGGCCAAGCATTTCGCGGGGCGCTGCATCACCGCCTTCGGCATCGGCACCAACCTGACCAACGACCTGAGCTACCAGCCCCTGCAGGTGGTGATGAAGATGGTCAAGTGCAACGGCCAGCCGGTGGCCAAGGTGTCCGACACGCCGGAGAAGACCATGTGCGAAGACAAGGCCTACCTGGCGTATTTGCGGCAGGTGTTCGAGATCCCGCCCGAGCAGGTGGGCGAGACTGCCGACGACTGAGGGGCGGCGCCTTCGGCTACACCCCCAGGTAGCGGCTGAGCGCCTCGGGCCGGTGCGCGAGGTCCTGCGCCTGGCCTTCCAGCACCATGCGGCCCTTCTCCATGACGACCAGCCGGTCGGAATTGGCCATGACCATCCGGTAGTTGCGGTCCACCACCAGGGTGGCCAGGCCGCTGCGGCGGATGTCGCCGATCACCCGCCAGATCTCGGCCACGATCAGTGGCGCCAGGCCTTCGGTGGCTTCGTCCAGGATGACGGCGCTGGGGTTGGTCATCAGCGCGCGGCCGATGGACAGCATCTGCTGTTCGCCGCCCGAGAGCTGCCAGCCCAGGTTGCCCATGCGTTCGGTCAGCCGCGGAAAAGTGGCCAGCACGCGTTCCAGCGTCCAGTCGGCCTGGCCGCCGGTGCCGCGCCGCGCCGCCATCACCAGATTTTCCTTCACCGTCAGGTTGGGGAAGATGCCCCGGCCCTCGGGCACGTAGGCGATGCCGGCCTTGGCGGCTTCGTAAGGCTTGCCGCGCGACAGGTCGCGGCCGGCTATCGATATGCGTCCGTCGCGCTGCTTGACGTGGCCCAGCAGGGTGCGGATCAGGGTGGATTTCCCCATGCCGTTGCGTCCCAGCAGGCCGACGGTTTCCCCGCGTCCCAGGCGGAAATCCACCCCGTGCAGGATATGGCTGCTGCCGTACCAGGCGTGCACCTGGCTGGCGTCGATGAGCGCTTCCATCTGTCTTCCTTTTCTCCGGGCGCCGGGGTCAGTGGGCCGAGCCCAGGTAGGCTTCCTGGACGTCCGGGTTGTTGCGCACGTCCGCCGGCAAGCCGCTGGCGATGGGGCTGCCGTTGACCATCACGGTGATGTCGTCCGCCACCGCGAATACCGCGTCCATGTCGTGTTCGACCAGCAGGATGGCGTGGCCCTCTCGCAGCCGCCGCAGCAGCTCCAGCATGCGTTCGGATTCCTCCGCGCCCATGCCGGCCAGCGGTTCGTCCAGCAGCAGCACCGTGGGCGAGGTCGCCAGGCACATCGCCACTTCCAACTGGCGCTTTTGGCCGTGCGACAGGCTGGCGGCGGTCTTGTCCGCCACCGCGGTCAAGCCGGCGCGCTCCATCACTTCATCGGCGCGTTCGCCACTGGCGCGGCAACCCTGCGCCGATTGCCAGAACTGCCAGGGGCGCTGCGTGCGCGCCTGCGCGGCCAGCCGGCAGTTCTCGCGCACCGTCAGCGGCAGGAAGATGGTGTTGCGCTGGTAGCTGCGCCCGATGCCGGCCTGCGCGCGGCGGGGCTGGGACCAGCCGGTGATGTCGCGGCCATGCAGGCGGACGTGGCCGGCCGTGGGCGGAAGTTCGCCCGACAGCAGGTGGATGAGGGTCGACTTGCCCGCGCCGTTGGTGCCGATCACGGCATGGATGCGGTCGGGAGCGAGCGACAGTGAGACGTTGTCGATGGCCCTGAGCGCGCCGAAGTGGCGGCTCAGGCCCTGGGCTTGAAGCACTGCCGTCATGTCGTCTGTTCCGTGGCCGAAGAAGGGGTGGGGGAGGTGTCGTCGCGGGCGGCCGTGGCGGGCGCCGCCAGCGGCCGGGGGCGGCCGCGCTGCGGCAGGCGCAGGCGTGAGAAGCCGCCCGCCAGGCCCTGGGGCATCCAGGCGACGGCCAGGATGATGAAGCCGCCCATCAGCAACTGCCAGTGCTTGGTCAGGTCCTGGAACCACTCGGCCAGCAGGACGAAGGCGAAGGCGCCGACCACCGCGCCCGCCAGGCTGCCCAGCCCGCCCAGGATGATCATCAGCAGCGCATTGCCGGACTGGTGCCAGGACACCAGCTCCGGATTGACGTAGCCGTGCTGCGTGGCATACAGGAAGCCCGCCAGCCCCGCCAGCGCGCCGCCCAGGGTGAAGCTGGCGAGCTTGTAGGCAAGGGTGTTGTAGCCGGCCGCCCGCATGCGCGGTTCATTGTGCTTGATGCCCACCAGCGCATGGCCCAGGCGCGAACGCAGCACCAGGCCCAGCACGGCCAGCGTGAGCGCCAGCCCCGCCAGCGTGAACCAGTAGAACTGCGGCGCCTGGTCCAGGTCGACCAGGCTGCGGCCGGCCAGCGTGAAGGCCGGCTTGTTGTAGATGTAGGTCCCGTCGCTGCCGCCGAAGGCCTCGACGTCGTGGAACACGAAGTACACCAGTTGGCCGAAGGCCAGCGTGACCATGATGAAATAGATGCCGCGCGTGCGCATCACCAGGAGGCCGATCGCCAGCGCCAGCAAGGCCGCACAGCCCACCGCCGCCACCAGCAGCAGCCAGCCGTTGCCGGCCTCGTAGCGCGGCGTGAACATCGCCACCGCGTACGCCGCCGCGCCGAAATAGGCCGCGTGCCCCAGGCTGACGAGCCCCGTGTAGCCCACCAGCAATTGCAGGCTCAGCGCGAAGATCGCCATGATCAGCACCTTGGCGCCGAGCTCGACGTGGAACGGCGTGCCGATCGGCTCGGGCAGCACCGGCAGCAAGGCCAGTACCGCCAGTGCCACGATCCAGGCAAGAAGAGAAGAAGCTTTCATTCCACGTTCCGATAGGGGAATCAAGTGCCTTGTTTGAAGAGGCCTTCCGGTTTCCACAACAGGATGGCGGCCATCAGGAGATAGATCAGCGCGCCGGCGGCCTGTTGCCAGAACACCTTGCCGAAGGTGTCGACGAAGCCGATCAGCAGCGAGGCGACCAGCGCACCCTTGATCGAACCGATGCCGCCGATGACCACGACGACGAAACAGATGATCAGCACCGATCCGCCCATGCCCGGATACACCGAGGACACCGGCGCCGCGATCATGCCGGCCAGCACGGCGATGGCCACGCCCACGGCGAAGACGATGCGATACAGCAGCGAGATGTTGATGCCCAGCGACTGCACCATCTCGCGGTTGGTCGCCCCGGCGCGCACCATCATGCCGAGCCGGGTCTTCTTGAGCGTGGCGTACATCGCCACGGCCAACAGCACGCACACGCCCGAGATGAACAGCCGGTAGACCGGATAGGTCATGTCGTTGCCGATGGCGATGCCGCCCTCCAGCCAACCCGGCATCGGCACCCCATGGACGTCGTCGCCCACCAGGATGCTGCGCATTTCCTCGAACACCAGGATCAGCCCGTAGGTCATCAACACCTGCTGCAGGTGTTCGCGTTCATACAGGAAGCTGAAGAAACACCACTCCAGCACATACCCGAAAGCCACCGCCAGCACCACGCCCAGCACCAGCGCCAGCGCGAAATTACCGGTCAGCGACGACAGCGAGAACGCCATGTAGGCGCCAATCATGTAGAAACTGCCATGCGCCAGGTTGATGACGCCCATGATCCCGAAGATCAGCGTCAACCCGCTCGCGATCAGAAACAACAGCAGCCCATACTGCACGCTGTTCAAGCACTGAATAAGAAACGTCGTCAAATCCATCCCGCACTCCATCTAGATACGACAACCAGGCCAGCGTCGAACGCATGCTCGGTTTTCCCACATGGAACCAAAACACGCAGTCCTCCGCCAGCCTGGTTTTTCCCCAGGGCACAGCGGATCCGGCTCCGCCGGTCCGCCAGTGCCGCCCGTACGGGGCCCGGCGCCGGGCCGCCCCAAGGCGGGCCCCGGCCCCCTCGGGGGGCTGCCGCGTAGCGGCTGGGGGCTCACTATGCCGGGCGCGCGCAAGCGCGTAGGGGGGGGCCTACATCTTGCAGCCCCGCGCGGGATCGGCCAGTGCCTTCACCGCCACGCTCACCAGCTGGTTGGTCTTGTTCTCGACCTTGCGCAGGTAGATGTCCTGGATCGGGTTGTGGGCCTTGGACATCGTGAACGGGCCACGCGGGCTGTCGATCTTGGCCTGTTCCATGCCCTTGACGACGGCGTCGCGCTTGCTGATGTCGCCGCCCGCGGCCTTCAGGCCGGCGGCCAGCAGTTGGGCGGCGTCATAGCCCTGCACGGCATAGACGTCGGGCTGCAGCTTGTAGGTCTTGGCGTAGTCGGCGCGGAAGGCCTTGTCCTTGGGCAGGGTCAGGCCGTCGGCGTAGTGCAGCGTGGTCAGCAGGCCGTCGGCCGCGGCGCCCTGCGCCTCCAGCGTGCCGTCGGTCAGGAAGCCGGCGCCGTACAGCGGGATCTTGTCCTTCAGGCCCGCCGCCGCGTAGTCCTTGACGAACTTGACCGCGCCGCCGCCCGCGAAGAACACGTAGACCGCGTCGGGCTTGAGCGCGGCGATTTCGGTCAGCAGCGCCTGGAACTCCACGTTGGGGAAGGGCAGGTTCAATTGCTTGATGACCTTGCCGCCCTTGGATTCGAAGCCTTCCTTGAAGCCATTGGTGGATTCGTCGCCCGCCGCGTACTTCCAGCTCAGGGTGACGGCCGTCTTGTGCTTGAGCTGGGTGGCGGCGACCAGGCCCATGGCGTAGGCCGGCTGCCAGTTGCTGAACGACGAGCGGAAGATGTTGGGCGCACACAGCGGGCCCGTGACGTCGTCGGCGCCGGCGTTGGGAATGATGAGCAGCGTCTTGTTGTCCTTGGCGACCTTGGCCATGGCCATCGCGACGCCGGAGTGCACGGTGCCCACCAGCACGTCGACCTGGTCGCGCTTGACCAGCTTGTTGGCGTTGTCCGAGCCCTTGGCCGGATCGGATTCGTCATCCACCTTGAAGTACTCGATCTCGCGTCCGGCCAGCTTGCCGCCCTGTTCCTGCACGTACAGCCGGAAGCCGTTCTCGATGGCGGTGCCCAGGGCGGAGTAGGTGCCGGTGTAGGGCAGCATCAAGCCGACCTTGATCTTGCCTGGAGCCTGGGCGCCGGCGGGCACCGCCAGGCACGACGCGGCCATCAAGGCAGCGGCGAGGACGGTGAATTTGCGTTTGGAAGCGTTCATCGCGAGTCTCCTGGTGGGCGGCCATGCTGCGTGGTCGGCGGCCCTGTTCTTGGTGGAAAAATCCGATGCGCCATGCGGATGCGCATCGTCGTGGGCGTCCGGCAAGCCGGACAAGGTGCTACGTGCGGTGGCGCCGCATGAACGCCACGCTTGCCTCGATCAGCCGGGCCGGCTGGTCGCGATGCGGCGAGTGGCCGCAGTCGTCCAGCTTGAGCAGCTCGGCATGGGGAACCTCCCGGGCGATGCCGTCTATCTGCGCCATGGAGCCGTACTCGTCGTCGTGGCCCTGCACGGCCAGTACCGGACAGCGTATGGCGGACAGCAGCGCCTGGATGCTCCAGTGCTTGAACTCCGGGTCCAGCCAGACGTCGTTCCAGCCCCAGAAGGCCGAATCCGGGTCGGCGTGGTAGCGCGCGAGCTTGCTGCGCAGGTCGGTCGTGACATAGCCGTCGCGCGCCTGCTGGATGCTGGCCAGCGTGACGGGTTCGACGAACAGGTGGGGCGCGGCCACGATCAGCCCGCCCACGCGGTCGGGGCAGGCCGCCGCATGCAGCAGCGCGATCGATCCGCCGTCGCTGTGTCCGTACAGCCAGGGCGGATCGGCCCGGGTGTCATGGCCGATCGCGCCGAAGAACGCCGGCAGGAAATCGCGCGCCTGGCGGTGCATGAAGTCGACCGGCCATTTCTCGTGTCCGGGACGGGGGCTGGACTGGCCATAGCCCCAGCGCGACAGGACCAGGCCCCGGCAGCCGGCGGCCTCGCACAGCGCGTAGGGAAAGTCCTTCCACATCGTGACCGATCCCAGGCCTTCGTGCAGGAATACGAGCAGGGGCTGCCGGGTGCGCTGGGGAGCGATGAGCACGTACTCGATGTCGTGCCGCATGCCGTTCCACGAGACGTCGGCGAACCGCACGGGCAGTCCGTCGGCCAGACCGGAGGGGGCGGTGCTCAGGGGCGCGCGCGAGTTCATGCATGGACCCCCTGCGACGCGGCCTCCTGCTCGCGCAGGCGGAAACGCTGGATCTTCCCGGTGGCGGTCTTGGGCAGGTCGCCGACGAATTCGATCTGGCGGGGATACTTGTGCGGCGCCAGGCGCGACTTCACGAATGCCTTCAGGTCGGCGGCCAGCGCATCGCTGGCCTGCTGGCCGGGCTTGAGCACCACGTAGGCCTTGGTCTTGGTCAGGCCCTCGGCATCGGCCACGCCGATGACGGCGGCTTCCAGCACGGCCGGGTGCTGTACCAGCGTGGCCTCGACCTCGAAGGGCGAGACGTACTGGCCGCTGACCTTGAGCATGTCGTCGCTGCGGCCCGCGTAGGTGTAGTAGCCGTCGGCGTCGCAGCTGTACTTGTCGCCGCTCTTGGTCCAGGCGCCCAGAAAGGTTTCGCGGCTTTTCTCGCGGTTGTTCCAGTACATCAGCGCCGAGCTGGGTCCGCGTATGTAGAGATCGCCGATCTCGCCGGCGGCCACCGGCTTGCCGTTTTCTCCGCGCAGCTCCACCTCGTAGCCCTCGACCGGCTTGCCCGTGGTGCCGTAGCGCACGTCGCCCGAGCGGTTGGAAATGAAGATGTGCAGCATCTCGGTGGAGCCGATGCCGTCGATGATCTCGCAGCCGAAATGCGAGGTGAAGCGTTCGCCGATGTCCTGGGGCAGGGCTTCGCCGGCCGACGAGCACAGGCGCAGGGCGACCTGGGCGCGCGGCGGCAGCGCGGCGCTGGCCAGCATGCCGGCATAGCCGGTGGGCGCGCCGCAGAAAATGGTGGGGCGCAGCCGGGTCAGGCGGTCGAAACAGGCTTCGGGCGTGGGGCGTTCGGCCATCAGGACCACCGAGGCACCGACGCTGAGCGGAAAGGTCAGGGCATTGCCCAGGCCATAGGCGAAGAACAGCTTGGCGGCCGAGAACACGATGTCGTCCTCGCGCATGCCCAGCACGGGCTTGGCGTAGAGCTCGGCCGTCCAGTAGGGGTTGCCGTGAGTGTGCACCGTCCCCTTGGGCTTGCCGGTGGATCCGGACGAATACAGCCAGAACGCGGGCTCGTCGGCCAGCGTGGGGGCGGGCGCCGCCAGCGGTTCGTGCGCGGCCAGCCAGTCGTCGAAGTCCAGCGTGCCTCCCACCTCGGCATCGGAGCCGTCGCGCGAGACGACGATTTGGCGCACGCCGTGCCGGCACGCGCCGAGCGCGGCGGAAAGCTTGGGCAGCAGGGCGCGCGAGACGAGCGCGGCGCGGGCGCGGCTGTGCTCTAGCATGTAGGCGTAGTCCGCCGGCGTGAGCAGCGTGTTGACCGCCACCGGCACGATGCCGGCATACAGCGCGCCCAGAAAGGTGATGGGCCAGTCGGTGCAGTCGTTCATCAGCAGCAGGACGCGGTCCTCGGGCCGGATGCCCAGGCCCAGCAGGGCGCTGGCGGCGCGGCGCACTTTCTCGTCCAGTTCGCCGTAGGTCAGCGGGCCGCGGTCGTCGATGTAGGCGATCTTGGCGGCGCGCTCGGCATTGATCGCCAGCAGGTGGCCGGCGAAATTGAATTCCGGCGGCGGGGCGGAGCAATCGGCAGGCATGATGGTCTCCTCGTTCATGCGAAGGTGCGACACCTCCGGCGGCCTCGGGTCGGGCCGGGCGCCGGCGGTGTCCTGTGTCAATGTCCCGGCATGCTCCGCTGCGGCACGGCGCCGTCCAGGAGATCCGTCACGGCGCCGGCGGCCTGGATGGCGGCACGGCGATGGTAAAAGCCCAGCGCCCGCAGGCCGCCCAGTTCCTCGCCCCCGCCGGCCCTGCCCGGACCGCCGTGCAGCGACATGGGCATGACGTTGCCGTGGCCCGTGTGGACGGCGGCGACCTCGGGCGTCACGACGTGCAGGCGTCCGTGGCTGTCGGCCAGCGCCAGGGCGGCGTCGGCGGCCAGCGCGGCGTCGGCGGTGTATAGCGAGGCCACCAGCGACCCCTGTCCCAGGCGTATCTGGTCCAGCGCGTCGTGCAAGCCTTCATAAGGCAGCAGCGTGGCCACCGGGCCGAATACCTCGGTGTCGTGGACGATGCAGGCGGCCTCGCGGCGGGTGGCACCCAGCAGCGTGGGGCCGGCACAGGCGGCGACGGCCGGATCGGCATCCACCAGCGGGACCGCCGAGCCGTCGTGCAGCACGTCCGCGTGGCGGCGCAGGGCCGCGGTACCCGCTTGCACGCTTTCCCATTGCTGGCGGCTGGCCAGCGCGCCCATGCGGACCGTCTCGTTGCGTGGATTGCCCACCGTGATGCGCGACAGTTTCGCGGCGATGGCCTCGCCGGCCGCCGCGTAGCAGGACGCGGGAACGAATATGCGGCGGATGGCCGTGCATTTTTGCCCCGACTTGACCGTCATTTCGCGCACCACTTCGCGCACCAGCAGATCGAAGGCTTCGGAGCCGGGCTGCGCATCGGGCAGCAGCAGGGCGCTGTTCAGACTGTCGGCCTCGATGTTGACGCGCACCGAGCGGCGCACGACGGCGTCGTGCGAGCGGATGGCCGCTGCGGTATCGGCCGAGCCGGTGAACGACACCACGTCGAAGGGCCGCAGGGGCGACAGCAATCCTTGCGCGCCGCCGCAGACGACGGACAGGGCGCCGGCCGGCAGGATGCCCGCGGCGGCCACGTCGGCGACCATGGCCTGCGTCAGCCAGGCGGTGGCGGTGGCCGGCTTGGCGACCACCGGAACGCCGGAGAGCAGCGCGGGGGCGGCTTTCTCCCACAGCCCCCAGGCGGGGAAATTGAAGGCGTTGATGAACAGGGCGAGGCCGCGCGTCGGCACCTGCACGTGGCGGCTGCGGAACGCGCCGTCCTTGGCCAGGAGGACGGTTTCGCCGTCCGGCAGCCAGTGCGTGGCGCCCAGCGATGCGCCCCAGCGGGCGTACTGGCCCAGAGTGAAAATGGCGCCGTCGATGTCGACCGCGGAATCCTGTTTCGTGGTGCCGGAGTTGGCCAGCGCGATGTCGAAATAGCGGTCGCGGTTGGCCTTGAGCACGTCCACGATCGCGGACAGCAGGCCGGCGCGCTGGACGTAGGTCAGCGCGCGCAGCGCCGGGCCGCCTTCGTCGCGGGCATAGGCATAGCCCGCTTCCAGGTCCAGCCCCGCGTTCGAGACGCGGACCAGCTCGGTACCCAGCACGGGATCGAAGAGCGGCGTGCCGGGACCGCCGCCGGTCTGCCAGCGGCCCGCCAGATGGTTGGGGAGCAGTTCGGTCATGGCTTGGTGAACTCGATGGCGCCGTCGGGCAGCAGATACAGGACCAGCGCGCGCCCGCCCGTGACGGTGGGGCGATGGGCGCTCCGGGGCGGGTAGACCTTCCAGCCCGCTGGCGTGCCGTCGAAGCGGGCGTCGGCCGTCTGAGGCATGACCAGGTCGATTTCGCCGTTGGGATGGACGTGGTGGGGGCCGGCCAGGTCGGCCATGTCGACCACGTCCACCGAGAAACCGGCGGAGTCGGGGCCGGGCTTGACCACGCGGCCGTAGCGCACGCCGCCGGCCTCGCGGTTGCACAGCCAGCCCTCGTCCACGCCGATTGCACAGGCGCGGGCCATGTCGCGGAACCAGTCCGAGTCCGGGCCGTGGTGGCGGTTGAGGTAGTCCTCGAGCGCGGTGTCCACGGGGCGTCCGGTAATGGACTGCGTTATCGTCTTTATCAGGGATTCAAATGAATCGCGCATGAACTCGTCTCCTCAGGCATACTGGACTTCATGTCGCCACATTCTGAATCATGAAGTATCGTGCATGTCTGTGTGTCGAGACAATACGCGGCATGCTTGGGTCGTGTCAAAAAGAATCTGCATCCTGCGGGTAAGTCCCAGGGGTGCGCACCATCTTGCGGGTGAGGTCCGATGAAAGAAGAGGCAGTTTCCGAAGCGGGGCAGGCCGCGGCCAACGACGTGCCGGCCAAGGAGCCTTTCCTGGTGACGCTGGGGGAACGAATACGGACGCTGCGGGCCCGCCGAGGCGTGACCCGCAAGGCCACGGCCTCGGCCGCCGGGATTTCGGAACGGCACCTTGCCAACCTGGAGCTGGGGACCGGCAACGCCTCCATCCTGATCCTGCTGCAAGTCTCCCAGGCTTTGCAGTGCTCGCTGGCCGAGATACTGGGCGACGTCACCACCACCAGCCCGGAATGGCTGCTGATCCGCGAACTGCTCGAGGGGCGTTCCGAGGCCGACCTGCATCGCGCCCGCAATACGCTGACGGAAATGTTCGGCTCGCGCGAGAACAATCATTCCCGCCTGTCCCGCATCGCCCTGGTCGGGCTGCGGGGGGCGGGCAAGTCCACGCTGGGCCGGATGCTGGCCGAGGACCTGGGCTATACCTTCATCGAACTCAGCAGGGAGATCGAGAAAGTGGCCGGCTGCAGCATCGTCGAGATCCATTCGCTGTATGGCGCCAACGCCTATCGCCGCTATGAGCGGCGGGCGCTGGAGGAAACCGTGCAGATCCACCCCGAGGTCGTGATCGCCACGCCGGGCGGTCTGGTGTCGGACGTCTCGACCTTCAATCTGCTGTTGTCGCACTGCTATACGGTCTGGCTGCAGGCCGACCCCGAGGATCACATGCGCCGGGTCGTGGCCCAGGGCGATTTCCGTCCCATGTCCGGCAGCCGCGAGGCCATGGACGATCTCAAGCGCATCCTGGCTGGCCGGGCCGCGTTCTACGCCAAGGCCGACGCCCGCTACAACACCAGCGGGCATTCGCTGGAAGAGGCATTTGCCGGTTTGCGTTCGCTGGTGCGCAGCGCGGCGGGCATGGTGGACTGGAGTATGTGATCCCCCCTACGCGCTGACGCGCGCCCGGCATGGTGAGCCCCCAGCCGCTACGCGGCAGCCCCCCGAGGGGGCCGGGGCCCGCCTTGGGGCGGCCCGGCGCCGGGCCCCGTAGGGGCGAAACCGGCGGACTGGCGAAGCCAGATCCGCGGTTTCCTGGGGCTGGGGTGGTTGTCTGGGTTTTACGAGGTTTGGGTTCTGAATCGTCAGGGTTGATCCTAGTTGGCGGAGGCTTGACGCGCTTGGTTGCATGAATTATCTTTCATTTAACGGATGGTTGATGCACTAAGATGCATAAATGTCGAGGAGATGTCATGAGCAATGTCGTTCAGGCCGATCAGGCTCCCGGGAAGGTGGACTACCGCACGGATCCGTCCCAGTACCGGCATTGGAAGCTGAGTTTCGAGGGGCCGGTGGCGACGCTGGGTCTGGATATCGCCGAGGACGGCGGGCTGCGGCCGGGGTATCGGCTCAAGCTCAACTCCTATGACCTGGGCGTGGACATCGAGCTGCACGATGCGCTGAACCGGATCCGCTTCGAGCATCCGGAGGTGCGCACGGTGGTGGTGACCAGCATGAAGGACCGGATTTTCTGTTCCGGGGCCAATATCTTCATGCTGGGGCTGTCGACTCACGCCTGGAAGGTGAATTTCTGCAAGTTCACCAACGAGACCCGCAACGGCATCGAGGATTCCAGCCGCCATTCGGGGCTGAAGTTCCTGGCCGCGATCAACGGCGCCTGCGCCGGCGGCGGCTACGAACTGGCGCTGGCCTGCGACGATCTGGTGCTGATCGACGACAAGTCCTCGTCGGTGTCGCTGCCCGAGGTGCCGCTGCTGGGCGTGCTGCCCGGCACCGGCGGCCTGACCCGCGTCACCGACAAGCGCCACGTGCGCCATGACTTGGCGGACATCTTCTGCACGACCAGCGAAGGCGTGCGCGGCCAGCGCGCGGTGGACTGGCGGCTGGTCGACTGCGCGCCCAAGCCCTCGCAGTTCGCCCAGGTGGTGCAGGAGCGCGCGCAGCGTCTGGCCGATGCCAGCGACCGGCCGGCGGGCGCGAAGGGCGTGGCCCTGGTCCGCGTCGAGCGCGTCGAGGAAGCCGATGCGCTGCGCTACCGTTACGTGGACGTGCGGATAGACCGCAGCAACCGCAGCGCTGTGTTCACCGTGAAGGCGCCGGATGCCGCGCAGCCCGAGGATGTGGACGGCATCGTGGCGGCCGGCACGGCATGGTGGCCGATGGCGATGGCGCGCGAACTGGACGACGCCATCCTGCACATGCGCACCAACGAACTGGACATCGGCACCTGGCTGCTCAAGACCCAGGGCGATGCCGCCCGGGTGCTGGCCTGCGACGCCACGCTCCAGCGCCACGCCGGCCACTGGTTCGTGCGCGAGGTCACGGGCCTCTTGCGCCGTACGCTGGCGCGGTTGGACGTCTCGTCGCGTTCGCTGTTCGCGCTGATCGAGCCGGACTCGTGCTTCGCCGGTACGCTGGCCGAACTGGCTTTCGCCGCCGATCGTGCCTACATGCTGGCGCTGCCTGACGAGCCCGGGCGGGCGCCGCAACTGACGCTGTCGGAACTGAATTTCGGCACCTATCCGATGGTCAACGGCCAGTCGCGTCTGGCCCGCCGGTTCTACGAAGAGGCCGACCCGCTCGCCGCCGCGCGTGCCCGGATCGGCCAGGCGCTGGACGCGGACGCCGCCCATGCCCTGGGTCTGGTGACCGCGGCGCTGGACGACATCGACTGGGCCGACGAGATCCGCATCGCCATCGAAGAGCGCGCCGCCATGTCGCCGGACGCGCTGACCGGGCTGGAGGCCAATCTGCGCTTCGCCAGCCAGGAAACCATGGAAACCCGGATTTTCGGTCGCTTGAGCGCGTGGCAGAACTGGATCTTCAACCGGCCGAACGCGGTGGGGGAAAAGGGTGCCCTGAAGGTGTACGGCAAGGGCGAGAAAGCGGCCTTCGATCTGAATCGAGTGTAACCATCCGCAGTCCGGACCAACGGAGTCGAGACATGTCCAGCATCAACTACAGCGAGAAGATTCCCAACAACGTCAATCTGTCGGAGGACCGCACGCTGCAACGCGCGCTGGAGCAATGGCAGCCGAACTTCCTGAGCTGGTGGGGCGACGTGGGTCCGGAAGGAAGCACGAACTACGACGTCTACCTGCGCACCGCCATCAGCGTCGATCCGCAGGGCTGGGCCCAGTTCGGCCACGTGAAGATGCCGGACTACCGCTGGGGCATCTTCCTGAACCCGGCCGAGAAGGAGCGCAAGATCCATTTCGGCGACCACATGGGCGAGGCCGCGTGGCAGGACGTCCCGGGCGAGCACCGCGCCAACCTGCGCCGCATCATCGTCACGCAGGGCGACACCGAGCCGGCCTCGGTCGAGCAGCAGCGCCATCTGGGCCTGACCGCGCCGTCCATGTACGACCTGCGCAACCTGTTCCAGGTCAACGTCGAGGAAGGCCGCCACCTGTGGGCCATGGTCTACCTGCTGCACCGCTACTTCGGCCGCGACGGCCGCGAGGAAGCCGAGGCGCTGCTGGACCGCCGTTCGGGCGACCAGGACAATCCCCGCATCCTGGGCGCCTTCAACGAGCGCACGCCGGACTGGCTGTCCTTCTTCATGTTCACGTATTTCACCGACCGCGACGGCAAGTTCCAACTGAGCGCGCTGGCCGAGTCGGGCTTCGATCCGTTGGCCCGCACGACCAAGTTCATGCTGACCGAGGAAGCGCACCACATGTTCGTGGGCGAGTCGGGCGTCTCGCGCGTGATCCAGCGCACCTGCGAGGTCATGAACCAGCTCAAGACCGACGACCCCGCCCGCATCCGCGCGGCCGGCGTGATCGATTTCGGCACCCTCCAGCGCTACCTGAATTTCCACTACAGCGTGACGATCGACCTGTTCGGCGCCGACGAGTCGTCCAACGCCGCGGCCTTCTACAGCTCCGGCCTGAAGGGGCGCTACGAGGAAGGCAAGCGCACCGACGACCACAGGCTGCGCAGCGAGAACTACAAGGTGCTGGAAGTGCGCGATGGCAAGCTGGTCGAGAAGGACGTTCCCATGCTGAACGGCCTGAACGAAGTCCTGCGCGACGACTACATCAAGGATTCGATGGCGGGCGTGGGCCGCTGGAACAAGGTGATCGAGAAGGCCGGCATACCCGTGCGGCTGACCGTGCCGCACAAGGCCTTCAACCGCCAGATCGGCTCGCTGTCGGGCGTGCGCATCTCGCCCGAGGGCCAGGTCGTGTCGCAGGCCGAATGGGATGCCAAGAAGGACCAGTGGCTGGCCACGCCGGAAGACCGCGCCTTCGTCGCCTCGCTGATGGGGCGCGTGGTCGAGCCGGGCAAGTTCGCCAACTGGATCGCGCCGCCGGTCATGGGTATCAATCGCCAGCCGGTGGATTTCGAGTACATCCGGTTCAACTGAGCAAGCCCTCATCATGGATACGCCAGTCCAGACGGTCGTCATCAAGCAGCACCTGATCGACCCGGAAATCTGCATACGCTGCAACACGTGCGAAGCGACATGCCCCGTCGACGCCATCACGCACGACGACAACAACTACGTCGTGCGGGCCGATGTGTGCAACAGTTGCATGGCCTGTGTGCCGCCGTGCCCCACGGGGGCGATCGACAACTGGCGTTCCGTTCCGAAATCCGCCGCCTACAGCATCGATGACCAGTTCACCTGGGATGAGCTTCCCGGCGAACTGACCCCCGACCAATTGGCGGCGGCGGGCGCGCAAGCGATCGAGGAAGAGGCGGTCCAGGAAGCGGCGCCGTTGCCGGCCGCCTCCGCCGCCGGCGAGGCGGCGTTCAATTCGGGGGCCCATGGCGCCACCACGCCCCCGTGGTCGGCCGCCCATGCCTATACCAACCTGTATGGCCCGCGCAATCCGATCACGGCCACCGTGGTCGGCAACGTGCGCGTCAACGAGCCGGGCACGCAGAACGAGACCCACCACATCGTGCTGGATTTCGGCGCGCTGCCGTTCCCGGTGCTGGAAGGCCAGTCCATCGGCATCGTGCCGCCCGGAGCCGACGCTCAGGGCAAGGCGCACCATGCGCGCCAGTACTCCATCGCCAGTCCCCGCAATGGCGAGCGGCCCGGCTACAACAACATTTCCCTGACGGTCAAGCGCGTGACGGCCGACCACCAGGGCAACCCGGTGCAGGGCCTCTGTTCGAACTACGTGTGCGACCTGAAGGTCGGCGACAAGGTCCAGGTCATCGGACCCTTCGGTGCCTCGTTCCTGATGCCCAATCATCCGCGCTCGCACATCGTGATGATCTGTACCGGGACGGGCAGCGCGCCCATGCGGGCCATGACCGAATGGCGGCGCCGGCTGCGCGGGAAGGGGCGATTCGAGAGCGGCAAGCTGATGCTGTTCTTCGGCGCCCGGACCAAGGAAGAACTGCCGTACTTCGGTCCGCTGATGAGCCTGCCCAAGGACTTCATCGACATCAACCTGGCGTTCTCGCGCGCGCCGGGCACACCCAAGCGCTACGTCCAGGACCTGATGCGCGAGCGCGCCGCCGACCTGGCCGGACTGTTGCAGGATGCCAATACGCACTTCTATGTCTGCGGACTCAAGAGCATGGAAGAGGGCGTCGTCATCGCCCTGCGCGACGTGGCCTTGCAGGCCGGACTGAACTGGGAAGCCATTTCCGCTTCGCTCAAGCGCGAAGGCCGCCTGCATCTGGAAACCTACTGAAGGTCGCTATGGAAACATTGCGCATAACCAGGAACGAATCGGGCGTGGTCGACGTGCGCATGGCGCGGCCCGAGGTCTTCAACGCCTTCGACGAACGGATGATCGAAGAGCTGGCCACGGTCTTCGCCGAACTGGGCCGGGACCAGACCGTGCGTGTGATCGTGCTTTCCGGGGAAGGCAAGGCCTTCAGCGCGGGGGCGGACCTGCAGTGGATGCAGCGCGCCAGCCAGGCCAGCGTGGAGTGGAACCTGGAGGATGCGCGGCGCTTCGCCGCCATGCTGGACGCCATCGCGTCCTGTCCCAAGCCGACGATCGCCCGCGTCCACGGCGTGGCCCTGGGCGGCGGCGTGGGGCTGGCCTGCGCGTGCGACATGGCGGTGGCCAGCGGCGATGCCCGTTTCGCTGCCAGCGAGGCCCGCTTCGGCATCCTGCCCGCCGTGATCAGTCCCTATCTGGTCAATGCCGTGGGCAAGCGCCATGCGCAGCGCCTGGCGCTGACCGCCTCGCGCATCGACGCGCAGGCGGCGCTGCAAATGGGCATGGTGCAGCAGGTGGTCGACATCGCCGACCTGGATGCCGCGGTCGAGGCGATCGTGGCCGAACTGCTGGCCAACGGTCCGCGGGCGCTGGCCGAGATCAAGGCCTTGTTCGGACAACTGGAAGTTGGCCCCGTCACCCCCGAGGTGCGCGAGCTGACCGCCCGTACGATCAGCCGCGTGCGCGGTACCGACGAGGCACGCGAGGGTTTCGCGGCCTTCCTGGCCAAGCGGCCCGCGGCCTGGATCCGATAACAATTCCACTCAGCAGAGTTTCCCGATGCCTCGTTCCCTAGCCGTAGATACCCAGGATTTCCGCATCGACCTTGGCGACGATGGCGTGGCCGAACTCGTGCTGGGTCCCGCGGGCGGCATGCCGGCGCTGGGCGCCGATGGCCATGCCGAACTCGCCGCCATCTGGCCGCGCCTGGCGCGCGAACCGGGCGTGCGCTGCGTCCTGGTGCGCAGCGAGGGCAAGGGCTTCTGCGCCGGCGGCCATATGGATCTGGTGCAGGGCATGCTGGAGCGCGAAGGCGACCGGCTGCGCGTCATGCGCGAAGCGCGCGACATCGTCCAGGGCATGATCGACTGCGATCTGCTGGTGGTGTCCGCCATCAATGGCGCGGCGGTGGGGGCTGGCGCGGTGCTGGCCCTGCTGGCCGATGTGTCGGTCGCGGCCAGGAAGGCCAAGCTGATCGATGGCCACACCAAGCTGGGCGTGGCCGCGGGCGACCACGCGGCCATCATCTGGCCGCTGCTTTGCGGCATGGCCAAGGCCAAGTACCATCTGATGACCTGCGCACCCCTGGATGGCGAAGCGGCCGAGCGCATCGGGCTGGTCAGCCTGTGCGTGGACGATGCCGAACTGCTGCCCACGGCGCGGGGCATCGCCGGACAGCTCGCGGCGGGCAGCCCCACCGCGCTGGCCTGGACCAAGCGCAGCCTGAACCACTGGCTGCGCGCCGCCTGGCCGGCCTTCGAGCATTCCCTGGCGATGGAGATCATGGGGTTCGCGGGGGCCGATGCGCGCGAAGGGCTGGCGGCCTTGAGCGAGAAGCGTCCGCCGCGTTTCGGCGGATGAGCGGCGGCTGAAACAGGGCGTCAACAACAAGGAGAACGACGCAATGAAGTTTGCCGATTTGCACCCGGGCATGATCATCGAAGCCGGCCCCCGGCGGATCGAGGAAGGGGAGATGCTGGCCTTCGCGCGCAGCTACGATCCGCAGTGGTTCCACGTGGACGGCAAGGCCGCGGGCGAGGGGCGGTTCGGCGCGCTGATCGCCAGCGGATGGCAGACCTGCGGCATCGCGATGGAGCTGGCCGTCCGGGCGGTGCTGCACGACTCCGAGTCGTTCGCGTCGCCGGGCGTGGAGCAGGTGCGCTGGCCCCATCCGGTCATGTCGGGAGACGAATTGCGTTTGCGTGCCGAGGTGCTGGAAGTGCGGACCTCGCGCAGCCGGCCCGAGCTGGGCGTGCTGCGCTGGCGCTGGCATCTGTTGAACCAGGATGGGAAGGAGGTCCTGGAATTGACGGCCACGAGCCTGTTCGACCTGAAGCCCTAGCCCGTTTCCGTTCTATTTTCTTGCGTGGACCTGGATGGTCTTGGTTTCGCCAGGGCCGCAGGTTCCGCATGTCCCGCAGCCGCTGCCGCATCCCGCGTCGGGCGCGGCGGCGCCCAGTTTCCTGCCCAGCGTCCGCAGCCAGGCTGCCTGGCCCGGACGGTCCATGCGCAGCGCCAGCCATGACTGCATGCGCATGCGTGTCTTGGGCGCGAAGCGGCCGAAGGCCCTGATGGCGCAGGCAGCCACGATCAGGGCCACCAGTGTGATCTCGAACAGGGAATAGGCACTCATGGAAGCCTCCCGGGTGTCAGGTCAGCATCCTCGTCACCTGGTAGGTGATGAACGATGCGATGTAAGCCAGCCCGAACAGGTAGCCCGCGGTCAGCGCGACCACCTTCCAGGAATTCGTCTCGCGCCGGATCACGGCCAGCGTCGACAGGCACTGCGGCGCGAAGATGAACCAGGCCAGCAGCGAGAACGCGGTCGCCAGCGGCCATTGGGCGGCGATCAGCGGCGTCAGCATGGTCGAGGCCGCGTCGTCGTCGGCGGCCGACAGCGCGTAAACCGTGGCCAGCGCGCCCACCGCGACTTCGCGCGCGGCCAGGCCGGGGATCAGCGCGATCGAGATCTGCCAGTTGAAGCCGATGGGCGCGAACACGGTCTGCAGGGCTTCGCCCATGCGGCCGGCGAAGCTGTACTCGATGGCCGGGCCGGTGGCCCCTTCGGGCGGGCCGGGGAAGCTGGACAGGAACCAGATCAGCACGGTCAGCGCCATGATGATGCCGCCCACGCGTGCCAGGAAGATGCGCGCCCGCTCGACCAGGCCGGTGGCCACATCGCGCAGGTTGGGGATGCGGTAGGAGGGCAGTTCCAGCAGCAGCGAATGTTCGGTCGTGTCCCGGCGCAGCAGCTTCATGACCCAGGACACCGCCAGCGCGCTGACGATCCCGGCCACGTATAGCGCGAACAGCGTGACGCCCTGCAGATTGAAGATGCCCAGCACCGTCTGGCTGGGGATGAAGGCGCCGATCAGCAGCGTGTAGACGGGCAGGCGCGCCGAGCAGGTCATCAACGGGGCGACCAGGATGGTAGCCAGCCGGTCGCGCGGGTCCTGGATGGTGCGCGTGGCCATGATGCCGGGGATCGCGCAGGCGAAGCTCGACAGCAGCGGGATGAACGAACGCCCGGTCAGGCCGGCGCCCACCATCATGCGGTCCAGCAGGAAGGCGGCGCGAGGCAGGTAGCCCGACTCTTCCAGCAGCAGGATGAAAAAGAACAGGAACAGGATCTGCGGCAGGAACACCAGTACGCTGCCGGCGCCGGCGATGATGCCGTCGACCAGCAGGCTGTTGAGCATGCCCTCGGGCAGCGTTGCGCCCACCCAGGCGCCCAGTGACGAGACCGAGGTCTCGATCAGGTCCATGAGCGGTTCGGCCCACGAGAACACCGCCTGGAACATCAGGAACATGACGACGGCCAGCGTGACGAGCCCCAGCACGGGGTGCAGGACCCAGCGGTCGATGGCGTCGTCGACGGCGGCGGTGCGCCGCGGCATCGATACGGCTTCGCGCAGCAGCCCGTTGACCGCCTGGTGCAGATCGGCGTCGGCCGGCAGCGCCGGCGGCACGGCGGGGATGTCGCCATCGATGCGCGCCAGCAGTTGCGCCGCGCCGTCGCGCTTGATCGCGACGGTTTCGACGATGGGGATGCCCAGGGCCTGCTGGAGCTTGTCGCGGTCGATCTGGATGCCGCGCTTGGCGGCGGCGTCCACCATGTTGAGCGCCAGGACCATGGGCAGCCCCAGGCGCTGCAGTTCCAGCACGAAGTGCAGGTGCAGGCGCAGGTTGGTCGCGTCCACCACGGCCACCAGCAGGTCCGGGCGGCGCTCGCCGGCGAAGTTGCCCAGGCAGACGTCGCGGGTGATGGCTTCGTCCGGGCTCGTGGCATGCAGGCTGTAGGCGCCCGGCAGGTCCAGCACGCTGACCTGCAGGCCCGAGGGCGTGACCAGCCGGCCCTCCTTGCGCTCGACGGTGACGCCGGCGTAGTTGGCCACCTTCTGGCGGCTGCCGGTCAGCAGGTTGAACAGGGCGGTTTTTCCGCAATTCGGGTTGCCGACCAGGGCAACGCGCAGATTGGACAAGGTAGTGGTGGACATCGGGATTCAGGAGGCGAGCGGTTCGACCAGGACCCGCGCGGCTTCGGAACGGCGCAGGGCGAAGCGGGTGAAACCGATCTGTATCAGCAGGGGGTCGGCGCCGATCGGGCCGCGCGCCACGATGCGCACGCGTTCCCCGGCCACGAATCCCAGGTCGCGCAACCGGACGGCGATGGGGTCCGCCGGGGCGGCGTCTTCGACGGCGTTGACGGCGGCGTCGTGGCCATAGGGTAGCTCGGAGAGGCGGATAGCCATGTGCTCGGTCGGTAGAGGGAAATGAAAACGATTACTAATTATAAAAGTTTTGCGTCGATCCGGGGCGAATAGCCCTCATCGGGGCAAGAAAAGGGGAAAGGACCGGCGCCGCGGCGGCCAGAGGTAAGGAATTGCTAGCCGTTCCACCGTCCCGGCCGGGCATCGGTTATCTTGATGTCGTCACATCACCAAAGGGGGGAGATATGAAGGCATCCGTCATCGTCGGCCTGCTGCTGATCGTGCTGGGCGTGGCCGCGCTGGGATACAAGAGCTTCTCGTATACGTCCGAGGAGACGCTGCTCAAGGTCGGTCCGGTCGAGGCCACCGCCGATACCCGGAAGACCGTTCCCATTCCCACCTGGGCAGGTGTGGCGGCCATCGTGGTCGGCGCCGCGGTGATCGTGCTGGGACGCAGGCGCTGATCGCCGCCTCCGGGCGGATCAGACGTCGGCCGTTTCGGCCTGCGAGCTCTCGCGGGCCGGCTGCGGCGCGGGGCGGGGAGCCAATGCCGAGGGCAGGGCGGGCAGTTCCAGCGGCCGGCGCCGCTTGGCCTTGACCGCCGCCGGTTCGCCCGCGTCGGTCAGGTGGGTCCAGTACACCAGATGCAATTGGCCGTGCTCGTCCTCGACCAGGGCCGACAGGCTTTCCACCCAATCCCCGTCATTGCAGTACAGCACTCCGTCCACATGCCGGATCTCCGGCTTGTGGATGTGGCCGCACACGACGCCATCGTAGCCCTGGCGCCTGGCCTCGTTGACCAGCACGTCCTCGAAGTTGGTGATGAAGGACACCGCGTTCTTCACCTTGTGCTTGAGGTACTGGGACAGCGACCAGTAGTGCAGTCCCAGGCGGCGGCGTACCCGGTTGAAGTGCAGGTTCAGCCACAGCGCGAAGGTGTATAGCGTGTCGCCCAGATGAGCCAGCCACTTGCTGTGCTGGATCACGCCGTCGAACTGGTCGCCGTGGGTGACCCACAGGCGCTTGCCGTCGGCGGTGACGTGGACCGCGTCTTCCTGGACCTCGATGTCGCCGAAGGCGTAGCCGATGAACTGGCGGGCGAATTCGTCGTGGTTGCCAGGGATGAAGACGACGCGCGTGCCCTTGCGCGCTTTGCGCAATACCTTCTGTACCACGTCATTGTGGGCCTGGGGCCAGGTCCAGCTCTTGCGGAGCTGCCAGCCATCGATGATGTCGCCGACGAGGTAAAGGGTCTCGGCCTCGTTGTGCTTGAGGAAATCCAGCAGGTGGCTGGCGTTGCAGCCGGCGGTTCCCAGATGCAGATCCGAGATCCAGATGGTGCGCCATTGAGTGGGGGGCGATGTCGTCACGCTGGCCGGGAGGATGTTTCCATGGAATGAATGGAAACATGCCGCGATGACGTGTTTGTGACGGTGCCGGACCGTTGTCAGGCCGCGTCGCTTTTCGCCGTTTCCAGGGCGTGCAGGGCCGACAGGCGTTGTTCGATGAAGGCCCGTACGCCGGCGTCGTGGGCCAGGGCCATGTGTCCCACGCGGGCCACCACGAGGCTGGCCGCAGCGCCCGGCAGCAGGGCGCGATCCACGGGGCAGACGATGTTGTCGTGGTGCGAGGCGATGCAGGTGCACCGGCTGGCCACGGCCGGCGTCTCGGCGGTCTGCAGGCCGCACAGCCAGGGGCTGTCGGGCAGCATCTGGGCCGCGCACTCTCCGCGCCCGAAGCGTGCGTGCCAGGTGCCCCGGTGCGGCGTGCCGAGCGTGATGACGTGGCCGATGGGGGCGTCGGGCGCGATGCGCAGCGCGGCCCGCGTCGCGAGGCCGCCCATGCTGTGGGCGATCACGGTCACGCGCTCGTAGCCCGAGCGCAGCGCGAGGGCGGCGGCCTCCGCGGCCACCTGCTTTCCGAATGCGTCTATGCCGGCCCGGGGTGGTTCCAGGTCCAGCGCGGCGACGATCCAGCCGCGCGCGGCCAGCCAGGTGTCGAAATCGCGCCAGACGCCGCGATTGCAGCCGTAGCCGTGCACCAGCAGCACGGCGCCCCGTGCGCGGGCCGGCATGCGGATGGGCCAGCGGTGCCGCCACGGGATGTCGACGTACATGTTGCGCAGGGAAAGGTAGATTTCCTCGGGCATGGCGGCCAGCCATCCGGGCGGGCCGGCGGGGCCGCCGCGGTCGGTCAGCAGCCTGGCCAGCGCGAAGCCCAGTGCGACGACCGCCGCATGGATGACGGCGGCCAGCAGGAGCGCGGCCAGCAGGGCGGCGGGCCAGGGCAGCCAGGCCGACAGGGCCCAGGAGGTCAGTGCCACCAGGACCGCCACGCCGAGCGTGAACCCGCGCATGGCCCATGCCATCATGCGGCGGGACCTCGCGTGGCCGGGCGCGCGGCCAGTTCGGCGGCCTTGGCGCGCACGCGCGCATCGGCCGCCTGCTCCAGGAAGGCACGGGCCTTGGCGAGAAAGGCCGGGGTGGCGGTCTCGGGCAGGCGGTCGAGCCAGGGCAGTGCGGCATCGATGTCGCCGCGCTCGATCAGGAGGCGCGCGTAGTTGAACTGTCCGCGGAAGTCGCCGCCCTCGGCCGCGCGGCGGTAGTGTTCGAAGGCCTGCTGTTTGTCGACGGGGACTTCCCAGCCGTCTTCGTGGAAGCCGCCGATGATGTTGATCGATTTCGCATGGCCCAGGGCCGCCGCCTTTTCGAACCAGGCCAGCGCCTGGGGCCGATCGGCGCAGATGCCTTCGCCCAGCGCGAGGGCGGTGGCGTAGTTGTACATGCCCCAGTCCAGTCCCTGCTGCGCGGCCAGCCGGTACCAGTAGGTCGCCAGCACGAGGTTGACGGGCACGCCCCAGCCGTGGTGGTGGCATTGGCCGAGCATGTTCATGGCCATGGGGTGGTCGGCGTCGGCGGCGCGCTTGAACCAGTACACGGCCTGTTCCCGATCGACGGGCAGGCCCTGGCCGTCCAGCAGCATCTGTCCGAACACCGCCTGGGCTTCGACGACGCCGCCTTCGGCCGCTGTCCGCACCCAGGCCGCGGCGCGCTCGCGCGGGCCACGCAGGATCTCGGCCAGGTCGTCGGCGGTGGCGGCGTTCAATTGCTGTCGGGAGATGGGCTCCATGTTTTTGGGGGTGTTGGTGGGGGTCATGGGATTGTGCACCAAGAACTTGGGTTCTAAACACGGCCGTGTCCGGGGGCGCGGGGCCGGATGGGGCGCAACGGAGCCGGTCCTGGCCGTTGGCCAGGACTTCCCGGCGTTCAGGTGCTTGGCGGGGCGGGCGCAGAACTCGCGCGGGGACAGTCCACCGGACTGTCCCTACTGCCGCGCTCAGACAGCTGCGCCCTTGCTTCCCCGCCAAGCACCTGAACGCCGGCGGCTCCAATGCGCCCCATCCGGCCCCGCGCCCCCGGACACGGCCTGCGGCATCGCGAAGCGTGGCCCACATGGAGCGGGGTAGGGCGGAAAAGAAAAGAAAAGAGGCGCCTTGCTCACGCAAGGCACCTCCCACAGGCCAACCAGGACACGCAGAATAGCCGCCCCCCGCCAGCCCGGTAGTTCCCAGGGATGCGGTGGATCCGGCTTTGCCGGTCCACCCGCATCGCCCCCTGGGGGGCGCGCGTAAGCGCGTAGGGGGGGGTCAATACTTCAGGTTGAGGTTCAGGATCGCGGCGCGGCCCGCGCCGACCGACGCGTAGTGCGTCGAGTAGGTCGTGGTGAAGTAGCGTTTGTCGGTCAGGTTCATCAGGTTCAGCTGCAGGCTGACGTTGCGGTTGATCCGGTAGGCCGCCATCGCGTCGAAGCGGGTGTAGCCGGGGATGTAGCGGCGCACCGCCGCGTTCGAGCCGTATTGCTTGCTGGAGATGAACACGCCGCCGCCGATCGAGAAGTCGCTGTTGATGGCATACGTGGTCCACAGCGTGGCCGTGTGCTTGGGCGTGTTGGGGAACGCCTGGCCGCTGGCGGCGGCGGTGTCACGACCCAGGTCGCGGACTTCGCTGTCCAGGAACGTGTAGCCGCCGAACACCTGCCAGGCCTTGGTGATGTTGCCCGAGGCGCCGACTTCGAAGCCGTTGATGCGGCGATTGCCGGCCATGGCGTAAGTGCCGTCGGGTTGGGTCACGCGGGCGTTCGTAGTGTCGATGCGGAAGATCGCTCCGGACAGCGCCAGGCGGTTGTCCAGCACGTTCCACTTGGTGCCGACTTCCAGCGAACGGTTCTTTTCCGGAGCCATGTCTTTGGCGTTGACGCCCACGCCGCCGCGTCCCGGGACGATGCCCTGAGATTCCGAGCCCTGGCCCAGGGTGGAGTTCGCCGGGGTCGACGACGTGCCGTACGACACGTAGACGCTGCCGTTCTTGGCCGGCTTGTAGATCAGGCCGAGCTGGTAGTTGAACAGTGTGTCGCTGCGGCCGACGTCGGCGGTCGGGCTGACCAGGCCGGTCTTGTAGTTGTCCACGCGCGCGCCGAGGTTGGTCAGCCACTTCTCGCTCAGCTTGATGGTGTCGAAGCCGTAGACCGAGAAGGTGGTGGCCTTGAAGTGATTGTTGCGCTCGCCTTCGACCGTCGAACCGTTCCACGGGTCGTTGGGGTTGGGGTTGTAGAGGTCGGTGCAGTTGTAGCCGGACGGCGCGCCGATGCCTGCCGCGCAAGTCGTGGCGCCGGTGCCGCCGGGCAGCGTGCGCGCCACGGTGTACGAACCGGTATCCGATTTCTCGCGCGAGATCTCGATGCCGGTGTTGAAGCTGTGCTCGTAGCCGCCCAGGTTGGCCTTGCCGAACAGTTCGGTCTGGTTTGCGATGGTGTGCACGCCGCCGGTGCGGGACTTCGCGTTGCGCCAGACGCGGCCGTCGTTCACGTTGCCCTGGCTGTCATCGGGGTTGGTCCACACATAGCGCTGGTCCACGGACGTGTAGCGCAGCGTGTTGCGCACCGTGAGATTGCTGCTGATGTCGTGCTCGACGCGGGCGGTGGCGACGTCCGAGCGGGTCTTGTAGAAGTCGCTTTTCAGGCCGTAGAAGTTGTCCATGTTGACGGTGACGGGGCGGATCGCGGTCACGCCGGCCGGAACCTTGTTGCCGTACATGAACGGGATGCCGGAGTCCGGCGTATCGTCGGTCTGGATGTGCGAATAGCTGAGGGTGACGCGGGTGGGCGTATTCAGGCCCCAGGTGAACGAGGGCGCGATACCCCAGCGGGACACGTCCACGCCGTTGCGGCCCGCCACGTCGGCATCGTGCGCCATCGCGTTCAGGCGGAAGGCCATGTTGTCGCCCAGCAACCAGTTGCCGTCGACCGTGGCGCGCTTGTAGTTGTCCGTGCCCAGGCCCAGCGTGGCATTGGTGAACTTCTCGGCCTTGGGCGTCTTGGTGATCAGGTTGATGCTGCCGCCCGCCCCGCCGCGGCCGCCGTAGGCGCCGTCCGGACCCTTGATGACCTCGATCTGTTCGAGGTTGAAGACTTCACGCGTCACGGCACCGATATCGCGCATGCCGTCGACGTACGTGCTCGATTGCGCGTCGTAGCCACGGATGAAAGGCCGGTCGCCCAGCGGATTGCCGCCTTCGCCGGCCCCGAACGAGATGCCGGGTGTCAGGCGCAGCGCTTCGGTCAGGGTGGTGGACGCCGTGTTCTCGATGATTTCCTGGGGGATGACGGTGACGCTCTTGGGCGTGTCCAGCAGCGGCGCGGTGAATTTCTGCGAGGCCGACTGGTCGGCCTTGTACGCCGATTCGGCTTCGCCGCGCACCGTGATGGGCGCGAGCTGGCCGCTGGTGCGGGGCGCGTCGGCCGAGGTGGTGTTCTGCGCCTGGGCCTGGACGGCCGGCACGAACGTGAGCGCGCTGATGGCGGCCGCCAAGGTATTGAACCTGAACTGGTTCGTAGGTATCACCGTGAAATCCCCCAAAGCTGGGCGCGAGGCCCGTCATGAATGCGGGGCGGGGTGCCTGGCCCCCACCCTCGATGAAATGAGATGAAACTCTAACGAAGAATGATTCGCATTCTTCGATGACCAGGGAAGATAGGCGCCGTGTGCTTACAGATAGCTGAACGCCGGCTGGCCAGCAGGGGATTTCGGGAAAAATGCAACACCAGGCGCCGGATTTCCGGCGCCTGGCGGGAGGCGGGTCAACGCGTGGAGACGAGCCGGGTGCCGGCGATGCGGTCGTGCGGGAACTGGCGGTCGCGGTCGAAGAAAGTCCAGACGAAACCCAGCCCGGTCAGCGTGAAGGGCCAGGCCAGGACGTAGCGCAGCACGGCTTTCCAGACCGGCGGGCGGCCGCCGTTGGCGTCGACCAGCCGGATGTGCCAGGTTTTCATCGGCAGGGTCTGTCCGCCCAGCCGCCAGCACAGCACGAAATAGACGCCGATGACGCAGAACAGCCACGCCTGGCGCTCGTGCCGCAGCATGAGCGCATGCCGGCTCTGGGTCAGGGTGTCGAACAGGTAGTCGGCCACGAACACCACCCCGAACAGCAGGATGGCTTCGTACATCATGCAGGCGAACCGGCGCCAGCGGCCCGGCGCGGCCAGGGGGGCGGGGGAAGCGGATGGGGTGTCGTTCATGGGGCGCTACGATAACCCGAGCGCGGCCGGCTCCGCCCGCCCGCGGCCGCGACCCGGGGGAAAGTCCCAGTCGCTGCGGTGAGCCTTGACCGCATCGCAACATTCCTGATAGCCTAGCGGGCTCGCCGAAAGCGTTACAAAAGCCAACGGCAGAGAGCTTCATCTGGCGCCAGGCACCCCTGTGCGCCATGCAGTGCAGTCAACCAAGCCTGGCCCGCGCCAAAAGCGTTGCGGCGGCCTTCGCTCCAGGGCGCAGGCAGTCCGGTCCCGGCCTTCCGTTTCAACCTTCAGTGCTCGTTCCGGTGAACGTGCGCGAGGTCGGCAGGGTGGGCGAGTGGAACGGTTCCGTGAACCGTGAAGCGTCGCCGCATGTTGCCGGTGCCCGCGCAGGTTTGGTTTCCCTGCCGATGGCAGTACCGCCCGGGGCGTCAGCGCGAACTTGAATGGACGAAAATCCAATGGAACTCACAGGCGCAGAAATCGTCGTGCGCGCCCTGGCCGACGAAGGGGTCGAACATGTGTTCGGCTATCCGGGCGGCTCGGTCTTGTACATCTACGACGAGATCTTCAAGCAAGACAGATTCAAGCACATCCTGGTGCGTCACGAGCAGGCAGCCGTGCACGCCGCGGACGCGTATTCGCGCGTATCCAACCGCGTCGGCGTGGCGCTGGTCACCAGCGGTCCCGGCGTGACCAACGCGGTCACCGGCATCGCCACCGCCTACATGGACTCGATTCCCATGGTGGTGCTGACCGGCCAGGTGCCCACCTCGGCCATCGGCCAGGATGCTTTCCAGGAAGCCGACACGGTCGGCATCACCCGGCCGTGCGTCAAGCACAACTTCCTGGTCAAGGACGTCAAGGACCTCGCGGACGTCATCCGCAAGGCCTTCTACATCGCCCGCACCGGCCGTCCCGGCCCCGTGCTGGTCGACATTCCCAAGGACATCACGATCGCCCGCGGGAAGTACACCCCGCCCACGGGCGAGATCAAGATGCGTTCCTACTCGCCGGTCGTGAAGGGACACCAGGGCCAGATCAAGAAGGCGGTCCAACTGCTGCTGCAGGCCGAACGCCCCATGATCTACACCGGCGGCGGCGTGATCCTGTCCGACGCCGCGCCCGAGCTGACCAAGCTCGTGCAGATGCTGGACATGCCCTGCACCAACACGCTGATGGGCCTGGGCGCGTTCCCCGCGGATGACCGCCACTTCGTGGGCATGCCCGGCATGCACGGCACCTACGAAGCCAACATGGCGATGCAGCACTGCGACGTGCTGGTGGCCATCGGCGCCCGCTTCGACGACCGCGTCATCGGCAATCCCAAGCATTTCGCGCAGAACGCCCGCAAGATCGTCCACATCGACATCGACCCGTCGTCGATCTCCAAGCGCGTGAAGGTCGACGTGCCCATCGTGGGCGACGTCAAGGACGTGCTGCTGGACTTTCTGGCGCAGGCCGAGGCCTCGCTCAAGGAAACCCGGCGCAATCCCGAGCAGATCGCCGGATGGTGGAAGCAGATCGGCGCCTGGCGCGAGCGCGAGTGCCTGAAGTACAAGTCCTCCGACGAAGTCATCAAGCCGCAGTTCGTGATCGAGAAGCTGTGCGAGATCACCCGCGGCGAGGCCTTCGTGACCTCGGACGTGGGCCAGCACCAGATGTGGGCCGCGCAGTACTACCGCTTCAACAAGCCGCGCCGCTGGGTCAATTCCGGCGGCCTGGGCACCATGGGCGTGGGCCTGCCGTACGCCATGGGCGTGCAGATGCTGCATCCGGATGCCGACATCGCCGTCATCACCGGCGAAGGCTCGATCCAGATGAATATCCAGGAGCTGTCGACCTGCCAGCAGTACCACCTCAGCCCCAAGATCCTGTGCCTGAACAACCGGTACCTGGGCATGGTGCGCCAGTGGCAGCAGATCGACTACGGTTCGCGCTATGCCGAGTCGTACATGGATTCGCTGCCTGACTTCGTCAAGCTGGCCGAGGCCTACGGCCACGTCGGCATGCGCATCGAAAGCCCGCGCGACGTCGAGGGCGCGCTGCGCGAAGCCTTCACCACGCACAAGAAACGCCTGGTGTTCCTGGACATCATCACGGACCGCACGGAAAACGTGTGGCCCATGGTGAAGGCCGGCAAGGGCCTGACCGAGATGCTGCTCGGTTCCGAAGACCTTTAAGGAGCGCACATGAGACATGCCATATCCGTGCTCCTGGAGAACGAAGCCGGCGCACTTTCCCGGGTGGTCGGACTTTTCTCGGCCCGCGGCTACAACATCGAGACCCTGACCGTCGCCCCGACCGAAGATGCCACGCTTTCGCGCATGACCATCGTCACCTCGGGCTCCGACGACGTCATCGAGCAGATCACCAAGCACCTGAACCGCCTGGTCGAGGTGGTCAAGGTGGTGGACCTGACCGAGGCGCCGCACATCGAACGCGAACTGATGCTGATCAAGGTGCGCGCGGTGGGCAAGGAACGCGAGGAAATGAAGCGGATGGTCGATATTTTCCGCGGCCATATCGTCGACGTGACCGACAAGAGTTATACCGTCGAACTGACCGGCGACAAGGGCAAGCTGGACGCCTTCATCGAGGCGCTGGATCGTGCCAGCATTCTTGAAACGGTGCGCACCGGCAGCTGCGGCGTGGGTCGTGGCGAACGGGTATTAAAAATCTAACCCCCCCTACGCGCTTACGCGCGCCCCCCAGGGGGCGGCACTGGCGGACCGGCGGAGCCGGATCCGCTGTGCCCTGGGTTCCGGAGGTTTTTTACTTCGGGGTTGGGGTGGGGGCGGTTGTGTTTTTTTGAATTTTGAATCTTGAGTTTTGAATTGATTCCGGAGAATCTCATGAAAGTTTTCTACGATAAAGATTGTGATCTGTCGCTGATCAAGGGCAAGACCGTCGCCATCATCGGTTACGGCTCGCAAGGCCATGCCCACGCCCAGAACCTGAACGACTCCGGCGTCAAGGTCGTGGTCGGTCTGCGCAAGGGCGGCGCTTCGTGGGACAAGGCGGCCAACGCCGGCCTGACGGTCAAGGAAGTGAACGACGCGGTGAAGGATGCCGACGTCGTCATGATCCTGCTGCCCGACGAGAACATCGCCAAGGTCTACGCCGAGAACGTCGGCCCCAACATGAAGAAGGGCGCCGTGCTGGCCTTCGCCCATGGCTTCAACGTCCACTACGGCGCCGTCGTGCCCCGTGAAGACATCGACGTCATCATGGTCGCTCCCAAGGCCCCCGGCCATACCGTGCGCGGCACGTACACCCAGGGCGGTGGCGTGCCCCACCTGGTGGCCGTGCATCAGGACAAGTCCGGCGCCGCCCGCGACATCGCCCTGTCGTACGCCATGGCCAACGGCGGCGGCCGTGCCGGCATCATCGAGACCAACTTCCGCGAAGAAACCGAAACCGACCTGTTCGGCGAACAAGCCGTGCTGTGCGGCGGTACCGTCGAGCTGATCAAGGCTGGCTTCGAGACGCTGGTGGAAGCCGGCTACGCGCCCGAGATGGCCTACTTCGAGTGCCTGCACGAGCTCAAGCTGATCGTCGACCTGATCTACGAAGGCGGCATCGCGAACATGAACTACTCGATCTCGAACAACGCGGAATACGGCGAATACGTCACCGGCCCGCGCATCGTGAACGAGGACACCAAGAACGCCATGCGCGCCGTCCTGAAGGACATCCAGACCGGCGAATATGCCAAGAGCTTCCTGCTGGAGAACATGGCCGGCGCCCCGACGCTGAAGTCGCGCCGTCGCTTGAACGCCGAGCACGATATCGAGGTGGTTGGCGGCAAGCTGCGCGACATGATGCCCTGGATCCGCAAGAACAAGCTGGTCGATCAGAGCAAGAACTAGACCCCCCCCTACGCGCTTGCGCGCGCCCCCCAGGGGGCGATGCGGGTGGACCGGCAAAGCCGGATCCACCGCATCCTGGAGTTTGAACCCTCACGCTTGCGTGGGGGTTTTTCTTTTTGGGGGTTAGTGGTCGAGGGGGTGGAACATGACTAGGGCGTCTACGTAGCCTTGGGTGGGGTGGTGGAAGGCGCGGGGGAGGCGGCCGACGGTTTGGAAGCCTAGCGATTGCCAGAGGCGCACGGCGCTGTCGTTGGTGCTGACCACGAAGTTGAATTGCATGGCGCGGTAGCCTCGGGTGCGGGCGTGGGCCAGGGAGTGTTCGGCCATGCGCCGGGCGATGCCGCGGCCCGTGGCGTTGGCCGCGGTCATGTAGCCGCAGTTGCAGACGTGGCTGCCGCCGCCGGCCTGGTTGGGGCGCAGGTAGTAGGTGCCCAGGATCGTGCCGTCTTCCTCGGCGACGAAGGTTTCCTTGTCGGGGCCCAGCCAATAGGCCAGGGCTTCGCTTTCTCCCTGGGCGGGGTCCAGCGTGTAGGTTTCGCCGGCGCGGATGACCGGGCCGATGATGGACCAGATGGCGGGGCGGTCCTGCGGGGTGGCGGGGCGGATCAGCATGGCGACAGCATATCAGGGGAGAAGCTCGCCGCCCTTGTCGGTGGCCAGCTCGCGCATCAGTTCGACCAGCAGCTCGTACATGTGGCGGGCGGCGGGGGAGAGGCTCTGGCCGGGGCGGGTGACCAGGCCGACGGTGCGGGCGATGACGGGGCGGTGCAGGCGGACGAAGGCCAGTTTGTGGCGGCGCGCCGGGCGGGCCAGGGTGGGGAGGATGGTGATGCCCAGGCCCGAGCGGACGCTGGCGATGAGCGAGGTCCGGTTGGTGACGGTCATGCCGGGCGTGGCCACCCATGGCGGGATGTCGGGGTGGCGCAGCGCTTCGAAGGTGGCGTTGGCGATCAGGCGTTCGCCCTGGAGTTCGTTCCAGTCCACGGGCTTGCGCCGTCCGGCCAGGCGGTGCGAGGGTGGGCAGATGATGCCGAATTCGTCGCGCGCGATGGGCAGGAAATCCAGCCGGGGTTCGTCGGCCAGGAGGCCGGCGATGCCGATGTCGACTTCGCCGCTCAGGACCAGTTGGCGCACCGCCTGCGAGGGCATGTCGATGGCGCGCAAGCGGACCTGGGGGAACTGGCGGGTGTAGCGGTCCAGGATGTCGGGCAGCCAATCCCAACGGCGTGGGGCGGGCCCGCTTGCCGGGCTCGAACAGGGGCGCGCCCACCTGGCGTTCCAGATCGCCCATGGCGGCGGAGACGGCGGCCTGGGAACGGAAGGTGGCCTGGGCGGCCGCGAGGAAGCTGCCGCTGTCGACGGCGGCTACGAACTGCCGCAGGTGCTGGATCTTGAAGGGGTCCATGCTGGCTGGAAATTCAGGTTTTCCGAATTTTATTTCCACAAATTTGGCTTGGCAAAAGGCGACGCCATGGCGACCATGTCCCCAGGACAAGAAGGAGGTCGCATGACGCTGGAAGTGCGCAAGGTCGTTTCGTATGTCGAGGAAACGCGGGTGGAAGGGGGCAGGAAGGCCGGGCGGCCCCTGCTGATGGTGCTGAGCGCCGCGGTCCTGAAGAATCCGTGGGCGGGCAAGCCCTTTACCGAGGACCTGCGGCCGGAGATCCTGCGCATCGCGCCGCCGCTGGGCGACCTGCTGGTCGGGGAAATCCTGAAGTACACGGGATCCGGCGATCGCGTGGAGGGCTATGGCAAGGCCGCCGTGGTCGGCGCCGATGGCGAGGTCGAGCATGCCTCGGCGCTGATCCATACGCTGCGGTTCGGGAACAAGTACCGGAACGCGGTGGGCGGCACGAGCTACCTGAGTTTCACCAACTCGCGCGGCGCGATGGGATGTCCCATCGTCGTGCCGATGATGCACAAGAACGACGAGGGGATGCGGTCCCATTACCTGACGGTGCAGACCACCATCGCCGATGCGCCGGCGGCGGACGAAGTCGTCGTCGCGCTGGGCGCCAGCGTGGGCGGCCGGCCGCACCACCGTATCGGCGACCGCTACCAGGACATGCGCGAGATGGGCCTGGACCCGGCCGGGAAGGAGGCCTCGTGACCTGGCCGACCCGCGTGGTCCGCAGCGGTACGGGGACGCCCGTCGTCCTGATCCACGGCGTGGGCCTGGACCTGGGCATGTGGGACGAACTGGCGCGGGCGCTGGGCGGCGAGTTCGAGTTGATCCGCTATGACATGCTGGGACACGGCGGCACGCCCTTGCCGGCGGGCGAGGTAGGGCTGGACCGGTACGTGGCGCAACTGGGCGAGGTGCTGCGCGCGGAGGGCTTGCGCCAGCCCTGCGTGGTGGGATATTCGATGGGCGGGCTGGTGGCGGGGCGTTTCGCTGCGTGCCATCCTGGCGAAGTGGGGAAGCTGGTGCTGATGAGCACGGTCTTTCGCCGTACCGAAGCCGAGCGCCGCGCGGTGCGGGCACGGCTGGAGCAGGCCGAGGGCGGGGACGAGGCGGAGGGCGCGCAGGCATCCGTCGAGCGCTGGTTCTCGCCCGCCTTCGTCGAAGCGGTGCCGGACCGTGTCGAGGCGATCCGGCAGCGTCTGCTGGCCAACCGGCGCGAGGATTTCCTGGCGGCCTATCGCATCTTCGCCGGCGCGGATGGCGTCCTGCCCGAGGCGGCGCCGCTGGTCCGCTGTCCGGCCCTGGTGCTGACGGGTGAACAAGATACCGGCTCCACGCCCCGCATGGCGGAGGAACTGGCCAGGGCCATTCCCCACGCCGCGCTGCGGATCGTGCCGGGACAGAAGCACATGTTGCCCGTGGAGGGCGTGACGGCTGCCGCGGCGGCGCTCAGGGACTTCCTGGGGCCCGGCGGTACGCGCCGGGCCGCCTGAGCGGCCCGCACCATACCAAGCAAGGAGACAAGACATGCAACGCAGACACATGCTGGGCGCGATGGCCGCGCTGGCGTCCTCGGCCTACCTGGGGAAGGGGCACGCGCAGGGCGCGGGCGGCAGCGTGCCGCTGCACGTGGTGGTGCCGTTTCCGCCCGGCGGCGGGACCGACGTGCTGGGACGCGCGATCGGCTACCGGCTGGAAAAGCTGCTGGGCCGGCCGGTCGTGGTCGAGAACAAGCCCGGGGCCAGCGGCATCGTCGGCGCCGAGTACGTGGCCAAGTCCGATCGCGACGGCAACACGCTGCTGTTCTCGGGGCTGGTGCCGTCCGTGCGCTACTACAGCCGTCCGTTGTCGCAGATCGGCGCGGAACTGGCGCCGGTATGCATGATCGCCCGTTCGCCTTATCTCGTCGCGGTCAATCCCGGTGTGCCGGCGAAGACGCTGGGCGAGTTCGTGCAACTGGCCAAGAGCAAGCCTGGCACGCTGACCTTCGGTTCGCCGGGCAATGCCACGCCGCAGCACCTGGCGACGGAGCGCTTCCGTTCTCAGGTCGGCATCGACATCCTGCACGTACCGTATCGCGGCACGGGGCCGATGATGACGGACCTGCTGGGCGGCCAGATCCAGTTGGTGTTCGCGACGGTGGCGGCGGCCGAGCAGCACGTGAAGTCCGGCCGCCTGCGCGCGCTGGCGGTCACCAGCGCCGACCGGCTGGATCGCCTGCCCGACGTGCCCACCGTGGCGGAGGCGGGCATCGCGGACTTCGTGGCCGAGATCGCCTTCGGCACCTATGTCGCGGCGGGCACCGCGGCGGCGGCGATAGGCGGGCTCAACCGGGCGATCAACCAGGCGCTGACCGATGGGGAGGTGCGCGGCAAACTGGTGGAGCAAGGCTTCATTCCCGTTGGCGGCGCGCCCACGGACCTCGAAAAAAGCCTGCTGGCCGAGGTCAAGGCGGTGTCCGATCTGGTCCGTTCGGGCAAGGTGCGCATCGACGCGGCTTGACGCCGGGCCCGCCTGTCAGCGGCGGGGACCGTGCATCCATCCGCCGCGGTGCAGCGTCCATTGCCCGCCGGATCCGTGGGTCCAGCCCGGCTGGCGATAGGACCAGCCGGGCCGCGGATGCTCATAGTGTCCCGGATACCAGACATGGCGGCCGCCCGCCCAGTCCCAGTAGCCGCCCACCCAGACGGCGCCGACGAACGGCGCCACGGGAACGGCCTCGACGTAGGGTACGGGCGGCGCGACGTTGGCGGTCACCACGTCGCCGTATTCGTAGTCGTAGCCGGGGGCCGGCACGACGGCACAGCCGCCAAGGAGCGCTGCGCCCAGCAGTGCCGCGGCGGCATGCCCCGGCCATTTCCGCGCGCCGCGCGTGTTGCGTTCGGCTGCGGTTTGAAGCAACGTGGTCGTCTTCATGGTGAACCTCCTCGTGCGCCGGGCACAGGCAAAAGTCGCAAGCCTTGATTGAGGAACTGCTCGATGACGGATCCATTCTCCGGCCGCCGGCTTAGGCCAACCTTAAGGCGGCGACGCCGCCACGGGCAGGCGCAGGGTGATGGTGACCAGTCCGTTGGCCTGGCTCACGAGTACGTCGCCGGCATGCATGGCGGCGATCGCCTTGACGATGGCCAGTCCGAGGCCGTGGCTTTCGCCGCTGTTGTGGCGCGCGTCGTCCACGCGATAGAAGCGGTCGAACAGGTGCCGCAGTTGCTCGGATGAAATCGGATCGCTGGCATTGGAGATCGCCAGTTCGGCCATCGCGCCGTCGCGCAGGCTGATCCGGACGGAGATCAGCCTGCTGCCCAGGGAATGCTGGATGGCGTTCTGCAGCAGGTTGCTGAGTGCCCGGCGCAGGAGCGGCGTCTGGACGCGCACCTGCGCGTCGCCCTGTACCTGGACCCGCATGCCGGCGTCGTCCAGCACCATGTCGAAGAAGTCGACGATCTTGCCCATTTCCCCGGCCAGCGACACGGCCACGAGGTCGTGCGCGCGCTCGCCCTGTTCCGCGCGGGCCAGGAACAGCATGTCCGCCACGATGCCGCGCAGGCGCTCCAGTTCTTCCAGGTTCGATTGCAGCACTTCGCGCAGTTCGGGCACGCCGCGGCTGCGCGACAGCACCACCTGGGTCTGGCCGATCATGTTGGCGACCGGCGTGCGCAGTTCGTGCGCCACGTCGGCGTTGAAGGTTTCGAGTTGCTGGTAGGCGGTGTTGAGCCGATCGAGCGCGGCGTTGAACGAGGCAGCCAGGTCGAGCAGTTCCGCGGGAAGGACGGGCAGGCGCAGGCGCTCGCCGCCGCGGTTGCGGCCGATGCGCTGCGCTTCGGCCGAGAGCTGCTTGAGCGGCTTCAGGCCGATCACCGCGATCCAGTAGCCCAGCGCCGCCACCAGCAGCGCCGCGGCCAGCGTCAGGGCCATCAGCGCGGTACGGAAGTTGCGCAGCGTGCCGGCGATGGCGCCGGCGTCCATGCCTATCATCAGTTGCACCGCGGGCCGCACGTCATTGGCGGGCAGTTGCGCGCCCAGCATGGCGTAGCTCTCCTGGCCGGCCGCGTCGGGCACCACGCGGATACGGCCGTCGGGGTCGACCTCCCGCGCCAGGCGTTCGGCGTCGTCGCCGTAGCGGTACCGGGGGTCGGCGCTCCACAGCCAGTAGCGGGTATGGGGGTCGCTGCGCTCCATGTCCTCCATCTTGGCCGTCGCACGGCTGGCCAGCTGCGGCGAGCGGCCATGTTCCAGCAGGTAGCGCAGGTCGGCCAGCCGCCCCTGCATCTGTTCGCTCTGGTAGTGGTCCAGCTCGCGGTCCAGCACCCGGTACAGCGCTGCGCCCATCAGCGTGAAGATGGCCACCGCGGTGGCGGCGAACATCAGCGCGAGGCGCGCGGAAATCGGCCACGAGCGGGATGCCTCGTCCGGGTCGGCTCGCGCGGGTGCCGGCTCGCCGTCAAGTGGCATCGCGCTCCTCCAGCGTGTAGCCCATGCCTCGTATGGTGTGCAGGAGCGGGGTGCCGAAGGGAAGGTCCACCTTGGCGCGCAGACGCTTGACGGCCACTTCGACGACATTGGTGTTGCTGTCGAAGTGCATGTCCCAGACCAGCTCGGCGATAGCGGTCTTGGAAAGAATCTCGCCCTGCCGGCGCGCGAGCAGTTCCAGCAGCGCGAATTCCTTGGCCGTGAGGTCGATGCGCTGCCCCGCGCGCGTGACCTTGCGGCGGATCAGGTCGATGGCGAGGTCTCCCACGCGCAGCAGCGTCTGTTCCTGCGCGCGCCCGCGCCGGGTGAGCGCCTGCAGGCGCGCCTGCAGTTCGATGAAGGAGAAGGGCTTGACCAGATAGTCGTCCGCGCCTTCGCGCAGGCCGCGCACGCGGTCATCGAGGCCGTCGCGCGCGGTCAGCATGATCACCGGCGTGCCTTTCACGGCGCGCAACGAGCGCAGGATGTCGAAGCCGTTCAGGCCGGGCAGCATGACGTCCAGCACGATCACGTCGAAGTCGTAGTGCACGGCCAGGTGCTGGCCGTCGATGCCGTCGTGCGCGACGTCCACCGTCCAGCCCTGCTCGGTCAGGCCCTGGTACAGGTAGTCGGCGATCTTGCGCTCGTCTTCGATGATCAGCACTTTCATGGTTCACCTATCGTAGTGGGCGCCGGTGGTGTTGTCACGGCCCGGCCGTGGCGGGCCTTCCAGGCCGCTTTCTTGCGCTCGAACCAGTAGTGCGCGCCGTCCAGGTACAGATAGATGATGGGCGTGGTGAACAGCGTCAGCACCTGCGACAGCAGCAGGCCGCCGACCATGGCGTAGCCCAGGGGCCGGCGCAGCTCGGAGCCGGCGCCGTGGCCCAGCATGAGCGGCAGGCCGCTCAGCAGCGCGCACATGGTCGTCATCATGATGGGGCGGAACCGCAGCAGGCAGGCCTCGAAGATCGCGTCGCGCGGCGACAGCCCTTTGTCGCGCTCGGCATGCAGCGCGAAGTCCACCATCATGATGCCGTTCTTCTTGACGATCCCGATCAGCAGGATGATGCCGATGAGGGCGATCACGCTGAGGTCGTAGCCGCCGGCCATGAGCGCCAGCAAGGCGCCCACGCCGGCCGAGGGCAGGGTGGACAGGATGGTGAGCGGATGGATGTAGCTCTCGTAGAGCAGGCCCAGCACGATGTAGACGGCCACCAGCGCGGCGGCGATCAGGTAGGGCTGGGTGCGCAGCGAATCGCCGAAGGCCTGGGCCGTGCCCTGGAAGTTGCCGTGCAGCGTGGGCGGCACGCCCATCTCGGCCTGCGCCTGCTGGATCGCCTCGACCGCCTGGCCCAGCGAATGGCCGGGCTGCAGGTTGAACGAGATCGTCGCCGCCGGGAACTGGCCCTGGTGGTTCACCGCGAGATAGCCCGTGTGCGTGGTGTCGATCTTCACGAAGGTGGACAGCGGTATCTGCTGGCCGGTGATGGGCGAGGTGAGGTAGAGGTTGTCGAAAAGCCGCGGATCCTTCTGCAGGGCGGGCGTGACTTCCAGCACCACGAAATAGCTGTTGAGCTGGGTGAAGTATTGCGCGACCTGCCGCTGGCCGATGGCGTCGTTGATGGTCGCATCCACCAGCGCGGGGGTGATGCCGTAGCTCGAGGCGCGTTCGCGGTCGATGGTGACCAGCGCGGTGGGGGCGGCATTCTGCTGGTCCGAGGTCACGTCGGCGAGCCCGGGCAGTTCGCGCAGCCTGGCGGCGATCCGGGGCGTCCAGGCGTTCAGTTCCTCCAGGTTGGTGTCGGTCAGCGTGTACTGGTATTGCGCGCGCGAAATGCGGCCGCCGACGTTGATGTCCTGGCCGGCCTGCATGTACAGGGTGATGCCGGGCACCTTCGCCAGCTTGGGGCGCAGCCGGGCGATCACCTGGTCGGCGGTGGCCGCGCGGCCCTCGTCGACCGACTTCAGGCCGATGAACATGTTGCCGGAGTTGAAGGTGCTGGCGCCGGCCTGCATGCCGAAGGCCGTCACGTCGGGGTCCTGGCGCACGATGTCGGCGACGGCCAGCATGCGTCCGTGCATGGCCTCGGACGACGTGTCCTGTCCGGCGACCGCCGAGCCGAAGATGAAGCCTGTGTCCTGCTGCGGGAAGAAGCCCTTGGGAATCATGATGTAGAGGGTCACGGTCGCCGTCACGGTGGCGATGAAGCTCAGCAGGGTGATGAAGCGGTGGCGCAGGACCACCTCCAGGCCGCGGCGGTAGCCCGAGAGCAGGAGTTCGAAACCGTGCTCGAACCACATGTAGAGCCTGCCGTGATGCGGATGGCGCGGCGCGCCGGGTTCGTCGTCCTTGTCCTCGTTGTGCAGGAACTTGGCGCACAGCATGGGCGTGACGGTAAGCGAGACCAGCACCGACACCGCGATGGTGATGGTGACCGTGACCGCGAACTCGCGGAACAGGCGGCCCACGATGCCGCCCATGAGCAGCAGGGGAATGAATACCGCCACCAGCGAGACGGAGATCGAGATGATGGTGAAGCCGATCTCGCGCGATCCCTGCAAGGCGGCCTGCAAGGGCCGCATTCCGTCCTCGATGTGCCGGTAGATGTTCTCCAGCATCACGATCGCGTCGTCCACCACGAAGCCCACGGCTATCGTCAGCGCCATCAGCGACAGGTTGTCCAGGCTGTAGCCGACCACGTACATGACGGCGGACGTGCCCAGGATGGCGAGCGGCACGGTCAGGCTGGGGATGAGGGTGACCGCCACGTTGCGCAGGAACACGAAGATGACGGCCACGACCAGGGCGATGGACAGTAGCAGCGTGAATTCCACGTCCTTGACCGAGGCCCGGATGGTCTGGGTGCGGTCGACCAGCGTGTTCACGGTGATGCTGGGCGGGATGCTGGCCTTGAGCGTGGGCATGGCGGCCTGGATGCGGTCCACCGTCTCGATCACGTTCGCCCCGGGCATCTTGGTGATGGCCAGCAGAATGGTGCGGCCGTTGGCGATGTCGTTGTCCCGGTCGGCCGCGGGGCCGGCGAAGGCCCAGGCGGACACCTTGGCGTTCTCGGGGCCGTCGACCGCCACGCCTATGTCGCGCACGCGGATCGGCGCGCCGTTGCGCCAGGCCAGGACCACGTTGTTCCAGGGCTCGGCCTTGAAGAGCTGGTCGTTCGTGTAGACGTTGAACGCCTGCGACGCCCCGTCTATGGTGCCCGTCGGCGCGCTGACCGTGGTGTTGGCGATCACGCCGCGTATGTCCTCCAGGCTCAGGCCCAGCGCCTTGAGCTTGGCGGGCTCGGCCTGGATGCGCACGGCCGGCTTCTGCTGGCCGAACACGGTCACGAGGCCGACGCCCTGGATGCGCGAGATCTGCTGGGCCAGGATGTTCTCGGCGCTGTCGTCCACCTGCGTGAGTGGCAGCACTTTCGATTGCACGCCCAGGATCAGCACCGGCGAATCGGCCGGGTTGATCTTGCGGAAGGTGGGCGGGGTCGGCAGCGTTTTCGGGAGCTGGCCCGTTGCCGCGTTGATGGCCGACTGCACGTCCAGCGCCGCGCCGTCGATGTTGCGCGCCAGGTCGAATTGCAGCGTGATCTGCGACAGGCCGAGCGAACTGGTCGAGGTCATCTGCGTCAGGCCCGGGATCAGCGAGAACTGGCGCTCCAGGGGCTGGGCCACGTTCGAGGCCATGGTTTCCGGACTCGCGCCCGGCAGCCGGCCCGTGACCTGGATGGTCGGGAAGTCCACCTGCGGCAGCGGAGCCACCGGCAGCAGGGGCCAGGCCGCGATCCCGATCAGCAGCAGCGCCACCGCCAGCAGGGTGGTGCCTATGGGGCGCCGGATGAAGACTTCCGAGATGTTCATGCCGGGTTCCCCTGGCGGGCTTCCACCACGTCGGCGCCCGGCGTCAGGCGGTACTGGCCGTCGGACACCACGCGCTGGCCCGCCTGCAAGCCCTTGGTCACCACCGTCAGGTTGCCGTCGGCGCCGCGGACTTCGATCGGCTGCACCTGCGCCTTGCCTTGCCCGTCCACCACGTAGGCGAACAGTCCGTCCTGGCCGCGCTGGACCACGGAGTTGGGCACGACCAGCGCGTGCGGCTCGTCGCCCAGCACCAGCCGCGCATTGGCGGACTGGCCGGGCCAGAGTTTGTGCTGCGGATTGGCGAAGCGCGCCTTCAGCGAGATGGTCCCGGTGGCGATGTCGATCTGGTTGTTCAAAAGGGTGAGTTCGCCCGTGGCCAGCACCTCGCGCGTGCCCGGATCCAGCGCTTGTACCTGGAGCGCGCGGCCCGAATTGATGGCGCGGTTCACCGCCTGGAACTGTTCCTGCGGCAGGGTGAACTGCAGCGCGATCGGATCGATCTGGTTCACCACCAGCAGGCCGCCGGCGTCGCTGGCGTGGACGATGTTGCCCGGGTCGACCAGCCGCGCGCCTATCCGGCCGGAGATGGGCGAGGCGATGGTGGTGAAGCCCAGGTTCACGCGCGCGAGGTTCTCCTGCGCGGCGTCGTTGCGCACCGTAGCCTCGAGCTGGCGCACCAGCGATTGCTGCGTCTCCAGCGTCTGGCGCGTGGTGGCTTCGTCGCGGATCAGTTCCGTGTAGCGTTGCAGGTCCACCCTGGCGTTGGCCAGCAGGGCCTCGTCCCGGGCGCGCTGCGCCTGGACCTGCTGCAACTGCGCCTCGTAGGTGCGTGCGTCCAGGCGGGCCAGCACCTGCCCGGCCTTGACGTCCTGGCCTTCCTTGAACTCCACTCGGTCGAGCTGGCCGTCCACGCGCGTGCGCACGGTCACCGACGCGACGGTCACGACCGTGCCCATGCCGGTTACCGCGACCGGCATGTCCATCTCCCGCACGAGCGCCGTATGCACCGGCACCTTGGCGGTGGCGCCCGCGCGGGCACCGCCGGACGGCGGCTCCTGCGACTGGGCCTGCCATGGCGGGTGATGCGTGTCCTTCGAATCTGCGGCGATTTCCTGGCGGCTCGCGGCGGTGTCGCGCGGCAGCCGGTCGGTGGTCCAGCCACCGCCCAGGGCCTTCACCAGCGCGACGCTGGAGGCGAGGGCGCGTCCCTGCGCCTGTAGCGAGTTGCGTTCGTTGGTGAGCGCGAGCGCCTGAGCGGTGATGACGCTGGTATAGGTGGCGGTGCCGGCGCGGTACTGACTGAGCGTCACGCGTTCGGCCCGCCGCGCGGCCTGGACGGCGCGCAGGTCGGCGTCGTATTCCTGGCGCAGCGCATGGACGGCCGCCAGGTTGTCCTCCACTTCCTGGAATCCGTTCAGCACCGTCTGGCGGTAGGTGGCGGCGGCCGCGTCGAAGCTGGCCCGGGCGCGCGCCACGCCGGCGCTGCGCGCGCCGCCGTCGAAAATGTTCCCGGCCAGCGCCAGGCCCAGCGCCCATACCTTGCCGGGCGCGGCGGTCCAGCTTGCCAGGCCGAGTCCGATGCCGGTATTGCCGCCGGACGCATTGAGCGTCAGGTTCGGGTAGAACGCCGCCTGCGCCACGCCGATCTGGGCGTTGGCGGCCGCCACGCGACGCTCCGCGCCGGCGATGTCGGGGCGGCGCTCCAGTAGTTGCGAAGGCAGGCCGGGCGGCACGACCGGCAGCGTGGGCAGCTCGGCGCCGTCGTTCGCGGCCAGGGTGAAGTCCGAGGGGGTGCGGCCCAGCAGCACGGCCAGCGCATGTTCGAGCTGGCGCCGCGTGAGGTTCACGTCGATGGCCTGCGCCTGCGCGGCGGCCAGCGTGCTTTCGGCGAGCGAGACGTCGGCCTGGGTCGCCACGCCGGCGCGGAACTGTGCCTGCGCGAGTTGCAGGGACTTGCCATAGGCCTCGATGGTGCGCGCATAAAGCGCCTGCTGGCGATCCAGGATGCGCAGTTGCAGGTAGTCGTTGACCACGCTGGCCTGCACGGCAAGCCGCGCGGCGGCCAGGTCGGCGGCGCTGGCCTGGGCGCTGTCGGCGGCGGACTCCACGCCGCGGCTCACGCTGCCCCAGAAGTCGGGCTCCCACGACGCATTGATCGACCAGGCGTGGCCGTTGCCCAGGGTGCTGCGGCCGCCGCTGACGGTGCGCGCGCGCTGGGCCGAGGCGCTGGCGCCCACGACGGGAAAGTAGGCCGCCTGCGCGCCCTGTACCAGGGCCTGGGCCGCGCGGTACTGGGCCTGGGCCTGCGCCAGCGTCTGGTTGGCGGCATTGGCCTGTTCGAGCAGCGTGTCCAGGCGGCTGTCGCCGTAGGCCCGCCACCAGGGCTGGTCGGGGTCAGGCGCGCTGGGCATGGCCGTGCGCCAGGCGCCGTCTTCCTTGAACGCAGCCTGGTTGGTGGCGTCATCCGGGGGCGCCGGGCGGACGTAGTCCGGCCCCACGGCGCAGCCGGCCAGGGCGCCGGCGATGAGCAGACCGGGCCATGCGAAGAGGCGAGAGACGCCGCGCCGCCTCCGTCTGGCGGTCTGTATCTGGAAAATGGACATGGACAACCTCGTTGGTCAGCCCACTGTAGAAATTGCCGGGTAACAAATCGCTGACGGGGAAATGACAAAACTGTCAGCGAAGTCCACAGGTGTGGCACCTCGCGTCCCGTTCCGGCGGCTCCCGTAAGGAATACGGTAGAATGCCGTACAAATTACGGAGGTAATCGGCATGGCCAAGACCGAACGTTTCGAAATGCGCCTGGACGAGCCGTCCGCGGCCGCCATCGATGCCTGGCGCGACGCGCACATGGCGGGCGCGTCGCGGGCGCAGGCGGTCAGGGCGTTGATCGAGCGCGGCCTGGCGGGGGCCCCCGCCGGCGGTCCCCGGTTCAGCGACGGCGAGAAGACTCTGATGGCCTTCATGGGCGACCTGTTCCGCCACCTGGGTGCGCCGGCGGAGCGGGTGGATGCCGTGTGCCGGGGGTTCGCCACGGGCAACCACTGGGCCGCCGACCTGGAGATGGGCGGGCTGTACAGTCCGGCGTCCTCGTCGGCGTCGCCGGACGATGCCCGTTTCGTGTTGTCGGTGCTCGAAATGTGGGAAGTGTTCGAGTCCGCGTTCGAGGATTTTTCCGAAGCCCAGCGGGCACAGGTGCTGGGCGGAGAGGGTGCGCAGCGGCGCGCGAAGGGCGCGCGCCGGGCAGCGGAGCTGCGGTTCGCCGGTTTCGATGCGGTCCATGAGCCCGACTTGCTGCGGATCGCGGAGTTCCTGGTGCGCGAGATGCGGCGTTTCGGGCGCTTCGCCGGGCGCAGCCTGGTGGCGACCCAGGGTGGGGCGCGCCGGGATCATGCGATCCGCCTGCGCTACTACGAAAGGCTGCTGCCCACGCTGGCGGGGCGTCGGCCGACCCCCGACGAGGTGCGCGAGTTCCTGTGGCTGCGCGCCGAGGCGCCGGGGCGTGAGCCGGCGGCCGGCGGCCGCGGCGTGTCCCATCTCAAGGAGTTCTCCTTCCATCGCTTCGGCCTGCTGGCGCCGCGCGTCAACGCGCTCAGCCGGGTGCTGACCCGCAGCGCGGTGCAGTTCGCCAAGGCGGAATACGGGCTCTCGCAGGTCGAATGGCTGGCGGTCACGCTGCTGGGGGCGTTCGAACCGGTCTCCATCGGCGAGTTGGCCTACCACGCGATGCTGGATGCCGGGCAGATGAGCCGGACGGTGTCCGGGTTGGTCGAGCGCGGATTCGTCGAACGCCGGCGCGGCGAGGAAGACAGCCGCGAGACCGTGCTGACGCTGACCGGGGAAGGCGAGGGCATGCGCCGGCGCCTGGCGGATGCGGCGGCGGCCCGCAATCGGCACGTGGTGGGGGACCTGCCCGAGAGCGAGCTTGCCGTCGTCTACGCCCGCCTGGATGGCTTCATTGCCCGGGCCCGGCAGTTGGTGGATTAGCGGTCCATGTCTTGAAATTTGACTTAATCATTTAATTGATGGCGGATTCAAGGTCGGTTGTGTTGCGTAAAGTCTTTGATTTATTGGGAAATAAAGAGGTTTCCCCAGAATTTTAGGATATGTCGTTAGGGAAAACTCCAGCTCATTTTTATTTGACTGTATCAAATAAAAAATCGCAGAATGCATCCTGTTGCATTCCATCCGATCCAGGAGATCTGCGATGCCGGCTTTATCCCTTGGTGTTTTTCCTTCATCGATCTGCGCTACGCGGATGCTGTCGATCCTGGCGCTGTCGGCCGCTGCCTTGCCTGCGCTTGCCGCCGAAGGCGATGCCTGCGCGGCGGTGGACCTGTCCGCGGCCAAGTCCCCGCCGGCCGCCATCCGCTATGGCACGACCGGCGGCGGCGAGGAGCCGTTGGCGCTGCTGTGGGCGGACCAGGCCAGCTATCCCGGCAATGGCAAGTTCTACACCATGCAGGTCACGGAGTTCACCTCGACGGACCGCATGACGGCTTTCCAGGCCGGACAGATCGATGCCGGCACGATCAGTTTTCCCTCGCTGGTGGCGGCGGTGCATGTGGGCATCGATGCGCGGGCGGTCGCCTCGCTGGTCCAGGTCAACGAGGCCGACAACGAAGGCGCGTTCGCGTCGCTGTCCAGCGGCAATATCCGCGACATCAAGGACTTCAAGGGCAAGAAGGTCGGCTACTACGGACCCAATACCATTAGTGAATACTGGGTCAAGAGCGCGCTGCGGCGCGCCGGCATGAAGCCGAACGACGTCTCGTTCGTGTCGCTGCCGCCGCCCGCCCAGGAGCAGGCCTTGCGCAACGGCCAGATCGACGTGGCCTGGCTGGCCCGCCAGTTCCTGTTCAAGGCGAAGTCCACGGGCGGCGTGGAGACCATCATGACGCCGTTCCAGGCCACGGGCGGCGCCAGCCAGCCCAGCCTGCTGATCTTCTTTTCGCCCAAGTTCATCAAGGCCCATCCCCAGGCCTATTGCGCATGGCGCAAGGACTACCAGCAGGCCCTGGCCAATTGGTCGGCCAACCGCGACGCGGCCTATCCGAAGCTGATCGCCGCCAAGTATGTGACGCCGTTCTCGGCCAAGGCCGGCGCCGACGGCGGACGCAGTCCCGACGGTTCGGTCTCGCTGGCCGAGTTCGACGCCACGATGAAGGACATGGCGGCCTCCCGCTTCCTGCCGCCGTCCATGCTGCAGCCCGCCGCCAAGCTGGTGATGCCGGGCTATTCATTGATGAAATAGTAGCCCACCCCAGGGTAACCCCACCCCCTACCCGCTGCGCGGGCCCCCTCGAGGGGGCGGCACTGGCGGACTGGCAAAGCCAGATCCGCTGTGCCCTGGGTTGGATTCAGGGGCATGTGGGGGGGGGCTTCGAGGAGTTCTCTTGTTAGAAGTCAAAAGGGTGACGAAGACGTTTCGTCGCGGCAAGCATGTCGTCAACGCGCTGAGCGCGGTGGATCTCGCTGTCCGCAAGGGCGAGTTCCTGACCATATTGGGCCCCAGCGGCTGCGGCAAGACGACTTTGCTGCACATGCTGGGGGGCTTCGAGTTCCCGACCGAGGGCAGCGTCGAGATCGAAGGCCGGCCCATCACCGGTCCCGGCCGCGATCGCGGCATGGTCTTCCAGGAGGCCATGCTGTTCCCGTGGCGCACGGTGCGGGCCAACGTGGCCTGGCCGCTGCAGGTGGCCGGCACGCCCAGGCGCGAGGCGCATGCGCGGGCTGACGAACTGCTGGCCATGGTCGGTCTGGCGCGGTTCGGCAATGCCTATCCCGGCGAGCTGTCCGGCGGCATGCGCCAGCGCGCGGCGCTGGCGCGGACGCTGGCGATGGAACCCAGCGTGCTGCTGATGGACGAGCCCTTCGGCGCGCTCGATGCGCAGACGCGCGAGGTCATGCAGGAGGAGTTGACCCGGCTGTGGCAGGCCTCGGGCCTGACGGTGGTCTTCATCACGCACGACATCAACGAGGCCATTTTCCTGGGGGACCGGGTGGTCGTGATGGGGGCTTCGCCCGGCCGCGTGGTCGAGGACTGCGCCATCGAGCTCGCCCGGCCGCGTTCGTCGGAAACCAAGGCCGATCCGCGCATCCTCGAATATCGCTCGCATCTGTGGGAAGTGCTGCGCCGCGAATCGGCCCGGAGCGCGCCCGCGATGGCGGAGGCCGGGCGATGAGCACGTCGGGCAGCATGGCCGCGCAGTTGATGCGCCGGCAATCCTTGCTGGGCGCCTCGCGCGAACGGACCTGGCTGATATCGAGCCTGTTCACGGTGCTGGTCCTGGCGGTGTGGGAAGCCCTGACGATGGTGGGCGTCCTGCCCGCTTACATCTACGGGCCCATCGAGATCGCCCGGGCCTTCGTCGAACTGGCGCGCGGCGGCGACCTGGCCGCGCAGACCGGGCCTAGCCTCTACCGCGCCTTGAGCGGTTTTTTCATCGGCAGCGCCATCGGCGTCATGCTCGGTCTCCTGGCCGGCGTTTCGCGCGTGTTCCGCGACCTGTTCGACCTGACCCAGTCGTTCACCCATCCCATTCCCAAGATCGCGCTGTTCCCTGCCATCGCGGTGCTGCTGGGCTTCACCGACAAATCGCGCATTCTCGTGATCGCCATCAGCGCCTTCTATCCGTCCTACCTGAACGCGATGAACGGCGCGCTGGGCATCAACGCGCGGCTGCTCTGGGTGGCGCGCAACGCCGGCGCCTCGAAGCTGCGCACCTTCTTCCAGGTGGTGGTGCCCGCGGCCATGCCGCGTGCGCTGGTGGGCGTGCGCATCAGCCTGATGATTTCCTTCGTCCTGATGGTTGCCACCGAAGTGGTCGGGCATTCCAACGGCCTGGGTGCCGGCCTGATGGAGGCGTACCGCGATGGCGAGTACGGTGCCATGTACGCGGGCATCGTCGCCGTCGCGCTGTGCGGCGTGGTCTCGAACGCCGTGCTGCAACGGGTGGCGCGGGTCCTGGGCGGCGGCCGCGATGCGGGAGGAGCCGGCCATGGCTGACGCCGATATCCGCGCGGCCCGTGCGGTTTCCGGCGCGGTGCCGGGCACGTCCGCGGGCCGGGGCCTGTCGGCCATCCTGTTGTCGAGTCCGGTGCTCAAGGCGCTGGGCCTGGCCGCGGTGCTGGGCGCCTGGCAGCTCTACGCCACGGTGAACGGCACGCGCCTGACGCCGGGCCTGGAGGTCATCGGGCAGAGCTTCATGCAACTGCTGGAGGACGGCGAATTGCTGGAGCACGCCGCCATCACGCTGACGCGCGGTTTCGCCGGGCTGGCGATCTCGTTCCTGGTGGCCGGACTGCTGGGTTTCGTGGCGGCCCGGAACTGGGTGGTGGATGCCGCGCTGGGCCCGTTCGTCACCTTCGGCTATCCGGTGCCCAAGCTGGCGCTGTATCCGGTCATCATCCTGCTGCTGGGCCTGGGCGCGGGCTCGCGCATCGCCCAGGTGGCGCTGGAGTGCTTCTTTCCGATCTTCGTGCATTGCTACGCCGGCGCCCGCGCCGTCGCGCCGAAGATGGAGTGGCTGGCCCGCAATACCGGCGCCGGCCGCTGGCGGCTGCTGACCGACGTGATCGTGCCCAGCGCGCTGCCCTTCGTGTTCACCGGCCTGCGCGTGGCGGTGCCCATCATGCTGATCGTGATGACCGTGACCGAGTTCATCGGCGATTCGCAGGGCCTGGGCTACCTGATCGCGCGCTCGGCATCGTATTTCGATACCGCATCGGCCTTCGCCGTGGTCGCCACGCTGGGCGCGATCGGCTTCGTCAGCGATCGGATCGTCGTCGAGCTGCGCGGCCGCGTGGTGTTCTGGGAGAAAGGCGCCTCTCTTTGACCGTCGGTCCCGGACTTGTCCATCTTCCACACATCCAACCTTTTCATAAGAGTTACATCGTGAGTACAGAACATATCGACGTCGTGATCGTCGGCGCCGGCCTGGCGGGTCTTTCCAGCGCGGTCTTCCTCGGCATGAACGGCGTGAAGGCGCTGGTGGTCGAGCGCCGCGAAGGCACCTCCATCCTGCCGAAAGCGCGCGGCGCCAACCCGGTCACCATGGAAGCCCTGCGCACGGCCGGCCTGGCCGAGGCCATCCACAAGGCCATGCCGCCGGGCAAACCGGCGATCACCTCGGTCGTCTCGGAAAGCCTGACCGGCAAGGTGCTCTACGATCACGTCGCGCACCGTCCCGATTTCTCCATGTTCTCGCCCGAGCGTCCGGGCATGGCCAGCCAGGCGCGGGCGGAAGAGGCGCTGCTGCGCCGGGCGCAGGAGCTGGGGGCGCAGGTGCGTTTCAAGACGCGCTGCGAATCGCTGGCCCAGGACGACAAGGGCGTGGACCTGACGCTGTGCGACATGGAAACCGAGCAGGCCAGCACGGTACGCGCCAAGTACGTGATCGCCTCCGACGGCATACGCGGCAGCATCGCCGGCTGGCTGGGCATAGGCACGCACGGCCTGGGCGCCATCAAGTCGGTCACCGCTGTGCGCTTCAAGGCCGACCTGGCCCAATGGGCCGGCGACAACGCCATGGTCATCCACTACCTGCAGAACCCGGCGCTGCCCGATGGCGCCGGCGTGCTGGTCAGCACCGACTACAAGAACGAGTGGGTCGCCAACATGTCCGCCGATCCCGAGCGCGACGAGGCCGGCATGCGCGAGATCATCAAGATCATGACCGGTCTGCCCGACCTCGACTTCGAGATCATCGGCACGGTCAGCTACGACTACGGCCATCGCATCGCCGATCGCTTCCGGGCCGGACGCGTGCTGCTGACGGGCGACGCCGCGCACGTGATGCCGCCTACTGGCGGGCAGGGCGGCAACACCGCCGTGCAGGACGGCTACTACCTGGGCTGGAAACTGGCGGCGGTCATCCAGGGAAAGGCCGGCCCCGCGCTGCTGGACAGCTACGAGATCGAACGCCAGCCCTATGCGGAAGAAGTCTGCAACTGGCAGGTCGCCAACCTGGCCGAGCGCCGCCGCATCGATACGCTGGCCGAGCGCATCGGCGCGCCGCTGGACCACGCCACGCTGCTGTTCGGCTACATCTGCCCGCCCAACGGCGCGCTGGTGCCCGAGCCGGGCACCGAGGACCAGCGCTTCGAGCATCCCGCAGAAGCTTCGGGGCGGCCGGGCGCCCGCGTGCCTTTCGTCGAACTGGAGGGTGTGGACGGCGCCAAGGTCTCGCCCCGCCACCTGCTGGGGCCCTGGTTCATGGTCTTCACGGCGGTGCCGGGCGGGGCCGAGGCGGCCCGCGCCGCGGCAGGCGAACTGGGCATCGAACTGAAGGCGTATCCGGTCAAGTCCACAGCGCCGCTGCACGCGGGCGAACAGCAGACCGTGCTGGTGCGGCCCGACGGCGTCGTGGCCTGGCGCGGTGGCGACAACGCCGGTATCGGCCGCGCGCTGCGCAGCGTCCTGTGCCGCTGAGGCCGTCATGATCCTCGTGACCGGGGCGACCGGCAACGTCGGCAGGTGCGTGGTGCGCCGTCTTGCGCAGGCCGGCGAGCGCGTGCGGGCCTTGGCGCGGGACCCGTCGGCCGCCGGGTTTCCCGCCGGCGTGCAAGCCTGCACGGGCGACCTGTCCGCGCCCGAGAGCCTGGCGCATGCGTTCGAGGGCGTCGATCGCCTGTTCCTGTTCACGCCGGCATCCGGCACCGGATCGATCGCGCGGGTGGCCCGCGAGGCCGGAGTGCGGCGGGTCGTGCTGCTGTCCTCGGCCGCGACCCAGAAGGCCGACCCGCGCATCAATCCCATCGCGGCACGCCATGCCGCCGCGGAAGCGGCGGTGCGCGAAGCGGGGCTGCGGTGGACCTTCCTGCGGCCGGACAGCTTCGCCGCCAATGCCTGTGCCTGGGCCGACACGATCCGGCGCGAAGGCGTCGTGCGGGCGGCGTATCCCGATGCGCAGCGCAATCCCATCCATGAGGACGACGTGGCCGCGGTGGCGGTGGCGGTACTGCTGGATGCCGCGCACGACAGTCATGCCTATGCGTTGACGGGGCCGGCTGTCATCACCCAGGCCGGGCAGGTGCGGACCATTGCCGAAGCCATAGGCAAACCGTTGCGCTTCGAGGTGTTGACGCGGGAGCAGGCCCTGGCCGCGCGGCCGGCCGGCACGCCGGTGGAGGTCGCGGAACGTCTGCTCGACTATGCGTTGAAGTCGGTTGCGACCGCGCCCGCGGTCACCGATGCCGTCGAACGGGTCACGGGCAGGCCGGCCCGCGCGTTCGCGCAGTGGGCGCGCGACCACGCGGCGGCATTCGTCTAGGCGCAAACTTCAGCCGGAGCGGAAACCCGCCGTCAATCGATCCGGATCTCCAGGCCGCGGATGACTTCGCCCCACATGGTGTTCTCCTGCGCCATGTATTGCGCCAGCTCTTCCGGCGTGGATACCGCGACGTCCACGCCCGCCCCGGCCAGGGCCTCACGCGCCTCGGGCTTGGACAGTCCGGCTCGTACCGCCTCGTTCAGGCGCGAGACGATGTGCCTGGGCATTCCCGCCGGTCCCAGCAGCGCCAGCCATACCACCGCGTCGTAGTCCGGGACGCCCGCTTCCGCCAGGCTGGGCACGTCCGGCAACTGGGCGTTGCGGCGCGTGCTGGTGACGCCCAGTGCCTTGATCTTGCCGCTCTTGACGTGCGGCAGGCCGTTGGACACGGCGGCGAAGCTGGTTTCCACGAAGCCCGCCGCCAGGTCCTTCATGGCACCGCCGCTGCCGCGATAGGGGACGTGTTCGAGCCTGGCCCCGGACTTGGCCAGGAACAGCGCCCCCATCAGGTGCTGCGTGCTGCCGTTGCCGGACGATGCGTAGCGGATGTGGGCACCGTTCGACTTGGACAGCGCGATGAGTTCCTGCACCGACTGGACGAGCACTTTGGTATTGACGAAGAGCACGTACGGGCTGTCCGCCAGCTTGGAGATGGGCGTGAAGCTCTTGATCGGGTCGTAGTCCAGGTTCTTGTACAGCCGGTGGCTGGTGACGTGGTTGGTCGAGACGATCTCGAGGGTGTAGCCGTCGGGAGCCGCCTTGGCCACGAAGTCGGTGCCTATGGTCGAGCCGGCGCCGGGCTTGTTCTCGACGATGAAGGACTGGCCCAGCGCGCTGCTGAGCTGTTGGGTGACGACGCGCGCCACGACATCGGTGAAACCGCCAGGTTCGAACGGGACGATGACCTTGACCGGACGTTCCGGATAGGTCTCGGCCGCCCCTGCGTGCAGCGAAAGTGCGAGCAGCGGCGCTGCCCATGCCATGCCGTGGATGCGCTTCATGGAGTCAACCTCCGTATCGGGCTTCGGGGAGCGTGAGAAAGGCGTGCAGGATGTGATAGACGCGCAGGTAGTTCTTCTGCTGGAAGCTGGCGTGCGAGATGCCCGACATGACGGTGAACTGCTTGTCCATGTCGGGAAGCTGCTCGAAGAAGCGCATCAGGTCGTCGAAGCTGGCGATGCCGTCGTATTCGCCGCGCATGACCAGGGTCGGCACCCGCAGGCGCCGCGGGTCGATCAGCGGCAGCTTCGAGCACATGTCCACGTAGGTGCCCGTGGGCATGGAGTCATCCAGGGTCAGGATGGCGTCGGCGAAGGCCTCGACGGTGGCGTCGTCGGCGGTGCCGGGGTGGTCGCGGTTGAAGATGCTGTGGACGAAGGCGCGGTCGATGGGGCGGCGCGTCCTGGCCTGGAACTCAGGCAGTTTCTTGGCGCGTTCCTTCAAGGTGGGGCTGCCTTCGCCGGTCCAGACGAAGGCGTCGAGCGCGATCCGGGCGACGCGCTCGGGATGCCGCTGGGCGAAGAGCGCCGCCTTCAGCGCGCCCGACGAGATACCGTAGACGAACAGCGGCTTGCCGCCGTTGCGCGCCAGGATGTATTGCGATCCCGCGGCAAGATCGTCGGCGCCGTTGGCGATGTCGAAATTGATCGGACGATGCTTGTCGGAGCGGCCGTAGCCTTCGTTGTCCATGCACCAGGTATCGAAACCCCGGCGGGCGAACCAATCCATGACGGAGGAGTCCGGCCTGCCGGGGACCGACAGGTCGAACGTGGGCTGCGAAGCCATGGACGAGCCGTGCACGAAAAGGATCGTGCCGGCGAACGGGACATCGCTGGCGGCCGGTTTCTGCCAGAGGAACAGGCGGATGTCGCCCTTGGTGGTCCAGTGCTCGGTACCGCCGTGCCATTCTACGTGGGGCATGCTGTCTCCAATTGGTACAACTATGGTTTTTATGTTTGTACCAATCTAGCAGTGCGGCGTTTTGCAAGTCAATAGAAAGGGAATCGGAAAACGGCCCGGAGAGTCAGGGATATCCAGGATTAAACGGAGTTTCAACGTATCTCGAAAAGTGCCGTAAAAAGTGGACCATTTGGGTTTTTTCGTGGAAATTGGTCTTGGTGCGAGCTTCCAGCACCAGCCTCGCGCAATTGGCCTGCCAGCACGGCTTCGGTTAACCTTCACCCCATGCTCAAAACCACTCTTTCTCCTTATTCCATGGGGGGCATTGCAACGTGGGTGCACCTCGACCATCCCTCTTCCGGCGGAGTCCAGTCGTGAAAGATCTGGAGCATCGCCACCGCGGCATCTACCTGCTGCCCAACGCATTCACGACGGCGGCCCTGTTCGCCGGTTTCTATGCCATCGTGCAGGCCATGAACGACCGCTTCGAGGCGGCGGCCATCGCCATCTTCGTCGCGATGGTGCTCGATGGCATGGACGGGCGCGTCGCGCGCCTGACCAATACCCAGTCGGCATTCGGCGAACAGTACGACTCACTGTCCGACATGACCTCGTTCGGCGTCGCGCCGGCCCTGGTCATGTATGAATGGATCCTGACCGGCCTGGGGCGGTGGGGCTGGCTGGCGGCTTTCATCTACGTGGCCGGCGCGGCGCTGCGGCTGGCCCGTTTCAACATCAACGTCGGCGTGGTGGACAAGCGCTTCTTCCAGGGGCTTCCCAGTCCCGCGGCGGCGGCGCTGGTGGCGGGATTCGTCTGGCTGGCCGTCGACAACAAGCTGCCCATCCGCGAGCTGTGGATGCCCTGGGTGGCCTTCGGCCTGACCGTCTACGCGGGCGTCAGCATGGTGTCGAACGCACCGTTCTTCAGCGGCAAGTCCTTTGCGCTGGGACGCAGCGTGCCGTTCTGGACCATCCTGCTGGTGGTGCTGGCCTTCGTCTTCATTTCCAGCGATCCTCCCATCGTGCTGTTCGCGCTGTTCGTGATCTACGGCCTGTCCGGCTACGTGATGTGGGGCATGAAATGGAAGAAGAGTAGGAAGTCTCCCTCCACGCTCTGACAGGCGTTCCTGGCAAAAAAGCGGCCCGGCCTGAAAAGCCGGGCCGCTTTGTTGTGGGGAGGTAAAATCCCCTCTTGGAAGGAGAGATAGCCATGAGCGACAAACTGATCGTTTTTGATACCACGCTGCGCGACGGCGAGCAGAGCCCCGGCGCGTCGATGACGCACGAGGAGAAGGTCCGCATCGCCAAGCAGCTCGAGAAGTTGCGCGTGGACATCATCGAGGCGGGATTCGCCGCGGCCAGCAATGGCGATTTCGAATCGGTCCGGGCCATCGGGCTGGCCATCAAGGATTCCACCGTCTGTTCGCTGGCGCGCGCCAACGACCGTGACATCGCGCGGGCGGGCGAGGCGCTGCGGGGCGCGAACAGCGCGCGCATCCACACCTTCATCGCGACCAGCGCGCTCCACATGGAGAAGAAGCTGCGCATGACGCCCGACCAGGTCTTCGAACAGGCCCGGCTGGCGGTGCGCTTCGCGCGCCAGTACACGGACAACATCGAGTTCTCGCCCGAGGACGGCAGCCGCTCGGATCCGGACTTCCTGTGCCGGGTGCTGGAAGCGGTGATCGCCGAAGGCGCCACCACCATCAACGTCGCCGATACGGTCGGCTACGCGGTGCCCGAGCAATACGGCGAGTTCATCCGCAAGCTGCGCGAGCGCATTCCCAATTCCGACAAGGCGGTCTGGTCGGTCCACTGCCACGACGACCTGGGCCTGGCCGTGGCCAACTCGCTGGCCGGCATCAAGATAGGCGGTGCCCGCCAGGTGGAGTGCACCATCAACGCCTTGGGCGAGCGCGCCGGCAACTGTTCGCTCGAAGAGGTGGTGATGGCGGTGAAGACCCGCAAGGACTACTTCGGCCTGGACGTGGGCATCGACACCACGCAGATCATGCCGGCCTCGCGGCTGGTGTCGGGCATCACCGGTTTCGTCGTGCAGCCGAACAAGGCCATCGTCGGCGCCAATGCCTTCGCGCATGCCTCGGGCATCCACCAGGACGGCGTGCTCAAGGCCCGCCAGACCTACGAGATCATGCGTGCCGAGGACGTCGGCTGGGCGGCCAACAAGATCGTGCTGGGCAAGCTGTCCGGGCGCAACGCGTTCAAGCAGCGCTTGCAGGAACTCGGCATCGAGCTCGATTCCGAGCAGGCGGTGAACGAGGCCTTCGCGCGTTTCAAGGACCTGGCGGACCGCAAGTCCGAGATCTTCGACGAAGACATCCACGCGCTGGTATCGGGCGAGCAGGGCGAGGCCGGGGAGGGGGCCTACCGCTTCGTCGCGCTCGCACAGCGCTCCGAGACGGGCGAGCGGCCCCACGCCCGCGTGGTGTTCTCGGAGAACGGCAAGGAGGTGGTGGCCGAGGCGCAGGGCAACGGGCCCGTCGATGCCACGGTGAACGCCATCGAAAGCCATACCCGCAGCGGCGCCGAACTGCTGCTGTTCTCGGTCAACGCCATTACCACCGGCACCGAGTCGCAGGGCGAGGTCACCATGCGGCTGTCCCGCTCCGGCCGCATCGTCAATGGCGTGGGCGCCGATCCCGACATCGTCGTGGCGGCGGCCAAGGCCTATCTGTCGGCGCTGAACAAGCTGCAATCGCCGGTGGAGAAGGTGCACGCGCAGGGGATCTGATGTCCGGCTCCCTCCGATTTCCGGCCGACTTCGCCGTCCAGGCGATGCAGCCGGCCGACGTCGAGGCCGTGCTGGTGGTGCAGGCCCAGGCCTATGCCGGCTTCGACCTGCTCGAGGATGCGGGCTTCTTCCTGAACCGCATCGACCTGTCGCCGCGCACCTGCTGGATCGCGCGCGGCGACGGCGGGCTGCTGGGCTACCTGGTGTCCTATCCCTGGACGCTGGGCGAGCCGCCGCAGCTCAATGTCCCGCTGCGGGCTCTGCCCGCCGGGGCGCACAGCTGGTTCCTGCACGATTGCGCGGTGGCGCCCGCCGCCGCCGGCCGAGGCGTGGGCCGCGCCCTGGTCAGTGCCGGACTGTGCCACGCGCGTACGTCGGGCCTGGCCTGCGCGACGCTGGTATCGCTGGGGCCGGCCAGGCCCTACTGGGCCGCGCTGGGTTTCGAGCCCGTGGCGACGGATCCCGGCCAGCTCGACGGTTATGGCACCGATGCCTGCTATATGCGCCGCCTGCTGAGCGCGGACCGCTGACGCCTCGCCTTCCTCTTCGTCGTGTGAAATTTTTGTGACAACCGGTGGTTTCGGCGGCCGATTTCCGTCTGGATAGAAGGAACGGAACGACCGACATATTCCGGCAATCACCCAGAGGCACCTTGTGCGGCTGATTTTTCAACGACGAGGGCGCGTGGACATGGCAGCTCGCCATCGCGCGGCATCCATGGCGGCATGCGCCGCGCTGGTATCCCCGCTTGCCTGGGGGCAGGCCGCCGTTTCCCCTCGGCTGTCGACCGCGATGGAAACCCATGCCACCGGCGTCTTCCTGAACCCGCAGGGCGACGTGCTGACGGCCCGGCATGCCATCGAGCACTGCCGGGACATCCTGGTCGTCAAGGACGGCAGAGTGGCGCAAGCCCGCGTGCGCGCCCTTGGCAGCGAGCGCGACCTGGCCGTGCTGGGTACGGATCTGGTGCCTTACCTCAGCGCCACTTTTCCCGAGCATGCCCAGGCGGCCGCGGGCAGCGTGGGCGTGTTCGCCGAGGCCTACAGCGTGCTGCAGCGCATGCCGCAGCGTGGCAGCGTGCTGAGCAATGCCTTGACCGTGCCGGGCGGCGAGGACCTGAACCTGATATCGGGGGTCAAGCCGGGCACCAGCGGCAGCGCGGTGCTGCGCGGCGACGGACTGGTGGCCGGCGTGGTGGTGGAGCGCGTGGCGCGAGGGCCGGGCGCGGCCACCGGCATGCTGAGCCGCGCATCCGGCGGTGCCGTGATGCAGGGGCCCTCGCAGGTGCGCGCGATTTCCGCCGAACAGGTCAAGGCCTTCCTGCGCGACAACGGCATTGCCTTCACCCAGAGCGACGTTCCGCAGCTTGCCCCCAACCAGTCGCCCGCCGCCCGTGCAGCCACGCTGGCCGTCGGCATCCTGTGCGGCTGACGCCGTTTTCCCACTCTTGCGCGTTGTCGACCATGGCACAGACTTCTTCTCCGAATCGATCCAGCTCTCGCGGGCGCGGCGGCCCGTTCGCCCGCGCCTGGGAGCGCCTCCTGCGCCTCGCCGGCGCTCTGGGACTGGGGCTGACCACGGCGGCGGGCAGTCCCGCCGCAGCGCAGGCGCCCGCGCAACCCGTACCGCAGCACTGGATCAGCTATGCGCAGATGACCGGCAATCAGTTCCAGGCCTGGCTGAGCGACCCCGACAGCGAGACGGTCCAGCGGCTGCATGCCTGGATGCAGGAGCGCATGTTGCAGGAAGGGCCGGCCGTGCCGCCGGCGCCCTTGATCGTGCGCGTCTGGGTGGGGCAGGCGGGCAAGGTCGAACGGCTGGAGTTCGCGTCGCTGGGACAGCCCCAGGCGGACGAGGACCTGCGCGCGCTGCTGACTGCTCAGCCTTTGTCCGAGCCGCCTCCGCCGGATATGCGCCAGCCCATGGTGCTACAACTGGAACTCAGCTTTGTGGCCAAGGGCTAGGCTGCCGGGCGGCCTTCGCCTTACCGGGCCGCTGCTGGCCGTCGTCCTGACGCTGTCTGCGTGTGCCGGCATGCCGCCGGCGACCTGGCTGCCGGCGGCCGATTTCTCGACACTGGTCAAGACCTATGGCCCGGCGGTGGTCAACATAGGCGTCGTGCGCGGTCTCGCGCCGCGGCCCGCCATGGTCGACGGCCGGCGAGGGATTCCGAGACGGGACCAGGTCGACGAACGGAGCCTGGGGTCGGGCTTCATCGTGAGCGCAGACGGCTACATCCTGACCAACGCCCACGTCGTGGCGCAGGGCCGGGACATCAACGTGCGCCTGGCGGACCGGCGCGAGTTCAAGGCGCGGCTGGTCGGCCTCGATCCGGTGGCCGACGTGGCGCTGCTCAAGATCGAGGCGACGGGGCTGCCGGTGGTGGCGATCGGCGATCCGGAGCGATCGGAGGTCGGTGACTGGGTGGTCGCCATCGGCGCGCCCTATGGCTTCAGCCAGTCGGCGACAGCGGGCATCATCAGCGCCCAGGGCCGGGTCCTGCCCGGCGCCGAATACATGCCGTTCCTGCAGACCGACGTGCCGATCAACCCCGGCAATTCCGGCGGCCCCCTGTTCAACCTGCGGGGCCAGGTCATCGGCATCAATTCGCGCATCTACAGCAACAGCGGCGGCTACCAGGGGCTGTCCTTCGCCATCCCGATAGACGTGGCGATGCGCATCAAGCAGCAGTTGCAGGCGGGCAGCAGCGTGACCCGGGGCCGCATCGGCGTCGCTGTGCAGGAGGTGAGCCAAGCGCTGGCGCATTCCTTCCGGCTGGACCGGCCCGCCGGCGCCCTGATCAGCTACGTCGAGTCGGGCGGCGCGGCGGACCGGGCCGGATTGCGGCCCGGGGACGTGATCCTGGAGGTAGGGACGCGCGAGGTCCGGCAGTCGGCCGACGCGCTGATCTTCGTGGCGGAGCTGAGACCCGGCGAGATCGTGCCGATGGCGGTCTGGCGTGACCGGCAGCGGGTGACGATGGAAGTGCCCATCGACCGCTTCGAGACGCCTTCCCAGCCGGCCCTTACTGCGCCGCCGGATCTCGCGATGCCGCTGGGCATGGTCGTGCGGTCCCTGTTGCCGCAGGAGCTGCAGGTCCTGCGCGTCGAGGCGGGACTGCTGGTGCAGCGGGTCAACGCGGTGGCGTCGCGCGCGGGCATGGAGGTGGGGGATGTGATCCTGGCGGTCAACGGACAGCCGGTGGGGACGCTCGCGGCTCTGGCCGAGGCGGTAGCGGAGGCGGACGGGTCGGCGGCGCTGCTGGTGCAGCGAAGGGGGGCGAGGGTGTTCGTGGCGCTGGAGCTGCCCGGCGCGGTAACTCGGATGTAATCCCGCTGTCACGCTTGCCGGCTACGATGCGGCGGCCTTGCCGCATGTCCGGTCCAGCCGTGCGGCCCCTGAAGAACAGCCGCGTTTGGGGTGGAATGTCCTGCCTGCCGTTGCCCGCCTGTCAGCCCGTCGTCCGCGCGCCCGCCGTGTGCGCATGATGTTGCTTGCCTGGATCCTGGGGCCGTTCTGCTGCGGCTTCGCCCCTATCGCCGCCGCGGCGCAGGCGGCCGGCACGGCTGTCCGGACCGAGCTTGCCGCGTTCGCCATCGACCGCCAGCCCCTGCACGATGCGTTGCAGGCTTACAGCCGCGCGACAGGGCGGTCGGTGTTGTACGACGCCGGTCAGGTGGCCCACTTGCGATCGACCGCCATCCACGGACGCCTGGATCCTGACGCCGCCTTGGCCGCCCTGTTGCAGGGAACCGGGATGCAGGCCAGGTTCGCCTCGACCGGGGCGTTCGTGATCGTGCCCGTCGAGCCGCCGGCGCCACCCACGACGCCGGGCGAAGGTGGGGGCGCGCTTCATGGCGCTTTCTACGGCCGGGTGCAGCGCGTGGCCACCAGCATTCTTTGCGCCGATGCCGGCTTGGTGGTCGGCCAGTACCGGTTGGCCATCAGCGCCTACGTCAGCGGCTCCGGCGAACTGCGGCGGGTCAAGGCCGCGGCCCAGGGGCATGCCGAACTCGAACCCCGCATCGAGGCCAGCCTGGAAGGGGTGCGACTGGGAGTCGAGCCGCCGCCGGCGCTGGCCCAGCCGATCGTACTGCTGGTGACGCACCAGGCGGGCCGCCTGAAGGCTTGCGCGTCATGACGGGGCGCGGCCTGGTAGAACTGAAGCGGCTGTTTACCGAGCGCTACGAAACGCTGAAGGCACAGTTGGCCAGGCGCCTGGGGTCGGTGGAACTGGCCAGCGATGCGCTGCACGATGCCTATGTGCAATTGGCGGATCGCGAGGGCTTGAACGAGGTCAGGCATCCCCAGGCCTACCTGCTGCATACCGCCGTCAATGCCGCGATCGACAGGCTGCGCGGCACCCAGCGTTACCTGAGCGCCGACGAAGTGGCCGACCTGTACGAACTGGCGGATCCCGCGCCCGGTCCTTCGCAGGTGGCGCAGGCCCGCTTCGATCTGGGGCGTGCGGCCGATGCCCTGGCCGCCTTGCCGGCCAGGCAGCGCGACATACTCTACGCCGCGCGGGTCGATGGCCTGACGCTGAAGGAACTGGCCCAGCGCTGGGGCGTATCCACGCGCTTGATCAGCCGGGAATTGCAGGCCGCGCACGAATCCTGCGCGCGCCATATGGAAATGGCGGAGGAGACGGTGGGGGCCGCTTCGGGCCGTTTCGGCGGAGATGGCAACAAATTGTCAGATCCCGCAGAAAAGCGTGCGCATATCCGTGTCTCCAAACGTCTATAAGAAGAAGGAAAAACAAACATGGACACCAAGTTCCACGGTATGACGGCAGGAGACCCTATGAACGATCCCGGCGCGGACGGTGTCGACGTCGTGTTGCAGCAGGCGCGCGCCTGGGCGCGGCGGTTGGCCGTCGGCCGTCCGACCACCGCCGATGCCGAGGCCCTGCGCCGCTGGTGCGCGCAGAGCGCCATGCATGCGCAGATGTGGCGGCGGGCGAGCGCGGAGTGGCGCGAAATGGGCGAAGTCCTGCAGACGGTTCGGCGCCGGATCCCGGCGGCGCGGATGGCGCGGCCGGTCTCGCCGGGCCGCCGATGGTTCGTCGGCGCCGCGGTCGCCACGGCCGCGGGCGTGGTGGGCATGGTGAATCCGCCCCTGGGGCTGTGGCCTTCGTGGTCCGAGATGGGGGCGGACTATCGCACGGCCGTGGGCGAACAGCTCAGCGTGGCCCTGAACGCGCACATCCAACTGCTGTTGAATACCCAGACCAGCATCACGGTGCGGCAGGCCGATCCCCTGCGGGTCGAGTTGATCGCCGGCGAGGCCGAGATCCGCAGCGATGGCCGGGCGCCGCTCGAAATCCAGGCCGGATCGGGCCGTATCCAGCTCGCGGAGGGATGCGTGGAGGTCAGGCATCTGGCCAACGAGGAAACCCGGGTGCTGTGCACCGAGGGCCGGGCCGAGGTGCGCCATGCCCACGGTGTCCTGACCTTGAACGCCCGCGAGTCGGCTTCGTACGGCGCTGGCCGGACGCTCGCGGCCATGGGCGAGGGGCCGGCCGCGCCGTCGGGATGGCGCCAGGGATACATCGTCTTCCACGATACGCCGCTGACCGATGCGGTGGCCGAGATCAACCGCTATCGCAGTGGCCGCGTGATCCTGATGAGCGACGAACTTGCCCGCCAACGCATCAGCGGCCGCTTCACCATCAAGGACACGGACCAGGCCATCGCTCTCATCCAGCAACTCTATGCCGCCCATGTCCGCCGCGTGGCGAATGTGGTGATGCTGGGGTGACCTGTCACTAAAAATTCATGCGGGTTTCTGTTCCATCTTTTTTTCGGGTGGCGTCTATACGGACATAGGGGTGCGCGGCTTGCGCGCCCGAGCTGATTCATCTGTCTAGGATCCGACCCGATATGTCCGTGCCCGTCCAGCCTGTCGCTTCGTCCCGTGTGACGTTCTCAATCCGATCCGCGCGCTACACCGCATGGCGGCGTACGCCGATGGCGGCGGCGATCGCGGCGCTGGCACTGACCGGAGCGTTCGCCCACCCCGCGCATGCGCAGCATGCCTTCAGCCCGGCCTGGTTCGCGGCCAAGGGAGCGGCGCAGGGCACGGCGACGGCGACGGGGCGGCTGCCCAATGGCTTGCCGGCCTCGTCGCTGACGGCGCCCGAGCAGCAATCGGCGGCGGCGCGGCAGAAGTTGCAGACCTCGATCAACAACCTGAACCTGGCGGCGCAGGCGATCGCGGCGCAGCAGGCCCTGCAGAAGGCGGCGCGGGAGGCGGCGCAGGCGGGCGGATCGTCGGTGCCGGACGGCCTGGGCGAGGGTGGCCTGAAGGTCGATGCCAACAGCCTGACGGCGGGCTGGCTCAACGCCAAGAACCCGGTGCAGACGGCGTCGGGCGGTCAGACCAAGGTGACGATCGAACAGACGGCGGACAAGGCGATCCTGAACTGGGATACGTTCAACGTCGGGCGGAACACGACGGTGGCGTTCGACCAGCAGGCGAACTGGTCGGTGCTGAACCGGGTGAACGATCCACAGGCGCGTCCAAGCCAGATCCAGGGGCGGATCGAGGCGCCGGGGACGGTGATGATCGTGAACCGCAACGGGATCGTATTCAGCGGATCGAGCCAGGTGAACGTGCGCAACCTGGCGGCGGCCGCGGCGGGGATGACCGACAGCCAGTTCAAGAAGGGGCTGTACAGCGAGGGGCAGGGCAGCGGGTACATCCCGAGCTTCGCCAATGACCTGGACACGACGGCCAGCGGCAACAGCCATGGGGCGGCGACGGGGCAGGTGGTGGTGGAGCGGGGCGCGCGGATCGCCACGCACGTTCCGCAGACGGTGACCGAGGGCGGCGGCTATGTGCTGCTGCTGGGCGGCGAGGTGCACAACGCGGGCCAGATCACGACCGACGGCGGCCAGACAGTGCTGTCGGCCGGCGATGCCTTCGTGATCAAGAAGGGCATGGGTACCGACGCGAATCAGAACTCGACCACGCGCGGCAACGTCGTCGGCACGCAGCACCTGGAGGGTGGCGCCAGTGGCCTGGCGAGCAACACCGGCCTGATCCAGGCATCCACCGGCGATATTACGCTGGCCGGTCACGACGTGCGCCAGGGCGGCGTCGCGGTGGCGACGACCTCGGTGCACACGCGAGGCACCATCCACCTGACGGCGAGCGGCGGCGACACCGCGCAGGTTGGCCTGACGGGCGGCGGGGTCACCGCCGTCGTGCTCGATGCAAGCGCTTCGACGGCATTGGACATACAGCGCGAGACCTTGGTCCAGGACAGCGACAAGGCGGGCGACGGCATTGCCCACCGGCGCGACCAGTCGCTGGTGCAGATCGTCAGCGGCGGCGACGTACGCTTCGAAGGCGATAGCCTGACCCTGGCCACCAGCGGCCAGGTCTACGTGGATGCGTCGGGCACCAGCGAGGTCAAGAACGGCGCCGCGATCGACGTCTCCGGCTACGTCGGCGTGCGCATCGCGATGGAGGCGAACAATGTCCTGGTCAATGTGCAGGGCTTCGAGCAGCGCGACGCTTCGGTGAATCGCGACGGCGACAAGCTGCGCAACAGCGATATCTGGCTCGATCGCCGCGACCTGGTCCTGGTGCCGGCCGGCACCAATGGCTATGAAACGGATCGCTGGTACACGGCGGGCGGCCTGCTGGAGGTCGGCGGCTATCTTGGCATCACCGGCCATGGCATCGGCGAATGGTCGGCGCAGGGCGGCACCGTGCAGTTCAGTGGCGGCAGTCTGCTGACGCGCCAGGGTTCGCTGATCAATCTGTCGGGCGGCGCGCTGGACGTGCAGACCGGCTATGTGGCCCAGACCTGGCTCAAGGGCTCGGACGGCAGCCTGTACAACGCCTCGACGGCGCCGGGCGACCTGCTGTATGGCGGCTTGTACCGGGGTTTCGAGACCGACGCTTCGCGTTGGGGCGACACCGCCAAGGAGAACTTCTACAACCCCATCATCGCACCGCGGCAGCGCCTGGAGAATGGCTATACGGTGGGCCGCGACGGCGGCCGGCTGGTGGTGGCGACGAGCGCGGCGACGCTGCAGGGCGATGTCGAGACCAGCACCTACCAGGGCGAGCGGCAGCAGCGGGCGCGCGAGGCGGGGCTCGACGGCTACCGGCAGGCGCAGACAGCCGTCGCGCGCAACGGCGAACTGATCATCGGCACCTGGACACCGGTCTACGACGCCGATAGCGGCGACCTGCGCCATAGTCCGGGCGCCGTGGTCGACTCGGTAAAGATAGGCGGCGCGGGCGGCGACATCGCGCTGGAGACAGCCTGGCTCAACGCGCTGAACCTCGGCGGCCTGCGGGTCTATGCCAAGGGCGGCATCGAGGTGGGCGCATCGGTGGCGGTCGCTCCGGGCGGAGAAATCGCCCTGCATGCCGCGCAGGTCGACATCAACGCCGACCTGACGGCGCGTGGCGGCGCCATCGTCCTGGGCAACATGGTCGACCGGCACGTCAATGCCAGCGCGGGCTGGCAACGGCTTCCGCTGACGACGGCCGTGCCGGCGGGCTACGTGGCGCGCGTCGCGATCGGCGACGGCGTGACGCTGGACGCACGCGGCCTGTGGAGCAATCTGCTGAAGGACGGCGCCGACATGGGCGGCCTGCCCTTCATCAACGGCGGACGTATAGACGTGCGTAGCAGCGGCGACGTGCGGGTGGGCGCGGGCGCGCTGCTCGACGTTTCGTCGGGCGCGGCGCTCATGGCCGACGACAGCCTGCGGGGCGGCAAGGGCGGCGACATCGCATTGGTCGCCGACGCCTACTCGGCGGCGCTGGGACCCAAAGGCAGGCTTGTGCTGGAAGGCGAGCTGCGCGGCCACGGCGTCAAAGGCGGCGGGACGCTGACCCTGCAAACCGGCAACGCGGTGATCGTCGGCGGGCAGGTCGCCGGCAGCGACGGGGTCCTGAAGGCGGGCGAGACTTCGCTGGTCGATCTGATCACCAGCGAGGCTTTCACCGTAGCCGAGGGCGCGGTGCTGCCGGTGGACTATCACTACGTCCGCACGCACGCCAATCCGGGCGAGGCGATCGGCGGGGCTCCACAGATCGTTGCCGGCAATCCGGCAAGCTGGATCACGCTGGGCGCCGCCTGGACGCTGCCGAAGGCGGCCAACCAGAACGTCAGCTACAGCGTGACGCTTTCCAATGGCCAGTACCTCACGGTCGATGGCTATAGCTGGAGCACGCCGCCGACGCTGCCGGCGGGCACGGTCATCACGTCGGTCGTGAACCCGGGGAATTTTCCCATCAACTATGTCGTGGATGCCGCCATCCTGCCCAGTGGCATCCCGATCGCGCCGACGCCCGGCGTGATCAAGGCCGGCACCATCGCCGCCGGCGAGGTGACCTATGCCGCGGGCACCCTGATCCGCGCGGGCTCGTCCCTGCCGCAGGCGGTGGCGGTCGGGTCTTTGCTGCATCTGGATGCCGCGCGCTTCCAGCAGGGTTTCTCGCGTTACGAGGTGACGGGCGGCGATGGTCTGGCCGTGGCCGAAGGCGCCGATCTGCGCGCGACGATGCCGGTCCTGCAGGCCGATCTGTCCGCGGCGCGCGGGGTGGCCACCGGCGCCGATCCGCAAGAGGCGCTGGAGCAGCGGCTCGCGCCGTTGTTCGCCGAAGATGCCGGCAAGGGACGGATGACGCAGCGCGGAGGCGCTGATCTCGTGCTGACCGCCGGGAACGCGCGCAGCATGGTCGAAGGGGGGGAGAGGCCCACTCTCGCCATTGGCGAGGGCGCCCGCATCGAAGTGGATCCGGGGCGCGGCATCGTCCTGAAGGGCAACGGCCAGATCAATATCGACGGCGAACTGCGCGCCGCCGGCGGCCGCATCGGTGTGTATGGCCTGGGTTTCGGCAGCGAGGATGTCGGCCACCTGAAGGGCCATGACGGTTCGGTGTGGATAGGTAGCCATGCCGTGCTCGACGCGGCGGGCCTGGCCCGAACCGCGGTGGATGCGCAGGGGCGCCGTTACGGCGTGGTGCTGGACGGCGGCCGGATAGAAATCGGTGGCACATACCAGGCCTACGCCACCAAGGCCGATGCCATCGACAACTTCATCGTCATCCGGCCCGGCGCGCGCCTGGACGCTTCGGGCGCCGCGGCGAAGCTGGATCTGCCCGGACTGGGCGAGACGCTGCTGGCTTCCGACGGTGGAGTGATCCATCTGGCCAGCTTCAACGGCCTGTATCTCGATGGCGACATGCAAGCGGCGGCGGGGGGCGTCGGCGCCGCCGGCGGCACGCTGTCCCTGGCGCTGGAAGCGCCCGCCTACCGGGATGCAGGCAATCCGGCCGATCGCGTGCTTGTGCATCGTGAATTGCAACTGCTCAAGGAGCAGGCGCCCGAGAGCCTGGCGGCCGGGTTGCGTCCGGGCCAGGCCGATCCGGAACTGGTCTACGGCCATGGCCGTCTTGGCGCGGATCGCGTCGAGGCGGGCGGTTTCGGCAGCCTGTCCATGCTGGTCAACGGCGCCCTTTCCCTGGGCGATGGCGTGGATCTCGCGCTGGGCCAGAGCCTGCACCTGGCATCGCGCGCGATCGTTCTGGCGGAAGGGGCGCCGGTCGGTGCCAGCGTGAACCTGGCCGCGCCCTACGTGCGCCTGGCGGGTACTTCCCGCCCGGGCAAGGATAAGTACACCGTACCGTTCCTGAACGATCCTACTTCCTACCAGGGCGGGATGGTCGCGTTGCAGGACGACACGCGGCTGCGCGTCGAGGCCGGCGTGCTGGACGTGCTCAACGGGGTGCGGTTCGGCGCCTATGGCTACTCGGTGCAGAGCGGCAAGGCCCTGGTCGAGCGTCACGGCTTCGAGCAATTGGAGCTGCGCAGCCAGAACGATCTGCGATTCCTCAAGCATACGGTCGGTGACCGTACTTCCCTGACGACCGAAGGCGACCTGCTTCTGGCCGGCAGCCAGATCTATCCGGCCACCGGCTCGGTGGTCGACGTGACCGCGGGGCGCAAAGGGGTTTTCGACCAGTGGGGGACCTATCAGATCACCTTCGATCCCGAGCGCAGCCTGCGCATCGAGCGCAGCGGCGATGGCGCGGTGCCGCCGGTGCCGTACTCGGCCTTCGGTACCTTGCGCCTGCGGTCGGCCAATATCGACCAAGGCGGCGTGGTTCGCGCGCCGCTGGGCATGCTGGAGCTTGGCGTTGCCGTGGGGAATTACCAGGAACCGGGCAGGATCGTGCTGCGCCCGGGCAGTGTCACGTCCGTCAGCGCCGCGGGACTGGTCATGCCCTACGGTGGCACGGTCGACGGCCTGAGCTACAACTATGCCGGAGCGGAAGCCTGGTTCTCCGGGCTGGGCGGCGGCCTGGGCAATGTGCAACTGACGGCGGACAGCATCGAGGTTCAGGACGGTGCGCGGATCGATCTGTCCGGCGGCGGTGAACTGACGGGGGCGGGCTTTCTGACCGGGCGCGGAGGTTCCACCGACGCTCGCCTGCATCCGTTGGTGCAGATGGCGGGCGACGGCTTCGTGCTGCCGGGACTGTCGACCAATCCGGTCTACGCCATCGTTCCTGGCGCGCAGCCCGCCGTGGCGCCGATCGCGGCCGAGAAGGGCGCGGGCGATCCGATGATAGGCCGCCAGATCACGGTGGGCGACGGTGTGCCGGGCCTGGCGGCGGGCACCTATACCCTGTTGCCGGCCACCTATGCGCTGCTGCCGGGTGCCTTCCGCGTGGAATTGAACGGACTGGCTTCGAGCCAGGCCGCTTTCGGCAGCGGCACCGCCATGCGCAACGGATCCTACGCCACGGCCGCGCGCCTGGGTATCGCCCATACCGGCATCGCCGACGCGCGCACCACGCAGGCGGTGCTGACGCCGGCCGACACCTTGCGCAGCTATGCGCAATACAACGAAACCAGCTACGCGCAGTTCGGCCTGGATTGGGCGGCGCGGGACGGCGCGCCGCGGCCGCTACTGGAGCGCGATGCGCGGCAATTGGGTCTTTCGCCGGGTAGCCGCCTCGACATCGCCGCCGGCACGGCGGACTTCACCCCTGCCGAGGGTGGGCGCGGCGGCACCGTGGTGCTGAACGGCAGCCGCATCGAGATTCTTGCCGATGGCGAGGCGCCCACCCAGGGCTTCGATGGCATTTCGGTCCACGCCGGTACGCTCAACGGCCTGGGCGCCGCCGGCATCAGCATCGGCGGTGCGCCGGTGTCCACGTTCGCGGTGCAGAACGACAGCGGATCGTCGACCCAGAATTCCTGGCAGGTCAACCTGAGCAACGGCTCGACCGGTGAACTCATCCTGCGCCAGGGCGCCGTGCTGGAAGCGGCATCGGTCTTCCTGGTGGTCAACAACAAGAACCAGGGCCTGACCATCGAGCAGGGCGCGGGCATCAATACGCTGGGGCAGGGCAAGGCGCCCTGGGACTCGGCCGATGGCTATGTGTTGATGCCGGGCCAGACCGGGGTGCTGGCGGTGACCAATGGCTGGCTGAACGTGACCTCGCCCTCCGCCGACGACAGTTGGGGCGTGCTCGGCGCGGGCTATCTGCACGTCGGCACCTGCGCCGCCGGCGCGAGCTGCACCGGCGAAACCGTGCTGTACTCGGAAGGTACGATCACCGCCGCCACCAACAAGTCCTTCGAACTGGGCGAGTCGGTGCGCTATGGCACCCGCAACCTGGTGCTGGCCATGGGCGGCATCAACGTGGGCAGTGCCGAGGCGCTGGCACGGGCGGGAGCCGCCGGCATCCTGCCCTCGGGCCTGACGCTGAACCAGGGCGTGCTCGACCGTCTGCTGCGGGGTGATACCAGCACCGGCGCGCCGGCCCTGGAAAACCTCGTCCTGACCGCCGGTGATTCGGTCAACTTCTACGGCAGCGTGGATCTGAGCACCATCGACCCGGCCACCGGCAAGTCGGCGCTGGAGCGGCTGGTGCTGGGCACGCCGGCCATCTACGGCCACGGCGGCGCGGGCGACGTCGCTCGCATCGAAACCGGTACCCTGGTCTGGAACGGCGCGACCACGCCGGCGGCCAACGTCATCGCCGGCGGCGCTGGCACCGGCAGCGGCAAGCTGGTGATCGACGCGAACGTCATCGAGTTCGGCTACGGTCCCCAAAGCCAGCCCGATACGGTGGGCACGCACGAGCGCCTGGCGCTGGGCTTTGCCAGCGTGGATCTCAACGCCGGCGAACGCATCACCGCCAACCACAAGGGCGCGCTGGCGGTGTACCAGTCCCGGGGAGCCTGGGACGACACCGCCAAGGCATGGACCTATAGCGGCGGCGACCTGAACCTCAGCACGCCGCTGCTGACCGGCCAGGCCGGTTCGGTGAACCGGATCAAGGCTGGTGGCGCCATCACGGTCGCGGCCCCGGCAGGCGCCGCCGCGCCGCTGGCAGACAACGCCACCTTGGCCGATGCCCTGGGCGCCGAGCTTGCGCTGGACGCCGGCTCGCATCTCGTGCTGGACACCGCGGTGCTGCTGCCCAGTGGCAAGCTGAAGCTGTCGGCGCAGGACGACGTGACGCTGGCGGCTGGTGCGCAACTGGACCTGGCCGGCCGCAAGATCGATTTCTTCGACATCAGCAAATACAGCTGGGGCGGCGACGTGACGTTGTCGAGCCGCCAGGGCAGCGTCGTCCAGCATGCCGGCTCGACGATAGACCTGGCTGCTGAAAACAACCGCGCCGGCAAGCTGACCGTCCTGGCGTTGGAAGGGACGGCCGACCTCGCTGGCGGCGTCCTGGGCGGTAGCGCCGGGCACTACGATGCGGGTGGCACCCGGGTCCCGTTCGCGGCGGGCTACATCGACGTGCGCGCGCAGCGCATCACCGATTTCGCCGGCCTGAACGAACGGTTGACGCAGGGCGAAGTCTTCGGCGGCCGCAGCTTCCAGTTCAAGCAAGGCGACCTGGTCATCGGCGACGAGCTCAAGGCCCGCGAGATCAACGTCTCGGTCGACAACGGCAGCCTGACGGTAACGGGCCGGGTCGATGCCAGCGGCGAGCAGGCCGGCAGTATCCGCCTGGCCGCCAACGGGGGCGTCACCCTGGCCGGCAGCGCCGTGCTCGATGCCAGCTCCAGCGTGCTGCGCAAGGACAGCTACGGGCAGGCGATCGAGGCGCCCAACCGCGCCGTCATCGAGATCGACTCGGGCAGCGGCCGACTGGTGCTGGCCGACGGCGTGCGCATGGACCTGGGCGTGGCCGGCGCGAGCGCCAGCTACGGCACGGTGGCTCTCAATGCGCCGCGCCTGGGCGGTGCCACGGGCAACGACGTCGATATCGACGCCAGCGGCAGGGTTGCGATCACCGGCGCCAAATCCATCGCCGTCAATGCCTTCCATACCTACGACGATGCGGCCGCCGGCACCGAGACCACGGTGGACGGCCGCAGCTACCAGACCATCGACCAGGCCTACCTGGACGGCAAGCACGACGACAGCGTCGCCTTCATCAACAACGCGCTGGCCAACGGCGCGCTGATGAATGGCAAGCTCGCCGGCCTGCGCGCCCACGCCGACCAGTTCCACCTGCGTCCTGGCGTGGAGATCGTCAGCAACGCGTCGGTCAACCCCGACGGCAACTTGCACGTGGACGGCGACATCGATCTTTCCGGCCACCGCTACGCCAGCGTCAACCCGCGCACACAGAGGACGTCCGTCCATGGTTCGGGCGAGGCCGGCGCGCTGGTGCTGCGCGCCCAGGGCGATCTGACGGTTTTCGGCAGCATCACCGATGGTTTCGATACGACGAAGCTGGGCGTGACGGCAGACGACAACGGCTGGGTGCTGCCCGCGGGACGCATGCCCTTCGGCGGGGATCTCATCATCCCGCACGGCGGCCTGGCGACGCTGGACACCGGCACGCAGTTCGCCAGCGGCCGCACGCTCAACTACGACCTGCCGGTCGCGAGCCTGACCTTGCCGGCAGGCACGCTGCTGCCTTCCGCGATGCCGCTGGCGCAGGGCCTGACGCTGCCGGCCGGCATGGTGCTGGGGGCGGCGGTACTCGATGACAAGGGCAACGTGGTGCACGCGGCCGGCACGGTGCTGCAGGCGCCGCTGAATCTGGCCCCCGGCATGCAACTAGCGGCGGGTTTCCGCCTGCCCGCGCAGGCGGAGATCGGGGCTACGACGTGGCCAAAAGGCGTGACGCTGCCGGTGGCGATGAAGCTGGCCCGGCCGCTGGCGTTGGCCAAGGGTGCCATCGTGCCGTCGGAAACCGACGTGGTGCTGCCGGGGGGCGTGGAAATGGTGGACCTGCGTCCCACCGGTGCCGATGGCACCCAGGGGCGGACCCTGGCGCTGGCGCCGATGCTGGCGCCGGGCTCCCAATCCTGGGATATCCGCCTGGTGGCCGGCGCCGATACCACGGCGGCCGATGCGCGCCTGACGTTGCCGGACAGCTCGGCACGCCTGCTTCTGTCCGACACGCACTTCGGCATGGGACATATGCTCACGCCGATTCCCGGCACCGGTACGCCGGCCATATACGAGGCTGTCGTGTCGGCGGAAGCCGAGGCATTCTTCGCCGATCTCGCGGCATGGTACGGCCTCGTGCTGACGCCGGGGCAGGCAATCACCCAAAGCGATGTGCAGATGGCCATAGACTACGGGCTTATCTCGCAAAGTATCACCGAGCTCAACGGTTGGGGCTACGGTGAAGTGATCCATGTGTTGGATGCCGGGACGCCGCCGGACATGGCGTTCGCCCCCAAGCTGGCGCGCCAGCAACTGTTCAGCGTCTTGCGTACCGGTACCGGCGACCTGGATCTGGTGGCCGGCGGCGATTTCGAAATGGCCTCGCTCTACGGCGTCTATACGGCCGGCACGCCTTCGGCATCGCCGGGCGGTGGCTATGACCGGGCGCGCGGCCGTTTGACCGACCGTACGGTGCTGCGCCCCGAAGGGGCGATCTTCGAAGCGCTGGTGGATGGTGGTGCTGGCAGCCTGTACGCGGCTTGGTACCCCGAGCAGGGTGGCAATGTGTTGCTGCGTGCCGGCGGCGACCTGAAGGGCGACCTGGTCGGTAACAATGGCGACAGTGGCGATATCGGCTACAGATTCTCCAATACCCGCCAGCAAATCGCCAGCACGGCGGTCGGAAACTGGCTGTGGCGCCAGGGTACTGGCAGCGTCGAGATGGGCGCGGACGGGGTGCCGACGGCGTGGTGGATCAACTTCGGCACCTATGTCGCCGGCGACGCTACCGGCCAGGCCAACCCCTACAGCGCGAGATTGTTCAACAGCGATCCCTTCCTGGTGGGTTTCACCGGCATCGGCACGCTGGGTGGCGGCAACCTGACGGTGGAGGCTGGCGGCGATGCGGGCATGATCGATGCGCGGGGCATCCAGGCAACCTGGAACCAGACGTTTCATACGCCGCGCAGCCAGGGCCTGCACCTGGCCGTGGCCAGTACCGGCCGCATCACGCAGGACGGCGAACTGGTGCAGACCGGTGGCGGCGATCTCGCGCTGCGCTTGGGAGGCACTTTGAATCCGAACCCGGCACTGCGGATCAACGAGTACGACCTCAACAGTACCTTCGCCAACCTGCGTGGCGCGATCCAGATCGATGCCGGCGCGATCGGCGGTGTCAAGCTGGGCTATGGCGGGCGGGATCAGATGGATACGCGTCGGGGAGATGTGTACGTGGCAGGTGGGGGGCAGGCCACCGGCGGCCCGATCCTGGTGTTGGGCGATTCCGCTGTCCGTATCGAGACCCGCGGCGACCTGGTGTTGGGCGGAACGGCAGACCCCGGCCGCACGTTGCTGCTCAGTTCCATGCCCTTCACCTACCAGGGTACGAACCATGACGGCGCTGGCTGGACCTGGTTCTCGCTATGGTCGCCGGCCACCGGCATCGATCTGTTCAGCGCGGGGGGCAACCTGACACCGACCACGGCGTGGGACGAAAGGGCTGGGAGCGAGGAAGTGCGTTGGGGCAGCCCGGGCCGCAACCAATCGGGCAACGGCGACGGCTCCTTCTATCCGTCCATCCTTCGCGCCACCGCCGCCAACGGCAGCCTGTACTATGGCGCAAGCGCCAGTGGCGCGACCCATAGCGGCGGCGGGAACATGCGCTATGGCTACGGCACGGTACTCGCGCCTTCTCCGGTAGGCGCGCAGTTCGTCAATGCTGTCGGCAAAGGCGAGCTGCAACTAGTGGCGCAGGATTCGATCCGCGGTGCGGGCTATGTGTTTTCGGCCTCCACCGCAGACCCCCTGGCGATGGCCAGTCCCTTCCGCCCCGGTTTCGTCGGCACGGTCGGCGAGGCAGGTGGCAGGCCGTTGCTGGTCACCAACGCGGCGGCCGAGACGCAAAGATCCAACGACTGGATTTCGCAAGCCTACGACGGCGCGCCGTCGCGCGACGGCGGACGCCTGAACACCGCCGCGCTGTTCACCTTTGGCAGCCCGGCGACCGTGGCGCAGGCGGTGGCGGGCCGGGAGCCGGCGCGCTACTACGCGGTGGACGGGGATATCGTCGGCCTGCGCGTGGGCCAGGCAATCCTCTCGAACTTCCAATTGGGTTTCGATGACGCGCGCTACGAGGCGTCGATCCCGGTGGCGATCCGCGCTGGCCGAGACATCACCGATTCCGGCACGCCGCTGGGCAAGAAAGACTCGACGGTTGGCGTCCGTTCGGCGGGTTTCCCGTCGACGCGCGGCAACCTGATCGCGCACGCCTATGCCGACGAGATTTCGGTGGTGGAGGCAGGCCGTGATCTACGCAACAGCAGCTTCTATATCCTCGGGCCGGGCCTGCTCGACGTGTCGGCCGGCCGCCACGTCTATCTGGCCAACAACGGCGAGATCAAGAGCCTGGGGCCGATCAGCGGCGCGGTGTCCTCGGGCGAGCGCAGCGGCGGGGCCAGCATCTCGGTGTCGGCGGGCATGGGCAAGGGCGCGCACTGGGACGCCTTTGCCGCGCGCTACCTGGACCCGGCCAACCAGGCCGATCCGGACCAGCCCTTCGCCGACCAGCCGGGCAAGGCCCTGACCGTCTACAGCGGCAAGCTGACGCTGGCGCAATGGCTGCGCGACGAATTCGGCTATGCCGGCGAGGAAGCCGGGGCGGAGACCTTCCTGACCCGCAAGCAGGCGGAACTGGACGCGGCGCGCGCCGCCGCGCTGGCCGAAGGCCGTACCGACGAGGCGAACCGTTCCCTGGCGCGCGAGTACAAGATCGAGAGCCAACTCCACCTGGTGAACTGGCTGAGTCAGCGCTTCGGCGGCGTCAACGGCCTGGACCGGCACTTCGATCCGGCCACCACCGATGCGCGCGCCTTCTTCGACGCGTTGCCGCCGGAGCAGCGCCACGCCTATCTGCGCAATGTCTATTACGCCGAACTGCGCGAGTCCGGTCGCGAGTACAACGACACCGACGGCAAGCGCTTCGGCAGCTATCTGCGCGGGCGCGAAGCCATCGCCACCCTGTTCCCCCAGCAGGACACGCAAGGCAACAGGCTGGCGTACGAAGGCGACCTGACGATGTTCAGCAGCGCGCTGTACTTCTACGACATCGTGCACAACACCGCCGGCCAGTCGCGCCCCATACCAGGGGTCAACTACCTCACCAAGGCGCAGTGGGAGGCGATGGGCAGCCCGGCCAGCGATGTAGGGTTCTATGACGTGCTGGACGCCGGTATCCACACCAACTTCGGCGGCGACATCAGCATCATGACGCCGGGCGGCCGTACGCTGGTCGGCATCGACGGGGGCTTCAATCCCGGGCCGGGTTCGGGCGTGATGACGCAGGGCGAAGGCGACATCAGCGTCTATGCCCGCGACAGTATCTTGATGGGACAAAGCCGCATCTTCACGACATTCGGCGGCAACATCCTGGGCTGGTCGGCGCAAGGCGACATCAATGCCGGGCGGGGCTCCAAGACGACAGTGGTCTATACACCGTCGCGGCGCACGTACGACAGCGCCGGCAACGTCACCCTGTCGCCGCAGGCGCCGAGCACGGGCGCGGGCATCGCGACGCTCAATCCGATTCCCGAGGTTCCTCCGGGGGACATCGACCTGATCGCGCCCCTGGGCACGATCGACGCGGGGGAGGCGGGCATCCGTGTATCGGGGAACGTGAACCTGGCGGCGCTGCGGGTGGTGAACGCGGAGAACATCCAGGTGCAGGGCAAGTCGGTGGGGATCCCGGTGGTGGCGGCGGTGAACGTGGCGGCGCTGAGCAATGCCAGCGCGGCGGCGTCGCAGGCGGCGACGGCGGCGCAGGACGTGATGCAGCGCGAGCGGGCGGCGTCGCGCCAGGCCCTGCCGTCGGTCTTTACCGTGCGGGTGCTGGGATTCGGCAGCGATGCCGCGCCTGCTTCGCAGGAACCTGCCGCGCCGCGTGCGGTGGAACCTTCGGCCTATCGGCCGGAAGGGCTGGTGAAGGTGGTGGATGCGTCGGTGCTGACGGCGCAGGAGCGGGCGCGATTGGGGCTGTAAGGAATGCCCCGGGGCACGGTGGTTGCCGTGCCCCGCATGCCGCTGACCGGCCCGCTTGTCACGGGACGGTCATGCAGCATGGATAGCATGCGCGTCGATCTTCTCGATCCCTCGGGCCGTGCCGGCGGGTAGTCGCCGGCTGTGTCCTTTTCGAGCGCATTGATGAAAACCTTATGGCAATCTCGGCGGCAACCGTCGGCTTTTGCGTGCTGGCGGGGTGCCTAGTGGGGCTGCCCGCGCGATGCGCCTGGGCCGCACAGGCAGGCGCTCCGGCCGTCGTCCGCAGCGTGGCGGATACGGCGATGCGGTTCGATCTTCCGCGTCAGTCCCTGGCGGCGGCGCTGGAGCGGTACGGGCAGGCGACCGGCCTGCCGGTGTTCTTCGACGCGGCCCTGGTGCAGGGCCGCTGGTCGTCGCCGGTGGCCGGCTCGTACACCCCGCGGGAAGCGTTGGGGCGCATGCTGGCGTCCACGGGCTTGCATTCGCAAAGCGCGGGCGCGGGGCAGCGCGAGGCGTTCGTGATCCTGCCCGACCCGTCATCGCGCGGCACCGCTCCGCGCGGCGAACCGCCAGGTCCGCCCGCCTCGCCGGGGCTGGTTTTCCGGCGCTACGACGGCCTGGCCCAGACCCGTATCCGGGAAGCCTTCTGTGCCGATCCTCGCCTGGCGCGGGGAGACTATCGCGCCGCCGTGCAGTTCGGCATCGACCCGGCGGGACGCATCGTCGAAGCCTGGCTGCTGCATACGACCGGTGACGGGGGGCGCGATGCCGCGATCATCGCGGCGCTGCATGGCGTCAGGCTGGATCGATCGCCGCCGGCGCACATGGAGCAGCCCATCACCCTGGTGATCCAGGGCGAGAGCGGGCGGGCGTTCTGCCCCGCCGGCCGCTGAGCGGTCGCGCGATGCCCGATGCCACGATTCCCGCGCTCAGGAGTTTCCTGGTCTCCCGCTACGCCGACCTGAAGCGGACGCTGACGCGCCGGCTGGGGTGCGCCGACCTGGCCGGCGACGCGTTGCAGGATACCTGGCTGAAGCTGGAAAGCCGGGACGATGCCGAGGGCGTGAGAGAGCCGTTCGCCTACCTGTTGAGGACCGCGGTCAATGTCGCGTACGACCGGCAGCGCAATCAGAGCAGGCTGGTGTCCGCGAGCGAGATCGAGGCGCTGCTGGCTGAACAGCCGGACCCGGCTCCCGAGCCGCCGGATGCGTTGACCGCCCGCCGCGAGCTGGACACGCTGATGGCGGCCATCGGGAAGCTCCCCGAGCGGCGGCGCCAGATCCTTGTCATGGTGCGATGGGAACACGTGCCGCAGCGGGAAGTGGCCGAACGCCTGGGGGTGTCGCTACGCACGGTCGAACAGGAATTGAAGAAGGCCCACGATTTCTGCGCCGCGCGAGTGGGCCGGACGAGGCAGGAAAAATGAGTATGTGGTTTTTGCCGTGCCGATCCGTCGTTCATGTAGACGGCACACCCATGGACGGCCACGCGGCAGAGGCGGGGCGATGAAGACTTCGACGGAGCGGGACGCGTACGGCGACGGCTCGCGCATACAGCGCGAGGCGCAGGCCTGGTTGCGCCGCCTGACTTCGGGCGAAGCCACGCAGCACGACGTGGACGGATTCCGCCGCTGGCGTGGCAGCAGTCCGGCGCATGGCCACGCCTTCGCAGAGGCCCGGCGGGTATGGAACATGCTCGATCCCGCGGCCGCGCGGCTTGTCTCGGCTGGCCTGGGGGTGGTTCCCGCCGGGCAGGCGGACCGGGCATGGCGACGCCGCGCTTTCCTGGGCGCGGCCCTGGGCGCCGCGGGGGCGGCCGGCGTGGCGGCGGTCGCGCCGCTGTCGCTGTGGCCCGGCGCCGGGGAGTGGGGGGCCGACTATCGGACCGGCACCGGCGAACGGCGCCGGCTCGACTTCACGGACCAGGCCCAGGTCGAACTGAATACCCGTACGGCGTTGAATCGGTATGAAGTCGATGGCCGGACGCGGGGCGTGCGGTTGATCCAGGGAGAGGCGGCGGTGGACCTGACAACGTCTTCCACGCCGTTCGAAGTCGTGGCCGGGGCGGGCCACGTCATTGGGGAAGCGGGTGGGTTCGTCGTGCGCCATCTGGGCGGGTCGAGCTGCGTCACCTGCATCGAAGGCCTGGTCCGGGTGGAGCATCCCCGGGGCGTGCGCCAACTCGCGGGAGGGCAGCAACTGTCCTATGACGACGCCACGGTACGGGACGTGGCCACCGTGAATACCGAGGAATGGTCGGCCTGGCGGCAAGGCCTGCTGGTTTTCAGGAAGGCGCCGTTGTCCACGGTGATCGACGAAATCAATCGCTATCGCTCCGGCAAGGTGGTGCTGTGGGCGGATGCCTTGCGTGATCGCGAAGTGAGCGGCCGGTTTTCGATCGCCTCGCTCGATACGGTGTTGCTGCAGATCCAGCGTTCGTACGGACTGCGGTCGCAGTCCCTGCCCGGCGGCGTGCTGATTCTCAGTTGAAGCGCCGCCCGGCCCGGCCCGCACATGACAAAAGAAAGTCTAGTGGGTTTTGCCGTCAGGATCCGTCAATCCAGTGAGGCTCGCACGGCGCTTTCCGGCGCATGGGGCGCGATACGACTCGAATCATCGCTGGGGATCAGATGGGCACTCATGAACGCCGCGCAGGCACCTTCACTTACCTCCGCAACCACCAGACCAGGCTGCGTCGGTCGCCGTTGACCCATGCCATCGCGCTGGCCCTGGCGGCGGGAGGCGCGGCCGGCAGTGCGCATGCGCAGCAGGCCTTCAGCCCGGCCTGGTTCGCGGCCAAGGGTGCGGCGCAGGGCACGGCGACGGCGACGGGGCGGCTGCCCAATGGCTTGCCGGCTTCGTCGCTGACGGCGCCCGAGCAGCAGTCGGCGGCGGCGCGGCAGAAGTTGCAGACCTCGATCAACAACCTGAACTTGGCGGCGCAGGCGATCGCGGCGCAGCAGGCGCTGCAGAAGGCGGCGCGGGAGGCGGCGCAGGCCAGCGGATCGTCGGTGCCGGACGGCCTGGGCGAGGGCGGCCTGAAGGTCGATGCCAACAGCCTGACGGCGGGCTGGCTCAACGCCAAGGATCCGGTGCAGACGGCGTCGGGCGGTCAGACCAAGGTGACGATCGAGCAGACGGCGGACAAGGCGATCCTGAACTGGGAGACGTTCAACGTCGGTAAGGAGACGACGGTGGCGTTCGACCAGCAGGCGAACTGGTCGGTGCTGAACCGGGTGAACGATCCGCAGGCGCGTCCGAGCCAGATCCAGGGGCGGATCGAGGCGCCGGGGACGGTGATGATCGTGAACCGCAACGGGATCGTGTTCAGCGGATCGAGCCAGGTGAACGTGCGCAACCTGGCGGCGGCCGCGGCGGGGATGACCGACAGCCAGTTCAAGAAGGGGCTGTACAGCGAGGGGCAGGGCAGTGGGTACATCCCGAGCTTCGCCAACGATCTGGACACGACGGCCAGCGGCAACAGCCATGGGGCGGCGACGGGGCAGGTGGTGGTGGAGCGGGGGGCGCGGATCGCCACGCACGTTCCGCAGACGGTGACCGAGGGCGGCGGCTATGTACTGCTGCTGGGCGGCGAGGTCCACAACGCGGGCCAGATCACGACCGACGGCGGCCAGACGGTGCTGTCGGCCGGGGATGCCTTCGTGATCAAGAAGGGCATGGGTACCGACGCGAACCAGGGCTCCACGACGCGGGGCCAGGTAGTGCAGGCGCTGTCAGCGCAGGAAGGCGGAGCCGGCAGGGTGGTGAACCGGGGCCTGATCCAGGCCAAGACCGGAGACATCAGCCTGGTGGGCAAGGAGGTGCGCCAGGAGGGGGTCGTCGTGTCGACCACCTCGGTGCATACGCGGGGCACGGTGCACCTGCGCAGCGGCGCGGAGCATGCCGAGGGCAGTGTGGTGCTGGGCGAAGGCAGCGTGACGAGCATCCTGCTCGACGAGAGCGCGACCACGGCGCTGGACGTGCAGCGCGAAGCCCTGGTGCAGGAGAAAGGCGAGATCACGGATCGCCGCGACCAGTCGCTGGTGCAGATCGACAGCGGCGGCACCGTCGGTTTCGAGCGCGGCAGCCTGACCCTGGCCACCGGCGGCCAGGTCTACGTCGAGGCGGCGGGTGGCACGCAGGTGCGCGACGGGGCGGATATCGACGTGTCCGGCCACGTGGGGGTACGCATCGCCATGGAGGCCAACAACGTACTGATCAACGTGCAAGGCTTCGAGCAGCGCGACACGCCGGTGAATCGCGACGGCGACAAGCTGCGCAACAGCGAGATCTGGTTGGACCGCCGCGATCTGGTCCTGGTGCGCGCCGGCACCAACGGCTACGAGAGCGACCGCTGGTACACGGCAGGCGGCCTGCTGGAGGTCGGCGGCTATCTTGGCATTACCGGCCATGGCATAGGCGAGTGGTCGGCCCAGGGCGGCACGGTGAAGTTCAGCGGCGCGGACGTGATCACGCAGCGTGGGTCGCGCATCAATCTGTCGGGGGGAACCCTGGACGTGCAGACGGGATGGGTCAACCGGACCTGGCTGAAGGGGGCGGACGGCAATCTGTACGCGGCCTCCACCGCGCCGGGCGACTTGCTGTACACCGGCTTGTACCGGGGTTTCGAGACCGACGCTTCGCGCTGGGGCGATGCGGCGAAAGAGAGTTTCTACAACCCGATCATCGCGCCGCTGCGGCGTCTGGAAAATGGCTATACGGTGGGCCGCGACGGCGGCCGGCTGGTGGTGGCGACGGCCGCTGCGACGCTGCAGGGCGACATCGAGACCAGCACCTACCAGGGCGATCGCCAGGTGCGCGCGCGCGAGGCTGGGCTGGACGGGTATCGTCAGGCGCAGACGGCGGCCGCGCGGCGGGCCGAGTTGATCGTGGGCAATCTGCGGCCGGTCTACGACAAGGAAACCCGCGACCTGCGGTACAGCCCGGACGCCGTGGTCGAACGTGTGGTGATCGGCGACGACGGCGCGCCGGACTCGGGCATAGGGCTCGAGGCGGCGTGGCTGGACGGCCTGGGGCTCGGCGGCCTGAAGGTCTACGCCTCCGGCGGTATAGAAGTGCGCGAGGCGGTGGGCGTCGCGCCGGGCGGCGAGATCGGGCTGCATGCGACCCAGGTGGACGTGCTGGCCGACCTGACGGCGCGGGGCGGCAGCATCGCGCTGGGCAACATGGTCAACCGCCAGACGGGCGCGAATGGCGGATGGGTGGAGGCGCCGATTGCGTCCGCTCCGCCCCAGGCCTACGAGGCGCGTACCCGCATCGGCGAAGGCGTGACCCTGGATGCCCGGGGCATGTGGACCAACCTGTGGCAGGACAAGACTTCCACGGGTGGAATGCCCTATGTGGATGGCGGACAGATCTTGCTGGCCAGCTCCGGCGATGTGTTGCTGGAGGCGGGCAGCCTGGTGGACGTGTCGTCGGGCGCGACGCTCAAGGCCGATGGCGGGACGCTGTCCGGCGGGCGCGGCGGCAGTGTGTCCCTGCATGCGAATGCCTATGCGGCCTCGGGTGCGGCGGCGGGGAAGCTGGTGCTGGAGGGCGAGATCCGCGGACACGGTGTCAAGGGAGGGGGGCGCCTGTCGCTGCGGTCCGGAGAGGCGATCGTGATCGGCGGACAGGTGCAGGGCAGCGACGGCGTCCTGCGCGAGGGCGAGACCTCGCTGGTGGACCTGGTCACGGACGAGGCCTTCACGATCGCGGCCGGTGCGGTCCTGCCGCTGGATTACCAGTACACCCGCACGCATGCCGCGGCGGGCGAGATGCTGGGGTCGGCGCCACGTGTGGAAGCGGGCAACCCGGGCAGTTGGCTGACCCTGGCCACCACCTGGACGCCGCCGCGGGCGACGGGAAGTTCGAGCTACACGATCCAGACGCAGGATGGCCGCCGGATCGGGGTCTATTCATGGGCCACTCCGGCGCCCATCGAGGCCGGGACGGTCATTGTCGCGATTTCCGGCGCGAGTTACTTCCCCACGAACTGGGTCGTTCCCGCTTCGGTATTTCCCCAGGGCATGACCGTGGCACCGTCGGCGGGCGTCTACAAAGCGGGCACCGTGTCGCCGGTCGACGCCGTCTTCATGCCGGGTACCGTGCTCGCCGCGGGCAGCCGCCTGCCGCAGTCGGTGGCGGTGCGCACGCCCATGCATCTGGATGCCGACACTTTCCAGTTGGGTTTTTCGCGCTACGCGGTACAAGGCATGGGGGGGGTGGCGGTGGCGGAGCAGGCGGCGGTCGACGTCTCGATGCCGGTGCTCCGTTTTGACTCCCAGTCGGGACGCGAGGTGGCCTCCGGCGCCGAGCCGGCTGACGCCTTGGCGGTCTGGCTGCCGGATTTGACGCTGGATGACCCCGCCCGGGCCCGCCTGACGCGGCGCGCCGGCGCCAGCCTGGAACTGCTGGCTGGCGAGCGTGGCATCGGGCAAGTCGCCAGCTTGAGCATAGGCCGGGGCGCCACCGTGCGCGTGGACCCTCGCCAGACGATCCGTCTGCTTTCCAACGGGCAGGTCCGGGTCGATGGGCGCCTGGAAGCCCACGGCGGCGCCATCGAGGTCCTCCCCGCCGGATTCAGGCAAGCCGGCCTGGCCCAGAGCCATGCCCGTTCGATCTGGATCGGATCCGAGGCCGTGCTGGACGTGTCGGGCCAGGCCTACGTGGCGCGCGACGCCAACGGCCTGCGCTACGGGTTTGTGGATGATGGCGGCCGCATCGAGCTTGGCGGCACTTATGGCCGCGATGCCACCGTGGCCGAGGTGACGGACGCTTTCGTGATCCTTCGGCCGGGCGCCGAACTCAATGCCTCGGGCAGCGCCGCAACCGTCGACATCGAAGGCCGGCGCGACACGCCGCTCGCCTCCAATGGCGGCCTGATCTACCTGGGCAGCCAGAATGGCTTGTACCTGGACGGCACGCTGCGCGCCGCGGCCGGTGGCGCCGGCGCCGTGGGCGGCACGCTCGCCGTGGCCCTGGAGTCGCCGAACTATGCCAATGCCGAGAACCCGGACGACGCGGTGCGCGCACTGCGCGAACTGCACCTGGTGCGCGAGCAGTCTGCTGAAAGCCTGCCGGCCGGCTTGCGGCCCGGGCAGGCCGATGCCGCGCTGGTCTATGGCCATGGCCGCCTGGGGGCGGATGCGATCCGGGCGGGTGGCTTCGACACCCTGTCCACCCTGGTCAATGGCGTCCTGAGCCTGGAGGGCGGGCTGGAACTCGACCTGGGCCTGGGCCTGCGCCTGGCGGCCGGGTTCATCGGCCTGCGGGAAGGCAGCGAGCCCGGCGCGCAGGTCCGGTTGTCGGCGCCCTATGTGCGCCTGGCCGGCGCCACGCGCAACCAGCTGGACCACCACATCATGCCCTTTCCCCAGGGCAGCCTGTCGCCTGGGATCCTGCCGGGTTCCGCGCTGACGATCGATGGCTACCTGATCGACGTGATCGAGAACGTGCGCTTCGGCACGCGCGGTTCGATCACGCAGGCATCGGGCGGGTCGCGGGCGGTCGAGCGGGACGCCTTCGACCACACCACGCTGCGCAGCCAGGGCGACCTGCGCTTCCTGAAGTCCCTGGCTGCCGACCGCAGCAAGCTCAACGTGCCGGGCGACCTGCTCCTGGCGGCCAGCCAGGTCTATCCGGCCACCCATGCCCGCGCGGAGATCTGGGTGGGCCAAGGGAATGCAGGCTTCGACCCCGAGCGCAGCTTGAGGATCGAGCGCATCGGCGATGCGCAGGCCGCGGTTCCTTATTCCGTCTTCGGCTGGCTGACGCTGGGCGCCGCCAACATCGAACAGGGCGGCGTGCTGCGTGCGCCGCTGGGGCAGATCAGCCTTGGCGGCGATGCCGTGCAGCGCCTGGATCTGCTGCCGGGCAGCCTGACCTCGGTCAGCGCCGCCGGCCTGGTCATGCCCTATGGCGGGTCCATCGACGGCCTGACTTATCTCTACAACGGTGTCGACGTTGCCTACGATGGCGTGGGATCCGGCCGCGTCGGGCAGGTCGGCCTGGCCGCCCAGCGCATCGATGTGCAGGAGGGCGCGGTGCTCGACTTGTCGGGGGGCGGGGAACTGCGTGGCGCCGCGTTCCTGACGGGACGCGGCGGCTCGACCGATGCGCGCCTGAACCCCTTGGTGCAGAGCGCCCGCGACGGCTTCGTGCTGCCGGGCCTGGCCACCAATCCGGTCTACGCCATTGTGCCGGGCGTGCAGGCGGGTCAGGCCCCCGTGGCCGCGGAAGCCGGCGCGGGCGATCCGCTGATCGGCAGGCAGGTCGTGATCGGGCAGGGCGTGCCGGGGCTAATGGTTCGTTCACCGCGCCGGTCCGCCTGGGCTATGCCGGCACATCCCTGATCGACGGCCTGTCGACGCCGGCCGTCCTGACGCCGGCCGATACCCTGCGCCGGTATTCGAACTACAACGAAATCAGCTATGCCGAGTTCGCGCTGAACTGGGCCAGCCGCGACGGCGTGCCGCGCCCGCTGCTGGAGCGCGATGCCAAGATCCTGGCCTTGGCGCCGGGCAAGGGCGTGGATGGCGAGAACGCCCTGGAAGTGGCGGCCGGCGCCGTCCGCTTCGCCCCGGCCAAGGGGGGATATGGTGGCAGCCTGAAGCTGGAGGGGGAGCGGATCGAGATCCTGGCCGATGGCCAGGCGCCGACGGCAGGCTTCGAGGGGACTTCGGTCCATGCCCGTGTGTTGAACGGAATCGGGGCGCCCACCCTGGGCGTGGGCGCGCTGCCCACGGCGCGTTTTGGATTGGATGCGACCCAGGACGCCAACATGGTCGACTTCGGCACCTCGGGGACGGGCACGCGCGCCATTATCCTGCGTGACGGCGCGGTGCTGAAGGCGGCCCAGGTCTTCCTGGTCACCGGCGATCCCCGGGGCGGAATCACCATCGAACAGGGCGCGGGCATCAATACCCTGGGCCAGGGCGATGTCTCCTGGGATTCGCGCGACGGCTACGTTTTCCTCCCCCGCCAGCGCAGTGTGGTGGCCGTTTCCAATGGCTGGCTGGACATGCTGGCGCCCGCCGCCGGCGACACCATTTTCGGCCCGGGCACGATCTCGATCGGGGAATGCGCCGTCGGCGCGCACTGCGCCGGCATCACCCAGCTTTATTCGGAAGGCACGATCACGGCCGCGACCGACAAGGCCTTCATCCTGAGCGAATCGGTGCGCTACGGCACGCGCAACCTGGTGCTGGCCATGGGCGGCATCAACGCGGGCAGCGCGCAGGCGCTGGCGGCGGCCGCGGCCGCGCACACCCTGCCGCCCGGCCTCACCTTGAACCAGCAGGTATTGGAGCGGCTGCTGCGGGGCGACACCAGCCTGGGCGCGCCCGCGCTCGAGAACCTGGTGCTGACCGCGCGCGACGCGTTCAACTTCTATGGCGACGTGACGCTGAGCACCCTCGATCCGGCCACCGGCAAGTCGGCGCTGGAGCGCCTGGTGCTGGGGGCGCCGGCCCTGTATGGCCATGGCGACGCGGGCACCGTGGCCCGCATCGAGACGGACACCCTGGTGTGGAACGGCGCGACCACGGCGCCGCAGGCGCCGGTCGCGGGCGGGCCGGGGACGGGGGCGGGACGACTCGTCGTCGACGCCAAGGCGATCGAATTCGGCTTCGGGCCGAACAGCCGTCCGGACACCGTTGCCGGCTACGACCGCCTGGCGCTGGGTTTCTCGACGGTCAGCCTGAACGCCAGCGAACGCGTGACCGCCAATCACAAGGGATCCCTGTCGGTGTATCAGTCGCAGGGCGTCTGGGACGAGGCCAGCAAGTCCTGGACCTACCAGGGCGGTGACCTGCAGATCACCACCCCCTTGCTGACCGGCGCCGCGGGTTCGGTCAATGCCTTGCGCGCCGGCGGCAGCATCGTGGTCGTGGCGCCGCAGGGATCGACGGCGCCGCTGCCCGATGCCGCCGCCTCGACCGCCGCCCTGGGGGCCGAGCTGTCGCTGGAAGCCGGCAAGAACCTGGTGCTGGACACCGCCGTGCTGCTGCCCAGCGGCAAGCTGGCCTTGTCCGCCCAGGATGACGTGAACCTGGCATCCGGAGCCCGGCTGGACCTGGCCGGCCGCCAGATCGACTTCTTCGATGTCAGCAAGTACAGCTGGGGCGGCGACGTCCTGCTCTCGAGCCGTCACGGCGACGTGCTGCAGCATGCCGACGCCGGCATCGATGTCTCGGCCCGGTTCAACCGGGCCGGCAAGGTCGAAGCCAGCGCCCTGGAAGGCACGGTCGACCTGGCCGGCCAGATCCTGGGCGGCAGCACCGGCCATTACGACGCCGGCGGCACCGCCGTGCCCTATGCGTCGGGGTATGTGGACGTCCGTGGCCGGCACATCGCCGACTTCGCGGGCCTGAACGCCCGTCTGACGGCGGGCGAGGTCTTCGGCGGACGTAGTTTCCAGTTGAAGGAAGGCAGCCTGGAGATCGGCAGCGAACTCAAGGCGCGCGAGATCAATGTCTCGGTCGACAACGGCAGCCTGCGAGTGACGGGCCGTGTGGACGCGAGCGGCGAACAGGCGGGCAGCATCCGTTTGGCCGCCAACGAAGGCGTGACCATCGCCGGCACGGCGCAACTGGACGCCAGCGCCACGGTGTTGCGCCGCGACAGCTACGGCCAGGTCATCGAGGCGCCCAACCGGGCCGTGATCGAACTGGACTCGGGCGACGGCCGCCTGGTGCTGGAATCCGGCGCCAGGCTGGACGTGAGCGTGGAAGGCGCGCCGGCGGCCTACGGCACGGTGGCGCTGAACGCGCCACGCCTGGGCGGGGCGCGCGGCCGGGACGTGGCGATCGATGCCGGCGGCACGCTGGTCATCGACGGCGCCAAGACTCTCTTTGTCAATGCTTTCCAACGCTACGACGATGCCCGGGTCGGCACGGACGAGACGGCCGATGGCCGCAGCTACCAGGTGGTCGACCAGGCCTACCTGGACGAGAAGCACGCCGACAGCGTGGCCTTCATCGGCAATGCGCTGGCCAACGATGCGCTGAAGGTTCGCCTGAAGGGCCTGAGCAGCTACGAGGACGCCTTCCACCTGCGTCCCGGCGTGGAGATCGTGAGCAACCGGGCGGTGAACCCGGACGGCGACCTGCACGTCGACGGCGACCTGGACTTGTCGGGCCATCGCTATGCAAGCCTGAACCGGCACACCCAGAAGACGGGCGTCTACGGCTCGGGCGAAGCGGGGGCGCTGGCGCTGCGCGCTGAAGGCGACCTGGCCGTCTACGGCAGCATCACCGACGGCTTCGACACCTCCCGGCTCGGCCAGACCCTGGACGACAACGGCTGGATCCTGGCCGCGGGCATGCTGCCCTTCGGTGGGGAACTGATCGTGCCGGAAGGCGGACGGGTCACGCTGGCCGCGGGCACCACCTTCGAAAGCCGGCATGTCTTGAACTACGCGGTGCCGCTGACGGGCTTCACCATGGCGGCCGGCGGCGTGCTGCCGGTCGCCGCTCCGCTTGCCCAGCCCCTGACGCTGCCGGCCGGGACGGTGCTGAGCGGCGCCATCCTGGATGCGAAGGGAACGGTCCTCCACCAGGCGGGCACGGTACTGGCCGAACCCGCCATCCTCGAGCCCGGCATGCGGCTGGGCGCGGGCTTTCGCATGACGGTCGACACCGCCGTGGGGCCCGTGACCTGGCCCAAGGACGTGCCGCTGCCGCGCCTTCTGCACCGCGCGTCACTGGTGACGCTGGCCGCGGACGTGAGCCTGCAGAAGGGGGCGCGGATTCCGTCGATGACGCGGGTCGTGCTGCCGGATGGCGCCCCGTGGGTCGATTTGCGGGCGCCGGATGCCGACGGCAACCACGGCCGGGCGTTCGCCCTGGCGCCGATGCTGTCTTCGGGTTCGCAGTCTTTCGACCTGCGCCTGGTGGCGGGGGCCGACCTGGCCGCGGCCGATGCCTGGCGGGTCAACGCCCTGGGCACGGGCACGCTGCGCCTGGCCGACACCCACTATGGCAGGGGTTACCTGCGCACGCCGATCCCGGGTACGGGCACCCCGGCGCAGTACCGTTGGTCGCCCAAGGTCAACCTGGAGTACTGGACCTGGCTGGGGATGGACATCGTGCCGGGCGCGCCCATCGAGGGCGAGGCCCTGGAGCTTTTCCTGGCCAACGGCGGTATCGACATGAACCAATGGGGCTCCGGCCCGCTTGCCGAGATCACCGTGCGGGAAATCCCGCCCGACCACGATCTCGAGGCGGAGTCGCTGCGCCAGGAGTTGTTCAGCGTGCTGCGCACGGGCACGGGCGACCTCGACCTGCTGGCCGGCAAGGATTTCGCGATGGACTCGCTGTACGGGGTCTATACAGCCGGCGCGCCGTCCGCGGCGCTGGCCCAATGGGCCAGCCGCTACGACCTGCCGCGCGGCCGCCTGTCCGATGACAGCCTGTTGTCGCGGGAGGGCCTCGAGTTCGAGGCCTGGATCGACGGCGGCGCCCGCAGCCTGTATCACGCCTGGTACCCGGAAGGGGGGGGCAACGTGCTGCTGCGTGCGCAGGGCGACGTGAAAGGCGACGTGGTGGGCAGCGGCGGCGGGGCGCGTATGTACAACGAACCGCTGGGCGACCTGCGGGCCCAGCCCGACAGCGTCAGTGTGGGCAACTGGCTGTGGCGCCAGGGCACCGGCAGCGTCGAGCGCGATCCGGACCTGGCGGTGCTGACCGCCTGGTGGGTCAACTTCGGAACCTACTTGCCTTCGGAGACCACCCCGAACCAGAACGCATCCGCGCCCTACGTGACCCAGCCCTATCTGATCGGCTTCACGGGCGTCGGCACGCTGGGCGGCGGCAATCTCGTGGTGGAGGCGGGCGGAAACGCCGGCCTGATCGATGGGCGGGGCAATGCCGGCCGGGACGTGGGCCGCACCAACGTGGCGAGCCGCCCGCGCGGCCAGGCCCTGCATCTCGTGGTGGGCGGCACGGGGCGCGTCACCCCGACGGGCGAACTGGTGCAGACCGGCGGCGGCGACCTCGATCTGCGGGTGGGGGGCAGCCTGAACCCGAACCCGGTGTTGCGCCATTTCGACCACGATCTGAACAGCACCCTGGTGAACCTGCGCGGCGCCCTGAACGTGCAGGCGGGGGCGGTGGGAGGCATCCAGGCGCAATATGGCATGCGCGACCAGATGGACACGCGCAGCGGCGATCCCTTCGAGGCCGCGGTGGCCATGTCCTCGGGCGGCCCGGTGCTGGTGCTGGGCGACAGCCTGGCCCGGATCCAGACGCGCGGCGACCTGGTGCTGGGCGGCGCCGCCGATCCGGGCCGGACGCGCCTGCTGACCGGACCCGCCTTCAGCGCCGACGGCGTCGCATCCGCGTATGAAGGCTGGAGCTGGTTTTCCTTGTGGACCCCGGCCACCGGGATCGACCTGTTCAGCGCCGGCGGCAACCTGACTCTCACCACCGCCTGGATGGAGGGCATCGACCAGGAATATCGCCGCACGCCGGCCGCCGGCCGCAACCAGAGCTCGGAGTACGACATCGTCTATCCGTCCATCCTGCGCGCCACGGCAGCCAGCGGCAGCCTGTACTACGGGGTCAGCAGCGCGGCGGGCTACCTGAGCCGCCCGGGCGGCTACCAGCAGATCGCCGTGCCGCTCACCCTGGTGCCCTCGCCGCTGCTGCCGCAGTTCCCGAAGGCGACCGGCAATGGCCAGTTGCAGTTGCTGGCCATGGACTCCATCCGCGCGGGAGGCTATGCGATCTCGGCCTCCACCGCGGATCCCCAGGCTTTGTTCCATCCCCTGCGACCCGGCTTCAGCGGCATGACCGATCCCTTTGGCGGCGAGTGGGGCGGCGCGCTCTATGCGAACAATGCCGGCCTGGATTCCCTGGGCTGGTCGCTCTCCGGTTGGGCCTCCGGCGGCGGGCGCGTCAGCGGCGCGGGCTTTTTCACCGTGGAGCGAGGCAATGTCTCGTCCTTCCTGCCGACGGCGCGCGAATCGGCGCGCTACTACGCGGTGCAGGGCGACATCGTCGGCCTGCGCGCCGGCCATATCTTTGCCCAGGGAGAGGGGGCGGGTTCACGCTACGAGGCGGGCGGCCCCGCCGAGATCCGCGCGGGGCGCGACATCAGCAATTCGGGCACGCCGCTGGGGAAGGACGATCCCAACGGGCAGATGCGAGGCAACGTGTTCGCGCATGCCTATGCGGACGACATCACCGTGGTCGAAGCGGGACGCGACATCCGCCACAGCAGCTTCTACGTGGTCGGCCCCGGCCTGCTCGAGGTGTCGGCCGGCCGGCACGTCTACCTGGCGGACCAGGGCGAGTTCAAGAGCCTGGGACCTGTGGTCAACCTCACGCCGGGCGCCCGCAACGGCGGCGCCAGCATCGTGGTGTCGGCCGGCCTGGGCAAGGGTGCGCGGTGGGACGACTTCGCCGCCCGCTACCTGGATCCGGCCAACCAGGCCGACCCGGAGCTGCCCTTCGGCGACCAGCCGGGCAAGGCCCTGACCATCTATAGCGGCGGCCTGAGTCTTGCCCAGTGGCTCAAGCGCGAGTTCGGCTATGGAGGAGACGAAGCCGGCGCGCAGGCATTCCTGATCCAGAAGCAGGAGGAACTGGATGCGGTGCGCACGGCCGCGCTGGCCGAAGGCCGCACCGATGCAGCCAATCGTTCTCTGGCGCGCGAGTACAAGGTCGAAGGCGGTCTTCACCTGGTGAACTGGTTGAGCGAGCTCTTTGGCGGCAGCAATGGCCTGAACCTGCACTTCGACGCCGCGACCATGGACGCGCGCGAATTCTTCGCGCAACTGCCCGAGGCACAGCAGCGCGCCTACCTGCGCAACGTGTATTACGCGGAGCTGCGCGTGGGAGGCCGGGAGTACAACGATCCGGACAGCCGGCGCTTCGGCAGCTATCTGCGGGGCCGCGAGGCCATCGCCACGCTGTTCCCCGAGCAGGACGCGCTGGGCAACAAGCTGACGTACGAGGGCGACCTGACCATGTTCAGCAGCGCGCTCTACTACGACCAGTGGGTCAACGGCATTCCGAAGAACCGTCCCACTCCGGGCAAGACCTATCTTCCCAAGTCGGAGTGGGAGGCGATCGGCAGCCCGGGTTACGACGTCGCCTTCTACGACGTGCTCGATGCCGGCATCCACACCAACTTCGGCGGCGACATCAGCATCATGACGCCGGGCGGCCGCACCCTAGTCGGGGTGGACGGCGGCTTCAACCCCGGCCCCGGATCGGGCCTGCTGACCCAGGGCGAGGGCGACATCAGCATCTATGCGCTGGGCAGCATCCTGATGGGCCAGAGCCGGGTGTTCACGACCTTCGGCGGCAACATCCTGGGCTGGTCGGCACAAGGCGACATCAACGCCGGCCGGGGCAGCAAGACCACCGTCGTCTACACGCCGCAGCGCCGCGTCTACGACGACGTGGGCAACGTGGCCCTGTCGCCGCAGGCGCCGAGCACGGGCGCGGGGATCGCCACGCTCAATCCGATTCCCGAGGTGCCGCCGGGGGACATCGACCTGATCGCGCCGCTGGGCACGATCGACGCGGGGGAGGCGGGGATCCGGGTATCGGGCAACGTGAACCTGGCGGCTTTGCGGGTGGTGAACGCGGAAAACATCCAGGTGCAGGGCAAGTCGGTGGGGATCCCGGTGGTGGCGGCGGTGAACGTGGCGGCGCTGAGCAATGCCAGCGCGGCGGCGTCGCAGGCGGCGACGGCGGCGCAGGACGTGATGCAGCGCGAGCGGGCGGCGTCGCGCCAGGCCTTGCCGTCGATCTTTACCGTGCGGGTGCTGGGATTCGGCAACGAGACCGTCCCGGATGGCGCATCGCCTCGTACGCCTGCCGGCACGCCGGCCGAACGCACCAGCTACGACCCAGACAGTGCTTTCAAATTCGTCGGCCATGGGGCGCTGAGTCCCGGGCAGGCCGCGATGCTGACGCCGGAAGAAAGGCGCGGGCTGGAGGCAGGGCGGCCGGCCCTGCCCAGGTCATGACGGGGCAGGCGCGGCTAGGGCCGCGCGCCGAAGATCGGGCTGCCGTATTGCGGGGTGGGCGGCCGTTGCGGATAGACCGAGGTGCCGAAGGTGTTGCCCATCCGGTTGGCCATGGCCGCGCGGTTGAACAGGCCCAGTTGGTTGGAGGCGCGCTGGACGATGGCTTCGGAGGCAAGTTCGGGGCCGCCCTCCATCTTTCCCGGCGCAGGCTTGGGCTGCAGCTTCTGCGTCAGGCAGCCATAGGAAGGCGCGCGTTGGCCGTTGACTTCGACATCGAAGCAGGACGCCTTGGCGTTGTCGGGCGCGGCCGCCGCGGCGGCGCCCGACACGAGGGCGCAGGCGAGGGCGGCGAGGGACAGGTTCAGTGTGCGGTGCAGGTTCATGGCGTTCTCCTTGCAGCCAGCGTAGCACCCGGTATCGATTCTCTCTACCTCGACACCGCGTCATTCGCGAGAGGCCGCCAGCCGCCGATTCTTTCATGAACTTTTCATGACAAACGACAGTCCGGGGCCGGCTCATCCGTCTAAGCAAAGGAACGACCCGGACCCCGTGCCTCTTCCGGCATGACGCCGGGAGGGGATGCCGCGAAGGCTACTACTTGAGAAACGAATTCGACACATGCATGAGCTGAGAAAGAACGGGCCGTCGGCGGCATGGCGGGCCCTTTGCGTGGCGGCGCTCTCGCTGGGGGCGCATGGCCTGACGCTGGCCCAGGAGCCGGGCGCGGTGCCGCCGGCCGGCGCATCGAGCGGGGCGGAACGCCACGTGGATATCAACGAGTACATCGTACGAGGCAATACGGTGCTGGACGTGCGATCCATCGAGAAAGCGGTGACGCCTTTCCTCGGACCGGGCCGTACGCTCAAGGACATGGAAGGCGCGCGCGACGCGCTGTTGTCCGCCTACCAGACCAAGGGCTACCAGTCCGTCTACGTCGATCTGCCGGAACAGCAGGTCGTGGGCGGCATCGTCTACCTGCAGGTTTCCGAGACCAAGGTGGGACGTGTCCGCGTGGTGGGTGCCGAGTATTCGTCGCCGCTCGAGGTGAGAGACCAGGTGTCGGCGCTGACGGAAGGCCAGGTGCCCGATTTCAACAAGGCGCAAGCCCAGCTTACCGAGTTGAACCGGACCGGCCGCCGGCAGGTGATGCCCCTGGTCCGGCAGGGCAAGCTGCCCGGGACCATGGACGTGGACCTGAAAGTGGAGGACAACAGTCCATGGCGCGCCAGCGCGGGCCTGAACAACGACCACAGCCCGGATACCAAATCGCTGCGGGCCACCGCCTCCATCGGCCACGACAATCTGTGGCAGATGGGGCATAGCGCGTCGCTCAGCTTCTTCGGTGCTCCGCAGGACCTGGACCAGACCAAGGTGTGGTCCGGCTCGTACATCGCGCCGCTGCGCGGTACGAACTGGAGCGTCGAGGCTTCGGGCTACGTCTCGGACAGCAACGTCTCCACCGTGGGCGGCACCTCGGTGCTCGGCAAGGGTCATGCCATCGGCTTGAAGGCCACCTATACCGTTCCCAACGCGGGCGACTGGTGGCACGCCTTCAGCGCCGGCATCGACTTCAAGAGCAACAAGGAACAACTGCGCCTGGGCGCCACCGGCGATGAGGTCCCGCTCAAGTACGCGCCGATCACGCTGTCCTATTCGGGATTCCGCCAGACCGACCGCGGCCAGTACGCGCTGGGCATGTCGTTCGTGACCGGCACCCGCAGCCTGTTCGGCTACGGCAGCAACTGGCAGGAATTCAACTACAAGCGCTACAAGGCCAAGCCCGCATTCATGGCGCTGAAGGCCGATGTCAACGCGACCTACAACTTCGCCGGCGAATCCCAACTGGGTTTCAGACTGGCTGGCCAGATGACCGATTCGCCGCTGGTCTCGGGTGAGCAGATCGCCGCCGGCGGCATGAACTCGGTGCGTGGCTACATGTCGGCTGAGTCCACCGGCGACTACGGCCTGGTCGGTTCGGTCGAGTGGCGCACCAAACCCCTGCAGTGGGCCGGCACCTGGGTCGAGAACTGGCGCGCCTACGCGTTCGTGGATGCCGCCCAGCTCCGTCTGCAGGATCCGCTGCCGGAGCAGCAGTCGCGCTTCACGCTGGCCTCGGTGGGCGTCGGAACCAGCTTCCGCATCGGCCAGCGCGTGTCCGGCCGGCTGGACTTCGGTTATCCGCTCAGGAACGGCCCCCGCACGGAAAAGCACGATCCGCGCGTGACCTTCAGCATCAACGCCAGTTATTGAACATCGCCACTCGCTTCCATTCATGTCTTTCAGAAAAGATTTCGGAGAGTTTTCCATGCGACGCATTCTGCTTCTCGCGCTCACGATGCTGAGCGCGGTCCTGCCCGGCCTGGCTCAGGCCTGGTGGCAGCCCGACTGGGCCTACCGCAAACCCATCACGATCGATGCCACGCCGCAGGGCGCCGCCCTGGGCGGCGAGGCGGGCCGCACCCCCGTGCTGATCCGCCTGCATACCGGCAACTTCAGCTTCGAGGGCGTCGGCGAGAACGGCTCCGATCTGCGTTTCGTCGCGGGCGACGACAAGACCGTGCTCAATCACCAGATCGAGCAGTTCGATCCGTTGCTGGGCATCGCGCTGATCTGGGTCGACGTGCCCAACGTCTCGGCCGGCGGCGCGCAGCAACTGTGGATGTACTACGGCAATCCCAAGGCGCCGGCCTCGGCCAACGGCCAGCTCACTTTCGATCCCGACTACACGCTGGTCTATCACTTCGCCGAGTCCAATGTGCCGGCGCGTGACACCACCGCCTATGGCAACCATGCGCAGACCGCCGTGGTCAGCGTCGACGGCACGGTCATCGGCAAGGGCGCCCAGCTCGGCGTCTCGCCGCTGATGCTGCCCGCTTCGCCGTCGCTGTCGCTGCAGGCCGGTACGCCGTTCACGTTCTCCGCCTGGGTGCGTCCCGACCAGCTCGGCGCCGAACAGGCTCTTTATGTCCGCCGCGACGGCGCCGGCGAGTTCGTCGTGGGTGTGAACCAGGGCGTTCCGTTCGTGCAAGTCAATGGCCAGCGCAGCGCCCCCGGCCAGCCCATCCAGGCCGGCCAGTGGTCGCACATCGCGGTCAAATCCGATGCCGGCAACGTCGCGCTGTTCGTCGCGGGCCGCCAGGCCGCGGCCGTGGCCGCCAGCCTGCCTTCGTTCAACACCTCCGCGGCGGTCGGCGGCGACATCGCCCGTCCCGCCACGCCGGACCAGGCGGTTTCCGCCCCGCCGCTGGCGGCGTTCACCGGCGCCATCGATGAGCTGCGCCTGTCCAAGGTCGCCCGTCCCGACGCGTTGATCCTGGCCGACGCCATCTCGCAGGGCGCCGATTCGCGCCTGACCGCCTTCGGCGCCGACGAGCAGCAGGCCGGCAAGAGCCACTTCGGCTTCATCCTGGCCGCCATGCCGCTGGACGCCTGGGTGGTCGTGGCCATCCTGGGCCTGATGATGCTCGTCTCGTGGGCCATCATGATCGGCAAGGGCCGCAGCTATGGGGCCATGTCGCGTGCCAACGGCTCGTTCATGGCGTTCTTCCGCGAGTCGGCCGGCGCGCCGCTCGACAGCCTGGCCAACAGTAATCGCGTGCCGGAAGACGTCAAGCAGGATTCGTCGCTGTGGCGCCTGTATGACGTGGCGGTCGAGGAAATGCGTCGCCGCCAGGAGCGTGGCTACGACATCAACGCGGTGTCGGATGCCACCATCGGCGCCATCCGCGCCGCGATGGACGGCGTGATGGTGCGCGAGAACGAGCGCATGTCCAAGCGCATGAACTGGCTGTCGACCACCATCGAGGGCGCGCCCTACGTCGGCCTGTTCGGCACCGTGATCGGGATCATGCTGGTGTTCGTCGTGGCGGCCATGGCCGGCGCGGTGGACATCAACTCGGTCGCTCCCGGCATGGCCGCGGCGCTGCTGTGTACCGCCGCCGGCCTGGGCGTCGCGATTCCCGCGCTGTTCGGCTACAACTGGCTGGCCTCGCGCTCGGACGCCATCGGTGCCGACATGGCCGTGTTCGTGGACGAGTTCGCCACGCGCCTGGCCGAAGAGCAGGGCGCGGGCCGCCAGGTCCGCCCGGCCTTGCAGCGCGCTTGACGGAGCGGGCGATCATGGCAACCGCAGCCAAGTTCGGCACCAAGAAGCGTGCCAACGGCATCAACATCACGCCCTTCGTCGATGTGCTGCTGGTGGTGCTGGTCATCTTCATCCTGACCAGCAACGCCAGCATCCCCGGCATCCGCGTGGACCTGCCCAAGGCGAGCGCCTCGGTCCCCCTGGAGAAACCCAAGACCAAGGCCATCACCATCGACAACGCCGGCCAGGTGTTCCTGGATGCCTATCCGGTCACGCTGCCCGAGCTGGAAGAGCGGTTGCGCACGGAAAAGGCGCTGTCGCCGGACTTCCCGGTCATCGTCCGCGGTGATGCCTCGGTCCAGTACGCAAAAGTGGTCGAGGTGCTCGACCTGTTGCGCCGGATCGAGCTCAACCAGGTCGGCCTGGTGACGGGCAAGCCGGCCTGAGGAGAGAAATGTGACCAGTCGTGATCCCGTCTCCCGCCAGGCTCCGTCAGGCAGCCGCCTGTGGCGCCGCTGGGGCGGGCTTGTCATCGGGCTGGGCGTGGCGGCCATTCTTGCAGGGTTGCTGTGGTATCTGCTTGCGGATACCGCCAGTACCAAGCGCGAGGTGGCGGCAACGCCGATGCTGATGCTGCCCCCACCGCCTCCGCCGCCGCCCGAGCCGGAGAAATTGCCCGAGCCCGAGCCGGAGGTCAAGCCGGACGTCGTCGAGCCCGAGCCGACGCCGATCGAACCGCTCGATGCGCCGCCGGAAGACGCGCCGCCGAGCCCGTCGCAGGACCTGGGCGATCCCGTCACCATCGACGGCGCCGCCCAGGCGGGTACGGATGCCTTTGGCGTGGCGGCCGGCCGCGGCGGCGGGTCGGCGGGCGCGGGGCGCGGGGGAATGGGCAATTCCTCGTATGCCTCGTATTACTCGAGTGCCTTGCAGCGGCTGCTGGCGCGTGATGCGAGGACCCGTCAACTGGCGTTCCAGGATATCCGCATCGATCTCTGGCTGACCGCGGACGGCCGTGTGGCAAAGGCTCAACTGGTGCAGAGCACCGGCGACGCCGAAGTCGACAAGACCGTGCTGGCGGCGGTGCGGGACGCGGATGCGATCGATGAACGCCCCCCCGCCTCGATGCGCTATCCGATGCGGTTGACCATCAAGGGGCAGCGTCCGTCATGAACACGCCGCAGCAGCTTTATCCGTTTCCACCCCATTCCGTGAATTCGCTCATGAATCAATCGACAGCATCCGATCGCCGCGCGACCCGCGGCAGCCATACCCGGACGTGGCGGCCGGCCGCGGAAGCGGCGCGCAGCCGCCCCGGCCTCCGAGCCATCGCCGCCGCCGTCGCCTCGGTCGTCGGGCTGCTGGGAACCGTCCCGGCCCAGGCCCAGACCGCGGCGACCAATGAAAGCGCAATGGTCCGGCTGATCCGCGGCCTGATCCAGAGCGGCGCCCTGACCAAGGACGTGGGCGAAGCGCTGCTGGCGCAGGCTCAGACCGAAGCGCTCGCCGCGCAGCAGGCGCAGCGCCAGGCGGCCACCGCCGCTGCTGCCACGGCAGGCGCCGCCGGCGGCGCGCTGCGCCCCGAAGCGGGCGACGTGCGCATCCCGTACATTCCCGAGACCGTGCGCGACCAGATTCGCGACGAGATCAAGGGCCAGGTCATGGCCCAGGCCAAGTCCGAGGGCTGGGCGGCTCCCAACGAGACGCCCGAGTGGACCAAGCGCATCCGCATCGAGGGCGACATGCGCGTGCGCAACGAATCGCGCTTCTATTCGGACGGCAACAGCAACATCGAGGTGGACTGGGCCGCGATCAACCGGGGCAGCGGCTATGACGTCAACGGCAACACCAATCTGTCGCTGCCCAACACCATCAATACCCGCGAGAATCGCAAGAACGTATTCCGCGCCCGTGCCCGGCTGGGCGTCTATGCCGACCTCTCGGACCGCACCGAAGTGGGCGTGAGACTGGCCACCGGCAGCGACGAAAGCCCGGTGTCGACCACCCAGACGCTGGGCGGGGGCCTGGGCAAGAAGAACGTCTGGCTCGATCAGGCCTACCTGGCCCACAAGCCGCTCGACTGGCTGACCGTGGTGGGCGGCCGGTTCGGCAATCCCTTCTTTTCTTCCGACACCCTGTTCTCGTCGGACCTGAATTTCGACGGCGTGGCGGTGAAGGCCGAGCGACCGTTCACGGCGAATCCGGATGTATCGCTGTTCGGCAGCCTGGGCCTGATTCCGCTGGAGTATTCGTCGGACAGCTTCCCGGGCACCAGCCAGGACAAGGCGCGCAGCCACAACAAGTGGCTGATCGGCGCGCAGATCGGCTCGAACTGGAAGGTGAACGAGGACAACCGCCTGCGCGGCGCGGTGGCGTACTACGACTTCCGCAACATCAGCGGCAAGGTGTCGCAACCTTGCGCCCTGTATGCCGGCGCCGACCATTGCAGCACCGACTGGTCGCGTCCCGCCTTCATGCAGAAGGGCAACACGCTGATGCTGTTGCGCAATATCGCGCTCGATCCGCTGGATCCCGCCAACACGAAGATGCCGCAATACGTCGGACTGGCGTCCAAGTTCCAGTTGCTGGACCTGAACTTCCGCTGGGATACCAAGGTCGCCGGCGGCTACGGACTCAGGCTGGACGCGAACTACATCCGCAACCTCGCCTATGACGCCGATGAAATGTGGACCCGCTCGGGCGGCGGCATCGTCAACAACTTCGGCGGCACGGGCGGCACCGGGCGTTCGGACTTCAAGAGCGGCGCCAACGCCTACATGCTGCAGGTCACGTTCGGCAAACCCGCGCCGGTCGCGCGCGGCGACTGGAACGTTCTGGCCGGCTACAAGCGCATCGAGCCGGATGCCCTGCCCGACGCCTACAACGATTCGTCCTTCCACCTCGGGGGAACGAATGCCAAGGGCTACTACGTGGGCGGTTCGTACGCCATCGACAAGAACACCTGGTTCACCGGCCGCTGGATGTCGACCAAGGAAGTCTACGGCACGCCGTTCTCCGTCGACATGCTGCAGGTCGAGTTCAACGCCCGCTTCTAAGGAGAACGATGTGCATTTCGCATCCATAGTGCCGTCGGCGGCCGCCGCGCGCCGTGCCGCCTGCGCGGCGGTGCTGCTGCTCGCCGCCGCCGGCGGCGTCCAGGCCCAGCAGGCACAGAGCATGGAGGAGAGACTGCGCGCCCAACTGCGCATCACGACCTCCCAGCTCCAGCAGGCGCAGAACGAACTGGCGGCGCTCAAGGCCGGCCAGGGGCCCGCCGCGGCGCCGGCCAAGGCAGACGAACTGGCGGCGATGAAGGAGGAACTGTCGCGCGCCAAGGCCCAACTGGCGGCTGAACGCGAGTCGCGGCAGAAGGCCCGCGACGACAGCGTGCAGCTCAAGGAACAGGCCGAGGCCGCCCTGGAGAAGGCGGGCGCCCAGGTCGCCCAGTACCGCAACGCCTACGACGAACTGCTGAAAATGGCCAGGGCGTCGGAAGCCGAGCGGCAGCGGCTGGCGTCGGATACGTCGGCGCAGCGCACCGCCATTGGCCAGTGCGAGGCGAAAAACGCCCAGCTTTATGCCGTGGGCAAGGAAATCCTCCAGGCCTACGAAACCATGGACGTCAGCACCGTGCTGTCCGCGCGCCAGCCGTTCGCGGGCGCCGCGCGGGTCAGGCTGGACGAGGCGGCCCAGCAGTTCGGCGACAAGCTGTACGAAGGGCGGTTCGATGCCCGTGGCACGGCGTCCGCCGCGGCCCAGTAGCCGGGGCGTGATGCGGGGCTCGACGTCGGCCGAGGTGGTTTTGTCACATTGCTTGGTTGCAATAGGCGCCACAGCGGCCACCGCGGCACTGTCATCACCGGGTAGCAGTCACGATCAGAAAAGGAAGTTGAAGTCATGAAGCTCAAGCAGAATCCCTCCACGCATTCTATGCCGGCGGTCCTTGCGGGCCTGCTCGCCGCCTGGCTGGGCGTCGCAGCCCCGGTTTACGCCGCGGACAGCGGCGTTTCGGTCGCCAGCGTAGGCAGCGTCTCGATCAAGCAGCAGGAGGTCGAGCAACTCCTGCGGGGCATGCCCGACGCCGAGCGCGATGCCATCAAGGGCAATCGCGCCGGCCTGGAGAACTGGCTGCGCCAACGCCTGGCCAGCGAGGCGCTGCTCAAGGAAGCCCAGGGCAAGGGCTGGGAAAAGCGCGCCGAGATCAAGGCGCGCGTGGATGCGGCGGTACGCGAGGTCACGGATCGCATCGTCGCCACCTCGTACCTGGATTCAGTGGCGCAGCTTCCCGAAGGCTATCCCTCGGAAGCCGACGTGCGCGCGGCCTACGAGGGCGCCAAGGAGAGCTTCCAGCTTCCCGCCACTTATCACGTGGCCCAGATTTTCCTGGCGGCACCGGCCAACGACGGCGCGGCCGTCGCCAAGGCCCGCGCGCAGGCGCAGGAGCTGCTGGCCCAGGCCCGCAGCGGCGATTTCGCCGAAATGGCGCGCAAGCATTCGCAGGACGAGCGCTCGGCGGCGCGCGGCGGCGACGTTGGAACCCTGCCCCTGGCGCAGTTGCTGCCCGAGGTGCGCGAGCCCGTTTCCCGGCTGCAGCCCGGCCAGGTGAGCGATCCCGTCCAGTCCCAGGCGGGCATACACGTGCTCAAGCTGCTTGAATCGCAGGCACCGCGCACCGCGACGCTGGACGAGGTCAAGCCGCGCCTGCAGCAGGTGCTGCGGCAGCAGCGCAAGCAGGAGTTGATCGAGGCCTACATGGCCAGGCTGGCACCGGCCGGCTCGGTCAAGATCGACAGCGCGGCGCTGGATGCCGCGATGAGCAAGGCCAACTGAACATCATTCATCATCAGGACAGAACATGAGCAAGAACGACAACCAAGCCGCCGTGGAAAACGCCGCAGCCCAGGTGCTGACTTTCGTCGGCGCCGATCAGGTGGCCGAAGCCATCAAGGCCGCCGGCTGCGCCGTGACCCCGATCGAACAGGATGGCGTGGTCCGCCTGCACAGCGCCAGCCATGGTGTCGGTTTCCAGGTGCTCTGGGGCAATGCCCAGGCCAAGGACCAGTATGCCGATTTCACCTTCAGTTGCCCGCTGCGGGTACAGGGCGGCGAACTGCCGGCCGGCCTGCTGACCGAATGGCACCGCACCAAGCGCTTCGCGCGCGTCTCCCAGCATGGCGATTTCGTCGTGCTGGAGATGGACGTGGTGGCGGCCGGCGGCGTGTCGCCCAATCACCTGGTCGTCGCGGCGCAGATCTGGACGCAGATGATGGGGCAGTTCTTCCTCTACCTGCGCAATTTCCGCGCCGAAGAGGGGCAGCAGGCCGAGGCCGGCCAGCCGGCCGAGAGCGAGCAAGCCGCCGCGGCGGCTTGACGCCGCATCGCCGCCGGATTGCTTGGTGACACGGGAGAAGCACATGCAGGAGACGGTCGATGTCCACCATGACGCCGAAGGCGCCGTGCAGGAAGCCATCCAGCGGCGATTGAACGCGACCTCGCGCCAGCTCGAGCGGACGCGCCGAGTGGAGACCGTCCGCATCCGGCAGCGCGAACGGCTGCTGCGCATGCTGGTGGAGTCCATGGCGGAGCTGGGGATTTCGGGCGCGGAGATCCAGGCGGCTCGCCGCGCCTACAAGTCGAACAAGGCCTAGGCCGGAAGTCCGGCCTGGGGTACCGGCCAGCGCTGGGGCCTGTCGGCAGGTCCCGGCGCCTGGTTTTCACCAAACCGTCATATTTCACATCGCCGTCACATGGCGAGGCTACGATCCCTGCACCCCGGAATGGAGTTCAGGGTTTGTCCGCGCAACCCCCTGCCGCATGTACGTATCGACCATCATTCGTCGCAAGCAAGACCGGTGCCGCCGCATGGGGGTGGGCGTTCTTCTCGTGCCTGTGGCCGGGAACGCCGCTGTCTGCCCAGACTTGGGCCCAGGCGTCGGCGACAGAAAGGGAAGGCGCCTTCATCCGTTTCGAATTGCCGGCACAGCCGCTCGGCGCGGCGCTGGACGCCTATGCGCGGGTTTCGGGGCGTCCCGTGCTGTATCCCGACACGCTGGTAGCCGGTAGGATGTCGGCGCCGGTCGAGGGCACGCATACCGGCCGCGAGGCGCTCGAACTCATGCTGGCGGGAACCGGCCTGGTCGCCGACGATGTCGGTACCGGCGCGATCGATGCGTTCGTGCTCAGGCCGGAAGACAGCGCCAGTTCTCCTGCGACGGGTCGGCAGGTGCCCTCGCCGGCTGCCGTCGAGCGCTACGGCGGCATGGTCCAGGCGAGGGTGATGGATGTCCTGTGCGGGGACAGGCTGACGATGCCGGGCAACTACCGGGCGCTACTGCGTGTAGCGGTGGATGGCACCGGCAGGGCCGAGGCCCGGTTGCTGGGCACGACCGGCGAAGGCGCGCGCGACGCGGCCATTCTTGGCCATCTGGCGCATGCCCGGTTTGCCCCTCCGCCGGCCGGCGTGCCGCAGCCGCTGACGCTGATCATCCTGCCACGCACCGAAATCGCGGGCAGGGACTGCCCCGGCCGGGCGCAATGACATGAGCCAGAAGGACGACGCGCGGCCATTGCTCCGGTCGCTGCTGGTGCAGCGCTACAACGATCTGAAGCGGCAGCTCACGCGCCGGCTGGGCAATGCCGAGCTGGCCGGCGAGGCATTGCAGGACACCTGGCTGAGATTGCAGTCGCAGGACGAACGCGGCACATTCGTCGCCAGCCCCTATTCGTATCTGCTGCGCATGGCGGTGAACGCCGCCGTGGACGCCCAGCGCGCCCAGACCCGGATGTTGTCGGTCGAGGAGATCGAGTCGCTGGTCGAGCTTCCCGATCCGGCGCCCGGACCGGCCCAGGCCGCCGAGGATCGAGCCCAGGTCCAGGCGCTGGCCAGGGCGATCGAGCGTATGCCCGAGCGATGCCGGCAGGTGCTGATCCTGGTGCGCTGGGATGGCCTGCCGCAGGCCGAAGTCGCCCGGCGGCTGGGAATGTCCGTGCGTGCCGTGGAATACGAGCTGAAGAAGGCGCAGGACTATTGCCTGGCACGGACAGGCCGCGGCAAATGATAAAAAAATCTGGGAATGCGACGTCGTCGGCACGTCTCTTCATTACGAGCCAGGAAAGGTCGAACCGATGACCGCGTTGCCTACGCCCTCCCTGGGGCCCGAATCCGACGAGACGCTGCGCAAGGAGGCGCGGGCCTGGGTGCGGCTGCTCATGTCCGGCCAGGTCAGCCAGTGGGATGCGCTCGCCTTCAACCGCTGGCGGGGCAGCAGCGACAGGCATGGCACCGCCTTCGCCGAGGCGCGCAGGGAATGGCAATTGATGAAACCGGCGATCGGGCAGGTGCTGGCTGCCGATGGCGCCACCGCCCGGCGCGCGGGCGAAAGCAGGGCGGGGCGCCGCGCTTTCCTCGGCGCGGCTGCCGGCGCAGCGGCCACGGTGGCGGCCGTGCTTCATCCACCGTTCGGCCTGTGGCCCGCCCTGGAGCAGTGGGGCGCGGATTTCGACACCGGGCCGGGCGAGCAGCGGCATGTGGCGGTGGCGGACCGCGTCGATATCGTGTTGAACACGCGGACCCGGGTACGCCGGGAGGTGGCCGATGGCCGGCCGGTCGGCATCGAAGTGCTCGACGGCGAAATGGCCATCGACATGGAGACCGCGTCCGGACCGTTCGTGGTGCGGGCCGCCGCGGGGACCAGCACGGGCAGCGCCGCCCGCTTCCAGGTCAGGCGCACGGGCGGCCGTGCATGCGTGACGTGCCTGGCCGGTACCGTGCGTGTCGAGCATCCGGCCGGTACGCGAGTATTGGCGGCCGGGCAGCAGATCTCGTACGACGAGCGATTGCTGGAGGACACCGTGGCGGTCAGGAGTGACGATGCCGCCGCCTGGCGCAAGGGCATGCTCGTCTTCAGGCAGGACCGGCTCGCCGATGTCATCGCCGAGATCAACCGCTACCGTGCCGGCCGCGTGGTGCTGCTGGCGGATGCGCTAAGCGACAGCGCGGTCAGCGGCCGTTTCTCGATCAAGGAACTGGATGCCGCATTGCTGCAGATCCAGCATTCGTTTGCCCTGACCGCGCGCGTGTTGCCCGGCGGTGTAGTCATCCTGAGCTGAACGACACCGAAATTTAATTCGGGGATTCCGCGGGCGATGCGCGTCTCTATGGGTAACAGACTTCGTTACCCGAGCGAGAGACACAGATGGACAAATGCGTACGTGCCGCCACTTCCCGCGCTGCCCGGACAGGTACCCACGAAGCGGGTCCGCGCCTGGCCCCCGTGGCGCGCGCGCTGGCGCTGGCGGCCGCAGGCCTGGCCACCGGCGCCCAGGCGCAGCAGGCCTTCAGCCCTGCCTGGTTCAGCGCCAAGGGCGCCACGCAGAATGCCGCCGCGGCGACCGGGCGCCTGCCCGACGGCCGGCCAGCCTCCTTGCTGACCGATCCCGCGCGCTATCAGGCCCGGGCCGACGAACAGGTCCAGCGCTCCATCCGCAATCTGAACCAGGCGGCCCAGTCCATCGCTGCCCACCAGGCGGCGCAGGCGGCGGCGCGGCTGGCGGCGGAGAAAGGGCAGTCGCTGGTACCGGACGGCCTGGCCGAAGGCGGCCTGCAGGTCGATACGAATTCCCTGACCGCGGGCTGGCTGCATGCCAAGGCGCCGGTACAGTCCAGCAGCGGCGGCAAGACCACCGTCACGATCGAGCAGACGGCCGAGAAAGCGATACTGAACTGGGAGTCCTTCAACGTCGGCCGCGACACGACGGTGAATTTCGACCAGCGCGCGGGCACCAACGCCGTCGATGGCAGCAACCATTGGATCGCGCTGAACCGGGTCAATGATCCGTCCGGCCGTCCGAGCCAGATCGCCGGCCGGATCCACGCCGACGGCGCGGTCTACATCGTCAACCGCAACGGCATCGTCTTTACCGGCAGCAGCCAGGTCGACACGCGCAGCCTGGTGGCATCGAGCCTGAGACTGACCGATGCCCAGTTCAACAAGGGCATCAATTCGCCCTCGTACTATCCGGGGCAGGCCGGCACCGACTACGCCATCCCGACCTTCGGCGACTACGGCGAAACCTATCTGCCTCTGTTCGGCAGCGAGGTGTATACGCCCGGCGCCGCGCCCGGCGCGGTGGAGGTACAGGCGGGGGCCCGTCTCGAGGTGGATGCCGGCGGCAAGCTGATGCTGTTCGCGCCCAAGGTGCGCAACGCCGGCAGTCTGTCCGCGCCCGACGGCCAGATCATCATGGCAGCCGGCGAGAACGTCTTCCTGAAGACGGCGGAAAACCAGACCAGCCTGAGCGGGCCGCCCGAGGTACGAGGGCTGGACGTGGCGGTTGCCGCACCCGCGCCCAAGCATTTCAGCTACTACCAGATTCGCGAAGGGGTGTACGGCCTGGGCAGCGGCGCGGAGGCCGCGGGCCAGGTCATCGCCATCATGGACGCCCGCGCCGCCGAGATCGGTTACGAGGCCGTGAACACAGGGATCGCCGAGTCGGCGCGCGGCAACATCACGATGCAGTCGATGAATGTCGAACAGCGTGGGGTCTTGTCGGCCACGACCGCGCTGAACAATCGCAATGGCTCCATCCTGTTGCGCGCCTGGGGGCAGGGTACGCACGCCTTCGCCGACAGCGTCAGGCAATTGCGCAACTGGTCGTCGGGCACGCTGACGCTTGCCCCGAGCAGCGTGACGCTGGTCATGCCGGATGCCGCCGACACCGACGAGATCGAGGCGTCGGCGCTGGCGACCCGGTATGCGCCCGGCAGCGTTCGCCTGTACGGCAAGCTGGTCGATGTGCAGTCGCAGGCCTCGGTGCGCGTGCCGGCCGGCATCATCGACCTGCAATCGGCCGCCAGCGCCTTCACGATCCAGGAATCGGACCTGCCCGGCACCGCGCCCGACGGCAGCCGCATCTACCTGGACGAAAACGCGTTCCTCAGCGTGGCGGGCCTGCAGGAGGTCGAGGTGGCGATGTCGCGCAATTTCATCGAGGCCGAGCTGCGCATCAACGAACTGCGCGATTCACCGCTGCTGCGCGACTCGTGGCTGCGCGGCAAGAAGGTCGTCATCGATCGCCGCGCGGCCGGCGTGTATGGCGATGGCCCGATGGCGGGCGTGCAGTGGGTGCCGGACGGCCAGGGCGGCTATGTGCCCGGCGCCTGGGTCGGCACGCCGCTGGGCGACGTGACGGGCTGGGTGGGCGTGGGCAAGACCGACCTGGCCGAGATTTCCACCGGCGGCGGCAGCATTTCGCTGGCGACCGAGGGCGGCGACGTGATCATGCGCTCGGGGTCGCTGCTGGACATCTCGGGCGGGTCGGTGCGCTACACCGGAGGCATGAACAACGCGACCAAGCTGCTCGGCATCGATGGCCGGATCTATCCCATCGGCCAGGCCACGCCCGACATGATCTATGTCGGCATTGCCGGCCGCTACGAATTGCAGCATGACCGCTGGGGCGTCTCGCAGACCTGGAAGAGCGCGGTGATGGGCGCCGACCACTACGAATCGGGTTACCTCGAGGGGCGCGCCGCGGGCGCCATCCAGGTCAATGCCGGCGCGGCCATCGTGATGGAGGGCGACATCTGGGCGGGCGTGCAGCGGGGCGAGCGCGATCCGCAGCGGCCGGCCCAGCCCGGCGGCATGCTCACCGTGGGGGGCGCCGCGTTCACCGACACGACCTGGTCTCCCGGACACATCATCATCACGCCCACGCCGTTGCGACTGGGCGCGGACTTCCGCGCCGACACGGCGATTCCGGACGACTGGTATGTCGTCCAGCGTCCGCCTTCCGAAGCGTCCGACCGCACGTCGTTCGAAAAGCACACCTACATCGCCGACGACATGCTGAACCGCTCGGGCCTCGGTACCATCAATCTGTACGCCACCGACGATTCGACCATCGTCAGGGACGCAGTCCTGGACCTTTTCCCCGGTACGCAGTTCAATTTCGTCGCGGTGGAGAACGCCGGCATCGATATCGCCGTGCATGGGCGTATTCACATCCCGGGCGGTGCCATCCGGCTGGAGCCCCAGGGCGGCGATGTCTTCCTGGGTTCGACCAGCCGCCTGGATGTCGGCGGATCCTGGATCAACGGTTGGCGTGATGGGCAGGCCGGGTATCCCTGGGCCATCGATGCCGGACGGATCTCCATCCTGCAGACCAACCCCGGCGAAGGCCGCCTGATCGCCGAGGCCGGCGCTGCGCTCGACGTCACGGGCGGCGCCAGGGTCTACCGCAATGCCAGCGGCAGGCCGGCATTGCAGTTCGGCGATGGCGGCAGCATTCTGCTGGGCGGCATCGATACCGCCAGCGGCCTGGCGGGCCTGGACCTGAATGGGCTGGCTCCCGGCGCGAGCGCGAGCCTGAGGCTCGACATTGCGGCCGACGTGCAACTGGGGGGCGCGTACAACGACGGCGGGATCGTGCTGCCGCCGTCGGTGTACGCGGACCGCGGCTTCGGCGAGCTGATCCTCGATGTCGGTGGACATCGCGTATTCGTGCCGGAAGGCGTGGCGATCGCCCAGGAGATCTACAACATCGATCTGAGCGGCATCGCCGCGGCACAGGTGCCCACCGGGACGGACACCGCGCAGGCGGGCCGGACAGGCAGGCTGCGCCTGGAGCAAAGGATGGGGCGGCAGGTTTCCCGCCTGGCCATCGAGGCGGGCGAGATCTCGGTCGGGGCGGGGGCCGTGCTGCGTACCGATGCAGGCGGCCGGATGACGTTCCTGGTCCGTGGCGGCAGTGGCCTGGTCGATTTGCGGGGGACGCTGGAGGCGCCCGCGGGGGCGATCGATATCGACGCTCTTCGCATCGTGCTGGACGAGGGATCGCAATTGCTGGCCCGCGGTATCGATGCGACATACGAAAACGCCCAGGGCGTGCGGACCGGTAGCGTCCTGGCGGGCGGCAGCGTGGGATTGGCCGCCGAGAGCCTGCATTTGCGCGCGGGCTCGCTGATCGATGTATCCGGGACATCCGGCCGCGTCGATGGGGTGCCCGGGGCAGGGGGCACCGCGTTCGGCGCCCGTCCTGCCGTGACGCTGGCCAGCGATGGCGGGGCGATCTCGATCCGCGGCAGCGGCGTGGTGGAAGGCCGGCTTCGCGGCCACGCCGGCGGTACGGGCGCGGCAGGCGCGCGCCTGGACGTTGCCTTCGCTCCGCCGTTCGCGGATCCGAATGGTTCGCCCGCGGAGCAGGTGCAACAGGCCTTGATGTCCATGGATCCCGATTGCTATGGGATCGCGGGCGACGGTGTGTGTGGGACGGGAGACTGGAAGGAAGCGCTGGGCGTGGACTGGCAGCCCTTCTTCAGGGACTTCTGGGGTATCCAGGTCGAGACGCCGGTCATCCTGCCGGCCGAACTGATCGCCATGGCGAGCGGCAGCAACCACTTCATCGTATCGGACAGCGCGCCGGGCAGCACCGAGCCCAAGTTGCCGCGCGACCCGGCCGAGTTCGGCCTGACGCCTGAGGTGCTGGACCTGTTCCGGGACTACATGATCTATACCGACGCGCTGCGCGAGGTTTTCCAGAAACCGGTGCAGGACTACGCCATGGTGTTCCGGCCCGGTGCCATGGCCGACGGCGGGTTCGCCGACCTGGCCCTGGGCGCCGGCACCAGCGCCGCCACGCCGATCCGGCTCGACGGCGTGTCGCTGTCGCTGGGGCGGTCGATCAGTGTCGACGGCCAGGTCGTGCAGCATGGCCTGGCCGCATCCCGTCTCGCCGCGCCGGTCATCACGCTGGCCGGCGCCCGGGCCGAGGGTGCGCCGCTGCGTGCCGCGGACGCCCCGCTGGCCGGACAACTGGTCCTGGAAGCCGGGTTGCTGGAGGTGCAAGGCAATCTTGCGGAAACGGGTTGGGGCGGCCGTATCGGCGGTTTCCAGCAGACGCAGGTGCGCGCGGATCATTTCCGGCTGGGGCGCCAGGCCGGGGAGTCGGTCACCTTCGACGTCGATGGCGAGCTGGTGATCCAGGCTGGACAGGTGTATCCCGGCATGGCGGCCAAGGCCGGCATCCGCGCGGGCGACCTCCTGCGCATCGAACGGCTGGGCCAGGTGGCGCCGCCGCTGTCCGCGGGCGGATCCCTGACCCTGCAGGCGCCCGTGATCGAGCAGTTCGGAGTATTGCGCGCGCCGCACGGCCAGATCGTGCTGGAGGCGTCCGAGCGCCTGGTCCTGGGAGCAGGCAGTTCGACGTCGGTATCGGGCGAGGGCGTCATCGTGCCGTACGGCGTGCTGCGCAACAACGAGCACTGGCGGGATCCGGCGCAGGTCGTCATCGACGAGAGCGACCCCACCCTGGGCTTGTTGACGGCCCCGCCCGAGAAGCGCATCGAACTCAAGGCGCCCGACGTCGCGATGGCGGACGGCGCGGTGGTGGACATCGCCGGCGGCGGCGATCTGTACGCCTGGGAGTTCGTGCCCGGCCCGGGCGGTTCCCACGACATCCTGACCCAGCCCGGCATGTACGCCATCTTGCCGGACTATCAGGGACCTGCGCTGGGGGCGGGCGCCGCGGCCGGCGACCGGGTGTGGCTGGCCGGCGGCGATGGCCTGGCGGCGGGCTGGTACACGCTGCTGCCGGCGCGCTATGCGTTGTTGCCCGGCGCCTTCGCGGTGCAGGCGACGAGCCATTCGTGGACAGGGGTCGCGGCAGAGTCCGTCGCTGCGGCGGACGGCAGCCTCGTCATGCCGGGACGGCGCGGTAGCGCCTACGGCGGCGCGCAGGATGCACAAGCTTCGGCGTGGCGTGTGCTGTCCGGACAGATCATCCGGCGCTACACCGAATACAACGAGGCGATGGCGAACGACTTCTTCTCGTCCGACGCCTTCAAGCTGACGCGGTACCGCCTGACGGGGCAGGACATCGTGACGCCGCGCCTGCCGCGCGACGGCGGCGCCGCCGTGTTCAGCGCCGGGCAGGCGTTGACGCTGGACGGCGAGCTGCGGTCGCGCGCGGCCGCCGGCGGCCGCGGCGGCCTGGTCGACATCACGGGCGACAAGATCGCCATCGTCGGCGCCGGCCTCGATGCGTCGGACCTGATCGGGCAGGGCTTCCTGATGATCGATGCCCAGGACCTGAGCGGATTCGAGGCCGGCAGCGTGCTGATAGGTGGCACGCGGCGGGGCGATCCGCTGGGCCTGGCAGTGGACGTGACGGCGAGCGATATCGTCGTGCGCAACGATGCCGATTCGGCGCTCGCGGCGCCGGAGATCATCCTCGCGGCGAGCGAACTTCTGCGCGTCGATGCGGGCAGCGTGATCGAGGCGAGCGGCGAGCCCGCGCCGGCCAGCGATCTGATCGTCGCGCCGCAGCAGGCCGCCCGGTACAACGACAACGGTACGCCGGACAATCCCGCCGACGATACCTTGATTGACCCCGAGCGCGACTGGGGCACCTTGATCCGCCTGGCCAGCGGCGACGCGGCGAAAGTCGTGCGGCGCGGCGTCGATACCGGCACGGGCGGCCAGGTCAGCATAGGCGATCAGGCGCGGCTGCAGGCGTCGGGCGCGCTGCTGATCGACGCGACCCGCACGACCGACATGGCTGGATCCGCCGTGCTCGGCGCCAGGAATCTTTCCGTCTCCTCCGGCCGCATTGGTTTCGGCGGCACGGGCGAGGGGCTGATGCTCGAGGCCGAGGCATTGGCGCAGTTGTCGCGCACCGAGGAACTCACGCTGCGCAGCTATTCGAGTTTCGATTTCCACCAGTCGGTGAATCTCGAGGCGGCCGGCTTGCGTGCCGTCGTGCTCGATGGCGGGGCCTTGGCGGGCTACGGTGATGTCGATGTCGTCGTGCGCGGTAGCCGCATCACTCTGGCCAACAGCGGCGGGATGACGGATCCGGCGGGCGCGGACCCGGGCGCGGCCAGCCTGACGCTGGCCGCCGACACCATCGTCCTCGGCGCCGGCGAGAAGCGTGCCTCGGGCTTCGACCGAGTGTCGCTGGTCGCCGCCGACCGCATCGTGGGGCAGGGCCAGGGCGTGTTCGATGCGGGGGCCGCCGACCTGGCGCTCGATGCGCCGGTGCTGACCGGCAGCGGGGCGGCCAATCTGGTGGTGCGCACCCGTGGCCGGCTCGATGTCTTGCCGGCCGTGGTCGCGGCGCCCGAGGCCGAGGCGTCGCAGGACAGCCTCGGATCGCGCCTGGCCTTGTCGGGTGGCAGCGTACGCGTCGGCGGACGGATCGAAGCGCTGGGCGGCACGGTGTCCATCACCGCGACAGCGGGCGATGTGACGCTGGCGGACGGTGGCGTCGTCGACGTGGGCGGCTTTGCCAAGCAATTCTTCGATCTTTCGGAATACGCCGATGCGGGCCGCGTCGAGCTCGCGGCGGTCGATGGCAGCGTGCGGGTCGAGGCCGGCAGCACGCTGAATCTGTCGGCCCAGGCCGGCGGCGGCAGCGCCGGCACGCTGGCCTTGACGGCGGGCAACGGCGGCGGCGTGCTGCTCGCCGGCAATGTCGGCGCCCATGCGGGCGAAGGCGGGCAGGCCGGATCCTTGTCCCTGGACATCGATGCATTGCCGGATTTCGGCGCCTTCAACGCTCGCCTGAACGAGGCCGGCTTCCTGCAGGCGCGCGATTTCCGCATCCGCAACGGCGATGTGACGCTCGATGGGCACACCAGGGTGGAGCAGTTCACGCTGTCCGCCGATCGCGGCAGGATCGATGTGGTCGGCACGGTCGATGCCCGCGCGGGCTATGGCGGAGTCATCCGCATCATCGGCGGCGGCGGAGTCGCGCTGCGGGATGGCGCCGAGTTGCTGGCGGGGGCGACCGAAGCGATAGGCAGCGGCCGCGTGACCCTCGTCGCGGCGGACGGCACGGCTGATCTGGCCGGCGGCCTCATCGACGTGGCCGGAGGCCAGGGCGGCAGGGTGCTGGTGCAGGCCCGGCGCCACGCCGACAATCTCGACCTGGCGGTGGACCGGCTTGCCACGCGCGTGATCGGGGCAGGATCGGCCGCGATCGAAGGTACGCGCAGCTACGAGAGCGCGTCCGTCGACGCCGTCAGGCAGCTCGTGATAGACGAGGCGCTGGCGTTTGCGTCGCGCCGCGATGCGATAGCGGCACGCCTGGGCGGAGCGGCCGGCTGGACCGTTGCCGCGGGCGTGGAGATCGTCGCCGACGGCGATCTCGCGCTTGATACCGACTGGAACCTGTACGAGGATTTCGCGGCCGCGCGGGGCGGCAGCCTGACCTTGCGCGCCGGCGGCAATCTCGTCATCGGCGGCCACCTGAGCGACGGCTTCGATCGCGCCGGCCGGGAGGGTGCGCTCCAGGACACGGACGCCTGGAACCTGAACCTGGTGGCCGGCGCCGATCTGTCGGCGGCAGACGCGCTGGCGCTGCGTCCGCAGGCGCTTATCGCGTCGGACAGCGGATCGGTCATCGTCGGCACCGCCGACACCGATCCGGGCGACGGCGACAATGGCGCCGGCAAGCTGGTGCGCACCGGTACCGGCGACCTGACGGTACGCGCCGGGCGCGATGTCCGCCTGGCACACCGGCAATCCGTCATCTACACCGCCGGCCGCCGCGATACGACCGCCTGGGACGACTTCACGACGGCGCGCGCCGACGCGGTCTACGGGATAGAGGGGGGGAACCTGGATATCGTCGCGCGGGGCAGCGTGTCGGCCGAGCCGTCGGGCCAGCGGTTCGTCCAGTGGCTGAACCGCCAGGGCGCGGTCAACGCCGGGCACTACTTCGGCGACTACCTGGGTGGCGAATACGGAGACTTGCCCGACGGCGGCTACGGGCCGATCCGCCGGCCGGCCGAACAGTCGAGCTGGTGGATTGACTACGGCATGTTCGAGCAGGGCGTGGGGGCCCTGGGCGGCGGCAATGTCTCGGTCGATGCCGGTGGCGACCTCGCCAATCTGGTCGTGGCGCTGCCGACCAACATGCGCATGCGCGGCGGCCGGACGGCCACCGAGGAAAAGGTCATGGAGATGCGCAACGGCGGCTCCTTCGCCGTCGAAGCCGGCGGCGCCATCCTGGGCGGCCAGTACTACGTGGCTCGCGGCGAAGGCCGCATCCGGGCCGGAGAAACCGGCACGGGCAATACCGTCACGGTGACCATCGGTGACTGGGGCGGCGACCGCAGCTACGAGTTTGCGCTGGCGCCCGTGCTGGCGGTCGGGGACGCCACGCTGAGCGTGCGCACCCAAGGCGACATGGCCGTGCAGTCCGTGATCGACCCCTTGATGGTGCGGTACGGCAGCGACGGCAGCGGCGACTTGCCGCCCATCGTGCGCGGCGCCTACATGAGCGGCTATACGGACCGGACCGCGCTGCAACTGGTATCGGTCGGCGGCAATATCGCGCTGGTCAACCAGGCGGACTTCGCTTTTCGCGACGTCCGCCTGGAGAGCTACACCACGGACCAGGACAATCTGATCGGCCACGGCGGCAATCTCTACCCCGCACACCTGAAAGCGATTGCGATGAATGGCGGCATTGCGATCCAGGGGCCGTTGTACGTGTTGCCTTCCAGCGATGCCAACGACGTCACCGTCGCCGCCCGGACCGACCTGAGTTTCGGCCGGCCGGACGCCGCCCGCTATGCCCGGGACAGCCAGCGGCTGCAATTGGCCGAGCCCGGCCTGTACATGCCCTATGCCACGGCGGCGATGATACCGTCGCCCGCCATGCCGGTGGGATTCGAGGAGCACCTGATCAGCAGCATGCCCATCCTGCTGCGCAACGAGATCGGTACGGCCTCCATGCCGCTCGGTTCGGCCTATTTCACGAGCCAGGCCAATCCCGAGGTCCTGCCGCTGATGAGCGATCATGCGCCGAGCCGTCTCTATGCGGGAGGCTCCATCGACGGCCTGAGACTCATCGCCAACGAGCAGACCTGGGTGCGCGCGGGCCGCGACATCCGGGGCCTGGATGTGTTGGCCCGCAACCTGCGGCCTTCGGACGTGACGCTGCTGGAAGCCGGCAACGATATCCTGGAGGTGGGGACACCGCTGTCCGATTATTACAACCACATCGATATCCAGGGCCCGGGATCGCTGCTGCTGTCGGCCGGCCGCGACATCTATGCCGATCGGCTGCGCATCTTGAGCCTGGGCAATGTCGGCCGCTACGACGACAGCAACCGTCCGTTGCCGAGTTCCGTCATCAACGGATTGCCGGCGCAGGGCGCCGGCATCACGGCAATGGCGGGCATCAACGGCGAGGTCGCGTACGGAGCCTTCGCCGATGTCTATCTGAACCCGGCCAACGTGGCGGGCATGCCGGCCTACCTGACGCAGGCGGGCGACGACGGCGCCTTGCTGCCCATTTATCTGACCGACGGCACGGAGATGCGCGACGACGGTACGAGCAAGACCATACGCCGGGGCTTGGTGTCGTACGTGAAGGCCGTGACCGGCGAGGAGTTGGCTCCGCTGGCGGCCTGGGAACGTTTCCAGACGCTTGCGCAACAGGTGCAGCAGCAGTTCCTGCGGCAGGTCCTGCTGCTGGAGCTGCGCGACGCCGGCCGCGACCAGAACTTTCCCGGCGAGAACGGCCTGCCGCGCAATGGCGGCTACAACCGCGGCTATGCCGCCATCGAGCGGATGTTCCCGGGGACGGGATGGAGCGGAAACATCGCGGCCAACAACCTGATGCTGCGCACCATGGCCGGCGGCGACATCAACGTGCTGACGCCGGGCGGCGGCTTGCAACTGGCGGCGTTGGGCGCCACCGTGCCTGCCGGCTACGGCCTGGTGACACTGGCTTCGGGCCACATCAACGTGTTTGCGCATGACGACGTCGTCGTCAATCGCTCGCGGCTGCTGTCGTTCGTGCCGGCGATCACGCGCGAGGGCAGCGACCAGATCGTCTGGTCCACCGTGGGGGACGTCGACGCCGGTCGGGGGGCGAAGACGGTGCGTATCCCTTCGTCGGCCGACATCGTGACCGACACCGACGGCAACACGGAGATGCGCGAACGTTCGGACATGAGCGGCAGCGGCATCGGCACCGTGGGCGACGGCGACGTCGATCTGGTGGCTCCCGTCGGCACCGTCAACGCCGGCGACGCCGGCATCCGGGTGGCGGGCAACCTGAATATCGCCGCGCTGCATGTACTGAACTCGGAGAACATCCAGGTCAAGGGCAAGGTCACCGGTTTGCCGGTGGTGGCGGCGGTCAATATCGGCGCGTTGACGGCGGCCAGCGCCGCGGCGTCGCAGGCCGCGGCGGCGGCGCAGGATGTGCTGCAGCAGGAGCGCAAGGCCGCGCGCAACAGCCTGCCGTCGGTGTTCACCGTGAGGGTGCTGGGATTCGGCAGCGAGCCGGCGCCCGCCGGAGGCAGGCAGGAAGGCGCCATGACCGACGTGCCGCCGGCCGGCGGCCACGGCGGCGATCCGGCAAGCTACGTCCAGGTGGTCGGAGCGGGCCGCCAGTTCGATGCGAAGCAGCTCGCCCGCCTGACGCTGGCCGAGCGCAACCTGCTGGCGAAGGAGAAGTAGCCGTGCCGGCCAATCTCCAGGATGGCGCCGGGGCCATGGCCCCGGCGCCATCCGCCGCCTTGCTCGGCGGCCGGCTGCAGGAAGTTCTCACCGGTAACTATGTCGGGTTCCACAAGCGTCTCACCAGGCACCTGGGTTGCTCCGACCTGGCCAGCGAAAGTCTGCACGAGGCGTGGCTGCGGCTGGGCGGTGCCACGCTGGTCCGCGCGCCGGGCAATCCGGAGGGCTATGTGTTTCGCGTCGCCTGCAACGCGGCCATGGATTTGCTGCGCGCCGACCAGGCGCTCGGTTCGGTCGATGACAACGCGGCGCTCGAGGGCGTCGTGGACGAGGCACCCGGACCCGAGCGCATCGCCGCCGCGCGCGCCTCGGTGCGGGCGCTGGACCGGGTCTATCGTGGCCTGCCGGGACGGCACCAGGCGATCCTGTTCGCCTTGCGGGTCGACGAGGCGCCACGGCGGGAAGTCGCCGCGCGTCACGGACTGTCCGTGCGCAATGTCGATACCGCCCTGCGCCAGGCGCTTCGCCGGTGCGCAACGGAACTGGAGTCCATGAAAACGCAGAATTGTTTACATCGTTAATTATTTCGGGCATTGTTGGCGGGCTGCGCGGATCTCCTGGCCCGGCACGGGATGGGGCCACGCAGGAACGATAAGAAAAGCCGTCATCGAGGAGACCCACCCATGAAGATTCTTCACGTTCCCTTGTCCGCGTTCGTTCTGGCCGCCCTGGCGGCCTGCGGCGGCAGCGACGATCCCGCGCCCACTCCATCCGACCCCGGACCGGGGCCGTCCGCCGCCCAGGCATGCGGCGACCTGAACGGCAGGATGATCGCCAAGTCCGAGATCGGCAAGCCGACCTCGGGCGCCGTGGTGCAGTCGGCCACGCTGGTCAAGGCCGATGCCGACGGCAATGCCAACGGCGAATACTGCGCCGTGCGCGGCATCGTCATGCCGGTGGATCCGGCCGCGCCCAACCTGGAATTCCAGGTGAACCTTCCCACGGCCTGGAACAAGCGCGCGCTGCAACTGGGCGGCGGGGCGTTCAACGGTTCGCTGGTGACGGGCCTGGGCAAGTACCCGCTGCAACCGGCCGACTCCAAGGCGCCGCTGGCGCAGGGCTACGCGACCCTGGGCAGCGACGGCGGCCACAAGTCCAGCGCGGGCTTCGACGCCTCGTTCGCGCTGAACGCCGAGTCCCTGATGAACTTCGGCCAGTTGTCCATCAAGAAGACGCACGACGTGGCGATGGCGCTGATCAAGGCCCGCTACGGCGCCGCGCCCGAGCGCTTCTATTTCATCGGTGCCTCGCAAGGCGGGCACGAGGCGCTGGACGCCGCGGCGCGCTACCCGGCCGACTACGATGGCGTGGTGTCGAACTATCCGGCCTACAACGTGACCATGCTGCACCTGGGGTCCCTGAACGCGGGCCGCGCCATGTACGGCAATGGCGGTGCCAACTGGATGAACGCGGCCAAGGTCAAGCTGCTGACCGATGCCGTATATGCCGCGTGCGACCCGCTGGACGGCTTGAAGGACGGCGTCATCAGCAACGTGGCCGGCTGCGACGCGGCATTCGGCATCGCCGGCGTGCGCACCACGCTGCGCTGCGCGGGCGGCGGCGACACGGGCGACACCTGCCTGTCCGATGCGCAGATAGCGGGCGTGGAGACGATTGCTTCGCCCTACAAGCCGGGCGTGGAGATCGCCGGCATGACGCAGTTCGAACGCTGGCCGATACTGGAAGGCGCGCTGTTCAACGTGTCGTCCTATGGCACCGTTCCCCAGCCGGCCAACCCGCTGTCCGGCAAGGAAGCGCTGTTGTACTCGGTCGGCGCGGCCACGACCAAGTACATCATCACCCGGGACGTCAACTTCGATCCCATGACGCTCGATCCCAAGACCTACGAGACGCGCATCAAGGAGGTGGGCGGCATCATGGACGTGTCCGACATCGACCTGGCACCGTTCATCGCGAAAGGCGGCAAGCTGATCATGATCCACGGCACCGCCGACGATTTCATCACGCCGCACAACTCCATCGTCTATTGGAACAAGCTGGTGGCGGGCAAGGGCCAGTCCACGGTCGATGGGTTTGCGCGCTTCTACGTGGTGCCCGGCCTGGGACACGGCTTCGGGCCGTTCAACGCGACCTACGACGCGCTGGGTGCGCTGACGGGTTGGGTGGAGCAGGGCACCGCGCCGGGCGTGCTGACCGCCATCGACGCCAATCCGGGCGCGGCGCGGATGCGGCCGATGTGCCGGTTTCCGGGATGGCCCAAGTACAAGGGCGCAGGGCCGGCCGGCGATGCGGCCAGCTTCGCGTGCGTGACGGAGTAGGAAAGGCAGGGCCGGGATAAACCCATGGGGCGTCCCGGCCCACCCGCTTACTTCGACGCCGTCAGCGTGTTGTAGCTCGTGATCAGGTTGCGGTAGTCCGGGATGTGGTTGGAGAACAGGGCGGCCAGTCCTTCCACGTCGTTGCGCCAGTCGCGGTGCAGTTCGCAGGCGGCGCCGAACCAGGTCATCAGTTGCACGCCGGCGCGGGACATGCGGTCCCATGCGGCATCGCGGGTGAGCGGGTTGAAGGTGCCCGACGCGTCGGAGATGACGAAGACCTCGAAACCTTCCTCGATGGCCGACAGGGCGGGGAAGGCCACGCACACTTCGGTGACCACGCCGGCGATGATGAGCTGTTTCTTGCCGGTGGCCTTGACGGCCTTGACGAAGTCTTCGTTGTCCCAGGCGTTGATGTTGCCCGGACGCGCGATGTAGGGCGCGTCGGGAAACTGGGCTTTCAGTTCGGGAACCAACGGGCCGTTGGGGCCGTTCTCGAAGCTGGTGGTCAGGATGGTGGGCAGCTTGAAGTATTCGGCCATGTCGGCCAGCGCCAGGACGTTGTTCTTGAACTTGTCGGGATCGATGTCGCGGACCAGCGACAAGAGGCCGGTCTGGTGGTCCACCAGCAATACGGCGGCATCGTTTTTGTCGAGGCGGATGTAGGGCTTGCTCATGTCATGCTCCTGGTCGGATCTGAAGGGGCTGCGAAAACCCACGGGGAAGCGCGAGGCTGCCCCGTGAGAAGGGGGCCGGGAGCGACGCTCCCGGGACATCAGGCCGCCGCGCGCTCGAAGCGGCCGGCGTTGTAGTCCTCGATGGCCTGCTGGATCTCGGCTTGCGTGTTCATGACGAAGGGGCCATAACCCACGACCGGCTCGTCGATGGGCTCGCCCGACAGCCACAGCAGGACGGCGTCATTGTTGGCCTCCAGCGTGACACCGGTACCGTCCCGCTCGAAGTGCACGAGCTGCCCTTCGCGCGCCAGCGTTTCGCCGTTCACCAGCACCGTTCCGCGCAGCACGACCAGCGCCAGGGTATGGCCGGGCGTGCCGTCGAAGCTGGCGTAGCCGCCCTGCGCCAGGCGGATGTCCCACATGTCGATGGGCGTATGGGTCCGCGCCGGGCCCTTGCCGCCGCCGTATTCCCCGGCGATCACCCGCACGCGGCCGGCGCCGTCGGGCAGGTCGACCGACGGAATCTGCGCGTCGAGCAGGGTCTGGTAGCCCGGTTCGCTCATCTTGTCCTGCGCGGGCAGGTTGACCCACAGCTGCACCATTTCTATGGTGCCGCCGCGCTCGGTGAAGGCGCGCGAGTGGAACTCCTCGTGCAGGATCCCGCCGGCCGCCGTCATCCATTGCACGTCGCCCGGGCCGATCAGGCCGCCGGCGCCGGTGGAGTCGCGATGCTCGACCTCGCCCTGGTAGACGACGGTGACGGTCTCGAACCCCCGGTGCGGATGGCGGCCCACTCCGCGCGGGCGGGTGGCGGGCGGAAAGGGCGTCGGCGCGGCATGGTCCAGCAGCAGGAAGGGACTGAGGTGGCGGCCCAGGCCGTCGTAGCCGAACAGCGAGCGCACGGGAAACCCGTCGCCCACCCAATGGGGCCGGGGAGCGCTGTAGACGCCGAGTATCTTCTTCATGCCGATCTCCTGGTAGGGAACCGTGGTAACGGTCGATGGAGACATCATATGGACGGGACGAAACTCCCGGTAGATGGCAGAATTCGCATGGAGCGTTCTATTTAAGGAACGATGATCATGCAAGACCTCAACGATCTCTACTACTACGTGCAGGTGGTGGACCACGGCGGCTTCGCCCCGGCCGGCCGCGCCCTGGGCATACCCAAGTCCAAGCTCAGCCGCCGCATCGCGTTGCTGGAGGAACGCCTGGGGGTCCGGCTCATCCAGCGTTCGACGCGCCGCTTCGCGGTGACGGAGATCGGCCAGACCTATTATGGCCACTGCAAGGCCATGCTGGTGGAGGCCGAGGCCGCCGACGACGCCATCGCGGTCATGCATGCCGAGCCGCGCGGCATCGTGCGCCTGGCGTGCCCGGTGGCGCTGCTGGATGCGCGGGTGGCCGGGATGGTGGCCGGATTCATGGTCGCCCATCCCCGCGTGGAGGTCCACCTGGAGGAAACCAACCGGCGGGTGGACGTGGTGGGAGAAGGCGTGGACATCGCGCTGCGCGTGCGCCCACCGCCGCTGGAGGACAGCGGGCTGGTCATGCGCGTGCTGGCGAACCGCGGGCAATACCTCGTGGCCTGCCCGGAATTGCTCAGGAACGGCATCCCCCGCGTGCCCGCCGACCTGGCGGGCCTGCCCAGCCTGGCGCTGGGCGTGCCGCAACAGGAGTATGTCTGGAACCTGTTCGGCCCCGATGGTGCGCATGCCGCCGTGCGCCACCATCCCCGGTTGATCACGCGCGGCATGCCGGCGCTGCGCGCGGCCGCGGTGGCGGGGGCGGGCATGGTGCAGCTTCCGGCGATGATGGTGCGCGACGAGTTGGTCAGCGGCGAACTGGTCCACGTCATCCCGGGCTGGGCGCCTCCGCGCGAGATCATCCATGCGGTGTTCGCATCGCGGCGCGGGCTGCTGCCCGCCGTGCGGGCCCTGGTCGACCATCTGGTCGACCGGTTCGCGGAACTGGACGAAGACTAAGGCGCTTTCCGACCATGGACGACGATCGCAAGGGCGCGGACGCCAGGAATTTTCCCGACTACCGCCAGATCAGCATATTCACCGCGCTATACGAGGTTGCGAGCATCGCGCGTGTGGCCGCCCGCCTGGGAATGAACCCTTCCACCGTCAGCATGGCGCTGGCCCGGCTGCGCGAGATCTACCGGGACGATCTGTTCGTGCGCAGCGCCGTCGGCATGATCCCGACCATCAAGGCCGAGTCCATCTACCCGGGGCTCAAGCAGGCCCAGCAACTGCTGCAGGCCAGCGCGCTGGAGGGCGACGCCTTCGACCCCGCGGTGGCGACCCGCCACTTCCGGGTGGCGATGAGCGAGATCGGCGTCTATGTGCTGATGCCCGGCGTGCGCTCGCTGCTGGCGGGCGAGGCCCCCGGCGTCAGCCTGGAGCAGATCGAGATCACGGCCGAGACGCCCTGGCACCTGGAGTCCGGCACGCTGGACCTGGTGCTGGGCCATGTGCCCACCATGGGCAAGTCGGTCATCCGGCAGCGGCTGTACCGCGAGCACTATGTCTGCCTGGGGCGGGCCAGCCATCCCGTGCTGCGGGCCGGCATGCCGGTCGAGGATTTCCTGCGGCTGCCGCACCTGTCGGTGGCCAGCAGGGGCCGCAACCGGCAACGCTGGGAAGACCATGCGGCCGAGAAGCTGGGCGCACGGCCCAATATCCGCCTGGAGCAATCGAGCTTCGCCGGCATCGAGCACCTGCTGGCCGACAGCGATCTGGTGGCCGTCGTGCCGGCCCGGCTGAGCCGCGCACTGATGCGCTTCGCGCCGCTGATGGCGGTGGACCTGCCGTTCGAGTCGCCCAGCTACGTTGTCCACCAGCACTGGCATTCCCGGCACAGGAAGGATGCCGGAGCGACCTGGCTCAGGAAGGCGCTCGCCCGCATCGGGCAGGGCTGAGCGCCGGCCACGGGTTTATTCGACCGTGATGTGGTTGCGTTCGATCAGCGACTTCCACATCGCGCGCTCGGCCTTCAACTGCTGGCTGAACTTGGCTGGCGTGTCCGAGACCGGGAGGTAGCCCTGCTCGATCAGGCGCTGCTTGACCGACGGCTCCTGCATGGTCTTGACCACGGTCTGGCTCATCTTCTGGATGACGGCCTCGGGCGTGCCCGCGGGCGCCATCACGCTGAAGGACTGCGGCACGTCCGGCAGGCCCTTGTCGGTCCACACCGGTACCTTCGGGAACAGCGGCGACTTGCTGCTGATGGCGAGCGGGACGGCCTTGCCCGACTTGATGTGGGGAAGCACCGAGGCGACGTCCGATTGCAGGAAGTCCAGGCGTCCGCCCAGGAAGTCCTGCATGGTCGGCGCCATGCCCTTGTACGGCACGTGCGTGAACGCGGCGCCGGTCTTTTCTTCCATGACCTTCACGCCCAGGAAGGTGGGCGAGCCGTGGCCGGCCGATCCGAACGCCAGCTTGCCGGGCTCGCTCTTGCCGGCGGCCAGCAGGTCGTCCAGCGTCTTGAAGCGCGAGCCGGGCGGTACGACGTAGACCAGGGGCGCGTCCACGCCGCGGGCCACCGGCACGAGGTCCTTCTCGGCGTCGTAGGGCAGGTTCTTGTACAGATAGGGATTGACCGCGATCGCCGGCGTGGCCGAGACCAGGAAGGTGTAGCCGTCGGGCGCGGCGCGCGCCGCCGCCGCCGCGCCGATGTTGCCGCTGGCGCCGGGCTTGTTCTCGACCACGACGGTCTGCTTGAGCTCCTTGCCCACGCCTTCGGCCAGCAGCCGGGCGTAGATGTCGGTGCCGCCGCCGGGCGACGAGGGCACGACGAAGGTGATGGGCTTGGCGGGCCAGGTGTCGGCCGCGGTGGCGGCCAGCGTGAGCGAAAGCGCCAGGCCGCCGCCGATCAGGGCCAGCCCGCGAGCGAGGGGAGTGTGGGTCATGTGTATCCTCCGGATGTTCTCTTCTTGGGTCCGAGTATTTCACAGGCCGGCCGTCAAGTCGGTCAGCCAGATTGATGTCGAAGATCAATAAAATTGATGAACTCTTCGGGTGCACAATACGAAATCGATACAACGAGCGGAACACGGGGAGCATGCTCATGAACGAAATCGTGCTGGAGGCGCGCCGCAACCTGGCGCGGGCCAACCGCATTCTTTACCTGAAGGGCATCGTCGACGGGTTCGGGCACGTCAGTTGCCGCCACCCCGAGATCGCGGGCCACTACCTGATCTCGTGCAACCGGGCGCCCAACCTAGTCAAGGAAGCGGACATCGTCGAGCTGGACGAGGAATCGAATCCGGTGGGCGGCGATACCCGGCGCCTGTACCTGGAACGCTTCATCCACGGCGAGATCTACCGCACCCGTCCCGACGTCCAGGCCGTGGTCCACAGCCATTCGGCGGCCATGATCACCATCGCCGCCACCGACGTGTCGGTCAAGCCCATGTTTCACATGGCCGGGTTCCTGACGCGGACCGCGAAGTTCGACATCCGCGAGGCCACCGGCCGCGAGACCGACATGCTGATACGCGACCACGACCTGGGCCGCCACCTGGCCGACACCCTGGGGCCCGCCAGCGCGGTGCTGATGGTCGGCCATGGATCGACCATGGTGGGAACCAGCCTGGAGGAAGCCATCTACCGGGCGGTCTACGCCGAGGTCAACGCGGGCATGCAACTGGGGGCGATGCGGGTGTCGGACCGCGTGCGCTACCTGTCCGAGACCGAATCCGACCTCGCCACCGAGACCAACCGCGGCCAGCTCAAGCGGTGCTGGGACCTGTGGTGCGAGGAAGTGGATATCGACGCCTGACCCGTTTTCCCGGTACCGGAAGCCGCCCGTTCGCGGCGGCCTCCTTCAGATTTTCTCCTGCGTCCCGTCGCGGACCATTTCCCATCCCCCTTGACTTCTTCTTCCGGCACGCGCACCATTTATTCGTTAATCGAAAAAATATTCGTCTAGCGAAAAAAAGGAAGAGGGCATGACAGTGCGCAGCACGACGAGGCCGATCGACATGGTCGGGTCCGTCATCGATATCGCCGACGCGGGACAGGACATCCTGGGCGAGTCCATCGTCTGGGACCATCGCCACCAGAAGCTGTGGTGGGTGGACGGCATCGGGCAGTTCATCCACCGGCTGGACCCGGCCAGTGGCGACAAGCAGAGCTGGAAGATGCACGAGGAGGTCGGCAGCATCGGCCTGCGGGCCCAGGGAGGCCTGGTGGTGGGAATGCGTTCGGGCTTCTATTTCTTTTCGCCCGAGACCGGGACCTTGTCCGAGATCGCGCGGCCCGACGCCGAGCGTCCGGGCAACCGGTTCAACGACGGCAAGGTCGACCGGCATGGCCGCTTCTGGTCCGGCACGGTCGAGGCTGCCGCCTATACGCCGCGCGGGCGGCTGTTCAGGCTGGACCCCGACCTGCGCACGACGCTGGTCATGGAGGGCATCACCGCCATCAACGGCATGTCGTTCAGCCCCGACAACCGCCTGATGTACATGACCGATTCATTCAGCTGCCGGATCGATGTCTTCGACTACGACTCGGTGGACGGGGCCATCCACAACCGCCGCCATTTCGCCGACGTCCCGCTGGGCAGGGGCATCTGCGACGGCTCCACGGTGGATGCCGACGGCTGCTTCTGGAGCGCCAACATGGACGGCTGGTGCGTGACGCGCTACGACCCGCGCGGCCGCATCGACACCGTCATCAACCTGCCGGTGCGCCGCGTGTCGAGTCTGTGCTTCGGCGGGCCCGACCTCGACATTCTCTACATCACCACCGCCAGGCGCCGCATGCAGGAAAAGGAACTGGCACAGCAGCCGCTGGCGGGCAACGTGCTGGCGGTCAGGCCCGGCGTGCAGGGATTGCCGGAGCCCGAATTCCTGGGATAAAGACTCCAAGGAGGAGACATCGTGAAGACTTCCATCGTTCGCCGCCTGGCCTGTGCCGCGCTGCTGGCCGGCGTAGCCGGCGCGCATGCCGAGCCGGCCGGCTACCCCGACCGGCCGGTGCGCATCGTCGTGCCCTATACGCCGGGCGGCGCCACGGATACCGTCGCGCGCAGCATCGCCTCGCAGCTGAGCACCCGATGGGGCCAGCCCGTGATCGTCGAGAACCGCGGCGGCGCCTCGGGCATGATAGGCGCGGCCGCGGTCGCCAAGGCGCAGCCCGACGGCTACACCCTGGTGCTGGCGGACAGCGCGCCGTTCGTCATCCTGCCCTCGCTGCATGCGGACATGGCGTACGACCCGTTGAAGGACTTCGCGTCCATCACCGTGGTCGCGCGGCAGGTTCCCATCCTGGTGGTTTCGAGCAAGCTGCCCGTGCACAGCGTGAAGGAACTGGTCGCCTACCTGAAGGCGCATCCGAACACACCGTATGGATCGCTCGGCCCCGGGTCCTATCCGCACGTCGCGATGGAAGCGTTCCAGCAGCTCAGCGGCACGCGCATGCTGCACGTTCCCTACAAGGGAACCGCGCAGGTCACCACCGACATGATAGGCGGGCAGGTCAGTCTCTACATCGGCACGCTGGGCGCATTCCAGCAGCAGGAGAAGGCCGGGACGGTTCGCATCCTGGCGGTGGCCACGCAGCAGCGCGTATCCCTGCGTCCGGACCTGCCCACCGTTGCCGAGGCGGGGGTGCCGGGATTTGCCGTCAACGTCTGGTTCGGCCTGGCGGGCCGCGCCGGGACGCCGGCCGGCATCCTGGACAAGATCCACGCCGACGTACAGGCCGTGCTGCGAGACCGGCATTTCGTCGAGGAAGTGCTCCTACCCCAGGCGTTGACGCCCGGGGGCGACAGCCGCGCCGATTTCGGCGACCTCATGCGCAGCGATACCGAACGCTGGCGGCAGTCCATCCAGTCCGCCGGCATCAAGCTGTGATGCCTTTTCACCAGCAGGAATGAACCGTGAGCCAATTCGACGACTACGCAAACAAATTCGAGACTATCAGGATGATCCGCGAGGACGGGGTGCTGGAGATGCATTTCCACCACCAGGGCGGTCCGCTCCAATGGAACCTGCAATCGCACCGGGAGTTCGAGCAAGCCTTCCTGGACGTGGGACGCGACCGCGAGAACGAGGTGGTCATCATGACGGGAACGGGCGATGCCTTCAGCGGTCCCCCCGTGGCACCGGGGGGCCACGTCAATCGCAATTCGATGACGCCGACCATCTACGATCCGATCTACTGGGAAGGCCGGCACCTGCTCATCAACCTGCTCGACATCGACGTGCCCGTGATCAGCATCATCAACGGACCGGCGGTGCGCCATGCCGAGATTCCGCTGCTGGGCGACATCGTGCTGGCCGCCGAGACCGCAACGATCCAGGATACGGCGCACTTCCGCGGTGGCATGGTGCCGGGCGACGGCATGCACCTGGTCATGCCGCTGCTGATGGGACGGGCGCGGGGCCACTATTTCCTGTTGACCGGACAGGAGATCGGCGCGCGGCAGGCGCTGGACATGGGCCTGGTGAACGAGGTACTGCCGGCAGCCGGCCTGATGCCACGGGCCCGGGAGCTTGCCGCCGAACTGATGAAGCAGCCCCGGCTGGTGCGGCGCTATACCCGCGTGTGCCTGAACCAGGAGCTCAAGGCGCGCCTGCATGACGTGCTGGGGTACGGCCTTGCGCTCGAAGGCTTGGCCAGGATGAAGGAACCCGCTGCGTGACCGCGGTGTTCATGGGAGCGGGCCGTGGCGGCGCCGCCGGGTAAAATCCGCGCGGTGCAGTGTCCCGGATCAATGCAATCCCCATGAACGAAAGCAAGACCATCAAGGACTCGGGCGATTTCGTCGCCGCGCTGGCCCGCGGGCTGGAAGTGATCCAGGCATTCACGGCGGAGCGCCCGGAAATGAACCTGAGCGAAGTCGCGGCCGTGACCGGCATGGCGCCAGCCACGGCGCGCCGCTGTCTGCTCACCTTGAAGGAACTGGGGTTCGTCGGCATGAACGGCCGCCGCTTCCTGTTGCGCCCCAAGGTGTTGGCGCTGGGGTCCGCGTTCCTGATGTCCATGAACCTGAGGCAGGTGGCGCAGCCTTTCCTGCAGGACCTCGTCGAGGAGTTCCACGATTCGGCGTCGCTGGCCGTCCTGGACGGGAACGACGTGGTCTACGTTGCCCACGCGCCCAGCAAGGAAACCAAGGGCTTTCGCGCCGGCGTGGGCTATCGCTCGCCGGCCTATGCGACTTCGCTGGGCCACGTGCTGCTGGCCAGCCTGAGCGAGCCGCTGCTGCGCGAATACCTGCGGGGCGGACCGTTTCCCACCTATACGTCCAAGACCTACAGCGATCCCGCGGACATCGCGCGGGCGCTCGAGGCCACGCGCGAGAGGGGCTATGCACGGATCCAGGACCAGTTCGAGTACGGCGTGCTGGCCGTGGCGGTGCCGGTCAGGGACGCCAATGGCCGCACGGTGGCGGCCGTCAACTGCTCCAGCAATATCGCCCGGGTGGACATGGACGAATTGGTGAAGACCCGCCTGCCGAGGCTGCGCGAGACAGCGCGCCAGATCAGCCTCGCGCTGGAACGCAGCCCGTCGCTGATCCACTCCGTCATGAGCGATCCGAGGTTTTGAACGGGTAGCCGGGCGCCTTCACGCGGCGCTACGCCGGCACCGCCGTCGGTGGTATCGTGCGATCCGGACGGCACATGGGCCGCCGCACAATAAAAGGCAAGGGGACATCGCCATGAAACGGATCGTGGGGGGACTGGCCGCGCTGGTATTGGCGCTGGCCGGGGGGATGGGCATGGCGGCGGAATCGCCCGGCGTGCAGGTCGAGAAGCTGATGGAGAGCGGCGCGTCGTGGGACGGCCGTCCCTACGTGGCCTATCCGTCGGGCGCGCCGATGCTGACCGTGCTCAGGATCACGATTCCCGCCCACAGCGCGCTGCCCTGGCATACCCATCCCATCCCGAACGCGGCCTATGTCCTGTCGGGAGAACTCACGGTCGAGAAAAAGGAAACCGGCGAGACCCGGCTGCTCAAGCAGGGCGATGTCCTGCCGGAAATGGTGGGCGAATACCACCGCGGCGTGACCGGTGACCAGGGCGTGGTGCTGATCGTTTTCTATGCCGGCAGCCGCGGCCTGCCGCTGTCGCAGCAGTAGGAAGCGTCAGCCCGCCTGCACAGGGTTGCTGAGCTTGCCTATCCCCGCCACGGTGACGCTGACGGGGCCGCCGATCTTGTTCAGGTCGGCGTTCTGGACCGCCCGGCCGGGTTTGCCGCCCGAGGCCAGCGCCGTGCCCATCGACACCACGTCGCCCGGCACCAGCGTCATGTAGCTGGAGACGAAGGCCAGGACCTCGGGCAGCTTGTGGAAGAGGTTCGCCGTGTTGTCGCTGGCGTACTGTTCTTCGCGGACGTGGCACGAGATGTCCAGCGCGTGCGGGTTGGGGATCTCGTCGCGGGTGACGATCCACGGGCCCAGCGGGGAGAACGTGTCCGAACCCTTGTAGCGGCCGCTGTACGAGACATGGCTTTCGACGTAGCGGATGCCTTCGCCTTCCAGCGCCGGGTGGATGGCGCGGTAGTGGAAGCTGTCTTCGTCGCGCATGGTGGGCGAGGTCAGGTCGTTGTGGATGGTGTAGCCGAACACATGGTCATAGGCGTCGGCCGCGTCGATGTCGCGCGCCAGCTTGCCGATCACGATCGCCAGTTCGGGCTCCGGGTGCACGCGGCCGTAGTGGGGCTTCAGGCGTATCGGTTCGCCGTGGCCGACCAGCGCCGACCAGGGTTTGGTGAAGACCGCCGGGTGCTTGGGGCCCTTGACGATGCGGTCGGTGTTGGCGCTGTTGTTCAGGGCCAGGCAGCACAGCTTCGAGGGACGCGGCACGGCGGGAAGGAAGCGGACCGTGTCCATGGGCAGGCGCGGCAGCCCGGCCTGGCCCAGCGCGGCATGCACCTGCCGCAGCTGTTCCCAGAAATCGGGGCCGGCTTCGATCAGCCGGTGCATGTCCAGGGGGCCCTGGAAGTCGGGGGCGAATTGGCGGCATGCGGTTTCGGCATCGACCAGTTCGGAGTCGGAGATCACGAATCCGACGCGCGCGGTGTCGGGCCGGTCGAAGGTGGCGTAGCTGGCGAGTTTCAAGCGAGGCTCCAGTCCTGACGAGAGTGGGAGCGGGGCGGCGCACGGGCCGCCTCGCGGCACGACAGCTTAAGTCCGCGCGGCGGCGGCCCGGTACCGTGCCGCCGCTTCTTTCCGTGGCGCGGAACGCGTCAGCCTTGGGCCAGCCGCGCGCCGACGGCGGCGCAGATTTCCTGGCGCGTCCGGTCGAGGTGGTTCACGCATTCGCGCAGGCGCTCCGGGGTCAGCAGCGAGCCGAAGGTGGTCAGCGACAGCACGCCCAGCACGCGCTCGCCGTGGGCCAGCGGCACCGCCAGCGTGGTGCTGGAGCCGCGGCCCTGGCCCTTGCGCAGGCCGTAGCCGCGTCGGCGCGTGACAGCCAGTTGATGCTGGATGTCCTGTTCCACCGGCGGCCACAGGCCCGGCTCGGGCAGCGAAGCCTGCATCCATTGCAGCAGGCGGTCGCGTTCGGCCTGGCTGCAATAGGCCAGGTAGGCCTGCCCCATGCCGGAATGCAAGAGGTCGTGGACGTGGCCGACCGTGGTGTGCTCGGACCCGATGGGGCTGTAGGGCATGGAGCTGTAGCGAACGACGATGTGGCCGCGGTCCAGGGTGCCCAGGGCCAGCGGCAGTCCGGTGGCGCGCGTGCTCTTGAGCACGATGGGCGCGCCGACTTCCACCACCAGTTCGGGTTCGGAGAAGCCTTCGCTCAGGCACAGGACCTTCTCGGTCAGCGTGTACGTGCCCTTGACCACGTCGGCGCGCACGTAGCCCTCGCTCTTGAGCGTGGCCAGCAGGCGGTGGATGGTGGACTTGGGCAGTCCGGTGGCCTGGTGCAGGGACTGGAGCGAACTCTGCGGCTGGTGATTCAGCGCCCGCAGGATGTTCAACGCCCGGACTACCGGCCCGATCGCGTTCGTTTCGGACATGCCTGCCGTTTCCTCCGTGTGCTGGCGCCCCGATCATAGCGCCGGGCCGGCCTTTGCTGGAATCGCCCCGTTCCGTGGCGCGGAATGCACGCGCGCGGAGTGGCTTCGGCGGCCGGGGGCGCTCCTATACTGCGCCCCGGCGACCCCCCCAGAGGGGCGCGACCATGAAGAATGAAGGAGACCCGATGGGGACTTGCACCTTATCCCGACGCGCCATGCTGGCGCTCGCCGCCGGCTCGATGCTGCGCCCGGTTGTCGCCGCCACCGGCGCGGCCCCCGGCTATCCGGGCCGTCCGGTGCGGCTGATCTCGTCGTTCGCGGCGGGCGGCACCACCGACATCCTCGCGCGCCTGGTGGGCAAGCAGCTCTTTCCGTCCGCGGGGCAGGCCGTCGTGGTCGAGAATCTTCCCGGGGCGGGTGGAACGATAGGGGCGGCGGCCGTCGCCCGCGCGCCCGCCGACGGCTACACGCTGGAGATGGGCGGCGTGTCTACGCATGCGATGGCCGGCGCGCTGTACAAGCAGTTGCCGTTCGACCCGGTGGCGTCCTTCGAGCCGGTGTGCATGCTGGTCTATGCGACCACCGCGATCGCCGTGCCCGCCTCGTCGCCGTTCCGCAGCCTGTCGGACCTGATCGCGCATGCGCGCGCGAATCCCGGCAGGATCACCTATGGCTCGGGCGGCATAGGCAGCATCAATCACCTGGCCCTGGCCTCGCTGGCAAGCACGGTCGGCATCGACCTGTTGCACGTACCGTACAAGGGCGGCGGCCCGGCCGTGACCTCGCTCCTGCAGGGCGAGACCCAGTTGTTCGCGGGCGGCAGCTCGCTGCTGTTGCCGCACGTGCGTGCCGGCAAGCTGCGGATACTGGCGGTGACCGAGGACAAGCGCGCCCGTGTGCTGCCCGATGTCCCCACGGTGGGCGAGACGGTGCGCGGGTTCCGCGTGGTCAACTGGTACGGCGTGCTCGGGCCCCGGGGCCTCGCGCCCGAGATCCGGGAGACGCTGTGGCGGGAACTCGACCGCGTCATGCGCCTGCCCGAGGTCGAACGCCAGCTCGACTCGATGGGCTTGGAGTATCCAGGCATGTCGTCGGCCGCGTTCAAGACCGCCCTGGCCGAGGACAAGGACCGCTGGGGGCGCACCATCCGGGAACTGGGCATCCTGCCCGAATAGGAGATCGATATGCGGACCATTCTGCTTGCCGTCCTGGGGACGGCCATGTTGTCCACGTCGCCCGCGCTGCGGGCGCAGGAGCCGGCCTATCCGGCGCGGCCGATCCGGCTCATCGTGGCGTTCGGGCCGGGCAGCGTGAACGACGCGATGGCCAGGGAACTGGCCAAGACCCTGTACGGCGAACTGGGCCAGCCGGTGATCGTCGAGAACAAACCTGGCGCGGGCGGCGTGGTCGGCACCGACTATGTCGCCAAGGCGGCGCCCGATGGCTATACCCTGGGCTTCGGGACCAGCTCGCAGTTGGTCATGAACGTCGGGCTGCAGAAATCACTGCCGTTCGACGTGGAGCGTGACCTGATGCCCATCGGCCTGGTCTCGCGCACGCCGCTGGCGCTGGCGGTGCCGACGGGTGGTCCGGGTTCGCTGGCCGATCTGGTCAAAGCAGCCAAGGGACGCTCGCAGTCGATGACGTATTCGTCCAGCGGAGTGGGCTCGATCAACCACATCGCCGGTGCCGCGTTCGCGCGCGCCGCGGGTATCGACCTGATGCACGTGCCCTACAAGGGCGCGGCCGTGGCCGCCGCCGACCTGGCCGCGGGCCGGGTCGACATGATGCTGGTGACGCTGCCCAGCATGGCGGGCCTGGTGGAGCAGGGGAAGGTCAAGGTGCTGGCCAACGGCATCGACCGGCGCGGCGCCTCGACACCCAATGTCCCGACGTTCGCCCAGGCCGGTTTGCCGGCTTTCAAGGGCTACACGTGGAACAACGTGTTCGCCCCGGCGGGTACGCCCGCCGCGATCGTCGCCAGGCTCAACGCGGGGCTGAACCGTGTCCTGGCCGACCCGCAGGTCGTCCAGTTCGCCCAGCGCCAGACGGCCGAGATCATCGCGCCTTCCACGCCGGCCCAGGCCCTGGCGTTCGAGAAGAACGAGCGCGCGACCTGGGTGCCGTTCATCCGCAGCCTGGGCATCGAACCCTAGCGCGGCGGGACCCGGGAGGACAGCGGCGGCGGCTGGTAGCCGACCTGGATGCGGCAGGTCTGTTTGCCGCCGTGGCCGTAGTCCCGTTCATAGCCCTTGCAGAGCCGCGCCACTTTCTCGGGCGTCGGCTTCTCCCCCTTGTCCACCCAGTCCATCAGCGCGGTGAACACGGCGGGATACTGGGGCTCGCTCAGGTAACTGTGCTCGGCGTCGTCCGAGAAGGTCTGCACCAACCGGTCGCCGCTGCCCGCGCGGTCGACGATTTCGCGGTAGGCCGATTCGAGTTCGACGAAGGCCGTCGGATCGTGGATGGCGTGCAGGGTCAGCACGGGCATCGCGAGCCTGCCCGTGGGCGTGCTGTCCACCATGAGCCGCCCCACGGCCAGCGGATCCGCCCGGTAGCGGGCCACGCCGGCGTTCAGCGCGGCGTCGTCCGCCGAGCCGCCGTACACCACTTTCTCGTTGCCGAAGGGATTGCGGCCGTCCAGCCGTTCCTGCGTCAGGTCCCGGAACAGCCAGGTGGCCCAGTTCATGTTGGACACGAAGGTGCGTTCGGGAATCTTCACCACCGACAGGATGGTCTTGAGCCGGGCTGCCTGTTCGGGGCTGCGCTGCGCGGCCGGCATGCCGACGCCCGTGCATGCCTTGATGCGCGCGGCCAGGTCCGCGCGGGTCAGCGTGGAATCCTTGGGCAGGCCCATCCACAGCGGGTATTGCGGTTCGTCGGGGCGCGGATGGTTGCGGCAGACGTATTGGTAGACCACGCGCAGGTCCAGGCGGAAGTCGTAGGCGGTGTTGCCGCCGCCCAGCACGCCGCTGGTCAGCAGCACGGCATCGTAGGGGCCGGGCCGGCCTTCGATGGTGCCATACAGCTCGGCCGCCTTGGAGGCGACGCCGCCGCCGTAGCTCTGCCCGTGCAGCAGGGTGCGGCGAGGCTGGCCGAATTGCCGCACGAACAGGCGCCGTAGACGCTCGGTGTCCTCGGCCGCCATGGTCACGCCATAGCCGCCGCGGCGGTAGGACGAGCCGGCCCAGGCATAGCCCGCCTTCACGGTCACCGCCCAGCGGGTCAGGTCTGCCTGGCTGCGTTTCAGGGTGGACGGACCGAGATCGGGACCGCCGTGGGCGTGCATGACCAGCACCCGGTTCCAGTCGCGGGGAATCGCGATCCAGTAGTAGGCCCCTTCGCTGTCCTGCCCGTTATAGCAACGCGCGTCGGTCGGGACGTCCTTGGGGCAGGGGGCGGGCCGCGCGCGATCGGAGGCGGCGTGGGCCGTGGCGGCGCCGAGGGCCAGCGCGGCCAGCAGGGAGAGTCGGGTCAGGGTTTTCAATGGCGGACTCCAGTGGCGAAGATGGCGGTCGATCCCGTGCCCGAGGCGTAGCCCAGGATACCGTGGGTGAAGAGGAAATGGTCGCTGCCCGACGCGCCGGCCTGGGCGACGCCCGGTACCGGGGTGTCGTAGGCCACGGCCATCGTGCCGCCGTCCAGGTCCAGCGTGGCGCCGGACAGGGTGGCTTCGAGATTGCGCGCACCGGTGCCGGCGACGGTGTAGACCCCGTCGGCCGCGCCGGAAGCCAGCGACTGTTGCAGCGCATACAGGCGCATGCCGTAGCTGGTGGCCGACTCCCGCACCAGTTGCAGCGGTACCGCATTGCCATTGACCAGCCCGATCACCATGGACCCCGCGGGGGTGCCGCCGGTGGTGGTGGCGGGATTGGCGGGCGGTGTCGCCAGCAGATCGAAGGCCCCGCGTCCGGCGTTGTAGGTGATGTATCCCTTGGCGGTGGACGTGCACGCGGCGTCGTAGGTCATGAAGCCGCCGGTGGCCGGATCCCGGCACAGTTGGAAGGTGCCGGCGTTGCGCAGCCGGCCCGAGGCCTTGTAGGCCGTGGGCGTCCCACCCGCGCCATGATGGACGCCGATCAGGTTGTAGATGTCGGCGACCGGATTGAAGACCGTGGGCGAACCCGTGTTCTCGAACGTGGTGGCGAAGGCCAGCAGCGGCGCGAAGCCACCGCCCGAAGCCGGCAGCACACCGCCCTGCAGCACGCCGCCGGCGGCGAATGCAAAGGCCGCGCCGCCCTCGTCGCTGGTGTAGGTGCAGGTCGATTGCGCGCGCAGGCTGCCCTCGCGCACGGTGCCGGCCGCGCGCTGCACGCTCGCGTCGATCGTGACGGTGTAGCGCATCGAGCCGGGGTCCACGGTCACGGTCAGCTCTTCTCCCTGCGTGTTACCGCCCTTGTAGCGGGTGACCGCGGCGGGCAGATTGGGGCAGGCCAGCGGGTCGCCCGTTTCCTGCACGCAACTGTAGTTGACGGCGGCGTCCTGGCTGCCGCTGCCACGGTACTTGGGCCAGGCGGGGTACTGGCACAGGGGCCGCGTGCGGCCGTAGGTCCCGGCCACCGCGTCGACCGCCACCGGCGTGCCCGGGGGCAGGCCTTGCTCCACCCAGCCTTCCAGCGCGGCCAGCGAATCCCAGTTGGGAATGAATACGCCGGTGCCGTGGCCCATGCCGGGAACGGTATAGAAGCGCACGCCCCGGTCCACGGCTTCCTGCCCCACGGTAGCCACCACGCGCTGGTAGTAGTCGATGGTGGAGTTGGGGCTGATGACTTCGTCGGCCAGGCCGTGCAGCATGATGAGCTTGCCGCCGCGGGACAGGAAGAGGCGCAGGTCGGGATCGGTGGCGTCGGTGATCGCGGACACGGCTTGCACGCGCTCGGTATACGAGCCGGGGTTCTGCGGGTCGAAGCCCAGCGTGTCGAAGGTGGCCGAGCGGGTGACGAAATACTTGACCCACTGGTCGCCCGTCACGTACATGTTGGCATCGGCCGAGGTCGCCGGGTTGCCGGGCGCGCGGCGCGTGCCCAGGTCCCGCGAGGTGTAGGGGCCGGCCACCAGCGCGCCTTCCAGGATGTTGTAGCCGCCCGCGCGTTCGACGCCGTTGGCGAGCCGGTAGGCGGAGAATTCCAGCGGTGCCTCGAGTGTGCGGATCGTGGCCAGTTGCGCGGCGGACAGGCAGTGATCGCCTTCGTCGCTGCCCGAGGGGCAGCGCATGGCCGCCAGGTTGGAGGCGTTCAGCAGCCGGCAGCTTTCCACGTTGCTGACGATGCCGTCGACCGCGCCGTCCAATTTGTCGCAGGCCTGCTTGACCGTGTTCTGCACCATCAGCGTCTTGGCCACGTTGAGCCAGCCGGCTCCGCCGTTGGCGTACAGGGCGCGGCCGAGCGCGACGTTGGACAGGCGCGTGCCGGAGTAATTGAGCGCGGGCTCGTTGGCGACGACGCCGTCGTAGTCCGTGGGCCAGCGCTGGATGTGCGCCAGCGCGTCGCGGCCGCCGGTGGAGGTGCCCAGGAAATAGGCGTGCTTGGGCGCCATGTCGTAGTAGGCTCTTACCAGTTGCGCGGCGACGTCGCGGGTCTTTTTCAGCGATTGGCCGCCGTAGTTGGACAGGGCCTCGTCGTCGGCGGCGAACTTGCCGTCGGTGATGCTGCCGCTCTGGTGGCCGGAGTCGTCGCCGTAGGTGGCATAGCCCAGGGCCAGCGGGGCGGGTTTGTCGGCGGGGCCGAAGCGTATGGTCTCGGTGCCGTCGATGAGCCGGCCGTTGAAGCCGCCGCCGCCGAAGTGGATGGTCTTGCCGTTCCAGCGCAGCGGCAGGTTCAGGGCAAAATTGATGTCGGGCGAACCGGCGTTCACCGGCTTGATGACGCCGCGGATGCGGCAGTAGGCGCCCAGGCCGTTGCCTTCGGCATCGGCGGCGACGTCCACCGCTTCAGATACCGTCGCGCCGCCCGAGGGCAGTGTCAGCTGGGCCGGGGAAAAGCCGCGTGCGGACAGAGAGGCGCAGGCCAGCGCGGGTGCATAGGGCGGGCCGGAGGCGGCCGGGGGTTCTTCGGGCGGATTGCCGGCGGGCGAGTCGCCATCGCCGCCGCCGCAACCGGCCAGGGCCGCGAGAGCGGCAAGCAGCAGGGGCAGGGCGGGAAAGGGGCGGGGTGCGGTCATCGTATCGTCTCCATGGCCGGCCCTCTCGAGACGGGGCGCGTGCACGGCGGGATGATGCGAGCGTGCCGCTCGGTACGTCAAATACAATAAAAGCGGAGACTCGATATATAAAAAATATGGACTTGCGCCACCTGCGTTACTTCGTCACGGTTGCCGAGACCGGTCACATGACGCGCGCCGCCGAGCAGCTCGGCATCCAGCAGCCCCCGCTCAGCCAGCAGATCAAGGCGCTGGAGCGCGAGCTGGGGGTGGAACTGCTGCGCCGTCACCCGCGGGGCGTGGCCTTGACCGACGCCGGCCGGCACTTCCTGCGCGAGGCCGAGAACCTGCTGGAAGGCTATGCGCAGATGCGCCAGCGCATGGCGCGCGTGGCCAACGGCCAGGAAGGGCTGCTGGCCGTGGGTTTCACCAGCTCGGCCGCCGCGCACGCGTTCACGCCGGAGGCGCTGCGCGTCTATCGTCGAGACTATCCGGGCGTGGAGCTGGATATTCACGAGGACAACGCCGCGGGACTGACCGCCGCCATCGCCGCCGGACGCCTGCATTGCGGCCTGCTGCGCGTGCCGGTGTCGCGGCCCGACGGACTGGTGTTCGAAACCCTGCTGACCGAACCCGCGGTGGCCGCCGTGCCGTGCGATCACCCGCTCGCCCGGGACCGGCAGACGAGCCGCCCCCGGGCGATTTCGCTGGCCGAGTTGTGCCAGGAGAAGATCATTCTCGTGCGCCAGCCGGGCGCGCCGGGCCTGTACGCCAACCTGCTCGCGCTGTGCGAAAGCCAGGGGTTGCGGCCACGCATCGCCGCCGAGGTCGATCGCATGATGACCAATCTGAATCTGGTGGCGGCGGGAGCGGGCGTGTCGGTCGTGCCCAAGTCCATCAGCGGCGCGCACGCGCATGCCGTGACCTATCTGCCGCTGGCGCGGGCCGAACGGCTGGATGCGCCGCTGACGCTGGTGTCCCGCCGCGGCGAGGACAACCTGCCGGCGCAGCACTTCGCCGCCCTGGCACGGCGGCTGGCGGCGGCGCGATGACGGCCGCGCACGTCCGGGCGGCGCGCCGCCGCGTCCTGCTGGCCGCGGCCGTCCTGCCGCTGGCCGGGGCGGGCCCGCGTGCCGGCGCGGCGGCGGACGGACGGGCCTGGCCGACGCGGGCCATCCGGCTGGTGGTCGTCTATCCGCCCGGCGGCGTGAGCGACACCATCGCACGCATCTTGGCCGAGGAGTTGTCGCGGGACCTCGGTGTGCCGGCCTGGGTCGAGAACAAGGGCGGCGCGGGTGGAAGCGTGGGGATGGAGACCGTGGCGCGCGCGGCGCCCGACGGCCATACCCTGGCCTTTTCCGCGTTGACGCCGCTCACGCTCAATCCCTTGTTGAGCCGGCCGTCGGCCGACCATGACCCCCTGCGGGAGATCGCGCCCGTTGCCGCCGTCATGCGCACGCCGGTGCTGGTGGCCGGCACGCCGGCCTTCACCGGCGGCGATTTCGCCGATCTGGTGGACGAGGCGCGGCGCCGGCCCGGGGCGATCCGCTGGGCCAGTTCGGGCGTCGCCACGACCGGCCACATGGTGATGGCGCAGGTGGCCGCGGCAAGCGGCGCGCGTATCACCCACATTCCCTATCATGGCGGCGGGCCGCAATTGAACGACGCGCTCAGCGGGCGCTTCGAGGTGCTGTCGACCAACGTCGCGGCGCTGCAACTGGATTATGTGCGGACGGGGCGGCTGAAGGCGCTGGCGGTGGGCGCGCCCGCCAGGCTGGGCGCGCTGCCCGGTGTGCCGACTCTGGAGGAGCTGGGCTATCCCCAGGCCAATCTGATGTCGTTGTTCGGCTTGTTCGCGCCCGCCGGCACGCCCCGGCCGGTACAGGAGAGCATCAATGCCGCGGTGCATCGCGCGCTGGCGGGCGGAACGCTGGCCGAACGGCTCGAAAGCGCCTACAACCTGCCCGCCGCGGGCAGCGTGGAGGATTTCCGCGTGGCGGTGCGGGATGACTACGCGGCCAATCGCCGGCTGGTCAGCGCGGGGTCGCTGCGTGGCGACCAGGCTCCCTGAGCGGCCGCTTCAGCGCGGGACGGGATGCTGTGCTTCCCGTGTACGCAGGACGATCAGCCAGGCCGCGCCATAGGCCGCGGCGACCACGGCCAGGCCCGCCGGCAGGCTGTCCGTCCAGTCGGGCAACCCATGCAACAGGCTGCCCATGACGGCGACGCCCAGCAGCGTGCCGATCTGCCGGTTGGCGTTCAGGATGGCCGCGGCGCTGTTGGCGTGTTCCTTGCCGCCGGCCTGCATCACGGTCGCGGTCATGGCGGGGATGGCGATGGCCGCGCCCAGGTTGCCGCAGACCAGCAGCGCCATCAGCAGCCAGTAGGGCAGCGCCAGGCTATCGACAGCGGCCACCGCCGTGGCGAGCGTGGCTAGGCCGGCGCCGGCCAGCATCGGGAAGCGCGTGCCGCGCCGGCTGGAAAGCCGGCCAGACAGCAGGTTGCCCAGCACCAGGATGAGCATCAGCGGCATCAATTGGAGACCGGTGTCCAGCGGCCCGGCGCCGCGTGCCCGCTGCAGGTAGAGGCTGAGCAGGAACAACTGGCCGTATACCGCGAAGCTGGCCAGCGATCCCAGGGCGTTGGCGGGCAGGAAGCGCGGCGCGGCCAGCAGTTGCCGGGGCACCAGCGGCGAGGCGGCGCGTTGCTCGCGCCAGGCCAGCAGGGCACCGGCCGCCAGGGCCAGGGCCGCCGCCAGCAGGATGGGGGGCGCGGTCCAACCCCGCTCGGGGCCCTGGATGAGCGCGTAGCACAGGGCCGCCAGCGCCGTGATGCCCAGCGATTGGCTGGCCGGGTTCAGCGCGCGCGGCCGGGCGGGAGCGGGCCGCACCAGCTTCAGGGTAAGCAGCGCGCCGGCGATGCCGATGGGAACGTTGATCAGGAAGACGCTGCGCCAGCCGAAATGCGCGATCAGCAGCCCGCCCACCAGGGGGCCGGCCGCGACCGACAGCGTGACGATGGCCGACCAGAGCGCCACCATCCGTGCCCGGATGCGTTCGTCGGCGTAGGTGTGGACCAGCAGGCTGAGCGAACTGGGCACGAACAGGGAAGCGCCCACGCCTTGCGCCAGGCGCGCGCCGACCAGCGCCAGGCCGTCCTGGGCCAGGCCGCACGCCACCGAGGCCAGCGTGAAGACGGCCAGTCCCGCCAGATACACGGCGCGGGCGCCCAGGCGGTCGGCCAGCGCACCGCCGACCAGCAGCATGGCGGCGAAGGCCAGCGTATAGCCGTCGATCACCCAGACCAGGCCCGACAGGGAGACCTCCAGGCTGCGCGCGATGTCGCTCAGCGCCACGTTGACCACGGTGACGTCGAGCATGGCCATGATGAAGCCTACCGCCAGCGCGGCCAGCGGCAGGGGGTCGGCCGATGCCTGCCGCGCGGGCGCGGGGGAGAGGGGAATGTTGGGGCAGGGATACCGCACGATCGTCGTCCGAAAAGCAAGGGAAGGCGTTATCCTAGGCGCCGGAATGATGCGGAAAAAGGGGTGAAAATGCAGTGTGATGATGCAAAAATGCATTGCCTGGAAAGACGCCCGGCTGGTGCGAAGCGCGCGTGATGAACTGGGACGATGCCCGGATCTTCCTGGCCATCCGGCGCGCGGGCACGCTGCGGGGCGCCGCGGCGCTGCTGGAAGTGGACCAGGCCACGGCCGGCCGCCGCCTCGCCGCCCTCGAAGCGGCGCTGGGCGCCCGCCTGTTCCTGCGCACGCCCGGCGGCTACGTGCCCACGCCGGCCGGGGAGCTGGCCGGCGCCGCCGCCGAACGGATGGAGCAGGCCGCCGACCAGCTTCAGCGGCAGATGCAGGGCCTGGACGACAAGCTGTGCGGTGTGGTGCGCGTGGCCACCTCGGACACCATGGCGAGCTTCTATGTGATCCCGGCGCTGCGGACGCTGCGCGAGGCCCACCCGGACATCAAGGTCGTGCTGGGCACCTCCACCCAGGTCACCAACCTGACCCGGCGCGAGGCCGACATCGCCGTGCGCACGGTCAAGCCCACGAGTCCGGACCTGATCGCGCGGCGGCTGGCGCGCAGGCAGATAGGCGTTTATGCCTCGCGCGATTACCTGCGCCGCCGGGGCGAGCCCGCGATGGACGCGGCGCTCAAGGGCCACGACGTGATCCGGTACGACCGCCCGATCGGGCCGCTGGACGGCGGCCGGCTGGGCGGGGTGTCGACCGGCAATGCGCGGGTGGCGCTGGAGGTCAATTCGGGCTTGATGATGCTGGAGGCGGTGCGGGCGGGCCTGGGCCTGGGCGAGTTGGCCGTGCTGATGGCGCAGGACGACCCGGACCTGGTGCGCGTCTGGCCCGAGCGGACCGAGCGCCTGGACGTCTGGCTGGTGCTGCACGCCGACCTGAACCGCACGGCCCGCGTGCGGGCCGTGGCCGATGCCATCATCGCCGCGTTCAAGGGCGAAGACTGAGGCTTACATGCCCAGTTGGAAGCGGGGCTCCATCAGCGGGTCGGGCCCGGGGTGGTAGCGCGTGACCACGCCCTTGTCGGTGACGTAGACGTACATCAGCGAATTCCACACGCCGTCCTCGCGGAAGCGGTAGCCCCAGACGATCTGCTCGCCCCTCAGGCCGACGCGGGTGATCTCGGCCGGAGGGCCGAACTCGAACAGCAGCCGCTCGGTATCCCAGTGTCCCGAATCCAGCATGCGGAAGCGTTCGCTGGTCAGCGCCTGGGTGGTGCCGATGACCTTGCCGTCGGGACCGACGTCGGTGATCCAGGCGTATTGCCCCATGGGCTGGCTGGAATAGATCAGGCGCTGGCCGCCGTTCGGCAGGGGGCGCTCGAGCGTGGGCCGGCCCAGGCGGGCCGTGACGGCCGAGCCGGATTCGCCCGGCTGGATGCCGGCCGGGCTGGCGCAGGCCGTGAGCAGCGCCGCCATGCCCAGCAGGCAGGCGCCACGGCGCAGGAGGAGGGCGATACTCATACAATTCACCTTGTTCTTGGATTGACGACCGGAGATGACCGTGTTTCTGTCACGCAGGCGTGGCTGTGGTTCGCTGATTGTAGGACTTGTGCTGGGTTGCGCGGGTTCCATGCCCGCCTGGGCGCAGGGGGAGGTGGGCGCGCCGGTGCGCATCGCCGTGATCGAGGCCATGTCCGGGCCCTTCGCCAATACCGGCGAGGCCATCATGCGCAACCTGCGCTTCGCGGTCGAACGCGTCAACGCCCGGGGCGGCGTGAAGCTGGCCGACGGTGCGCACAAGCTCGAACTCGTTCCCTTCGACAGCAAGAACCAGATCGACGAAGCCCTGCTGCTGCTGCGCGGCGCGGCCGACCAGTCCATACGCATCGTCATGCAGGGCAACAGCTCGGCCGTGGCGGCGGGCCTGATCGAGGGCGTCAATCGCCACAACCAGCGCAATCCCGGCCAGCGCATGGTGTTCCTGAACTACTCGGCCGTCGATCCCGCCTTGACCAACGAAAAGTGCAGCCCCTGGCACTTCCGCTTCGATGCCAGTTCCGACATGCGGATGGCGGCCCTGACCGAGGTCATGCGGCGCGACCGCGAGGTGCGCAAGGTCTACCTGATCAACCAGGACTACAGCTTCGGCCAGGAAGTGGCGCGCAGCGCCCGGGCGATGCTGGCCGAGAAGCGGCCCGACGTCGAGGTCGTGGCCGACGAGTTCCACGCCATAGGTAAGGTCAAGGATTTCTCGCCCTATGCGGCCAAGATCCTGTCCAGCGGCGCCGACACCGTCATCACCGGCAATTGGGGCAATGACCTGACGCTGCTGGTGAAGGCCGCGCGGGAAGCGGGATTCAAAGGCAGCTTCTATACGTTCTACGGCAATGCGCTGGGCGCGCCGGCCGCGCTGGGGGAGGCCGGCGTGGGCAAGGTGCGCGCGGTGGCCGAATGGCACTACAACGCCGGCGAACCCGGCATGGACCGTGCCTACGACGCCTATCGGCGCATGTTCCCGCGGCCGGGCGACGACTACCTGAACGCGCGGATGCTGCACATGACCGACATGCTGGCGGCGGCGCTGGAGCGGGCCGGCAAGGTCGATGCCGTGGCCGTCGCGCGCCAGTTGTCGGGCATGCGGTGGGCGGTGGAGGGCGCGGACCTGTGGATGCGGCCCGACGACCACCAGGCCATCAAGCCCCTGTATGTCTTCACCATGCAGAAGCTGGGGGTCGGCACGGTCCGGCGCGACGTGGAAGGCAGCGGCTATGGTTTCGAGACCACGCTGAAGGTGTCAGCCGCCGACCTGACGCTGCCCACGCGTTGCAAAATGGCAAAATTACCGGAATAAGGCTATACTTCCCGGCTAACTTTCGGTTTTTTGCTTATTTGAAACACTGATCGTTAGCGCGTATTACCCCCGCCGGCCGCAGCCAGATAAAAGCGTAGCGGCCGGGTCGTCAACTTTCACGGCAGGGCGCCTCGGCCTTGCCGCCAGTCCGAGAGGAAAAAAAATGTCCGTCGCCGACATCAACAAGGCCAATATCGTTACCGAATTCCAACGCGCCCAGGGTGATACCGGATCCCCCGAAGTGCAGGTCGCTCTCCTGACCGCCCGGATCAACGAATTGACCAGCCATTTCAAAGAGCACACCAAAGACCACCATTCCCGTCGTGGGCTGCTGCGCATGGTCAGCCGTCGTCGCAAGCTGCTCGACTACCTGAAGGGCCGCAACGCCGACGCGTACCGCGCCCTGATCGAGAAGCTCGGTCTGCGTAAGTGAATTTCCAGGGGATCGGGAACCTGGCGGGCGCTGCCGTCGCAGCGCCACTCCGCGTTTCCGGTGGTTGCCGGTTTCGTCGCTTCCTGTTCGGGCGCGACGCAGCCGGCACTCTAGCAACCCCCTCCTGAAATATGAGAGTGCCTGTGTCAGGGACCGCCTGTCACAGGCATTTTCGTTTCAGAAGGGCAATCGCAAAGGATGCCTGTCATGTTCAATAAAGTCACAAAAACCTTCCAATATGGCCAGCATACCGTCACGCTCGAAACCGGCGAGGTTGCTCGCCAGGCTTCGGGCGCGGTAGTGGTGTCCATCGAGGACACCGTCGTGCTGGCAACCGTGGTCGGGTCCAAGAAGGCCAAGCCCGGCCAGGATTTCTTCCCGCTCACCGTCGACTACATCGAGAAGACCTACGCCGCCGGCCGCATTCCGGGCGGCTTCTTCAAGCGCGAAGGCAAGCCCTCCGAAAAGGAAACGCTGACCTCGCGCCTGATCGACCGGCCGCTGCGTCCGCTGTTCCCCGAAGGTTTCTACAACGACGTGCATGTGGTCATCCACACGCTGTCGGTCAATCCCGAGATCGATCCCGACATCGCCGCGATGATCGGTTCGTCGGCCGCCATGGCCATTTCCGGCCTCCCGTTCAACGGCCCGATCGGCGCCGCGCGCGTGGGCTGGATCGATGACCAGTACGTGCTGAACCCCACCGCCTCGCAGCTCAAGACCTCCAAGCTGGACCTGGTGGTGGCCGGCACCGACGCCGCCGTGCTTATGGTCGAATCCGAAGCCCAGCAACTGTCCGAAGAAGTCATGCTGGGCGGCGTGGTCTACGGCCACGAGCAGATGCAGACCGTCATCAACGCCATCAACGACCTGGTGCGCGAAGCCGGCAAGCCCGAATGGGACTGGAAGCCCGCCGCCAAGAACGAGGCCCTGATCGCCTCGGTGCGCGCCGTGGCCGACGAAGGCCTGAAGGCCGCCTACCAGATCCGCTCCAAGCAGGAGCGCACCACCAAGCTGCGCGAAGTCTATGCCGACGTGCGCGCCAAGCTGGCTGCCCAGGCCGAGGCCTCGGGTACCGCGGTGGACGGCGTCGAAGTGGACAACATCCTGTTCGACTTCGAAGCGCAGATCGTGCGCGGCCAGATCCTGAACGGCGAGCCCCGCATCGACGGCCGCGACACCCGCACGGTGCGCCCGATCAGCATCCGCCTGGGCGTGCTGCCCCGCGCGCACGGCAGCGCGCTGTTCACCCGCGGCGAAACCCAGGCCCTGGTGATCGCCACGCTGGGCACCAAGCAGGACGAGCAGATCATCGACGCACTGATGGGCGAGTACCGTGATCGCTTCATGCTCCACTACAACATGCCTCCGTTCGCCACCGGCGAAACCGGCCGCATCGGCGTGCCCAAGCGCCGCGAAGTCGGCCACGGCCGCCTGGCCAAGCGCGCCCTGGTGTCGCTGCTGCCCGCGCCGCAGGACTTCCAGTACACCATCCGCGTGGTGTCGGAAATCACCGAGTCGAACGGTTCGTCGTCGATGGCGTCCGTGTGCGGCGGTTCGCTGGCCATGATGGACGCCGGCGTGCCGGTCAAGGATCACGTGGCCGGCGTGGCCATGGGCCTGATCAAGGACGGCGGCAAGTTCGCCGTGCTGACCGACATCCTGGGTGACGAAGATCACCTGGGCGACATGGACTTCAAGGTGGCCGGTACCGTCGGCGGCGTGACCGCGCTGCAGATGGACATCAAGATCCAGGGCATCACCAAGGAAATCATGCAGGTGGCGCTGGCCCAGGCCCGCGAAGGCCGCCTGCACATCCTGGAAAAGATGCGCGAGGCCCTCGAAGGTTCGCGCGGCGAGCTGTCGGCGTTCGCGCCGCGCATGCTGTCCATGAAGATCAACCCCGAGAAGATCCGCGACGTGATCGGCAAGGGCGGCGCCACCATCCGTGCGCTGACCGAGGAAACCGGCACGCAGATCGACATCTCGGACGACGGCACCATCGTCATCTCCAGCGCCGACCTGGACCGCGCCAAGGAAGCGCAGCGTCGCATCGCCGACCTGACCGCCGACGTGGAAGTGGGCCAGATCTACGAAGGCGCCGTGCTGCGCCTGCTGGATTTCGGCGCCATCGTCCAGGTGCTGCCGGGCCGCGACGGCCTGCTGCACATCTCGGAAATCGCCAACCACCGCATCGCCAACATCAACGATGTGCTGAAGGTCGGCCAGCAGGTTCGCGTCAAGGTCATCGAGGCCGATGACAAGGGCCGCCTGCGTCTGTCGATGAAGGCTATTGCTGCTGAAGGGTAAGTCCCCCCTACGCGCTTACGCGCGCCCAGCATGGTGAGCCCCCAGCCGCTACGCGGCAGCCCCCCGAGGGGGCGGGGACCCGCCTTGGGGCGGCCCAGCGGCGGGTCCCCCGGGCGGCACTGGCGGACCGGCGGAGCCGGATCCGCTGTGCCCTGGGTCTTGGGGGAGGGGTGTAGTGCTGACGGCGTCCTGTGGGGCGCCGTTTTTTATTTGGTGGGATGTTTCCGTCCTATGGGGAGACGACACATGACGACGAGCAAGCCTGGCCGCTTGGCCAGTGAACTTCTGGAAATGGCCGACTCCCAGCACCGGTTGGGGATCATGGACAGGGCGACGCATCAGAAAATCACTGCCCGCCACCTCGGAGCGGATGCGCTGCCTACCTCGGAGCCTATTACCGCGGCTCAAGTGCGGGAAGTGCGCGAGAAGGCTCATCTCAGTCAAGCCGCGCTTGCCCGGTATCTCAATATGACGCCGGGCTATGTCTCGCAGCTCGAGCGCGGTGCGACGCAAGCGAAAGGCCCTGCGCTGGCGCTGTTGAACGTTATCCGGCGCAAGGGAATCGAAGCGCTTCTCTAAGTGTGCGGATCCGGCGCGAGCGCTGGGACACGGATATCACAACGCCGCCCTATGGAAGCGACGGGACACCTGCATCGCCGGCAAGGTGGCTCAGCAGGTCCCGGACCGGGGCCGACAGGCCGGCCCAGTCGCGAAAGCACAGGCACAGGCGGCGGTGGGCCCAGCCGTCCGCGAGCGCGATGCGCAGGTAGGGATGGCGGCGGCGATAACTCTGGGCGATGCTGTCGGGGACGATGGCCACGCCCACGCCGTGCGACACCATCTCGCACAGGCCGCCGAAGGTGTTCATCCTGATGCGCAGGGCCAGCGCCTGGCCGGCGCGCCGCGCATGTTCGTCGATGTGGTCCTGCAAGGCGCTGCCGGGGGCCAGGCCCACGAAGGGTTCGCGCAGGATTTCCGAGAACGGGACCACGCGCCGCTGCGACAAAGCATGGCCGGCGGCGGCGATCAGGACGAGGTGGTCGGTGGCGACGGGATGCAGGCGCAGTTCCTGGGCGTCGACCTGGTCGGAGGTGATGCCCGCTTCGACCAGTCCGCCGGCGACGGCCTTGACGATTTCCTTGCTGGTGCGTTCGCGGATGTCCACGTTCAGGTGCGGGCGGGTGGCCATCCACGGGGCCAGCTTGCGCGGCAGGAAGGCCGTCAGGGCCGCGGTGTTGGCGTGGATGCGGATGGTGCCGCGGGCGCCGGAGGCGAAGTCCAGCAGTTCGCCCTGCATCAGTTCCCGTTGGCGCAGGATCAGCCTGGCATGGTGGGCCAGCGCCTCGCCGGCTTCGGTGGCCACCACGCCGCGATGCCGGCGCTCCAGCAACTGCACGCCGGCATCGGCCTCGATGTTGCGCAGGCGTTCGCTGGCCGAGGCCAGCGCCAGGTTCGCGCGCGCGGCGCCTTGCGTGATGCTGCCGGCATCGACGATGGCGAGGAACAGGCGCAGGTCCGCGAGATCGAGACGCATGGAGATTCTCCGTGGCGGTTTGCCTTCGGGACAGCCGAAGGCATGAGGCATAGAACCGCATTGTGCCAAAGCGCGGCGACGGGCCCAATAGGCACGTCAAAGGAGACGGCAGTGAAGCGCTCGCACATCTTTCCCCGCATCGGCTGTTCCCTGGGCCGGACCGGTTCGCGCCTGGCGCCGTGGCTGCTTGCCGCGGCGGTCCTGGTGCCCGCCGCGTCGGCCGCGCCACCGCTTTCGGAGATCGCCACCTCCGAGCAGTTCTATCAATTGGCATTGGAGGCCCGCTCCGAGGGCAATTACGGCGTCATGCTGATGCGGCTGAGGCAGGCTGCGACGCGGGGCGACCTGGAGGCCCAGGAAATGCTGGCCTCGGTCCTGCTGGCCGGTCCGGCGCTGTATGGCGCCGGCGTGAAGGCCGATCCGTGCGAGGCGATGCACTGGGCCCATCTGGCCCAGGAGCGGGGCAGCGCGACCGGACGACATCAATGGATGGTCCTGAACGGCTTGCGCGACGTGCCGCGCATCCGGAAGGACTGCCGGCCTCCGCCCTTGTACCGATGAGGCCCAGGGGGCCGGAGCACAGGAGAGGGGCGGTCTACAATGGCGCCTCCTGTCCACCCGCCCCGTCCCCATGGCCGTTCCTCGACTCGAACTGCGCGGGATCACCAAACGGTATCCCGGCGTCCTCGCGAACGACGAGGTCTCGCTGGCCATCGCGCCGGGCGAGATCCACGCGGTGCTGGGCGAGAACGGGGCGGGCAAGTCGACCTTGATGAAGATCGCGTACGGCGCGCTGGCGCCGGACGCGGGGCAGATCCTGTGGGATGGCCGGCCGGTGGCACTGCGCGCGCCGGACGATGCGCGCGCGTTGGGCGTGGGCATGGTCTTCCAGCACTTCGTTTTGTTCGACACGCTGACCGTGGCGCAGAACGTGCTGCTGGGACTACCGGCCGGACTCGCGCGCGAGGTCTCGCGCGGCGCCGCTCCGAGCGCCTGGCTGGCTCCTCTGATCGAGCGCTATCGCCTGGGCCTGGATCCCGAAGCCTATGTGGGCGACCTGTCGGTGGGCGAACACCAGCGCGTCGAGCTGTTGCGTGCCTTGGCCGCGCGCCCGCGCCTGCTGATTCTGGACGAGCCCACGTCGGTGCTGTCGCCCGAGGCCAGGACGGCCTTGTTCGCGACCTTGCGGCAACTGGCGGCGGAGGGGTGCAGCGTGGCCTACATCAGCCACAAGCTGGCGGAGATCCGGGAACTGTGCGATCGCTGCACGGTGCTGCGGGCGGGCCGTTCGGTGGCCGTGGTCGATCCGCGCGCGATGGCGCAGGAAGAGCTGGCCACCTTGATGCTGGGGATCGCGGTGGACGATGTCCGAAGCGCCTCGCCGCGGCCGGCGGGCGATCCGGTGTTGAGCGTGAAGAATCTGTCGATGCCCGTTCCGGCCGGCCAGCGCGTGGGCTTGCGCGAAGTCTCGTTCGAGTTGCGAGCCGGCGAGATACTGGGCGTGGCGGGGGTGTCGGGCAACGGCCAGTCGCTGCTGCTGTCGGCCTTGTCGGGCGAGGAGATCGGCATGCCGCACGATGCCATGCGCCTGATGGGGCAGCCCATCGGCCGGCTGCGGCCGGCCGCGCGGCGCGAGCTGGGACTGCGTGCGATTCCGGAGGAACGCCTGGGGCGCGGATGCGTGCCCGAAATGGGGCTGGACGAGAACATGCTGCTGACCATGGCATCCGGGCAAGTGTCATCCGGAGGCTGGATACGGCGGCGCGGACTGGTCGAGGCCGCCGCTCGCGTCATCGCGCGCCACGGCGTGCGAGCGGTGTCGCCGCGCGCGCCGGCACGCAGCCTGTCCGGCGGCAATCTGCAGAAATTCATGGTGGGCCGCGAGCTCGACGGGGCGCCGCGCGTACTGCTGGCGGCGCAGCCGACCTGGGGCGTGGACATTGGCGCGGCCGCACGCATCCACCAGGCGCTGATCGATCTGCGCGACGCCGGCGGCGCGGCCCTGATCATTTCCGAGGACCTGGACGAACTGCTCGCGCTGTGCGACCGGCTGGCCGTGATGGCGGGCGGGCGGCTGTCGCCGGCGGTGGCGCGCGCCCAGGTCACGGCCGACATGCTGGGCCGGTGGATGGAAGGAGGGTGGGCTCATGATCCAGCTTGAGCCGCGTGCTTCCGCTTCGCGGCTGGCGGCCTGGCTGTCGCCGCTGGCCGCGCTGGCGCTGACCATGCTGGGCGGCGCCGCGCTGTTCGCGATGCTGGGCATCGATGCCTGGCAGGGGCTGCGGCTGTTCCTGGTCGAGCCTTTCAACGGGGTCTACGCGTGGGGCGAACTCGCGGTCAAGGCGGTGCCGCTGGTCCTGTGCGCGGTGGGCCTGTCGCTGTGCTTCCGGGCCAATGTCTGGAACATCGGCGCCGAAGGGCAGTTGATCGCGGGCGCCATCGCGGGCGGCGGCGTGGCCCTGCTGGCCGGGCCGGACACGTGGCGGGGCTACGTGGTGCTGGTCATGGCCGCGGGCATGCTGGGAGGCATGCTGTGGGCCGCGCTGACGGCCTGGTTCAAGGACCGGTTCGGCGCCAATGAAATGCTGGTCAGCCTGATGCTGACCTATGTGGTGCAGCTCCTGCTCGGCTATCTGGTGTTCGGGCCCTGGCGCGATCCTTATGGCTACAACTTCCCGCAGTCCCGATCGTTCGACGAGGCGGCCGTGCTGCCCGTGCTCTGGGAGGGCACGCGCGCCCACGCCGGGCTGTGGCTGGCGCTCGCGGCCACCGGCGCAGCCTGGCTGTTCCTGGCGCGATCCCATCCGGGCTTCCGCCTGCGCGTGACGGGCGCCGCGCCCGCCGCCGCCCGCTATGCGGGGTACTCCCCGCGCCAGGCCCTGTGGACTTCCATGCTGGCGTGCGGCGCGCTGGCCGGGCTGGCCGGCATAGGCGAAGTCGCGGGGCCGATGCAGCGGCTCACGACCTCGGTGTCGCCGGGCTATGGCTTCGCGGCGGTGATCGCGGCCTTCCTGGGGCGCCTGCATCCGGCCGGCGCGCTGCTGGCCGGCCTCGTCATGGCGGTCCTCTACATAGGCGGGGAACTGGCGCAATCCCGCCTGGGCCTGCCGGCTTCCATCGTCGGTGTGTTCCAGGGGCTGGCACTGGCCTTGCTGCTGCTGGGCGATACGCTGGTGCGCTATCGCATCCGTTGGCGCGGCCCCGCGGCCGTGGCGAGGTGAGCGGCGTGGAAAGCCTGCTGCAACTCCTGGCCGCGACGCTGAACGCCGGCACGCCGCTGGCGCTGGCGGCGCTCGGGCTGGCCATCCATGAACGCGCCGGCGTGATCAATCTCGGGGCCGAGGGCATGATGCTGCTGGCCGCCGCCGCCGGCTTCGCGGTGGCCTTCCACACCGGCAGCCCCACGTGGGGACTGGCGGCGGGGGCGGGGGCGGGTGCCCTGCTGGCCGCCATGTTCGCGCTGCTGGTCGTGGTGTTCAATGCCAGCCAGTACGGCAGCGGCCTGGCGATCATGCTGCTGGGGTCGGGGCTGTCGGCCTTCGCCGGCGTGTCCTACGCGGGGCGTTCGCTCGCGCAGGGCCAGGCCGGGCTGCCGTGGCTGCGGGACATCCCGGGACTGGGCGGCACCGTGTTCGCATTGCACCCGCTGGTATACGCGACGATGGCGCTGGCCTGCCTGTTGACGGTGTTTCTGTACCGCACGCGGGCCGGCATGCTGCTGCGGGCGGTGGGGGAGTCGCCGGAGTCGGCGCATGCGCTCGGCTATCCGGTGGGCTGGATACGCACGCTGGCGATCCTCGCGGGCGGCCTGTGCTGCGGGCTTGCGGGGGCGTACCTGTCGGTGGTCTACACGCAGTTGTGGAGCGAAGGCATGGTGGCCGGCCGGGGCTGGATGGCGCTGGCGCTGATCGCCTTCGGCATGTGGCATCCTTTGCGTATCCTGCTGGGCGCGTATCTGTTCGGCGGCCTGACCATGCTGCAGTTCCAGCTGCAAGGCATGGGCGTGCAGGTGCCGTCGCAATTCCTGGCCATGCTGCCCTACGTCTGCACCATCGCCGTGCTGGCCTTGCGAGGTGGCAATCCGGGCTGGATGCGCCGGAACATGCCGCGCTCGCTGGGCCGGCCTTTCCTGCCCGAACGCTAGAGTGAACTGCGCCGGCCCGTCAGTGGCCGGACCCGGCGGGGACCAGCGTCAGGCGATGGACATCGGGGCCGGGCAGGAAGGGCGTGGCCTCGCCATCCGTCCATGCCGAGTGGCCGGCCAGGAAGAAGGGCGACAGCGGATGGCCCGAGGCGCCGCCCGGCATTTCCATCAGTCCGTGTTCCTCATGTCCCGGCGACACCACGAAACGCTCGGATGCGCCGAACGACGTACCCTGGATGCGCGGCATGTGGATGTCGCCCGGCATGGGGCGGACGGGCGCCGACAGCCAGGGCCTGACGGCCGCGGGCAGCACCCGGGCCAGGGGATGTTCCATGGCGAGGCGGTTGCGGTCGCCCCAGCGGATGTCGTCCAGCGGGCGGTCGCCGGCGGCGACCGAGGCGATGGCCGTGTCGATGCGTTCGAGCATGAAGGCGCGCCAGTCCGCAGCATAGGCCGGCTTCCACGCCCGGGCGCGCACCAGGCTTTCCATGGTGGCCAGCACGCGCGACGAGGCGCGGCGCATCGACAGCCCGCCGTCGATGGCGGCCAGCTTCTCGTCCAACGCGCCGAACCAGGCGTCGTACAAGGCGTCGTGGTAGGCACGCAGCAGCGCGTAGCCGGTGCTGCCCGCATCGGCGCGCCCGTTCCAGGATTGCAGGATGCGCCGGAAGGCGGCCCGTTGCGGATGGCCGGCGACGGCGGCCTCGTCCAGCTCGGCCAGGGCCTGCTCGCGCAGGAACGCGACCCAGGCGGCCCGGTCGTCCAACTGGATGGCGAGCAGGTCGCGCTCGTTGAAGCGTTCGCCGGCGAACAGCGCGTTGCGTATCTGCGTCCCGCGGGCACCCACATCGGCGCCGCCGTCGCCGATTCTGCGCTGGGTGTCTTCGTCCGCGAGCTGTGTGCTGTTGGCGGTCCAGAGCCGCCCGTAGGCCGGCTCGGTCACGGAGGGATAGTCCGAAGGCGCGAGACGGCCGAGCGGCGCGTCGGCGTGCGCGGCCGTAACCGGAAAGCCCAAGGGGTCCAGCGTGGAGGTGGGCAGCGGGCCGGCCAGCGTCCAGCCTATGTTGCCGGCGCGATCCGCCACCACGAGGTTCTGCGTGGGGATGCCGGCGGTCTGCGCGACGTGCATCGCCTGCCCGATGTCGCGCGCGTCCTCCATGCCGGCCAGTCTCACATCGGCGGCGTCCGGCAGGTAGGCGATCCAGCGTATCGCATACGCCTTTTCGCCGTTTTGCCGCAGCGGTCCCCATGGTGTCTCGCGCACGGGCAGCATGACGGGCGGCGCCCCCTTCACGTCGATGCGCTCGACCGTTTCGGCCGCGCGTTCCCAGGCGCCCGCCGGACCCCGGTAGCGCGAGGGGTCGGCGGCATCGGACTCCAGCTTCACCAGGTCGATGAAATGGCCGTAGCTGTTGGTGAAGCCCCAGGCGACGTCGCCATTGCTGCCCGCCACTACGATGGGGGCGCCGGGCAGGCTGACGCCGCTGATGCGCCGCGGGCCCGAGGCCGAAGGAAATTCCAGGGTCAGCCGATACCAGATGTTCGGCAGGCGCAGGCCCAGGTGCATGTCGTTGGCCACCAGCGCGCGGCCGTCGGCGCCATGGCGCGCATCGATGGCCCAGCCGTTGCTGCCCAGCGCCGACGAGGCGGTTCCGGCATCCACCATCAGTTCGGCGGGAATCGCGCCGTTCGTGCGCGGCGGACGAGGGCGGTCAATCCAGTCGGGATGCGCCTCGACCAGCGCCGGATCCGGCGGAGCCGACCCCGCGGAAGAGGGAGGGCGGTCCAATGGCGCATCCCAGCGGCTGCGCGCCGGCAGCAGCGCCGCGAGCAACGGGCCCGGCAGCAGCTCGCGCAGCGCATCGCGCGAACGTACCCGCATCAGCTCGCCGCCCTGCAGGTCCAGATACATCGCATAGATCGCCAGCAGCGTGTCGGCGGGCTGCCAGGGTTGGGGCGGCCCGCCCAGCAGGACGTATTCGAACGGCCGGGCGCCCAACGCTTCCAGGCCGGCGTTGACGCCCGCCGCGTAGCGCTCCAGCAGGGTGCGGTGGGTGGGCGGCAGCGCGGCATAGGCGCGCTCCGCGCGTGCGCGGAACCGATGCACCCGCACGCGCCGGTCCAGCGGCACCGCCGCCTCGCCCACCAGCGCCGCCAGTTCGCCGGCGGCCGAGCGCCGCACCAGGTCCATCTGGAAGAAGCGGTCCTGCGCATGGGCGAAGCCGGTGGCGTAGGCGGCGTCGGTGCGGTTGGCGGCGCGTATGGTGACGCTGCCCTGGGCATCGCGCGCGATCGTGGCGGGCTGGGCCATGCCGGCCGCGCTGCGTTCTCCGTCGACCTGGGGCAGGCTGGCGCGCAGGGTGAGCCAGGCGGCCGTGAGGCCCGTTGCGGCGATCAGGACGATGGCCGTGCCCGCGAAGGTGGCACGGCGGAGGATCCGGCGTCGGGAATGGGGAGAGATCATGGTTGGGCGTCTCGTCCTGCGAGAGCGGGCAACGATGGGGCGGGAAGCGTCGAGGGGCTGTCCGGGCGACATTGTGCCCGGTCCCGGGCGATGAATGCACCTTTTCCGTTTTTTCAAGCCTCGCCCGGGGGCCTTCATTTAGATTGACCGGGTCGAGGCAAGGATACGAACGGATACTGCATGGCTATTCCCGAAATCGCATTACAAGAAAGCGACATCACGCTGTTCGACGCCATTTTTTCGCCCAGGGCCGTGGCCCTGGTGGGAATTTCGGGAGACCTCGGGAAAAATTCCGCGCGCCCGCTGCGCTTCATGCGCCGGCACGGCTATCCCGGACGCATCCATCTGGTGAATGCGTCGCGAGCGGAAATCGGCGGCGAGCCGGCGTACGCCAGCCTGGACCGCGTGCCGGGCGTGGTCGACCACGCGTTCGTCATGGTGCCGGGCGCGCACGTCGTCGAAGTCCTCGAGCAGTGCGCGGCCAAGGGCGTCAAGGTCATGACGGTCTTCTCCGACGGATTTGCCGAAACCGGCGCGGGCGGCCGTCTGCGCCAGGAAGCCCTGCTGGCCCGGGCGCGCGAACTGGGCGTGCGGCTGATCGGTCCCAACAGCATAGGCGTGGCCGACGTCCACACCGGCACCATCATCTCGGTGAATGCCGTGTTCGAGATGGACGAACTGGTGCGCGGCGGCGTGTCGCTGGTGTCGCAGAGCGGTTCCATGATGGGCGCGCTGCTGTCCCGGGCCGCCACGCGGGGCCTGGGTTTCGCCAAGCTGGTGTCGGTGGGGAATGAAGCCGACATCAAGGTCGGCGAACTGGTTACCGCCCTGGCCGATGACGAGGCGACGCGGGTGATCGCCTTGTTCCTGGAGACGCTGCGCGACGGGCCCGAACTGGGCCGCGCGCTGGACCAGGCCCATCGCGCCGGTAAGCCGGTCCTGGTCTACAAACTGGGTCGTTCCGAGCAAGGCGGGGCCCTGTCGGAGTCGCACACGGGCGCCATCGCCGGCAACGACGCCGCCGTCGATGCCTTCCTGCGCGCCCATGGCGCGTTGCGCGTGCAGATGCTCGAAACGCTGTTCGAACTGGCGCCATTGGCCATGCAGCATGTGATGCCGGTGGGCCGGGAGGCGCGCGCGCCCCGAGTGGGCGTCATCACCACCACGGGCGGGGGCGCCGCCACGGTCGTCGACAGATTGGGACTGGAGGGCGTCGTCGCGGTGGCGCCGCCCGCCGAGTTCGTTGCCCGCATGGCCGCGCGCGGGGTCGCGATACGCCAGACCCCGGTGATCGACCTGACTCTGGCCGCGACCAGCGCCCAGTACAAGGATCTGCTGGAGCAGATGCTCGCCAGCGACTGGTGCGACGCCGTCCTGAGCGTGGTGGGGTCGTCGGCGCAGTTCCATCCGCAGTTGGCCGTCCGGCCGCTGGTGGAGGCGTCGAAGCCGGCGGACAAGCCGCTGGCGGTGTTCCTGGCCCCGGAGGCGCCGCGGTCGCTGGCCCTGCTGCAGCAGCACGGCATCGCGGCGTTTCGCAGCCCCGAGTCCTGCGCGGATGCGCTGGCCGCGTTCCTGCATTGGCGGCCACCCGTTTCCTCGCCGCGCCCGCAAGGACTCGCCTGGCCGGCGGGCATACCCGTGCGGGGCAACCTGACGGAGTTCGAGGCCTGCCAGGTCTTCGCCAGCCTGGGCGTGCCCGTGGCCACGGCCCAGCGCATCACGCCGGACGCCCCCGGGCATGCCGTTCCCTATCCCGTCGCGATCAAGCTGTCGTCCCGGCTGGTGGCGCACAAGACCGAACTGGGCGGCGTGCAGACCGGCATCCGCGACCAGGCTCACCTGCGCACGGCGATCGCATCTCTGAAGGCCCGCGTGGAGAGCCATGGCGCCGGTGTGCCGGTGGAAGAACTGCTGGTGCAGCAGATGGAAGGAAAGCTGCTGGAGCTGATGCTGGGCTTCCGGCGGGATCCTTTGGTGGGGCCGGTGGTGGTCCTGGGAGCGGGAGGCATCGCGGCCGAGATCGCGCACGACTATTCCGTCCGGCTGGCGCCCGTCGACCTGGAAGGGGCCCGGGAGATGATCGAGGAGGTCCGGGCCACCCGCCTGGTCCGTGGCTTCCGGGGTTTGCCCCTGGCCGACTGCGAGGCGCTGGCACGCGCCATCGCCGGATTCTCCCGCCTGGCGGAGATCGGCTCGCCGCAGGTACACGAGGCCGAGATCAATCCGCTGTTCGTGCAGGAGCAGCGCGTGGTCGCCGTCGACGGGCTGCTGCGCTTCGCCTAGCGCGGCGGCAACGATATCAACGAGACGAGAGACAAGCATGGATTTCAATCTGACATCGCAGCAAGTGGATTTCCAGACCGCGGTGCGGCGCTTCGCCGAAAAGCACCTGCGGGCGGGGGCGGTGGCGAGGGCCCATTCGGACGAATATCCCTGGGACGTGGCGCAAGCCATGGCCGAGCAGGGCCTGCTGGGCATCACCATCGCCGAGCAGGATGGCGGGCAGGGCGGATCGCTGATGGACGCGGTGCTGGCGATCGAGGCGGTGGCGTCGGTATGTCCACGCAGCGCCGACGTGATCCAGGCCGGCAACTTCGGACCGATACGCGTGTTGGCGGAATATGGCTCGCCCTTGCAGAAGGAACGCCATCTCGCGCCGCTGCTGGCGGGTAAGGCGCTGATCTCGGTGGGCATGACCGAGCCGGGCGCGGGGTCGGCGGTGACGGAGTTGCAGACGACGGCCACGCGCGACGGCAACGGCTACCGGATCAACGGTTCGAAGATCTTCACCACGCACGGGCCTCACGCCAGCCTGATCCTGGCCTATGTGCGGTTCGGCCCCGGCACGGGAGGAATCGGCTCGGTGCTGATCGACACCCAGGCGCCCGGCGTGCGCCGCGGCCAGCCTTCGCGTTTCATGTCGGGCGAGGAATGGGTGCAGATCTATTTCGACGACGTCCATGTTCCCGACGAGCTGGTGGTACTGGGCGAGGGGGGATTCAAGAAGCAGATCTCGGGATTCAACGTCGAGCGCATCGGCAATACCGCCCGCTCGCTCGCGCTGGGCCGGTATGCCTTCGAGGAGGCGCGCGGGTGGGCGTTGCAGCGCCGGCAGTTCGGGCGCCTGCTGTGCGAGTTCCAGGGGCTGCAATGGAAGTTCGCCGACATGAAGATGCGCCTGGACGCGGGCCAACTGCTGTTGTACCGCGCGGCGGCCGGCGCCGATACCGGATTCCCGTCCGCGACCGACACGGCCATCGCGAAGGCCTATTGCAACCAGGCCGGCTTCGACATCGCCAACGACGCCCTGCAGGTGATGGGCGGCATCGGCTATAGCCAGGAATCGCTGGTGGAGTACTGCGTGCGCCGGTGCCGGGGCTGGATGATCGCGGGCGGATCGATAGAGATCCTGAAGAACCGGATCGCCGAAGGCGTGTTCGAGCGGACGTTTTCACAGCGGGGCGAGAGATAGACGGCGCTTTGTCGGATGTGCAAGGCTCATGTTCTGCAAAGTGAACCCTTTCGGGTGGACAAGCGCCTATTATTTGTGAAAGACAACTAATTGCCGGGGTGCCGGCCCACGATCAAAGGAGCGGACAGGATGGGAATGCTGGAAGGAAAGGTTGCGGTGGTGACCGGGGCCGGGCGGGGCATCGGCCGGGAGATCGCATTGGGCCTGGCGGCGCAGGGCGCGGCGGTGGTGGTGAACGACATCGGGGCCGCGCTGGACGGCGGCGGCGCCGATGCGACGCCGGCCCAGCAGACGGTGGACGACATCCGTGCCCTGGGCGGGCGGGCCGTTCCCAGCTTCGATAGCGTGGCGCATTGGGAGTCGGCCCAGGCCATGGTCGCCAGCGCGGTCGAGAACTTCGGCCGCATCGACATCGTGGTGAACAACGCGGGCATCCTGCGCGACACCATTTTCCACAAGATGGACCCCGCCGAATGGGATGCGGTGGTCAAGGTCCACCTATATGGCAGTTTCTACGTGAGCCGCGCCGCGGCCGCGCATTTTCGCGAACAGAACGGCGGCGCCTTCGTCCACATGGTGTCGACCAGCGGTTTGATCGGCAGCATAGGCCAGGCGAACTATGCCGCCGCCAAGCTCGGCATCGCCGGCTTGTCGCGTTCGATCGCAATGGACATGAACCGCTTCAACGTCCGCTCCAATTGCATCGCGCCCAGCGCGTTCAGTCGGATGATCGAATCGGTGCCCGGCGCTTCGCCCGAAGAGAAAGCCGCGGCGATGGAGAGGCGCCGGACGCAGACCCGCGCGGACCAGATCGCCCCGCTGGCGGTGTTTCTGGCCAGCGACGCGGCGGCGGACGTCACGGGCCAGATATTCGGTGCGCGAGGCAACGAGATCTACCTGTACAACCAGCCTCGCCCGATACGGACCCTGCACCGCGGCGACGGCTGGACGCCGCAGGCGCTGGCCGAGCAGTTGCCGGCCGCCTGGAAGACGTCGCTGACGCCGCTCGAACGCACCCGTAACGTGTTTGCCTGGGAAGCGCTGTGACCATGGACCAGCCATTGCGCATCGACCGCGATCGGCTGCTGTCCTGGCCGTTCGAGGATGTCGTGCAGCGCTACACGAGCAAGGACGCGATGCTCTACGCGCTGGGGGTGGGGCTGGGCATGGATCCCGTCGACCGGGAGCAACTGCCCTTCGTCTACGAGAAGGACTTGCGCGTCCTGCCCACCTTTCCCGTGGTGCTTTGTCACCCCGGCGCCTGGAACGCCGATCCGGCCAGCGGCATCGTCCGCAACCAGGTGCTGCACGGCGAGCAGGGCGTCACGCTGCATCGCCCGCTGCCGCCGCAGGCGACGTTGCGTGGCCGCACCCGCATCGTCGACGTCATCGACAAGGGCGAGGGGCGGGGGGCGTTGGTCTACACCGAGCGCCGCATCGTGGACGACAGCACGGGCGATCCGGTCGCCACCTTGACCGCCACGTCGTTCTGCCGCGCCAATGGAGGCTTCGGCGGGCCGTCGGGGCCGGTGCGGCAGCCGCACCCCATACCCGAGCGGCCGGCGGATGCGGTGGTGCATCTGCCCACGCTGCCGCAGGCCGCGCTGCTGTACCGGCTCAACGCCGACTACAACCCGCTGCATGCCGATCCCGACGTCGCCGCCAAGGCGGGTTTTCCGCGTCCGATCCTGCACGGCCTGTGCACCTTCGGCGTGGCGGGCCACGCGATATTGCAGGCCGCCTGCGGCTACGACCCGGCACGTATCGCGTCGATCGAAACGCGCTTTTCCGCGCCGCTCTTTCCGGGCGAGACCATTTCCGTGGAGGTCTGGCGCGACGGCGGCGTGATTTCGTTCCGCGCCTGGGTGCAGGCACGCCAGGTCAAAGTGCTGGACAACGGCAAGGTTTGCCTGCGCGCGGCGCAGGACGAAGTCTCCAGGAGATGAGTTCCATGGCAACGATGAATGCAGAGCAGTCCGCGCCGGGCGCGCAGCGCGCCTATTTCACCCACCTCGCCGAAGGACGTTTCCTGATCCAGCGTTGCGGCGCCTGCGACCGGCATGTCTTCTACCCGCGCGTCCTGTGCGTCCACTGCGGATCGCCGCGGCTGGACTGGGTGGCCCCGGCCGGGACGGGAACGGTCTATTCCACGAGCATCGTCCGCAGGAAGGCCGAGGATGGCGGCGACTACAACGTCGCCCTGGTCGATCTGGACGAGGGGGTGCGCATGATGAGTCGCATCGAGGGCGTGGCGCTGGATCGCATCGCCATCGGCATGCGCGTGCGGGCGCGGATAGCCGCCGGAGACGAGGGCCCCGTCGTGGTGTTCGATCCGGCCCGGGGAGACGAGCGATGAGCCCCGCCGATCTGCGAGGTGCCGTCGCCATCGTCGGCGTGGGCCAGGCCGGCTGCGGGGAGGCGCGAGGCCGCACGGAAATGGAGATCCTGGCCGAGGCGAGCCGCCTGGCCGTGGCCGATGCCGGGTTGACCATGGACCAGATCGATGGGCTGGCGACGGCCAGCAGTTCGTCGGCGATGTGGGGCTTGTCGGTGGTGGAGTACCTGGGACTGCGGCCCCGCTTCGTCGACAGCACGATGATAGGCGGCTCCAGCTTCGTGGCCCACATGATGCCCGCGATGCTGGCATTGGCCTCGGGCCAGTGCGATGCGGTGCTGGTCTGCTACGGCAGCACCCAGCGGACGGCCACGATCAATCGCGCCGCCATCAAGCGCGCGCGCCGCCAGCTCGAACCGCATCCCTACGAGGACCCCTACGAGCCGCTGCCGCCGCTGACGTCGTATGCGCTGGCCGCCGCCCGCCACATGCATCAATACGGCACGACGCGGGAGCAACTGGCCCACGTCGCGGTGGCCGCGCGGCAATGGGCGCGCCTCAATCCCGAGGCCTTCATGCGGGATCCGCTGACCGTGGCGGATGTGCTCGCTTCCCGCATGGTGTCCGACCCGTTGACGGTGCGCGACAGTTGCCTGGTGACGGACGGCGCCGGCGCCTATGTGATGGTGCGCGCGGACCGCGCGCGTGACCTGCCGCGCGAACCCGCGTATGTGCTGGGCAACGCGACGGCGATCTGGCACAAGCAGATCTCGGCCATGCCGGACCTGACCGTGACGGCGGCGGCGGAGTCGGGCCGCCGCGCCTATGAGATGGCGGGCGTCGGGCCCGCCGACATCGACGTGCTCGAACTGTACGACGCCTTCACGATCAACACGCTGCTGTTCCTGGAAGACCTGGGGTTCTGTCCGAAGGGAGAGGCGGGGCGCTTCGTCGAGGGCGGTGCGATCGCTCCGGGGGGGAGCCTGCCGGTGAACACGAACGGCGGAGGGCTGTCGTGCGTCCACCCCGGGATGTATGGCGTCTTCATCACCATCGAAGCCGTCAGGCAGTTGCGCGGCGCATGCGGCGAGCGCCAGGTCGATGGCGCGCACCTGGCGCTGGTCCACGGGAACGGCGGCACGCTGTCCAGCCAGTCCACCGCGATCCTGGGAACGCGGGAGACGCTCTGACCGCTCGCGCCTGGGCCGGATTCCGATCACTGGAGGAGTTTGCATGGATTTCACCATCGACGAGGATATCGTCGCGCTGGGCGACAGCATCCTGCGTTTCATCGACCGCGAAGTGGAGCCGCTGGAGCGCGAGCACAAGGGCCTGCTCGAGAACGAGCGCCGTCTGTACGGCGAAGATGGGCGCTTCGTGCCGCAGGTGTTGGAATTGCGCCGCCGCGTGCGCATGCGGTCCGCCGAGCTGGGTTTCTACAATCTGTTCGCGCCCGTGGAACTGGGGGGCGACGGCATGGGGGCGCTGGCCAACATCCACGTGCAGGAACTGATCAATGCGCGCTATGGGCCCGCGCGCAAGCTCATCCAGACGGTGGTGCTGCCGTCGCCGTTCACCAACGGCCTGTCGCCGGTGCTGCGGCACCTCGACCCGGCGGTGTTCGCCCGCTATCGCGACGGAATCGCGTCGGGAGCAAGCACGCTGTGCTTCGGCCTGAGCGAGCCCGACGCGGGGTCGGACGTGTTCGCGATCAAGACCCGGGCCGAGCGCGACGGCGACGGCTGGGTGCTGAGCGGCACCAAGCAATGGATCACCAATGCGCCCTACGCCGATCATGCCATGGTCTTCGCGGTCACGGACCCCGGCCTGGCGGCGCAGCGCCAGGGCGGGGTGACCGGCTTCTTCGTCGATACGCGCAGTGTGGGTTTCGACGTTCCCTCGGTGATTCCCACCATGGGGCACGCCGGCGCGGAGATCGGCATCGTCGTGCTGGACAAGGTCAGGGTGCCCGACAGCCACAGGCTGGGGCCGGTCGGCCAGGGCTTCTCCGTCGCCCTGGGCGGCGTCAGCGCGGGGCGCCTGAGCATGGCGGCGACCTGCGTGGGACTGGCCAAGTGGGCGCAGTCGCTGGCGGTCGACTATGCGAAGGTCCGCCGCACGTTCGGCCGTCCCATCGGCGAGCACCAGGCCGTCCAATGCCTGCTGGCCGACAGCGCCATGGACATCTATGCCGCCAAGAGCATGGTGCAGAACTGCGCCTGGCGCATCGACCGCGGATTGCCGGCGATCAAGGAGACCTCCATGGTCAAGGCCCATGCGACGGAGATGCTCAACCGCGTCATGGATCGCAGCATCCAGGTGCATGGGGCCATGGGCCTGACGAACGAGCTGCGGCTGGAGGAGGGCTACCGGCTCGCGCGGCAGATGCGCATCCCGGACGGCACGGGAGAGATCCAGCGCCGCACCATCGCGCGCCAACTGCTCAAGGGCGATTGCGAGCTCTAGGGCGCAGGCTTGGCGCAAGCGCAACGCTCCGTTGCCGCTTTATCAATCCTGGATCCTTGTTGCCTGCCTACCATTGCCTGGACGTCGAGACGCATCCGCACGGAGCGTCAACGGCGTTCCCGCACGAGAGCCGTCAGGCCACTTCAGAGGAGACCGTTTGCATGTACAGAATTGACCGTCGTCGTTTCTGCGCCGCGGCGTTGCTTGCCGCGGCCGTATGCGGTACCGGGGCCGCCCGCGCCGAGGATTACCCCAGCAGGCCGTTGCGCATGGTCGTGCCGTTCCCCCCGGGAGGCGCTACCGACAACATCGCCAGGCTGCTGGCCAAGTCCATGTCCGATTCGCTGGGCCAACCCGTGGTGGTGGAGAACAAAGGGGGCGCGGGCGCCATCATCGGCGCCGAGACCGTGGCCAAGGCGCCGCCCGATGGCTATACGATTCTGGCCTCCACCGCCGGGGTCCATGTGATCAATCCCGCCATCAATGCCAACCTGCCCTACGACCCCATCAAGAGCTGGACGCCGATCGGGCTGACCAACGCCGCGCCGCTGGCCGTCGTGGTATTGGCCTCGTCTCCGTTCAAGACCCTGCGCGATCTGGTGGACTATGCGAAGAAGCACCCCGGCGAACTCAGCTATGGCTCGGCCGGCGTGGGGACCTCGCTGCACCAGTCGGGCGAGATGTTCAAGCATGCGGCGGGAGTGGACATCCTGCACGTGCCCTACAAGGGGGCCGGCCCCGCGGTCGCGGATTTCCTGGGGGGGCGCACCACGATGATGTTCTCGTACGTGGGATCGGTGTACGAGAATGCCAAGGCTGGCAAGACCCGCATCCTGGGCATAGGCAGTCCCAAGCGGCTGGCGTTGATCGCGGATGTGCCGACCATAGGCGAAGTCCTGGGCGTCGAGGGGTACGATTCCGATACCTGGACCGGCATCGTGGCGCCGGCCGGCACGCCGCCGGCCATCGTCGCGAAGCTCAACAAGGCGGTGCGCTACGCGCTGGAGCAGAATCACGATTATCTGCTGGCCAACGGCTATGTGATCCTGGGCGGTTCACCGCAGGACATGGAGGCGAAAATGAAGGACGAACTGGCTCACCTGACCCCGCTGCTGGCGCGGCTGATGGCACCTGCCCCGGGGGCGAAATGACTCTTCGGGATCCGTCGCCGCCGGCGGCAGGCGAAGCTTCCGGCGTGGCCGGCCGGCTGCGCGCCGCGCTGCGCCTGCCGGTCATCTGCTCGCCGATGTTCCTGGTATCGAACCCGGAGACCGTCATCGCGCAGTGCAGCAGCGGACTGGTGGGCGCCTGCCCCGCGTTGAACGCGCGGCCGCAGCCGGAACTGGATGTCTGGTTGCGGCGTATCGCGGATGGCCTGGAGGCGTATCGGCAACGGTATCCCGATGCCCGTGTCGGCCCCCATGCGGTGAATCTCGTGGTCAAGATGGGGAACGAGCGGCTGCAGGCGGACCTGGCCAGTTGCGCGCGGTACGAGGTGCCGCTGGTCATCAGCAGCCTGGGGGCACCCACCGACATCGTGCGCGTGGTGCATGGCTACGGCGGCCTGGTCTTCCATGACGTCACCTCCGTGCGCCATGCGCGGCGTGCCCTGGAGGCGGGCGTGGACGGGCTGATCCTGGTCTGCGCCGGCGCGGGCGGGCACGCGGGGGCGCTCAGCCCCTTCGCGCTGCTGTCCGAGGTCCGGGCCTTCTACGACGGCCCGCTGGTGCTGGCCGGCGCCATCACCGACGGCGCGTCGATTTTCGCCGCGGAAGTGATGGGCGCCGACCTGGTCTACATGGGAACGCGCTTCATCGCCACGCAGGAGTCGTCCGCCGTGCCCGCCTACAAGCGGATGCTGGTCGATTCCGCGGCCGCGGACATCGTCTATACGCCGCATTTCTCCGGCATCCCCGCCAACTACCTCAAACCCAGCATCGCGGCCGCGGGGCTGGATCCGGACCGTCTTCCGGCGGTCGATGCCGCCGCGGTGCGCGCGGCCGGCGACCGGCACAAACGCTGGAAAGACATCTGGGGCGCGGGGCAGGGGGTGGGCGGCATCGACGACATTCTCCCCACGGCGGCGCTGGTCGACAGGCTGGCTGCCGAATATGACGCCGCGCGCGTCCGCTGGCGGACCCGGCTGTGCGCCGACGACGGCGCCGGTTCATCTTCCAACCACAGGACCGCTTCAACGTGAATAGCCTGACTTCCCTGTTCGCCCCGCGCAGCATCGCCGTCGTGGGCGCCTCGCAAGACACGAACAAGATACGCGGCCGTCTCTTGAAGCTGCTGGTGGGCGGCGGCTACGCGGGGCCGGTGTATCCGGTCAATCCCAGCAGCGACGTCATACAAGGGATGAAAGCCTATCCCTCGGTGGAGGCGCTGCCGGAACCCGTCGACCTGGCGCTGATCGCCGTGGCCGCCGCGCAGGTGATGGAGGTACTCGAACAGTGCGCGCGGCGCGGCGTCAAATCGGCGGCGATCTTCAGCGCCGGTCCCCATGCCCCGGTGGGCGAGCGCCTGCAGGACGAGGTCGAGGCATTCGCCGCGCGCACGGGCATGCGTGTGCTGGGACCGAACGCCGAAGGCTACCTGGACGCCGAAGGGGGGCTCGTGGCGACGTTCAGCCCGACGCTGGAGGTCGTGTCGCCGCTGCCGCCAGGCGCGCTGCCCCGGCGCGAACGCGTCAGCATCGTGTCGCAGTCGGGCGCCATGGCCTACGCGCTGTACAGCCGGGCGCGCGCGCAGCACATTCCCGTCCGCCATCTGGTCTCCACCGGCAACGAAGCCGATGTCGAGCTGCTGGAAGTGGTGGACTACCTGATCGGGCAGGGCACGTCGCGCGCCATCCTGATGTTCGTCGAAGGGCTGAAGCATCCGGGAAGGCTGGCCGCCGTCGCCGCGAAGGCGGCCGATGCCGGCGTGGCGCTGATCGTGGCGAAGATCGGCCGTTCGGGGGCGGGGCAGCGCGCGGCGGTATCGCATACCGCGCACCTGACCGGCGCCGATACCGCCTACGACGCCGCGTTCCGGCGCCACGGCGTGATCCGGGTGGACAAACCGGAGCAGATGCTGGCGCTGGCCGCGGCCGTCAGCGCCGGCGCGGTCCCGCGGGGGCCCAGGGTGGGCATCATCACGACCTCCGGCGGCGCGGGGGGCTGGGCGGCCGACATCTGCGAGCAGGCCGGGCTGGAGGTGCCCGAGCTGGTGCCGGCATTCAAGGAACAACTGGCCGCGATCGTGCCCGACTACGGTTCGGCCGAGAACCCGGTGGATGTGACCGCGCGCGTGGTCGAGGATGGCGGATCGACGCTGATGAACATCCTGGACCTGGTCGCCCGGGCCGATGGCATAGACATCGGCCTGATCATCGTGTCGCTGGTCCTGCCGGACCGCATACGCAGCATCGAGGAAAGGCTGGCGACGATCATGGCGGCCTCGCCGCGCCCCATCGTCTTTCATTCGCCGGGGCAGCCCGCGCCCGAAGGCCTGGACATCCTGGCCGAGGTGGGCGGCGTGCACCTGGGGCTGGAAGACTTCGCCCAGGCGATGAAACGGCTATGCGACCACCAGGCCTTCCTGCGCCGGTGGCGGGCGTCTAGGCTGGATACGTCGCGTCCGCCGGCGCCGCGGCTCGCGCTCGCGGGCCGGGCGGCGGGACCGCTCGACCAGGTGGAGGCCCGGCGCCTGCTGGCGGCCTACGCCGTGCCCATGCCGTCCGAGACGCTGGCGGGCAGCGCCGGCGAAGCGGTGCGGGCGGCGCGGGCCATGGGCGGGCCGGTCGCGCTGAAGATCGTCTCGCCCGACGTGCCGCACAAGACGGAGGCGGGCGGCGTGGTGCTGGGCGTGGCTGGCGACGAGGCCGTGGCGCAGGCGCATGAGCGTGTGCTGGCCAATGTGCGGCGGCATGCCCCGCATGCCCGCATCGAGGGTGTGCAGGTACAGAAGATGATGCCCGCCGGCCGGGAAATGGTGGTGGGGGTGGTGGACGATCCGGATTTCGGGCCCATGGTCATGCTGGGGTTCGGCGGGGTCTATGTGGAGGTGCTGCGCGACGTGGCGTTTGCGCTGGCTCCGGTCGACCTCGACGGCGCCCGCGCGATGATCGACGGGCTCAAGGGCGTCGACATCCTGCGCGGCGCGCGGGGCCAGGCGGCTTCCGACGTGGAGGCGCTGGCGCGCCTGCTGGTGTCGGTGTCGGAGCTGGCCGCCGCCCACGCCGGCCGTATCGCCGAGATCGACCTGAATCCCGTGATGGTGTTTCCCCAAGGCCAGGGCGTGTGCGCCGTCGATACCCTGGTCGTGATGGCGGATCCGGCGTCCGCGAGCAGGTCCGAGGAATCCGTCCAATTGGCAGAGGCGAAATAATGGCCGAGATCGAACTGCAACGCGAAGGCGCCGTCGCGCGCATCGTCATCAACCGTCCCGAGCGCAAGAACGCGCTGGCCGGCGACATGCGCGCCCAGTTGGCCGCGGCCTTCGACGAGGTCAATCGCGACGACGATGTGCGGGCGGTCGTCCTGACCGGGACCGGCGACACATTCTGCGCGGGCGCGGATGTCGGCAAGATGGCGCCGCTGGACGTGAAGGCCTCGCGGATGCGCCTGAAGCAGAACACGCACCAGTTGATCCGCGGCCTGTACGACATCGAGAAGCCGGTGGTGGCCGCCGTGCGCGGCGCGACGGTCGGCATAGGGCTCAGCATGATGCTGGCCTGCGACCTGGTGGTGGCTTCCGAGACGGCGAAGTTCTCGTGCATCTTCGCGCGCCGCGGGCTGGCGCCGGATTCGGGAGCCGTCTTCTTCCTGGCCCGGGCCATCGGCATGGCGCGGGCGCGCGAGCTGGTGTTCACCACGCGCTTCTTTTCCGCCAGCGAAGCGCACGACATGGACATCGTGACGCGCGTCGTGCCCGACCGGGACCTGGAGGCCCAGGCCGCCGAGCTGGCCGCCACGCTGGCGGCGCAGCCTACCTACGCGCTGGCGATGGCCAAGAAGATGTTCCAGTTCTCGCTGACACCCAGCCTGGACCAGTTCCTGGAAATGGAGGCGCTGATCCAGCCGCAGATCCACCAGACCCAGGATTTTCGCGAAGGCATCGAGTCGTTCAAGGAAAAGCGGCCGCCACGCTTTGTCGGGCGCTGATCAGCGGGTCCGGGGGGCTCGCATGGGCCAGGCTGGCGAGCAGCCCGGCCACTTCGCTCTTCATGTTGCCGGCGTCGCGTACGCAGATGTAGAACTGGCGCACGGCCCAGTCGTCTTCCAGGCGCAGCAGCTCCAGCTTCAGGTCCGCCAGATAGGCCCGGGCGATGCGCTCGGGCACCACGGCGATGCCCAGGCCCGCGCGCACCATGTGGCAGCGGGCTTCGAAGTTGGTGACCTGTATCCTGACATTGGGCGGCCGCGACAGCGACTGATAGGTCAGTTGGAGAAAGGCTTCCAGCGAGTGCCGGGGAAAGTGCCCCAGCAGGTCGTAGTCCAGCGCCTCTTCCAGGTATAGCGTCTTCCTGATCGCCAGCGGATGTCCCTGCGGCACGACCAGTCCCACGCGATCCGTCAGATAGGGATAGGAGGAAACGCCGGGGGCGGGGTGGGAGGCATGGTAGATGCCGAGATCGGCGTTGCCTTCCGCGACCAGGCGCGGGATGTCGTAGCTGTGGCCTTCCAGCAGATCGATGCGCGTGTCCGGCGCCTTGACCAGGTAGTTGGCGATGTGGGTCGGAAGGAATTGCAGGATGGTGGAGGGATTGGCCACCAGCCGGATCTTGGCCAGGCCGTCCGCGGCGAAACCCGCGATGGCCTCTTCGGTCAGTTGCACGCTGCGGAGTATGGCCTTGGCGCGCTGATACAGCAGGACGCCGGCGGGCGTGGGTTCCACGCCGCGTCCATGGCGCGTCAACAGCGCCTTGCCCACTTGGCGCTCGAGTTCGGTGATGCGCTTGCTGACGGCCGAGGTCACCAGGTTCTCCCGGTCCGCGGCTTTGGACAGACTCTTTTCTTCGACAGCGGCGACGAAGATTTCCAGCGCCGGTATGTCCAATCTCCTCATGATTCCGCCTCTGCATTGCAGTGCGGGCATTGTAATGCGCGAAGGCGTGCGGATCAGCCCTTGGCGGACGATGCCGCGAATCCCAGCCCCTTCGCCACGCCTGCCCCATACCGCGGATCCGCCTTGGCGAAATGCGCGATCTGGCGTTCCTGGATTTCGCGCGGCACGGTCTTCATCGCGTTGATGATGTTCTCGACCAGCAGGGCCTGCTGATCGGCGCTCATGAGCCGGAACAGATCGCCGGCCTGCGTATAGTCGTCATTGCCGGCGCGGTGGTCGTAGCGGTCGGCAGCGCCCGCGAGCGGCAGCGGAGGTTCGGCGTGCGCCGCATCCTGGCGCGGCGAGCCGGCCACGCTGTTCGGTTCGTAGTTGGCCGCGCCGCCGAAGTTGCCATCGAAGCGCATGGCGCCGTCCCGCTGGTAGGTCCGCACCGGAGCATGGGGGCGGTTGACCGGCAGGGCCTGGTAGTTGGTGCCGACGCGGTACAGGTGGGCGTCATGGTAGGCGAACAGGCGGGCCTGCAGCATCTTGTCGGGGCTGAAGCCCAGTCCACGCACGATGGCCGATGGCGAGAACGCGGCCTGCTCGACTTCGGCGAAATAGTTCTCCGGATTGCGGTTCAGCGTGATCACGCCGACCTCGATCAGCGGGAAGTCCGCGTGGGGCCAGACCTTGGTCAGGTCGAAGGGATCGTAGGGCGTGGCGCGCGCCTGCTCCTCGGTCATGACCTGGATGCAGAAGCGCCACTTGGGATAGTCGCCTCGTTCGATCGCCTCGAACAGGTCGCGCTGGGCGTAGTCCGGGTCCTGGCCGGCAAGCCGGGTGGCGTCGCGCGGGTGCAGGTTGCGAATACCTTGCAGGCTGAGCACGTGGTACTTGACCCAGACGCGCCGGCCCTGGGCGTCGATCATGCTGAAGGTGTGGCTGCCGAATCCGTGCATGGCGCGATAGCCGTCGGGCGTGCCGCGATCGGAGAACAGCGTGGTGACCTGGTGCAGCGATTCGGGCGACAGCGACCAGAAGTCCCACATCGCGGTGGGATTCTTCATGTTGGTGCGCGGGTCGCGCTTCTGAGTGTGGATGAAGTCGGGGAACTTGATGCCGTCGCGGATGAAGAAGACCGGCGTGTTGTTGCCTACCAGGTCCCAGTTGCCTTCGTTGGTGTAGAACTTGATGGCGAAGCCGCGCGGGTCGCGTTCGGTATCGGCCGAGCCTTTCTCGCCGCCCACGGTGGAGAAGCGGATGAAGACGTCGGTCTTGCGGCCCACCTGCGCGAACAGGTCGGCGCGGGTGTAGCGGGTGATGTCGTTGGTCACCTCGAACACGCCGTAGGCGCCCGAGCCCTTGGCATGCACCACGCGCTCGGGGACGCGTTCGCGGTTGAAGTGCTGCAGCTTCTCGACCAGGTGGAAGTCCTCGATCAGCACGGGGCCGCGCGGGCCGGCGGTTTTCGAGTTCTGGTTGTCGGCGACAGGCGCGCCCGTTGCGGTGGTGAGAGTCGTCATTCCTAGCTCCGAATTGTCGAGGTCCCACGATAGGCCGCGCTGGATCATTGGTAAATTGAATTGAATAAATCGCAGCAATAGGTCGTTTCAATGAATGATAAAATGGCGCGTTCGTTCGTGTCCGTCCCGGCGTAGCTTCCCGCCGACCGGATCTTTTCCCCGGAAGCCGTGTTCGAGGAGAACCAGCGTGAAAAACCTCGTTTCGGTGCCGCCTGCGCACCGTGAACAACCTTGTCCCCACGAAATGGAAACCATGGCTGGCCTCGCCAGCACGGGGCGCCGCCGCGTCCTGGGCTGGCTGGCGGCGGGCGTGCCCATCGCCGGCGCGGCCCTGGGCGCGCCGCGCCCGGCCTGGGCGGCCGATCCGCTGTCCGTGGGGTTCGTCTACATGTCGCCCATCACCGATGCGGGCTGGACGCGCCAGCACGAGGACGGTCGTCTGGCCATGGTCGCCGCGCTGGGATCGCGGGTGGCCACCCGCGTGGTCGAGAACGTGCCCGAGAATGCCGACGCCGAGCGGGTGATACGCGATCTCGCGCGCCAGGGCTGCAAACTCATCTTCACCACGTCCTTCGGCTACATGGACGCGGTGATGCGGGTGGCGCGCGAGTTCCCGGGCGTGGTGTTCGACCAGGCCTCGGGCTATCGCCTCGCGCGCAACCTGGGCGCCTACAACATCCGCTTCTACGAGGGCCGCTACCTGGCCGGACTGGTGGCGGGGGCGATGACGCGCAGCCATGTCCTGGGCTATGTCGCGGCCCTGCCGATCCCGGAAGTGATCCAGGGCATCAATGCCTTCACGCTGGCCGCGCGCAGCGTCAACCCCAAGGTCCAGGTGCGCGTGGTCTGGACCCAGAACTGGTTCGATCCGCCGCGCGAGCGCGACGCGGCCCAGGCTGTCCTGCGCCAGGGGGCCGACGTGCTGACCAACCACTCGGGATCGTCCGCGGTGGCGCAGGCCGCCGAGGCGGCGGGCGCGTGGATGCTGGGCTATACGTCCGACATGAGCCGCTATGCGCCGACGCGCCAGCTCGGCGCCGTCGTGCACCGCTGGGGCGACCACTACGTCCAGGCCGCGCGCGAAGTGCTGGACGGCACCTGGACCTCGCGCGCCATCATGGGCGGCCTGAAAGACGGCATGATCGCGCTCGAGGCCCTGTCGCCCAAGGTGCCCCAGGCGGTGCGCGCGTCGGTGGACGAGGCGCGGCGCAAGATCTCGGCGGGCGCGCTCCACCCCTTCGGCGGCCGGCTGGTGGACAACCAGGGCAAGGTGCGCCAGTCGTCCGGCGTGCCGAGCCAGAAGGATGTCGACCACATGGACTGGTTCGTCGAGGGCGTGGTGGGCAAGGCGGTGGCCTGAGGGCGCCGCGTGCTCCGGTAAAGTAGCGGGACCGCGTGAACCGCGGGCGGCCGGCGCGGTCCTACCCGAGGCCGCCCGGGCGCGCCGCGCGTGCCGCGGGCTCGCATCGCCCTGGCGTTCGCCTTCGATCCACCTCCTTTCCCGCCGGCCATGACCACCGACATCCGTTCGTTCTCACCGCTGTCCCTCCTGGCCCAGGCCTGGCGCATGACCGTGCGCGACTGGCGCGCCGGGGAACTCAGGCTGCTGGCGATGGCGCTGGTCATCGCCGTGGCCTCGGTTTCCAGCGTGGGCTTCCTGGCCGACCGCATCCGCCAGGCGCTCGAACGCGACGCCGCCCAATTGCTGGGCGGCGACGTCGTGCTGATTTCCGACAATCCGGCCGATCAGGCGCCGCGCGACGAAGCGCGCCGGCTCGGGCTGTCGGTGACCGAGAACCTGCAGTTCCCGTCCATGGCCAGCGTCGGGACCGGCGACGCCGCGCGTTCGCAATTGGCGGCCCTGAAGGCGGTGCGGCCGGGCTACCCGCTGCGCGGCAGCCTGCGCGTGGCCGACGGCCCCACCGCGCCCGATGAGCCGACGCGCGAGATTCCCGCGCCCGGGACCGCCTGGGTGGATCCGCAACTGCTGTCGCTGCTGGACGTGCGCGTGGGCGACGACCTGCAACTGGGCGACCGGCATTTCCGCATCGCCCGGGTGATCACGGTGGAGCCCGATCGGGGCATGAATTTCATCAACGTGGCGCCGCGGGTCATGATCCGCGAGGACGACCTGGCGTCGACGGGCTTGGTGACCTTCGGCAGCCGCATCACCTACCGCCTGCTGGCGGCGGGGCAGCCGGCGGCGGCGCGCGAGTATGCCGCCTGGCTGCAGGTCCATCCGCAGCGCGGCCAGCGCGTGGAGACGCTGGACTCCGGCCGGCCCGAGATGCGCCGCACCATCGACCGGGCGCAGCAGTTCCTGTCGCTGGTGGCGCTGCTGGCGGCCCTGATCGCGGCGGTGGCCGTCGCGCTGGCCGCGCGGCGCTTCACGCTGCGGCATTTCGATAGCGTGGCGGTCATGCGCTGCCTGGGGGCGACGCAGACCACGCTGACCGGGCTGTTCGCCGCCGAGTTCCTGATCATCGCGCTGGGGGCGGCCGCCGTCGGCAGCGCGCTCGGCTATGCCGCGCACGAGGGCCTGATCGCCGCGTTGGGCGGCCTGATCACGGCCGACCTGCCGCGCGCCGGGCCGCTGCCCGCGATACAGGGGTTCCTGGCTGGTGTCTGGCTGCTGATGGGCTTCGCGCTGCCGCCGCTGGCCCAGTTGCGCCACGTCGCGCCCGCCCGCGTCCTGCGCCGCGACACTGGAATCGCTCCGGCGCGGACCGCGCTGGGCTACGGGGTGGGCGCGGTGGGCTTCGCGCTGCTGCTGCTCTGGTTCGCGCGCGACTTGAAGCTGGGCCTGATGGTCGCCGGGGGATTCCTGGCTGGCTTCCTGCTGTTTTCCGGCATTTCGTGGCTGGGGCTGCGCTGGCTGGAACCGCTGCGGCAATGGCAGCGCGGGCCGGTGGCTCTGCGTTTCGCGCTGGCGGGCGTGGTCCGCCGCCGTGGCGCCACGGTGGCGCAGATATGCGCCCTGGCGGTGGGGCTGATGGCGATCCTGCTGTTGTCCATCACCCGTGGCGACCTGGTCGAGGGCTGGCGCAGCGCCGCGCCACCCGATGCGCCCAACCGTTTCCTGATCAACATCCAGCCGGACCAGCGCGAGGCGGTCACGCAGCGCCTGGCGCAGGCGGGGCTGGGCCACGTGCAGTTGTACCCGATGATCCGCGGGCGGCTGATCGAGATCAACGGACGCGGGGTCGGGCCGGCCGACTACCAGGACGATCGCGCGCAGCGGCTGGTGGACCGGGAGTTCAACCTGTCCTACATGGACCAGCTGCCGGGCCACAACCGCGACGTGGCCGGCCGCTGGCTGGATCCCGACGCCGCCGAAGTGTCGATGGAGCAGGGCATCGCGAAGACCCTGGGCGTGAACCTGGGCGACACGCTCCGGTTCGACATCGCCGGCAACACGGTCGACGTGAAGGTGACCGGCCTGCGGGCGGTGGACTGGGATTCCATGCAGGTCAACTTCTTCGCCATCCTGTCGCCGGCGGCGCTGCGCGACATGCCGCAGAGCTGGATCACCGCGCTGCATCTGCCGCCCGAGAAGGCCGAGCTGTCCAACGCGCTGATCCGCGAATTTCCCAACCTGACCATCTTCGATACCAGCGCCATCCTGAGACAGGTGCAGGACGTGCTGGAACAGGTGGTGGCGGCGGTGCAGTTCCTGTTCCTGTTCACGCTGGCCGCCGGCTGCCTGGTGCTGTATGCGGCGCTGGCCTCCACCCGCGACGAGCGGGTGCGCGAGGCCGGGCTGCTGCGCGCGCTGGGGGCCACGCGCCGGCAGTTGTCGCTGGCGCAGTGGCTGGAGCTGGCCGCCATCGGCGGCGCGGCGGGCGTGCTGGCCGCGGCCGGCGCGTCGGTGATCGCGTGGCTGCTGGCCCGCTATGTGTTCAACTTCGCGCTGACGCCCAATCCCTGGGTGTGGGCGGCCGGGCTGCTGGTGGGCGTGGCGTGCGCCTGGGCGGGAGGATGGATGGGCCTGCGCGGCGTGCTGCGCCAGCCGCCGCTGGCGACCCTCAGGGAAGCCTAGAGCTTTTCGATGAATACCGAGATGAATGACAAGATGATATTGATACGCGAGCCGGAGGAACCGGCTCCGGCCGGCCAGACCCTGTTCGACGTGATCGGCGGCGAAGCGCGCGTGCGCGAGTTGGTCGACCGGTTCTACGACCTGATGGACCTGGATACCGACCTGGCGGACCTGCGCGCCGCGCACGGCCCGTCGCTGGACCAGGCCCGGGAGAAGCTGTTCTGGTTCCTGTGCGGCTGGATGGGTGGTCCTGATTACTACATTCGCCGCTTCGGCCATCCCCGCCTGCGGGCGCGCCATCTGCCGTTCTCGATCGGCACCACGGAGCGAGACCAATGGGTGGTCTGCATGGGGCGGGCGATGCAGCAGGTCGGCGTCGAACCGGCGCTGGCCGACAAGCTGCTGGCCTCGTTCTACAACACGGCCGACTGGATGCGGAACCGGCAGGAATAAGCCGGGCTCATGCGCCGCGGCCGGGCCTTTCCCAGGGCGGCGTGCCGCCCAGGTGTTCGCGCAGCCAGGCCAGCAGCAGTTCCATGCGCGGCAAGGCGCGCTTGCGGACCGGAATCAGGGCCTTGAGCCACACGTCCTGCAAGGGATGATCCTCCAACAGCGCCACCAGGCTGCCGTCCGCCAGCGCGTTCCGCGCGACGTAGGTGGGCAGCACGGCGATGCCGTTGCCGGCGCGGGCGGAGGCATACAGCACATAGTTGTCGTTGGCGCCCAGGCGCGCGGGTACGTCGATGCTGATGGGGCCGCTCGCGCTGTTGAAGTGCCAACTGTGGCCGGTGGGATTGAACACCAGGCAGTCGTGGTCGGCCAGGTCGCGCGGATGGCGCGGGGCGGGCCGGCGCGCCAGGTAGCCGGGCGTGGCGCAGACGACCTGGCGCAGCGGGCACAGCGGTTCGTCCACCACGCCCTCGTAGCTGTCGGCGCGGCCGCTGACCGCGATGTCGAAGCCTTCCTCGGCGGGATTGGCCGACCGGTCCAGCAGCGCGATCTCCAGGGTCAGCCGTTCATGGCGCCGCTGGAAGGCCGCGAGGATGTCGGCCAGGTACAGCACCGTGAGCGAGGTCGGGGCCCGCAGCCGGATGTGGCCGTCCAGCGCGTCCTGGTCGCGCTTGAGTTCCGAGGCGATGTCGTCGAAGTCGCTGACCAGCGCGCGGGCCCGGACGTGGAACTTGTGGCCGGCCTCGGTCAGCGTTACCCGGCGGCTGGAGCGTTCGAACAGGCGCGTGCCCAGGGTCCATTCGAGATGGCCGATGCGCTTGGCGACGACCGAGGGTACCGTGTCGAGCTGGCGCGCGGCTTCCGAGAAATTGCCGCCGCGTACCGTGGCGAGGAAGGCGCGCAGGTTGGCCAGGGTATCCATGTTCTATTCCAAAACGCGAAAGCTGGTGCTTCGAATTAGACCAGATAATCCGTTTTGAAATAGATACCATGTCCGCATTCCCTGAATGACGAGGTGGAGCAATGACATCGGTACATCCGGCCAGCGTGACCGAACCCGCGCGGCAGACGCCGGTACTGGGCGAATTCGACGTGGTGGTGCTGGGCGGCGGGCCCGCCGGCATGACGGCGGCGGCGGCCGCGGCGCGCCACGGCTGCCGCACCCTGCTGATCGAACGCTACGGGTTCCTGGGGGGCATGGGCACGGCCGCGGGCGTGACCAACTTCTGCGGCCTGCATGCCAACGTCTTCGGCGACAACCGGCGCGTGGTGCACGGCCTGGCGGACGAACTGCTGGCCACGCTGGAAGGACTGGGCGGCCTGTGCGAACCGCACCGCATGTTCCAGGACAGGATCATGGCGCAGGCCTACGACAACGCGGCCTACAAGCTGGCGGCCGACGACCTGGTCGTCTCCAGCGGCAGCCAGTTGCTGTTCCATGCGCAGGCGGCCGGCGTGCTGATGCGTTCGCCGGGCGAGATCGCCGCGCTGCTGGTCGAGACCAAATCCGGCCGCGCCGCCGTGGTCGGCAGGATCTATATCGACTGCTCGGGCGACGGCGACATGGCGGCCGCGGCGGGCGTGCCTTATGAAAAGGGTGACGGCCACGGCGGCATGCTGTATCCGTCGACCATGTTCCGCGTCAACAACGTCGATCCGGCCCGCGCCGGCAGGGCCTGGGAACATTTCGGCCGCCTGATGGAAGAGGCCACCCGCGATGGCCGCCGCTTCGCGCGCAAGACGCCCATCGTGCGGCCGCAAAAGAATCCGGTCGAATGGCGCGCCAACGTGACCCAGCTCAGCAACCCCGATGGGACCGCGATCGACGGCACCGATGCCTGGCAGTTGAGCGAGGGCGAGCTGCAGGGCCGGCGCCAGGCCCGCGACTTCTTCGAGTTCCTGCGCGAGTACGCGCCGGGCTTCGACGCCTCGTACATCCTGGAGATCGCGCCGCAGGTCGGCATACGCGAGACGCGCCGCATCGTCGGCGAATACCTGTTGACCGAGGACGACGTGCTGGGCTGCGCGAGCTTCGAGGACACCATAGGCGTGAACGGCTGGCCGGTCGAGGCCCACGTCGCCGGCGACATCGTGTTCAAGTTCGTCGACGTGCCCAATGTGCGGGGTTTCAACCACCTGCCGTACCGCATGCTGCTGCCGCTGGGCGTGGACAACCTGCTGGTGGCGGGGCGCTGCGCCTCGATGACCCACATGGGCCAGTCAGCCGCGCGCGTGACCGGCCCGTGCTTCGCCATGGGCCAGGCTGCCGGCACGGCGGCGGCCCTGTCGCTGCGGGCCGGCGTGGCGCCGCGCCGGCTGGACGTGGCCGCCCTGCAGCAGGTCCTGGAGCGGGACGGGGCCTACCTGGGCCGCGACATGTAGCGGCGGCGCCGGGCGGGATCAGGCGCGACCGCCGATGAAGCCGGTGGCGTTGATCTCGACCTTCAGGGCGGGGGTGGCGAGTCCGGTCACCTCGACCAGGGTGCAGCAGGGGAAATCGCCGGTGAAGAATTCCTTGCGCGCCCGCCAGACCTCCTGTCTTTCCTCGATGCGGGTCACGAACACGTTGAGCTGGATGATGTCGTCCATGACGGCGCCGCAGGCCTCGACCAGATGCCGGATCTTCTGGAAGGTCCGCCGCGATTGGTCGTACATGCTGCCGTCGCCTTCCACGCCGCCGGACAGGTCGTGGGCGGTCATGCCCGAGATGAAGAACTGGCCGTTGTGGACCTTGCAATTGGTCCAGGTCTGGGGCGGCGCGGGTTTGATTTCGGGCGCGTGGATGCTTTTCATGGTCGGTAAGTCTCCTTGGATGGACACGAGGTTTCAGGCCACCGCGTCGGCCTGGGTGGAAGGATGCGCCGCGGCGAATGGCGGCAGTGATTCGCAGCGTTGCGCGATGGCGGCGAGCCGGGGATAGGGGCGCAGGTCGCAGCCGAAGCGGCGCGCGTTGTAGAGCTGGGGCACGAGGCAGACGTCGGCGATGCTCGGTTCGTCGCCGCAGCAGTAGTCGCCATTCCAGCCCCAGTGTTCCAGCGAGGCTTCGAAGGCTTGCAGGCCCGCGGCGATCCAGGTGGCGTACCAGCCGTTGCGGGCGGCCTCGTCCAGGCCGAGGCGCTGTTCCAGGTGGCGCAGGATCCGGACGTTGTTCAAGGGATGGATGTCGCACGCGACGATGTTGGCCAGCATGCGCACGTAGGCGCGTTGGCGGATGTCCGGGGGCAGCAGCGCGGGCGAGGGATGGCGTTCCTCCAGGTATTCGAAGATCGCCATCGACTGCGCCAGTTCGAAATCCCCGTCCCGCAAAGCGGGGACCAGGCCCTGCGGATTGGTGCCGAGAAACGGCGCGGAGCGGTGGTCCATGCGCGGCAGGCTGACGTACTCCGGCCGGTAGGGCAGGCCCTTCCAGTTGAGCATGATGCGCACCCGGTACGAGGTGGATGAGCGCCAATAGGTGTAGAGCGTGAGCATCGCGTGTCCCTTCAGCGCCGGTTGCCGGGCGCCCAGGGCAGGAAGCGCCGTTCGAATTCGTCCACGACCGTGAAGAAGATCCAGCCCAGCGCGCCGATGACCACGATGCCGACGAACATCGTTTCGATGTTGAAGGTCTGCCAGGAATCCCAGACCAGGAAGCCGATGCCGCTTTTCGAGCCGACGAACTCGGCGCTGACCAGGACCAGCAGCGACACGCCCAGGCTCAGCCGGATGCCGGCGATGATCATGGGCAGCGCGCCGGGAAGGGCGATGGTCAGGATGCGGCGCAATCGGCCGACCCGGAAGCTGTGGCCGACATCCCAATAGATGCGCTCGACATTCAATACGCCCGCCGCCGAGTTGATCGCCATGAAGAAGAACACCGCGATCGCCACCAGGACGTACTTGCTGACTTCGCCTATGCCGAAGATCACCATGATCAGCGGAAAGATGGCGATCTTGGGAATGGGGTAGAGCGAGGCGATGATGGGCGACAGCACCGCCCTGACCAGCGGCGAGAGCCCGATGGCGACACCGGTGAGCACGCCCGGAATGGCGCCCAGCGCGAAGCCTATGCCTATGCGCACCAGCGAGATGCCGACGTGGCGCGCCAGTTCGCCCGACTGCGCCAATGCCCAGAACGTGCCGGCGATCTGGCTGGGCGACGAGAACAGCCGCGCGTCGACCAGCCCCGCGCGGACCAGGGCTTCCCAGGCGGCCAGGATGAGCAGGGGCGTGGCGACGGACAGCAGCCGTTCCAGGCGCTGGCGGCGGCGTTCCGCGTGCCCGATGTCGCGCGAGGGCTCGATGGGGATCAGGTCCTCAGCCATGTCCGTCTCCTGTCTGGTCGGACTGGGTTTGCAGGAAGGATTCCTGGATGTGCGCGGCCACCCGCGACGCGAGATCGACATAGGCGCGATCGGCGCGCAGGGCCGCGTAGGACCGCGGGCGGGCGAAGGGCGAGGCCAGCGTGGCGCGCACGCCGCCCGGGCGGCCGCCCAGTACGACGACCCGGTCGGCCAGGAGGACGGCCTCGTCGACGGAATGGGTGATGAAGACGACCGTCTTGCGCGTTTCCTCCCAGATGCGCAGCAGTTCTTCCTGCATGACCGCGCGGTTCTGTTCGTCCAGCGCGGAGAACGGTTCGTCCATCAGCAGGATCTCGGGATCGTTGGCGAACGCCCGGGCGATGGAGACGCGCTGTTTCATGCCGCCCGAGAGTTGGTGCGGGTAGGCATGGGCGAAGGGCCGCAGGCCCACCTTGTCGAGGTAGTAGTCGACCCGCCGCTTCATTTCCGGCTTGGGCATGCCGCTCGAACGCACGCCGTAGGCCACGTTGTCGTACACGCTCAGCCAGGGAAAGATGGAGTGTTCCTGGAACACCACCGAGGTCAGCGGCCTGCCGGCGGCGGCGGGCCGTACGGCCAGCCTGCCGTCGGTATGCGTGTCCAGGCCGGCCAGGATGCGCAGCAGCGTGGTCTTGCCGCAGCCGGAGGGCCCGACGATGCAGACGAATTCCCCGTCCAGGATGTCGAGATCGACGCCGCGCAAGGCCGTGTATTCGCCCTTGCCGGCCAGGAAGCGCTTGCCCAGGTTTTCCATGACGATCGCGCGCCGGCGTCCGGGGGCCGCCGGCGCGCCGGGGGAAAGCGCGAATTCGGGCATCGCTTTCATCACCGTCTCCTAGGGCGTGAAGGTGGATCCGACCGTCTGGCGGCCGTCGTGGTCAGGATAGGGTTGTTCGCGGTACATGCCTAGCGCCCGCATGACCGGCTCGTCGGTGATGCAGAACAGGATGGCGTCGCGGCCGTGCGGATTCAGGTGTTCGTGCCAGGCCCAGTTCGGAATGACGAAGACGTCGCCACGGGCCCAGTCGAAGCGCTGGCCATCGACGATGCTGCTGCCTTCGCCCTCGATCACGTAGTGGACGGTGCTGGCCGTGGCGCGGTGCGCCCGGGTGTGCTCGGCGGGTCTCAGGAGTTGGGCGCGGCAGGACATCGTCGGCAGGGTGGGGCCGGAGGTCCGGGGGTTGACGTACTCCAGCAGGATGCCGTCGTGGGGGCTGCCGTCTTCCCGGCGCAGGCGTTCGATGGACTCGCGCATGTCGTGCCAGCGGTAGCGCATGACGGGCTGGGGAGCAGGATCGCCGTCCCAGCCGGCCGGCCGGGCATGGCCGTAGCGGGCCGTCGTGTAGCCCTCGGGCCGGGGCGGCGCCGAATCGTCGTCGCCCGGTTCGAACCAACTGGCCTGCAGCAGGTTGACCAGCGGATAGTCCAGCGCATCCAGCCAGACGATGTCGTGCGCCGTATCGTTCCTGTGTCCGTGCCAGGTGCCCGAGGGCGTGAGCAAGAGATCGTTCTCCTCCATGCGCAGCGGTTCTCCCTGGACACAGGTGAATACCTCGCCGCCGTGGCTGCGGGCCGCGAACCTGACCGCGCCGGCCTGGTGGCGGTGGGCGGGCGCGCGTTCCCCCGGGCGCACCAGTTGCAGGGCGGTCGCCAGGGTATGGGAGGTCGAGAATTGGGCCCGCAGGTCGGGATTCGTATGTTCCATCGATCGCCGCTCGGCGCCGCGCTCCAGGGTCACGAGATCCCCCGCCCGCATCAGATGGGCCAGCACGTGGTCCCATTTCCACAGGAACGGCCGGTAGCTGACGACAGGCTGCATGGATACGAACTGCGAGACGTATTTCCACGTGGGCACCAGGCGCGCCCGTTCCATGTCGGCATGCAGTTGTTCGAGGCTGTCGGAGGTCATGTCAATTGACTCCTTGCCGGGGGCCCTTGCGGCCCAGGCGATCCAGGGCGTAATCCAGGTAGCGGTAGTCGACCAGATCGGTCAGCCGGGGCTGCGTCTTGAGCAGCCCCAGTCCCGCGTACCACGCCATGCTGTCCTTGATGGTCTGCAGGTTGAGGTAGCCGTCGGGGTTGAATCCCGGGTAGACCAGTTTCTTCAACAACTCCTGGTTCTTGAAGACTTCGATGTGGCGACTGAGCGCGCGCTCGGTCACGTCGCGGGAGCCTCGGCCGTCCAGTGAATCGAGGTAGGCGCGGATGCCGCGCACGTAGGCGACCATCCATTTCCTGCCGACATCGGAGTCGGCCTGGGTCAGGCTGGGGCCATAGATGATGCCGGCGATCTGGAACTCGGGAGAGGTCTGGTCGAACCCCAGCAGACGCGTACCGATCTGCCGTTGGGCGATGACCGTGACCAGGGGTTCGATCATCAGCGCGGCGTCCACCGCCTTGTTCGTGAGCGCGGCGATCATGCTGGGAAACGCGAGCTGCTCGAGTCCGACATCGTTCAGGCCCAGTCCGGCGGTTCGCAGGGCCATGTCCAACTGCAGTTCCATCGGGGAATGGCGGGAAGGCGTCGCCACCTTCATGCCCTTGATATCGGCGATGCTCTTGACACGGCCCGAGTCGACCAGATCCTTGCGCACCACGAGCGCATTGAAGCCGTGGCCCGGAGAGTTTCGCCCCTTGTCGGCGACCAGCTTGAACGGCAGGCCTCGCAGGGCGCCGTTGAACAGCGCCAGCGTGGGCGCACCGGAGGCGACGTCGAGTTGGCGGGCGCTCAAGGGGGCCACCATGTCGGCGGTGTTGCTGAACGACACGAACTCCACGTCCAGCCCTTCTTCCTTGAAGTAGCCCTGTTCGTAGGCGATCAGCGCGGGCGCCTCGGACAGGCTGTCGAGCATGCCCACACGCACCTTGCGCAGCGCCTGGTCCGGCTGCGCGGCCAGCACGCGCGTCCACGGCGGCAGCGCGGCCAAGGCCAGGCACGACAGGGCGGTCAGCCGGCGCCGGGTGGGCGAGGGGACGGCGGGGGGAGAACGGCGTCTGGTATTCATGGCGGCTCCTAAGCGAGCGAATGGTCAACCGACCGCGTACGCGGCCCCGTCTGCCCGGGGATCGGCAGCGGCGACGAAACCCCCGGATGGCGCGATCCCCAGTACCTGCGCCGCTCCCAGCATGCCCAGCGATTTGTCGCTGATCGTGTGGCCCAGCGCGCGGAGCCGGTCGACCAGCGTGGCGTCGAGGCGGCGATCGACGCGGATCTCGTAAGGGTGGGCAAGATGGGCGGGGTCGCTGCCGGGAAAGAGTTCCCAGCGCGGCTGGTCCACCGCCTGCCGCAGCGACAGACCGCGGTTCAGGACGGCGTCGAGGATCTGCAGGTTCCACTGCGGCTGTCCATCGCCGCCGGCGGTGCCCCCCGCCATGACCAGCCGCCGCTGGCTGTCCAGGGCCATGTAGACGTGCAGCGTGGACATGGTGCGCTTGCCGGGAGCGAGATGGTTGGGCGAGTGGGCGTCCGGGGAAAATCCGCGGCCCGCGCGGTTGTTGAGCAGCACGCCCGTGCCGGGTACGACCACGCCCGCGCCGAACGGCGTCGAGATGCTGGTGATGTAGCTCGCCACGTTGCCCTGGGCGTCGGCCGCCACGAAGCAGGTGGTGTCGCCGCTGCCGAGCGACCAGCGCGCGCGCGGCAGCGCGGTGGCGGCCCGCGACGGGTCGATGGTGGCGGCGACCCGGTCCAGGCGCGGCGCGGCCAGCAACTGGGGCAGCGGATTGGCCGTGAAGCGGGGGTCTCCCAGGAAATCGTTGCGGTCGGCGAAGGCGTGCTTGAGCGCCTCGATCATGCAATGCGCGCGCAGTGCGTGGTCATCCGCAGGGAGGTCCAGCCGGTCCAGGATGCCCAGGGCCTCCAGCAGGACAAAGCCCTGGGCGACGGGCGGGTTGCTGACCACCCACCCATCGCCGTAGGGAACCTGGAGGGGGGCCGCGATCTCGGCGAAAACGCCGTCGAAGTCCGATTCTCGGAAGGGGCCGCCGGTCTGGCGGCTGAGTTCGGCCAGGCGGGCGCCCAGGCCCGCGCCATAGAAATCGTCGCGGCCGCGCGTCGCCAGGCGTTCCAGCGTGCGCGCGAGGTCGGGTTGCCGCAGCAATTCGCCTTCGCGCGGCACGCGGCCGTCTATCAACAAGGCCTGGCGCGCGCCGGGATCGGCCGCCAGGAGCGCTTCGTTCAGAGCGAAGAACCGGGCGCAGAAATGCGGTGTCTCGCATCCCCGTTCCGCCAGTTCGATCGCCGGCGCCAGCAGTTCGCCGAAGGACAGCCGGCCGCTGGCATGATGGTCGTAGGCCAGGCACATCGCATCCACCGCGCCGGGAACCGAGGCCGAACCCAGGCCCCGCATGGGCAGGGTGCGCGCCGGGTCGTCCGCGGCCGCCGCAGGCGCCGGGCCCGAGCCGTTGACGGACGTGATCCGGCCCGTCGCGGCGTCGTACCAGAGGATGAAGCTGTCGCCTCCCAGGCCGCTCATCATCGGCTGCGCCACGCCCAGCGCCGCCGCCATCGCGATGGCGGCATCCATGGCGTTGCCGCCGCGCTCGAGCATGGTCCGGCCGGCCGCGCTGGCCGCCGGATGGGCGCTGGCCACGACGCCGCGCCCGGCGGCCGACAGCGGCCGGGGCGGCGATACCGACGAAAGGGGTTCAGGCAGTTGCATGGGAGCCTCGCGTCGCGGCGGCCGCTTCGATGAACTCCGGGGCGATCCACGCCTGCAGGTCAAAGTCCTTTTCCAGCAGCCCCAGGCCGAGCAGGAAGTCCTTCTGGGCGCCGACCGCCTGGACATGGGCGGGGTCGAGCACCGGCGCGAGCCTGGCCGCGACGTCACTGCCATGGGCCGCGACCAGCCATTCGCGCGTGGTGCCGACGTCTTCGGACAGGATGGCGTCCGCTTCCAGGGGATGGGCGCGGGCCCAGTCGGCGGCGTCGAACAGGGCCGCCAGGTAGCGTACGACCAGCTCGGGCCGGGTGCGCGCCAGGTTGCCGTCCACCGTCAGGATGGCCGGGACCTGGTTGTTGCTGCGCAGCGCGGGAGACGGCGCGGCGCCGATGTCGACCACGATCCGGGCGCCCAGGAAGGCCGTCAGCTGCGCGCCGGCCGGGCTGGCGGTGTAGATGGCATCGACTTCGCCGCGGACCAGGGCCAGCGCTTCGCGGCTCTGCCGCCGGGCCCGGGGCGCGCCGTGCCACAGCGAACCCCGCTGCGACGCGCCGCCCGTGGGAATCTGGCCTTCGTGGATGGGCAGCGCGACGAATTCCACGTCGGTGGGCGCGAGGCCCGCAAGCTGGAGCGCGCTGTGATAGCCGCGCAGGCACATGGCCCGCCAGTAGTCGATCTGTTCGCCCGGCCGGCAGGGGACGCCCAGGCGCCTGCCGCGCAGGTCGCCGCCGTCGCGGATGCCGCTGTCGGGCAGGGCGATCACCGCCTGGTATTCATCGATCCAGCCGGTGGCGATGACGAGGGTGTCGGCGCCGCGTGAACGGCTCCAGATCGGCGGGATCATGCCGCCCTGACGGAACAGCCCGGGCTGGCCGTGATCGAAATGGGCCTCGCGGACCTGGCGGTCGAGCGAGGCGTTGAGCGACTGCACGGCGATGCCCAGCGGCGCGAACGCGGCGTCGAGCAGGCCGCGTTCGATGGCCACTCCCGAGGCGGTCGGCAGCGGGCAGCGCGTGTACCACAGCGTCCGGGCGGCGGTCATGTCAGCGTGCTCCGCCCACCGTCGCCGCGGCGAAATCGAACAGGCGCGAGGCGTTCTGGTGGAACATCTTCTCCAGCAGCGCGGCGCTCAGGTCGTCCCGTTCCTCGTATTCTTCGGCGATGCTGTCGTGCGCGGCCTCGTCGAAGTGCGGCATGTCGCTCGATACCAGCAGCGCCTGTTCGCCCAGCACCGAGGCCGCGTAGTTGATGTCGTCGTCGGGTTCGCTGCCGACGTGGATGCGGCCGTTGGCGAAGTAGTCGGCGGCGTTGGCCTTGCCGCCGCGTTCGATGGTGCGCAGCGCGGCGGCCATCCAGGTGCATCCGCCGCCTTCCAGGAAGGCCCATTTCAGGCGCGGGAAGTCGTCGAGCAGCGTGCCTTCCATCAGGTTGTAGAAGGCGTACTGGACGGTCAGGGTGCTGAGCAGCCGCCGGGAGTAGGGCGGATAGAAGGTCTTGCGCTCGGCCGGCGGGTGGGTCAGGCCGTCGAACATGCCGTACATGGCCGGAGACCCCAGGCCCAGGTGCACGACGATGGGCAGCCCCTGGCGTTCGGCTTCGGCGAAGATGGGGTAGTGCCGGGGATCGTCCATGGGGCGGTCCCACTCCAGGCCGCGGGCCAGGACGCTGACCGCGCCGCCCAGCTTGCGCACGCGGCGGATTTCCTCGACCGCGACGTCCGGCTGGCGATACGGCACGACGGCGTTGAAGAAGATGCGTCCGCCCGACTCGGCGCAGGCGCGGGCCATGAAGGTGTTGTAGCTGCGGATCAGCGCGGCTTCGAGATCGGGATCCTCGCTCAGGGTCGAGAGCACGAACGACGGATGGACGATCTGCTTGCCGACTTTCATCCTGTCCATTGCGGCCACGCGTGCCGGGACGTCGGTGATCTGCTGGACGCCCGGCGCAAAGGTCTTGCGCGCGGCCATGGCGTTGCCGGCGATGGGGGTTGCGCCGAAATGGCGCAGTTTCCGGTCGATGACCCAGAAGGTGTTCCAGTCCTGGAAGCCGGTGTCCGTGGGCGCGGCGAAAGGCAGGGGCCGGCGGGCGTGGTAGGCGGGATCGAGATGGGCCCAGGTCGCTTCGGATTCGATGACGTGGGAATCGGTGTCGATGATCATGGGGAGGCCTGCTCCGGGTGAGGGAAATACCATGTTGATCAATATTGCTTGAGCGTGATTCAAATCAATATATGATGTCCGCAGGTCGATCCATGCTGCTGGACGGGATGCCCGAACGGAACATGATTGGCCAAGCATAGACCAGGCCATTCCACGGGTAGAAGTTGATTTATTGATCAATATCCAGCGCCGGAATGCATGGGAACAGGAGCCAGGACATGCCCGGAATCGACGAGGTCCACTACATGACGGCCGACGACGCGGCCCAGGCCTTGCGCGTCAAGAAGCAGACGCTCTATGCCTACGTCAGCCGGGGGTGGATACGGCGCCAGCGCCAGGGCGACGACGGACCGGTCATGTACCTGCGCGAGGACGTGGAGCGGATGGGATCGCGCAGCCGCGCGCGGGCCGAAGGCGGGCCCTCGAAAGGGGGGAGCCACCAGCCGCACTGGTCGGAGCCCATCATCCAGACCGCCGTGACCGAGATCACCCCGCGGGGGCCGGCCTACAGGGGATTTGCCGCGGTCGACCTGGCGGCAAGCGGAGAGCGGTTCGAGAACCTGGCCGAGCTGCTGTGGACCGGCGTGCGCCCGGAGGAGCCCGAAACCTGGCCGCCCGAGCCGCTGCCGGCGCTGGCGGCCCACGTGTTCCGCAAGCTGGAAGGGACCATGGAGCCCATCCAGTACTTCAGCGTGGCGGTCTCGCTGCTCGCGGTCGCCGGCGACTCTCGCCACGACACGCGACATGGCACGACTCTGGCCGACGCGCGTGCCGCGCTGTCCCTGTTCGCCGGTTGCCTGGGCTACCTGGGTCCGGAGGTGGGGTTCGTCATGGGCCGCGAAGGCGAGACACTCGCGGCCCACATCCTCAGAGCCGTCGGCACGCAGGCGAATCCGGTCCGCGAACGCGCCGTCAACGCCGCCCTGGTACTGCTGGCGGATCATCACCTGACGCCCCAGGCCGTGGCCGTCCGGCTTGCCGCCTCCAGCGGCGCCAGCCTGCCGCATTGCCTGAACGCCGCGCTCAGCGTGCACAGCAATTCGCGCAGCCGGCGGGTGTACCGGCGCATCGAGGACCTGTTGCTGGAAGCGCCCGACGAGGCGGGATTCCTGGAGCGCGTCGAGGAATCGCTGCGTTCCAGCGGCCGGGCGCCGGGATTCTTCCATCGCATGTATCCCCAGGGCGATCCGCGGGTCGCGCCCCTCTTGTCCCTGGCGGCGGGCGCGCAGCCCACGCGCGGGCGCCGGCCGGACTGGACCGGATACCTGGCCGCGGTCCAGGCGCGCACCGGCATGGCGCCCACCGCCGAGGCGGCGCTGACCGTGCTGTGCCATGCTCTGGGCCTGCCGCGCCGTTCATCGGGGGCGCTTTATGCGCTGGCGCGCTCGGCCGGATGGATCGCCCATGCCATCGAACAGCGCATGGCGGGGGTGATGCTCAGGCCGCGCGCCCGCTACCTGGGATAGCCGGGCGCCGTCCGCCGCGTCTTCCCTCTAAAATCCGTGGTTTTGGGGGCCGAGTCTTGACCGAATACCTGTTGTGGGGCAGCGCCGTCGCTGCCGTGCTCGCGGCATTGTTCGCACTGTTGGCGCTGCTGCGCAAGCCGGGGGCGGATCCGCGCCTGGACCAGATACTGACCGAGCAGGAACGCCTGGAGCGCACGCTGCGGGCCGACATCACCGAAAGCCAGCGCGGCCTGCGGTCGGAACTGGCCGAGTCCACGCGCGGACTGCGCACCGAACTGGGCCAGACGCTGGCCCAGGGCATGCAGGCCCTGGGCGGCCAGCAGGCGCAGCAGGCCCAGGTGCTGAACCAGCAGCTCGACGCCTTCGCCCAGAACCTGACCACGCTGACGGCGCAATTGCAGGAACGCTTCGAGGCCCTGCGCATTTCGCTGACCCGCGACGCCGCGGCCAACCGCGACGAGAGCGCGCAGGCCCTGCAGCGCTTCGCCGACCGTTTCTCGGAACAATTGCGCGTGCTGACCGAGGCCAACGAGCGCCGCATGGTCGAGGTCCGCACGGCCGTGGAGCAGCGCCTCAAGGACATGCAGGCCGACAACTCCGTGAAGCTCGAGGAGATGCGCCGCACCGTGGACGAGAAGCTGCACGCCACGCTGGAACAGCGGCTGGGCGAGTCCTTCAAGCTGGTCTCCGACCGGCTGGAGGCCGTGCACAAGGGGCTGGGCGAGATGCAGTCGCTGGCGGCCGGCGTGGGCGACCTCAAGCGCGTGCTGACCAACGTGAAGACGCGTGGTACCTGGGGCGAAGTGCAGCTCGGCATGTTGATCGAGCAGACCATGACGCCGGCCCAGTATGCCCGCAACATCAAGCCGGTGCCCGGCAGCGACGAACTGGTGGAATTCGCCATCCGCCTGCCGGGCCGCGGCGACGATGCCGTGCCGGTCTGGCTGCCGATCGACGCCAAGTTCCCCAAGGAGGAATACGAGCGCCTGGTGGATGCGCAGGAGCGCGCCGACCTCGATGCCGTGCGGACCGCCGGGCAGGCCTTCGAGCGCGGCGTGGAGCTGGAGGGCCGCCGCATCGGTTCCAAGTACATCGCGCCGCCCCACACCACCGACTTCGCCATCATGTTCCTGCCCACCGAGGGGCTGTATGCCGAGGTGCTGCGGCGCGCCGGGCTGATGGACAAGCTGCACGCGCTGCGCATCAACGTGGCCGGCCCCAGCACCCTGGCCGCGCTGCTGAACAGCCTGCAGATGGGATTCCGGACGCTGGCCATCGAGCAGCGTTCGTCCGAGGTCTGGAAGGTGCTGGGCGCGGTCAAGTCGGAGTTCGGCAAGTTCGGCGACGCGCTGGCCAGCGTGAAGAAGACGCTGGAAACCGCCAGCAACAAGATCGGGCAGACCGAGGTGCGCACCCGCGCCATGCTGCGCAACCTGAAAACCGTCGAAGCGCTGCCCGAAGGCGAGACGCGCCAACTGCTGGGGACCGAGGACGACAACCTGGCGGCTGACGAGGCCGATGGGGAAGCGGAAAACTAAGACCCGCGGGCCGGGACCCGGCGCGAAGAAAAAGAAAGAACGCAGGAGCAACAAAGGAGACAATTGCCCCGCATTGTCCGTCGTCTCTCGAAGCGGCGAGTGCCAAGATGGCGGCACTTGTTCATGGATTCGTGGAATGAAGATGACAGTGACAAACAGGCATTTCAACGTTGGACGCTACCTGGTCGACGGCAAGACCGTCGTGGGCTGCCCCCGGGACGGCCACGTCGATATCGTGTGCGAGGGCGACGAGCTTCCGCGCATCCTGGAAGCGGGCGCCGGCAACCCCACCCGCAGGGTGGCGGCCGAACAGGCGCGGCTCCTGCCTCCTCTCGATCGGGCATCCCGCGTTTTCGCGGTCGCCGTCAACTACCGGGAGCATGGCGCCGAGGCCAAGACGCAGCCACCGGTTCGCCCGGTCATTTTCTACAAGGCCCCTTCGAATTTCGTCCCGCATGGCGGGGTATTGAATCCCAACGCGGGAAAAACGGCCAAATTCGACTACGAAGGCGAGATCGGTGTCGTCATCGGCCGCGTCTGCAAGGATGCGACGCTCGAAACGGCACTGGATCACGTCGCCGGCGTCTGTGCGCTGGACGACGGCTCGGCACGCGACCTGACGCGAGTGTCGCTCGGCCCACCCGGGCCGGACGCGAAAACCTGGCCCGACTGGACGGCGGCCAAGGGACTGGACGGCGCGTCCGCCCTGGGCCCCACCATCACCTGCGGGCCGGACGTCGTCGAGGCCCTGCGCGCGCGCACCCTGCGGATCTCGACCCGGCTCAACGGCGAACTCGTGCAGGACGAGAGCATGACCGAAATGATCTTTTCCACCGAGGAACTCATCGTTGCGCTGTCCTCCTACATGACGCTGCTGCCCGGCGATGTCATCGCGACCGGTACGCCGGCGGGGGTAGGTTCCGCGCGTAATCGTTTTCTCGCCACGGGCGACGATCTGCAAATCCAGGTCAGCGGGCTGGATCCGCTGTGCGTGAAGGTGGGATGAACATGGAAAAAATCGACGGCAAGACTTCGCAGAAGCAGGCGGAGCGCATGAAGCGCCTGACGGAAACCGCGGGCGACACCACCATGGGCAAGGTGCTGCGGCAGTTCTGGCACCCCATCGCGCTTTCGAAAAGCGTGGCGGCGGGCACCGCCAAGCGCGTCCGCCTGCTGAGCGAGGATCTGACGCTCTACCGCGGCCAGGGCGGGAACGTCCATCTGGTGGGCGCCCGGTGCGCGCATCGGGGCACGTTGCTGCACACCGGCTGGATCGAAGGCGATCAAGTGCGCTGCATGTATCACGGCTGGAAATACGATGGCAGCGGCCAATGTACCGAGCGGCCAGCCGAGCGCCCCGGCACCGAGGGCAGTGTGCGGATCGGCGCCTATCCGGTCCGGGAATACTGTGGCGTGATTTTCACGTACATGGGGGAAGGGGCGCCGCCGGATTTCGATCTTGTCCGCAGGAGCTCCTGCGAGCAGGAGGGCGTTTTCCTGTTGCAGCGCAAGGAGATATGGCCGTGCAACTGGCTCCAGGTCGCGGAAAATTCCCTGGATGCCGTGCACGTGAGCTTTGCGCACCAGATGGGAAAAGTGGGCGCCTTCGGGCAGGCCATTCCCGCCGAGGTGCCGGAAGTCAGTTATGAGGAAACCTCGGCGGGCATCTGCCAGACCGCCATCCGCAGACTGGGTGAAAAAAACCAGGTCCGTGTGAGCGATTGGACGTTTCCCTATGGCAATACCGTCGTCATTCCCAGCGTCAAGGCCGGCGATCCCTGGATGGAAGTGACGAACTGGATGGTGCCGGTCGACGACGAACACACCATACGCATTTCCCTGCGGGCCGCCCCGTCGACGTCGCCGGAAGCGGACGAAGCATTGAAGCGCTACTTCGACGAATGCGACGACTACAACTCGGCCGACCATCACGACGAACTGTTCGCCGGACACTATCCCGACGATCCGCTGGTGCGCCTGACCAGCGCCCAGGATTACGTGGCGCTGATCGGCCAGGGAACCATCGCCGACCGGGCCAGCGAATGCCTGGGCGCATCGGATCGCGGCATCTCGATGCTGAGGAAGATCCTTTGGCGCGAAATGGACGCCGTCGAGACGGGCAAGCCGCCCAAGCAGTGGCGGCGGCTCGACAAGCCATCGCAGCTCATGGGCTAGGCGAAGGAAACGATTGAGTCGGGCACCCAAGGAGGAGAGAGATATGAGACAACAAGCGATGAAGTACGCCGGCGCCGCCTTGCTGGCGTGGACCTGTGCCGTGCCCGCCGTGGCGGCGGCAGCCGAGGGCAACTTTCCCGCAAGGCCCATTACCCTGGTCGTGCCGTTCGCCGCCGGCAACGTCGCCGATGGCATCGCCCGTATCGTCGCCAATGCGCTGGGCGAGGACCTGGGCCAGCAGGTCGTCGTGGAGAATCGCCCGGGCGCGGGCGGAATCGGGGCGATCAGGCAGGTGGCCGCCGCCGCACCGGACGGCTACACGGTGATATACATCGGCGTCGGGACGGCGATCAGCCAGTCGCTGTTCCGCACGCCCCCCTACGACATCGAAAAGAGCTTCGTGCCGATTTCGACCATGACGAGCAACGACGTCCTGATGCTCGCCAGCAGCAAGTCCCGGCTCAAGAGCGTCCAGGACGTGGTCCGCGAAGCGAAGGCCAAGGGCGACCGGTTCACCGTGGGCATTTCGCTTATCGGGACGCTGCAGCACCTGACCGCCGAGCTGTTCAAGTCGAACGCGAAACTCGACTACACCATCGTCCCGTTCAAGACGGCGGCGAACCTGAACACCGCCTTGCAGAGCGGCGACATCGATGTCGCGTTCGAGTACCTGCAACCGATGTATGGCCTGATCGCCGACGGCGGCCTGAGCGCATTGGCCATCGGCAACGGCACTCATCGCTCCCCCCGGCTGCCGGACGTGGCGACGTTCACCGAACTCGGCTATCCCAAGGTCCAGGTCGCGTCCTGGGGGATGCTGCTGGCCCCCGCGAAGACGCCCGACGCGGTGGTGGAGCGCCTGAACAAGGGGATGCAGAACGTCCTGAACAACCCGGAGATCCGGGCACGCCTCGAGAGCAACGGGTCGCGCGTATTGGGGGGCACGACAGCGCAGGCACGCGAGCTGATTTCCAGCGAAATCGCCCGGTGGCGCAAAGTGATCCAGGACGCCAGGATCGAACTGCAGTAGCCGGAGGCCGAGGCGGGCCGGGCGGTGGCGCTACACGTTCATCACGGACACGAGCCGCGTGTCGAGATGGGCTTCCAGCGCTTCCGGCCCGCCGTCCGAGCCATGGCCGGAGTCCTTCACGCCGCCGAAGGGAAGCTCCGGCCAGGCCGCGGCGGATTGGTTGATCCATAGCATGCCGACCTCGAGCTGCCGCGCCAATTGGTGCGCATGCTTCAGGGAGCGTGTATAGGCATAGCCCGCCAGTCCGTACGGCAGCCGGTTCGCCTCGGCGATCGCTTCATCCAGCGTGGCGAAGCCCTGGATGGAGGCAATCGGTCCGAAGGGTTCGTCGTTGAGCAATTTCGCGTCCGGCGGCACACCGGTCAGGACGGTCGGCGCCCAGAAGTTGCCGGCCGCGCCCAGCCGTTCGCCGCCGGCCTCGATCGAGGCGCCGCGTCGCACCGCGTCTTCGGTGAACTCGGCCATGGCCGCGAGCCGGCGTGGATGGGCGAGCGGCCCCATCTGGGTGCCGGCAGCGAGTCCGTCGCCAAGCTTCAGGCTCCGCGCATGGGCACTCAGGGCGGCGGCGAAATCCGCGCGCAGGCTGTCGTGGACGAGGAAGCGGGTGGGGGCGATGCAGACCTGGCCGGCGTTGCGGAACTTGGCGGCGCCGGCGGACCGGATCGCCAGGTCGATGTCGGCGTCGTCGGCGACGATGACGGGGGCATGGCCGCCGAGTTCCATCGTCACCCGCTTCATATGCAGGCCGGCCAGCGCGGCCAGTTGTTTTCCGACCGGCGTGGATCCGGTGAACGAGACCAGGCGGATCGCGGGATGGGGGATCAGGTAGGCGGAAATCTGGGCGGGGTTGCCGTAGACGAGGCCGATCACGCCCGGCGGCACTCCCGCGTCGGCGAACGCCTGGACCAGGGCGGCCGCCGCCGCGGGCGTTTCCTCGGCGGCCTTCAGAATGATGGAGCAACCCGCGGCCAGCGCCGCCGCCACCTTGCGCGTCGCCTGGTTGATCGGGAAGTTCCAGGGCGTGAACGCCGCGACCGGGCCCGCCGGATCCTTCAGCACCAGTTGCTGGGCCCCCGGCACGCGCGGTGGCACGATGCGTCCATAGATCCGCAACGCCTCGTCGGCGAACCACTCGATCATCTCGGCCGCCATCGCGGTCTCGCCCCTGGCCTCGGCCAGGGGCTTGCCCTGTTCCTGGGTGATGATGGCCGCGATGTCCGCCGCGCGCTCACGCAGCAGCGTCGCCGCGTGCCGCATGAGTCGGGCGCGCTCGGCCGCAGGCGTGTTGCGCCAGGTGTCGAAGCCTTGCCGCGCCGCGAGGAGCGCGCGGTCGAGATCCTCTATCCCCGCGTGGCTGACGCGGCCGATCTCCGTGCCGGTGGCCGGGTTGACGACCGCCAGGGTACGGCCGTCGGCCGCGTCCTGCCACTGGTTGGCGATGAAAAGCCGTGTGTCGGGATAGCTCATGCGGGGCCTGCCTCGTGCGCTTTCTTCTCCTGACGTTCCAGGGCCTGGGTGCGCAACTGGGTCAACGTGGAGGAAGGGGTGATGGCTTCGGGGTCGATCACGCAGTGCAACAGGCTGGGCAGGCCCGAGGCCAATGCCCGGCGCAGGGCCGGCCCGCAATCCTCGGCCGTGTCCAGCCGCTCGGCGTACCCGCCGAATGCGCGGGCATAGGCGACGAAGTCCGGATTCTGAAGCGTCGTGGCGGACACTCTTCCCGGGTACTCGCGCTCCTGATGCGCCCGGATCGTTCCGTACATGCCGTTGTCGACCAGAAGCACGATCAGCGGCAGCTTGTACTGGACGGCCGTCGCGAATTCCTGGCCGGTCATCAGGAAGTCGCCGTCGCCGGCCAGCACCAATACGGTCCGGTGCGGGTACAGCCGCTTGGCGCCCACGCCCGCGGGAAACCCATAGCCCATGGAGCCCGAGGTCGGCGCCAACTGGGTGCCGAAGGCCTCGAACGGCCAGAATCGCTGGGCCCACGTGCAGAAGTTGCCGGCGCCATTGCAGACGATGGTGTCCCGGGGTAGTTCCGCTTGCAGGGCGCGCATGACGGCGGGCATCTTGACCGCTCCGGGAACCTGGATATCGGACAGGTCGCGCCACCGCATCGCATCGGCTGCCGCCTCGCGCGTCCACTCGGGGGCTTCCCGGCGGGGCTCGGCCTGGAGCGCGTCCAGGCTGGCGCAGAATCCCCGTGGCGTTGCATTGATGGCCAGATGGGCCCGATACACCCGGCCGAGTTCGTCGGGATCCGCGTGCACGTGCACCAGCGTCTGCTCGGGGGTCGGCACGTTCAGCAGCGAATATCCCTGTGACGGGACTTCGGACAGCCTGCCTCCCACAAGCAGGATGAGGTCGGCATGCCTGATCCTGTCCAGCAGACGTGGGTTGGCACCATAGCCGAGTTCGCCCGCATAACAGGGATGGGCCTGCGAAAACAGCATCTGCCGCCGGAACGAACAGACCACCGGCAACTGGAAGGCCTGGGCGAATTCCTGGAAACGCCCGACATCGGCCGCGGACCAGCGGCTGCCGCCCAGGATGGCCAGGGGGCGGCGCGCGCTCGCGAGCAGTGTCCGCAGTTGCCCGATCTGCTCCGGCGCCGGATGGGTCTCGGTGACCTGGTAGGGCAGCGCGTCCGGTACGTCGACGGTTTCCGCCAGCATGTCCTCGGGCAGGGCCACCACCACGGGACCGGGGCGGCCGGAGGTGGCGACGTGGAACGCGCGCGAGACCAACTCGGGAATGCGCCGGGCGTCGTCGATCTCGACCACCCACTTGGCCATGGTGCCGAAGACGGCCCGGTAGTCCAGTTCCTGGAAGCATTCGCGGCCCCGCGTGTCGCGCTCGATCTGGCCGACGAACAGTATCATCGGCGTCGAGTCCTGGCTCGCGACGTGGACGCCGGCCGCGGCGTTGGTGGCGCCCGGGCCGCGCGTCACGAAGCAGATGCCGGGGGTGCCCGTCAGTTTGCCCTGTGCCTCCGCCATCATCGCGGCACCGCCTTCCTGGCGGCAGACGGTGACTTCCACGGGCACGTCGAGCAGGGCGTCGAGCACGGCGAGGTAGCTTTCTCCGGGGACGCAGAAGATGTGCCTGACGCCGTGCAGCGCGAGCTGGCCGGCCAGGACGGCGCCGGCGGTGCGCGCCTTGGCCGGTCCGGAGGCGGGAAGGGGAGGTGCCGTCATGCTCATTGCGGGTCCTTGATAGCATTGCTTCTGGGCCAGGGGCAGGCCGGCGCAAAGTGTAGGTAGCCGCGCACCTCGCAACAACGAGGAAAGCAAGGCGATTGTCTTGTTTGTTGCTATGTGTCCGGCGGGAGCGGGCCGCTTCCGTGATCGCAGGCAAGTACGAGGAAATCCGAGGTTATGGAAAATACGTTGGTCAGGCTGGTGATCTCTCAGTCGGAGCTTTTCTCCACGTGGCCCGCGGAGACGATTTCCCGTCTCGTGTCGGCAGCCGACCTGTGCACGGTCGAAGCGGACACCTGTCTGATCAGGACGGGGGAAACCGCCCACTTCCTGTACATCCTGGCAACGGGGTCCATGCATCTCGTCCGGGGAACGCCGTCGGGCAGGAACTTCACGGCGGGGTTGCACCTGCCGGGGGACTATCACGGCCTGGGGCCCGTCCTGACCCAGGTGCCCTATTTCTACACGGCAATATGCCGGCAGAAGAGCATCCTGGTCAGGATCCCGGCGCCCCTGCTGCGTGAAATCCTGTGCGAGGACGGCCAACTGTCGTTCACGTTGTTCGCCGGGCTCGGCCAGCGGCACCGGCGCGCGCTCGATCATTTCGAAAGCGCCGCGACCCATCCGACGAATGCCCGGATCGCGCAATTGCTGAAGGCCATCCATGCCCGGTCCCGGCGCGGCAACGAGTCCGCGGAGGTCAGCCTGTCGCAGGTCGAGATCGCCACGATGCTGGGAACGCGCCGGCAGGTGGTCAACCGGGTGCTGCGCGCCATGGCGGAAGAGGGCATCGTCGAAATCCGCTACGGAAAAATCTCCATCACGGATTGGGCGAAACTGGAAAAAATGGCCGGGGAGCCGTCCCTGCCGCCATCGCTGTAGAAAAGCGCGCGGGAGCAACAAAGGAGACACTTGCGCCACATTGTCCGTCGCCTCCCGGCGCGCCGGCTGCCAACATGGCCGGCCGATGAGCGTCTGGAACGAGTCTGGACAAGGAGAATTGTGGATGAACGGCGCGAAGAGCCTGGTGGAGACTTTGTTGGCCGCCGGGGTGGATACCTGCTTCGCCAATCCGGGGACGAGCGAAATGCATTTCGTCGCCGCGCTGGACCAGAGCCCCGGGATGAAGTGCGTGCTCGGCCTGCAGGAGAACATCGTCACCGGCATGGCCGATGGCTATTTCCGCCTGGCCCGCAAGCCCGCCTGCACGCTGCTGCACTGCGGCCCCGGCCTGGCCAACGGCATGGGCAACCTGCACAATGCGCGCCGCGCGCGCAGCGGCATCGTCAACATCGTGGGCGACCAGGCGACCTACCATCGTCCCTACGATGCGCCGCTGACCGCCGATACGGCCGGGATGGCGCGGACGGTTTCGGCCTGGGTGCGCACCAGCGCCGGGACCGCCGATCTCGGACGGGACGCGGTGGAGGCGGTGCGCGCGGCGCGCACCTTCCCCGGGCAGATCGCGACGCTGATCCTGCCCGCCGATGTGTCCTGGCAGGAGGGGGGAGTGGTCGGCGCGCCGATGGCTCCGCCGTTGCCGCCGGCCATCGAGGGCCAGGCGGTCGAGAAGGCGGCGCGCCTGCTGCGCGATCGCCGCGATGTGTTGATCCTGCTGGCGGGGCACGGCGTGCTGAGCGAGGCGCAGCATCTTGCCTGGCGGGTCGTCCGTGCGACCGGGGCGGCGGTGATGGCCAGCTATGTGAACGCGCATCTGGCGCGCGGCCGCGGCCGCATGCCGCTCGAACGGGTGCCCTATGGCATGGACCAGGCCATTCAGGCGCTCGATCGGTTCAGGCACATCATCCTGGTGGGCGCCGAGCCGCCGGTCGGATTCTTCGGCTATCCCGGCAAGCCATCGATTCAGTACCATCCCGAGACCCGGTTCCATGTCCTGTCCCGCCCGGACCAGGATCCCGTCGAGGCGCTTCGAGCGCTGGCGCAGGCGCTCGAAGCACCGGAAGCGGCCATGCCCGATCCCGGCCCCCGTCCGGCCCCGGGGACCGGCGTGCCCACGCCCGAAGGCCTGGCCCGCACGCTCGCGGCCACGATGCCCGAGCAGGCCATCGTCTCCGACGAGAGCATTTCCTACGGCCGGGGTTTCTACAAATTCACGCACGCCGCGCCTGCCCATGACTGGCTGCATCTGGCGGGCGGCGCCATCGGCGATGGAATGCCCGTGGCCACCGGCGCCGCGCTTGGCGCCGGCAGGCAGCGCAGGGTGATCAACCTGCAGGCGGACGGTTCCGCCATGTACTCGCTGCAATCGCTGTGGACGCAGGCGCGTGAAGGGCTGCCCGTCACCACCATCCTTCTCAACAACCGCAAGTACAACATCCTCATCGGCGAGTACGCGAGCGTTGGCGCGACCCCGGGCGAGACCGCGATGAGCATGCTGGACCTGGGTAATCCGTCCCTCGATTGGGTCAAGCTTGCCCATGGCATGGGGGTCGAGGCCGCGCAGGCCACCACGCTGGAGCGTTGCGCGGATCTGATGAAGAGCAGCTTCGGCAGCAAGGCGCCGTTTCTGATCGAATTGATGGTGTGACCTCGCCCGGCCGGGAGGCCGGGTTTCGGTAAGCGTGTGCAACAGAAGCGTTGCGCGTTCGGCCTGCCTTGTATATTGCAACCAAATGGTTGCAATAGGAATTCCGCCATGACATCGCTCGACCGCATCGAAAAACAGGTCGTGTTGCGCGCGCCGGTCGAGCGCGTGTGGCGCGCCCTGACCGACATCCAGGAGTTCGCGCAGTGGTTCGGCGTCAAGCTGGACCAGCCCTTCGCCCCCGGCCGCGCGATTACCGGCAGCTTCGAGGGCGGGTTCGACCAGGACGAGATCGCGCGCTACCAGGCCTCGCTGGGCCTGCAACCGGCGGCGATACGGCAGCCGCTTCCCCACGCGGTGTTCTGCACGGTCGAGCGCATGGACGCGCCGCGCGTTTTCAGCTTTCGCTGGGTGCCGTTCGGCATCGATGCCGAGTGCGATCCCGGGCAGGAGCCCACGACCCTGGTCGAGTTCCAACTGGACGCCGTGCCCGAGGGCACGCGGTTGACCATCACCGAGTCGGGATTCGAGCGCGTGCCGGCGCACCGGCGCGAACGCGCCTTCATGATGAACGACGGCGGATGGACCGCCCAGGCCGACAACATCCGGCGCCATGTCGAAGGGGCGTGAGCAAGATCTGGCGCGGGTGTTCGCTGCGCTGGGCGACGCGACCCGGCTGGCCCTGGTCGCCCACCTGCTGGCCGGCGGGGCCTTGTCGGCCACCGCGCTGGCCGAGGGCCGGGACATCTCGCGGCAGGCCATCGTCAAGCATCTCCAGGTACTGGAAGCGGCGGACCTGGTCGTGCGCGAGCGCCACGGCCGCGAGGTGCTGTACGCCTTGGACCCGCGGCGTGTGGACGAGGCCAGGGCGTTCCTGGACGCAGTCTCGGCCGGGTGGGACCGCGCCATCGGCCGCTTGAGGAAACTCGTCGAGACGCCGTGACGCGGCGTCCGGACGGATACGACAGGAGCACCACCATGAAAGACATCGCCACCTTCCTGATGTTCTCGGGCGAGCGGCATGGCCGCGCCGAGGAAGCGATCGGCTTCTACGTCTCGCTGTTTCCCGATTCGGCCATCGACCGCATCGAGCGCTACGGCCCCGGCGAGAGCCAGCCCGAAGGCACGGTCCGCACCGCGTGGTTCACGCTGCATGGCCGACGCTTCATGGCGATCGACAGTTCGGCGCCCCATGCCTTCAATTTCACGCCGTCGGTGTCGCTGTTCGTGGAGTGCGATCAGGAGGACGAGATCGACCGGCTCCATGCCGCGCTGGCCGACGGCGGCCAGGAGCTGATGCCGTTGGGCAACTACGGGTTCAGCCGGCGGTTCGGATGGGTGGCCGACCGGTTCGGCGTGTCGTGGCAGCTCAACCTCGCGTAGCGCGGGCATCTGATTGTCATTTGCAGGATCAGGCAAAACACAGGCAGGAATCGGTATTGTCCCCAGGTAGCCGCCTTCCGTAACCTCTGTCACGGGCCGGATAGGGATCCGGCATCTTTTCCGCAGGGGACGTGGCAATGGCGATTCAGCTCGAGATCAATGGCAAACAGACTGCGCTGGACGCGCCCGGCGAAATGCCGCTGCTATGGGCCCTGCGCGATCTGGCAAACCTGACCGGCACGAAATACGGATGTGGGATGGCGCTGTGCGGCGCCTGTACGGTGCATGTCGACGGCGCGCCGGTGCGTGCCTGCGTGACGCCGGTCTCCTCGGTCGAAGGCAAGCCCGTCACGACCATCGAAGGCGTGGGGAATGACGCCGCGGGCCGGGCGGTGCAGGCCGCGTGGCAGGAACTGGATGTCGTGCAATGCGGGTACTGTCAGTCGGGCCAGATCATGTCGGCCGCCGCGCTGCTGCGCACGAATCCGCGTCCGACGGACGACGACATCGACGAGGCGATGAGCGGCAATGCCTGCCGCTGCGCGACCTATGTCCGCATCCGGGCCGCGATCCATCGCGCCGCCCAGGCGCTGGCTTGAGGAGGAAGACGCCGTGATCTTCAACCTCGACAATGAAGCCCGCCGCGAGCAAGCCTCCGTGGTCAATGTCAGCCGCCGCCGTTTCGTGCAGGGTGCGGGCGTGCTGGTGCTGGGCTGGCAACTGCCCGGCGCCCTGGCGGCGGCGCAGGCGGGCAAGGCGGACACCTTCACGCCCAATGCCTTTCTGTCCATCGATGCCCAGGGCCGCGTGACGGTGTACGCCAAGCACGTGGAAATGGGGCAGGGCGCCTATACGGGCCTGGCGACCCTGGTGGCCGACGAGCTCGACGCCGACTGGGCGCAGGTGCGGGTCGAAGGCGCGCCCGCCGACACCGCGCGCTACAAGAACCTGGCCATGGGCATACAGGGCACCGGCGGCAGCACGGCCATGGCCAATTCCTTCAAGCAGATGCGCGAGGCGGGCGCCGCCGCGCGCGCCATGCTGGTCGGGGCGGCGGCGCGGGCCTGGAAGGTCGATCCGGCCACGATCGCCGTGCGCGCGGGGGTGGTCCGCCATGCGGCCTCGGGCCGCCAGGCCGGTTTCGGCGAACTGGCCGAGGCCGCGGCTACGCAGCCCGTACCCGCCAAGATCAGGTTGAAATCGCCCAAGGAGTTCGCCCTGATCGGCAAGCCGTCGCTGCGGCGAGCGGATTCGGCCGACAAGGTGCACGGCCGTGCCCGCTTCACGCAGGACGTCAAACTGCCCGGCATGCTGATCGCGATCGCTGCCCATGCGCCGCGCTTCGGCGCGACCGTGGCCGGCTACGATGCCAGCGCCGCGTTGGCCGTCCCGGGCGTGGTGGCGGCGATTCCCTTCGAGGGGTCGGCGCACCGCTCGGCCGGTGTCGCGGTGCTGGCGCGCAATACCTGGGCCGCCCGCACCGGGCGCGATGCGCTGAAGGTGCAATGGGACGAAAGCCGCGCCTATACCGAGGGCAGCGACGAACTTCTGGCCCGGTATCGCCAGGCCGCCGCGCGTCCCGGGCTGCCCGCCGCCGCGCGCGGCAACGTCGAGGCCGCGTTCGCCAAGGCCGCCAGGGTGATCGAGGCGGACTACGAGTTCCCGTTCCTGGCCCATGCCAGCATGGAGCCGCTGAACTGCGTCGTGCAACTGGGCGACGGCCGGTGCGAGATCTGGAACGGCGAGCAGTTCCAGACCATGGACCAGAAGGCCGTGGCCGACTACCTCGGCATCGCGTCCGAGCGCGTCACGATCAACCAGTTGTATGCCGGCGGCAGCTTCGGCCGCCGCGCCAGTCCGCATGCCGACTATGTGGTCGAGGCTGTCGCCATCGCGCAGGGCGCGCGCAAGGCGGGGTTCGGCGTGCCGGTCAAGATGGTGTGGACGCGCGAGGACGACATGCGCGGCGGCTACTACCGGCCCGCCTACCTGCATCGCGCCCGGCTCGCGCTGGACGATCGGGGCAGGCTGCAGGCCTGGCAGGTACGGGTGGTCGGGCAGTCGCTGATCAAGGGCTCCGTGTTCGAGGAATTCATGATCAAGAACGGCATCGACGCCACGTCGGTCGAAGGCCTGTCCGATCTGCCCTACGGTATCCCCAACCTGAGCGTGGAGCTGCACACGCCCGACGACGTGAGGGTGCCCGTGCAGTGGTACCGATCGGTCGGGCACACGCATACGGCGTTCACGGCCGAGACGCTGGTCGACGAGGCGGCGCAGGCCGCGCGCCGGGACCCGGTCGCGCTGCGGCGCGAGCTGCTCAAGGGCCATCCGCGCCACCTGGCCGCGCTGGACACGGCGGTGCGGGCGGCGCAATGGGATCGTCCGCTGGCGGCGGGCAAGAACGGCGTGCGCCGGGGCCGGGGCGTGGCGGTGCACGAGTCCTTCAACAGCGTGGTCGCGCAGGTGGTCGAAGTGAGCGTGGATGCCGAGGGCGAACTGAAGGTGGACCGCGTGGTCTGCGCCGTGGCGTGCGGGCTGGCGATCAATCCGGACGTGGTCAAGGCGCAGATGGAGGGCGGCATAGGCTTCGCGCTGTCGACCGCGCTGCATGGCGCCATCACCCTCGACAAGGGCGCCGTCGTGCAGAGCAACTTCCACGACTATCCGCTGCTGCGCATCAACGAGATGCCGCGTGTCGAGGTGCACATCGTGCCGTCCCAGGACGATCCCACCGGCGTGGGCGAGCCCGGCGTGCCGCCGCTGGCGCCGGCGCTGGCCAACGCGATCTTCGCCGCGACCGGCGAACGCGTGCGGACCCTGCCGATCCGCACGCCTTTGCGCAAGGCGGTCTGAGCATGGCAATATCGTCGCTTGTCCTGCGCTTTCCACGATGACCATGTCCCAGCCGGCCTTTCCCGCCGATAGCGTCCCAACGGACGAGGAGCCCGGTCAGCTGGCCGCCGCGCGGCGCGAGCTGGCCGGCTGTATCGCGCGGCATGCCCCGGCCGACGGGGCACACCCCAGTCCCTACCCGGGGCTGTCGTTCGTGCGTTTTTCCGGTCCCTCGGAATCCAATTGCGGCTTCTACCGGCCCTCGCTCACGATCGCGGCGCAGGGCGCCAAGCGCGTCGAACTGGGCGAGGCCGTCTACGAGTACGACGAACGCCACTTCCTGCTGTCCTCGTTCGACCTGCCGGTGCAGGCCCGCATCACCTGCGCGTCGCGGGCCGAGCCCTACTTGTGCGTGGCGCTGGACATCGACCCGCAGCGCCTGGGCGAACTGGTGGGCGAGCACGGACTGCCGCCGGCGTCCGAGGCGCCGGGCATGCGCGGGCTGGCGGTGGGCACGACCCCGCTGGCCCTGATCGAGCCCATGCTGCGCCTGGTACGCCTGCTGGACACGCCCGAACACCTGGCGGTGCTGGGGCCGCTGGCCGAGCGCGAGATCCTGTACCGGGTGCTGACCGGCGAACTGGGGCGGCGGCTGCGCCAGGCAGCCCTGTCGGCCGGGGCTTCCAGCCAGATCGCCCGCGCCATCGCCTGGATCAAGGAAAACTACACCGAACCGCTGCGCATCGAGGCGCTCGCGCAGGCGGTCAACATGAGCCCGTCCTCGCTGCACCACCATTTCAAGGCCGTCACGGCCATGAGCCCGCTGCAGTTCCAGAAGCAGCTGCGGCTGCGCGAGGCGCGCACGCTGATGCTGTCCGAGCTGCTGGACGCCGGCAGCGCGGCGCGCCGGGTCGGCTACGAAAGCGCGTCGCAGTTCAGCCGCGAATACAGCCGCCTGTTCGGCTCGCCGCCCCTGCGCGACGTGGCCCGGCTGCGCGACGGCGATCCGTTGGAGAACGCGGCGGCCTGAGCCGGCGGGCCCTGGCGCTACACTCGAGGCATGGCGACGATGCCGCCGCGAAGGCGGGGGAGCGATCATGACGGACAGCGACCGGGACGACGCGTTCAACGTGGTGGAGCCGTGCACCGGCTACAACCTGTACGACACCGATCCCGCGCTGCGGGAAGCGGTCCGGCGCGAAGGGGCCGGCCATGCCGAGGCATCCCTGCGTGAGCAGGGGCGCTGGCTGGGCAGCCGCGAGGCCATGGACGCGGGCCGCGATGCCAACGAGCACCCGCCGCGTTTCGTGCCGCTCGACCCGGTCGGGCGACGCATCGACGACGTGCGCTTCCATCCCGCCTGGCATGCCCTGATGACGGGCATCGTCGCGCGCGGACTGCATTCCGGGCCATGGGCGGCGCCCGCGCCGGGCGCGATGGTCGAGCGCGCGGCGGGCTACCTCATGCAGGGCCAGATCGAGGCCGGCACACTCTGCCCGACCACCATGACCTTCGGCGCGATTCCCGTGTTGGCGCGCGAGCCGGCCGGAGACATCGATTTCGCCCGCGACTGGCTGCCGCGCCTCTACGCGCGCCACTACGATGCCTCGGATGCGCCGGTGGCCGTCAAGCGCGGCGTGCTGATCGGCATGGGCATGACCGAGAAGCAGGGCGGCTCGGACGTGCGGGCCAACACGACCCGGGCCGTGCCATGCGGAGCGCCCGGCCGGGGGCGGGGCTATCTGCTCGACGGCCACAAGTGGTTCTATTCGGTGCCCCAGTCCGATGCCCACCTGGTGCTGGCTCAGGCCGATGAAGGCCTGTCGTGCTTCTTCGTGCCGCGCTACGCGCCCGACGGCCGCCGCAACGCCGTCCGCATCCAGCGCCTGAAGGACAAGCTGGGCAATCGCAGCAACGCCAGCGCCGAGGTCGAGTTCCACGGTGCCTGGGGCGCCATGCTGGGCGAGCCGGGGCGGGGCGTGGCCACCATCGTGGAGATGGCCACCTACACGCGGCTGGACTGCGTGCTGGGCAGCGCCGCGCTGCTGCGGCAGGCCACGGTCCAGGCGCTGCACTTCTGCTCGCGGCGCCAGGCGTTCGGCCGGCCGCTGCGCGAGCAGCCCCTGATGCGCCATGTCCTGGCCGATCTGGCGCTGGAAAGCGAGGCCGCGACCGCGCTGGGCCTGCGGCTGGCGCGCGCCTTCGAGTCCGATGCGCCGCTGGAGCGGGCCATACGGCGCATCGTCACGCCGGCGGCCAAGTACTGGGTCTGCAAACGCGCCGTGTCGGCCATCGCCGAATGCATGGAGGCCTGCGGCGGCAACGGCTACGTCGAGGACGGCCCGATGCCCAGGCTCTATCGCGAGGCGCCTGTCAACGCGATCTGGGAGGGGTCGGGCAACGTCATGTGCCTGGACGTGCTGCGCGCGATCCGGCGCGATTCCCAGGCGTTCGAGGCGCTGGGCGAGCACCTGCGCGAGCGCAGCGGCGGCAGCCCGGAGTTCCGCTCGGCCTGGCAGACCTGGATGGACTTGTGCGCGGGCGACGGCGAGGCCGAGTTCAAGGCGCGCCGCATCGCCGGCCTGCTGGCCGCGCTGATGCAGGCGGCGCTGCTGCTGGAGGCGCCGGGCGGCCGGGTGGGGGAAGCCTTCGTCGCGGCCCGGCTGGCGCAGGCCAGCTGGCTGTACGGCGACAGCGACACCGGCCATGGCGACGCGGTGTGCGCCGAGCTGCTGGCGCGCGCGTGGCCGCCGGGGGATTGAGCGCGTCCCCGGCATCGGGGCGGCGCGGGGCAGGGCGGCGGGCTAGTCCGCGTTGAAGCGCTTCCACGTCTCGAAGGCATTCATGATGTGCACCATCATGGCTTCGCTGGCGGCAGGGCCATTGCGCTCGAGAATGGCTCGCACGATGGTCCCGTGTTCCGATTGCGCCCGCCGGTACTGTTCGTCGCTGGTCGTGGTGGCGACGCGCCGGGTCAGGTAGAAATTCCCGGTAAGGAAGATCAGGTGGCGCAACCGGTCGTTGTGCGCGGCATCGAGGATGGAGTCGTGGAACTCCCGGTTCGTGCGTATCCTGATTCCCGGCTCCTGCGGGGCCATGGTGCTGCGCCGTTCGTGGAGCGTCGCGATGCGGCGGTGTTCCTCGTCGGTTCCCCGCTCGGCGGCGAATCGGCACGCCAGTCCTTCCAGCCCCGCCCTGGCTTCATAGTTCTCGCGGATTTCGTCGGCGGTGAACTCGCGAACGGCCCAGCCGCGTTTTCTTCCGGTCAGGAGGCCGTCCGCGGCCAGGCGCTGGATCGCTTCGCGCAGCGGCGTACGGCTGATGCCGTAGCGCTGCGACAGGGAGTCCTCGATCAACGGTTCATTCGGCCGCAGTTCGCCGCTGACGATGGCCAGGCGCAGCTTTTCATAGACCGACACGGACTGGACCTGCGGGCGATCCTCGGCGGGCGGCGCGCCGAAACCGACCGGGTCCACGCCTTGCCCGGCCGCGCCGGTCATGACTGCCCCCGTGCCGTTCGCCTGGCCAGCCGGCCGACCTCGGCCAGCATGCGCCGCGCGGCATCGTGGGCGGCGGGCTCGAGCACGAGCCTGCCATGATCGTCGATCTTCTCGCCTATCATCGGAATGCTGACGGCGTCGTTGGCGATCTGCATGCGCAAGGCGCAGAGCATGAGTTTCAGGGCCTGGGCCGCCCTGAGCCCTCCGGAGATACCGCCATAGCTGACGATGCCGGCGGCCTTGTCTCCCCATTCCTTCGACAGATAGGCCAGCGCGTTGACCAGGGACGGCGGCGGCGCGTGGTTGTATTCCGGCGTGACGAATACCAGCGCGTCCGCGTCCTCGATGATGCGCGACCAGGCCTTGGTATGGGCGTGGGCATATCGTTGCAGGCGGGGGTGCTCGGGTTCATCGAACAGGGGCAGGCCCAGGTCGGCGATATCCACCAGTTCGTGGGAAAAATCGCCGTGCGCCTCGGCCATCTCGCGGAACCAGGCGCCGACGAGCGGCCCGACCCGGCCGGGGCGTGTGCTGGCGATGAGTGTCTTCAGTTTCGGCTTGTGATCCATCGTGGCAAGGAGTGTAGAACATGTGTCATGAACACCTCGAGGGTGGCGGCCTGCTGCTTGCGGGAGTTCGGGGCCAGGTCATTCATTCCTGATCCCCGCGGACTGGATCACCCGTTTCCAGCGTTCCCGGTCCTGGCCCAGGAAGGCGGCCAGTTGTTCGGGCGATCCGGTATCGCGCACGATGCCCATTTCCTGGAAGGCCTCGGTGGCGGCCAGTGTCGAGGCCGCCGCGCGCACGGCGGCGTTGAGTTTCGCGACCGCCCCCGCCGGCAGGCCGGCCGGACCGGCAATCGCCCACCACGGCCCGAATCTCAGGCCTTCTTCGGGAAAGCCGGTTTCCGCCAATGTCGAGACGGACGGCAGGGCATGCATGCGCTGGGTTCCCGTCACCGCCAGGGGCTGGAGCGCGCCGGCATTGATGAGCGATCGCGCGGCGCTGACGCCGACGAACATCGTGTCGATGGTGCCCGCGGCCAGATCGACCAGCGCGTTCGATGCGCCCTTGTAGGGCACGTGGGTCAGCTTGATCCCCGCCTGTTGCGCGAACAGCTCCATGAACAGATGGGGCGGCGAGCCCACGCCGGCGGATCCATACGTCATCTTCCCATCGGCGGCCTTGGCTTTCGCGACCAGCGCGCCGACGGAGGCGGGGCCGCCGCGCGCGGCGGTCACCAGCGCCACGGGGGCATATCCGATCATGCCGACGGGGGCGAAATCACGGACCGGGTCGTAGCCGGGCTTCTGGTAGAGGAAAGCGTTGGTCACGAACGGGATGTCGATGACGACCAGGGTGTAGCCGTCGGCCGGCGCCGCCGCCACGCCCTGGTAGGCGATGTTGCCGGCGGCGCCGGCCTTGTTCTCCACGACGATCGGCTGCCCCAGGCTCTGGGACATGCCGCGCGCGATGATCCTGGCCAGGATGTCCGTCGGGCCGCCGGGGGCATACGGCACGACCAGCTTGACGGGCCGGTCCGGATAGCCGCCCGCCTGGGCGAACGAAGGCGTGGCGAAGGCCGCCGGCAGCGCGCCGAGGGCGAGCGCCGCCGTGGTCTTGCAGAAGGTGCGCCGTGCAGTCTGGTTGTTCATGGCATGTTCTCCGTCGACGCCGCAACTAGGCCTGGAAACCGTTGCCGGTTTTCAGGGCTTCTTCCCGGTACAGGCCCAGCGATTCGTAGGCCGGCCGGTCGTTGATGGAGAAAAGCACGGCGGCGTCGGTGCTGGAGCCGTTGACGTGTTCGTGCCAGACCCGGGACGGCAGGACGAAGTAGTCTCCTTCTTCCCAGTCGAAGCGTTCGCCGTCGATGATCGAGTGGCCCGACCCCCGGTAGACGTGGTAGACGGCGCTGTTGGTATGGCGATGGGCCCGCGTGTGGACGCCCGGCCGCAGCCTTTGGATGTCCGCGCCCATGGTCGGCGTGATCGGTCCGCCGTTGATCGGATTCGAATATTTGAACAGCACGTCGTCGTAGGGCGAGATGTCGTTCCGGGCCTCGATCTCGTCCAGGGCCCGCTGGGCTTCTTCCCAGCGGTAGACCAGCTTGGGCGAATACCGGGACAGATCCAGGCCGTCGAGATCCGTCTGGAATCCGGCCTCGTGCTCGTTCTTCACCACCGGCTGGTAGCCGTGGTCCCGGTAGACGTCGAAGTACACGGCGTCGAGCATCTTGACCAGCGGCCGGTCGACGCCGTCCATCCAGATGATCGGCTCATCGGACTCGTTGGCGTGATCGTGCCAGGCCCAGTTCGGCGTCAGGACGAGATCGCCGGCCGACAAGGTGATCTTGCCGCCATTGACGGTGGTCGTCGCCCCGCTGCCGTGGGTGATGAACCGCAGCGCCGAGTGGATGTGGCGATGCGTGATGACCTTCTCGCCGGGCAGCATCATCTGCACGGCGGCCGTCAGCGTGTTGGTGGCATCCCAGTGGTCCTTCGCCCCTGGATTCCACAGCATCAGGGCGCGGCGCACGGGGCTGTCTTCCAGCGACATGGCCGAGCCCGCGCGGTCCAGGTAGGCCTGGATCTTTTTCCAGGTCCAGACATGGGGCCTGATGTCGCTCAATGCCTCGGAGCGGCCTTGCACGGTCCACAGGCCTTTCATCGCGTCCCGCTCGAGATCGGCGCACAGCCGCTCGACTTCGGTGGCGGCTTCGGCCGCCGGGCCGGGAAGTCCCATCCTGGGGGCGCCCCCCAATTTCAGCAAGGTCGGATCCTTCGCCGCGGATCCCTGATTTCCCGATGCCATCTTCCTCTCCTGGACGTGCGTCGCCGTTACTGTATTCAAGTTTGTATACGAATTTGTATGCGAAATTCTAGGAGGCGAAAAAAAGCCTGTCAATGGTGGAATCCATGGACAGGCGACCCCGGGGGAAGGGGAAGGAAGCGCCGCCTAGCGCGGGGTCGGGTCCGTCTTGAAATAGCGGTCGGCGGCTTCGTGCATGGGGATGGTCACGCCTTCGCGGGCGGTCGCGCGGGTGATCTGTCCGCCGGCCGGGCTGCCCGCCGCCACGAAGTCGGCCTGTTCGAACACCGCCTGCAGCACGCCGCGCACTTCGTCCGCGGGCGTTTCGGCGCCCGTGACCAGCAGCGCGGTAACGCCCACCGTCGCGATGGGCGCGCCCTGGCCCGGATAGGTGCCGGGGGCGAGCACGAGGCGCACGAAGGCGGGATCGTCCCGCGCGAGCTGCGCGATCGCCGGCGGCGACAGCGGCAGGATGCGCAGGCGATGGTCGGCGGCCAGGCGCTGCAGTTGGCGCGCCGGGGCGTGGATCACGCTGGCGATCGCGTCGACCTGCTTGTCGACCAGGGCCCGCACCGCCTGGTCGAAGTTGCTACTGGAGACCAGTTCCACGCTGCCGGCCGGGAGTCCGTGCGCCGCCAGCACCTGCAGTGTCGAGGCGCGGGTGCCGGACGCGGCCAGGCCGGCATCGAGCCGGCGGCCGCGCAGGTCCGCGATGGACTGGACCGGACCGTCGGCCAGCACCGCGATGTGGAAGGCTTCCGGGTACAGACTCGCGATGGCGCGCAAGTCGGGGTTGTGGGCCGTGCCGCCGAAGGCGCCTTGGCCCTGGTAGGCCTGCCTGGCGATGTCGCCCTGCGCGAGCGCGATGTTGGCCGCGCCCCGCTGGAGCAACTGGAGGTTCTCGATACTGCCCTGGGTGGACGAGCCGCTGGCGCTGAAGCCCTGCGCCGTCAGGCGCGCGGCGATGGTGCGGGCGACCAGGTCGTACTCGCCGGCTTCCGGTCCGCCGGCCACCACGAAGGCGCGGCGCAGCCGGTCCAGGCGGCGCGTGATCTGCCGGTCGGCCGCCGCCAGTTCCTCGGTGATGATGGCGCGGGCGCGCGGGCTGTTGGGGGGCAGGGTATTGAACAGGTTCTGGATGCGCTCGATGGTCGTCCGGGCCGGCGAGCCGGCGGCGGCCTGGCTCGCCGTGGCCTGCGGAGGCGGCACGAAGTCCACCGCCTGCCATCCGTCGGGGCCTTCGCGGAAGGTGACCGAGCCGCGTACCTGCAGGAGGTCGCCGGCGCGGTTGCCGTCGCGCGCGATGCCTTCGACGCCGCGTTCGGTCGCGCCCAGCAGGGTGGCCAGCGCGGCCGGGTTGAGCGACTGCCAGTCGCCGAAGGCATAGTCGCGGGCCAGGCGGAAACGGCCGTTGAAATAGACGATGCGGCGGGCCGCGCCGTCGGGCGCGTCGGCCAGCGGGCCGCTGCCTAGGCGCCGGAGGGATTCCACATCCAGCACCGGCTTGGCGAAGACCGCCTGCAGGCGGTTCTCCACCGCGGCCTGGACCTGGGACGCGTCGGGCCCGCGGCTGCAACCCGATAGCAGCACGGCGGCCAGGACGAGAAGAAGCAATCGTCGGATCATGGTTGCGCTCGCTGTCAAAAGCCGAAAAGAGGCAGGCTGAGATAGCCCTGGATGACCAGCGCGTTGGTGATGTCGATCAGGAACGCGCCGACGATGGGCAGTATCAGGAAGGCCTGGGGAGAGGGGCCGTACTTGTTGGTGACCGCCTGCATGTTGGCGATGGCGGTGGGCGTGGCGCCCAGGCCGATGCCGCAGGCGCCCGCGGCCAGCACCGCGGCGTCGTAGTTGCCGCCCATGATGCGGAAGGTGACCAGGCTGGTGTAGGTCGCGACGAAGGCGGTCTGCACGGCCAGGATGGCCAGGATGGGCAGCGCCAGCGACACCAGTTCCCACAGCCGCAGCGAGATCAGCGCCATGGTCAGGAACAGCGACAGCGCGACGCCGCCGAACAGTTGCACCGCGCCGTCGTCGACTTCGCGGATGCGCGCCAGTCCCAGCACGTTGCGCAGCACGACGCCGGTGAACAGCGTCCAGACGAAGGGCGGCAGGGTCAGCACCTTGCCTTTCATCAGTTCTCCCAGCGTACTGCCGGCCACCACGCAGGCCACGATCAGCAGCAGGGTTTCCAGGAAGAGCGGCACGGTCAGTGGACGGGAGGCTTCGGGAGGGGCGTCGGCGCCGGCCTGGCCGGAGGGCGTCGACGCGCCGTCGCCTGGCGTCAGGCCATGGCGCGTGATCAGGCGCTGGGCGACCGGTCCGCCGATGATGCCGCCCAGCACCAGGCCGAACGTCGCGCAGGCCATGGCCAGTTCCATGGCGCCCTGCAGGTTGTCGACGTCGGAGAACTGGGTGGCATAGGCCGCGCCGGTACCGTGGCCGCCCAGCATCGTGACCGATCCGGCCAGCAGTCCGTTCAGGGGATGCAGGTCCATGCTGAAGGCGCCCGCCAGGCCGATGGCGTTCTGGAGCACGAGCATGATCGCGATGGCGACCAGGAACAGGATCACACCCCGGCCGCCGCGGACCAGCGTCCTGACGTCGGCGCTCAGGCCCACGGTGGCGAAGAAGGCCAGCATGAGAGGCGTCTGCAGCGCCATGTCGAACGACAGCTCGGTGCCGGCGGCGACCTTGGCGATCGTGATGGCGACCGCCGCCAGCATCCCGCCCACCACCGGTTCGGGAATGTTGTATCGCTGCAGCGGCGGTATCCGGCCGATCAGCCCGCGCCCGATCAGCAGCACCACGATGGCCACCAGGAGTGTGGTGATGACGTCTATTTCTATCAGCATGAATGCCCCTTCACTGCGCGCGTGCCCGCGCGTTGACCGGAACGCCGGTGGCGTTCGCGCGTCCAAGTGCTAAAGTGTCTGCTGGCAACCCTTAGCACCGTCTTTGCACCACCTATTATGCTTTCTCAACAGGAACTGAAACAGCAGGCGGCCGACGCGGCGCTTGCCTTCGTCGCCGACGTGGCGGCGCCCGACGTGGTCATCGGCGTCGGCACGGGGTCGACGGCCGATCTCTTCATCGACGGACTGGCCGCCTACAAGGGGCGCATCCGCGGCACGGTCGCCAGTTCCGAGCGCAGCGCCGCGCGCCTGGCCGGCCACGGGCTGCCGGTGTTCGACCTGAACGACGTGGCTTTCATGCCCATCTACGTCGACGGCGCGGACGAGATCGACGACCACCTGCACATGATCAAGGGCGGCGGCGGCGCGCTGACCCGCGAGAAGATCGTCGCCTCGGTGGCCGAGCGCTTCATCTGCATCGCCGACGAATCCAAGCTGGTCGAGCAACTGGGAGCCTTCCCGCTGCCGGTCGAGGTGATCCCCATGGCCCGCGAGGCGGTGGCGCGCGCGCTGCGCCTCCTAGGTGGTCAGCCCCGGCTGCGCGAGGGTTTCGTCACCGATAACGGCAACGTCATCCTGGATGTACACGGCATGCGGATCGCCGAGGCCCAGGGCCTGGAAAAGGTGATCAACGACCTTGCCGGCGTGGTGACCTGCGGCCTGTTCGCGCTGCGCGGCGCGGACGTGGCCTTGCTGGCCACGCAGTCCGGCGTGCGCCGGCTCGACAAGCCGCGCCACGCCTAGTCAACATTCGCCGCGCGGCGAACGGCCGAGACATATTCTTGTCATATGACGTTCATATACTGCGCGATGCATTGCCCATGCGGCCGGGGTACAAACGGCCAGGCCCATTGTTCTTCCGCTGGGAGCCGGCATGACTGAACATACCCACAAACAATACGACGCCGAACTCGAGGAGGTCCGGTCGCGCTTCCTGCAGATGGGAGGCCTGGTCGAATCCCAGATCACCGGCGCCATCGACGGCTTGGCCAACGGCGACCTCGCCGCGCTGGAGCGCGTGATCGTGCGCGATACCGAGGTCAACCGCTTCGAGGTGGACCTGGACGAGGCGTGCAGCCACATCCTGGCCCTGCGCCAGCCCACCGCGGGCGACCTGCGCATGATCATCACGGTCATCAAGATGATCACCGACATGGAGCGCGCCGGCGACGAGGCCGAGAAGATCGCCCGCATGGCCAAGCTCATCCACGAAGCCGGCCGCGTCAACATGCCAGCGGTCGAGCTGTGGCACATGGCCAATACGGTGGTCACGATGCTGCGCAAGGCCCTGGACGCCTTCGCCCGCCTGGACGCGCAGGCCGCGGCCCAGGTCGTCCGCCAGGACAAGTCGGTGGACTCGGAGTGGCAGGGGGTGATCCGCCAGTTGATCACCTACATGATCGAAGACCCGCGCAAGATCTCGCGTTCCATCGAACTGCTGTTCATCGCCAAGGCGCTGGAGCGCATCGGCGACCATGCCAAGAACATGTGCGAACTCGTGGTCTACATGGTCAAGGGCCGCGACGTGCGCCACACGGGCGTGGACAACGTCGAGCGGGAAGCCGCGGCGGGGTGATCGCGGCGACCGCCTGACGCCGGCGCTGGAACCTTGCATCGTTCAGGGGCGACTCATGAGTCGCCCCATTTTTCATTGAACGAGAAGCAAGGATTCCGGACCCGTGTTCATAGCCAGGACTTCCCTTTCCGATCCTGCCTTTTCCGCTTCCGCGGGCGAGGCGGGGCTGCCGCGGGACTTGCGCCACGCGTTCCGCTTTTCCCTGACGCCGCGCCAGCACGGCCCGGTCACGATCAAAGTCCAGCCGCGCAAGCTTGCCGGTGGCGGGACGGGTCCGTCGGATGCCCGGATACTCGAATGGCTGGGCCGGCTCAAGGACGACCAAGCCTATGACGTCGCGCCCAGGGTGGACCAGGACGGCTGGACATTCGCCTGCACGCCGCGGGGCGGTATGGCCCATCCTTGCCTGACGCTGAGGACCGATCGGCTGCATGAATTGGAGTGGATGGCGGGCGAGGCGTCCGGCGAAGGTTTTCGCGTCGAGTTCGACACCCGGGCGCAGCAAGCCCACGCTCCGACCGTTTCGGCCGATCGACAGCAGGACGAGCGACGCGAGCGGGAGAGCCTGGTTCGCGCCATGAGCGTGAACCCGCCCACGAGGGAGCGCCTTGCGCCCAGGAATATTTCCCTGGCCGCGTATGAGTATCTTCGGGCGTTGACAGGCCGCCCTATCCACGACGGAGAGACCCAGGCGGCCTTGCAGCGGGCGACGGATGTCCTGGAGAAGGTGCTAGGCGACGAAAAGACCCGGTTCGGCGCGGCCAACGTCGGACAAGACATCGAGCGAACCGACTACGAATCGGAGATCCGGGGCCTGGTGCAGCGCGACCTGGCGCGCAAGATGGTCCGGGCCCTGTTACCGGACCTGTCTCGCTATGGTGCCAGGGTCAGCAAGGACAGCGCGCCGGAACCGGTGCGCCAGGCCATGCGCGAGTGCTGGCCCCCAGGCTTCCTGGAGACATTCCGGCAGCGCGGCGTGAGCGAACCGGCGGCCATCGACCAGGCGCTCGCGGTTGCCCATGCCGCGTTCAGTTGGGTGGGTGGGGCGTTCTATTGCGCCGAGATGGCCCAGACCATTGCGAGCGAGTTCGGCGGGCAGCTCAAGGACGACGACGTGATCGCGGTGCGCTGGGGGAAAGTGCATGCCTATGACCTGTATCTCGGCGACGAGGCACGCATTCGCGTGGATGGCTGGATCGGGGATGCGGACCTCAGGATCCCGGTACTGGATGAGGACGCCTACGACGTTTCCGCCGACAGAGCGATGAGAACGGTCGACACGTCCTCCGGCAGCCAAAGGTCCCTGACCGCGGCAAGCATTCCGCTGGTGGCCGGGAAACTGCGGTCCGACGAGACCGTCCTGGCGTACTTCGAGGCTTCGGTGGATGCCTTGAAAGAGGTTTTCCGCAGGAAGCGGGCCGACGGATACCGGTGGGAGACGGAGCCCAATATCTTCACACGGGCGCCGCAGCTGAATGCATCGATCCGCCGGGACGCACGCCGGGCAACGGCGTCCTTGCAGGCCAGGAATACGATCGATTTCGAATTGAAGACCCTGGGCCGTTTGAGCGAACGCAGAGGCTGGGAACTCAGGCCCTCGACACTGTCCGCCATCGTCGGTGCGGCCAGAAGGCTGAGCGCCCAGTCATCGACGGAGCATGCGGGGGCGTTCGCGCAAGGGGTAATGGCGCTGGAAGCCATCGATACGTCGAATGCGCACGCCGTGATTGAGGGTTGGCTGGATTCGCCCCGCTTCAAGCCCTGGGAGATCCTCGACCTGGAACAAGCCGATACGGTGCAGTTGTTGGAACGGATGGGCGAAGCCTTCGAGCAAATGGACGAAGACCGGGTGCCGTCGGCGTGCGGATTGCTCCGCACGCAAATGCCGCCCATGACCAAACGGTACCCGGCTTTGGGCCCGGCGCTCGACGACCTGGCCGCGGTGGCCGCAGCAAGATTGCTGGCGGTATCCGCATCGCCCCCGTCGCGCTGATGCGTCAGGCGGAGGGCGGCACGTAGCCTTGAGCCTCGACGTTGCCGTCTTCGAACAGGTAGCGCTGCATTTGCTGTTGCAGGTATTTGCGGGCGCGGGCGTCGGCCAGGTTCAGGCGGTTTTCGTTGACGAGGCGGGTCTGGGTCTGGACCCACTCGTGCCAGGCCTCTTTGGAAATGCTTTGCCAGATCTTGGTGCCGAGTTCGCCCGGGTAGGGGGGGAAGTCCAGACCTTCGGCTTCTTTCTTGAGCTTGACGCAATAGATCATGCGAGCCATGTGACCACCTGTTCCGCGATAGTTTGCAATGGGCTCTATTGTAGCGGCCGCGCCGTGTCCTTACCCGGCCGGCTGGCGCAGGGCGTCGATGCGGAGCTGGTAGATGCGGCGCTTGTTGTCGCGGCTGCGGCGGACGTGTTCGCGCATCAGGCCTTCGGCGCGCGCGCCTTCCCCTAGTTCGATGGCCGCGACGATGTCGTCGTGGTCCTGCTGGGCGCGGTGGATGTAGGCGTACTCGGGCTGCGGCATGGTGTCGTCCAGGCCCAGGCCCAGCACAGCCGCGCCCACCAGCGGGATCTGCGAGACGTGCGCCAGCGCAGTGGCCAGCGGCGGATTGCCGGCGGCCTGGATCAGCACGGCGTGGAATTTCTCGTTCATGGCGGACCACCGGGGCGTTTCCACGCGATAGCCGTCGGCGGCCGCATCCTCCAGCAGGCTCCAGCCTTCCTCCACGCAGTCGCGCAGCGCCTGCGCCACTTCCGGCCGCGCGCCTTGCTCGGCCACCAGCCGTGCCGCCATGCCTTCCAGCGTGCCGCGCACGTCCAGGGCGTTGGCGAGGTCGTCGAGGTCCACGGCCTTGACCCGGAAGCCGCGGGTCGGTAGCCGCTCCAGCAAGCCTTCCTTGACCAGTTCCTCGAACGCGAGGCGGATGGGGGTGCGCGAGACGCCCAGGTCCGCCGCGAGCTGCAATTCGACCAGCCGTTCGCCGGGCGGGTAGGCGCCGGACATGATGCGTCGGCGCAGTTCGCCTGCGACCGTGTGTATTTGAGTGGCCATCTGCCGGGGCGAGCGTCGTAGTCCTGTGTGCGGGGATAGTAACCGCTAAGCCAGGATTATGCTAATTTGCATGCAAAAATAGATTGATATTGAATAAAAAAGAGAATTAACCAATAATTTGCATGCATTTTAATTATAGCTCTAAGAAAGAGGAAGCCATGATTCCATCTTCCGCCTTCGTGGGCCTGCCGCCTGCGCTGGCCGACTCCGTGGTGCAGACCAAGCATTTCTTCCAGGCGCTGGACAACTTCGCCAAGGTGTTCGCCATCCGGCCGGGCGAACGTGTGCTGATGCTGACCGACCAGTTGCTCGACACCCGGGTGGTCGATGCGGTGGTGGGGCTGGCCAAGGCGCGCGGCGCGCAGGTGCGCGTCTATACCGAGCCCGACTCGCGCGTGACCGAGGTGCCGGAGCCCGTCAAAGGCTTGCTGGAGCAGGCGGACTTCGTCGTGTCCACCTGGTTCTGTTCGATCGAGGACCCGTTCTGCATCGCGATGCGCAAGAAAGGGCAGCGCTGGGTGAAGATCACCTATTTCCGCAATCTCGACCTGCTGCATACGCCACAGGCGCGTTTCCCGAGCGAGATCGTCGGGGCGCTGTGCCGGGCCACGGCCGGCCGCTATCCCAAGGGCCGGGATTTCGACCTGCATTTCACCGATGCGCGCGGGACCGATTTCCGCATCGGCTTCACGCCGGAAACGCGCGACACGATGCTGTCGTCGAACCGCTGGCGCGGCGTGACGACGGCCGAGGAGCCCGGCTGCTACGTGCACTACCTGCCCACCCATGGTCCCAACCTGTGGGACCGGACGTCGGTGCGCAACGACCATGCCGTCAAGACGCCGATGTCGGGCGTGATCTATCCGCAGTGGGCCGTGGGCTTTGCCCGGCCCTTCGAGGAACGCATCGCCGTGCGTTTCGAGGGCGAGTACGTCAGCGCGGTCGAAGGCGGCTCCGCGGAAGCGGACATCCTGCGCGACATGCTGGTGGGCGGCCGGATGATCGAGGGCGGCGGCTGCGGCTTCAATCCCAAGGCGCCGCGCCACACCATTTATCCCGCCGGCTCGAATGCGCCGGGCGCGCTGCATTTCGGCATCGACCTGGCCAAGCCGAGCGACTACATCCGGCGCGTGCTGCCTGACTGGGAAGAGCCGCCGGTGCACATGGATCTGGTCTGCCTGGACGCCACCGTCACGGCTGGGCCCAACACGCTGATCGACCGGGGCTTCCTGTGCGCGCTGCGCGATCCCGAGGTCGTGGGGATCGCGGCCCGCTACGGCGATCCGGTCGAGTTGCTCGAGGCAGGCGTGGATTGACCTGGCCGGATCCGAAAACACAACAGGAGACAAGCATGCATGTGAAAAAGAACGGGAAGCCGGCCCGCATCCTCGGCACCCTGGCCCTGCTGGCCGCGACCGTGTCGGGTGCCGCCGCGGCGGCCGGCGCTTCCGACTGGCCCCAGCGCCCACTGACCATGATCGTGCCTTTCGTCGCGGGCGGCGGGGGCGATACGCTGGCCAGGCTGTACGCGCGGGAAATGGAAAAGCAGCTGCGCCAGCCCATCATCATCGACAACCGGGCCGGCGCGGGCGGCAATATCGGCACGGCTGCCGGCGCCCGCGCCACCCCGGACGGGCAGACGGTGGTGTTCGGCACGAACGGCACGATGGCGACCAACCACTGGCTGTACAAGTCGGTGGGCTATGCCCCGGACGATTTCGAAGCGGTCGCGCGCTTTTCGGTCATCTCGATGGTGATGTTCGTCAGCCCCGATTCGCCGTTCAATTCCGCGCAGGAACTGATCGGTTATGCGAAGAAGCATCCGGGCGAACTGACCTGCGCCTCGGCGGGCAATGGCACGGCCTCGCACATGGCCTGTGGCCTGCTGCAGCAGATGGCGAAGATCGACCTCACGCACGTGCCCTACAAGGGCGGCGCGCCGGCATCGACCGACGTGCGGTCGGGCCGCGTGTCTTTCATGATCGACGTGGCGCCATACCTGGTGCCGCTGGCCAAGAGCAAGCAGATCAAGGTGCTGGCCGTGTCGACGCCGCAGCGCATTCCCACGCTGCCGGAGGCGCCCACGTTGTCCGAGAGCGGGGTGCCCGGGTATGAGCTGTTCGCCTGGGATGGCCTGTTCGTGCCCAAGGGGACGCCGCCCGAAAGGCTGGATCGCCTGCACCAGGCGGTGAACGCGGTGTTGAGCGATCCGGCGTTCGAGCGTTCCATGGAGGAGCGCGGCTCGATCAACTCGCCGATGACCCGCCGCGAGTTCGCCGATTTCGTGCACAAGGAATACCGGCGCCAGGGCGAGCTCGCGAAGATGCTGGGCGTGCAGGTGGATTGAGCGTTGCGCGGCCGGCCGGGCATGGCGCCCGGCCGGCGCGCGTGAGGGGCGGCGCGGACGCGCCGCCCGGGGGGCAGGGCTATTGCGCGGTCCCGCCGGAGCGGGTTTCCTGCGCCGGCAGCACGACGAAGCCGCCCTGGTCGGGCGCGGACTGCTTGCGGTTCTGGGTGGCGGCCTGGCCGGCGTCCAGGCGCACCGAGAAGGCACTGTGCCGCCCGTTGGCCGTGACGTACACGTTCAGGTAGTGCACGCCCGTGCCCAGCACGGTGACGGGCACCTCGACCACGGCGCGCCGCTGGGCATCCAGCGGGACGATGGTAGGCGAGGCCGCGTCCACGCGCACCGCGCCTTCGACGCCATACTTCAGTTCCACCTGGGTCACGCCCGGCGATCCGCGCAGCGACAGGCCCACGGAGGTGGGGCCGGTGGCCAGCGGCGCCGACGGCGCGCGGACCGAGACGGCAACGACGTCGCCGGGCTTGCCGGGCCGTGCCACGAAGGCGTTGGCGCCGGTGGCCGCGGCCGTCGCGGCAGGCGCCTGCCGGGCTTCATGGGCGCAGGCGGGAAGAATGGGAAGGGCGGCCGCCAGCAGGACGGCCAGGCGGGTGACGGCGGCGCGCGGCGCGCGGGCGCGCACGGCGGGGATGTTCAGAGGCGGGCGCATTACAGAGCTCCTGCGGAAGTACGTTCGAGACTCACCTGGTAGCAGACACGGGTGTTGGCGGGGACCGGGGTTGGGCCGGGGGCGGGCGCGGAACTGCCATCCTCGTCCTCATCGTCGTCGCCGTTGGTCAGGGCAGTATCCACCAGGAAGGCGGTATAGGTGCCGGCTTCCAGCGCGCCCTCGACCGCTTCGTCGTCTTCCTGGATCTTTACACCCTGGCGCGACAGCCACAAGTGGGCCTTGGTCACGAGAGCCGGGGGCGAGACCAGGGTCGCGCTCAGCCGGTAGGTGCCCGCGCTCGGGACTTCGAGCCGCAGGAAGCGGCCCTGGTCCAGCTTGTTGTATTCCCCGCCCAGCATGTTGGATACGCATACCTGTTGCGTGGCGGCGGGGGCTCCGGCGGCGGGCGCATCGAAGCGGACGTAGGGCTTGGCGATCTCCGCCGGCACGGTCGGAATCGTATAGGAGGCGGGGCCGCCCCAGTCGTCCAGCTCGTTCAGCGTAGGCGTGCCGACCGAGGTCAGCAGCGTGTTCACCTTGCCGATCACGGTGGCGTCGGTCAGGCGCTTGGCCAGGGCGGTACCGAACGGGAAGATGCTGGTGAAGGCCGGCGTGAGCTTTTGCTCGTTGCGCAGAATGGAGATCGTCGTCTCGAAGCCGCCGGGCTGCTGAGCCAGCTGGTAGATGAAATACTGCATCGCCGCTTCGTTGTACCAGGCGGCGTCGTTGGGCGGTGCGGGCAGGGCGCTGACGTCGAAGGAGAAGCTGTCCTGCTGCTTCTGGCCCGAGGTGTCGATGTAGATGGGATCGTTGCGTACGATGCCGGCCAGCCCGTTGCCCCAGCCTTCGCCCCAGGATACGCGCATGTCGAGCTTGTCGCCTTCGCCGTGCGCGCCGCCCACCGAGTCCGAGCGGGAGATCCGGCCCTCGAAATAGTGGCCCCATTCATGGACCAGCACGCCGGTGTCGTATTCGTCGGTGTCGACGTCGGCCTTGCCCAGGATGTACAGGCCGGGAGCGGGACCTTCCGGATTGAAGTGGCTGGTGCCGATGTCGCCGTTCTTCGGTTCGCCTTCGGACGGCGCGTTGTTCTCGCTCCAGTAGATGTTCAGGTGCGGAAAATTCAGGTCCGGCGCGATGGCCAGGAAGCGCTGCATGGCGCCATAGGCCTGGTCGAGCACGGAGAACGGCGCGGCCGCGCGGGCGCTGGCGTACTGGCCCGCGGCGTTGCTGCCGGTCCAGCCCGAGGCCGCATGCAGGTCGAGGACCATGCTTTCCTGGGGCACGGAGAGCGACTTGCTTTCCATGGCATAGATGGGCGCGTTGGTGGGAACCGCCGTGTAGCCCGGCTTGGTGTTGTCGCGTATCGCCACGCTCCAGGCGCCTTCCTTGCTTTCGCGCAAGAGGCGCGCCTGCACCCGTATCTTGACCTCGCGGCCCGGAGGCAGCACGAGGGAATACTTGCCCTGGGCATCGGTCACGGTGCTGCCCAGGATCTCGGTCGCGCTGAAGGCTTCCACCACCGCGCCACGTACGGGCAGCGCACGGGCAGCGGCGTAGTCCAGACCCTTGGACTTGACGGCCGGTACGAAGTCGTAGGTAACGGCGCCGGATACCTTGCCGGCTTCGGGTGCCGGCTTGGCTCCGCTGCCGCCGCCACAGGCGGCCAGCATGGCGGACAGCAGCATCACGGCCACGGCCGCCCGGCCCTGGCGCATGCCATGATTCGTGGACCGGGCCGAGGGCGCGGTCGATTGCCCCTTTTCGGCGAGTATTCTCATCTGTGTGATTCCCCCATGAAATTGGAATTCAGTTACAGAATGATATACGGCGTGACGCAAGGAAGGCATTACTCATTTCTGGGTATTCTCGGGGAGGGTGGAAAATGCATGGACCCGCGCGGCGTTATCGCACTTTCGACGAGTTCTACCGGTTCTACCTGGGAGAACACGCGCATCCCGTTTCCCGGCGCCTGCATGTCGTGGGCACGAGCCTGGCCCTGATCCTGGTGCTGCTGGCGGCCGGGCTGCGCCAGCCCTGGCTGCTCGTGGCCGCGCTGGTCTGCGGGTACGGCCTGGCCTGGACCGGGCATTTCTTCTTCGAGAAGAATCGCCCCGCCACCTTCGCCCATCCATGGTGGTCGCTGCGGGGCGATTTCCGGCTGCTGGCCGAAACGCTGGCCGGCCGCCGGAAGTGGTGACGCAAACCTCAGGCCGCCAATTCGCGTTCGATGGCAAGGCCGAGCGCCAGCAGGGCTTCGTCGCGGCCGGTCGCCATGGCCAGGCTCATGCCGGCGGGCAGGCCCGCGCCGTCGGTGCCGCAGGGCAGGGCGAGCGTGGGCATGTCCAGATAGCTGCCTATCATGGTGTTGCGCAGCACGCGCGCATTGCATTGCGCGAACCAGGCCGGATCGGCCGCCAGCGCCGCGATGGGCGGGGCGGCCATGGGCACGGTGGGGAACAGCAGCGCTTCGTCGGCAGCCAGGGCCGAGGCCATGGCGGCGACCAGCAGCGGCCGGTTGTTGCGCAAGGCCTGCCGGTTTTGCGCCGGGATGGCCTGGCCCAGCCGCAGACGCTGGACGATGCGGGCATCGACCCGGGCCAGCGCCGCCGGATCGTCCAGCAGTTCGCGGTGCACGGCGGCCGCCTCGATGCCCACCAGCGTGCCGAACGTGGCGAACAGGTGATGGGCCAGGTCCAGCACGGGGACGGCCCGGCGTTCGACGATGAAGCCGCGCCTGGCCAGGCGCTCGGCCGTGTCCTCGAACGCGGCGGCCACGCCCGGTTCGAGTTCGCTCATGAGGATGCCGGAGGGAATCACCAGCCGTGCGGCGGGGCGCTCGGCGTTCGTTCGCAGGACGGGCGCGCGGCCCAGCAGGGCGTCGTCGATCAGGCAGGCATCGGCCACGGTTTGGACCAGGGGGCCGATGCTGTCGAGCGAGGGCGCCAGCGGAAAGACATCGCGCTGATCGTAGCGGGCCGAACTGGGCTTCCATCCGACCAGCCCGTTCAGGGCCGCCGGTACCCGGATCGAACCCGACGTGTCGGTGCCCATGGCGCAGGGGACGACCTGCCGGGCGACGGCCACCGCCGATCCCGACGACGAGCCGCCGGGGATGCGCGGGACCGCGGCATCGTGCGGGTTGGGCGGCGTGCCGAAATGCAGGTTGATGCCCAGCCCCGAGAAGGCGAACTCGCTCAGGTTGGTCTTGCCCACGCTGACCATGCCGGCGGCGGTCAGCGCGCGTACGGAGGGCGCATCGGCGGCGGCGGGCGCGGCCTGCCGGCGCGTGTCCGACGCGCAGGTGGTGACGGTGCCCGCCATGTCGAACAGGTCTTTCCACGCCAGGGGCACGCCGTCCAGCGGCCCCAGCGGTCGCCCCTCGCGCCAGCGCGCCTGGCTGGCGCGGGCCTCGCCCAGGGCGCGTTCTTCCAGCAGCGTGATGAAGACCGCGTCCATGCCGGGCGCGCGGGCCTGATCCAGCGCCCGGCGCGCGACATCCACCGGATCCAGGCTGCCCTGGGCGTAGCCCTGAGCCAGCGCGGCGATTCCCCGTGCGTCAGTCATGGTGTTCCTTTATGTCCTGGACATGTCCGGCCAGCCAGTTGGCGATGACGGCGGCGGCCTCGATTTCGTGGCCGGCGTACCAGTGGTTGCCGCCCAGCACCGCCGACGAGAACGATAGCGCGGATGTCGCATGGCCGCGCAGCAGGTCGATCGCGCCGCGCACGCCGGCGGTGCCGACGATCTCGCCTTCGGAGCCGTACAGCGACAGGATCGGCGCCGTGACCGCCGACAGGTCGCGGAAGGCCTGTGGCGAGCGGCGGCCGTGGAAATCGAAGGTGTCGGCGGGCCGGCCTTCCTCGAAACGATCCAGCAGGGTCTGCGCCGAGATGCGCTGGCGCAGCAGGCCCAGGACACAGTCTTCGCCCATCAGCACGCGGCCCTGGCCGGCATCCGTCAGTTGCCGGGCCTGGTCCAGGAAGGCCGCGGCCTTGTCCTCGCCATGCAGGGCGAAGAAGGCGCCGCGCAGATCGGCGGCGGAAGCCAGTACCAGGCCGCGCACGCGCGCATCGCCGGTGGCCGCGGCATAGCGCAGGATTTTCGAGGCGCCCAGCGAGTGGCCCAGCAGGACGATGGGGCCGCCGTGCGACCGCGCGGCGAAATCCATCCATGCGGCCAGGTCTGGAATGCAGTCGTCGAAGTACTCGAACGCGGATCCGGTCAATTTGTAGGCCGGCTCGACGCCGACCCGCGACATGGCGATGTTCCCGTGGCCGCTGCATCCGATGGACAGCAGATGGACGCCGGCCAGGTCGGGACTTTGCAGGAAATCGTAGGTGAAGCTGGTGTCGAAGTTGCCGCTCAGCCCGTGCAGGCTGATCAGCAGGGGCGCGTCCGCCGCGGGGGCGGGCGCGAGGAATCCCGTCAGTTCGACGTGCTGGGTGGTGCGCACGCGCACCAGTCGGCCGTTGCGCGGCTCAATCTTCATGGTCATGGATACGTCCGGGACGCGCTCAGCGCGCCATGTCGGGAAGGAACAGCACCAGGCTGGGGAAGGCGATCAGGAGGCCGATACGCAGCAGGTCCACGATGATGAAGGGCGTGACACCCTTGTAGATGGTCCAGATGTCGGTCCGCTTGGACAGGCCCTTGATCACGAAGACGTTCAGCCCGAAGGGGGGCGTGATGAGGCCCAGCTCCACGCACATGGTCACGATCACGCCGAACCAGATCGGATCGAAGCCCAGTTGCATCACGATGGGATAGACCAGCGGCACGATCAGGATCACCACCGCCAGCGCGTCGATCAGGCAGCCCAGCACCAGCATGATGCCGATGATCACCAGCAGCGTGCCATAGCGGCCCAGGTCGGCGTCGATGAGCAGTTGCGCCGCCTTCTGCGGGGTCTCGGTCACGGCCAGGAAGTAGCCGAACAGCACGGCGCCCGCCATGATCAGGAGGATGGCCGCGCCCATGCGGACGCTTTCGGCCAGCGACGAGAACAGGGTCTTCCAGGACAGGCGCTTGCCCAGCGCGACGATGGCGATGGCGCCGGCGGCGCCCACGGCACCGGCTTCGGTGGGGGTGAACAGGCCGCCGTAGATGCCGCCGATGACGAACAGGATGAGCAGCATGATGGGACCGAGCCGCGTCAGGCTGGACAGGCGTTCGCGCATCGCCGCCTGCTGGCCCACCGGCGCATCCTGCGGTCGCACGGCCAGCCATACCTTGACCACCAGCATGTACATGGCGATGGCGATGATGCCCGGCACGACGCCGGCCATGAACAGCAGGCCCACGCTTTGCTGCGTCAGGAGGCCGTAGACGGCCAGCGCGATCGAGGGCGGGATCAGCACGCCCAGCGTGCCGCCTGCCGCGATCACGCCGGTGGCCAGCCGCTCCGAATAACCGTGCTTTTTCATCTCGGGCAGGGCGACCCGGGTCATGGTGGCGGCGGTGGCGGCCGACGAGCCGCAGATGGCGGCGAAGCCGCCGCACGAGGCCACGGTGGCCACGGCCAGCCCGCCGCGGAAGTTGCCCAGCCAGAGCTGGGCGGCGCGGAACAGTTCCCCGCTCATGCCCGAGGTCACGGCTACCGCGCCCATCAGGATGAACAGCGGCACCAGCCCCATGGTGTAGTCGGAGAAAGTGGAGATGACGGAGTGGGAAAGCAGCTTGAAGGCGGGCTCGAAGCCGGTCATCAGGCCAAAGCCCAGGATGCCCGCGGCGCCCATGGCCAGGCCGATGGGAACGCGCAGCAGGCAGAGCAGCAGCAGGGAGCCGAAGCCGATGAGGATGGCGAGATTGGGGCCGATCATGGTGTGCGTCCGTTCAGACCGTGGCGTCCGGATGGCCGTCGTGGGCCTCCGGCTCGGAGGGAGCGATGACCTGCTGGAGCAGGATGAAGAAGCTGGCCAGGGTGCCCAGCCAGGCCGCCGTGTAGAAGCCCCAGACCGGTAGTTCCAGGTCCACGGTCAGCAGCCCCGCTTCGAACACGTCGATGACCTTGGTGCCCAGGGCGAACGAGAACCCGCCGATGATGCACAGGCACAGCGCCGCGCCGATGCGGGTCAGCACGCGTTTGGCGCGCGGGCCCAGCGCGCTCCAGAAGATGTCGAGCTGGATGTGGTCGTTGTGGCGGAAGGCCGCCGCGATGCCCCAGCACACCACCACGCTCAAGAGCAGGCGCGAGATCTCGTACTCGTCCGGAAGCGGGTAGGCGAAGAGGTAGCGCGAGGCCACCGACACGGACGTGAGTATCGCCATGAACAACAGCAGTACCGATGGCACGAACTCGAGGAAGGCAAGCAGACGTTGTTTCATGGCGATGCTCGTCGGACGATCAATAGGCGGCGTTGTATTTCTTCAGCGTGTCCTGCAGTTCGCCGAACACCTTGGCGCCGTCGATGCGGTTCTTCTTGACGCTGGCCTCCCAGTCGGTGCGAACCTTGGCGGCCATGGCCTTCCATTCGCCGACCTTGGCGTCCGAGATCGTGTAGACCGTATGGCCCGGCTTCTTCAGCAGCGCGGCCCGGCCTTCCTGTTCCCAGTTGAACCAGGGCATGGGCAGGCGTTCGGCCCAGTCGGCGTTGCAGTGGCTGTCGATCACCTTCTTCTGGTCGGCCGACAGTTTCCCGTACGACGACTTGTTCATCAGGATGGCCGTGCCCAGCGAATAGAAGTTCATGTCCAGGTGATAGGTCAGCGCGCGATCCGCGCCCAGCGCCTGCAAGAGGTTCCACGGGAACGAGATCGCGTCCACCACACCGCGTTCGACCGCCTCAGCCGCGTCGGAGGCCGACAGCTGGACGGGCGAGGCGCCGGACAGGCGATAGAAGTTGGCCGCCATGACGTTGGGCGAGCGGATCTTCAGGCCGGCCAGGTCGGTGGGGCTTTCGATGCGCTTCTTGGAATGGATGGTGCCGCCGCCGTCGTAGAACATGGTGCAGACCTTGACGTCGGCCATCTCTTTCTTGGCGTAGGGCTGGTACCACTCATACAGCGCGCGCGAGCCCTTGGCGGTGTCGGACACCAGGAAGGGCATTTCGGCGGCGGTCACGATGGGGAAGCGCCCCGGCTCGATACCCACCAGGTAGAAGGCCAGGTCGGCGATGCCGTCACGGGCCAGGTTGTAGTGGTCCTTGGCGGGGCCCAGTTGCTGCGCGGGGAAGACCTGGATCGCGATGCTGCCGCCGGAATCCTTTTCGATCGATTGCGCCCACGGAACCAGCACGCCGTAGTGCAGGGGATTGGTGGTGGGCAGGTTGTGCGACAGCCGCAGGCTGACTTTCTTGTCGGCGGCGTGGGCCGGAGCGGCCAGGACGGCGGCTGCCATGGCGGCGGCCACGAGCGGCTTCAAAGCATGGTTCTTACGCATGGAGTTCCCCCTTGCACTGGGTCGATGAAAAGAAGCCGGCTCGGGTCCGGCAAAAAATGTTCCGTTTTTCGGAACTAATCTATCGTTATATGGAACATAATGCAGGTGGGCACGTAATTTCGTCAAGACGTTTCATTGCGGGCAAAATTTCGCCTGGGCCAGGTTGGGAGGGAATGTGGAAGAAGAGTCGTCCAAGAACCGGTTGCTGCTGGAACGGCAGATGGAGGTGATCGAACTGGTCGCCCGCCATCCCGCCGGACTGGCGTTCGGCGAGATACAGGCCGCGCTGGACATGCCCAAGGGCACGCTGCACCGGATGCTGGCCGGCCTGTGCCGCGCCGGCTGCCTGGATGCCGAGCCGCCGTTCGAGGCGGAGGCGGGGAACGCGCGCCGCACCTATCTTCTGGGCGGGCGCATGCGCCGGCTGCTGGGGACCGCGATCTCGCCCGACCAGATGGCGGCGGTCGCCCATACCGTGCTGTACGGCCTGGTCGAGCAGTTCCAGGAAACGGCTTTCCTGAGCATGTTGCGCGGCAGCCGCATCGAGAGCATCGTCATGGCCACGCCGCCCAAGGACTGGCACGGCTACGTCAATCCGGGGCATGTCATGCCGCCCCATGCGGCGGCCTCGGCCAAGGCCATCCTGGCCTTTCGCGACGAACGGGAATGGGAAGCGCTGCTGGACGAGCCGCTGCCCGCGCTGACGGACCGAACCATCACCTCGCCGCAGCAGTTGCGGGACGAATTGCGGCGGGTCCGCAAGACCGGCATCGCCTATTGCCGCGAGGAGATCGATCGCGGGCTGGTGGCGGTGGCCGCGCCCATACCGCTTTCCCAGGTCGGCGTGATGTTCTCGGTCTCGATCGTCGGACCTTCGCAGCGCATGCAGGGCTACGACGACGAGAAAATGAAGCGCGCCCTGCTCGATGCTGCCAGCAAGCTCGCGGCGATTTTTTCCAAACAGATGAACGCGGACCTCAAATGACCCGACCCACCATAGCTGTAATCGGACTGGGCGGGATTGCCCGCGGCCTGCTGGATGCCTTGGCCGGCGATGCCTGCGCCGACGTACGCAATGTCGTCGTGCGAGCGGGCAAGGAAGGCGAGGCGTCGGCGTCGCTGCCGTCCTCGATCGAGCCGGTTGGCGACATCGCGTCGCTGGCAAGGGAAGTCGGCCTGGTGATCGAGGCGGCGGGCCAGGGCGCCGTGGCGCAATACGGCGCCGACGTGCTGCGCAGCGGCCGCCATTTCGCGCTGGTGTCCGCCGGCGCGCTGGCCGACGATGGCCTGCTGCGGACGTTGAAAGAGGAAGCGGCCCGGGCCGGCCGCCGGCTGCATCTGATCAGCGGCGCCATCGGTGGCCTGGATGCGCTGGCGACGGCTCGCGCTGCCGGCGCGGTCGAGGTCCGCTATACCGGCATCAAGCCGCCGCGTGCCTGGCTGGGCACCCCGGCGGAACAGGCCTGCGATCTGCATGCCCTGGCCGGACCGGCCGTCGTGTTCGAAGGCAGCGCCCGCGAGGTCGCGCGGCGCTATCCGCAGAATGCCAACGTGGCGGCCACCGTCGCCCTGGCGGGAGCCGGGCTGGATGCCACCCGGGTCACGCTGATCGCGGATCCCGCCGCCACGCGCAACAGCCACCGGATCGAGGCGCGCGGCGTACTGGGCGAGTTTCGCTTCGACACGCAGGCCGAACCCTCCGCCGCCAATCCGAAGACCTCGGCCAGCACCGCCTGCAGCATCGTGGCCTACCTGAAGGGCGGCCCCAACGCGCTCGCGCTGCAAGGCTGAGGCCCCGGGGCGGCGTCAGGGGGTGGGCAGCGCGAACACTTGCAGGTCGACCAGATTGGACACCGCGCGGCTGGTCCGGACGTCGCCGGGCAGCACCAGCCTGGCCATGCCGTTGCGATCGAGCGGCTGCCCGTCCACCTCGTAGGCCACCAGCGCCTGGTTCGCGCCGAAGGCCGGATCGACCTCGGCCATCGACAACAGGGTCTGGTAGCCGTCGCTGGCGGTGGCGACGGCATACATGCCCAGCGTGGGGTTCTTCGCGCCGGCGGCGGTCTTCAGGCCGGCCACGTCGTTGAGCAGGTGCCACAGGTCGACCCCGGTGTAGGTCGCCGTTCCCACCGCGCGGGAGACCGGCGGCAGGGCTTGCAGGGCGGCCAGGTCAAAGCTGCCTTCCTGCCGTACGGCGCCCGAGACGGTGAAGGACGGCGAGAGACCGCCGCCCGTGCCGGTCCGCGTGGATCCCGACGATCGGACTTCGATCGAGGTCGCCATCGAGGCATAGCGCCCGCCCTTGCCGTCGCCGGGTGAGGTCACGCGGAAGGGGCCGTCGCCGTCCGGCAGCGGTCCCGACTTGCCGTCCCGGGTCTCGGCATAGGCCACGAGACTGGCGCGGTTGCCGATGTCGGGTTTGAGCTCGCCTGTCGAGAAGACGACGCGGTAGCCGTCGGCGGCCTTGACCACCACGTACTTGCGCAGGATGTCGTTCTTGGCCGACGAGTCGGTCTTGATGCCCGCGTCTTCCAGCAGCGACCACAGGCTGGCGCCGGTATAGGTGCGGGTCTGCTGGCCGCTGCCGCTGGAATAGGAAACGGTCTGGGTCTGGGCCGGCCGCCGTTCGAGATCGGCGACGGTCGGGGACGAGGGGCGCTCGACTTCTCCGCTCAGCGCGATGCTGGGCAGGACCTCGGGTGTTTCCGGGATCGCGCCGTCGCCGCCGCAGGCGGCCAGCATGCAGGACAGCAGTGTTGCAAGGCTCCACCCGGGCAGTCTCGGCGGATACGTCATCGTTCTTCCTTTTCGTTATATATGGTGGAGCATAACGATAAGCGAAGGCCGATGGGCAGGCAAGCGAAGCGGGGAGGGGCGCGTGGTACGCGCCCAGGGCGAACCGCGGATCAGGCCTCGCGGTAGAAGCAGAACTCGATTTCCACCGTGGCGTTCAGCGGCAGGGCCACGACGCCCATGGCGGTGCGCGCGGGCGGGGTCGCGCCTTCGGGGAAGTAGCCTTCCCAGACGCGGTTGATCTCGGCGAACTGGTCGAAGCGGGTGGTGAAGATACGGGCGATGACGAGCTGGTCCAGGGTCAGGCCATACTCGGGCAGGGCACCGAGCATGTTGCGCATGATCTTGTCCGTTTCCGCAGCGACGCCGCCGCTTTCCAACTGGCCGCTCTGGGCATCGAGCGCGATCATGCCGGCCAGTTGGTAGTAGGGGCCGGCCTGGATGCAAGGGGTGTAGCGGAAGCGGGGCTTGGGCAGCGTCTTGGCGTAGTGGGCTTGCAAGGGCATGGTGGAGGGCCTCGAAGGAAAAGGCCCGTAGTCTACTCCGCGTAGGGTTGGCCGAGTTCGGGATGCGCGCGCAGATGGGCCAGGAGCGCGCCGCGCATGCCGCCGTTTCCGATCATGGCGCGTATCTCGGGCGCCAGGGGAGGGTAATGGTGGATCTCGCCGGTGGCGCATCGGGTGACGGTGCCGTTGGCGTAGTCCACTTCGATCTCGTCGCCGTCGCACAGCGCGTCCGCGATGCCGTGGCAAGAGGCGAGCGTGGGGACGGCCAGCGCGACCACGCCCTGGAAGGCGCGCACCGACATGGATTCGCACAGGATGCCCAGGCCCAGCGCCTTCATGGCGATGATGCCGGCGTTGTGCGCCTTGCCGGCCAGGAAGTTGCCGCCGGCGACGATCAGGTCGCCGGAGCGGATGCGGCCGACCAGGCCTGGATCGAGTTCGGCGAAGAGGTGCGGGATCAGTTCGTCGGGATTCGTGTTGCGGGAAAGCACGATGTCGAACGCCATGACCGCGCCGTCGTGGGGAACGTCATGGCCCAGCACGTGGGCGGTACCGCGTTGTATCCAGTTCATCGACGGGGACTCCTCAATGCGCCGGGGCGCGGATCGGCGATCCTGCCGGCGACGGCCGACGCGGCCACGGTGAGCGGGCTGCCCAGATAGCAGTGGGCATCCTTCGCGCCCATGCGGCCCTGGCCATTGGTGGCGGCGGTCGAGATCGACACTTCGCCGGAGGCCAGCGGCCCGCCTGCGCCGCCGGCGCAGGGACCGCAGCCGGGTGGAAGCAGGATGGCGCCGGCGTCCAGGAAGCGTTGGGTGAGGCCGTCGCGCGCCATGCGCCCGGCCGTCTCGACCGTGCCCGGTACGACGATGAAGCGCACTCCGCTTGCCACGTGGTGTCCGGCAAGCACGTCGGCGGCGGCCTGGAAATCTTCATACATGCCGGATCCGCAGGATCCCAGGTAGGCCTGGTCGATCGCGACGCCCACCGTGTCATCGACGGGGACAGCCTGATCCGGGGCGCCCGGCAGGGCCACTTGTGGCGCCAGGTGCGAGACGTCCAGCACGAGCGTATGTTCGAACCGGGCATCGTCGTCGCTTTCCAGCCAGGTAGGGTCGCGGGCCGAGCCCAGCGGCAACATGGGCGGAAACACGATGTTGAGCACGCCGATCTCGGTCAGGGTATTGCACAGCGCGACGCGACCCGACAGCGGCAGGCGGTCGCAGTACGAGCCGCCGAACTCGACCACGCGATAGTCGAATTCGACGCCCAGTTCACCCGAGGTCAACCGATGGGCCAGCCAGAAGCCGACGTCGCGGGGATGCACGCCGGGCGGCGGCTCGCCCTCCAGCGTGACGCGCAGCGTGTGCGGCACGACGGTCCAGGTCGTGCCCGTGGCCAGCACCGACACGACGTTGGGCCCGGCGCGCATCGCGAAGGCGCCGATGGCGCCGAAGTTGGTGCAGTGCATGTCGTAGGCGAAGAGGAACATGCCGGGCCTGACCAGGCCGCTTTCCATGGGAAAGAGATGGCCGTGCCCGCCCTGGCCGGCATCGTGGAAGTGGCCGATGCGCCATTCGCCGGCGATGCGCCGGTTGGCGCGGCCCCGCAGGATCGAGGCGGGCGTGGTGTAGACGACCTGATGGTCGGTGACGAAGACCACCCGCTCCGGATGCGTGACGCGGCGATAGCCGATGTCGTGCAGTTGCTTGTAGGCGGTCTCGACGTAGCCGTCGTGCAGGATGACCAGTTCGGGCTCGGGCAGCACGATGTCGCCCGGCTTGACCGAAGCCTTGCCGCTGGCGCGCGCCAGCATCTTTTCAACGAGAGTCATGCCCATGTGGGAGCTTCCATGCTTGGGGCCGATCAAGGGCGGCCGCTGACGGCCTGCGCGTAGGAAGCGCCGGCACGCACCTGGGCATCGGCGTCGCGCTCGAAGGCCAGGCGGGCCGCCAGCCGCTCGGCGAAAGTGTCGAAATACTGCCGGCCGATGACGACCACGCCATCATCGTCGGCGCAGACGAGATCGCCGGGATGCACGATCTGGCCGCCCACCGCCACGGGTACCTGGAACTCGGCCGCGCCGTCCTTGCGGCTGCTGCGCACCGTGCCGCCGCGCGCGAATACCGGGAACCGCAGCGCGCGGATCTCGGCCAGGTCGCGCACGCGGCCGTTGGTGACGCAGCCGGCCAGTCCGCGCATCTGCGCGGCCAGCGAACCGGTGCCGCCCAGTGCGCAGGTGTCCGGATCCGCGCCGGTGTCGATGACCAGCACGGAACCGGGAGGTGCCAGGTCCAGCGCCCGGTTCGCCGATCCGCTGCGGTGGGGCGGCGCGCTCACGGTGTATGCCGGACCGACGCAGACCGCCCCCGTCACTTGTGCGGCAATGGCCGGATCCAGGTCGCCGCGGCGGCCCAGGGCTTCATAGGCCGCGGCCGCGGAGGCGCCGGCCAGCAAACCCACGAGTTGTTCAACACCCATTCCCATGACGTTCCTCAGTCGAGTTGAATCTTCACTTCCTTGGCGACGCGTGCCCACTTGCCTCGCTCCGCATCGATGAAGCGGGCGAACTGCTCAGGCGTGTTGGGCATGGGCAGGAGCCCCTGTCCGCGCAACTGGCGCACCACGCCCGGCTCGGCAAGAATGGCCGCGATGGCCTGGTGCAGCGTGCCGATGATGGCCGGGGGCGTGCCCGCGGGCACCATGAAGCCGTTCCAGTCGAACATCTCGTAGCCCGGCAGCGTTTCGGCCACGACCGGCGTGTCGGGGAATTCAGCCACCCGTTGGCCGCTGGTGAGCGCCAGCGCACGCAGCTTGCCCGCCTTGACCAGGGGCCAGGCCGGCGGTTGTCCGCCGAAAGTCAGGGTGACGGCACCGCTGGCGACGCCGGTCAGGGCTTCGGGCGCGGTCTTGAACGGCACGTGGGTGATGGAGATGCCCGCCAGCGTCTTGAAATATTCACCCGACATGTGCGAGGCCGTGCCGTTGCCGGCCGACGAGAAGGTCAGTTTGCCGGGATCGGCCTTGGCTGCGGCGATGACGTCGGCGATCGACTTGTAGGGCGACTCCGCGGAAACGACGATCAGCAGAGGCGTGCGAGCCGACAGCATGATGGGCGCGAAGTCCTTGACCGGATCGTAAGGTAGCTTGCTGTACACGTTCGGATTGATGGTGAGCGTGCCGATGTGGCCCACGGTCAGCGTATAGCCGTCCGCGGGGGCACGGGCGGCGGCGCCCAGGCCTATGGTCCCGCCGGCGCCCGCACGGTTTTCGACCACGAACGGTTGCCCGAGGCGCTCGCCCAGGTGCTGGGCGACCAGGCGCGTGATGGTATCGGGCGACGAGCCCGCGCCATGCGGAACGATGATGCGCACCGGGCGAGCCGGATAGGACTGGGCGCTGGCGCCCTGGGGCGCGGCGGCGAGGGCGGCGGCCAGGGCAAGCGCCGTAGCCAGGAGCCGAGAGTGCAGCGGCATGGTGTGTCTCCTTTAGGGTTGCAAGGCCTGTTTGCCTTTTTGTATGACAAATATTATTTTTGTAGGCGAAAATATGCCATAAAACAGTGTGAATTTTCAATAATGTAAGACAATTTTGAAGGGGTAATGAAAATGCCCGGATGGGAAGACCGCCCGGCCGCGTCGTTACAATGCAATTCCCGTTGCCGCGACCATGACCCATGGACCGAAAAATCGTTGCCTTGAGCGAGACCGCCATGCCGGCCGGCGATCCGGCCCGGCAGCAACTGGCCGACCGTTTGCGCGATGCGATCACCGAGGGGGTCTACCTTCCGGGTGACAAGCTCACCGAACGAGAGCTTTGCGAACGCTTTGCCGCCAGCCGCCCCTCGATGCGCGAGGCCATCCGGCAACTCGATGGCGAAGGCTTGCTGGAAGTGGCGCCACATCGCGGGCCCGCCGTGCGGGCGATCGATGAAGCCCAGTTTCATGAGCTGCATGAAGTGCGGGTGGCCCTGCAGAAACTGGCGGCCGCGTGTTTCGCGATGCGTGGCACGCCCGAACAGATGGACGCCTTCGCCCTGCGCATCGACGAATTCGAACAGGCGCTGGTCTCGCGCGACGTGCCGCGCATACGCGCGACCAAGCATCAGTTGTTCGAGGCCTTCATCGCGGGGGCGCGCAACGAGCCGCTTGCCGCCTTCATCCGCAAGATCAACGCGCGCCTGGGGTTCCTGTGGGCGTCATCGATGAACCATCCGAACCGGCCGGCGGAAAGCGTGGATGAGTTCCACCGTCTTCTGGACGCGATACGCGAACGCGACCCGGAAGCCGCGCAGGCGGCCATCGTGCTTCAGAACCAGCGCGCCCGCGCCGTCGGGCTGCATGCGCTTGAGCTGTTCCAGAAGCGACGCGCGTCGCCGTGAACGCGCGCTAGCGCTGGCGCAACGGCGCCAGCAGGTGCGACAGGCCGTTGTGGTCGATCTCGTGCATCAGCGCCAGCAGGCGCCCCAGTTCGCCGGGCGGGAAGCCCTTGCGGGCGAACCAGGCCAGGTAGGGGCCGGGCAGGTCGGCGATCAGCCTGTCCTTGTATTTGCCGTAAGGCATGGCGACCGTGACCAGGCGTTGCAGATCTTCGGGATTCATGGAATGGGAAGGCGTGGGTCTCGCCGCATTGTGCACGAAGCGCGCGCGCCGCGGCATGCGCCGCCATGGCGGATAAGTATTTGACATTTAAAGATTATCGGGATCACACTGGCGCCTTCCGACGACGAGGGGGGCGGGCCATGGATACGATGCTTGGCGGGACTTGGGGGCGGGGCGTGGTCGTGGCGGCGGCGGTGGGGCTGCTGGCCGCCTGTGCGGCGCGCGGGCCGGACGGCGCGGTAGTCGATCTGCGCGGCCGTACGGTCGTTCCCGGCCTGGCGGATTCGCACCTGCACGCCGTGGGCGGTGGCCCCGGCATCGATCTGTCGGCCACGCGCTCGATCGCCGATCTGGCCGCCAAGGTGGCCGAGGCGGCCAAGGGCGCCAAGCCGGGACAGGTGCTGGTGTCCAACAGCGACTGGCACGAGGCCCAACTGAAGGAACAACGGCTGCCTACCGCGGACGAACTGGAGGCGGCCGCGCCCGGCGTGCCGGTGATCCTGGTGCGCGGCGGCCACAGCTATTTCCTCAACAACACGGCGCTGGCCAAGTACGGCATCACGCCGGCGACGCCGGTGCCGCCGGGCGGCGCGATTCCGCGCAACGCCGCCGGACGCCTGACCGGCGAGCTGACCGACACGGCCAAGCGCCTCGCGCCGCTGCCGCCTCCGCCGCCGATGACGCTGGCGGTGCTCGAGGCGCAGCAGAAAAAGCTGAATGAATACGGCCTGACCAGCATCCGCATACCGGGCACGAACGTGGCGGCGTACCGCCGGTTCCAGCAACTGCGCGACAGCGGCAAGGCCACGGTCCGCTACAGCATCCTGTTCCGTCCCAAGGACCTGGCCGACTTCCGGTCCAGCATCGTCGGAGGCGGCATCCGGCAGGGCGAGGGCGACGAGTGGGTCAAGGTCTGGGGCATCAAGATCAGCGTGGACGGCGGCTTCGAGGGCGGCTACATGACCCGGCCCTACGAAGGGGAGATGGGCAAGGGCGGCACCTACTACGGCTTGCAGACCATTCCGCAGGCGACGTTCAACGAGTACGTGGCGGGCATCAACCAGGCCGGCTGGCGCGTGGCGGTGCACGCGGTGGGCGATGCCGCCGTGGACGAGGTGCTGCAAGGCTACGAGCGGGCCCATGCCCAGCGCGACATCCGTGCGCAGGGCTGGACCATCGAGCACGCCTTCATCACGCGCCCCGACCAGTATCCGCGCATCCGGGCGATGAACCTGCGGATGTCGGTGCAGGACCATCTCTACCTGGCCGCGCCGGTGCTCAAGCGCTACTGGGGCATGGACCGCGCCTCGCAGGTCACGCCGCTCAAGACCTACATGGAACAGGGCTTCATGCTGGCCGGCGGCACCGATTCGCCAGTGATTCCGGTCAATCCGTTCTGGGCCATGTACCACTTCCTGACGCGGGACACGATTTCCGACGGGGTTTACGGCGCCGACCAGGCCGTGCCTTCGCGCGACGCCGTGCTCAGGCTGATGACGATCAACAACGCGCGCCTGACCGACGAGCAGGACATCAAGGGATCGATCGAGCCCGGCAAGCTGGCGGATTTCGTCGTGCTGTCGGCCGACTATCTCAGCATCCCGGCGGCCGAGGTGCAGCGGCTGAAGGCGCTGGCGACCTACGTGGGCGGCAGGCAGGTGTACCGGGCCGAGTCGTTCTGAAGCGGGAGCGGTGGCTGCGGTGCCCGCCCGGTTCGCGGGCGCGCACTAAAATCCACGCATGAGCAGCCATTTCCGCGTCCGTCGCATCGATATCGTCGTCTATCCCGGGTTCAAGTCGCTGGAGGCGATCGGCCCGCTGTGCGTGTTCGACTACGCCAACGTCCATCTGCGCAAGCGCGGCCTGCCGCCGGCCTACCAGGTCGAGATTGCCGCGCCGCAACCCGGGACCGTGCAGTCGGATACCCTGATGTCGCTGCACGCCAGCAAGGGCCTGGACAGCCGCGACCTGCCCGATGCCGCCATTCTGGTGGGGGCGCGCAACATCGAGGAAGCCATGCGGCATTCGCCGGCCATCGTCGACTGGGCAGCGGCGGTCGCGCCCCGCATCGCGCGGCTGGCCGCCCTGTGCTCGGGCAGTTTCTTTCTTGCTGAAGCAGGGCTCCTGGACGGCCGGCGCGCCACGACGCACTGGAGCGTGTCGCGTATGCTCCAGCAGCGCTATCCGCGCATCGACGTGCAGGCCGATGCCATCTACATCCGGCAGGGCAACCTCTGGACCTCGGCCGGCGTCACGGCCGGCATCGACCTGGCGCTGGCCATGGTGGAAGAGGATTGCGGCCGCGATCTGGCCCTGGAGGTCGCGCGGGACATGGTGGTCTACCTGAAGCGTCCGGGCGGGCAGTCGCAGTTCAGCATGCACCTGGACAGCCAGACCACCAGCCATCCGGGCATACGCAAGACCCAGGACTGGATCCTGTCCAACCTGCACCAGCCGCTGGCCGTTTCCGACCTGGCCGCTCATGCGGCCATGAGCCTGCGCAACTTCACGCGCGTATTCGTGCGCGAGACAGGCGCCACGCCGCAGGCCTTCGTCGAGACGGCGCGAGTGGACCTGGTGCGCCGGCTGCTCGAGGACGCGGCCCTGCCGCTCAAGACCGTGGCCGCGCGGGCCGGCTTCGGGTCGGACGCCCAGTTGCGCAAGGTGTTCCAGCGCCACCTGGGCGTCACGCCCCGCGCCTATCGCGAGCGTTTCGCCAGCGCGGGCGGGAGTGACAGACCCTAGGCCTCGATCGGCAACCCGGTGAAGTTCTCCGAGAAGGCCCGCCGGCCCGGCTCGGATCCCGTCATGTAGTCCAGGTCGGCCCGTTGCAGGCGCCGGGCGAAGTCGCTCTGCCCCGGGAAACTGTGCACCATGGTGCACAGGCCCGCCGAGAAGCGGTGCACCAGCCACATGCGCCGCAGGCAGGTTTCCGAGTAGCTGTCCAGGAGCCGGGCGGAACCCTGCCGATAGTATTCGACCAGCGCGCGGCCGAGCACGCGTATGTCCGCCACGGCGGAGTTCAGCCCCTTGGCGCCGGTGGGCGGGACGATGTGCGCGGCGTCGCCGGCCAGGAACAGGGCGCCATGGCGCAGCGGCTCGACCTGGAAGCTGCGCATGGCGGTCACGCCCTTTTGCACGATGGGACCTTCGATCAGCGGCGGCATGCCGGGAACGTCCAGACGTTCGTGCAGCGCGCTCCAGATGCGGTCGTCGGACCAGTTGTCCGGATCGTCGTCCGGTTCGCATTGCAGGTAGAGGCGGCTGCGCGTGGGGGAGCGGAAGCTCAGCATGGCGAAGCCGGTCTCGTGGCAGCCCCAGGTCACGTCGGGCGCGGCCGGCGGAACCTCGGCCAGGATACCCAGCCAGCCGAAGGGGTAGACCCGGTCGTAGGCCTTCATCACCGAAGCGGGAATGGCGTCGCGACAGATGCCGTGGAAGCCGTCACAGCCCGCGATGAAGTCGCAGCGCACCGGCCGGCCTTCCGGGCCGGCCAGGATCGTGGGGGAGGGGCCCTCCAGGTCCTGGATGGCGGTGACGGGGGTGTCGAAGCGCAGGTCGCCGCCGGCGGCCAGCCGTGCCTCGATCAGGTCGTGGACCACTTCGTGCTGGGGATAGACCATGACCGTGCGGCCGATCTCCTGCGCGAAGTCGATGCGGTGCGAGGCCTGGGCGTAGCGGAAGTCGAGGCTGGTCTGCGGCATGCCCAGGCGCCGCATGCGCTCGCCCAGCCCGACCTCGGCCAGCAGGTCGACCGTGCCTTGTTCCAGTACGCCGGCCCGCAGGCGCTGCTGTACGTGTTCGCGGCTGCGGTTGTCGAACACGATGGATTCGATGCCTTCCCGATGCAGCAGGTGGGACAGCAGCAGTCCGGCGGGGCCGGCCCCGACGATGCCGACCTGGGTACGCTCGCTCATACCGGCTCCTCCAGCGTGATCAAGCCCATCCCGGTGGTCATGGGGGCGTAGTAGTGGCGATGGACGCGCCGCGCTCGGCCGGACAGCGCGCCGCGCATGACCAGCCACATGATCAGCTCGATGCCTTCGGCGCCGTAGCGTTCCATCAGCGTCTGGTGCGTCAGCTCGCACAGGCTGTCGGGGTCGTGTTCGATCTGGTCCAGGAAGTCCTGGTCCCAGTCCTTGTCCATCTTGCCGAAGTGGGGGCCCGTCAGTTGATGGGACATGCCGCCGGTGCCCAGGACGACGACACGCAGATCGGCGGGGTAGGACTCGACGGCCCGCCGTATGGCCTGGCCCAGCCGGTAGCACCGGCGCGCGGTGGGCAGCGGGTGCTGCAACACGTTGACGGCGAGGGGCACGGCCGCGACGTTCCACCCGGGCGTGTGGTCGAAGCACAGGTGCATGGGCACGAGGAAGCCGTGCTCGACCCGCATTTCCTGGCACACCGTCAGGTCGAACTCGTCGTAGACCAGCGATTCGCACAGGTGCTGCGAAAATTCCAGGTGGCCGTCTATGGGCGGCAGCGGGCGCACGCCGAAGCCTTCGTCGGCGATGTCGTAGCGGTCGGACGCGCCCACGGCGAAGGTCGGATACTTGTCGAAGAAAAAGTCGGCGCCGTGGTCGTTGTAGACCATGATGGCCACGTCGGGCTTGAGTTCCTCCAGCCATTCGCGCACTGGGACATAGGCGTCGAACAAGGGGCGCCAGGCCGGCGTGGCCTGCTTGCCGCGGTCGTAGGCCGCGCCGATGGAGGGCACGTGAGAGGTGCCTATGCCTGCGATGATGCGTCCCATGTCAGACCGCTCCCTTGTCGTTGCGGGTGGCCAGGAAGGCCTCGTAGCTTTCTCCGCGCATCCGCGCGCCCATGACGTAGAGGCCGTTGCCGGTGACCACGCCCAGCTTGAGCAGGAAATAGATGTTGGCGCCGGCGTCGAGCAGGCCGGTGAAATCGCGCGCGCGTACCAGCGCCTTCTGGTCGTCGGACAGGCCGAAGCGGGTCATGTAGGCCTCTTCGTCCGCCCGGTAGGCGTCGCGGTTGGCGGCCTCGCTGAGCGAGTTGCAGAGCTTGTTGATGCGGTATCCCTTCCATGAAAGCCGCAGGTCGAAGACGTGCGAGTCGGCGATCGGCCGTGTCCGGTCGCGTTGGGGAAGTGCCATGGGCAGTGCTCCTTGGGTAGAGGGAAAACGACCAGTGCCGCGCCGGCGTGCGGCGTTGCGGCTGCTGGGCTTTTTATGGAGAATGACTCTAGCTTTCATGTCCTTGATTGTTCTAATCAACCGCCGTCGGCACAGGAGCAGCCATGTCCTTCGAGCAGCCCGCAAATTGCGAGGAACTCCTGAACTACCGGATCGCGAGGCTGCTGTCGGTCAGCGGGGCGCTGGTGATCCGCTTGTGCGAAGGCCGCTACGGCATCAGCCGGCGGGAATGGCGCCTGATCGCGATGCTGGCCGACTACGGCACGCTGGCGCCTTCCGAACTGGCCGAACACGCGCATACCGACCGGCCCCTCGTGTCCCGCGCCATCAGCGACCTCGTCGCCAAGGGGCTGGTGTCGCGGGTCGGCCGCAGCAGCGACCGGCACCGCGTGGCCATCGAGCTGACTGACAAGGGCAGGGCCCTGCACGCCGAGCTGTTTCCCATCACCGCCGACATCAACGGCCGCGTCCTGCAAGCGCTGGGGCCGGAAAGGATCAGGGAGCTCGACGACATGCTGAATGTCCTGACCCACACGGCCGAACAGCTCAACCAGGACTACCCGCTGAAGGAAAAGGCCGATCGCCGGAACGGCGGCAGCCGCCAGTGGACCTCGTCGAAGCCGGACCTGGCGGGCGTCTGGTAGGCCGCCCGCGCCGGCCGGTCAGTTGTTCGACGTGGCGCCCGAGGCCTTGATCAGGCGCGCCCATTTCGTGATTTCCGCTTGCTGGAACTGGCCCAGTTGCTCCGGCGAGGACGCCGAGACCGTCAGCCCCTCCTGCACGAACGCGGCCCGGGTCGAAGGCTTGCCCATGGCGCGCGCGATCTCGTGGTTCAGCTTGAGCACGATGTCGGCCGGCGTGCCCTTGGGCGCGAACACCGAGAACCACAGCACGATCTCGTAGCCGGGGACGCCGGCCTCGATCATGGTCGGCAGTTCGGGCGCGGCGGGCGAGCGCTCGCGGCTGGTCACGGCCAGCGCCCGCAGCTTGCCGGAGCGCACGATGGGCATGCCGATGGCGACCGAGTCGAACAGGATGTCGGCATGGCCGCCCATGACGTCGCTGACGGCCTGCGCCGGACCGCGTGCGGGAATGTGGACCATGTCGATGCCCGCCAGCGACTTGAACAGATCGCCCGACATGTGGCCCGAGGTGCCGATGCCCTGCGAGACGAAGTTGAGCGAGCCGGGCTTGCGCTTGGCGAGCTGTATCAGTTCCTGCACGCTGTGGGCCGGCACCGAGGGATGCACCAGGAGCACGTTGGGCACCGTCGCCAGCAGGCTGACGGGTTCGAAGTCGCGCACCGCGTCATAGGGCAGGTTGGCAAGCAGGGTGACGTTGATGGCGTGGGTCGCATGGGTGCCCAGCAGGATCGTGTAGCCGTCGGCGGGCGCCTGGGCCACCAGGTCGGCGCCGATGGTGCCGCCCGCGCCGGGTTTGTTTTCCACGATGACCGGCTGCTGCCAGGCTTCCTGCAGGTCGTGCGCCACGCTGCGCGCCAGCTTGTCGGTCAGGCCGCCGGGCGTGAAGGGAACGACGAGGCGGATGGGCTTGTTGGGGTAGGCGTCGGCGGCGCCGGCACAGGCGTGCGTCGCCGCCAGGGCGAGCGCCAGGCCGGCCAGCAACGACGAGGCGTGATGGAAACGAAGGTGCGGACGGTGGGACATGGTGGCCTCCTTGGGCGGCACGCAAGCGGGTGGATGGGCAGGGAATCGGCAGGCGTCAGGACGCCGTCGAGGTCGCCGGGGCAGCGGCCGCGGCGTCGGCGGCCGCCATCTTCTCGATCATGCGGCGGGCGCGGCTCGGGCCCGCGTCGATGCGCAGCCAGGCCAGTTGCCGTACGCCGGTGGCATCCTGTTCGCGCTGCATGGCGGACACGATGACGTTGTCCTCTTCGAAGGTGCGGCCCATGTCGCGCATCAGCCGCTGGTCGAGTTCCTGGTCGCCCACGCCGAAGTTGCGCACGTGCAGCCAGAAGAAATGCGTGGCCGTGTCCGTCTCGGGCGTCAGGAACTTGTAGCTGAACGCGCGCAGGCCGCGGTCCATGTTCGCTTCCGTATGCTCCTGGCCGGCCTGCATCGTCACCACGTCCACGCGCGAGGTGCAGGGCGGAAAGAAGTGGTAGTACTGGCAGCGGTCGGCCAGCCCGCTGAAGTTGGCGTTCTTGCGGTCGATGGGGGGCGGTTCGGCGTCGAGCGTCCAGCGGTAGGTCACGATGTGGCCTTCGCTTTCCTCGATGATGGGAGCAATGTCGCTCGATGCCGGATTGCCGATGGTGCCCGGATGGACGTAGGTCGTGTGGGCCGGGTCCTGCAGGTTCTCGACGATGTTCAGGTAATGCGAGCGATGATGCTGGGGCGCGCCCCAGATGACCGTCCAGCCCGGCGAGCCATAGCGTTCGATGACGGGGATGCGTTGCGGGTCGGCCTGCTCCGCGTCACCCATCCAGATCCAGGCGGCGCCGTATCGTTCGGTGATGGGAAAGCTGCGGACCCGCGCCGCGGGCGGCACGTTTGCCTGGCCCGGGACGTGTACACAGGCGCCGGTACCGTCATAGCGCAGGCCGTGATAGCCGCATTGCAGGGTGTCGTCCACCACGCTGCCCAGCGACAGCGGCACGAGGCGGTGCGCGCAGCGGTCCAGCAGGGCGGCGAGCTGGCCGTCGCGCTGCCGGAAGGCAACGACGGGCTCGTCCAGTACCCGCCGGGCGAAGGGCCCGCTGCCGATTTCTGCGGTCCAGCCCAGTACGTACCAGGCGTTGCGAACGACGTGCTCCACGAACGAATCTCCTTGAACCGGGCCGCCACGGCGTGGCGGTTTCGATGCGGGAGACTCTATCGGCGGGGTGATGAATTGTTCTATACAACGACGGGCGGGGGTTTTCCCGCCCGTCGCCTAGTTCAGCCGGATGCCGGCCTGGGAGATCAGTTGGCGCCAGGTGCGGATTTCGTTCGCGAGATAGGTCCGGAATTCCTCGGGGGTCGAGCCTACCGTGTCCACGCCTTCCGAGGTCAGGTAGGCCTGGATGTCGGGCGAGGCCAGGGCCTGGCGGATGGCTTCGTTCAGCTTGTCGACGATGGGACGGGGAGTGTTGGCGGGTGCGGCGTAGCCCCACCAGCCTTCGGCCTCGTAGTTCGGAAATCCCGCTTCGGCGATGGTCGGCACCTGGGGCAGCTTGGCCCAGCGCTTCTTCGACGTGACCGCCAGGGCCTTGAGGCGTCCCGCCTTGATCGAGCCGCTCGCGCCCGCGTAGGTGGCGAAGGTGAAGTCGACCTGGCCGCTGATGGCGTCGTTCATGGCGGGGCCGGCGCCTTTGTAGGGCACGTGCAGGATGTCGATCTTCGCCATGCTCTTGAGCATTTCTCCCATCAGGTGGGCGTTGCCGCCGGTGCCGGATGACGAATAGGACAGGGTGCCCGGCTTTTCCCGCGCCATGCGGACGATGTCGGAGACGGAGTTCGCGGGAAACGCCGATCCGGATACCAGCAGGAAGGGCGAGGTGGCGACCATGCTGATGAAGCTGAAGCTGTTCAACGAGTCATAAGGCAGCTTGTCCACCGCGACGGCGTTGATGGCGTGCGCGCCCGGCAACTGCAGCAATGTATAGCCGTCGGGCGGGGCCTTGGCCACGAAGTTCGTACCGATGACGGTTCCACCGCCGGGCCGGTTGTCGACGATGACGGGTTGCGACAGGGCGTTGGACAGCTTCGCGGCGATGGCGCGGGCGAGCGCATCGTTGAATCCGCCCGGGCCGAAAGGCACGACGATGCGTATCGGCTTGCCGGGAAAACCGTTCAGCGGATCCGGGGCGGCCGCGTGCGAGGCGCGGGCCATCAGCCCCAGCGACAAAAGGACGGTCAGGCCGATGGTCAGGCCATGCTTCATGTTCGTGCTCCTGATGATCCGGCCAGCCGGCCGGGGTTGTCTCGAAGAATGGCGATCCGGTCCTGGGCCGGAAATGCGCGGATGAGTGTTTCGAAAAGCGTGCCGTCGTCGGGCATGTGCGCGGGCGCGAAATAACCGGTATGCGGCCAGTCGCTGCCCCAGGTGAGCCGGTCCAGCGCGTTCTCCGCCAGCCGCCGCATCAGGGGGATCGCGGTGTCGAACGAGACGCCCGGCGCGCAGACCCGGTCGAGTCCGGAAAGCTTTACCCAGACGTGGCGCTGCTGCGAGAGCCGGAGCAGCGCGCGCTGGGGGGCGCTGTCCAGGCCGTCGGCGATGGCGACACGGCCCAGGTGATCGATGAGGACCGGTGCGTCCAGGCCGGCTATCCATGCTTCGAGCTCCGGCAGCCGGGCACCGTCGAAGTGGAGTTGGACGAACCACCGCCAAGGGCGTATGCATCGCAGCACGTGCTGCACGATCGACGGATCGAAGCGGCCGCCGTGCTGGGGATTGAAGGCGAACCGGACGCCGCGCGCGCCGCGCCGGTGCAGATCGCGCACGGTTTCCGGTGTGCAGGTTAGGTCCAGGCGCACGACGGCCAGCAGGCGTTCCGGCGCCTGGCCGACGGCGTCCAGGTAGATGTCGTTGCGCGGACCCTGGGTGTTGGCGTGGACCACGAAGGCGCGTTCCAGGCCCAGCGCATCAAGCAGCGTGAAATAGTCTTCCAGTCGCGCGGCGGGCGGAGTGTAGTGCCGGTCGGGGGAATAGGGGTGGCGGCTTTCGGGGCCGAGGACATGGAACTGCGTGTCCCAGCATCCCGCGGGCGGGCGCCAGGAAGGGACGGCCGCCGTCGCACGCGGACCCAGGCAGGGCGGGATTGCGTGGCTCATGCGCGGGTTCCGACCTGTCGCACGACTTGATCGACGATGGCGCCGGCGGCGCCGAGATAGCGGCACGGATCCAGCAACTGCCGCACGGTGTCGCGGGGCAGTGTGTCGCGGATCGCGGGCATGTCCAACAGGGCATCGAGCAGGGGACGGTCCTGATTCACCGAGTCGGCGCAGGCCTGGTGAACCAGATCGTGCGCGCGCAGCCGGCCCAGCGCGGGCGCCAGCGCCATCTGCACGGCTTCGGCGACGATCATGCCGCCGGTGGCGTCCAGGTTGCGCCGCATCCGCCGGGTATCGACACGCAGGCCATCGAGCAGCGCCAACGTCTTTTCCAGGCAGGCGTGGCTCTCGATGAAGGCTTCGGGCACGACGCAGCCCTCGATGAATCCGTGCCCGGACCGTTCCTGCTCCTGCCGGACCGCGCCGATCATGGCGTCGGCATTGCGCTGTACCAGCGTGGCGCCGGTCATGATCTGCCAGGACAGGATGGGGTTGGCCTTGTGCGGCAGCGTGCTGGACATGCCGGCGGTGCCGGCCGTCGGCTCCGCCAGCTCGCCGATTTCGGTCCAGGCCAGGTGGGCGATGTCCTGGGCGATCTTCGCCAGGCTGGCGGTCAGCAGCGCGAGAAACTGGACGACTTCGGCCACCGCGTCGCGCGCGCTGGAGGCGGACGCCAGCGGCACGGGTAGCCCCAGGCGGTCCAGTACTTCGCGTTGCACGGCCAGCGCCTCGGCGCCCATCGACGCCAGGGTACCCATCGCGCCCGCCAGTTCCCCGTCGATCGGCCGGGCAAGCAGGGCTTGCAGGCGATCGGCATGGCGCAGTAGCGGCACTGTCCAATGGCTCAGCTTCAACCCGAAGGTGATGGGTAGGGCGTGGCCGCCGAAACCGCGTCCCGCCATCGGGGTATCGCGGTACCGCGCCGCGAGTTGGGCCAGACGCTCCAGGACACGGGCAAGCAGGCGCTCCAGGCGGGGCAGGGCGGTGTTGATCTGCCGGGCGCGGGAGCTCAGGAGCAGGTCCTGCGTGGTGCTCCCCCAGTGGAGATATTCACCGGCTTCGCCGCAGGCGTCGGCCAACTGGCGCACGAAGGACGCGACGGGAAAGCCGACCTGTCCGCTTGCGCGCGCCAGCGATTCGAAATCCACGGCCGCGATGGTTGCGTCCCGGTCGATGCGTTCGGCGGCCCAGGAGGGAATCAGCCCGCGCCCGGCCTGCGCCCGCGCCAGCGCTTTTTCGTATTCGACGAAGAAGGCCACCGTGGCATGGGGGGAAAACAATTGATCGAAAGCGGGCATGAGAGTGTTTCCACGTTTCTCTTGTTTAGTAGTAATAATAGATACTACTAAAAAAATGAGCAAGCCGCCGTGCAGTAAACTCGGGAAAACCGCCATCCACGTCAAGTCCATGCCCAAGACCACCGATCGCGAGTCGCGCAGTGCGCGCGACGATCTCCAGCAGACCTTGCAGCGCCTGGGATTCAACGAGAACGAGGCGCGCGCCTACCTCGCGCTGGCGAATTCCTATCCCGCCACGGCTTATGAGATCGCCAAGCGCTCGGGACTCCAGCGCGCCAATGCGTACGGTGTCCTGCGTTCGCTCGAAGCCAAGGGAGCCATCCAGGCGGTCAACGAATCGCCGGTGCGGTACGCGCCGCTCGACCCCGAGGACTATTTCGGCAACCTGGCCCATTCCACGCAGGCGCTGTGCGCGTCCGCGGCCAGGGAAATGGCCGCGCTGGCGCAGCCGGACAACGATACGTTCATGTGGTTCTACGAGGGCGCCGATGCGATCGACCGGAAGACGACGGATCTGATCCAGGCGGCCGCGCAGCGCATCTGGATCAAGGGGCCCGAGACGTTGATCTTGCCGCTGCTACCGGACCTGCAGGCGGCTTGCGAGCGCGGCGTGCAGGTCATCATCGTCGGGTTCGGCACCGGCCTCCAGGACCTCAAGCGGCATCCGGACATGCTGGTCCTGCCTCATGAGGGCGATGCGACCGTGTCGCGCGGCGCGACGGACGTGATGCTGACGATGACGACCGATTTCGACGGCGTGCTGATTTCCACGTGGGCGCGGGGGCTGGCGCCCAGTGCGTCCTATGCGCGCAACCGTTCCATCATCTACGTCGTCCAGACGCTGCTGCTGCACGAAATCTATCTCGCGGAAATGCTGACGAGCATGGGCGACGAGATCGAAGGGAGGTTCGGCAAGGGGCTGGCCAGGCTGCGCAAGAAATACCGGCCGCCCGGCATGGAGAAGCACGTGCTGGAAGGGTCTTGAAGGGGTTGCCGGCGTACCCAGGGGCACGCCGGTAGATCCTCTTGGAGGTCAGTACAGCACGACGGATCGTATCGACTCGCCGCTCTTCATGAGGTCGAATCCCTCGTTGATGCGTTCGAGTGGCAGGGTATGGGTGATGAGCTCGTCGATCTTGATCTTGCCATCCATGTACCAGTCGACGATGGTGGGGACGTCGGTGCGTCCGCGGGCGCCGCCGAAGGCCGAGCCCTTCCACTCGCGGCCGGTGACCAGTTGGAACGGCCGGGTGGCGATCTCGGCGCCGGCGGCGGCCACGCCGATGATGAAGGACTGGCCCCAGCCCTTGTGGCAGCACTCGAGGGCCTGGCGCATGGTGGTGGTGTTGCCGATGCACTCGAAGCTGTAGTCGGCGCCGCCGTCGGTGAGTTGGACGATGTGGTCGACGACGTTCTGGACGTCCTTGGGGTTGACGAAGTGGGTCATGCCGAACTGGCGGCCCAGGGCTTCGCGCTCGGGGTTCAGGTCGATGCCGATGATCTTGTCGGCGCCGACCATCTTGGCGCCCTGGATGACGTTCAGGCCGATGCCGCCCAGGCCGAAGACGACGACGTTGGCGCCGGCCTCGACCTTGGCGCTGAAGACCACGGCGCCCACGCCGGTGGTGACGCCGCAGCCGATGTAGCAGGCCTTGTCGAAGGGGGCGTCCTCGCGGATCTTGGCGACGGCGATCTCGGGGACCACGATGTAGTTCGAGAAGGTGGAGGTGCCCATGTAGTGGTGGATGGGCTTGCCGTCCAGGGAGAAGCGGCTGGTGCCGTCGGGCATCAGGCCCTTGCCCTGGGTGGAGCGGATGGCCTGGCACAGGTTGGTCTTGCGCGACAGGCAGAACTTGCACTGGCGGCACTCGGGCGTGTAGAGGGGAATGACGTGGTCGCCCTTTTTCAGGGTGGAGACGCCGGGTCCGGCATCGACGACGATGCCGGCGCCCTCGTGGCCGAGGATGGCGGGGAAGAGGCCCTCGGGGTCGGCGCCCGAGAGGGTGTAATAGTCGGTGTGGCAGATGCCGGTGGCCTTGACTTCGATCAGCACCTCGCCGGCGCGCGGACCTTCCAGGTCCACTTCTTCGATGGTCAGGGGCGCGCCTGCCTTCCAGGCGATCGCGGCTTTGGTCTTCATGGGCTGCTCCTTTAGCGGCGTATGCGGCGGCAATATAGCCGCGCGTGCGCGGGCAGCGGGTGTTCCGGCCCGAGGATGGCCGCCGCCCGCCGCAAATTGGCCGAAATGGATCCTTCGGCCGTTTGCGGACGCTTCGTGCCTGCGGGTGCCGCGGGTTTACAGCCGCTTGATGAACACCTGGCTGTTGCGGCTGCGGTCGTAGTGCGCCTGCTTGTCCTTGGGCAGATCGGCTACGCTGCCCTGGGCGAAGCCGCGCTTGATGAACCAGTGCGCGGTGCGCGTGGTCAGCACGAACAGCCGGGTGATGCCGGCCGCCCGGGCGCGGCTTTCGATGTGGCGCAGGAGCTTGTCGCCTTCGCCCGTGCCCTGCCACTGCGGATTGACGGTCAGCGCGGCCATCTCGGCCATCTTTTCCTCGGGGTAGGTGTAGAGCGCCGCACAGCCGTAGATGACGCCGTCGTGCTCGCTGACCGAGAATTTCTCGACGTCGCGCTCGATGCTGCCGCGGCCGCGGCGCACCAGCGTGCCGTCCACTTCCACCGGTTCGATCAGGTGCAGGATGGCGCCGACGTCGTCGATGGTGGCCGGGCGCAGGTCGTCCAGCGTGTCTTCCACGACCATGGTGCCCACGCCGTCGTGGGTGAAGACCTCCAGCAGCACGCCGCCATCCAGGTCGTAGGGCACGAGATGCGCGCGCGCTACGCCCAGCTTGACCGCGCGCGAGGCGTGCTTGAGCACCACGGCCGTGCCCGCGTCCAGGTCGCCCTGGGAGATCAGGGCGTCGGCATCCTCGCGTGCCAGCTCGGTATCGACGTAGCCTTCCTTGTCGTGGATGATGGGGGCGTCGGTCAGGAAGATCAGCTTTTCGGCGCGCAGGGCCACGGCCACGGCGGTACCGACGTCTTCCATGGAAAGGTTGAAGGCCTCGCCGGTGGGCGAGAAGCCCAGCGGCGACAGCAGCGTGATGGACCCCTGGCCCAGCGCCATGTTCAGCGCCTCGGCGTCGACCTTGCGCACCTGGCCGGTATGGCGGTAGTCGACGCCGTCGATGACGCCGACCGGCCGGGCGGTGATGAAATTGCCCGAGATGACCCGGATGTGGGAATGGGACATGGGCGTGTTGGGCAGGCCCTGGCTGAACGCCGCCTCGATGTCCAGGCGGATTTCACCGGCCGCTTCCTTGGCGCATTCCAGCGCGGCGGCGTCGGTCATCTGCAGGCCGCGGCCGAACTGGAAGGGGATACCCTTGAGCCGGAGCTGTTCGTTGACCTGGGGGCGCGAGCCGTGGACCAGGACCAGGCGTATGCCCAGGGCGCTGAGCAGCGAGAGGTCCTGGATCAGGACGTTCAGGGCGCCCGCCTGGACGAGTTCGCCGCCGAAAGCCACCACGAAGATCTTGCCGCGGAAGGCGTGGACGTAGGGCGCCACCTCGCGGAACCACTGCACGAACCGGGCGTGCAGGTCGGAGGGGGCAGGATCGGGGTCGGGAGGTTGTGCGGCTGCGTTCATCCCAAAATTATAATGATGGGTTAACCCAAGTTCTTCTTATGGTCGCACAATCACGCAAGAATGTGCCTTTGGCACGACGGCGCAACCCGGTTCCGCCCATTACCTACCCCGAAGACCTGCCCGTCAGCGGCCGGCGAGACGAGATCGCGCGCGCCCTGGCGGCGCATCAGGTCATCATCGTCAGCGGCGAGACCGGGTCGGGCAAGACCACCCAGTTGCCCAAGATCTGCCTGGACGCCGGCCGAGGCGTGGCCGGCATGATCGGCCACACCCAGCCGCGCCGCCTGGCGGCGACCTCGGTGGCACGCCGGATCGCCGAGGAGATCGGCACGCCGCTGGGCGAGGTGGTGGGCTACCAGGTCCGCTTCAACGACCGCACGGCCCCGGGGGCCTCGGTCAAGCTCATGACCGACGGCATCCTGCTGGCCGAGTCGCAGCGCGACCCATGGTTGCGCGCCTACGACACGCTCATCATCGACGAGGCGCACGAGCGCAGCCTGAACATCGATTTCCTGTTGGGCTACCTGCGCCAGTTGCTGGTCCGGCGGCCCGATTTGAAACTGATCATTACATCGGCAACCATCGACGCGGAACGCTTCGCCCGGCATTTCAGCCTGCCCGGCCAGCCCGAGGTGCCGGTCATCAACGTCTCGGGGCGGCTTTATCCGGTCGAGGTGCGCTACCGGCCGGTGGATACCCGCGGCATGCAGGCCAGCGACGCCGACGAGCAGCCGGCCAGGAAGCCCGAGCGGACGCGCGAGAAGGAGAACCTGTCCCGCGACGAGGAACGCGACCTGATCGACGCCATTGTCGATGCCGTGGACGAGTGCGCCCGCCACGGCGCGGGCGACGTGCTGGTGTTCCTGCCCGGCGAGCGCGAGATCCGCGAGGCGGCCGAGGCCCTGCGCAAGCACCATCCGCCCGGCACCGAGGTGCTGCCGCTGTTCGCCCGGCTGTCGCAGGCCGAGCAGGAACGGGTCTTCCACCCCAAGGGCAGCGGCCGCCGCGTGGTCCTGGCCACCAACGTGGCCGAGACCTCGCTGACGGTGCCCGGCATACGCTTCGTGGTCGATACCGGCCTGGTCCGGATGAAGCGCTATTCGTGGCGCAACAAGGTCGAACAACTGCGCATCGAGCCGGTCAGCCAGGCTTCGGCCAACCAGCGGGCCGGCCGCTGCGGCCGTATCGGGCCGGGGGTATGCATCCGCCTGTACGAAGACACGGACTACGCGGCGCGCCCGCCTTTCACCGATCCGGAGATCCTGCGCTCGTCGCTGGCCAGCGTCATCCTGCGCATGAAGTCGTTGAAGCTGGACGATATCGAACAGTTCCCCTTCGTCGAGGCGCCGCCGGGGCGGGCCGTCGCCGACGGCTACCACCTCCTGCAGGAGCTGGGCGCCATCGACGAGGACAACGTGCTCACGCCCGTCGGGCGCGAACTGGCACGGCTGCCGGTGGACCCGCGCATCGGCCGCATGATCCTGGCGGCGCGCGACCAGTCCTGCCTGAGCGAGGTGCTGATCATCGCGGCCGCGCTGTCGGTGCAGGATCCGCGCGACCGGCCCATGGAGGCGCAGGAGGCGGCCGACCAGGCCCATGCCAAATTCGCCGACGAGCGGTCGGAATTCATGGCTTTCCTGAAGCTGTGGAAGTGGTTCAACGAAGCGGTCGAGCACAAGCAGTCGCAGCGCAAGCTGGTGGAGAACCTGCGCCAGAATTTCCTGTCGCCGGTGCGCATGCGCGAATGGCGCGACGTGCATTCGCAACTGGCCGCGGTGGTGGGCGAGCATGGCTGGCGCCTGAACCAGACCGAGGCCACGCTGGAGCAGATCCATCTGGCGCTGCTTGCCGGGCTGCTGGGCAACATCGGCTACAAGTCCGACGAAGAGGCCCAGTACCTGGGCGCGCGCGGCATACGGTTCTTCATCCATCCGGGCTCCCGGCTGGCGAAGAAGGCAGGGAGGTGGGTCGTGGCGGCCGAACTGGTCGAGACCTCGCGCCTGTTCGCGCGCTGCATCGCGCGCATCGATCCGACGTGGGTGGAGCGCGTGGGCGGCCACCTGCTGCGCAAGAACTGGTCCGATCCGCGTTGGGAAAAGAAGGAAGGGCGCGTGGTCGCCAACGAGCGCGCGACGCTGTATGGGCTGACCATCTATGCCGGCCGCCGGGTCGACTATGGGCGCATCGATGCGCGCCAGGCGCGCGAGCTGTTTATCCGCGAGGCCCTGGTTACCGGCGAACTCGACAGCCGGCTGCCCTTCATCGCGCACAACCGCAAGCTGGTCGCCGATATCGAGAAACTCGAGCACAAGTCGCGCCGGCCCGACATCCTGGTCGACGAGGACCTGATCTTCGCGTTCTATGAACGGCAGGTGCCGGAAGACGTGAACCGGGTGGTGACGCTGGAGAAGTGGTATCAGGAAGAAGCGCGCAAGCCCGGCGGCGACAAGCTGCTGTTCCTGTCGCGCGACGAACTGATGCGGCATGAGGCCGCGGGCGTCACGACCGAGGTGTTTCCGAAGAGGCTGTCGCTGCACGGCATCGACATGGCGCTCGACTATCACTTCGAGCCGGGCTCGCCGCGCGACGGCGTGACGCTGTCGGTGCCGCTGTTCGCGCTGAACCAGCTCGATCCGGCGCGCTGCGAGTGGCTGGTGCCCGGCATGCTGAAGGAGAAGGTCCATCTGCTGCTGAAATCGCTGCCGCAGAAGCTGCGCCGGCACTGCGTGCCGCTACCCGAGTACGCGGCGGGCTTCTACGACCGCTGGTTCGAGCAGGCGCAGAAGCCGGACCGCGGGCTGGTCGAGGCGCTGATCGCCGACGTGCGCGAGCGGACCGCGGTGCAACTGGCGCCGTCGGACTTCAAGCAGGAGACGCTGCCGGCGCATCTGTCGATGAACTTCCGCGTGGTGGACGAGCACGGCCGCATGCTGGACATGAGCCGCAACCTGTCGCACCTGAAGGCGCAACTGGGGCGCGAGGCGCAGGCTACGTTCCAGCAGGTGGCCGCGCGCGACAAGGAGGTGGCGCAGGCGCTGGCGCACGAGAACCTGACGGACTGGACCTTCGGACCCTTGCCGGAGCTGATGGAGATCAAGCGCGGGGGCTTGTCGGTGATCGGCTATCCGGCGCTGGTGGATCGTGTCACGCACTGCGACCTGGACGTGTTCGACGATCCGGACGAAGCCGCGCGGCATCATCGCGCGGGGCTGCTGCGGCTGTTCCGGCTGCAACTGAAGGAGCAGGTCAAGTTCCTGGAGAAGAACCTGACCGGCATGACGCAGATGAGCATGCTCTACATGCCGCTGGGCACGCAGGAGGAACTGCGAGACCAGATCGTGGACGCGGCGCTGGCACAGGCCTGCCTGGCCGACCCGTGGCCGGCGGACGCGGCATCGTTCGCGCAGCGGCGTACCGAGGGCAAGGGCCGGGTGGGGCTGCTGGCGCAGGAGATCGCGCGGCTGGTGGCGGCGGTGCTGACGGAGTGGGCCGCGGCGCAGCGCAAGCTGCCGCAGGCCAAGCCGCATGCCGCGGCCCATGGGGACATGGAGCAGCAGATGCGCGGGCTGATGGGGAAGTGGTTCGTACGCGAGACGCCGTTCTCGCAGTTGTCGCATTTCCCGCGGTATTTCAAGGCGGTCCAGGCGCGGATCGACAAGCTGCGCGCGGATCCGGCGCGCGATGCGCGGTTGCTGGCGGATCTGAATCAGTTGCTGGTGCCGTATCAGCGGGCTCGGGCGGCGCGCAAGGGGGTGGCGGATGGGAAGCTGGACGAGTTCCGGTGGATGGTGGAGGAACTGCGGGTGGCGTTGTTCGCGCAGGAGTTGAGGACGCCTATGCCGGTTTCGGTCAAGCGGTTGCAGAAGAGTTGGGAGGCGTTGAGCCGGTAGGGTTCTCAGGTCAGGCTGCGTCGCAGCTCCGGCGCGCCCGGCAGGTTGGGCGGGGGGCTGTCGGTCTGGAGGCTTTCGAGCAGGCGTTCCAGGTGGCCGATGTGGGGCAGCATGGGGCCGTAGAACAGGGTCTGGCTGCCGTTCTGGATCAGGAGAGTGGGAAAGTCCTCGATGTCCTGGTCGTCGAGGAGATCGGGGTGTTCCTCGACGTCCACCCACAGGAAGGCGTGATCCTTGAAGCGGCCGGACAGTTCTTCGAACTTGGGCAGGTATTCGCGGCAGGTGCCGCACCAGGCCGCGCACAGGCATGCCACCAGTATGGTCTGCGGATCGTCGAGGCGCCGCGAGAGGTCGCTGGCGCCGGTGTCGGGAAGATAGACGGCCATGGTGCGAGGAAGTAGGGAGTTGTAGCCATTATGCCTGTGCCATGCGTCATACTTGCAACCGTGGCTGAATTCCCGGAGTTCCGATGACTTCTTCTCCTGTCGAACGCGGTGACGTCAGCGCCGGCCTGCAAGGCGTGGGGCTGGCCTTCGGGCGCGCGGTAGTGTCCCAGTTCCGTGGGCCCATGCTGCTGGCGCTGTTGTTGCCGTTCCTGGTCGCCCTGGTGGGCGCCGTGGTGTTGATCTGGCTGTTCTGGACGCCGCTGACCGAGTGGCTGCAGGGCACGCTGTTCTCGTTGCCGCTGATGGGGCAGATCGACAGCATGCTGGTCGCGATCGGTATCGCGTCGCTGAAGCTGTGGCTGATACCGGTCGTGGCGACGCTGATCCTGTTGCCGCTGTCGGGCATATTGGGGCTGGTCGTGGCGGCGGTGTTGATCATGCCGCTGGTGTTGCGCAACCTGGAACAGAACGATTATCCGGGCCTGCAGCGTCGCGGCCGCAATGCCACGGTGGCCAGTGTCTGGAACGCGGTGTGGGTGGCCACGCTGTTCGTGCTGGGGTGGCTGTTCACCATGCCGCTGTGGCTGCTGCCGCCGTTGGCGGTGCTGCTGCCGATCGCGTGGTGGGCCTTTGCTTTCACCCGCATGCTGCGGCTCGACGCCATGATCGAGCATGCCTCGCCAGAAGAGCGGCGCATCCTGATGGCGCGGCACAATCGCGGCTTCTGGGGGTTGGGGCTGATCTGCTCGCTGCTGAACCTGCTGCCGCCGGCCTGGTTCCTGTTGCCGGTGTTTTCCGCGCTCCTGTTCTCGCACTTCGCACTCGAGGCGCTGCGCCGCTTGCGCAGCGAAACCACGTCATGAACGACACAGCCGTTTCCCATCGCCGTATCGGCCTGATCATCATCGGCGACGAGATCCTTTCGGGCCGTCGCCAGGACAAACATTTTTCCAAGATCGTGGAGCTGCTGGGCGCGCGCGGCCTGCGGCTGTCGTGGGCGGAGTTCCTGGGCGACGATCGCGAGGCCCTGGTCGCCGCGCTGCGGCGCAGCTTCGCGAGCGGCGACGTGGTGTTCTCGTGCGGCGGCATAGGCGCGACGCCCGACGACCACACGCGCCAGGCGGCCGCGGCCGCGCTGGACCTGCCGCTGGCGCTGCACGACGAGGCCCGCGAGCTGATCACGCAGCGCTGCGCGGAAACCGCCGCGCAGGGCTCGGGTACGGCCGACATGACGGCGCCGGACAATCTGCGGCGCTTGCAGATGGGCGAATTCCCGGTAGGCAGCGAAATCGTGCCCAATCCGTACAACAAGATTCCGGGGTTCTTCATCCGCGACCACACCTTCGTGCCGGGCTTCCCGGTGATGGCGTGGCCGATGATCGAATGGACGCTGGACCATCGCTACGCGGGCCTGCACCACGCCGTGCCGCACGTGGAGCACTCGTTCATGGTGTTCGAGCTGGCCGAGTCCAGCATCGCTCCCGTGATGGAAGCCATCGAACGCCGCTGGCCGGGCGTGAAGGTGTTCAGCCTGCCAAGCATGGGCGAGGGCAAGCGGCGCCACATCGAACTGGGCGTCAAGGGCGACCCCGACAGCGCCGCCGAGGCCCTGGCCCACCTGCGCGACGAAGCCCGCCGCCTGGGCGGCGTCTTCGGCGCCGCATCAACCTAAAAACAAAAAAGCGGAGAACGAACACCGTTCTCCGCTTTTTTACCCAGGGCACAGCGGATCCGGCTCCGCCGGTCCGCCAGTGCCGCCCCCTTGAGGGGGCGCGCGAAGCGCGTAGGGGGTGGGCCTATGCAGTCTTTCGAGCGCGAGTCGTCTTGCCGGTTTCGGCGGCGGCCTTGAACGTCGCGTTGGCGGCGGCGGTCAGGTTGGACTCGGCCATTTCGGCAGCCTGCTTGGCGGCCTTGTTCACCGATTCGTAGGCCGAGGTGGCGGTGGCCAGCGAGGACTTCAGCAGGGCCAGGGCGCTTTCCGAGCCGGCCGGGGCGTTCTTGGCCAGTTGCTCGACCACGTCCGACAGCTGGCGCTGTTGTTCGGCGATCTGGGCTTCGCCCAGGCGGGTGAATTCGTTCTGCACGCCGGAGACGATGTCATACACGTGCTTGCTGTAGGCCAGCGCCTTTTCGGCGTTGGGCTGAGCCAGCGCGGAGACGAACGCCAGGGCTTCCTGGCCGTCCTTCAGCGTGAAGGCTTCCTGGGCTTTCAGCGAGGCCTCTTCGAACGTGGCCTTGGTCACCTTGAGGTGCAGGTCGACCAGCTTCTCGAAGCCGGCGAAGGCGGTGTTCTGCGCGGCGAGCAGGGCGTCGAAGGCGGCTTTTTGGGTGGCCAGGGCGCGTTCGGGGGTGGCAAACATAGGGGGCTCCTTGAGGACTGTCTACACGAGGCGACCGGGAAACCAGGGGAGTACGCCCCAAAAAGCCCGATCCTGGTGCACGCACCGTATCGCGGTAAGCGCTTTTGCTGCGATGCACAAAACGTATTTTAAGGACGTATGGTTGAAAGTCAAGGTACTCGGATGAAAAAAGTGCACAGTGTGGGCCAAACCCATAAGTGACTGATTGAAGACATGTTTTTACGCCAGGAGAAGAGGATGGCGCAAAAATGGAGGGAGCGTCCCAGGCCGCCCGCTCCCGCAGGGAATGTGTTGCATTGCGCCACATTTCTTTGGTGCGATGCGCCATGTCGGGAGCCTTCGCATGCCCCTGCATGGTGCGGGACGTGGTGCGGGGGCTACACTTCCCGACTGATCCGATCCGAAAGGCCGCCGTCGTGGGTTCCCCGCTGCCATCACGCCTGATTTCCCCTTTCTTCGTCCTGATCTGGAGCACCGGCTTCGTCGTCGCCCGCTACGGCCTGCCCTACGCCGAACCCCTGACTTTTCTGTCGATGCGCTTCGCCGGCGTGCTGGCGGTACTGGCGCCGTTCAGCGTCGGCGCCGGCATCGCCTGGCCGGGCTGGCGCCAGGGCATCCACATGGCGGTGGCCGGCGTGCTGTTGCAGGCCGGCTACCTGGGGGGCGTCTGGATCGCCATCCACTTGGGCATGGGGGCGGGCCTGGCGGCGCTGGTGGTGGGGCTGCAGCCGCTCCTGACCGCGGTGGCCGGGCGCTGGATGGGCGAGCCGCCCTCCGCGCGGCAGTGGGCGGGGCTGGTCCTGGGGTTCGTGGGCGTGGCCCTGGTGGTGGGCAACCGTATCGGCATGCTGGGCCTGACCTGGCAGGCTTTGGCCTTCGCGGTGGCGGCGCTGCTGTCCATCACCGCGGGCACCCTCTATCAGCGGCGCTTCTGTCCCAGGGTGGACCTGCGGGCCGGGCTGCTGTTGCAGTTCGGCGCTTCGCTGGTCGTGGTGCTGCCGGCGGCGTGGCTGTTCGAGACCATGGCGGTGCAGTGGACCTGGGCGCTGGCCGGTGCCTGGGCGTGGTCGGTCTTCGCGCTGTCGATCGGCGCCATCTGCCTCTTGTTCCTGCTGATCCGGCGCGGGGCGGCCACGCGCGTGGCCAGCCTGATGTATCTCACCCCGGCGGTGACGGCGCTGATGGCCTGGGCCGCCTTCGACGAGCCGTTGACCGCGACCATGGTGGCGGGCATGGCGCTGTCGGCCTTCGCGGTGGCCTGGGCTCAGGGGAAACGATAGGCTAAACCGTCACGGCTTCGTGGTTTCCATCCCTTAAACTCGTCTCACCGCTGCGGGAATTGTCGGCTCGCGGCGCAACTATCCAACGAGGCAGGAGATAAAAGAATGGCTATCCACAAGAAAGCTGTGTCCGCGGCGATCGGGGCCGCTGCCCTGGCCAGCGCGGCCGTCCTCGCACCCACGCAGGCGATGGCGCAGGGCTATCCCACTCGCCCGGTCACGATGATCGTCCCGTTCGCCGCCGGCGGTCCCACCGACGTGGTGGCGCGCTCGCTGGCCGAGGCCATGCGCAAGTCGCTGGGCCAGACCGTGGTGGTCGAGAACGTCGGCGGCGCGGGCGGCACCATCGGCACCGCCCGCGTGGCGAAGGCGCCGAACGACGGCTATACCGTGCTGCTGATGCACATCGGTTTCTCGACCGCGCCGGCCCTGTATCGCAAGCTGAGCTACGACCAGGCCCATGACTTCCAGCCGGTCGGACTGACCGTCGACGTGCCCATGACCCTCATCGCGCGCGAGAACTTCCCGGCCGCCAACATCAAGGAGTTCCTGACCTACGTGAAGGCCAACGCCAGCAAGCTGTCGATGGCCAATGCCGGCATCGGCTCGGCGTCGCACCTGTGCGGCCTGATGTTCATGAGCACGATAGGCTCGGAATTCCAGACCATTCCCTACAAGGGAACCGCGCCGGCCATGAACGACCTGCTGGGCAAGCAGGTGGACTTCATGTGCGACCAGACCACCAACACCACGGGTCAGATCAAGGCCGGCAAGGTCAAGGCCTACGCGGTTACCAGCAAGACCCGCGTGCCCAGCCTGCCGGATCTGCCCACGCTGGACGATTCGGGCCTGAAGGACTTCTCGGTGGGCATCTGGCACGGCCTGTGGGCGCCCAAGGGCACCTCGCCCGAGATCGTCGCCAAGCTCCAGGCTTCGCTGCAGGCCGGCCTGGACGATCCCGCGTTCAAGCAGCGCATGACCGAACTCGGCGCCATCGTGCTGAACGACAAGGCCACGCCGGCGGCGCTCGACGCCCTGGTGAAGTCCGAAACCGCCAAGTGGGGCGCGGTCATCAAGAAGGCCGGGGTCTACGCCGACTGATCCCGCCATTCCCGGCATGGGGGCGGCTGTCCAGGGGGACGCCGCCCCCATTTTGTTGCCTTTTTTGTAATTTTTGCCGTGGCATTTAAATAACGACTTAAAAAGTGCGCGCTAAGTCGTTCATTTAATGGAGATTTTTATGTCGAAATCTGATATGCTGCGGCGCCTGGGCTGAGTCGTTACCGGAGGAAACATGGCGCGCATCAGAAAGAGCATTCTGTCGGTTTCATTGATGTGCGCACTGACCGCCGGGCTGGTCCTGCCAGCCGCCGCCCCCGTCGCCTACGCCGCCACCACGACCTCCAAGAGCGCCAAGGCCAAGCCGGCGAAGAAGGCCACCGCCACCAAGGCGAAGTCCACCAAGTCCGCCAAGTCCGCCAAGGCGTCCAAGACCGCCTCCGCCCCCGCCAAGAAGCGCACCGCCAAGGCGGCCCCCAGGAAGGCGGTCGCCGCCGCCAGCATCCGCCATGCTTCCTACGCCCCCTCCGCCGCGCTCGAGGATGCCGACGGCAACCTGTCGCTGCGTTCCAGCGTGGCCTTCGTGCAGGACCTGAATTCCTCCGATGTCCTGTTCGCCAAGAACGAGGGCGCGGTGGCTCCGATCGCCTCCATCACCAAGCTGATGACCGCGCTGGTCGTGGTCGATGCCGGCTTGCCGCTGGACGAGATGATCGAGGTCACGACCGACGACATCGACACGCACAAGTTCACGCATTCCCGCCTGTCGGTGGGCACGCGCCTGTCGCGGGCCGACATGCTCCACCTGGCGCTGATGTCTTCCGAGAACCGCGCCGCCAACGCGCTGGGCCGCAACTACCCCGGCGGCCTGCCGGCATTCGTGCAGGCCATGAACGCGAAGGCCGTGGCGCTGGGCATGCAGGATACGCACTACGTCGAGCCCACGGGTCTGTCGAGCGAGAACGTCTCCAGCGCCCGCGACCTGGTGCGGCTGATGCGCGAAGGTTCGCAGCGCCCGCTGATCCGCCAGTACACGACCGATACCGAGTACTCCGTCGAGGTCGCCGGCCGGCACCAGACCTTCCGCAACACGAATCGCCTGGTGGCACGTTCCGACTGGAACATCATCGTGTCCAAGACCGGCTTCATCAACGAAGCGGGGCGCTGCCTGGTCATGCTGGCCAACATCGGCGGCCGCGACATGGCCATCGTGCTGCTCGATTCGGTCGGTTCGCTCACGCGCACGGCCGATGCCCAGCGCATCCGCCAGTGGGTCCAGCGCGAGATCGGCGCGCTGTAAGCCGCTTTCCCCGCAGGTCCAGACAACGCCGCGCTTGCGCGGCGTTTGTTTTTCGCGCGGCCTCAGCGCGTGGCGGGCGCGAACCTTTCCTCGTACAAGGCGAGCAGCCAGTCGATGAACACCCGCACGCGCGGGGACAACTGGCGGTGCGAGGGATAGAGCACCGACAGCGGCAGGCCCGGGCTGGGCCATCCGGGCAGGACCTCCACCAGCCGTCCGTCCCGCAGTTCGTCCAGGACATGGAAGCGCGGCAACTGGATCAGGCCGCAGCCGCGCAGCGCGCAGGTCACGTAGTTCTCGGCGTCGTTCACCGACATCCAGCCGCCCAGCGCATAGGCGCGGACCTGGCCGTCGACCACCAGTTCCAGCGGATAGTCGGCCGTGCCCTGGCTGGCGAAGAAACGCACGGCCTGGTGCCCCGCCAGCTCGTCGGGATGGCCGGGCATGCCGAAGCGCGCCAGGTAGGCGGGGCTCGCGCAGACGACCTGGGGCATGATGGCCAGCGCCCGGGCAACCAGCGACGAATCGCGCGGACGGCCCGCCCGTATCACGCAATCGACGCCTTCTCGGACCAGGTCGACCAGCCGGTCGCCGCTGCTGACGACAAGGTCGATACCCGGGTAGCGATCGCGGAACCGGTCTATGCTGGGCAGGACGATGCGGGTCGCGTGCGTGCCGTGCATGTCCACGCGCAGGACGCCGCGCGGATTCGACGCCACGTGCCGCAGCGAGGACTCCGCCTCGTCCAGTTCGCTCAGCACGTGCACGCAGCGCTGGTAGAAGGCCTGGCCATCCAGGGTCGGGCGGACATGGCGCGTGGTGCGTTCGAGCAGGCGCGTCGCCAGCCTGGCTTCCAGCTCCTTGATGGCGTGGGTGGCGGTGGCCCGGGGAATGCCGAGCGCCATCGCGGCCCGGCTGAAGCTGCCCAGTTCCACGATGCGGGTGAACAGTTGGAGCGATTCGAAGCGGTCCACGAGGATTGTTGTCTGCTATTGAATTGATATGCCAATTTAGCAGGGTTTATCTCAATCCAATAAACAAGAAGAATGCTCGCCATCGCTTCTTCTTTTTCTTATCAGGAAACCCTCATGGGCATAGACATCACGAAAACCGCCATCGTCACCGGAGGCTCGCGGGGCATCGGCCAGGCCATTGCCCGCAGGCTGGCGGCCGATGGCTACGCGGTGGTCGTCAACTACGCCGGTAATGCCGCCAAGGCCCGGGAAACCGTGGCCGCGATCGAGGCCGCCGGGGGGCGGGCGCTGGCGGTCCAGGGCGACGTGGGGCGCGAGGACGACGTGGCCGCGCTGTTCGACGGCGCCCGCCAGGCCTACGGCCGGATCGACGTGGTGGTCAACAGCGCGGGCGTGATGCCGATGGCGCCGATCGCCCCGGGCAGCCTGGCCGATTTCGACAAGGTGATCGCCACGAACCTGCGCGGCGCCTTCCTGGTGCTGGCGCAGGCCGCCGCGCACGTGGGCGAAGGCGGGCGCATCATCGCACTTTCCACCAGCGTCATCGCACGCGCCTTCCCGTCCTACGGCCCCTACATCGCCTCCAAGGCGGGGGTCGAGGGATTGGTGCGGGTGCTGGCGAACGAGCTGCGCGGGCGGGGCGTCACGGTCAATGCGGTGGCGCCGGGGCCGGTCGGCACCGAGTTGTTCTTCAACGGCAAGACGGCCGAGCAGATCGACCAGATCGCGCGGCTGGCGCCGCTGGAGCGCCTGGGCACGCCGGAGGAGATCGCCGCCGCGGTGTCCTTTCTCGCGGGCCCGGACGGCGGCTGGGTCAATGGGCAGGTGTTGCGGGCCAACGGCGGCTTCGCCTGATCGACAGGCCGGCAATCAGCTTGCCCGTGTCGTCATGGACGCCGGCGGCGATGCAACGTACGCCCATTTCCAGTTCCTCGTTGTCGCGGGCATAGCCCTTGGCGCGTACCTGGTCCAGTTCGCGTTCGAGCTTGGCCAGGTCGGTCAGGCTGTTGCCGGTATGGCCCTGCAGCCCGGTGCGCAGGGCGTAGGCGCGGATCAGGCGGGCATCGTCGGCCGACAGGAACAGCTTGCCGGTGGAGGTCAGGTGCAGCGGTGCGCGGCCGCCGATGGCGCGCACCACCTGCATGCCCGAGCGTTCGCTGTAGGCGCGGTCGATGTAGACGATCTCGTCGCCCTGGCGCACCGAGAGGTTGACGGTCTGGCCGGTCAGGCGGTGCAGCATGCGCATGGGCGTGATGGCGGCGTCGCGGACGTTCAGCCGGCCCTTGACCAGGTGGCCCAGTTCCAGCAGCCGCATGCCCAGGCTGTACATGCCGCTGTCGACCCGGTCGACGTAGCGGCCGGCCACCAGGTCGTTCAGGATGCGGTGGGCCGTGGACGGGTGCAGGCCGGTGGCCTGGGACAGCTCTTTCAGGCTGACGGGATCGGGATGCTCCGCCAGGGCGTCGAGCAGGTGCATGGTGCGTTCGAGCACCTGGATGGCGATCGGCGGTGTGGGAGCTGCGGACGGGGCGATCATGGCCGCGTCGGGGGTCGTGACTCTTGGCATTGTCGTGGTGAGTCTCTACGCGATGAAGCTAGTTTATCCCATATGGTGAAATTTTATAGCTTTATTACACCGCAGATGGGTGGCCTTTCTGCGTTGCAGCAGGCCATTTCTTATAGAGTCAGTATAACGCCTGCGCGGTGAATTTCCGCGGCGCAGCATCCAATGTTGTCATACAAGGCACACGGGGATACCCCGAGGCTAACGCCTGACCCGCGACACAGCTGCCAGGCAGTCCCCGACCAGCGCCGGGCCGCGATAGATGAGGCCGGTGTAGAGCTGGACCGCGTCCGCGCCCGCCGCGAGCTTCTCGGCCGCGTGGCGGCCTTCCAGGATGCCGCCCACGCCGATGATGGCCAGCGCGTCGCCGGCCTGGCGCCGCAGGCGTTCCACTACCCGCAGCGACATTTCCCGCACCGGCGTGCCGGACAGGCCGCCGGCTTCGCCCGCATGGGGCAGGCCCTGGACGGCATCGCGCGACAGCGTGGTGTTGGTGGCGATGACGCCGTCGATGCCGTGGCGCGGCAGCAGGTCGGCGATGGCGTCGATCTGGCTCTCGTCCAGGTCCGGCGCGATCTTGACCGCCAGCGGTACGCGGCGGCCGTGCCGGGCCGCCAGGGTGTCCCGGGCCTGGTCGAGCTGGCGCAGCAGGCTGGACAGCTCGTCGGCGCCCTGCAGGCTGCGCAGGTTCTGGGTGTTGGGCGACGAGATGTTGATGGTGACGTAGTCGGCGTGCGGATACACCGCTTCGAGCCCGGCCAGGTAGTCGTCGGCCGCCTTGTCGATGGGCGTGTCGGCATTCTTGCCTATGTTCAGCCCCAGGATGCCGCCGCGCGAGCGATAGCCGCTGCGCTGGACGTTGGCCAGGAACACGGCCAGCCCGTCGTTGTTGAAGCCCATGCGATTGATCAGCGCCTCGGCGCGCGGCAGGCGGAACAGGCGCGGCAGCGGGTTGCCGGGCTGGGGCCGGGGCGTGACCGTGCCGATTTCCACGAAGCCGAAGCCCAGGCCGCCCAGCGCGTCGATGTGCGCGCCGTTCTTGTCGAGGCCGGCGGCCAGGCCCACCGCGTTCGGCAATGTCAGGCCCATGAGGGTCACGGGACGGTCCGGGGCGCGGGCGGGGCGTGTCCATCCCATGTCGTGCATGCGTTGCAGCGTGGACAGGGTCAGGGCATGGGCGGTTTCGGGTTCCAGGGCGAACAGGGCTGGACGCAGCAGCGGATAGGCTTGAAAAAACACGGACATCAGGCGGAGGGGGATCAGGAGGTGGAGGACGGCGCATCGTCGGGATGGCCGTGGCGGGTGGAGGCGTGCAGGCGGCTGGTATCGATGACGGCCGGCGCGGCGGGCTGGGCGTCCGGCGCGCCGGCGTACTCGCGCCATTCGCCGTTGACCAGCATTTCCAGCGGCCGGAAGTTCACCTTGTAGGCCATCTTCGGGCTTTGTTCTATCCAGTACCCCAGATAGAGATGAGGCAGCTCCAGCAGCCGGCATTGCTCGAGCTGCCAGAGTATGTTCCAGGTGCCCAGGCTGCCCTTCATGTCGGGATCGAAGAAGGTGTAGACCGACGACAGGCCGTCGGACAGCACGTCCATGATGGACACCATGCGCAGGCACCCCTGCCGGTCGCGGAATTCGACCAGGCGGGTGTTGACGCGGCTCTGGAGCAGGAATTGGGCGTACTGCTCGCGGCTGTCCTGGTCCATGCCGCCGCCGCGGTGGCGGGTCGACTGGTAGCGCTGGTAGAGCGAGTAGTGTTCGGACGAATAGGCCAGCTCGGCCACGAAGACCTGCAGGTCGGCATGGCGTTTCCAGGTGCGGGCCTGGATGCGGTTGGGCAGGAAGCGGTCCACCGGCACCCGCACCGGCACGCAGGCGCGGCAGCCGTCGCAGTGGGGCCGGTAGGTGAAGACGCCGCTGCGGCGAAATCCCATGCGCACCAGTTCGGAATAGACGTCGGCGTTGATCAGGTGGCTGGGCGTGGCCACCTGCGAGCGCGCCATCCGGTCCCCCAGGTAGCTGCACGGGTAGGGGGCGGTCGCATAGAACTGCAGCGCGGCGAAGGGGAGTTCTCGAAGGTGCGTCATGCGCGGTTCAGCCGGGAGCGGCCGCAGCGTGGGGTGCGTCCAGGTCGACGATCTCGCCGTCGTGGCGCAGCCTGCCCGATCGCCACGGAAGCTCGGGCATCCGGGTGAATTTTACAATCAGCTGCTCGAATTCCGCGCGGGCAATCGTCATGCCCCCCAGCGAGGCCAGATGATGCGTGTCCTGTTGGCAGTCGATCATCTCCACGCCGTGGCGGCGTAGGAAGCGAACCAGGTAGGCCAGCGCGATCTTGGAGCCGTCTGCCACCCGGGTGAACATCGATTCTCCGTAGAACATCCGGCCCAGGCTGACGCCGTACAGGCCGCCCACCAGTTCGCCGTCGATCCAGGTTTCCACCGAATGCACCTGGCCGTGCCGGTGCCAGAGCCGATAGGCCCGCTGCATGGGCAGCGTGATCCAGGTGGCGGGACGTTCGTCGCTGCGCGGCGCCGCGCAGGCGCGCATGACGTCGTCGAACGCCGTGTCCACCCTGACCTCGATGGCGGGGGCGCGTTCGACCTGCCGCAGCTTCTTGCGCAGCGAGTGCGAAGGCGAGAAGCGGTCGGTGAACAGCACCATGCGCGGATCCGGGCTCCACCACAGAATGGGTTCGCCCGGCAGGTACCACGGGAAGACGCCATGCGCGTACGCGGCGCGCAGCCGTTCGATGGACAGGTCGGCGCCCACGGCCAGCAGGCCCGGGGGATCCTCGAGTGCCTGTTCGAGCGGCGGGAAGGGCGTGTCCGGCTCCAGCAGGGCCGGCATGCGCGGACGCGGAGGGCTCAAGGGGCGGGCGTGGCGATTGCGGGAACCGGTTCGGGGCCGCGCAGCAGGGTGTCGCTGTGGATCTGGAACGTGCCGCGCGCACGGTCGGCGAAGAACAGCCTGAGCGCGGTCGAGACCGAACGGAAGGCCAGGTCGTCCCAGGGAATCTCGTCCTCGTCGAACAGGCGGGCTTCCAGGCTTTCGGGGCCGGGCTCGAACTCGACGTCGGTCAGGCGCGCGAGATAGAAGATGTGGACCTGGTCCACGTGGGGGATGTCCAGCACCGCGAACAACGGCCCCATCTCGATGCGGGCGCCGGCTTCTTCCTGGGTCTCGCGGGCAGCGCCCTGGGCGGTGGTCTCGCCCAGTTCCATGAAGCCGGCGGGCAGGGTCCAGTAGCCGTGGCGCGGCTCGATCGCCCGGCGGCACAGCAGCACCTGCTTTTCCCAGACGGGAACGGTCCCCAGCACCATGCGGGGATTCTGGTAGTGGATCGCGCCGCAGTGGTCGCAGAGATCGCGTTCGCGGTTGTCGTCGTCGGGTATGCGGTGGGCCAGCAGGTTGCCGCATTGGGAGCAGTAGCGCTGGGAGCGCGGAGCCGGGAAGTACGTGAGGGCGCGGTCGGAAGCGGTCATGGCGTGTCCAGGGGGCGGAGGCGGCGCTGCGCCCCGGCGGTTGCGGAGATCCGGGAGTCCGTCAAGTATACGAGAGGTGGCCGGGCGAAGCGGGTTGGCGTTCGCAGCCCACCGCGTAGACCACCGCGCGGAAGAACTGGTTCGCCGGGTCTCCGGCCACGCGCGAGTGCCAGTACTGGTGCACGTCGATGGACGGGATGCGCAGCGGCAGCCGGATTTTCTTGATCGGCGCGATGGGTTGGAACAGGTGGTAGACCTCGTCCGGAATGATGGCGATCAGGTCGCTGGCGGCCACGATGAAGGGAATCGCGGCCACGTGTTCGGTGGTGAGCCGCACCTGGCTCTGCACGCCGTGCTTGCGCAACTGGTCGTTGATCCACGCGAAGGTGATGGGCACGGACGGGGACTGGACCTGCGGTGTTCGGCCGAACTCGCGCAGGGTCATGGCGTCGCCGATGCGGGGATGGTCGCGACGGGCCACGCAGACGTAGGCGCGGCGGTAGAGATGCTGGCGCAGCAGGGCGTCGTGCGGGCGCGAGACGTGGCCGGCGACGACGTCCAGCTCGCCCGACTCCAGCGCGGCGGCCATGGTGTCGGCCGAGACCTGCGTGGGCGCGAGGCGGGCGTGCGGGGCGACTTCGGCCAGGCGCTTCATCAGCTTGGGCACCAGCACGATGGCGCCGATCTCGTTGACGCCGATGCGGAATTCCCGGTCCGTCACCGCCGGGTCGAAGCGGGCCAGCCCGGCGATCTCGGTTTCCACGATGCGCAGCACCCGCGAGGCCGGCTCGGCCAACCGCTGGGCGAAGGGCGTGGGAGCCATGCGGTTGCCCACGCGGACGAACAGCGGATCGGCGAAGCGCTTGCGCATGCGGTCGAGTTGGTAGCTCAGCGCCGACTGGGTCAGGCCCAGGCGCTGGGCGGCGCGGGTGACGGTGCCGTCCTCGATCAGCGCCAGCACCGCCCGCAGGTCCGCGATCTGGGGATCCTGGCTATCTGGATTATTCATAACCTATATCAAGGTAATGATCTTTCCAGAGCTTCGCCGAATGCCTAAGCTGCTGTCAATTCAAGAATCCATGCAAGGAGACGGGATGGCGGGCGAGACGCTGCTGGAAACCGATGTGCTGGTGGTCGGAGCGGGTCCCGTGGGACTCGCGCTGGCGATCGAACTGGGCATGCAGGGCCGCCGCTGCCTGGTGGTGGAACAGCATGACCGGGTGGGACTCGCGCCTCGCGCCAAGACGACCAACGTGCGCTCGCGCGAGCTGATGCGGCGCTGGGGCGTGGCCGGGAAGCTGGCGCAGGTCGCGCCTTTCGGCGTCGACTACCCGTCCAACGTGGTGTTCGCGACCCGGCTGGCCGGCCGGGAGCTGGCGCGGTTCGCCAATGCGTTCTATTGCTCGCCCCGGCGCGACGAGCGCTTTCCCGAGCATGCGCAGTGGGTGCCCCAATACAAGGTGGAGGAGGTGCTGCGGGACCATGCGGAAAGCCTGCCGGGCGTGCAATTGCGCTTCTCGACCCGGCTGGAGGATTTCTCGCAGTCCGGCCAGGGGGTCGAGGCCGTGCTGGCGGGGCCGGCCGGACCGCTGCGCGTGCGGGCGGCGTACATGGCCGGCGCGGACGGCGCCCGCAGCACCGTGCGCGCACGGCTGGACATCCGGATGGAGGGTGTGTCGCCGCTTTCGCATCACCGCAACATCATCTTCCACGCCCCGGGACTGGCCGGCATGCACGGGCTGGGTCCGGCCGTCATGTACTGGCTGGTCAACCCCGAAGCGCCGGCGGTCGTCGCACCGCTGGACGGCAACGACATGTGGACCTTCGGCTATGCCCGCTGCGACGGCGAGGAGCCGGCCATCGAAGGCCTGATGCGCGCGGCGCTGGGCCTGGACATCCCGATCGACATCCGCCATCGCGACGAATGGACCGCGCATCGCCTGATCGCCACCCGCTACCGCGACGGCAGGGTATTCCTGGCCGGCGATGCCTGTCACCTGCACCCGCCCTTCGGCGGCCACGGCATGAACATGGGCATCGGCGATGCGGTGGACCTGGGATGGAAGCTGGCGGCGGCGCTGGACGGCTGGGGCGGGCAGGCGCTGCTGGACAGCTACGAGGCGGAGCGCCGCCAGGTGCATCGCCGGGTGGTGGACGAGGCCGTGCACAACCTGTCGCACAGCTCCGGCAGCCTGTGGCGCGAAGGGCTGGAGGACGAGGGGCCGGCGGGAGACGCCGCGCGGCGCGAAGCCGAGCGGGCCATTCTCGTTTCCAAGCGCCAGGAGTTCGATTCGCTGGGCGTGGTGCTGGGCAGCCGCTACGAGCGGTCGCCGGTGCTGGCGCACGAGCCGGAGGGGGCGGACGAGCCCTGGGACTCGACGCGCTATGTGCAGACCGCGCGCCCGGGGTGCCGCGCGCCGCATGCCTGGCTGGCGCCGGGCCACGGCCAGGGCGCGTCCTTGTTCGACCATTTCGCCTTTCGCGGCCTGACGCTGCTGGCGACCCGTCCGGCCGCGCGGGACGCGGCGCAGGCGCTGGCCGCCCAGGCGGCGGGCGCGGGCATTCCGTTGACGGTGATCGCACCGCCCGTCGACGGCCTGCGCGAGCTGTATGGCGCCGACCTGGCCCTGATCCGGCCAGACCAGTACGTGGCCTGGCGCGGCCACGATCCGGGGGAAGGCGCCGCGGCGCTGGAACTCGCGGCGGGCCGCGCGGCGGTCCACGCCTGAGACAGAGCCGGCCTATTTCCCCATGCGAGTACAACCGGAGACGAACTCATGAACCTACGACGACGCAACTGGATGGCCGCCAGTCTCGTGCTGTTGGGGACCCTTCTCACGGTTTCTCGGGGGGCGCACGGCGCGGATCCGGAAAAGCCCTTTCCGGCCAAGCTCGTGACGCTCGTCGTTCCATTTACCGCCGGCAGCGGCAGCGACACCATTTCCCGCGTCATCGCGCCCAAGCTCTCCGCGCGCTGGGGCCAGCCGGTCGTCGTCGACAACCGGCCCGGGGCGAGCGGCAATATCGGGACGCAGCATGTCGCCCGTTCGGCGCCCGACGGGCATACGCTGTTGATGGCCATCAACACGTTCACCATCACACCCGCGCTGTACAAGAACCTTCCCTATGACCCGATACGGGACTTCGTGCCGATCGGGAAACTGGCCGAAGTCAATTCCGCGCTGGTGGTGCATCCGTCGCTTCCCGTGAACGACCTGCGCTCCTTCGTCACATACGTCAAACAGCACCCGGGTGAACTCAATTATGGGACGCCGGGCAATGGCACACCGCACCACATGTCGATGGAACTCCTCAAGAACGCGGGGGGCTTGGCCATTGTTCACGTGCCCTACAAGGGAATTGCCGGGGCGATCACCGATCTGGTCGGCGGACAGGTGCAGGCCATGATCGCAGGCATTCCGTCGATCCGTACACAGGCTCAGGCCGGGAAACTCAAGGTGCTTGCAGTGACGGGCGACAACCGCAGCGAGCAATTCCCCGCGGTGCCGACCTTTAAGGAGCAGGGGTATCCAGGGGTGGGGGAAGCTTCCGGCTGGTACGCCGTTCTTGCGCCGGCAGGAACCCCGAAGGATTTGGTGACGAGACTCAATCGGGACTTCGCCGAAGCGATGAACAGCCCGGATGTCGTGGCCGAACTGGAGCGGCAAGGGCTGCGCGTACGTACCGGGCCCCCTGATGAACTCCAGCGGCTGGTCGGGAACATGCTCGCGCGCTGGAAGGCATTGGCGAGCGCCGCCGGGATCGAACAAGACTAGGCACGAAAAGAAACAAGAAATGGAGACCGTTGATGACGCAATTGAAGATCGACATCTACAACCATGTCATGCCGCCCGCCTATCTCGAGCTCGTGAAAAAGCATTCAAAAAGCCCGGGATCGGTCAAGCGTGTGAGCTCACTGCGCATGCTCTGGGACATGGAGGCGCGGACGCGGATGCTCGACAACTGGCCGGAGGTGCGGCAGATCATCACCCTTTCGGTGCCTTCGCCGGAAATGCTCGGGGATCCGGGCGATTCGCCCGCCTTCGCTCGCATCGCCAACGAAGGAATGGCGGAAATCTGCCGAAAATGGCCCGACAAGTTTCCCGCATTCGTTGCGTCGCTGCCCATGAACAATCCTTCGGCGGCGCTTGTCGAGATGGACTACGCCATTGAGAAACTGGGCGCGCGCGGCATACAGGTGCTCAGCAGCGCCAACGGTATTCCCCTTGACGATCCGGAGGTGTTCCCGATTTTTGAGCGGATCGCGCGTGGATATCGCATGCCTGTCTGGATGCATCCGACGAGCAGCGCCTCGATCCCTGACTACCCAGGCGAGGCGATGTCGAAGTACGAAATCTGGCAGGTCCTGGGGTACCCCGTGGAGACCAGCATCGCCATGGCCCGCATGGTTTTTTCCGGGCTGCTCGAGCGCCTGCCCGAATTGCGCGTCATCACGCATCACTGCGGCGGAATGCTTCCGTATTTTGCGGGCCGAGCCGAAACGCTCTGGGCTCAATTGGGCTCCCGCAGCGAAGATCCCAAGGTCGCGGATGTCTTGCGGACACTGTCAAAACCACCCATTACTTACTTTAAATCCTTCTACGGCGATACCGTGCTTGGCGGATCGAGCGCCGCGCTGCGCTGTGGCCTCGATTTTTTTGGCGCGGATCACGTCGTTTTCGCGAGCGACTGCCCCTTCGACCCTGAAGGCGGTCCCATGTTCATTCGTGAAGGAATTCGTTCGATCGAGGACCTGGAACTGGACGAAACGGATGCAGGAAAGCTCTATTTCGGCAATGCCTCGCGCTTGCTGGGAATGGACTTCGGCTGTACCTGCCAGAAAGAGCAATGACTAACAGGAGACATATACATATGGCGCGCATATTGCATTTGATCGTGGCGGCATGTCTGGTCGGGGCCGCCCAGACCGCGGCCGCCTGGCCGACTCGTCCCGTACGGCTGGTCCTGCCCGGGGCGGCCGGGACGGCGCCCGACATCATGGCCCGGCTGCTGGGCGACAAGCTGTCCAAGCTCTGGGGCCAGCCGGTCATCGTCGAGAACAAACCCGGCGCCGGCGGCCTGGTCGGACTGGCGGCGGTGAAATCGGCCGAGCGCGATGACCACATGTTCGTGTTCACCCCGGCGTCGGTGCTGACGCTTACGCCCTACATGTACAAGAGTTCGCAGGTCGACATCGTCCGCGACTTCCAGCCGGTGGCCATGGTGGGCATCAGCCCGATGATGGCGGCGGTCAGCGCCTCGTCGTCCGCCAACACGCTGGCCGACGTGCTGGCCATGGCCCGCCGCCAGCCCGATAGTTTCGTGGTGTCGACCACCTTCCTGTACTCGGTGCCCAACCTCGCGGTGGACATGCTGTCGCGCGCCGCCGGCGTGCCGCTGCGCGCCGTGCCGTTTTCCAGCAGCTCGCAGAGCATATCGGCCGTGGTCGGCGGCGACGCGCAGATGCTGATCGACGGCGTGCCGCCCATCGAGCCCATGATCAAGGGCGGCCGGCTCAAGCCCGTCGTGATGTTCTCCGAGGGCCGGGTGCCCAATCGTCCCGACCTGCCCGCGGCCTCCGAAACCTATCCCTCGCTGGTCATCAACGGCTGGTTCGCGGTCGTCGCGCCGCAAGGCACGGGCAAGCCGGCCATCGAACGCATCAACCGCGACCTGGCCACCGTGCTGGCCGAGCGCGATGTGGTCGATAAGCTCGACACCCTGGGCGTCTATCCCAAGCCCATGTCGGTGGACGAATTCGGCCACTACTGGCGGGACGAACGCACGCGCTGGGAAAAGGTGCTGCGCGACGTGAATGCCCAGCCGGTGCAGCAATAGGAGGCCGGCGTGAGGACAGGACTGGAAGCGGCCTACATCGGCCTGGACAGCACGGCGCCGGCGGCCCTGGGAACCTATTTGACCGAGGTCGTGGGTTTGATGCCCGGCGAAGCCGCCGCCGACGGCGCCGCCACCTGGCGGGTCGATGGCAGGGCGCAGCGGGTGTGGGTGCATGAGGGTACGCGCAACGATGCCGCCTGCATGGGCTTCGAAGCGGCCGGCGCGCAGGTATACGACCGCGTGCTGGGACGGTTGTCGGCCCAGGGCTGGCGCATGCGGGCCGGTTCGGCGGCCGAGCGCGCGGCCCGGCGCGTGCGGGACCTGACCGTGATCCAGACGCCTTGGGACGTCCCGCTGGAACTGGTAACGGGGCTGGAAGAGGCGGCCACGCCCTTCGCGAGTCCGCACTTTCCCGAGGGCTTCGTCACGGCGGGGCAGGGCTTCGGCCATTTCGTCTTCGCCGTGGGCAGCGCCGAGGAATACGACGCGGCCCGCCGCTTCGCCATCGACGGCCTGGGCCTCGCCTTGTCGGACTGGCTGCGGCTGCCCATGGGCGAGATAGAGATGCACGTCTCCTTCTTCCATTGCAACCCGCGCCACCATTCGCTGGCCATCGCCTATCTGCCCCGGCCCGGGGTGCCGCAGCGCCTGCATCACATCAACTTCGAGGTCGCGCACGTGCGCAGCGTGGGCCTGGCCTACGACCGCGCGCTGCGCGCCGGTACGCCGCTCGCCAATACGCTGGGCCAGCACGCCAACGACGGCATGGTCAGCTTCTACAGCCTGGGCCCCGATGGCTGGCGCGTCGAGATCGGCGCCACCGGCCGCACCGTGGGCGACGACTGGAACGACGTGCGCGAATACGACCGCATCAGCGACTGGGGCCACCTGCCGCCCGATGCGCTGGCGCAGGCCCTGGCCGGCCTACCTTCTTCTTCCGCCTGAACAAGGAACCCATGAAACTCGTCACTTTCTCCCATCGCGGCAGGACCTCCATCGGCAAGGTCGAGGGCACGCGGGTGATCGACCTCGCGGCCGCCGACCCGGCGCTGCCCGCCACCCTGCGTGGCCTGCTCGCCGGCGGGCGCGGCCTGCTACAGCGCGCGCGCGACGTCGACCCCGAGCGGGCGCCGGCCTACCCGCTGGCCGACGTCAGGCTGGAGGCGCCCGTGCCCGATCCCGGCAAATACCTCGCCATCGGCATGAACTACGGCAAGCACGTGATCGAGGCCAAGCGCGCGGGCGTGGACGTGCCCGACAGCCAGGTCTGGTTCAACAAGCAGGTCAGCTGCATCAACGGCCCCTACGACCCGGTGCACATGCCGCGCGTGTCCGACAAGCTCGACTACGAAGCCGAGCTGGGCGTGGTGATCGGCACCCGCTGCCGCCACGTACCGGCGGCGCAGGCCAGGGACGTCATCGCCGGCTACCTCGTCTGCAACGACGTGTCGGTGCGCGACTGGCAGCGGCGTTCGGCCACCATGACCCTGGGTAAATCCTTCAACACCACCGGGCCCATCGGCCCGTGGATCGTCACCGACGACGAAGTGCCCGATCCGCTGGCGCTGACGCTGCGCATGCGGGTCAACGGCGAAGTGCGCCAGGAAGCCCGCACCGGCGAGATGATCTACAGCATCTACGAGCAGATCGCCTACCTGTCCACCGTCATGACGCTGGAGCCCGGCGACATCCTGGCCACCGGCACGCCCTCGGGCGTGGGCGCCGCCATGGACCCGCCTTCCTTTCTCAAGGTCGGCGACGTGATGCGCGTCGAGATCGACGGCATCGGCCACATCGAAAACCGCGTCATCGCCGAGCCGGCGTAGCGCCAGTCCAGGAGCCTCTTCGTGCCCAGAAAAGTCATCATCACCTGCGCCGTCACCGGGTCGGTGCACACCCCCAGCATGTCGCCGCACCTGCCCATCACGCCCGAGCAGATCGCCGAACAGGCCGTGGACGCGGCGCGCGCCGGCGCGGCCATCCTGCACCTGCACGCCCGCCACGCGGCCGATGGCAGGCCCGCCTTCGAACCGGAGGTCTATCGCCAGTTCCTGCCGCGCATCCATGCCCAGACCGACGCCGTCATCAACATCACCACCGGCGGCTCGCACACCATGACGCTCGAACAGCGGCTGGCCGGCGCCATCGACGCTTCGGCGGAAATGGCCTCGTGCAACATGGGATCGATGAACTTCGCCCTGTTCCCCGTGCTCGACAAAATGAAGGACTTCACCTTCCCCTGGGAGCGCGAGCACCTGGAGAAGACCCGCAACGCCATCTTCCGCAATACCTTCGGCGACATCGAAACCATCTTCGAAAACCTGGGCCGGGCGCACGGCACTCGCTTCGAGTTCGAGTGCTACGACGTCGGCCACCTGTACAACCTCAAGCACTTCGTCGACCGCGGCCTGGTGCAAGGGCCCATCTTCCTGCAATTCGTGCTGGGCGTGCTGGGCGGCATAGGCGCCGATCCCGAGAACCTCGTGCACATGAAGCGCATCGCCGACAAACTGTTCGGCGACAGCTACCAATGGTCCGTCCTGGCCGCCGGCCGCCACCAGATGCCGCTGGCCACCCAGGCCGCGCTGATGGGCGGCAACGTGCGGGTCGGACTGGAGGATTCGCTGTCGATCGGGCCTGGGGAAATGGCCACCTCCAATGCCCAGCAGGTGGGCAAGATACGCGGGATCCTGGAGTCCTTCGGCTTCGGAATCGCGACGCCGGACGAGGCGCGCGAGATGCTGGGATTGAAGGGGAGGGGCAAGGTGGCGCTGGCGGCGTGAGGCCCGCGAAGCATGGTTACGCGAGTACGTGTATAATCTTTTTCCTCAGACGCGGGGTGGAGCAGTCTGGCAGCTCGTCGGGCTCATAACCCGAAGGTCACAGGTTCAAATCCTGTCCCCGCAACCAAATAAGAAACGGCCTCGATGCGTATGCATCGAGGCCGTTTTGCTTTTCGTGATCGACCTTCATCAGTATCAGTACGATCAGGCACCAGCCAGCTTGATCAAGCTGCCAAATTTTTTCTAGCGATCCCCTGCAGCGCTTATTTGTCGACCTGTAGAAAAAAGGTCGTTGCAAGTCCCCAGAAGAAACTCAAAACGGATGCCAGGTAGAAAACTATTCCCATGACTCCCATCGTGCGCTGCTTCCAATGTGCAGCTTCCCAGCGTTCCTGAGTCTCTGTTTGAGTAGAGGCCGAGGCAAGGTACGGCAGGAGAAGACGAAACGCGAACTTTGCTCCGATGGCGCACGCCAGTCCAATTCCTGTCCAGGTTGCCACAGGTTCGATAAAGGCTTGGGGAACAAGGGGAAGAGCGCAGGCCGAGGCTAATAGCGTGATGGCGTTAAGAGCCATTGCGTAGTGGACGGCTTTGACCATTTCGTAAACGCCCTCGACCGAAGACACAAAGCAAAACGGCCTCGACGCAATGCGTTCGAGGCCGTTTCTTATTTGGTTGCGGGGACAGGATTTGAACCTGTGACCTTCGGGTTATGAGCCCGACGAGCTGCCAGACTGCTCCACCCCGCGTCTGAGCAAAAGATTATATCCCTGTCATCTTCGCAATGCAAACTGGAGCATGGGAACGTGCCTTCATGCGCGTTCCCTGCCGTCCCGCGCGTGCGAAGAAGAAAGGTCCGCGACCCGCTGCGCCCATGCCCGCGCAGGCTGCGCGCGGAAGAATGCCGTGTGCTCGGTCAGGTGTTCCGCAGCTTCCTCCAGCCAGCGGGCGGCGGGCAGGGCAGCGGAGGTGTCGGCCGCGCGAGCCCGGTTTGCGTAGTTTCGCAGCGTTGCGCCGGCATCGTGCGGCGTGGGCAGCGGTTTACTCAGCGCGTGCAGGGCCTGGCCTATCCACGGCGCTTCCGGCGCATCGGCCCGCCGGTCGAGCAAATGGCCCATGCGCGTGAGCGCGTGTCCCAGCGACAGCGCCGCCAGTGCGCCGTCGGCGGTGGCGGCCTCCGTGCCGGCGCGGGCGATCAGCGCCAGGACCAGGAAACGCAGGCGGGCCAGGTGGCGTGCCGCGCGTACGGGCGTGCCGGCTCGCTGCGCGATGGCGGCGATCTCGGCGCGTATGGCGCGATGGAGGTGCCGGCGGCGGCGCAGGGTGGTCATCGGGATCAGCCACCGGTAGGCGGCGTAGCTGCATGCGATGCCTGCCAGCAGCATGAGCTCGACCGTGAGTAGCGCCATCGGTTCGGCGGGCTCGGTGTTGACCGGTTGCGCCAGCACCGCGAACAGCATGTTGAAGGCCAGGCCGATGAAGGCCGTGCCGCGATGCGCCTGGGCCGTGGCGGCGGCCAGGATGAGCGGCGAGGCCAGGGCCAGCGACAGCCAGGGGTGGGGCACGATGGGAGCGACGCCCACGCGCCAGGCGAAAGCCGCGACCGCCGCCGCGGAGGCGCCGGCCAATACGCGCCGCATGAGCGGCACCGGTTCGTCGACCGAGGCGAACAGGGCGGTGAAGATGCACGCGCCCAGCATCAGGTAGCGCAGCGGTTCCCAGCCGGACGCCAGCCACGCCCCCGCGGCAAGCGCCGAGATGGCTACGCCGCGCCAGGCGGCGATGCGCACGCCGGCGATATCCGGATGGGCGGCGGTGGGCGAGGGGGCGGGTTCCGGCAAGGTTGCCGCCATGTTCCGGTAGCTCGCGGTGATGGCCGCCAGCGCCTGTTCGAATTCGTCCAGGCAGGTGTCGAACAGCGGATCGGCGCCGCGCAGGCGGCGGGTCGCGGTGCGGACGATCGCCAGCGAGGATCCGCGTCCCGCCTGGATGGTCTCGGCCAGGTCGTCCAGGCTGGCCCGCAACTGCTCCAGGTCTTCCGCGTGGCCCGGGGCCAGCGCCTGCGCGTGTTGGCGCAGCGCCGGCATGATGGCGATCAGGTCGAGCAGTCCCGCCAGCAGGCCGCGCATGGGCTTGAGCCGGCGCCGCTGGGACAGGGATCCGGCCGTCGTGTCCTCGGCGGTGGCCTCCAGTTCGGCCAGCGCGGCCACGAGCTTGCGCGCGCGCGGCGCGGTGTCGGCAAGCTGGCCCGGCCCGAGCAGGCGCGCGGCATGGCCCAGCGTTGCGCAGAGCAGGTCGCGGGTCTTCTCCAGCAGGGCGGTCGCCGGAGAGGGAGGATTCCACAGCGCGATGACGAGCAGCGAGGCGGCGATGCCTATCATGTTGTCGAGCATGCGCGCCGCCGCGAAGGCGGCCGTGTCGAGCGGCGTGCCGGCCGTCAGTACGACGATGACGGCGGTGGTCAGTCCGCACAGGGCCGCGCCGTAGGCGCGCTGGTGCCGCAGCAGGTTGCTGGCGCCGCAGCATAGCCCCATCCATACGCACAGCGCGGTCAGCAGCAGGGCCGGGTTGCCGCCCGTCAGCGCGGTCAGCCCGACGGCCGCCAGGCCGCCGGTCAGGGTGCCGAGCCATTGCATCAGGCTGCGCTCGAGCAGCAGTCCGCGCGTGGGCTGGCCTATCATCCAGACGGCCATGGCCGCCCACCAGGGGTTGGCGATGGAGAAGGCAGTCGCGGCCGCCATGGCCAGTATCGAGGCGGCGGCCAGTCTCAGCGCGAAGCTGCGCGAGGCGGGGTGGCGGAGAGCGGGAAAGAGGAGGAAAGGCTGGATGTGCATCGATGGCCCGTTGAAACTGAGCCTCCTCCAGCTCTGCCGGATCGTGGTGTCCGGCTTTGCGGTGCCGTCCAGGCGGACCGCGGGACGATTATAGAGGCTCGGGGCCCATCGTCATATTTCAGCGGCCTGCGGGGGCCTGGCGGGACCTCAGACCTCGGACAGCACGATGCAGTCGCGGCCCCGGCGCTTGGCCTCGAGCAGGGCTGCGTCCGCCCGCTCGACGGTGTCGGAATAGTGTTCGCCGTGGCGATAGGCGCTGATGCCCACGCTGGCGCTGATGGACTGGGACTGGCCGACGTCCGGCACGCCGGCGTGTTCGCGAATGCGCGTGCAGACCCGCTGCGACAGCGCCTGGGCCGACACCAGGGTCGTGCCGGGCATGATCATCATGAATTCCTCGCCGCCCCAGCGTCCGCACAGGTCGTACTCGCGCAGGGAGCTTTGCAGGATGCGGCCCACTTCGATCAGGGCGCGGTCGCCGGCGGCATGCCCGAGCGTGTCGTTGATGCGCTTGAAGTGGTCGATGTCCAGCATGGCGATCGTGTATGGCTGGCCCGAGCGCGAGGCACGCCGGCTTTCTTCCTTCAGCCGGTGCATCAGGTGCCGGCGGTTGGCCAGGCCGGTCAGGACGTCGCGGTTGGAGGCGTCGCTCAGGGCGACGTTCAGGTCCTGCATCATGCGCTGGTAGTGGTCGGAAATGCGGGCCAGCTTCTCCAGCTTGCGCAATTGCTTCTGGAATCGTTCGTCCAGGTCGTTCTCGCGCTCTTTGACCAGGGTCTGGTAGCCGTCGGAGATGTGGGTGACCCGGTCGAGCCGGGTCGTCTGGTCGAGGAAGGCGCGCCAGACTTCGTCCAGGGCGCCGCGCAGCGGGTGGTCCTGATACTCCGGCTGGGCCAGCAACTGCTCGATGCGCCGGCCGAGGTCCTCGATGTCGCGTTTCATGGTCGTGAAGGTCAGTCGTGGGCGACGATGGCAAAAGGAAAGCTGCAGTCTTCCTTGAATTCCTCGGCCAGTTCGGCTACCCGTTCGTTACGCTTATCGTAATGCCAGTTGACCGAGACCGGGTGGCCGCCGCCGTGGGCGTCCTCCAGCAGGTCGAAGACGTCCATGATGGCGCAGACGCTGCTGGTGTTCAGGTAGAGGAGGTGCAGCTCCAGCGACAGGGGGCGCCTGGCCTCGGCCAGGAAGCGTTCGACCCAGTCGATGACCTGGTTGAACAGGTCGAAGGAGTTCTCCGGGTAGGAATCGCCGGTCATGGTCAGGATGCCTGCGTCCCAGTCGCCGGAAATGGCGGGAGTGGACTGGCTGCCTGTAATCGTGAGGTTGCTCATGATGCTGGTGCTCGTTTGCTAGATGACGGCGCTCAGGCTGAAGAATGCCCGGCCCGTGTCGATTTCCCGCAGCGAGGCGCTGAGCGGCTCGCTGGCCTTGCGGGCGATGTCGATCAGGCCCAGGCCCGAGCCGCTGCTGGCTCCCGCGTCGCGTGGCTTGCGAAGCTGTTCCTTGTAGCTGGCCTTGAGTTGGGCCTTGTCCTGCCGGGCCAGAACGTTGATCCGCTCGAGCAGCGACTGGCCGTCGGCGATTTCCACCACGTTCCCGGCCGACACCACGTGGCGGCCGTCTTCCTTGTTGGCCACGATGACCGTGGCCATCGCTTCGTGCTCGGCATAGCCCAGGGCGCTGGCATAGTGCCGGATGTTCTGCGTCATTTCGATGTATGCGCCGAAAACGTCCATGGCCGCCGAGGGCTGCACCTGCTCCGCCTGCAGGTAGTTGCGCAGCGCATTGCCGATTTCTTCGATCAGGCTGCGCGAGATGGGCCCGTTGAAACACAGCATGATGCGGTCGCGGGTGAAGCTTTCGCGCATGGCGAAAAGGTCGATCGAATCCATCATGACTCCGCGCTAAGGTTGGCCTGCTCGAACTTGAATGACAAGACGGTGATATCGTCGCGCTGCGGTTGGCGGCCCTGGTAGTCTACCAATGCCTGGGTGACGGCGCGGGCCTGCTGGTCGAGCGCAAGCCCGGCCACCGACTGCAGCAGGTCGACCAGGCGGCGATTCCCGAAACTGAAGCCATGTTCACCTCCGGATTGGTCCAACAGGCCATCGGTGACGAGGTAGAACGTGCGATCGGCAAGGGGCAGCGTGACGTTGGCATATTCCCCGACGCGCTTTTCCCCCAGGGCGCGGCGGGCGCCCTTGTATTCCTCGACCGCATCGCCGCTGCTGGCGTAGAGCGTCATTTTCGCGCCGGCGAAGCGCAACTGTCCAGCATGCCGGTCCACGTAGACCAGGGCCGCATCCATGTTGGTGGCCAGCGCGCGCGGCAGTTCGGCGTCGCTCAGCATGGCCCGCATGGCCGCGTCCGTGCGGGTCAGGATGGCCGCGGGATCGCCCGGGCCGGCCTCGGAAATGGCGTGGTCGATGGCGGCGCGGGCCAGCATGGTCATCAGCGCGCCCGCGACGCCGTGGCCGGCGCAATCGACCACGCCCAGCAGGCAGTTGTCGCCGTCGGCCCGGAACACGTAGAAATCGCCGCCCACCACGTCGCGGGGCTTCCACAGCACGAAATGGTGCCGCCCCAGGGATTGCACCAACTGGCGGTCGGGCAGGATCGCGCGCTGGATCAGGCTGGCGTAGTCGATGGAGTCGTCGATGGTCTTGTGGGTGGCGGCCATGCGCTCGTTGGCTTCCTCCAGCGCCTGGGTGCGCTCGCGCACCCGCTGCTCCAGCTCGGTGGTGTGCGAGCGGACTTTCTCGGCCATGACGCCGAACGCGCGGCTCAGCTCGCCGATCTCGTCGCTGCCGCCTTCGGGCAGGGTGACGTCATAGCGGCCGGCCGAGATTGCCTGGGCCGTGTGCTGTAGCCGGCGCAGGGGCGCCAGCATCAGCCGGTCGACCGCGTAGCCGAAGCCCAGCAGCAGCAGGAACAGCACGGCGGCCAGCGCCAGCAGCGCCGGCACCAGCCACTGGTAATTGACGATGCGGGCGATGCCCAGATCCACCGACGTCAGGACGTACCACCGCAGTTCGGGCAGGTAGACCAGCGCGACGGCCGATTTCGCGCCGTTCAGCGTGGCGAACAGCGGAATGGCGTTGCCGGGGTTGGACAGGGCGTCGGCCATGGCCTGCTGCAGCTGGGTGCGCTCGGCACCTCGGGCCACCAGCCCCTGGACCGTGCGCTGGGCGGTTTCCTCGGCCGTCATGGACTTGTAGGCGATGCGCGTGGCGTCGGGATGGACCTGGATGTTGCCCTGGCGGTCGAAGATGATGGTGGTCACGCCCGGCTCCACGCCCTCCATGAAGCCCTTGAGGAAGGTGGTCAGGTCCAGGCCGGTGCCTATCATGCCCAGCCGTTCCTGGCCGTCGCGTACCTGCACGTTGAACCAGAATTTGGTCACGCCCAGCACGTGGTTGACGTCGATCTGCAGGTCGTAGGGGGCGCTGTCCTGCATGGTCGAGAAGAACCACGCATCCTTGGGTTCGGAACGTTTCAGTGTGTAGCGGGGCGTTTCTACCGTGGGGCCCTTGTCGTCGTTGTAATAGTAGGACGGTGTGCCGTCGATGACGAAATAGGAGTGGTCGCGGAAATCGTGCTGGTAGCCTTGGGCTTCCCGGAAGAAGCGGCTGCGTTTCTCGGGGTTGGCCGGGTCGCGCATCCAGTCCAGTGTCAGGGTCGAGCTGGCCATGCGCTGGGCCAGCGCCAGCTCGCGCATGACGGGGGCCAGCAGCTTCTGCTCGCTCAGCAGCGTGTGGTTGCGGGCATAGGCGACGCCGAAATATTCGCGGACGGCATTGATGCCCTGCCAGGCCAGCAGCGCCGCCGGCACCAGTGCCACGGCGCAGGCGAACAACAATGCCAGCAGCGATTTACCTCTCAGACCCAGCATGGCCATGCGGATTTCCTTGACAAGCGCGACATGCCGATCCGGCAAAGCCGCGATTGTGCCGGGCGCGCGCGGCTCATGCAACGAAACGTTGCGCCGCCGCCCGCCGGGCGAGGTGGGGCTTATGCATCGCATTACCTGGGGTGCAGTGGACGCGCGCGGCCATTGGGCCTAGAGTCAGGGATCGCGATGCGCGAATCGGTCGTCGCGAGGGACGACCGCTGGTTCAGACTATCGGAGACAGGCTTATGACCACGGAGCTTGCCAGAGAAGTCCGGCCCGCCGTGTTGGACGGCGCCGTTCGCTTCACCGCCCGGTTCGAGGGCCGCAAATCCCAGGAGTTCGAAATTTCCGCCGATGTGCTGCGTGAGCACTTCGGTGCCTCGGACGCGTCCGCCGACGCGCTGCTGGCTGCCTTCCACCGGGGCCGGCACGAGATCCTGACCGCGGCGGCGGACACCCTCGGCACGCCCACCAGCGGAATCGTCCAGCTAGGAACGGGCGACTTCCGCGCCTAGCCGGCGCCGGCTCTTCCTGCTCACGACGATGGCCGCGCCGCGGCCCGCTTGCGTGCGGCCGTCGCCAGCAGGATGCCGGTCGCGATGAGGCCGATGCCCGCCAGGTGGAAGAGGTGGACCCGCTCACCCAGGAACGCGACCGCCAGCAGCGTGCCGAAGACCGGCATCAAATGGATGAACAGGCTGGCGGGCCCGGCGCCCATCAGTTCCACGCCGCGGTTGTAGAAGAAGTTGGCGACGATGCCGGGCAGCAGGATCACGTAGGCGATGGCCAGCGCGCTGGGCAGGCCGGCCTCGATGCGCGCGCCTTGCGCATGTTCGTACAGGTACAGGGGCAGCAGCATCAGCGTGCCCATCAGGAAGGTGACGGTCAGCAGGCTGAGCGGGTGGATGGCCGGACGGCGGGCCAGTAGTGTGGTGTACAGGCCCCAGACCGCGACGGCGGCGACGATCCAGGCATCCCCCGGATTGAGCGCGAAGGCCAGCAGGTCCTGCGGACGGCCGCGGGTGGCGATGGCGGCGATGCCCGCCAGGGAAATGGCCACGCCGGCCATCTGGGCCAGCGAGGCGCGCTGGCCCAGCAGCAGGAACGAGAACAGCAGCGTCACCATGGGGATGGCCGACTGCATCAGCAGCGCATTGACCGCGGACGTCTCCCTCAGTCCGATGTAGACCAGCGTGTTGAAGCCGGCGATGCCCAGCAGCGACAGCAGGAGCAGGATGGGCAGGTGCCGCCTGATGACCGGCAGGTCGGCCCGCCAATGCCTGCGCGCCAGCACCAGCAGGATCAGCGTGCCGCCGGCCCAGCGCCAGAAGGCCAGCGCGATGGGGGGAACGGTGCCGCCGGCCGCGCGTCCCACGATGAAGTTGCCCGACCAGAACAGCACGGTGGTGATGAGCAGGAAATAGGCGGAGTTCCAGAGTCGGGAAGCGGGCATGGGGTCAAGAAGAGGTGCGAGGCCTGGTTGTTGTTCGTGCGGGGTGGTTTGCCCGAAGGCTTGTGACAAGCGCGTGCAGACGCTACACTAAGAACCGCTGCAGGGGCTTGCGCCCGCGCCGACAAGGCGCGGCCGGTCTTGCCGGTGGTCACGAACCCGGCTCCCAAAACGCCCCCGCATCATCACAGGCCGGTTCAGCATAACGTAGAACTCCGCCAGCTCGCCCTGAAGGTCGGGCCGGTCGTCCAGGCCACATGCTCTAAGAATCAGAACCCGTATTGGGAACCATACGGATTACGCCCGTTTGATCACACGCTCATGAACACCAGCGAGGCAAGGCTCGTGCTGGAGACTGCGCTCTTGTGCGCGCAGGAACCGTTGCAATTGTCGGAACTGCGCAAGCTGTTCGCCGACGAGGTCGGCAACGATACGCTACGCGGCCTGTTGCAGGACATTCACCAGTCATGGACCGAGCGCGGCATCGAGCTCGTTGCGCTGGCCAGCGGCTGGAGATTCCAGAGCCGGCCTGCCATGCGGCCCTATCTCGAACGCCTCAATCCCGAGCGGCCGCCGAAATATTCGCGCGCCGTCATGGAAACGCTGGCGATCGTGGCCTACAGGCAGCCCGTCACGCGCGGCGACATCGAGGAAATCCGCGGTGTGACCGTGTCCTCGCAGGTCATCAAGACCCTCGAGGACCGCAGCTGGATCGAGGTCATCGGCCATCGCGACGCGCCCGGCCGACCGGCGCTGTTCGGCACCACGCGCCATTTCCTGGACGACCTGGGGCTGAAGGCGCTGGACGAGCTGCCGCCGCTGGAGTCCGCCGAATCCGTGGCCGCGCTGAGCGGACTGGATGGATCCGGGGACCTGTCCCTGGCGGTGGAAGGGGCCGAGCAGGACATTCCGGGCGAGGCCGACGCCGCCGCCAATGACGACGCGGCCGCCGAGGCGGTCGTCGTTGACGAGGCAGTCCTCGTTGAAGAAGTGGTGGTTGTCGAAGAAGTGGTGGTCGTCGAAGAAACGGCGATCGTCGAAGCAGTGCAGGGGATCGAGGACGCCGCCGTCGCCGAGGGCATCGACCCCGGCGACACCGAGGCGGACGAGGCTCCCGCCGAAGTGCCGGACCCCCAGGAGCCCGCGGACGAGGAAATCGCCGCCGAGGCCGCCGCGGACGAACCCGCCGGCCACGAAGAAGCCGATATGCAAGCGCCCGATGCCGAGCCGGCGCCGGGTGTCGAGGACGAGGAGTCCTCGGTTACGAAGACAAGCAACCAAGACCATACATGAACGAAACCACGAACGATATGCCCCCCGCCGAAGGCGTGGAGGCGTCCGCTCCGTTGGAGGCAGGTGCGCCCACGCAGGAAAAGGCCCGGGGCCGGCGGAATTTGCGTACGCCTTTCCGCCGCCGCCGTCCGGCCGATGAAGCCGCGCCGGAGGCCGGAGCCCCGGCCGACGCGCCCGCCGCCGAAGGCGAGCAGGCTGCGCTGTTCCCCGCCGACGCCAAGCCGCAGCGCCGCAAGCCGCGCGAAGCGAAGGGTCCCCAGGAGGCCAGGGGCCCCCGGGGCGCCAAGGGCCCGAAGCCGCCGCAACAGCAGCGGCGCGGGGGCCAGAAACGCCGCGAGGCGGGTGCTCAGGGCGAGGCCGAGGGGACCCAGCTGGCGCTGCCCGATCTGAGTCCCGAGGAACAGCGCGCGGCCGAGAAAGAGGCCGACCAGGCGCTGTCCTTCCTCGACAAAGCTCCCGACCTCAAGCGCCGCCTGGGCAAGTACCTGTCCAGCGAGGCCGTCATGCCCAAGCTGCACAAGGTGCTGGCCGACGCCGGCATCGGTTCGCGGCGGGAAATGGAAGAGCTGATCCTGGCCGGCCGCGTGTCGGTCAACGGCGAGCCCGCCCACATCGGCCAGCGCGTGGCGCCCAACGACCAGGTCCGCGTCAACGGCAAGCTGGTGCAGCGGCGCCATACCACGCGTCCGCCGCGGGTCGTGCTCTACCACAAGCCCGCGGGCGAGATCGTCACCCAGGACGACCCCGAGGGCCGCGCCACGGTGTTCTCGCGGTTGCCCAAGATCAAGAATGGCAAGTGGCTGTCCATCGGCCGCCTCGATCTGAATACCGAGGGCCTGCTGATCTTCACGACGTCCGGCGACCTGGCCAACCGCCTCATGCATCCCCGCTATGGGCAGGAGCGCGAGTACGCGGTGCGCGTGCTGGGCGAGATGACCGACGAGCAGCGCCGGGCGCTGGTCGAGGGCGTGCAGCTGGAAGACGGCATGGCCGCGTTCGGCTCGCTGGACTACCTGGGCGGCGACGGCAGCAACCGCTGGTATCGCGTCACGCTGCAGGAAGGCCGCAACCGCGAAGTGCGGCGCATGTTCGAGTCGCAGGGCGTGGTGGTGAGCCGCCTGCTGCGCACCCGTTTCGGCGACGTGTCGCTGCCCCGCGGCCTGCGCCGCGGGCGATGGGAAGAACTCGATTCCTCGCTGGTGACCGCGTTGCAGGTCCAGTTGGGCTTGGTTCGCGCGGACGACGACGAGGAGGGTGGGCGCCGGGGCCGGCGCAGCACGCAGCCCGTGTCGCACGAGGCCGCGCTGCCCCCGGGCTTCGGTACGCTGGAGCAGAACGGCATGCATGGCGCCCGCGTCGGCCGCAAGGGCCGTATCCAGGGTGGCAGCGGCGCGATGCCGGGCGTGGGGCAGAGCTTTCCCTCCGATCCGTATGGCACGGGCCGGAGTTTCGCGGGCGGGCTGCCCAACGGGCATCCCCATGGCGGCGGCGAGCGTGCCAACGGACCCGGCGGGCGCAAGCAGGGAAAGAAAGGCCCGGCGAAAGGCCCGGCCCGGCCGGGAGCCCGGCCCGAGGGCCGCAAGCCCGAGGCCGGCGCGGCCGCCGGCGGCCGCGCCCAGCGCGGCCGGCCCGCCAAGGGCGGCGGTGGCGGCAACGGGCCGAAGGCGGGGAAGGGCGCTGGGCGTGGTCCGGGCGAAGAACGCCAGCCTCGTGGCGCCTCGGCGCACGAATCCCACCTGGGATTCCTGGGCGGGGCGAACGGGCGGGCACGCCGGGGCCGCGGCTAGGCGGATTCCTGTGGCGCGGTGGCCATTGGCTTGAAATAAAGACCGATTTGGCTTAACATCTACAGGCTAGACACCGCGTTTAGGGTTCAGTGCGCGAACAGGGCACTTTTCGAGCCGGTCTCCACCTTGCGCGATGGCTGCCCCCGACGTTTCCGTGGGCGGCTGGTGTGTATAGGGCAGGAGGGTTCTCCGGTTGAAAGGCGGCTTGCGGCATTCATGCCCAAAGTCTGGTCCCCGGTTGAGTCCTCCGACAACAGAACAGGCGGTCGTTCAGGTCATGCGGCGCGTAAGCGCGCGATCGGAACGATGTCGCAAAATGGGCTGGGCCGTGCAGCCCATTTTTTTTTGGTTTTCCGGTTCGTCTCTGTCGGATCCCCGGCCTGTGCCGGGCGACGGGCCACGGCCGATACACGGCGGCATGCCAGGCATGCCGTTCACGAACGAGGGCGCATAACGAGGCATGGCAGATCTTTTTCAGCTTACCGAACAATCCCTGGCGGGCCTGGGGGTTGAACTGGTCGACGTGGAACGCGCCGGGCAGGGGCTGCTGCGTGTCACGATAGATCGCGAAGGCGGGGTGCGCATCGAGGACTGCGAAGCGGTCTCCCGTCAGTTGTCGCGGGTCTACGAGGTCGAGAACATCGACTACGCGCGACTGGAGGTCGGGTCTCCGGGCACCGATCGTCCGCTGCGCACCGCCAGGGACTTCACCCGGTTCGCCGGCGAGCGCGCACAGATCAAGCTGCGCCTGCCGTTCGAGGGACGCAAGGTTTTTGCCGGCACGCTGGTTGTTCCGGAAGCCGATCCGGCCGCACAGGCGGATGGGGCAGACAAGGGCGCCGAACCCGAGACGTTCGGCATCGAATTCGAAGCAAAGGAAGGGGATATCCAGGTACTGCGGTTCACGCTCGACGAGATCGAGCGGGCCAAGCTGGATCCGGTTCTGAATTTCAGGGGCAAAAAGCGATGAGCCGCGAGATTCTGTTGTTGGTGGACGCGCTGGCGCGCGAGAAGAACGTCACGCGCGACGTGGTGTTCGGTGCTCTCGAGAGCGCGCTGGCCTCCGCCATGAAGAAGCTCTACAAAGAGGATGTCGACATTCGTGTCGCGATCGACCGTGAGACGGGCGACCATGAGGCGTTCCGCCGCTGGCTGGTCGTGCCCGACGAGGCCGGTCTGCAGATGCCCGACCAGCAGACGCTGCTGTCGGAAGCGCGCGAAGTCGTGCCCAACATCGAGCTGGACGATTACGTCGAAGAGCCGCTCGAGCCCATCGAGTTCGGTCGCATCGGCGCCCAGGCCGCCAAGCAGGTCATCCTGCAGCGGATCCGCGACGCCGAGCGAGAGCAGTTGCTGAACGACTTCCTGGAGCGCGGCGAGTCCATCGTGTCCGGCACCATCAAGCGCATGGACAAGGGCGACGCCATCATCGAGATCGGCAAGGTCGAGGCTCGGCTGCCGCGTTCGGAAATGATCCCGAAGGAAAACCTGCGCGTGGGCGACCGCGTGCGTGCCTACCTGAAGGGTATCGACCGCCAGGCCCGCGGCCAGCAGATCATCCTGTCGCGCGCCACGCCGCTGTTCATCGCCCAGCTGTTCGAGAACGAAGTGCCCGAGATCGAGCAGGGCCTGCTCGAACTCAAGGGCGCGGCCCGGGATCCCGGCGTGCGCGCCAAGATCGCCGTGGTCGCCCACGACCGCCGCATCGACCCGATCGGCACCTGCGTCGGCATGCGCGGTTCGCGCGTGCAGGCGGTGCGCAACGAGCTGGGCGGTGAGCAGGTCGATATCGTGCTATGGTCCGAGGATCCTGCGCAGTTCGTGATCGGCGCGCTGGCGCCGGCCAACGTCCAGTCCATCGTGGTCGACGAAGACCGCCATGCCATGGACGTGGTGGTCGACGAGGACAACCTGGCGATCGCCATCGGCCGCAGCGGCCAGAACGTGCGCCTGGCGTCCGAGCTGACCGGCTGGCAGATCAACATCATGACGCCTGACGAAAGCCAGGCCAAGCAGGAGCAGGAGCAAAGCTCCCTGCGCGAAACCTTCATGTCCAAGCTGGACGTCGACCAGGAAGTGGCCGACATCCTGATCGAGGAAGGCTTCACGGGCCTGGAGGAAATCGCCTACGTGCCGCTCCAGGAACTGCTGGAGATCGAAGCCTTCGACGAGGACACGATCAACGAACTGCGCAATCGTGCCCGCAATGCCTTGCTGACCGAGGCCATCGCGCAGGAAGAGCGGGTCGAGACCGCGCAGGACCTGCTGAGTCTGGAAGGCGTGACGCCCGAGCTGGCCGCCAAGCTGGCGGAAGGCCAGGTGCTCACGCGCGACGACTTGGCGGACCTGTCCGTCGACGAACTGATCGAGTTGACCGGCATCGATGAAGAGCAGGCCAAGCAGCTCATCGTCCGTGCGCGTGCGCACTGGTTCGAGCAGGCTTGAGTTTGCACATACCGTCGATCAGCCACACCGGGGAAGAGAAACGAATGTCGAGTAACACTGTCGCCCAGTTCGCAACCGAGCTGAAATTGCCCGCCAACGTACTGCTGGAGCAGTTGCGCGCCGCGGGAGTAAGCATCAAGTCGGTCGACGATACCGTCACCGAAAGCGACAAGGCACAACTGCTCGAATCGTTGCGCCGTGCCCATGGTGCGTCCGAGGACCGCAAGAAGATCACGGTCACCCGCAAGCAGACGTCCGAGATCAAGCAGGCCGATGCCACTGGCAAGGCCCGCACGATCCAGGTCGAGGTGCGCAAGAAGCGCGTCTTCATCAAGCGCGATGCCGGCGACGGCACCGAACTGGAAGCCGGCCAGGTCCGCCCCGAGGACGAGGTGCTCGTCGGCCAGGTGGAGGCCGAGGCCCAGGAAGCCGAGCGCCTCGAGCGCGAGCAGCAGGAGGCGCAGGCGCGCGAGCGTGCCGAAGCCGAGGAACGCGAACGCCGCGAGGCCGAGGCGCGCCTGCGTGAAGCCGAGGAACAAGCCCGCCTGGCCGCCGAGCGCGCAGCCAAGGAAGCCGAGGAAGCCGCGGTCGAAGCCGAGAAAGCCAAGCGCGCCGCCGTCGAGGCGGCCGCTGCCCAATCTACCCACTCTGCCGTGCCCGAGGGAGGGGCTGCAGTGAGCGATGTCGTAGCAAACCAGGCTGCGTCGAGCGCCGAGGCGGCGCGCGTCAAGGCTGAAGAGGCCCGCAAGAAGGCGGAAGAAATGCGCAAGGCCGATGCCAAGGCCGCGGAGGCGCGCGACAAGGCGCGCCGCGCCGCCGAGGCCGAGGCCGCCGCGTTGCGCGAGATGCTGAGCCGTCCGCGCAACAAGGTCCTGCATGCTCCGGCGCCCGCGCCGGCCGCCGCCGCCCCGACGGCCCCGATCGCCGGCACGCTGCACAAGCCGGCCGCGAAGGCCGGCGCCGGACAAGACAACAAGGCTGCCGCCGCGCCGGCCGCCAAGAAGGACGACAACAAGGCCGCGCCGGGCAAGAAGGTCCTGAAGGCCGGGGCCGTTGCCTCGACCTGGTCCGACGATGCCTCGCGCAAGAAGGGCCTGAAGACCCGCGGCGATGCCCCCGGCGCGAGCCGTGACGGCTGGCGCGGCGGTGGCCGTGGTGGCCGGAACCGTCACCAGGACCAGAAGGCGCAGCAGGTGGTCGAGAACATCGTGCGCGAAGTGCACGTGCCCGAGACCATTTCGGTGGCCGACCTGGCCCACAAGATGGCGGTCAAGGCGGCCGAGGCCATCAAGGTCCTCATGAAGATGGGCCAGATGGTCACCATCAACCAGGTGCTGGACCAGGAAACGGCGATGATCGTGGTCGAGGAACTCGGCCACACCGCGATCGCGGCCAAGCTGGACGATCCCGAGGCCTTCCTGGACCAGGCGCCGGCCACGGACGCCGTGGAAATGCCGCGTGCGCCGGTCGTGACCGTCATGGGCCACGTCGACCACGGCAAGACCTCGCTGCTGGACTACATCCGCCGCGCCAAGGTCGCTTCGGGCGAAGCGGGCGGGATCACGCAGCACATCGGCGCCTACCATGTGGAAACCGAGCGTGGCGTGGTCACCTTCCTGGATACCCCGGGCCACGAGGCGTTCACGGCCATGCGGGCGCGCGGCGCCCAGGCCACGGACATCGTGATCCTGGTGGTGGCGGCCGACGACGGCGTCATGCCCCAGACCAAGGAAGCGATCCACCATGCCAAGGCGGCGGGCGTGCCCATCGTGGTGGCGATCAACAAGATCGACAAGCCCGAGAGCAACCCCGATCGCGTCAAGCAGGAACTGGTGGCCGAGGAAGTCGTGCCGGAAGAATACGGCGGCGATTCGCCCTTCGTGCCCGTGTCCGCGAAGACCGGCGCCGGCATCGACGAGCTGCTCGAGCAGGTGCTGCTGCAGGCCGAGGTCCTGGAACTGAAGGCGGCGGTCGATGCGCCGGCCAAGGGCCTGGTCATTGAAGCCAAGCTGGACAAGGGCCGCGGCCCGGTCGCGACCATCCTGGTCCAGAGCGGTACGCTCAAGCGCGGCGACGCCGTGCTGGCCGGCGCGAGCTTCGGCCGGGTGCGCGCGATGCTGGACGAAGTGGGCAAGCCGATTGCCGAAGCGGGTCCGTCCATTCCGGTCGAGATCCAGGGCCTGACCGAGGTCCCGGCCGCCGGCGACGAACTGATGGTGCTGAGCGACGAGCGCAAGGCGCGCGAAATCGCGCTGTTCCGCCAAGGCAAGTTCCGCGACGTGAAGCTGGCCCGCCAGCAGGCCGCGAAGCTGGAGTCGCTGTTCGACAACATGGGCGAGGGCGTGCAGACGCTGGCGCTGATCGTCAAGACCGACGTCCAGGGTTCGCAGGAAGCGCTGGTCCAGGCGCTGACCAAGCTGTCCACGGACGAGGTGCGGGTGCAGGTCGTGCACGCGGCGGTCGGCGGCGTCTCGGAAAGCGACATCAACCTGGCCATCGCCTCGAAGGCGGTCGTCATCGGCTTCAACGTGCGGGCGGATGCCAGCTCCAAGAAGCTGGCCGAGAACAACGGCATCGACGTGCGCTACTACAACATCATCTACGACGCCGTGGATGACGTGAAGTCGGCCATGTCGGGCATGCTGGCTCCCGAGAAGCGCGAAGAGGTCATCGGCCTGGTCGAGATCCGCGAGGTCTACAACGTGTCCCGCATCGGCAACATCGCGGGCTGCATGGTGCTCGACGGCGTGGTCCGCCGCAATTCGCAGGTCCGCCTGCTGCGCAACAACGTGGTCCAGTGGACCGGCGAGGTCGATTCGCTGCGCCGCTTCAAGGACGACGTGCGCGAGGTCAAGTCCGGCTTCGATTGCGGTATCACGCTGCGCAACAACAACGACATCGCGATCGGCGACCAGCTCGAGGTGTTCGAGGTGAAGGAAGTGGCGCGTACCCTGTAAGGGGCACGTGCAGGCAGATGAGTCGTCACAGACAGAAGAAGCTCCCCGGCGGCGGCCGCAACCAGCGGCTCGCCGACCAGATCCAGAAGGATCTGGCCGAAATGATCCAGCGCGAGGTCGATACGGCCCGCGCCGGGCTGGTCACGCTTACGGGCGTGGACCTGACGCCCGATTACGCCCATGCGAAGGTGTATTTCACCGTCATGGGCGCCGAGCCGTCCCAGGCCGAAACCGCGCTGAACGAAAAGGCGGGGTGGCTGCATTCGCTGTTGTTCAAGCAACTGCACATCCACACCGTTCCCACGCTGCATTTCTTCCACGACCGCCAGATGTCGCGCGGCATGGAAATGAACCGGCTGATCGCCCAGGCCAATACGCCGGGCGTCCTGGCCGACGAACTGGCCGAATCCGGCCAGGCCGGCCAGGACGCGCGCGAGGGTATCGCGCCGGCAGAACCGTCCGCTCCTGACGACGACCGCGCGTAAGCCGCGCCGCGTCCTTTTTTTCCGACGATTGCGATGGCTTCCCGACGCGGGCGTGCGCTGGATGGTGTGTTGTTGCTGGACAAACCCGAGGGCTTGTCCAGCAATCATGCCTTGCAGCGCGCTCGGCGCATCCTGGATGCGCGCAAGGCGGGGCATACCGGGACGCTGGATCCGTTTGCCACCGGCCTGATGGTGCTGTGCTTCGGCGAGGCGACCAAGTTCTCCGGCGGGATGTTCGACGCCGACAAGAGCTATGCCGCCACGCTGGCGCTGGGCGAGGAAACCGACAGCGGTGACCGTACGGGCGTGCCGGTCGGCTTTCCCGGCCAGGACCCCGAGGCGGCCGTGGACGAGGCGCGGATGCTCGACGTGTTGTCACGCTTCGTCGGCAGGATTTCGCAGGTGCCGCCCATGTATTCCGCGCTCAAGCGCGACGGCAAGCCCTTGTACGAATATGCGCGCGCGGGCGTCGAGCTGGAGCGCGAGCCCAGGCAGGTCACGATCCACGGGTTGCGGCTGTTGTCGCTGTCCGGACGGTCGGCAACGATAGACGTCGCGTGCAGCAAGGGCACCTACGTCCGCACGCTGGCGCAGGACGTCGGCCGGGCGCTGGGGTGCGGCGCGCACCTGACGGCGCTGCGCCGCACGCGCACGGCGGGGTTCGACCTTGCCCAGGCCTGGACGCTGGAGCGGCTGGAAGCCCAGGCCGATCCGGCCGGCGCGCTGCTGCCGATGGAGTCGCTGCTGGCCGACCTGCCGGTCGTGCGGCTGGACGCCGCGGCGGCCCAGCGCTTCATGCAGGGACGCAAGGAAAGAATGGCCGCCGGCGATGCAACCGGCACGGCGGCCGCCGAGACAGATGCAGGCAAGGTCCGGGTTGCCGGACCGGACGGTGGATTCCTGGGAACGGCTCGCTGCGAGGACGGCTGGCTGCAGCCCGACAGATTGATTTCATTCAAGGAAACGACATGACACGCGCATTGCGCAACGTGGCGATCATCGCGCACGTGGACCATGGCAAGACGACCCTGGTGGACCAACTGCTGCGGCAGGCGGGCACCTTCCGCGAGAACGAGCAGATAGCCGAACGGGTCATGGACTCGAACGACATCGAAAAGGAACGTGGCATCACGATCCTGGCCAAGAACTGTGCGGTCGAGTACGAAGGCACGCACATCAATATCGTGGACACCCCGGGGCACGCCGACTTCGGCGGCGAGGTCGAGCGGGTGCTGTCCATGGTGGACGGCGTGCTGCTGCTGGTCGACGCGGTCGAGGGCCCGATGCCCCAGACCCGCTTCGTGACCCGCAAGGCGCTGGCCCTGGGCCTCAAGCCCATCGTGGTGATCAACAAGATCGACCGCCCGGGCGCCCGTCCAGACTGGGTCATCAACCAGACCTTCGATCTGTTCGACAAACTGGGCGCGAGCGAAGAGCAGCTCGATTTCCCGGTCGTCTACGCGTCGGGCCTGAACGGCTACGCGGGCCCGACCGAAGAAGTGCGCAGCGGCGACATGAAGCCGCTGTTCAATGTGATCCTGGACAAGGTGCCGGTGCGCAACGACGACGCCGACGGTCCGCTGCAACTGCAGATCGTGTCGCTGGACTATTCCAGCTACGTCGGCAAGATCGGCGTGGGCCGCATCACCCGCGGGCGCGTGCGTCCGTTGCAGGACGTGGTGATCAAGTTCGGTCCCGAAGGCAACCCCATCAAGGGCCGTGTCAACCAGGTGCTGAAGTTCCGCGGCCTGGAGCGCGAGGTCGTTTCCGAGGCGCAAGCCGGCGACATCGTCCTGATCAACGGTATCGACGAACTGGGCATCGGCTGCACGGTGTGCGCGCCGGATGTGCCCGAGGCGCTGCCCATGATCAAGGTCGACGAGCCGACCCTGACCATGAATTTCTGCGTGAACACCTCGCCGCTGGCCGGTCGCGAGGGCAAATTCGTGACCAGCCGCCAACTGCGCGATCGCCTGGACCGCGAGCTCAAGTCCAACGTGGCGCTGCGTGTGCGCGAAACCGGCGACGACACCGTGTTCGAGGTGTCGGGCCGTGGCGAACTGCACCTGACCATCCTGCTCGAGAACATGCGCCGTGAGGGCTACGAGCTGGCCGTCTCGCGTCCGCGCGTGGTGTTCAAGGAGATCGACGGCGAGAAGTGCGAGCCGTTCGAATTGCTGACGGTGGACGTGGAAGACGGCCACCAGGGCTCCGTGATGGAAGAGCTGGGCCGCCGCAAGGGCGAACTGCTGGACATGGCCTCGGACGGCAAGGGCCGCACCCGGCTGGAATACCGCATCCCCGCCCGCGGCCTGATCGGCTTCCAGGGCGAGTTCATGACGCTGACGCGCGGCACCGGCCTGATCAGCCACGTGTTCGACGAATACGCCCCGGTGCGCGACGGCACCCTGGGCGAGCGCCACAACGGCGTGCTCATCAGCCAGGAAGACGGCGATGCCGTGGCCTACGCGCTGTGGAAGCTGCAGGATCGCGGCCGCATGTTCGTCTCGCCCGGGGATGCGCTGTACGAAGGCATGATCATCGGCATCCACAGCCGCGACAACGATCTGGTGGTCAACCCGATCAAGGGCAAGCAGCTCACCAACGTCCGCGCCTCGGGCACGGACGAGGCCGTGCGGCTGGTTCCGCCCATCCAGCTCACGCTGGAATACGCGGTGGAATTCATCGCCGACGACGAGCTGGTCGAGATCACGCCCAAGAACATCCGTCTGCGCAAGCTGCACCTGAAAGAGCACGACCGCAAGCGGGCCAGCCGCGAAGCCGCCTGACAGCGGTTGGCAAGGCCTGGGAAAAAGGGGAGCGAAAGCTCCCCTTTTTCATGGTTTGCAGGCTGGTTCGATCCCGTGTTCCGCCATACAGATCCCGCCCGGCATGCCGTTAATGGCTTGAGTGAGTTTCGTCGCCGCGCCGGTGCGCCATGCCCCGGCGGGTCGCGTGCAAGGGGATCGAATGAGCGCGGTAATACATGATACGAGTGGTTTTTCCGGCGGCGAGACACGTCCCGCCCCAGCGTCCTCGGCGGCCCGGTCGTCGTTGAAGGGACGGCTGGCGGCGCTGGTGGCCCTGGCGGTGCTGCTGCTGCTGGCGGTCCAGGGATGGTCCGTCTACAGCGAGCGGCAATTGCTGCTCGAGGCCAAGAAGTCGGAGATCCTGGCCGTCGCCCAGGGGGCCTGGGGGGTCGTCAACCACTACCAGGAGCAGCAGCAGAAGGGCCAGTTGACCCAGCAGCAGGCCCAGGAGGCCGCCAAGGCCGCGCTGCAGGGCTTCCGCTACGGCGGTGGCAACGGCAAGACCGAATACATTTTCGTCACCGACGAGCAGGGCCTCATTGTGATGAACGGGGGCAATCCCGCGCTGGCCGGCTCCAACGCCATCACCCGCTCGGGTGACAAGCGCGATCCGGGCGTGGCCATGCAGGAGCGCATGGCCGCCATGCGTGACGGAGGCGGACAGAGTTACATGCGCATCCTGTTCGCCCGGCCGGGCGAGACGGAGCCCGTACCCAAGCTGAACATCTACAAGCACTTCCAACCCTGGAACTGGGTGATCGGCACCGGCGTGTACATCGATGACCTGGACGAGGTCATCTCGCGCCAGCTCGTCACCGGCATCGGCACGGCGCTCGTGCTGGCGGTGGTCCTGCTGCTGGCCAGCGGCCTCATCGCCCGCGGCGTCATCCGCCAGATCGGCGGCGAGCCGCGTGCCGTGCTCGACATCATGCGCCGCGCCGCCGGCGGCGATCTCAGCCAGAGGCTGCCGGATGCCGAGCCCGGCAGCCTGCTGGACGGCTTCGCCAGGATGTCGGAGTCCGTGCGCAACCTGATCTCGCGGGTTCGCGAGGAAGCGGCCACCATGAAGCGCGATGCCCATCGCATCGCCGAATCGGTGAACCAGGTTTCCACCGCGGCGGTCCAGCAGAGCGACGCGACGTCGTCGATGGCCGCGGCGGTCGAGGAACTGACGGTGTCGGTGGCCCATATCTCCGATGCGGCCAGCCAGACCCAGCACAACTCCGAGGGCGTGGCCGAGAAATGCCGCGATGGCGAGACCCGCGTCATGAGCGCCGCCGAAAGCATGAAGCGCATCGCCAGCGCGGTGGGCGAAGCCTCGCACAAGATCCGCGGCCTGGAGGAGAGGGCGGTGCAGATCAACTCCATTGCCGCTTCTATCAAGGAGATCGCCGGCCAGACCAACCTGCTGGCCCTGAACGCGGCCATCGAGGCCGCCCGGGCGGGCGAGCAGGGCCGGGGCTTCAGCGTGGTGGCGGACGAGGTCCGCAAGCTGGCCGAGCGCACGTCGTCGGCCACCGTGGAGATCGAAGAGATGGTCAGCGCGGTCCAGCGCGAGACGGCCGAGTCCACCGAGACGATGGAACACATTCTGCCCATGGTGGCCGAGGGCACCAGCCTGGCCGACGAGGTCGCGGTGTCGCTGCGCGAGATCAGCTCCAGCGCGGATACCTCGCTCGAACGCGTGCGCGAAGTGGCGCATGCGACCAAGGAGCAATCGGCGGCCAGCACATCGATCGCCCAGCAGGTGGAGAGCATCGCCCAGATGGTCGAGGAAACCACGGCCGCCATGGGCGAGACGGCCCGCTCAGCCGAGGAAATGCGCGAGATGGCCGAGCGGCTGGACCGGATGGTGGGGATGTTCCGGGTCTAGGCCGGGCGCCTGCCGAGGGGGCGGGCTCGTCCCCCGGCGGGGCGTTTCATTCGTCCGTCGATCCGAGCCGCGCCAGGGCCTCGCCCGTGACGCGCACGATGCGCCATTCGGGCAGCACGTCGGCGCCCATGGCCTCGTAGAAATCGATGGCGGGCTGGTTCCAGTCCAGCACGCTCCACTCGAAGCGGCCGCAGCGGCGCTCCACCGCCAGGGCGGCCAGGGCGCGCAGCAGGCGCTTGCCTAGCCCCCGGCCCCGCTGGTCGGGGTGTACGTAGAGGTCCTCCAGGTACAGGCCCCGGCGGCCGAGGAAGGTGGAATAGTTGTGAAAAAAGAGGGCATAGCCCACCACCACGTCTTCCACGTCCGCCACCAGGCATTCCGCGGCCGGATGCGGCCCGAACAAGGCGTCCTGCAGGTCTTCGTCGCGGGCCAGGAACAAGTGGGTCAGGTTCTCGTATTCCGCCAGCCCGCGCATCAGGGTGAGGATGGGCGCGACGTCCTCCGGCCGCGCCGGCCTGACCGAAGCGTGCCCGCTCACTGGACTACCCTCCTGTCGCTGCGCGACATCCTCCCCGAGGGAGGTCGCGCGCCCTTCGGGCGGCCGGGCGGGCGCGCTCATATCCCGCCCAGGCACACGTACTTCATCTCGAGGTAGTCGTCGATGCCGTAGACCGAGCCTTCGCGGCCCAGGCCCGACTGCTTGACGCCGCCGAAGGGGGCGACCTCGTTCGAGATCAGGCCGGTGTTGACGCCGACCATGCCGTATTCCAGCGCTTCGGCCACGCGGAAGATGCGGCCGATGTCGCGGCTGTAGAAATACGAGGCCAGCCCGAACTCGGTGTCGTTGGCCAGGCGGATGACGTCGGCCTCGTCGCGGAAACGGACCACGGGGGCAACCGGCCCGAAGGTTTCCTCGCGCATGCACAGCATGTCCTCGGACACGTCGGCCAGCACCGTGGGTTCGTAGAAGCGGCCGCCCAACGCATGCCGCTTGCCGCCCGCGAGGATCCGCGCGCCCTTGGCCACGGCGTCCTGCACGTGCTGGTCGACCTTGGCGATGGCGGCTTCGTCGATCAGTGGGCCCTGGGCGACGCCGGCGTCGAAGCCGCTGCCCACCTTCAGGCCGCCGGTGCGCTCGGCCAGCTTGCGGACGAAGGCATCGTAGATGCTGTCGTGCACGTAGAAGCGGTTGGTGCAGACGCAGGTCTGCCCGGCGTTGCGGTACTTGGAGGCGATCGCGCCGTCCACGGCGGCGTCCAGGTCGGCGTCTTCAAAAACGATGAAGGGGGCCAGGCCGCCCAGCTCCAGCGACAGCTTCTTGATGGTGGGCGCGCTTTGCTGCATCAGGATGCGGCCCACAGGCGTGGAGCCGGTGAAGGTGAGCTTGCGCACCACCGGGCTCGCGCACAGCGCCTTGCCGGCGGCGATGGAGCGTTCGCTGTCGGCCGTCACGATGTTCAGTACGCCGGCGGGCAGGCCGGCGCGGTGCGCCAGTTCCGCCAGCGCGAGCGCGGACAGCGGGGTCTGTTCGGCCGGCTTGAGCACCATGGTGCAGCCCGCGGCCAGCGCGGGACCGGCCTTGCGGGTGATCATGGCCAGCGGGAAATTCCACGGCGTGATGGCCGCGCACACGCCTATGGGCTCGCGCAACACCAGCATGCGCGTGCCGGCAGCCACCGGTGCCAGCGTATCGCCGGCGATGCGCTTGCCCTGTTCGGCGAACCACTCGACGAACGAGGCGGCATAGGCGACCTCGCCCTTGGCCTCGGCCAGCGGTTTGCCCTGTTCCAGCGTCATCAGCGCGGCCAGGTCGTCGGCATGCGCCAGGATCAGCTCGAACCAGCGCCGCAGGATGGCGGCCCGGTCCTTGGCCGTACGGGCCCGCCACGGGCCGAACGCCGCCTGGGCCGCGGCAATGGCTTCTTCGGCCTGCGAGCCGTCCAGGTCGGCGACGCGGGCCAGCGTCCTGCCGTCGGCCGGGTTGTCGACCGCGAAAGTGGCGCCGTCCCGGGCATCCACCCATGCGCCGCCGATGTAGGCCTGGTTTCTGAAAAGACGGGAATCCGCCAGTTGGGGCGGGGCGACAGGGCGATCCATGGACTCGTCTCCGGGCGTGGGGCTCCGTTCTGGAGCATCGCGATCATTCTAGCGGATGGCCGTCCGCCGCTAGGGGGCCTTGGTCTGTCCCTCGGGAGCCTTGGGCGCGGGAGGGGTGGCTTCGCCCTGCGGCGCGGGCGAGGCGGACGGCATGTATTGTTCCAGCAGCGCGAAGAAGCGGCTGTAGAAATCGTTCGAGGCAATGGTCTCGCTGCCGGTCTTGACCATGGAGTCGTCCGACGAAGAGAACGGCATGGAAACCGAGCCCAGCAGCCCGACGCCGACGCTGGCCGAGTTGTTGGTCTTCTTCAGCGCGAAGGTCGATTCGACCGCGTTGACGAAGGCGATCGACCGGGTGGTTCCGGCATGGTCGGGTTCGCACACCAGGCGGAAAGTGATCTCCTTGTAGTTGTCGCCGCTCTGGAACTGCTTGTGTCCTTCGAGCGAGCGCGCGCCGGCGTCGGCCAGCGTGTATCCCTGGCTCAGTAGCGAACGCTTGCCGGCCTCGCATACCATTTCCGGCGTCTTCGGATAGGCGCGCGAGTAGGTATCGGTGCGCGCGAATTCGTTGCGGGTATAGGCCAGCGGATCGTTGGGGGCGGAACAACCGGCGGTCAGGGCGCCGGCCGCGGCCGCGCACACGGCGAACCGCCGAAGGCGGAAGACGAACCTCATCGCGTACCTCCTGTACGAGCCCGGCGCGCGAGGGTCGCAAGATCCATTCCCAGGGTCCAGGGGGCGTTGGCGGACGATATTGACAAGCCGCGGCGCGTCGGGTGAAGATGCAAACCGTAACAAGCGGGGGCCGTCAAGGCCCCCGTTGATTGTACGGTCGCCGCGGCGCTTCGCATCTGGCGCGACCCGTTCTGCTCACAGCGCCCGCAGTGGTGAGCATTGGTCTCTGGCAGGAAGGGCATGGAAGCCTACATTCTTGATTGGGCCAATCTGCTGCTGCGTTGGCTGCACCTCATCACCGGTATCGCCTGGATCGGATCGTCGTTCTACTTCGTCTGGCTCGACAACAGCCTGACGAAACCGCAGGATCCCGAACTGATCGAGAAGGGCGTCTCGGGCGAACTTTGGGCCGTGCACGGCGGCGGGTTCTACAACCCGCAGAAGTACCTCGTCGCCCCCAGGCGCCTGCCCGAGCACCTGCACTGGTTCTACTGGGAAAGCTATTCCACCTGGATGTCGGGTTTCGCGCTGCTGGTGGCGCTGTACCTGTTCAACGCCCAGACCTATCTGATCGACCGCAACGTGTTCGACTGGGGGCCCGTGGCCGCGGTGGTGGCGGCGCTGTGCTTCCTGGTGGTGGGCTGGCTGGTGTACGACATCATCTGCCGCGTCGCGGGCACCGACGAGCGCGCGGACCGCAAGGTCGGCATCGCGGTGGCACTGTTCGTGGCGGCGTCCGCCTGGCTGGCCTGTCATCTGTTCGCGGGGCGCGCGGCCTTCCTGATCGTGGGGGCGATGATCGCCACCATCATGAGCGCCAACGTGCTCATGGTCATCATCCCGGGGCAGCGCAAGGTCGTTGCCGCCATGCGCGCGGGCGAGCCGGTCGATCCCATCCACGGCAAGCTGGGCAAGCAGCGCAGCGTCCACAATACCTACTTCACGCTGCCGGTGCTGTTCGCCATGCTGTCGAATCACTACAGCATGGTCTATTCCGCTCCCCACAACTGGCTGGTGCTGATCGCCATGATGCTGGCGGGCGCCCTGATCCGCCAGTTCTTCGTGCTGCGGCACAAGGGCGTCACCAACCCCTGGTATCCGGCGGCGGGCATCGCGCTGCTGCTGGGGGTGGCCGTGGCGATCGCACCCCCTGGCCTGGGCAAGGCGGCCGCGCCGTCGGTGCCGCTGGGCGCGCAGGACGTCGGGCAGGTCCAGCAGGTGGTGGCGCAGCGGTGCGTGATGTGCCACAACGCCCAGTTGGCGAACAAGGGCATACAGTTGCAGACTCCCGAACTGCTGAAATCGCATGCGCAGGTGGTCTACCAGCAGGCCGTGGTGCAGAAGACCATGCCGCTGAACAACGCGACCGGCATGACCGAGGACGAGCGGGCCTTGCTGGCGCGCTGGTTCCTGGGGGGCGCGCCGCTGCGCTGACCCGCCGGGCTCGCGCCAGCATGGGGAACACGCGGGCTGCGTGCCGAATGAAATGGCCCCGGGGCGCGAGATCCGCACGTCCGGGGCCGGGGGTAAAGCGTCGTCAGTCAGCGCGCGGCGTTCAGGCCAGCGGCTTGAAGCGGTAAAGCTTCTCGGGGTTCTCGACCAGCAGCTTGCGGCGCAGGGCGGGGTCCGGGCAGAAGTCCAGCATCAGGTCGACCAGTTCGCCGTCGTTGGGCATGTCTTTCGAGATGTTCGGGTGCGGCCAGTCGGTGCCCCACAGCACGCGGTCCGGCGCGGCTTCGATCAGCCTGGCGGCGAAGGGCGCGGCGTCGGCGAAGGGGCGCTTGCCCACGGACACGCGCTCGCCGCCGCAGACCTTGACCCAGGCCAGCGGGTTCTTCATCAGTTCCAGCAGGGCGCGGAAGGGTTCCTGGTCCAGGCCCTTGGCAGCCTGCACGCGGCCCATGTGGTCGATCACGAAGGGCACCTTGATGCGGTTGATGCGGTCGCTGTAGGTCAGGATGTCCTGCGCGTCCAGGTGCAGCACGACGTGCCAGCCCAGGCCGTCCAGGCGCTCGATGGTCTTGTCGAAGACTTCGAGGTCGGGCGCGCCGCCCAGGTGCTGTACGAAATTGAAACGCACCGCGCGCACGCCGCGGGCGTCCATGTCGGCCAGTTGCTCGTCGGTTTCGGAGCCGTTGACGATGGCCACGCCCAGGTAGCGGCCTTCGCTGCGGGCGATGGCATCGAGCATGGCGGTGTTGTCGTCGCCGTGGCAGCTTGCCTGCACGATCACCGCGCGGTCCAGTCCCAGGAAGTCATGCAGTTGGCGCAGGCGCTCGAAGGGGGCGTCGGGCGGTGTGTAGCTGCGGTCGGGTGCGTACGGGAATTTGTCGGCGGGGCCGAAGACGTGGCAGTGGGCATCGCACGCGCCGGCCGGCAGGGCCTCGCGCGGTTTGACGGGATTCGGATCGGGTGCGGCGCAGGTTTTCATGGTTCAGCTTCAGGTTCGGGGACTGCCGCGGCAAGCCGCGGCGGGGTCCGGTGGAGACGGGTCTCCCCCAGGGGGCGGTCTCAGCCGTTCAGTTCGTCCAGCGAGTCGACGTAGCGCAGGCCGGCTTCGGCCAGCTTGGGACGCATGTTGTAGATGTCCAGGCCGAGGTCGCCGGCAGCCAGGCGGGCACGCTTGCCTTCCTCTTCCTGCACGCGCTTGTCGGCCTTCTGGACGACGGTGGCGACCTGGGCATTGGGGACGATGGCCACGCCGTCGTCGTCGGCCACGATGGCATCGCCGGGGTTGACCAGTGCGCCGCCGCAGACGATGGGCACGTTGACCGAGCCGATGGTCGCCTTGACGGTGCCGCGGGCGTTGATGGCCTTGGACCAGACGGGGAAGCCCATCGCGGTCAGGGTGGCCACGTCGCGCACGCCGGCATCGATCACCAGGCCGCGCACGCCGCGCGCCTTGAGCGAGGTGGCGAGCAGGTCGCCGAACATGCCGTCGGCGTTCTCGGTGGTGCAGGCCACGACCAGGATGTCGCCCGGCGAGCACTGCTCGACCGCGACGTGCAGCATCCAGTTGTCGCCCGGCTGCGCCAGCACCGTCACCGCCGGCCCGGCAATCGACGCACCCGCATAGATCGGACGCATATAAGGCCGCATCAGGCCGACGCTGCGCCCCTGTGCCTCATGCACCGTGGCCACGCCCTGCGCAGCCAGCTTCTCGGCCGCGCCCTCGGGCAGCGCCGGCTTCTTTCGTACGACTACACCCAGCATTCTCTTCTCCAACCGTTAAGCAACGCACATCGCATCGTGTCCACCACTACCAGCCAGCCCCGGCAACAAAACGCCAGCCTCCGCCAGCCCGGTAGTACCCCAGGGCACAGCGGATCCGGCTCCGCCGGTCCGCCAGTGCCGCCCCCCTGGGGGGGCGCGCGTCAGCGCGTAGGGGGGGTTACTGTTTCTCTATTTTGGCCGTATCGATCACCTTGCTCCACTTCGCGATCTCGGCCACCAGGAAGTCCTGGAATTCCTTGGGCGTGTTCGTCTGCGGAATCATGCCGACATCGACCAGCTTCTTGTTGATGGCCGGATCCTTGACCACGTCGCGGACGGCGGCATTGAGCTTGTCGACGATCGCGGCCGGGGTGCCGGCGGGCGCGGCGAAGCCGTTCCACGAAACCGCCGTATAGCCCGGCACGGTTTCGGCGATGGTCGGGGTGTCGGGGAACAACTGGCCGCGCTTGACCGAGCCCACGCCCAGCACGCGCAGGCTGCCGCCCTTGATGTTGCCGATGACGGCCGGCACGGTTTCGAACATGACCTGCACGCTCTTGCCCTTGACGGCGCTCAGCACCTCGCCGCTGGACTTGAACGGAATGGTGGGCACGTCCAGGCCGGCCATGGAGCGGAACATCTCGGCCGACAGGTGCTGGGTGCTGCCGACGCCGATGGTGCCGAGGTTGAAGTGCTGCGGGTCCTTCTTGGCCGCGGCGATGGCATCGGCGACGGTGTGCAGCGGGCTGTTCTGGTCCACGGCCATGACGATGTCGAACGAACCGACCATGGAGACCATCGCCAGTTGCTTGACCGGATCGTAGGGCAGCGACTTGAACAGCGACGGGCTGACGGCTTGCTGGTTACTGACCAGGAAGAGCGTGTGGCCGTCGGGCGTCGCGCGCGTCACGGTGACGGCGCCGGTGATGCCGCCGGCGCTGGGCATGTTCTCGACCACGACCGGCTTGCCGAACTTCTCGGCCAGGCCCTGGGCAACGATGCGGGCGGTGACGTCGGCAACGCCGCCGGGCCCGAAGGGCACGATCAGGCGCAGCGGCTTGGTGGGGAATTCCTGGGCCTGGGCGCCGGCGGCGATCAGGGTGGCGGTGGCGCCGAGACACAGGCGCGCGAGCAGGGTACGGATCATTGTCGTCCTCAAATCGTTGGAAGGGGGTGGCGACGGGTCGCCTGCCCGCCTTCTGGTCATGCAGGGCGCCCACGGACGCCATGCAGTCAGCTTGCCATTTTGACCCGGAAACTCCTATTGGAAACCACAAATCAGAACTAGCTGTTATGCTTAAAAAACATGAATCGGGGCTTTCCATGGACTTGAAACAACTCGAATGCTTCGTGCGAGTCGTCGAGTTCGGCAGTGTCACCCGGGCCGCGATCACCCTCAATCTATCGCAACCCGTGGTCAGCCGCCACGTGCGGCAGCTCGAGGTCGAACTCAAGGAACACCTGCTCGAACGCAATGGCCGGGGCGTCATACCGACCGATGCCGGCAAGCGGCTGCTGGAGCGCGGGCGCGGCATCCTGCACCAGGTGCGCCTGGCCAGGCAGGAAATCGAAGACCTGCGCGGCTCGCCGGCCGGCAAGGTCGTGGTGGGCATGCCGCCCAGCGTGGGCAAGTCGCTGACGGTGGACCTGGTCAGCGATTTCCGTGCCGAGTTCCCGCGCGCCTCGCTGGGCGTGGTCGAGGCCCTGACGGTGTCCATGTACGAATGGCTGCTGCTGGGGCGCCTGGATTTCGCGCTGCTGTACAACCCGCCGGTCACGCAGCAGGCGGCCTACGAGCATGTCTGGTCCGAGGACCTGTATCTGATCGGCAGCAGGGGGCTGGACGGCAAACCCATGCCGGCCAGCGTCAAGATGCGCGAACTGGCGAACTACCCGTTGATCACGCCGGGGCAGCCCAATGCCATCCGCAATCTGCTGGACGTGCAGTGCGCGCGCCTGGGCGTGCCCTTGTCGGTCGAGCTGGAAGTGGACGCGATCGAGTCCCTGCTGGACCTGGTGGACCGGGGCATGGGCTATGCGGTCCTGTCGCGCAATGCCATCTACGGCCGCGCCCATCGTCCGAACCTGCACGCGTCCCGCATCGTCTCGCCGTCGCTGACCAGCCAACTGGTGATCGCGACGGTGTCGCAGCGGCCACTGACGCGGCTGGCCCAGTCCACCATCGACCTGATCCGCAAACGCATCCAGGGCGGCATCCTGGCCGGGGACGGGCAGCGCGATGCGCCCCGGGGCAGGGCGTGACCAGATGTGAATGGGCGGCGCGGCCGTGTTGCGACGCCGCATCACCGCCGCCATAATCAGGCCATGTCCTGGAGGCGGCAAGCGATGGATTCCCCGATGAACAGGCAGGCGCCCGCGGTGGCGCTGCAGCCTGCCCCGCGTTGTACCCTGGTCATCTTCGGCGCGACCGGCGACATGACCGGCCGCCTGCTGATGCCGGCGCTGTACAACCTGGCCCGCTTCAACCTGCTGCACGCCGATTTCCGCGTCATCGGCGTCGGCCACCGCAAGCAGGGCGACGACGAGTTCCGGCGCGGACTGAAGCATTCCATGGACCAGGTCGTCGCCTCGCGCGCAGGGCAGGCCACGGCCAGCTTCGACGCCCAGGCCTGGGACTGGCTGATGGGCCGCACGTCCTTCCTGATGGGCGATTTCGAGGGCGAGCAGACCTATGCCCAGCTCGCCGCCTCGCTGGCGCCCGAGCCGGGCGGCGTCATCTTCTATTTCGCCACCGCGCCCACGTTCTTCCAGTCCATCGCGCGCCACCTGCACGATGCCGGGTTGTTGAAGCAGGGCCATGGCCGCTGGCGCCGCGTGGTGATCGAGAAGCCGTTCGGCCGCGACCTGCCCTCCGCGCGCGAACTGAACAAGCAGCTGACGCGGGTCGTGCACGAGAACCAGATCTTCCGCATCGACCATTTCCTGGGCAAGGAAACGGTGCAGAACATCATGGTGTCCCGCTTTGCCAACAGCGTGTTCGAGAGCAACTGGAACCGCCTGTACATCGATCATGTCCAGATCACGGCGGCCGAGGCCATCGGGGTGGAGCGCCGCTCGCAGTTCTATGAGCAGACCGGGGCGCTGCGCGACATGGTGCCCAACCACCTGTTCCAGTTGCTGGCCATGGTGGCGATGGAGCCGCCCAATTCCTTCGATGCCGATGCCGTGCGCACCGAGAAGGAAAAGCTGCTGGACGCCATCCGCATCCAGACGCCGGCCGAGGCGCTGCAGAACAGCGTGCGCGGCCAGTACCGCGCGGGCCTGGTGGGCGGCCAGCCCATGCACGGCTACCGCGAGGAAGAGGGCGTGGCGCCGGACAGCCGGACCGAGACCTACGTGGCGCTCAAGCTGGGCATCGACAACTGGCGCTGGGGCGGCGTGCCGTTCTACCTGCGCACCGGCAAGGCGCTGGCGCGGCGCCAGACGCAGATCGTCATCGCCTTCAAGGATGCCGGCCATGCGCTGTTCCGCCAGAGCGCGCAGGAAAAGCCGCCGGCCAATTCCCTGGTGCTGCAGATCCAGCCTGACGAGGGACTGTTCTTCCACATGAAGGCCAAGGTGCCGGGCTCGAAGATCCGCATCGCGCCGGTCAGCATGGATTTCCGCTACGCGGATCATTTCATGACCGGACACAGCTCGGGCTACGAGACCCTGATCTACGACTGCATGGTAGGCGACGCGACGCTGTTCCAGCGGGCGGCGGACATCGAACTGGGCTGGGAGGCGGTGATGCCGTTCCTGCAGGCCTGGGAAGACGGTGGCGAGATCCATCCCTACCGCGCCGGCAGCCAGGGGCCGGTGCAGGCCGACGTGCTGCTGGCCCGCGACGGGCGCCAGTGGCTGCCATTGGACTAGGGCCGGGAACGCTTCTTGCGGCACCGGGCCGCATGAACACCGAGATCGATGGCAAGAGGCAAGGCGGCCCGGACGGGCTGACGTTCCGCGTCCTGACCGTGAATGTCCACAAGGGATTCAATTTTTTCAATCGCCGCTTCATCCTGCATGACCTGCGGGAGGCGGTGCGCAGCGTGGCGGCCGACATGGTGTTCCTGCAGGAGGTGCTGGGTACGCATGCCCGGCATTCGCTGCGGTTCGCCGACTGGCCCGCGACCCCGCAGTACGAGTTCCTGGCGGACACCATCTGGACGGACTTCGCCTATGGGCGCAACGCCGTCTATCCGGACGGCCACCACGGTAACGCGGTGCTGTCCAAGTTTCCCATCGTGCGCTACGAGAACCGCGATGTGTCCATCAGCGGGCCGGAGCGGCGCGGTCTCCTGCATTGCGTGGTACGGGCACCGGGAACCGGGGGCGACATCCATGCGATATGCGTCCACCTCGGGCTGCAGGAGCGCCATCGCGTGCGTCAGCTGCAACTGCTGTGCCATCTGGTCGAAAAGGAGATACCCGCCGATGCGCCGCTGGTGGTGGCCGGTGATTTCAACGACTGGCGCCGGCGCGCCGGCCGGGTCCTGGACGGCTGCGCCGGGCTGCGCGAAGTGCATGCCCATGCGGGCGGACGGCTGGTCCGCACGTTTCCCGCTTGGTGTCCGGTCCTGCCGCTGGATCGCATCTATGTGCGCGGCGCGCGCGACCACTGGCCGATGCGCCTGGGACGCCGGCCCTGGACTTCGCTGTCGGACCATGCTCCGCTGGCGGCGGAGATCGCGCTGTGAGCGGGCCGTCCCGAGGCAGCGGCGGCGGCCCGCGCGGCCCGCGCCGGCCGCCGGCCAGTTCTCAATGGATGCCCGGCAACGCGGTGTCGCTGCTGGAGAACGGCGAAGCCTTCTTTCCCCGTGTATTCGAGGTGATCCGGCAGGCCCGCCGCGAGGTGCTGCTCGAGACCTTCATCCTGTTCGAGGACAAGGTCGGGACCGAATTGCGCGACGTGCTGCTGGAGGCCGCCCGGCGCGGCGTCTTCGTGTCGGTGCTGGTGGACGGCTACGGTTCGGTGGACCTGTCGGAGGCGTTCCTGGCGGAGCTGATCGCCGCGGGCGCGCACTTCCGGGTATTCGATCCGCGTCCCAAGCTGCTGGGCATGCGCACCAACGTCTTCCGGCGCATGCACCGCAAGCTGTTGATCGTCGATGGCGAGACGGCCTTTGTCGGCGGCATCAACTTCGCGGCCGACCACCTGGCGGATTACGGCCCGAGCGCCAAGCAGGACTATGCCATCGAGGTGAGGGGGCCCATCGTCGAGCGCCTGCGAGCCTTCGTCCGTACCGGAGAGCTCAGGCGGGGCGAGAGCGGCGCGGGGCCCGGCGCGGCCGCCGCGGGCGCTGGCGACGCGGAGTGCCTGTTCGTGGTGCGCGACAACGATTCGCACCGGACGGACATCGAGCAGCACTACCGCATCGCCATCCGCGCCGCCCGCCATGACCTGACGATTGCCAACGCGTACTTCTTTCCCGGCTACCGCGTGTTGCGCGACCTGCGCCACGCGGCCCGCCGCGGGGTGCGCGTGCGGCTGATCCTGCAAGGGGAGCCCGACATGCCCATCGTCAAGGTGGGCGCCCGCATGCTGCACGACTACCTGCTGGATGCCGGCGTGCGGATCTATGAATATTGCGAGCGGCCGTTGCATGGCAAGGTGGCCGTGGCCGACCAGGACTGGTCCACGGTGGGGTCGAGCAATCTCGATCCGCTCAGTCTGTCGTTGAACCTGGAGGCCAACCTCGTCATCCGCGATCCGCGGTTCAACCAGGAACTGCGTGAGAGGCTGGACGCGCTGGTCGGGAGGTACTGCCGCGAGGTGACGGCCGTGGCGTCGCACCGGCGGCCGATATGGCGCGCGGCGGCCTCGCTCGTGGCCTTCCATTTCCTGCGGCGCTTCCCTGCCTGGGCCGGCTGGCTGCCCGCGCACACCCCCAAACTGGAGAAGGTCGAGGCGCCTCGGCAGCGCCTGGCCGAGCCCCCCGATGCCCACACTCGCCAAACCGGATAGGCGCGGCACGCCCTCGAACGCCCGCGGCCGTCGTCGTTCATGGTGGTGGTGGGGCCGGCATACGCTCACGCTGGTCTTCATCGCCGTGGTGGCGCTGCTGCTGGCCGAGCAGGTCGGCAAGATCGACTGGGGCAAGGTCCTGCAGTCGCTCAGGGGCTACACGGCCTGGACCCTGGCCGCGGCGGCGGCGCTGACCGTGCTCAGCCATCTACTGTTCGGCGGCTTCGACCAACTGGGCAGGCGCTACGTGGGCCATGCGCTGCGCCCCTCGCAGGTCGCGATGGTGGCGGGCATCTGCTATGCGTTCACGCTGAACATGGGAGCGCTGATCGGCGGCATTGCCTTTCGCTACCGGCTGTATTCCCGGCTGGGCCTCGCGGCGCCGGACATCACCAAGGTCTATGCGCTGAGCGTGCTGAGCAACTGGCTGGGTTATCTGATCCTGCTGGGAACGCTGCTGCTGGCGGGCGCGGTGCCCGTGCCGCCAAGGTGGGGGATACCGGCCGGCCTCCTGCCCGTGCTGGGCGTGGCGTGCTGGGTGCTGGTGGCCGGGTATGGGGCGATGTGCGCGGGGGCGGGGCGCCGCCGCTTCGTGCTGAAGGGCGTGCCCATCGAGTGGCCGGGATGGTGGATGGTGCTGGTGCAGGGCGCGATGTCGATCGCCAACTGGCTGCTCATGGGACTGATCGTCCACCTGTTCATGGGCGGGCGGGTCGACTATCCCACCGTCCTGGGCGTGATGTTGCTGAGCGCGGTGGCCGGCGCGCTGACGCACGTGCCGGCGGGGCTGGGCGTGCTGGAGGCCGTGTTCCTGACGATGCTGGCGGGCCAACTGCCCGCCTACGAGATCCTGGCCGCGCTGCTGGCCTATCGCGCGGTCTACTACCTGTGTCCGCTGGTGCCGGCGGTGGCGGCGTACGCCGTGTTCGAGGCCAGGGCGCGCCGGTAGCGAGGCCGGCTAGCCGCGCGCGCCCCGCACGATCTTGGCCAGCAGTTCGCCCAGGATCTGCCGTTCTCCCCGGGACAACGGCGCGAGGACGTCTTCCTCCATGCCGTGCGACAGCCGCTCGGCCTCGAGCGCGAGCCGCCGGCCTTCGGTGGTCAGCACCACGTGATGGGCGCGCCGGTCGGTGTCGCTGCGCTCGCGCGACAGCAGCCCGCGCTCCTGCAAGCGATCCAGGAGCAGCGCCAGGCGCGGCGCGGACAGCGACAGGCTGCGGCACAGGTTCTGCTGGTTGGCCTTGTCGTTGTAGGCCAGCAGTACCAGGATGGCGAACTCCACGGGCCGCAGGTCCAGGTCCTTCATGCTCGAGAAGAAGGCCTTCTGCAGCTTGACGTGCGCGAGCGAGGTCTGGAAGCCCAGCAGGTGGGAAAGGCGGGAGGGGTCCAGTTCGAACTTGGCCGGTCGCGGCGAGGGGGTGGTGCGCGGCGGGGTCTTGGGCATGTGATGGCGGGTGCGAGTCGATGCGCGGGCGCTTGGATGCTTTTCTTGGGGCGGCCCGGTGGCAAAAAAAGGGCCGCCGCGAGGGCGGCCCAGTCCAGTGCCACAACATACCACGCGGGGCGGCAGCGCGCCGCCCGGACTTCAGAAGCTGTGCCGCATGCCCAGCATGACGCCGGTCTGGTTCAGGCCGTTGGGAAGACCAGCCAAGGCCTGGCCGCCGCTGACCGAGAGGTTGGCGTTTTTGTTGTTGTCCATGTAGCCCACCAGGCCGTAGACCGCCGTGCGCTTGGAGAGCGCATAGGTCGCGCGCACCGTGGCCAGCGTGGAGCGGGCATCGGTGGTCTTGTTCTTCAGGCGCGCCACCTGGCCATCCAGGGTCCAGGCCGGCGACAGCGCGTACGAAGCGCCCAGGTAGTACAGGTTGGCCTCCGAGCGGGTGGCCGCGCGCGTAATGCGGCCGATCCAGCCGCCGCCTATCTTCAGGTCGCCGAAGCGGTAGTAGCCGTTGAGCACGGTGCGCGTATCGGAGGTGTCGCTGCTGGACAGGCCGCCGGCGGCGCCGGTGCCGCCGCGCAGTTGGTCATAGGCGGCGGCGATGCCGCCCGGGCCCAGGTCGTACTTGAGCAGCGCGGTGACCTGGCGGCAGGCCTTGCGGTCGCCGGGAACCTCGCCCGCGCAATTGGTGGCGGCCGGGCCGCCGGTGGCCGCCGCATCCCGGCCGAAGCTGTAGGTAGCCCCCACGGTCAGGCCCGAGAAGGTGCCGCGATAGCCGATGGCGTTGTCCGAGCGCGTGTTGGGGATGTAGTTGTCGAGCGATCCCAGGCCGTACACCGCGGGCCCCATGACGTCGGAGTCGAGCATGGCGAAGAACGTCATGTTGGACTGGCGGCCCAGCGTGACCGTGCCCCAGTTACCCGACAGCCCGACCCAGGCGGCACGGCCGAACAGGCGGCCGCCCTGGCCCGACATGCCAGTGTCCACGCCGAAGCCGCTTTCCAGGTTGAAGAGGGCCTTCAGGCCGTTGCCCAGGTCTTCCGTGCCGCGCAGGCCCCAGCGCGAGGGCATGAGCCCGCCGGTATTGCTGGGCATGCGCCAGGTCGCGTCGCCTTGCGCGTTGGCGTGGTTCACGTATTCGATGCCCGTGTCGAGTATGCCGTACAGCGTCACGTTCTGCGCGTGCGCGCCGGTGGCGGCCAGCGCGAGGGCGCTGGCCAGCAGGATGCGTTTCATGTGTCTCCGTCCCCTGGTTCTTGGGTTGATTTGTTTAACAATGATAAATATTAATTTTGTTAAGTAATTAGGGGCTTACCCGTATCGGATTGCAACAACCACGAATTGTTCGCATTCCTCGCTGTCCATGCAGACTCCCCCTAAATTGCGCCCGCCACGCCCGTGTCCACCATTTCCCCCTTCGCTTGCGCCGCGCCCCCCGCCTCGTCCCGCCGCTGGGAACTGGACGCGCTGCGCGGACTGATGCTGGTGCTGATGACGTCCACGCACCTGCCGACCTGGTTTTCGATACCGGCGGGCCAGCCCTTCGGCTTCGTCTCGGCGGCGGAAGGCTTTGTCTTCCTGTCGGCCTATATGGCGGGGCTGGTGTACACCCAGCGCGCCGTGCGCGACGGCATCCCCGCGATGCGCCGCGCGTTCCTTCGGCGCGCCCTGGTCATCTATGCCTGCCAGGCGGCGTGCCTGCTCTTTCTGTTCACGGTCATCGCCGCGCTGGGCATGAAGTTCCACCAGCCCGCCGCGAACAACCTCATGTCGTTCTACCTGCATGCGCCGCTGACCGGCCTGTGGACAGGGCTGCTGATGATCTACAACCCGCCGCTGCTGGACATCCTGCCGGTCTACATCGTCTTCATGCTGGCAAGTCCCTGGATCCTCAGCCATGTCCTGCAGGGGGGATGGAAAACGGTGATATGGGCCAGCATCGCGCTGTGGGGCGCGGCCCAGTTCGGCCTGTCGCGCGTGCTGTACGACGGCCTGGTGGCGGCGACCGGCCTGCCTGTGCCGTTTCGCGAGACCGGGTCGTTCGAGACTTTCGCCTGGCAGTTGCTGTGGGTGCTCGGCCTGTGCCTGGGTGCCTACCACGCGCGGGTACCGTCCGACCGTCGCGTCGTCTTCCAACCGTGGCTGGTCAAGGCCGCGGTGGGGATCGCGATCGTCTTCTTCGTCTGGCGCCACATGACCGGGCTGGAGCCCTTTGCCCAGGGCGATCCGCTCAACCTGTGGTTCGACAAGTGGCACGTCGGGCCGCTGCGGCTGCTCGACTTCCTGGCGCTGGTCGTGGTGCTGCTGCACTGCGGCGGCTGGCTGACCCGCCATCTACCCCGCATGCGGCTGCTGGAAACGCTGGGCGCCGCGTCGCTGCCGGTCTTCTGCGCCCATCTGGTGATCGTTCTGGTCGCGCTGGCCGTGGTGGGCGAAAGCCATCCGGGCCGGCCGCCCTGGTTCGATCCGCTGATGTTCGGACTGAGCATCGCCGCGATGTATGCCGTGGCCCGGCTGGTGCGCATGTTCGGCTCCGGGCCGGGCGCGGGCCGGGGCCGGCGCCCGGCCGAGGCCGGTCGCGCCAGCGGGACCGGGCCGACGCTGAGCGTGGGGACGGGGCCGGGCTAGCGTACGTGGCTGGAAATGACCGACGTCCACAGCGCGTAGCCGGCGTCGTTCAAATGTAGCGCATCGCTGCGGAACAGCTCGGCACGAGGCATGCCGTCGGCCGTCAGCATGGGGGTGAAGACGTCGATGTAGTCGGCGTTGGGCACGCTTTCCGTATAGGCCTTGATCAGCGCGTTGGTGACGCGCGCCTGCGGGATCAGCGAATAGCGCGCCGGACTTGGCTTGATCGAGATGTAGGCGATCCGCGTTTCCGGCAGCGCCTGGCGTACGCCTTCGACGAATACCGTGAAGCTGTCCAGGATCTCGCGGGGCGAGCGGCCCTCGGCCAGGTCGTTGTCACCGGCGTAGACGAGGACGATGCGGGGTTTGTAGGGAACGACCAGCCGGGTCAGGTGGCGGGTGCAGTCGATCATGCGCGAACCGCCGAAGCCGCGCTTGAGTACGGGCAGGTCCTTGAACCGGGTTTCGAGGTCGTTCCACAGGCGTATGGACGAACTGCCTATGAACAGGATGCCGCCGGGAGCCGGCGCATGCAGGCGGTCGGCCTGGTCGAACGCGGCGAAGCTGGCCGCCCATTGCGTATCGGCAACGGCCGGCGCGCTGCTTGCCGGGTCGGCCGCGCAGGCGTTGCCCGCTGCGAGCAGCAGGGCGAGAACGGCGTGGCGGGACCTCATGGGACGTACGGAAACAGCGCGGCGACGAAACATCCATCATACCGGCAGCCGGGTGCGGCAAGCCGCGAAATTGTTGCGGTGTAGCGCCGACCGCCACAAGCCTGGCACGAATGTAAACTTTTGCTAGCGCCGCGGACCTCTTCGTAAATCCTGCACTCCAATGGGCTAGGATCAAGAGACGGACTCCTGGAGGCCAGTCATGAACCAAGTCGTCGAACACGCCGCCGTTCAATACTTCCTGAAATCCCGCGTGCACGATCTGCCGGAGGGACAGTTCCGAGGCTATGTCGAGGTCAAGGCCCGCTCGGGCAAGGATATGCTGGACAGCCGGCTCAAGTACTGCCCGCTGATACGCGGTACGTGGAACGAAGCCATCGAGGACGCCGAGCGCCTGGCCGAAAGCATGCGTGCCGCCGACTACCAGGACGGCGAATGTTTCGTCTTTTCCACGCGCGGCGCCAGCAGCTTCGATGCGCTGATGAACATGTTCGGCAGCGTGCCGGCCCGGCCTAGCCGTTGATGATTTCCCCGCCGTTGGGGTGCAGGACCTGGCCGGTCATGTAGCTGGCGTCGTCCGACGCCAGGAAGACGTAGCAGGGGGCCACTTCCTCCGGTTGGCCGGGGCGCCTCATCGGCACCTTCGAGCCGAAGGTCGAGACCTCCTCGGCGCTGAACGAAGCGGGGATCAGGGGGGGCCAGATCGGCCCCGGCGCCACCGCGTTCACGCGTATGCCGCGCTCGACCACCGCCGATGACAGCGAGCGGGTGAAGGCGACGATCGCGCCCTTGGTGGCGGAGTAGTCGATCAGGTGCGAGCTGCCCCGGTAGGCGGTGACCGACGTCGTATTGACGATGGCGCCGCCCGCGGCCATGTGCGGCAGGGCCTCCCGGGTCAGGTTGAACATGCCGAAGAAATTCGTGCGGAAGGTGCGCTCCAGCTGGGCGCTGTCGATGTCCTCCAGCGCCTTGCGCGGATGCTGCTCGCCGGCGTTGTTGACGAGGACGTCGATGCGGCCGAACTCCTCCATGGCGCGCCGCACGACTTCGCGGCAATGCGACTCGCTGCCGAGATCCCCCGCCATGCCCACGCAGCGGCGGCCCGCCTGGGCCACCAGCCGGCGGGGTTTTCCTCGGCGTCGGCGGTCTCGTCCAGGTAGGTGAAAAGGATGTCCGCGCCCTCCTTGGCGAAGGCTACCGCCACCGCGCGGCCGATGCCGCTGTCTCCGCCGGTGACGATGGCGCAGCGTCCCTCCAGCTTGCCCGCGGCCCGATAGTCCGGGCGCGTCGTCCGGGGTTCGGGGTGCATGTCGCCCTGCATGCCGGGTTGCCGGGGCTGTTGCTGGGGGGGCAGGGTCTGCGGGTTGGATTTGCCTGGCATCGTCGTTCTCCCATGAAAAGAAACGGGGCGGCGATTGCAGCAACTTGCGTGCCGCGGCTTGTTAGCGCGGCGCCGCGAACGCCTCGGGGCTTTCGTACTGGACGTCCAGCAGTTCGAACACCTGCATGGCCAGCGCCACGCAGGCATTGGTGAGCTGCCAGGGAAGCGTGGCGGGGATGCGGTCCTGCAACAACAGCTTGGTCGCCGCGAGATGGGGGATGGGATCCAGCAGGCGATGGCCGAAGGCGCCCAGCAGCTCGTCCGTGGAGGTCTGCGCCAGGCGTTGGGCCGGCGAATCCGCCGGCCATTGCGAGGGCAGGCCCCAGGCGCGCGGCATCCATTCCAGATCGCGCAGCACGGTGCGCATGTCTTCGTGGGAATCGCGGAAGGGCAGCAGGACCAGGTCCGCCAGGTTGGCGAGATGGCTGTCGGTATCCGAGCGGTTGCCGCCGCCGTCGATGACGCCGAACCAGTCGCCGACGTCGTTCAGCGTGGCGACGACCTTGGCCAGGTTGCCGGCGTCGCGGGCATCGAAAGGCAGGTAGAGGCGGTTGTCCTTGGAAAGGCGCTCACGCTCGAGGTCGGTCAGCACGCACACCACGCGCTTGCCCAGCAGTGCCATGCCATGCGAGATCATGTGCGACAACGTGGTCTTGCCGGTACCTCCCTTGTTTCCCAGCACACATACGATCTGGGCCATGACCTCCCCTGGGCGGGCACGGGCGCGGGCCGTGCCTGTCCGGCAGTATGGCCGGCGTGCGGCCGTCTCGAAAGCGCGAATAGGGGGGGATAGATCCGGTTGTTCGCCTCGCCAGCTCAGGCGGCGCGACGCTCGGCCGCGCCGGCAACGACCTGCCAGGCCGTGTCGATCAGGGCGGGATCGTTGGCGGCCAGCAGGCGGCTGTCGGACAGCATCTGGCGCCAGCGGCGGGCGCCGCCCTGCGTGTTGAACAGGCCCAGCATGTGGCGGACGATCGAGCGCAGCGGCACACCGCGGGCCACCTGTTGGCCGGCGTAGTCCATCATGGCCCGCACCACGGTCTCGTCGTCGGGGATGGGCGCCTGCGGCCACAGCAGGCGGGACAGCTCGGACAGCACGCGGGGCCGGTGATAGGCCTCGCGCCCGAGCATGACGCCGTCGAGTTCGCCGCCGCCATGGCCGATGTGCGCCAGCGTGCCGGCCGGGTCCGCCAGCCCGCCGTTGAGCACGATCAGCGCCTGCGGAAAGTCACGCTTGAGCTGGCGCGCCACGTCGTAGCGCAGCGGCGGGATTTCGCGGTTTTCCTTGGGCGACAGGCCCTTGAGCACGGCGTTGCGGGCGTGGACGATGAAGACCTCGCAACCCGCTTCGTGCACCGTGCCGACGAAATCGCGCACGAATGCGTAGGACTCGTCATAGTCCAGGCCGATGCGGTGCTTGACCGTGACCGGGATGTCGACCGCGTCGCGCATGGCCTTCACGCAATCGGCCACCAGCGCCGGCGTGGACATCAGGCAGGCGCCGAACGCGCCTTTCTGCACCCGGTCCGACGGGCAGCCGCAGTTCAGATTGATTTCGTCGTAGCCCCAATCCTGGCCGGCGCGCGCCGCGCGCGCCAGGGCCTCGGGTTCATTGCCGCCCAGTTGCAGCGCGACCGGGTGCTCGGCGCGATCGAAATCGAGGTGCCGGGCGGCGTCGCCGTAGATGATCGCGCCGGTGGCGATCATCTCGGTGTACAGGCGGGCATGCGGGGACAGCAGCCGATGGAAGTAGCGGCAGTGGCGGTCGGTCCAGTCGATCATGGGCGCGACACACAGCTCCCAGCCGCCAAGTCTTTGATTTGAAAGCATAATGCCGCAATCATAACCTGCCGTGTGGTTAACCGATATCATTGCCATCACGTTTAGACCCGGAGATCTTCTTCATGCGCAAGCAATTCCTCGCCGCCACACTGCTGCTGGCCGCCTCGCTGGGCTCGGCCTACGCCGCCAATCTCAGCTTCCTGAACGAGTCCATCCTGTTGCGCATTCCCAAGGCCCAGGCCTCCGAGTTCTCGGCCGAGGTCGGGCGCGTGCTGAACGACGTGGCCGACGGCCAGAAATCCAGCTGGGCCAGCAAGCCCGTGCGGGCGCGCCAGGTGCCGGTCAACGTCACGTTCGCGCCGAAGAACACCACCCGCACCAGCAAGGGCCAGACCTGCCGCTTCCTGGCGGCCGACGTGGCCCAGGGCACGGCCAAGGAGAACTGGGGGTTCTGGTTCTGCAAGCAGGAGAACGGCACCTGGCGCGCCAGCGCGATGTAGCCTGCGCTGGAATAGCGGCGCCCGCGCGCCGCTATTCCAGCTTGAGTCCCAGCCGCTTGATCACCTCGCCCCAGCGGCGCGTGTCGGTCTCGATGCGCGCCGCCATCTCGGCCGGCGAGCCGCCCGTGGCATCCCAGCCCTGCGCCGCCAGCTTGGCCCGTACCGAGTCCGACCGCAGGATGGCGTTGATCTCTTTCGCCAGCATGGCGGCCACCGGCGCGGGCGTGGCGCGTGGCGCGTAGGCGCCTATCCACAGTTCCGCGGCAAAGCCCGGCAGGCCCGCGGCCTGGGCGACGGTCGGCACGCCCGGCGCCAGTGGCGAAGGCTGCGCCGACGTGACGCCCAGTACGCGCACCTTGCCCGCCCTGGCCTGTTCGATGGCCCCCGAGGGCGCCATGAAACCCGCCTGGATCTGCCCGCTCATCACGGCCATGGTGACCTGGGGGAAGCCTTGGTAGGGCACGTGCATCATCCGGATGCCCGCTTCCTGCGCGAACAGCTCGCCCGTCAGGTGCGAGCCCGACCCCATGCCTACCGATCCGTACGAGATTTCCTTGTGGTGGGCGCGCGCGTCGGCCAGCAGGTCGTGCAGCGTGGCATAGGGCAGCTTGGGATCGATGACCAGGATCTGCGGGCTGACCGCGGCCAATGACAAGGGTTGCAGGTCCCGGGCGACGTTGTAGGGCAGGTTGGGGTAGAGCAGGGCCGAGGTGGTCAGCGGGCCGTGGGCGGTGACGCCGAAGGTATGGCCGTCGGTGGCGCGCGCCACCAGGTCGACGCCGATATTACCGGCGGCGCCGGGCTTGTTCTCGACGATGACCGGCTTGCCCAGTTTCTGCGACAGCGGCTCGGCGATCAGCCGGGCCACCGTGTCGGGCGAGGTGCCGGCGGGAAAGCCGACGATGAGCTTGACCGGCTGGGTGGGCCAGGGGGCGTCGGCGCCGTACGCCATTCCCGTGGCAAGCAGGCCGCCCGACAGGACGGCGAAGGCGAACAGTTGGCGCCGGCGCGGCGCGGAACGTGGCGAAATGCAGGGCATGGATGTCTCCTGTTCTTGGGGGGATGAAGGGTGGGCCGGGGCGTCACGCTTGCAGGGGTACGGCCGTGGGAAGGACCTGGGCCATGCGCCGTATGCCCGCCTCGGCGGCCTCGCCCAGTTCGAACTCGAAATTGCCCAGCAGCGTGCGCAGCGCCGCGGGCGCCGAGGCCACGCCGTGGCGCGCGCAATGGTGTTCGATGGCCTGGTCCGGCTGGCTGGCGTACCGGGACAAGGAGGCCGCCAGGCCGGCGCGCAGCGGTTCCAGCGCGTCGTCCGCCAGGTCCCGGCGGCGGACCCATACCGCCGAGACCACCGGGGTGCCTTGCCATTCCCACCATTCCCGCCCCAGGTCGTGGACATGCGGGAAGCGTCCCCGTGCCGCTTCCTCGACCGCCTGGTCCTGGATCAGCAGCCGCGGCATGGACGGGTCGGTGGGCAGGCCGCGGCGCCAGCGGCCGATGCGCAGCCCGTACTTGCCCGCCAGGATGGCATGCAGCACCCGCATCGACGTGGCGGTTTCGTCGCAGATCGCGATGTCCGCGCCGTCCAGTTCGTGGATGGGGCGCGGCGAGAACAGCAGTACGCTGCCCGCGCGCTGGCGGTAGGCCAGGCCCAGTCCGCCCAGGCGCGGCCATTGTTCGCCGCGCGTCAGCCAGTCCACGGTGGCCATGGGGGTCGCGTCCAGCAGGCCGGCGTCAACCATGGCCGGGACCGTGCTGGACATGCAGGGAACGCGCCGCATGGGCCAGTCCTCGCTGCCGACGTAGAACGGAATCCAGGGCACCGATTGGAAATGCCCGACGCACAGGCCGCCCTCACGCATACTGGACATAGGCATAGCCGCGGTGCATCAACCGCTGGCCGCCCTGGTAGTCCGCGGGCGAGGCCGAATGCAGCGAGGCGCGGTTGTCCCAGAAGACCAGGTCGCCGACCTGCCACTTGTGGCGATAGACCGCCTCGGGGCGGGTGGCGTGGGCGACCAGTTCCGCGGACAGCCGCTGCGCTTCCTCGTCGGAATAGCCGCTGATGCCCCGGACCAGGGTCGGGCTGATGAAATACAGCGAGCGGCCAGTCACGGGATGACGCTGCACCAGGTCGTGTTCCCGGTCCGGCCACCTGGCGCGGTCGGCTGCCGACAGGGGCTGGGCCGAGCCGGGATTGCGGGCCAGCAGGTAGTCGTTGTGCTGGTTGAAGTTATGGACCACGGTCCTGCCGTCGATGCGGGCCTTCAGTCCCGCCGGCAGCGTCTCGTAGGCCCTGCCCATGCTGGCGAACAGCGTGTCGCCGCCGACCTGCGGCGTCATCACGCAGTACAGCATCGTGACCCCGTCGACGTGCTGGTCGCTGGCGGTGTCGCTGTGCCACAGGTTGCCGTAGCGGTCCAGGAAGGCCGACGGCGTACCGTCGGGGTGCCGGGTGTTGCCCACGCGGCCGATCTCGGGCGTGCCCGGAACATGGAACTCCTTGCGCTGCGAGATCTTGGGCGTGCCGAAGCGGCGCAGCAGCGCGGCCTGCGCGGGCGCGGCCAGCGACTGTCCGCGCACGACGACGACGGAATGGCGGTGATAGGCCTCCAGCAGCGACTGGAACTGCTCGTCGCCCAGGGGCTGGCCGAGGTCGCAACCCAGGACTTCCACTCCCACGTCGGGATGGAGGGGACGCAAAGCAAGCGGCATGGCGGGGTTCTCCGGAAAAGTTCTTGACGTTCCGCCACCTTAATCTTCATTCTATTTACATAGAATCCACCAAAAAGCGCGATCATTGTTCGCGAAAACAGAGAGGTCATGGATACCATCGCCAATTTCCGGACCTTCATCGCCGTGGCGCAGGCCGGCAGCTTTTCCAAGGCGGCCCGCCAACTGGGCATTGCCGCGTCCGTGGTGACCAAGCGCATCGACCAGCTCGAATGGCGTGCCCGCACCCGGCTGTTCGAGCGCAGCACCCGCCGCCTGGCCCTGACCGACGAAGGGCAGCGCCTGCTGCCGGCGGCCCGGCGCATCGTCCACGACGTCGAGGACGCATTCGGCAGCGCGCTGGGCCATGCGCACGAACTGGAGGGGCATCTGCGCATCAAGGTGCCGACGTCGCTGACCGCCATGTGCCTGGGCGATGCGCTGGGGCGCTTTCTGGAGGTCCATCCCAAGGTCAGCATGGACGTGGTGGTGATAGACCGGCCCGTGAACCCCATCCAGGAAGGGTTCGACATCGTGGTCGGCATGCTGCCGGCTTCGTATGACGGCGTGCTCGAGGCCGGGCTGTGTCCGCTGCCGCGCATGGCGGTGGCGGCGCCGTCCTATCTTGCCGCGCGCGGCCGTCCCGCCCATCCCACGGACCTGGCGCGGCACGCGCTGTTGAATTTCCAGCCCACGGGGCCGGTCTGGACCTTCCAGGGGCCGAACGGGCCGATCGCGGTCGAGGTGGCACCGCGCCTGAGCACCAACGACGGGCACGTACTGCTGAATTCGGTGCTGCGGGGCAATGGCATCGCCATCCTGTCGGCCTATATCGTCGACGGCGCGCTGGGCCGGGGCGAACTGGTCCGGGTGCTGGAGGACTTCGCCATTCCCGAATACTGGATACGGGCCTTGGTGCCCCACAGCCGGACCCACCTGGGCCGGGTGCAGGCCCTGTTGTCCTGGCTCAGGGATGAGTTCACGCCGCTGCCGCCCTGGGCGCGGCACTGAACGCGGAAGAGGGCTAGGGCAGGACCTTGCCGGGGTTCATCAGGCCGTCCGGATCCAGCGCCTGCTTGATCCGGCGCATGAGATCCAGCGCCACCGCGCTCTTGTAGCGGGCCAGCTCGCCGCGCTTGAGCTGGCCGATGCCGTGTTCCGCGCTGATCGATCCGCCGTGCGCGTGCACGCTGTCGTGCACCAGGCGGTAGACCTCGTCCTGGCGCAGCAGGAAGTCGGTTTCCGGGATGGCCGGCGGCCGGCTGACGTTGTAGTGCAGGTTGCCGTCGCCCAGGTGGCCGAAGGTGATGTGGCGCACGCCGGGAATGGCCGCCTGCAGCAGCGCGTCGGTCGCGGCGACGAAGGCGGGGATGCGCGAGGCCGGCACCGAGATGTCGTGCTTGATGTTCTTGCCTTCCCAGGACTGGGCGGCGGAGATGTTTTCGCGCAGGTGCCACAGCGCGCGGCTTTGCGCCAGGCTGGCGGCCACCGCGGCGTCCTGGGCCAGGCCTTGTTCCAGCGCCTCCTGCAGGACCGCGTGGAAGCGTTCCTGGGCGTGCGGCGCGCTTTCGCTGTCGGACACTTCCAGCAGCGCATACCAGGGCGTGGGGCCGAGCGGCAGCTTCTGGTCGGGGAAGGCGCGGGTGACCACGTCCAGGCTGGCCTGCGACATGACCTCGAAGCCGGTCAGCGCCGCGCCGAAGCCCGCGCGGGCCAGGCCCAGCAGCGCGACGGCGGTTTCCAGCGAGGGCAGGGCCACCAGGGCCGTGCATTGCGCCACGGGCAGCGGATAGAGCCGCAGCGTGGCGGCGGTGATGATGCCCAGCGTGCCTTCGCTGCCTATGTACAGGTCGCGCAGGTCGTAGCCGGTGTTGTCCTTGCGCAGGCCCCGCAGGCCGTCCCAGATTTCGCCGTCGGCCGTGACCACTTCCAGCCCCAGCGCCAGTTCGCGCGCGTTGCCATAGCGCAGGACCTGGGTGCCGCCGGCATTGGTGGCGAGGTTGCCGCCCACGGTGCAGCTTCCTTCCGAGGCCAGGCTGAGCGGAAAGAGCCGTCCGGCCTCGCGCGCCCAATCCTGCACGGCCTGGAGCACGCAGCCGGCCTCGACGGTGATGGTGTCGTCGTCGGTGTCGAGGGCGCGCAGCCGGTCCAGGCGCCGCGTGGACACCACCACCGCGCGGCCTTCGGCGTCGGGCGTGGCGCCGCCCGCCAGTCCGGTGTTGCCGCCCTGCGGGACGATGGGGACGCCGTGCCGGCGGCACAGGCGCACGACATTCGCAACCTCGTCGGCCGTGCCGGGCCGGACTACCGCCTGTGCCGCCCCGGTATAGCGGCCGCGCCAGTCGGTCAGGTAGGGCGCGGCGTCCTGGCCGGTCAGCACCTGGCCGGCTCCCAGCAGGTTCGCGAGTTCGGTCAGCAGGTCCATGCCCGTTTCTCCCTGGCCGCGGCGCTCAGCCCGCCTGTTTGTCCGCCGCCTTGGCGGCCTTGCGGGCGGCCTGCGCGGCGCGCTTGGCCGGCCGCACGTACAGGATGGCGCACCAGAAGAAGACCGTGGTCAGCGCGACCTCGGCCCAGGCCACGTAGGAGGACGGCGCGGGGTCGGTGGTCGCCCGCACCACGCCTTCCATGAAGTAGAGCAGGATCAGCATCGATGCCCACTGGTAGGTGTACAGGTTGCCGCGCAGCACGCCGCGCAGCGGCAGCAGCAGCGGCAGCGCCTTGAGGGCCAGCATCGAGCCGGGCCGCAGCGGCGCCAGCACGGTTTCCCAGGCGATGCACAACGCGATCAGGGCCAGCAGCGAGACCGAGGCGACCAGGCGCAGCCGCGGGTTGAGGTCGACGGAGGGAGCGTTCATCGGGCGGGGGCCTGCCGGCCGGTGTGGAGTTCGAGGGCGGTGCGGGCCAGCCGCGTGCCGAGGGCCTCGGCCAGCTGGGTTTCGTCGCGCTGCATGGGCAGGCTGTTGTCGACGCCGGCCACGTGCGAGGCGCCGTACGGCGTGCCGCCGTGGCGCGTGGCCATCAGCGCGGGTTCGGTGAAGGGCAGGCCCAGCAGCAGCATGCCATGATGGAGCAGCGGCAGCATCATGCTGAGCAGCGTGCTTTCCTGGCCGCCGTGCATGGATCCGGTGGACGTGAAGACCGCCGCCGGCTTGCCCGCCAGGCTTCCCGCCAGCCACTGCTGAGTGGTATGGTCGATGAAGTGCTTCATGGGCGCGGCCATGTTGCCGAAGCGGGTGGGAGATCCCAGCGCCAGGCCCGCGCATTCCTCCAGGTCCGCCGGTTCGACGTAGGGTGGGCCGCTGTCGGGAATGGCGGGGGCCGTGGCCTCGCACACGGTCGAGACCGGCGGAACCGTGCGCAGCCGCGCCCGCATGCCGGGCACGCGTTCCACGCCCAGCGCGATGTGCTCGGCCAACTGGCGTGTCGCGCCGTGCCGGCTGTAGTACAAGATCAGAATATCCATAGGCCCGTATTATCCCTCGACATGGTCCAGAAAGCTCCCGAGCCCGATACTTCCTTCACGCCGCCACCCCCTTCGGGCGCCGCTTCCATCCAGGCGCGCGCCATCGCGCTGCGCCGCAGCCTGCTCGCCAACGAGTCCTGGCCCGTGCGCGTGGGGCGGCTCCTGCGGTTCGCGCTGCAGCGCGCGGCCGACGAGCGCATCACTCAGGTCGCCTCCAGCCTGACGTTCACCTCGGTGCTGTCGATGGTGCCGCTGCTGGCGGTGGCGCTGGCGCTGTTCACCGCCTTTCCGCTGTTTCGCGAGTTCCAGGGAGCGCTGGAGCAATTCCTGATCACCAACCTGATGCCGCCGTCGGTGGCGGACAACATCATGGAGTACCTGAACCAGTTCGCGCAAAAGGCGAGCCGGCTGACCGCGGTGGGCGGGATCTTCCTGATGATCACGGCCGTGTCGCTGATGCTGACCATCGACAAGGCCCTGAACGAGATCTGGCATGTGCGCAAGGGCCGGCCGCTGCCGCAGCGGGTGCTGATCTACTGGGCCACGCTCACGCTGGGGCCGGTGCTGATCGGCGCCAGCCTGTGGGCCACGTCCTTCCTGGCCCGCGAGTCCATGGGCCTGGTGGGGGACGTCCCCGCGCCCATCGGCGTGCTGCTGTCCTTCATCCCGCTGATCCTGACGGGCCTGGCCTTCGGCGCGTTGTTCATGGTGGTGCCCAACCGGCACGTCGAGGCGCGTGATGCGATGACGGGCGGTTTCGCGGCGGCCATCGTGCTGGAAATCATGAAATCGGCCTTCGCGTTCTACCTGACGCGCTTTCCCACCTACACCGTGCTGTACGGCGCCTTCGCCACGCTGCCGATCTTCCTGATGTGGATCTACATGTCGTGGCTGGTGACGCTGTTCGGCGCCACGCTGGCGGCCAGCCTGCCGCTGATCCGCATGGGGCGCTGGGAAACCGTGCGGCGGCCGGGGCGGCCGTTCGTCGATGCCTTGTCCATCCTGCGCGCGCTGTCGTCGGTGCGCGACCGCAATCCGCCGGGCCTGAGCACGCTGTCGCTGCGCAGCCGGCTGAACCTGCACCACGACGAGTTGATGGTGGTGCTCGACACCCTGTCCAGCATCGGCTACATCGCCCGCATCGGCGATGCCGGCGCCGCCCGCGAGCGCTGGGCCATGGTGTGCGATCCCACGGTGGCCACCCTGGCTCCCGTGGTGGACCGGCTGCTGCTGGACCGGGCGCCGCTGGCCGACGACCCCATGCTGCTGCACGCGGTGAACGCCGCCTGGGAAAGCGGCTCGGTCACCATCGCCGAGGCCCTGAAACAGCGGCCCGAGGACGTCGAGGCGGAACTGGCGCTGGACCGCGAGCTGGAGCTGGAGCCGGACCGGGAAGAAGAGCAAGCCGAGGCCGGGGAAGAGGCGGCCGAGGGCGTGGAGGACGAGCGGCTGCGCCGCCTGCGCGCCTCGTGACCTGGCGCGGCCCACACCTGCCGCGCCGTCATTCCCGCCGTTATTCCAGCCGCCAGTACACCCCGCCCATGCCGCAGCGCATGGGCACCGAGGGCACGTAGAACACCGTTTCCGCCCGCGCGTTGCCGGCCACCTCGGCCGCGCCCATGGCCACCACCCAGGCCAGCAGTTCCGCCGCGCCGCCATCCCCGCCGGTCAGCAGTTTCTCGAAGGTCAATTCGCGCTTGACCCGCCCGGCGTTGCCTTCTTCCATCAAGGCCAGGAACCAGCGGTCGAATTCCTCGTGCACGGTGAAGTAGTCCTTGCCGCCGGGGTCGTGCGACAGGCCGCCCGTGCCCATGATGACCACCCGTTCGTCGGACGGGAAGGCCTGGACGATGCGCGCGATCGTCTCGCCCACCGCATAGCAGTGCGCCGCGGAGGGCACCGGCGGCACGATGGGGTTCATGTGGATGGGAACGAAGCGCACATCGTAGCGCGGGAACAGGAACTTGAGCGGCACCGACCAGTTGTCGTCGAACAGCAGCTTGTCGGCGAACGCGTGGTTGATGCCCGCCCTGGCCGATTCGCGCACCAGCGCACGGCCCAGGTCGCGGTGACCGCGCACCGTGTAGTCCGGCACGTTCAGCCAGTCGCGGAACCACGGCGCCGGACCGGCCCATTGTTCGCCTATGCCCACGCAGAAGTCCGGAATGTTGTCCAACGGGAAGTTCAGCAGATGGTCGTTGGCGATGCCGATGACCACGTCGGGCCGCACTTCGTCCATCAGTTTCTGGAACTGCGCGTAGCCGTCCAGCACGCCGTCCTGCTCGTGCTGGGGCGCCTTGTCTATCCATCCCGTGACGCCGGGTGCGTGGGCCACGCCCAGGGTTGCGACGATTTTTGCCATGTCTTTCTCCGGATCAGTCCTGCGAGGCGATGCCCATTTTTTCTGCGTACAGGCGCGCCGCGTCGCTGTCGTTGTGGTTGCGCGAGCCGCCCTTGAAGAGCCGCGAGATCTGCGGCAGGAAGTAGGGGTGCACCCCCATGGCGCCCAGCGCCTCGATGTCCATGTCCCGCCACGCGCGCTTTTCTTCGTCCGACAGGCCGTACGCGGCCATGGATGCTTCGATGTCCTGCTTGAACGCGAGGTACTTCTGCTCGTCGCGCCGCAGTTCGAACACCATGCGGTTCGATGGCAGGGTCTTGTCGGTGTCTTGGATTCCCATGTCGGCTCCTTGTTCGTTGAAAACGATAAGTCGTTCACTCGGCCGCGGCAACATTGAGCCAGCGGTCGAGTATCTCGGGCGATGCCCGCAGTTCCGCGCTCGAGGACCGATGCACGATGCGGCCGCGGTCCAGGATGATGGCGGTCGAGGCCATGGCCAGGGCGATGACCGGATGCTGTTCGACCACGATGGTGGTCATGCCTTCCCGCGTGTGCAGGGCGATGATGGCGGCGCCGAGCTCCTCGACGACGATGGGGGCCAGGCCCTCCATGGGTTCGTCCAGCAGGAGCAGGCGTGGGTTGGTCATGAGCGCGCGGCCGACGGCCAGCATCTGCTGTTCGCCGCCGGACAGTTCGTTGCCCAGGTTGTCGCGCCGCTCGCGCAGCCGCGGGAACAGGCCATAGACCCGGTCCAGGGTCCACGGGCCCCGGCATGCGACCACGGTCAGGTTCTCCTCGACGGTCAGCGATGCGAACACCTCGCGTTCTTGCGGCACCCAGCTCAGGCCCGCCCGCGACCGCTGGCAGGCGTCCAGCCTGGCGATGTCGCGGCCCTGCCAGAGCAGGCGTCCGGCCGTCATGCGCGTGTTGCCCATCAAGGTTTCGAGCAGGGTGGTCTTGCCCACGCCATTGCGGCCGAGCACCGCCAGGCTGTCGCCGGCGCCAAGGGAGAACGAAAGGTCGTCCAGCACCATCGCGTCGCCGTAGCCGGCGCGTACGTGCTCCAGTTGCAGCAGGCTGCCGGATGCGTGGTTTTCGGCCTCAGGAGGGGATGCGCTCATGGGCATGCCGCCTCCAGGGGCGTTGCCTGGCCGAGGTAGGCCTCGCGCACGCGGGGGTCGCGAGCGATGTCGCCGGGTAGCCCGGTGGCGATGAGGCGGCCGGCCACGAGCACCGAGATGCGCTGCGCGAAGCGGAAGACGAGGTTCATGTCGTGTTCGATCAAGAGAATGGCGATGTCCGGGGGCAGGCGATCCAGGACCGTGAAGACATGGCGGCTGTCGGCCGCCGAGACGCCGGCCGCCGGTTCGTCCAGCAGCAGCACCTTGGGTTTGCGCGCCAGGGCGAGCGCGATTTCCACCAGCCGCTGCCTGCCATAGGCGAGCTGGCGGGCGGGGCGGTGGGCATCCTGCGCCAGGCCGATGCGCTCGAGCAGTTCCCAGGCTTCGCTGGCCGCCGGTTCATGCTCGCGCAGCGAACCGAACAGCGAGCGAACGGCTCCGGTGCGGGCCAGCACGACCAGCGTGACGGCCTCCAGCACCGTCATGTCCAGGAATAGCGTATTGATCTGGAAGGTACGCACCAGTCCCAGATCCACCCGCTTGTCGGGTGCCGCCGCGGTCACATCCGCGCCGTCGAGCAGGACGCGGCCCGAGGTCGGGCGCAGCATGCCGGTCAACAGGTTGATGAAGGTCGTCTTGCCGGCGCCGTTCGGGCCGATCAGTGCATGCCGGTCGCCGGGGGCGAGCGACAGGTTCACGTTGTCGGTCGCCACCAGCGCGCCGAAGCGCTTGCACAGGTCCACGGTCTGTATCATCGCTGCGTCTCCCTTTGCGCCAGGCGCCGGGCGAGCCGCGCGGCGGTGCCCATGATGCCGCCGCGCGCGAAGAATATCGTCAGCACCAGCAGCAGGCCGAGCCAGAAATGCCAGTACGCGGGACTGATGCCGGACAGCAGGTCGCGGCCCACGACGAATACCAGCGCGCCGATGAAGCCGCCGTAAAGGTAGCCCACGCCGCCCAGCGCGGCGATGATCAGGATATCGGCCGACCTGCCGAAACCCAGCGCGTCGATGGTGATGAACTGCGTGATCTGCGTCGTCAACGCGCCCGCGATGCCCGCCACCGCCGCCGAGACGATGTAGGAGATCGCCAGCGTGCGGCCGTCGTCGATGCCCACCGCCAGTGCGCGGCGGCGGTTCATGCGCGTGGCATGCAGCGACAGGCCGTAGGGCGAATGGACCAGCCTGCGCACGAGATAGAGCGTGACGAAGGCCACGATGGCCGCATACACATAGGCGGTCGATCCCATGAGATCGAACGGGAAGAGGCCGAGCAGCGGCGCGAACTCGATGCCTTGCAGTCCGTCGATGCCGCCGGTGACCGCCGTGGCCTTGTTGGCGGCCTCGTACAGCACGAGGCCGATGGCCAGCGTCACCATGAGCCGGCTCAGGTCGGTGCCCCGCACGACCAACCGGCTGCCGAGCGCGCCCGCGCACGCCGCGACGGCGGCGGCGATGGCCAGCGCCGAGACCGGTTCGTGCCAGCCGTACTTGCCGAGCCAGCCGGCGGTGAACGCGCCCACGCCGAAGAACGCGGCATGCCCCAGCGTGACGATGCCCGCGTAGCCGAGCAGCATGTCGAGCGACAGTGCGAAGATGCCGGTTACCAGCACCTGCGCGCCCAGGCTGCGGTAATCGGGAAAGAGGAAGAACGCGGCGATGATGAGCGCCCAGAATACGAATTCGGGTGCGCGCCAGCGCGAGCGGTCCAGCAGTGGGCGCAGCGGGCTGCCGTTCATGCGGCCCTCCTGCGCGCGACGAGGCTGTAGAGACCTTGCGGCCGGTACAGCAGGACCACCGCCATCAGCACGTAGATCATGAAGGCGCCGAATTCGGGAACGTAGTACTTGCTGCCGATGTCGCAGATGCCCAGCAGCATGGCGGCGAAGAAGGTGCCGTTGACCGAGCCGGCGCCGCCCAGCACCACCACCAGCAGGCACAGCACCAGCGTACGCGTGGCGAAGGCTGGATCCAGGCCCAGTACCTCGGCCCCGAGCGCGCCCCCCAGCGCGGCGAGCCCGCTGCCGATCGCGAAGGCGATCATGAATACGCGCTTGACCGGTATGCCCATCGAGGCCGCGATGCGCTGGTTGTCGACCGAGGCGCGGATCATCGCGCCCAGGCGCGTCGAGTCGAGCCCCCAGTTCAGCAGGGCAAGCAGGGCCATGCCCGTGCCGAGCAGCATCAACCGATACTTGGAGATGCTCAGATCGCCCAGGTACCAGCGGCCCTCGAGGTACTCGGGCACCCGCACCGCTTGCTGCGACGACCCCCAGAAATAGTGGACGATGCCGCCGGCCATCAGCATGAGCCCGAAGGTCAGGAGGCTCTGGTCGAGCGCCGTCGCGCGATAGAAGGGCGCATAGACCACGCGTTCCAGCACGAGGCTGGCCAGGGCGATCGCCACGACGACCACCGCCACCGAAACGAAGAACGGCCAGGCAAGCTGATTGACCAGCGTGACGAGGAAATAGCCGCCGAACATGGCGACGGCGGTGTGCGCGAGATTGACGAAGCCCATCAACCCCAGCGTGATGGACAGGCCGAGCGCGATCACGAACAGCATGGCGCCGTACGACGTTCCGTCGATGATCACGCCGACGAAATCGGTCAGCATGCGGACTCCTTTGGCTAGCGGGCCTTGACGGCCTCGATCTTGTCGAACTCGACGTTGTAGAGCTCGCCTCCGACCTTTTGGACCTTGCGGATGTAGATGTCCTGCACGATGTCGCGCGTGGCGGGATCGATCGAGATCGGGCCGCGCGGGCTGTCGAGCTTGAGGCCCTCCATCGCCGCGACGAGCTTGTCGCCGTCGGTATCGCCGCCCGTTTTCTTGACCGCGGCGTAAATGACGGCCATGGCGTCATACGCGCCCACCCCGATGAAATTGGGTCGCTTGCGCCCCTGGGCCTGGACCGCCTTGACGAAGGCGCGGTTCAGGTCGGAGTCGTGCGCGGCCGAGTAGTGGTGGGCGGTGACCGTATCCAGCGCGACGTCGCCGATGGCCGGCAGCGAGTCGTCGTCGACCAGGTCGCCCGTGCCGATCAGGCGAATGCCGGCCTGCTTGAACCCGCGTTCGTTATAGGCCTTCATGAAGGCAATGGCGGCTTCGCTGCCCGGCACGAACACGAAAATGGCATCGGCGCGCGCATCGCGTGCCCGCTGCAGGAACGGCGCGAATTCCATGCCGCTGACGGGCATGCGTATCTCGCCCGCCATCTGGCCGCCAGCGGCGGTGAACGCGTCCTTGAAAGCCTGCGCCGCATCGTGGCCGGGGCCATAGTCGGACACCAGCGAGAACACGCGCTTGATGCCGTTCCTGGCCGCCCACGTGGCCATGGGCGCCGACGTCTGTCCGAGCGTGAACGCCGTGCGCACGATATAGGGCGACTTCTCGGTGACGATGGCCGTGGCCGCGAGCGCGATCATCGGCGTCTTGGCCGCCGTGGCGATGGGCGCCGCGGCCAGGGCGTTGGGGGTGAAGTTGAAGCCCACCAGCGCATCGACCTTGTCGCGCGTGACGAGCTCCTGCGCGTAGCGGCGCGCGTTCTCGGGCGAGATGCCGCCGGTGTCGCGCAGGATGAGTTCGACCTTGCGGCCGGCCACGGTGTCGCCGTTGAGCTTCATGTAGGCGCGCATCGCGCTTTCGATGGACTGCCCGGCGGAGGCGTAGGTGCCGGAGAATTCGGTGACGACGCCGATCTTCAAGGGCTTGTCGGCGGCATGCGCGGGGGCGTGCGCGGCCGTGGCGGCCAGGATGCATGATGCAAGGCAAGAGCGAAGACGCAGTTTCATGGTTCGGGCTACTCCTTTCATGTGTGGGCGCGGGACGCGGCGCCGCGGTTGCGAAGGCCGATCTGCTCGAACATCGCTGCCAGCAGCGGGCCGTCGGGCCGGTTGAGCTCGTCGATGATGGAAAAGTGGTCGTGATCCTTCATGGGCAGAAAGCACGAGGGGTAGCCCGCGGCGGCCCATGCGCGCGCATAGCCGGCGGACTGTTCGACGAATTCGGGCAATTCCTTTTCGCCCACCGCGCAGATCAGGGGGCATGTGGCGCGAGGCAGGTGCAGCAGGGGGCTGTTGCGCGCCGAGCATTCCGCGTCCAGGCGCAGCCACTCGTTCATCAGCGACCGGGCCATGGGCCGCATGTCGAAGATTCCGCTCACCGTCGTGACGCCCTTGACGAGATCGGCCGGCAGCCCGTGCTTTGTCCAGTCGGTGGCGGCCGCCATGCCGGCCAGGTGGCCGCCCGCGGAGTTGCCGCAAAGAAAGATGCGGTCGGGGTCGCCGCCGAACGAGGCCGCATGGCGATGGACCCACGCCACGCCCTGGCGTACCGATGCGACCATGTCGTCAACGCCGGCTGCGGGTGCCAGGGGATATTCCATGGAGAGCCAGATGGCGCCCGCCGGCCCGAAGGTCTGGGCGGGAAAGCCGCGGTCCGACTTGTTCGAACCTTTCCAGGCGCCGCCGTGCAGGTAGATCACCACGGGCGCGTGAGGGGCGTCGGCCAGATAGACGTCCAGCGTTTGCGCGGTCCCCTCGCCGTAGGCGAGGTCGAGCCGGGTCGGCCGTTGCTCGCGCGTGAGCCGGCTTGCCTCGGCGTAGCGTTGCAGGTGAGTGCGGAAGTCGGGGACCGTGGCCTCGATGTCGTAGAGTGCGGGACGTTCGTTCATGCGGATCTCGTCGTGACGCGGTTCGAAGAAAAATTCGGGGGGGCGAGCCAGTCGCCGGGGGCGTGCAGCCGGCCGGACAAGCCCTGCTGGAAGTGGTAAAGCGCGAAGGCCTGCAGCACTTCCCGGTTGGCATCCAGGCCGTAGGGCCAGTAGTCCTCGCCCATCAGGTCCACGGTGCGCTGGTATTCCGCCGTGACCCAGGGCAGGGTGGCGGCCAGTTGGCAGACGTCCCGGACGTCCTGGAGCGCCATGCGCCGGGCGGCCTCGAAGCCTTGGCAGACCGCCGCGGCCAGCCAGGGATGGCGTTCGTGCAGTGCGCGCCGCAGCCCCAGCAGATGCATGATGGGGAAGAAACCGGTGCGCCGGTAGTACGCCTGCTCGATCCGTTGATGGTCCGGGAACAGCCGGACCACGGCGTCCTGTCCGGCGCCGAAGCAGGAAGGCACCTTGGCGCCGATGACCGCGTCGATGTCCCCTCGGGCCAGCATGCCGGCCAAGTCCTGGTCCGGCAGGGCGAGGATGGGGACTCCCGGTATGGCGGTGGCGGCGGCCGGACCGGGTTCGCCGGCCTCCATGGCGGCTTCCACCCACTGCATCTCGTGAGGCTGGATGCCGTGGTCGTGGGCGAGGAAAGCCCGGATCCAGACGTTGGCCGTCGTCTTGTAGTCCGGCGTCCCGATGATCCTGCCGCGCAAGTCGGCCGGAAACCGGATGCCCTTGCCCGCATGCACGTAGATGCCGCTGTGCCGGAAGGCTCGCGACGGAAAGATCGGCAGCGCGACATAGGCCGGGTTCCCGGCCTCCAGCGACCGCAGGTAGCCGCTCAAGGACAGCTCGGTCAGGTCGAACTCGGCCGCCTTCGCGCGGGCGAAGGCGGCCTCGGGGTGCAGCGTCGTCGTCTGAAGGCCGACGCCCTCGATGGCGACCCGCCCGTCGATCAGCGGCCGCGTCCGGTCATAGGCGGCGCAGGCAAGCGTCAGCGTCAACATGGTCGGAGCGCGGCCAGGATCATTTCGCGATCCCCGCGTCGGCGATCACCTTCTTCCACCGGGTCGCCTCGGCGTCGATCAGCGACGAGAACTGCGCACGACTGGTGTTGCCGGTCAGCATGCCCATGTCCGCATAGCGTTTGCGCACCTCCGGATCGGCCAGCGCCTGCCGGACGGCCGCGTTGAGCTTGTCCAGCACGGCCGGGTCCGTTCCCTTGGGGGCGGCCAGGCCTATCCAACTGCCCGTCTGCAGGGCGCCGTAGCCCGCTTCCGCGGTGGTCGGCACGTTGGGCAGGATGTCGAGCCGTTCGTTGGCCGCGACCGCGATGGGCTGGATGGTGCCGGCCTTGAGCGGACCCGCGATGGGACCCGCGGTGTAGAAGGCCACGTTCACGTCGTTGCGCAACAAGGCCAGCACGACGGGCGGCGAGCCGTTGAACGGGACGTGGGTCATCGAGACGTTGGCCAGGTTGGCGAAGTATTCGGCCGCGAGATGAGGCGGGGTGCCGATGCCGGGCGAACCGAAGTTCACCTTGCCCGGCCGCTCTTTCGCATAAGCGGCCAGCTCGCGCAGGCTGCGGGCCGGTATGGCGGGATTGACGACGACGATCGTGGGCGCATTGCTGATCAGCGCGATGGGGTCGAACGCGGTTAGCGGATCGAAGCCCATGTCGCGATAGAGGTACTGGTTCGTCGCGAAATTGTTCACCGCACCCAGCAGCAGCGTATAGCCGTCCGGGGCGGCGCGCGCCACGTCCGCGGCGCCCAGGTTGCCGGAGGCGCCGGGCTTGTTCTCGATGACGAGCGGTTGACCGAGCTGTTTCTCCATCAGCGGCGCGATCAGGCGGAAGCTGACGTCTCCCAGTCCGCCCGCCCCGTAGGGATTCACGATGCGTATGGGCCGGGAAGGGTAGGCATTGCTCTGGGCCCAGGCTGCGCCATGGGCGGCCAGGGGCAGCAGTACGAGGGAATATCGGGCAAGGCGATGGTGGAACGGCTTCATGGAATCTCTCCTGGAGTGACGTTTCTCCTTACTGGTGGGCGCGCCCCAGGCCCGATGCCTGGCGGCGCGCCGCGCCTTTCGCTCCGTGTATCAGGGCTCGCCGTAGAAGTTGGCCGCGTTGTCGTAGAGGAACTTGCGCTTCTGGTCCTTGGTGAGGTCCTGGCGCTCGATGATCTCCATCGCGGCGTTGTCCCGCCCTTCGCCATGGGGAAAATCCGAGGAATACAGAAGCTGGCCATCGCCCAGCAGCTTGAGCTCGTGCGCCAGCATGGCGTCGCTGGATTCGGGGCCCAGGTAGATGCGCCCGGACTTGACCAGGTCGTCCACTTCGCTCTTGGGCAGCATGCTGGGGTCGGCCATCCGGCCCTTGTTGACTTCGGCGTACTGCTTCATACGCCCCACCGAATAGAAGATCCATTCGCCGCCGAACTCCAGGAACGCGACCTTCAGGCTGGGGTACTTGTCCAGCATGCCGTGGCCGGCCATGGCCATGAAGGCCAACTGCGCCGGCATGGCCTTGCCGATCATGTTGGCGTCCTGGATCGACTCGCACAGTTGGGCCAGCGGCGGGAAGCTCATGGCCATGTGCACGCACAGGGGCAACCCGGTGCGCGTGAACTCGTTCCAGATCGGCTCGAAGCTCGGATGCGACAGCATGCGGTCGCCCACGGTCCCGAACACCACGGCGGCGGCCGCGCCCATGGCGACCATTTCTTTCATGGCCAGCCGGGCCTGTTCGGCGTCGCGCATGGGAAGCAGGCCTACCCAGCGCAGGCGCTTGGCGGCGTCCCGGCAGCGCGTGCCGATGTAGCGGTTGTAGGCACGGAAGAGCTCGCCTTCCAGCGTGGCGTCGGCGGCGATGGTCGCGTAGACCGTGCTGGGGAACAGGACCTGGACGTCGATGCCCAGTTTGTCCATCGCGGTGAGGCGGTCGGCGACGTCGCCCATCGTGACACAGCCGACGGGCAGGGAGAAGGCGGTGAAGTCGCCGGCGCGGGCGCGGTTGGCGCCGTATTCCTCCAGCACCATGCCGGGGGTGTTGGCGGCATGGGTGCCGGGGCCGAACGGATGCGGTTCGATGCGGCCGTCCACCAGCCACGCCGTACCCCAATTGCCGAGTTCTTGGCCGTCGCCGAACTTGACCGGCCGCGGACGCCGCAGCCAATACTGTTTGGGAAGGGTTTCCCACATTTCCGGGGTCATTAGAACGTGGGCATCTGCGTCATAAATCTTGAATCCTTCAAGCATGTTCAGTCCTTTCACGTAATGATGGGGAAAGCAGTAGGGCTACTGAATCAAATCAGTCGGGCGGGCAAGGTCCTCCTTCGGCGATGGCAACAGTCAATCCGGCAGGTCCATCAGCCGCAGCGCGGCCTGGGAAAGGGCGGAGCCGGGGTCGTTCAACCGGGTCACGATCTCGTAGTGGTTCGTGGCGGGCAGCAGCATCAGTTCCACCTGCCTGTCCTGTTCCTGCGCGGCGCGCACGAAGTCGCGCGCCTGCCGCTGGAATTCCGGGCTTTCCCGGTCGCCGATCGCGACCACTGCCGGACAGCGCAGGTGGGACAGGTGCCGGATCGGGCTGTAGCGCTCGATCTCGTCTGGCTGGAGTTCGACGTAGCCGCTGCGGGCGCTGAGCATCACGGGATGCAGGTCGTACATGCCGCTGATCAGCAGCGCGCTCTTGATCAGGTCGGCGGGCAAGTGCAGGGACTCCCAGTCCGTGGTCGCCAGGACCGCGGCCATGTGGGCGCCGGACGAATGGCCCGACAGGTGGATGCGGCCGGGGTCGCCACCGAAGCGGGAGGCCTTGGCGTGGACCCAGGCCAGCGCACGGCGGGTCTGGGCAATCATGTCGGGCAGGCGCACCTCGGGAATCAGCGAGAAATCCAGCACCACCAGTACGCCGCCCGCGGGGACCAGCGTGCGCGCCAGGAACGATTCGTCGTCCTTGCTGAGATTGCGCCAGCCGCCGCCGTGCACGTGGACATGGATGGGCGCGCCTTGCCGCTGCGCGGGAAAGATGTCCAGCGTTTCGTGGGGACCCGGGCCATAGGGCACGTGCCGGTGGTGCGGATATTCGTCGCGGGCGCTGGCGCTGGCCTGCGCGTACCAGGCCAGCATGGCGTCCCGGTTGTCGGCCCAGGCGCGCTGGTCGTAGGCGCGATCCAGTTCTTCCTGCGTGTAGTCCAGGTAGACCCGCCGGGGCGAGGCCTGCCAATGGGGCGTGAGCGCGTCCAGCCGGGTCACGTCGCCCAGCAGGAAGCGGACGTTGTTCAGCGTGGCATCGTGCGCGGGCTGCGTATGGGATGCGACGCAATCCTCGGGTACGACGCAGTGGAAGCCCAGGGCGTTCGCGTGGCGCAGCGTGGCTTCGACGCAGATGTTGGTCTGGACGCCCGCGAAGACCAGGGTGCGGATGCCGCGGGCGCGCAGCTCGTGTTCGAGGGTGGTGCCGACGAAACCGTCATAGCTGTTTTTCTCCAGCACCGGTTCGCCGGACAGCGGCTGGACGCCGTACCAGTCGTAGCCCCACGTGTCGCGATCGCAGCAGACCTCGGTGATGCCTTGCTCGGCCAGCTTGGTGCGCATGGACGCGGGCAGCAGGTCGGGCCGGTAGCAGGCGCGCAGCCAGAAGACGGGGACGCCATGGCCGCGCGCGGCGTCGATCAGGGACTGGAGGCGGGGCACGATGGCGCAGCATGCCGCGATGTCCTTGCCGATGACGCGCTCGACATAGCCGCCGGGGGCGCAGAAATCGTTCTGCATGTCGATCACCAGCACGGCCGTGTGGGCAGCGTCCACCCGGGCCGCCAGGGAAAGGAGGGGCTGCGCATCCGATAAGTCGCGATAGGCGTCGGCTTTCAATTCCTTCTCCATAATCGATGATCTTTTTATTTTCGATTTTTAGGCTATTTTTAGGAATAATCGATTATCTGTCAATAGAAAGATGATTTGAGCCGCGTGTTACGATGAATCAAAAGACGAGGGCATGATGAAACTGGCATCGGTGTTGCCGGCTGGACAGCCGGCTCCGAGCACGGGACAGAATTTCGCGAGCACGATTGCGACCCGGTTACGCAATGACATCGTTTCCGGCAGACGCCCCCCGGGTGCCAGGCTTTCCATCGAGGAACTGAAGGGGGACTTCGGCGTCAGCCTTTCCCCGCTGCGCGAGGCCCTGGCCAGGCTGGCCACCGAAGGTTTCGTGGTCAACGAAGACAAGAAAGGCTTCAAGGTCGCGCCGGTATCGCGCGAGAACCTGCTCGAGATCGCGAAACTGCAGTCCACGCTCGAACCCATGGCCCTGCGCGAATCCATCCGGCACGGCAACCGAGACTGGGAGGACGGCATCGTCCTGACCCACCACCGGCTGTCGCGCTACGAGCGTCCGGAACAGAAAGACGGCGGGGGCGTCGACGAGTGGGAAGCACATCACCGCGAGTTCCACCTTGCGCTGCTGGCGGCCTGCCGCATGCCGCTGGCGCTGATGGTGTGCGATTCGCTCCAGCATTTCAGCGCGCGCTACCGGCGCCTGTTCCTGGCCTACAAGCCCTTCGATCGCGACGTCGCCCAGGAACACCGTTCGCTGGTGGACGCGACGCTGGACCGCAAGGAAGACCTGGCCGCGGAGATCCTGGCCGAGCACATCGAGCGAACAGCTCGAAACATCCTGGCGGCGCTGGATGCGGGCGGTGTTGCGGCGGCGAGTTGAAGCGCGTTTCGAGGCGCGCTAGGATAGCTACATGGCCATGCACGAGCCGATATATTCCCCAGATCCGACCCCATAAACAGAACCGGCGTGCGTGGCTGAGGAGGCCGTCATGATCAAAGTCAGTGAAATCCTGCGCGTCAAGGGCGACGCGCTTTATACCGCCAGCCCCGATACCCCGGTCGGGCAGGTCGTCGATACGATGGCCCTGCAAGACATCGGTTCGCTGGTCATCATGGAGTTCGGCGAGCTGGTGGGCATGCTCACCTTCCGCGAAATCATCCGGCACCTGCAGGCCAACGGCGGTTCCCTGGGTACCAGCACCATCCGGTCGATCATGGACGACGCGCCGGTCACGGTATCGCCCAACACCGAAGTCAACGAGGTGCGGCGCCTGATGCTCGACAAGCATGCCCGCTACATCCCCGTCATGGACGGCCGCATGCTGCTGGGCGTGATCTCGTTCTACGACGTCGCCAAGGCCGTGCTCGAGGCCCAGGGCTTCGAGAACCGCATGCTCAAGGCCTACATCCGCGACTGGCCCGGCGAGCAGCGCGAGACCGAAGGGACGCTGTAGGGGGGAGTCCCCCCCCTACGCGCTGACGCGCGCCCCCCAGGGGGCGAAACCGGCGGACTGGCGAAGCCAGATCCGCGGTTTCCTGGGTCTAGTACCTGTTTCTTGGCACGTCACACCGTTGCTATCGCTGGCAGCCAGCGATAGCAACGGCGCCACAATCCAAGAAACCGGTACTAGACCCAGGATGCGGTGGATCCGGCTCCGCCGGTCCACCCGCATCGCCCCCTGGGGGGCGCGCGTCAGCGCGTAGGGGGGGGACCCAATCCTAGGGCTACAATGGCTCATCCCTACCGGAGCCCAGATTCCATGCCAGGCAGCACCCTCGGAGAACTCTTCTGCGTCACCAATTTCGGTGAATCCCACGGACCCGCCGTCGGCTGTGTGATCGACGGCTGCCCGCCCGGGATGGCACTGACCGAGGCCGATATCCAGGTCGAGCTCGACCGCCGGCGTCCCGGCACCTCGCGCCACGTCACCCAGCGGCAGGAGCCCGACCAGGTCGAGATCCTGTCCGGGGTCTACGAGGGCAGGACCACCGGCACGCCGATCGCGCTGCTGATCCGCAACCAGGACGCGCGCAGCAAGGACTACAGCAACATCGCGGAAACCTTCCGCCCCGGCCACGCCGACTACACCTACTGGCACAAGTTCGGCATCCGCGATCCGCGCGGCGGCGGCCGTTCGTCGGCTCGGCTGACGGCGCCCACCGTGGCCGCCGGCGCGGTGGCCAAGAAATGGCTGGCCGAACGCTATGGCGTGCGCGTGCGTGGCTACATGAGCCAGTTGGGCGACATCGAGATTCCGTTCGAGGACTGGGACGCCGTCCATACCAATCCGTTCTACGCGGCCGGCAACAGCCGCGTGGCCGAACTCGAGGCCTACATGGACCAGTTGCGCCGCGACGGCGACTCGGTGGGCGCGCGCATCGAGGTGGTGGCCGAGAACGTGCCAGTGGGCCTGGGCGAGCCGGTGTACGGCCGCCTGGACGCTGACATCGCTTACGCCATGATGGGCCTGAACGCGGTGAAGGCGGTGGAGATCGGGGCCGGTTTCCACAGCGTCGAGCAGCGGGGCACCGAGCACGGCGACGAACTGACGCCGGAAGGTTTCCTGTCGAACAACGCTGGCGGCATCCTGGGCGGCATCGCCACCGGGCAGCCGATCACGGTGTCGCTGGGCATCAAGCCCACCTCCAGCATCCGCAGCCCGCGCCGGTCCATCGACAAGCAGGGCGAACCGACGGTGGTCGAGACCCATGGGCGCCACGACCCCTGCGTGGGCATCCGCGCCACGCCCATCGCCGAGGCGCTGCTGGCCCTGGTGTTGGCCGACCACGCGCTGCGCCATCGCGCGCAATGCGCCGACGTGTCGGTCGAGACTCCCCGTCTGGGCCTGGCGCGCGGATAAAGAAAGTAACAGGGGTTTTGGGGCAAAATTGCCGCCTTGGCGTTCTTGTCGTGGGGGCAGCATGAAAAAGACCAAACGTTCTCCTATCTTCCGCCGCGCCGCGATGGCCGCGGCGGCCTTGGCGCTGGTGGCCGCGGCCGGCTGCGAGTCGGTCAATACCACCCAGGGTGGCACGATAGGCATCGACCGCACGCAGCGCATGTCGAGCCTGGTGTCCGAGCAGCAGCTCGACCAGCAGGCGGTCCAGCTCTATCAGCAGACGTTGTCGGGGGCGCGCGGCAAGGGGCAGCTCAACACGAATGCCTCCCAGCTCGCCCGGGTGCGGACGATTTCCCAGCGCTTGATCGGGCAGGTGGGGGTGTTCCGGCCGGATGCGACGAAGTGGAAGTGGGAAGTCAACGTCATCGATGACAAGGAAGTGAATGCCTGGTGCATGCCGGGCGGGAAGATCGCGGTCTACACCGGGCTGATCAATACGGTGAAGCCGACGGACGACGAGCTGGCGGCGGTGCTGGGCCACGAGATCGCGCATGCGCTGCGCGAGCATGCGCGCGAGCGGGCGTCGGAGCAGATGGCGACGAGCATGGGCTTGAGCGTGCTGGCGGCGATCACGGGGTCGCAGGCGAGTTCGGACCTGGGCGGGGCGCTGGCGAATGTGATGTTCGGGCTGCCGAACAGCCGGTTGCATGAGACCGAAGCGGACCGGATGGGGGTGGAACTGGCGGCCCGGGCCGGGTATGACCCGCGGGCGGCGGTGACGTTGTGGACGAAGATGGGGCAGGTCGGCGGTTCCGCGCCGCCCGAGATCCTGTCCACCCACCCGTCGGCGGAGTCCCGTATCGCGGATCTGCGGCAGGCTTCCGAGAAAGTGTTGCCGTTGTATCAGGCCCGCCGGTAGCGTTCTTAAGGCGGCTGTGGAAGGGGCAGCGGGCGTCGCGTAGGAGCGCAGCGACGCCCGCTGCCCCCTCCACAGCCTCCGGCATAGTCTGCCCAGACACGACACGGGGGATCCGGCTCCGCCGGTCCCCCGCCGTCGGCCCCCTGGGGGGCGCGCGAAGCGCGTAGGGGGGGGATCAGATACAATCAAGAGTTCCCTATCCCTGAGCGGGTCCGTCGAGGCTGGTCCTCGCGCCTGAGCGACGCCGAGAGGCGCCGAGCCGTGCGGCGGTTCATGAGCCCGTTCACTTTTTGGCCGGAATCTCATGTCTCAGACCCTTTACGACAAGCTGTGGGACGCCCACGTCGTCCATCAGGAAGAAGACGGTACCTGTCTGATCTACATCGATCGCCACCTGGTTCACGAAGTGACCAGCCCGCAGGCGTTCGAAGGGCTGAAGCTGGCCGGTCGTCCGGTCTGGCGCATCAGCGCCAATCTGGCGGTGGCCGACCATAACGTGCCCACGCACAACCGCGATCAGGGCATTGCCGATCCGATCTCGCGCCTGCAGGTGGATACGCTGGATGCCAACTGCCAGGACTACGGCATCGTCGAGTTCGACATGGGCGATCGCCGCCAGGGCATCGTGCATGTGATCGGGCCGGAGCAGGGCGCGACGCTGCCGGGCATGACCGTGGTGTGCGGCGATTCGCACACCAGCACGCACGGCGCCGTGGCCGCGATGGCCTTCGGCATCGGTACGTCCGAGGTCGAGCACGCGCTGGCCACGCAGACGCTGCTGGTCAAGAAGAACAAGAACATGCAGGTGCGGGTCGAGGGCAAGCTGCCCGCCGGCTGCACCGCCAAGGACGTGGTCCTGCACGTGATCGGCAAGATCGGCACGGCGGGCGGGACGGGGCATGCCATCGAGTTCGCCGGCAGCACGATCCGCGACCTGTCGGTCGAAGGCCGCATGACCATCTGCAACATGGCCATCGAGGCCGGCGCGCGCGTCGGGCTGGTGGCGGTGGACGAGAAGACCATCGAGTATTTCCGCGGCCGTCCTTACGCGCCCGCGGGCGCTGCCTGGGACCAGGCGGTGGCGTACTGGAACACGCTGCATTCGGACGACGGTGCGCATTTCGACCGCGTGGTCGAGATCGACGCGGCCGAGATCCAGCCGCAGGTGACCTGGGGCACCTCGCCCGAGATGGTGCTGCCGGTGGGCGCCAACGTGCCGGATCCGGCCAGCGAGAAGGACGAGACCCGCCGTTCGGGCGTGGCGCGTGCGCTGGAGTACATGGGCTTGACGGCGAACATGCCGATCACCGACATCAAGATCGACAAGGTCTTCATCGGGTCGTGCACCAACTCGCGCATCGAGGATTTCCGTGCCGCCGCGGCGGTGCTGCGCGGCAAGCGCGTGGCGTCCAACGTCAAGCTGGCGCTGGCCGTACCCGGTTCGGGCCTGGTCAAGACGCAGGCCGAGCAGGAAGGCCTGGACAAGGTCTTCATCGAGGCCGGCTTCGAGTGGCGCGATCCCGGCTGCTCGATGTGCCTGGCCATGAACGATGACCGCCTGGAGCCGGGCGAGCGCTGTGCCTCGACCTCGAACCGCAATTTCGAGGGCCGACAGGGCGCGGGCGGCCGCACCCACCTGGTGAGCCCCGCGATGGCGGCCGCCGCCGCCGTGGCCGGTCATTTCGTCGACGTCCGCAAGGTCAATTGAGGTAGAACATCATGCAAGCATTCACCACTCATGAAGGCCTGGTGGCGCCGCTGGACCGCGAGAACGTCGACACGGACCAGATCATTCCCAAGCAATTCCTGAAGTCCATCCATCGCAGCGGCTTCGGCCCCAACCTGTTCGACGCCTGGCGCTACCTGGATGAAGGCCAGCCCGGCATGGACAACAGCAAGCGGCCGCTGAATCCGGACTTCGTGCTGAACCAGCCGCGCTACCAGGGCGCTTCCGTCCTGCTGGCGCGCAAGAACTTCGGCTGCGGCTCGAGCCGCGAGCACGCGCCGTGGGCGCTGGACCAGTACGGTTTCCGCGCGGTGATCGCGCCGTCGTTCGCCGACATCTTCTTCAACAACTGCTTCAAGAACGGCGTGCTGCCCATCGTGCTGTCGGAAGGCGACGTGGACAGTCTGTTCCAGGAAGTGGAAGGCAAGGAAGGCTACCGGCTGACCATCGACCTGGATCGCCAGGTCGTCGTGACGCCGTCCGGCCGCGAGCTGTCGTTCAGCGTCGACAGCTTCCGCAAGTACTGCATGCTGAACGGCCTGGACGAGATCGGCCTGACGCTGCGTCATGCGGACAAGATCAAGGCCTTCGAGCAGAAGCGGCTTGCGACCCAACCCTGGCTGGATGTTCCTGAGCTGCGCGGCAGCCAGGCCGGCCGCTGACACCGTAATTCCGCCGGCCTCCACGGGCCGGCCCCGACCCTGAATCAAGAGCCACAATGACACAACATATCGCAGTGCTGCCGGGAGACGGCATCGGTCCCGAAATCGTCGAACAAGCCGTGCGCGTGCTGACCGCGCTGGGCGAGTCGTTCACGCTCGACACCCAGCCGGTGGGCGGCGCTGCGTATGAGGCCGCGGGCCATCCGCTGCCGCCGGCCACGCTGGACCTGGCCCGGAAGGCCGATGCGGTGCTGTTCGGCTCGGTGGGCGACTGGAAGTACGACAAGCTCGAGCGCGCGCTGCGTCCCGAGCAGGCCATCCTGGGGCTGCGCAAGAACCTGGGCCTGTTCGCCAACCTGCGCCCGGCCATCCTGTATCCCGAGCTGGCCAATGCCTCGTCGCTCAAGCCCGAGGTGGTGTCGGGCCTGGACATCCTGATCATCCGCGAACTGACCGGCGATATCTATTTCGGCCAGCCGCGCGGCGTGCGCACGGCCCCGGACGGCGCGTTCGCGGGCCAGCGCGAGGGCTTTGACACGATGCGCTACGCCGAGCCGGAAATCCGCCGCATCGCGCACGTGGCCTTCCAGACCGCCCGCAAGCGCCGCGGAAAGTTGTGCAGCGTCGACAAATCCAACGTGCTCGAGACCTTCCAGTTCTGGAAGGACATCGTCACCGAGGTCGGCAAAGAGTATCCTGATGTGGAACTCAGCCACATGTACGTGGACAACGCCGCCATGCAACTGGTGCGCGCCCCCAAGCAATTCGACGTGATCGTGACCGGCAACATGTTCGGCGACATTCTTTCCGACCAGGCTTCGATGCTGACGGGCTCCATCGGCATGCTGCCGTCCGCCTCGCTGAACGAGACCGGCAAGGGCCTGTACGAGCCCAGCCACGGCTCGGCGCCCGACATCGCGGGCAAGGACATCGCCAATCCGCTGGCGACCATCCTCTCGGCGGCGATGATGCTGCGCTATTCGCTCGACAAGGCGGCCCAGGCCGACCGGATCGAGGCGGCCGTCAAGAAAGTGCTGGAGCAGGGTTTGCGCACGGCCGACATCTACGAAGAAGGCACCACGAAAGTGGGCACTACGGAGATGGGCACTGCGGTGATCAAATCGCTCTAGGCTGTCAGCGTGTCGCGCCCCCCGGGTGTGATGCGCCCGGCAAGCAGTCAAGAATTTGGACAACTTGGTAGGGGTATGTAAATGAAAGCAGTTGGTCTGGTCGGCTGGCGCGGCATGGTCGGTTCCGTGCTCATGCAGCGCATGCGCGACGAAAACGATTTCTCGCTGATCGAGCCGGTGTTCTTCTCGACCAGCAACGCCGGCGGCGCGGCGCCCTCGTGGGCGCAGGGCGCGGGCCCGTTGCAGAGCGCGTTCGACATCGAGGCGCTGAAGAAGCTGCCCATCATCGTCACGGCGCAGGGCGGCGACTACACCACCGAGGTCTATCCCAAGCTGCGCGCCGCCGGCTGGGACGGCATCTGGATCGACGCGGCCAGCACGCTGCGGATGAAGGACGATGCCATCATCGTGCTCGACCCGGTCAACCGCAACGTCATCGACGAGGCGCTGAAGAAGGGCGTCAGGAACTACATCGGCGGCAACTGCACGGTCAGCTGCATGCTGATGGGCCTGGGCGGCCTGTTCGAGCACGACCTGATCGACTGGATGACCAGCATGACCTACCAGGCCGCCTCCGGTGGCGGCGCGCAGCACATGCGCGAGCTGCTGACCCAGTTCGGCCTGCTCAACGCCACGGTGTCCGGCCTGCTGGCGGACCCGGCCTCGGCCATCCTGGAAATCGACCGCACTGTGCTGGCCAGGCAGCAGGACGGCACGCTGCCGCAGGAACACTTCGGCGTGCCGCTGGCCGGCAACCTGATCCCCTGGATCGACAAGGACCTGGGCAACGGCACCTCGCGCGAGGAATGGAAGGGCGGGGCCGAGACCAACAAGATCCTGGGCCGAGGCGAGGGCTTCAGTGTGTCGCCCATCCCCATCGACGGTCTGTGCGTGCGCATCGGCGCGATGCGCTGCCACAGCCAGGCGCTGACCATCAAGCTCAAGAAGGACGTGCCGCTGGACGAGATCGAGGGCATGCTGCGCGAGAACAACCCGTGGGCCAAGGTCGTCCCGAACACGCGCGAAGCGTCGATGCAGTCGCTCACGCCCGTGGCCGTCACGGGCACGCTGGACATCCCGGTCGGCCGCATGCGCAAGCTGGCGATGGGCCCCGAGTACCTGAGCGCCTTCACCGTGGGCGACCAACTGCTGTGGGGCGCGGCCGAGCCGCTGCGCCGCATGCTGCGCATCGCCCTGGGCGAACTCTGATTCCTGGGCTTGCATCAGAACGTACCTGAGCTTGCGACGGTAAGTCTCTGATGCTAAAAGGAGGCCCGGCAGGTGCCGACCTGCCGGGGACGAACAACCGCCAGGCTATTCGCGGGGGCTTTTGCGCATGGGATTAGGATGAACGGACTTTCCGATCGAGAGGCAGGCCGTCCGGCCTTGATACACAAGCGTCCGCGCGCGGGCGGTCCATCGGCCGGGCTGCTGGCGCTGGGATTGGCGGCCGGGGCCGTATCGGTGGCGCAGGCCGCCGACCTCGGGGCGCTGAAAGTCCTGTCCGCATCCGGCGAACCCCTGCGTGCCGAGATCACCGTCAATGCCGCGACGCCCCAGGAAGCCGGCACGCTGAAGGCGGCCATCGCGCCGCGGGACGTCTATCGCCAGACCCAGCTCGAATACAGCGAGGCGCTCGCCAACCTGACGCTGCGCATCGAAGACCGCCCGGACGGGCGCAAGGTGGTCAGCATCGCGTCGGCGGCGCCGCTGGACGTCCATGTCCTGGACCTGTTGGTGGAGCTGACCTGGAACATGGGCCGCTTCATCCGTCAGTACACCTTCATCCTGGATGTACCCACTCCCAAGGCGCAGGCGGCCGAAACGCAGTCCACGCCCGCCGCCCTGGAGGTCAAGCCAGGCGATACCTTGTTCGGCATCGCCGGCCGCCTCAAGCCCGAGGGCGCATCGATCTACCAGACCCTGGCGGCACTGCTGCGCGCCAATCCCCAGGCCTTCGTCGACGGCAACATGAACCGGCTGCGCGCCGGCGCGTCGCTGTCCGTGCCCGGCGCGGACGACGTCGGCGCGATCGACGCGGCCCAGGCGTCGGCCTTGTTCGCCAGCCAGGCCGAAGCTTTCGAGGCCTACCGCCAGCGCGTCGCGGGCGGTGCGAGGCAGGTGCCGCCCGGCGCCGCCACGGGCGGGGCCGAGTCGCGGGGCGACATCGCTTCCTCGTCCGGATCGCAAACGGAATCCGGCGCGAAAGAGGGCGATGCCCTCAAGCTTTCCAGCGGCGGCCAGGAAACGGCCGCCGGCGGCGAGCAGACCACGCGCGACCGCCTGGAGGAAGAGCGCGACGCCACCGCCAAGGCCATGCGCGAGGCGCAGGAGCGGGTGGAGGCCTTGCAGGGCAACGTCGAAGCCATGCGCGGCCTGCTCGAGGCGCAGAACGAAACACTGGCGAAGATGGAGCAGCAGGCCCGCGACCGCGCGGCCGATGCGACGGGCGGCCAGCCGGCTGCGCCGGCTCCCGGTGACGTGGCTGCCAAGCCGGACGCTGCCGCACCGGCCGAGCCTGCGGCCCAGGCGGACACGCCGGCCACGGCGGGCGAGCCGCCCGCGAATGCCGCCGCGCCGGCCGGCGATCCCGAGGCACGGCCTTCCCTGGCCGCCTCGGTGGCCGGCAAGGTCCGCGACCACAGCGTGGCGGTGCTCGGTGCCATCGTCGCCGTGCTGGCGGCCCTGCTCGGCGCCTTTGCGCTGCGCCGCCGTTCGGCCCGCGCCGAACAGGAAGAGGCGCGCGAGGCGGCCCGCATCGAGGACGAGAACGCCAACGAGGAGGCCGACGCGCTGCCGCCGGCCGAGGGCGCCCCGGTCAACCACCTGCGCGATTGGGACGACATCCCGCCGTTCCCCATTCCCGATACCCTGCCGCCGCGCACGGACGGCGAACCCGACGACTATCCGGACGACGACGAGCCCGAGGATGCCGGCCGTCCCGCGGCCGTACCAAAGACCGCCGCGGCTGCCTTCGGCCTGGACCTGAACCTGGATGCCGCCGCGCCGGCCCTGGATGGAGCGAAGTCCCCCGCCGCGCCGGGCATCGAGCTGGATACGGACCTGGATGCGCCGGCCGACGTGGCCGCCAAGCTGGACCTGGCCAAGGCCTATGCCGGCATGGGCGACCGCGCCGGCGCGCGCGAACTGCTGGAAGAGGTCCTGCGCGATGGCGACGCGGACCAGCGCGAACGGGCGCGGGCGCTGCTCGCCTCCTGGTAGGGCCGTCCGGCATGGCGCGCATCGCCTTGGGGCTGAGCTACGACGGCGCTCCCTGGCTGGGCTGGCAGACCCAGCCGCACCGGCGAACCGTGCAGGACCGGCTGGAGTCGGCCCTGGCCGCCTTCGTCGGCCAGCCGGTGGCCACCATCTGTGCCGGCCGCACCGACACCGGGGTCCATGCCGCGCAGCAGATCGTGCACCTGGACACCGAGGTATTGCGTCCCGAACAGGCCTGGGTGCGTGGCGTGAACGCGCACCTGCCGCCCAGCATCGCGGTGCGCTGGGCGCGCGAGGTGCCCGCCGACTTCCACGCCCGTTTCTCGGCGCGTTCGCGTTCCTACGTCTACCTGCTGCTGGACGACCCCGTGCGCTCGCCGCTGTGGACCGGTCGCGCGGGCTGGAGCTTCCGGCCCCTGGACCTGGAAGCGATGCGGGCGGGGGCGGCCCATCTGCTGGGCGAGCACGACTTCAGCAGCTTCCGTTCGTCCGAGTGCCAGGCGGCCTCGCCCGTGCGCACGATGCACGAACTCGGCATCGAACGGCGCGGCCGGCTGGTGGTTTTCACCCTGCGCGCCAACGCTTTCCTGCACCACATGGTCCGCAACATCGTGGGAGCGCTGGTGTACGTGGGGCAGGGCAGGCAGCCCGCCGGCTGGATGCCCGCGCTGCTGGCCGAGCGCAACCGGACCAAGGCCGCGCCCACGTTCTCGCCCCACGGCCTCTACCTGACGGCCGTGGGTTATCCCGGCGACTACGGCCTGCCGTCCACCGACGCGACCGACGAAATCCGGCTGGGGCGCTGACCCGCCGGCTGCCGGGCCGGCCTCCTAGCGGCAGCTGTAGTTCGCGCCATCGGCGACGGAACCGCTGCCCTTGTAGGTGGCCTTTTGCGGGTGGACGCAGATCGGCATGCTGACGCTGGCGTCGGCGGATTTCAACATCAGCGGACCGGGCTGCGTGCCTTTCTCGACCCAGGCGACCAGGGCGTCGAAGAACTGGTTGGCCGCGGGCAGCGGCACGGTGTTGGCCGTGGCGGCCGGCCCCGCGCTGCCGCTGACGGTACCCACGCCGGCGCAGTGGCCCATGCCCGGGACCAGGTACAGCCGGTTGAAGGCCTGGACGGCCTCGATGCCGCCCATCTTGTCCGCCACGCGGCTCAGGTAGTTCAGCGAGCCGGCGGGGGTGATCAGCGTATCGGCCAGCCCGTGGTAGCTGATGACCTTGCCGCCGCCGTCGCGCAGCCGCGTCAGGTCGGGGTTGTCGGTATTGATGTGGCCGAAGACCGCTTGCAGCGCGATGCCGCGATCATAGGCGTTGGCCAGGTCGGCGTAGCTCATGTCCTTCCACTTGTCCGTGCCGTTGCCGGTCGCATTGGTGAAGGACGGTGTCGCGTAAGAGGGGTTCTGCAACTCCAGGGTGACCATGTCGGTGGAGATGGCGAAAGGGCGGGCGACCGGGGGCGTGCCGGACGATCCGGCCAGGCCGCCGAGATCGGTGCCGCGCGTCAGTCCCCACCAGAGCTGCTTGCTGGCCAGCGTGGTGGCGCTGGCGTTGTCCAGTTGCGGGTCGGGGGCGCTGCCGTCGGCGGTCTGGCCGTACCAGATCTTGTTGATGGTCCTGGCTTCGGCCAGCGAGACGCAGGCGGCGTCGGTGCTGGTGCCGACCACGCCATTGCCGGCGACACCCGCGCACAGCGCCGAGGCATCGCGCGTCGGATCGTAGCGGCACTGGCCGGGATCGGCGATGAAGCCGAGGTGCTGGCCGCCCACGGTATCGCAGGCGCTGACCGCGGCCGCGCTGACGCGGCGCAGCTTGGCTGCGGCGATCGGGCCGCCCAGGTCGCGCAGCATGGCGATCTGCGGATACAGCTCGTTGGTGATGAAGCGGGTCCAGTTGAACGCGGGGGCGCCGTTCAGGTAACCGTCATAGTCGTCCGGATGTTCCTGGGCGATCTTGTAGCCCTGGCGGCCGCCGGTGGAGCAGCCTTCCCAGTAGGCGTATTGCTGCGGCTCGCCGTAGTAGGCCTCCACCAGCGCCTTGGTCTTTACCGCGAGTTCGTGCAGGCTGCGTTCGGCGAAGTCCTTCCACAGCGCGTCGTTGACCGTGCCGTCCTCTTTCATGGCGAACGAGCCGTTGCCCACGGCATGGCCGGTATCGGTGGTGCCGACGGCGTAGCCCAATGCCGCGGTGGCGGCCGCGCCGGCATTGCCGATCAAGGTGGCCGAGGCTTGTCTGCCGCCGGCCCATCCGCCACCCCCCAGGTTGCGGATGCGCTGATTCCAGTTGGCCGGCGTGGGCAGCCAGACCTCGAGGCCGATGCCGGGCGAGGTCGACGGGGCGTCTGCGGTGCCCGCATTGCCCGGGCCGACGATCATCTTGACCAGGCACATGTCCTGGGGGGCCTTGGCGGGTGCGGGCGAGGCCGGCGTGTCCGCCAGGGCCAGGGCGTCGCCTTGCTTGAACGCTTTCGCCAGGATGACCCGGGTATTCGCGTCCGGCTTGAAGGCCGCCTTCATGCTGTCATCGCAGTTGAGCGTGGCTGCCGGAGGGGGCGGGGGCGGGGCGGGCGGGTGCTTCGGGCGTGCCATGGTGATCTCCTCGGTAGGCAGCTGGGCTGCCTGCTTTCTTATGGTTGGAACCGCAGGCTGACAAACGCTTTCATGCATGATAGTTCTTATTTTTGTGTGGCAATCATGCATATTGATGCATGATTTCTCAATCTAGGGGTTGTACCTAGCGCGTCCGGCAAGGCGTGCGCAAAGCGAAAATCGCGGGGCGGTATGATGACGGGATGTCCCGTACCCGTATCAAGATCTGCGGCCTGACCCGCGAAGAAGACGTCGCCGCCGCCGTCGGCGCGGGCGCCGACGCCATCGGCCTGGTCTTCTATCCTCCCAGCCGGCGCGCGCTGTCCCCGGCGCGCGCGGCCGAACTGCGGCGCCTCGTCCCACCGTTCGTCGACGTGGTGGCCCTGTTCGTCAATGCGTCCGACGCGCAGATCCAGGAGGTGCAGGACGTGGTCCGGCCCGACCTGCTCCAGTTCCATGGCGACGAGACGCCACAGCAATGCGAACGCCATGGTCAGCGTTACCTGCGCGCCTTCCGGGTGGGCGGGCCGGGGATGGAAACGTCGCAGGCTTTGCTAAAATCCTGCCTGCAGTACGATTCCGCCGCAGGCTGGCTGTTCGACAGCCATTCCGATGGCTACGGCGGTAGCGGGAGAGTGTTCGATTGGTCTCTGGTCAGCAGCGCAGGCGCGCGTCCGGTCGTTTTGTCTGGTGGGTTGCATGCCGCAAATGTGGCGGCAGCCATTGAGTCCGTGCGCCCGTTCGCTGTCGACGTAAGCAGCGGCGTGGAAGAGTCGCCAGGCATCAAATCCGCCGACAAGATCGCCCAGTTCGTGGCGCAGGTGCGGCGGGCCGACGGCATCTGACGCCGCATTCCGCAATCCTTCCGGCGCGCGCCAGGCGCGCGGGCCGGGCTTCATAGCCGGGACCATCCCAGTGAAAACCTACGATTTCCCCGATGCGAGGGGCCATTTCGGCCCATATGGCGGCGTGTTCGTCGCCGAGACGCTCATGCACGCGCTGGACGAGCTGCGCCAGACCTATGCGCGCTACCAGCACGATCCCGATTTCGTCGCCGAGTTCAACTACGAACTCGAGCACTTCGTGGGCCGCCCCAGCCCCGTCTACCACGCCAGGCGCTGGTCCGAGGAACTGGGCGGCGCGCAGATCTGGTTCAAGCGGGAAGACCTGAACCACACCGGCGCGCACAAGGTGAACAACTGCATCGGGCAGGCGCTGCTGGCCCGCCGCATGGGCAAGCGCCGCGTGATCGCCGAGACCGGCGCCGGCCAGCACGGCGTGGCGACCGCCACCGTCGCGGCCCGCTATGGCATGGAGTGCGTGGTCTACATGGGCAGCGAGGACGTCAAGCGGCAGGCCGCCAACGTCTACCGGATGAAGCTGCTGGGCGCGACCGTCGTGCCCGTGGATTCGGGCTCGCGCACGCTGAAGGACGCGCTGAACGAAGCCATGCGCGACTGGGTGACCAACGTCGAGGACACCTTCTACATCATCGGCACCGTGGCCGGCCCGCACCCGTATCCGATGATGGTGCGCGACTTCCAGACCGTCATCGGCAACGAGTGCCTGGTGCAGATGCCCAAGGCCGCCGGGCGCCAGCCCGACGTCGTGATCGCGGCGGTGGGCGGGGGATCGAACGCCATGGGCATCTTCCATCCGTACCTGCCGTACGACGACGTCGCGCTGGTGGGCGTGGAGGCGGCCGGGGAAGGCATGGAGACGGGCCGCCACGCGGCTTCGCTGGCCGGCGGCGCGCCGGGCGTGCTGCACGGCAACCGCACCTACGTGCTGCAGGACGCGAACGGGCAGGTGATCGACACCCATTCGATCTCGGCCGGCCTGGACTATCCGGGCGTGGGGCCCGAGCATGCGTGGCTGATGGACAGCGGCCGGGCGACCTATGTGGGCGTCACGGACGAGGAGGCCCTGGCGGCCTTCCATCACTGCTGCCGGATCGAGGGCATCATCCCGGCGCTGGAGTCGTCCCATGCCATCGCGCATGCGGTCCGGCTGGCGCCCACGCTGCCCAAGGACAAGATCCTGCTGGTCAACCTTTCCGGACGTGGCGACAAGGACATGCATACCGTCGCCGAACGTTCGGGCATCGTGCTCTGAGGGCGGTCTCCATGTCGTCATCCTCCCGTATCGCGGCCGCGTTCGCGCGCCGTGCCGCCGCCCCGGGCGCCTGCGCCCTGATCCCCTACGTCACCGCCGGCTACCCCACGCCTGCCAGCACGGTTCCCATCATGCACGCGCTGGTGGCCGCCGGCGCCGACGTGCTGGAACTGGGCGTGCCGTTCTCCGACCCCATGGCCGACGGCCCGGTCATCCAGCGCTCCAGCCAGCATGCGCTGGAACACGGAGTGGGCCTGCGCGACGTGCTGGCCATGGTCAAGGAGTTCCGCCGCACCGACGGCCAGACGCCGGTGGTGCTGATGGGCTATGCCAACCCCGTCGAGCGCATGGGGCAGGCCGTCTTCGCCGCCGCCGCGCAGGAAGCCGGCGTGGACGGCTGCCTGGTGGTGGACTATCCGCCCGAGGAAGCCGGCGAGTTCGGCGCCCTGCTCGAAGGGCATGGCGTCGACCCCATCTTCCTGCTGGCGCCGACCACCACCGACGAGCGCATCCAGGCCGTGGCCCGGGTCGCGCGCGGCTACGTGTACTACGTCTCGCTCAAGGGCGTGACCGGCGCCGGCCACCTGGACGTCCAGGATGTCTCGCGCCGGCTGGCACACATCCGGCAGTTCGTTTCGCTGCCGGTGGGCGTGGGCTTCGGCATCCGCGATGGCGAGAGTGCCCGCGCGCTGGGCGCCGAGGCCGATGCGGTGGTCATCGGCACCCGGTTGATCCAGGAGATCGACGCCGCCTCGCAAGGCATCCCCCAGGAACGGCAGCCCGAAATCTGCGCTCGCGCAGCCGGGGCATGGTTGCGTACAATCCGGGGGGCGCTAGATGCCCCGCCTCCGGGCGGGGCCTCCCAAGAATCAAGGAAATCCGCATGAGCTGGATAGAAAAACTGCTCCCTCCCCGTATCAAGACCACCGACGGCTCCGCCCGCCGCGTGCCGGAGGGCCTGTGGGTCAAGTGCCCGTCGTGCGAGTCGGTGCTGTACCGCGACGATCTCGTCAAGAACCTGAACGTGTGCCCCAAGTGCGAGCACCACATGCGTATCGGCGCGCGCCAGCGCATCGACGCGCTGCTGGACGCCGAGGGCCGCTACGAGATCGGCATCGGCACGCTGCCGGTGGACAGCCTGAAGTTCAAGGACACCAAGAAGTATCCCGACCGCCTGCAGGACGCCATGGCGCAAACCGGCGAGACCGATGCGCTGGTGGTCATGGGCGGTGCCATGCACACCCTGCCCGTGGTGGTGGCCTGCTTCGAGTTCGAGTTCATGGCCGGCTCCATGGGCTCGGTCGTGGGCGAGCGCTTCGTGCGCGGCGCGCAGGCCGCCATCGAGCAGAAGGTGCCGTTCATCTGCGTGACCGCCTCCGGCGGCGCGCGCATGCAGGAAGGCCTGCTGTCGCTGATGCAGATGGCCAAGACCACCGCCGCGCTGACACTGCTGTCCTCGCGCAAGCTGCCGTTCATCAGCGTGCTGTCCGACCCCACCATGGGCGGTGTGTCGGCCAGCTTCGCGTTCATGGGCGACGTCGTGATCGCCGAGCCCAGGGCGCTGGTCGGCTTCGCCGGCCCGCGCGTCATCGAGCAGACCGTGCGCGAGAAACTGCCCGAAGGCTTCCAGCGCGCCGAGTTCCTGCTGGAAAAAGGCGCCATCGACATGATCGTCGACCGCCGCAAGATGCGCGAGGAAATCGCGCGCCTCCTGGCGCTGCTGACCCAGCAGCCGGCAGACGCCGTGGCCTGAGGCGGGGAACGGGACTGCGGCTGGCCTGCAACGCGACCGGTCATCGGACGTATGCAGATGTAACGGGTTTGTTATAGTCGAGGTTTCCTTTCCCTCTTTCCGTGGGGGCCGTATCCTGTCCCCGCGGGACAGACGACTTTGACGGCGCCCGCGCGAAGCATCACAGGCAGCCGATCAGATGAACAAAACCGCCCTAGTCGCCGCGCTTCTCGCCCTTGCTTCCTTTTCGGCCCACGGGGCCGATCCCAGCGGTGGCTTCGCCAACGGTGGCTGGAGCGCCCAGTACGGGGTAGGCGGCGGCAACCACCGCGTCACGCTCAACTACGAAACCTCGCCGCTCTGGCACATGAAGCTCGGCTCGACCCGCCTGGAACTCGTGGGCGAACTGGGCGGCTCGTACTGGTGGACCTCGAACGCGCTGCCGGGCTTCGCCCGCCACATGTGGCAGCTCAACGCCGTCCCCATGTTCCGCTGGTGGCCCACCGAGCGCTTCTACGTCGAAGGCGGCATCGGCGCCACGGCCGTCAGCGAGACCAAGTTCCACGACAAGAACATCAGCTCCACCTTCCAGTTCGGCGACCACATCGGCGCCGGCTTCAAGCTGGCCGAGAACATGCGCCTGGGCCTGCGCGTGTCGCACTTCTCCAACGGCGGCATGAAGAAGCCCAACCAGGGCCTGAACCAGGTCCAGCTGAACTTCGCCATGGGGTTTTGATTCCCCCTACGCGCTTGCGCGCGCCCCCCAGGGGGGCGGCACTGGCGGACCGGCAAAGCCGGATCCGCTGCGCCCTGGGCCTAAGCCGATCGCGGATACAAGAGCGGCCTTGCATCATATGCAAGGCCGTTCTTGTTGAGCCCAAGCGGCTGCTAGGCAGTATCGCCGTTCTCCGCCAGCCCGTTGGTACCCCAGGATGCGGTGGATCCGGCTCCGCCGGTCCACCCGCATCGCCCCCTGGGGGGCGCCCGTCAGGGCGTAGGGGGGGGCCTCCCTCACCCTCCGATATAGCTCATTTCTATGCGGCCGGAGCGGGGGGTGTCGGCGGAGCGGCGTTCGGAGTAGTTGTCGGTGCGGGCTTGCCAGATGCGGGCGATGGCGGTGGCCAGTTGGTCGTCGCTGGCGCCGCCGCGCAGCAGGGTGCGCAGGTCGTAGCCCTGATCGGCGAACAGGCACAGGTAGAGCTGGCCTTCGGTGGACAGGCGGGCGCGGGTACAGGATGAACAGAAGGCCTGGGTGACGCTGGAGATGACGCCGACTTCGCCGCCGCCATCGCGGTAGCGCCAGCGCTGGGCGACTTCGCCGGTGTAGTGCGGCTCCAGGGTTTCGAGCGGCCAGCGGGCGCCCAGGCGCCGCAGGATGTCGGCCGAAGGCACGACTTCGTCCATCTTCCAGCCATTGGACGCGCCCACGTCCATGTACTCGATGAAGCGCAGGGTGTGGCCGGAGTGGCGGAAGTGCTCGGCCATGGGTTCGATCTGGTCGTCGTTGAGGCCCTTCTTGACCACCATGTTGACCTTGATGGGCCCCAGACCCGCCTCGGCCGCGGCATCGATGCCATGCAGCACGTCGGCGACGGCGAAGTCGACGTCGTTCATGCGGCGAAAAACCGTGTCGTCCAGCGCGTCCAGGCTGACGGTGACCCGGTTCAGCCCCGCATCGGCCAAGGCGCGCGCCTTGCGTGCCAGCAGCGACGCGTTGGTGGTCAGGGTCAGGTCGAGCGGCCTGCCCGATGGCGTGCGCAGTTCGGCCAGCCGGGCAACCAGGGTCTCGATGTTTTTGCGCAGCAGCGGTTCGCCGCCGGTCAGGCGGATCTTCTCGACGCCGTGGGCCACGAACAGCCGCGCCAACCGCACGATTTCCTCGAAGCTGAGCAGGGCGTCGTGGGGCAGGTAAGGGTAGTCCTTGCCGAAGACTTCCTTGGGCATGCAGTACACGCAGCGGAAGTTGCAGCGGTCGGTGACGGAGATGCGCAGGTCGTGCAGCATCCTGCCGCGTGTGTCCGCCAGTTGGCCGGAGGGCGCGATGAGGTCACTGGCGGCGACGGGAACAGGGCGGCGCGCGCGGTAATCGGTCAGCAGGATGGTCTTTGCGGTCACGGTACGAAGGGGCAGCAGGAGGCGGGACTGGCCCGCCATGTCCTGCAATACTACCCCATGGCACGGGAGGGCTGCGCCGTATCAGGGCGAGGACCCGAAGGTGGTCAGCATGGCCTCGATGTTCCGGGCGCACGCCAGGTAGTCCTGCGTGGCCTGGCACCGCGGATCGTAGTCAAGCACGCTCTGGTTGAAGGCAAGGGCTTCGCTGACCGACTGGTCCTGGTGGATGACGCCGACCACGCGCTTGCCGAAGTCGGCGCGCATGACCTGCAGCACGTCGCGCGCGAGCAGCCGCGAGTTGTCGACCTGGTTGACCACGAAGACGTGGTTGATGAAGTCGGGCCGCTTGACGCAGTAGGTCTGGACCAGGCCTTCCATCATCGGAAGCGTGGCATAGGAAGCGGCGTCGGGCAGCGTAACAATGACGCTCAGCTGTGCCGCCGACAAGGCGGTGCGCATGTAGACCGACGGACCGGGGGGCGTGTCCAGCACGACCACGTCCTCGGCGCCCAGGCCCAGGGCCTGGATGTTGCGGGGCAGCCAGTCGGCGTGCCCGTCAAGGTGGCGCTCGAAGGCTTGCCGGTCGTCCTCGTTGACGGCCCCGTAGGGCAGGACGACGACGCCGGACGAACTGGAGAAGCCGACGTCGCGCCAATCCTGCCCGGCCAGCGTCGCCCGGGACGTGCCCGCGATGCGCCGGGGGTTGTCGCCGAAATGCAGATGCAGGGCGTTCTGGGGATCGAGGTCGATGGCGAGCACGTTGCGGCCACCCTGCTTCAGGGCCGCGCAGAGGTTGGCGGTGGCCGTGGTCTTGCCGACGCCGCCCTTGGCGGAAACGACAGCAATAATCTTCACAGTCGATTCAAACGTTCGAGGAGGGATGCGCTTTTCTTGTCGGCCGAGGTTTGGGCGGCAGGTCGGGCCAGGCGGGTGAAGAGCGCTTGCAACTGGGGTTCCGGTTCCCGCTCCGGAGCCATACGGGCAGCGGTAGTGGAGACGCCGACAGTGGCGCGCGGGTCGGCGGGAGGAGGCGATGCCGGCGGAGCGGACAGATGGGGCTCTATGCGCCCGGCCGGTGACGGGATCGGTTCGGCGGCAGACGGCGCGGCAACCGGCCGGGCGGTCGCGGGCTGGACGGCCGGCTGCGGCGCCTGCGGAGCGTTCCCGAGGACAGGCACGTCCACGGGGGGGCGTTGCGCAGCCTGGTCCGCCTCGATCGAGGCCAGCAGCGGCCAGCGCTCGCGCGATTGGTGGGCTTCGTTGGCGCGACTGATTTCCTGGTACTGGTCAGGCTGGCCGCCGAAGTGCCGGAACAGGTTGGCGATGTCGTCGGATTCTTTCATGTATTCCCCGTTGATCCGCTTGAGAGCATAGGGTATTGCCCAGGGGGCTTCGTACTGAAGGCAACAGTTGTTAACATTGTAACGGGAGAACCCGTTCTTGCCGCCTATGCGTCCCTTAATGATCCCATACGGATTATCGGGTGAAGTCTAATGTTGGCGTTTACTAACTTGCCGCGAAAGGCGCGTCGTTCGCGCCGGATGACCGGGCTGGCCCCACGGGGCGCGGTTTCGCTTTTGCGATGATCGCCTCTGTGCGATGATCATGTATCACGGCCCCGTGTGCCTGGCGCCGATGACGGACTAGCGGTATATCGATTAAAAGAAGCTTGATGTTTGTTCGATTTTTCCATGTCGCCGATGCCTAGAAGGTCCAAGCCCGCCGAGGCCGTACGACAGTTCGCCAATGTCAGCGAACGGGCCATGCTGTTGCGCGAGCTGGGCGTGCTGATCGGCGAGCGCCGGCGCGCCGCTGTCATGGCGCTGGCCTTGCCCTCCGACGCCGCTCCCCACCAGCGTGACGAGATCCTCAGCAAGATCCGCCGTTTCATCCGGGCGGACGACCTGCTTTGCATGCTCGACGACGCCAGCCTGATCGTCGTGTTGCGCGACGTCAACGACAAGTCGGGTGCGATAGGCGCCGCCCAGCGGTTGTTCCAGCGATCCTCGCTGTTGCAGATACTGGGTGCCAGCCAGGGGTCCTCGCTGGCCGCCTTCGGCATCGTCGCTGCCCAGCGACCTGCCCCAGCCTTCCAACGTGTTGCTGCGCGCCCAGCAGGCGGCCCGCTACGCGCTGCGCACCCGTGCGCGCTGGGTGTGCTGGAACGACGGCCCCGAGGACCTGGACGGCGTGCTGATGTCGCGCGAGGACACGCTGGTCACCGAGGTCATGCAGGGCCTGGACCGCGGCGAGTTCGAACTGTTCTACCAGCCCCAGCTCGAGATGCGGACTGGCCGGGTGCGCGGCGTCGAGGCCCTGGTGCGCTGGCATCGCAAGGGCGCCCTGGTCATGCCCAACGACTTCGTGCCCGAGGTCGAGGCGGCGGGGCTTAGCTCCGCGCTGGGCATGTGGGTGCTCAAGCGCGCGTGCCAGCAACTGGCCCAATGGCGCGAGGAAGGCGTGTTCTGTGCCCAGGTGGCCGTCAATCTCAGCGCCGCCCAGTTGCAGGGGGACCTGGCCGAGAGCGTGGGCAGGGTCCTGGAGGAATATGGCATCGAATCGGGCCGGCTGGAGATCGAGCTGACCGAGTCGGCCGAGATTCCCGATCCGGAAGAGGCCGGCACCATCACCCGGCGGCTGGGAGAAATGGGGGTGGGCTTCAGCCTGGACGACTTCGGCAGCGGATATTCCAATTTCCTGCGGCTGCGCTCGGCGCAGTTCGCGGCGGTCAAGCTGGACCGGCAGTTCGTGGCCGGTATGCTGGACAACACCTACGACAAGGAAATGCTGCGCACCGTCATCCAGTTCTGTCGCTCGGTCGATATCCAGACCATTGCCGAAGGCGTCGAGACGCCGCAGCAGCTGGAGGCGCTCAGGCAACTGGGCTGCGATGCCTGGCAGGGTTTCCTGTGCTCGCCCCCCATGGGGGGCGATGCCGTCACCGATTTCCTGCGCCACGCCGACGCCCGCCAGGGCGTCGCGGTCACGCTTTAGCGCGGGCGGTCACAGCAGCGTGGCGGCCAGCCTCGCCTGGTTCTTGCCGCTGCGCTTGGCTTCGTACATCGCGTTGTCGGCCGCCTGCACCAGGCTGTCGCGGTTGATGCCGTGCTGCATGGCGATCGCGGCGCCTATGCTGGCCCCGACGTGGGCCGTGAATGCCTGGCCGTTGCTGGTCAGCCGGTAGGGCGCGCGCAGGATCTCGCACAGGTCGACGCATTTCTGCTGGATCGCGCCGCTATCGGCGGCCTTGCACAGCAGGACGCCGAATTCGTCGCCGCCCAGGCGGGCTACGACGTCCTCGGCGCGCAGCGCGGACCGCAGGCGCAGCGAGAAGGCTTGCAACAGCATGTCGCCGGCCTGGTGGCCATAGCCGTCGTTGACCTGCTTGAAGCCGTCGATGTCCACGTACAGCAGGGCGAACAACTCCTCGTGCCGCTGGGCGCGGCTCAGGAAGCGGTCCAGGGTCTCGATGAACAAGGCCCGGTTCGGCAGCCCGGTCAACTGGTCGTGCGTGGCCTGGTGGCGCATCTGCTCCTCGATGCGGCGCCGTTCGGCGATCTCCACCTGCAACTGCTGATTGCGCTGTTCCAGCGTGGACAGCGCCTGCGCCAACTGCTGGCGGCCGGTTTCCAGTTCCAGGAATACCTTGACCTTGGACAGCAGGATCGAGTCGTTGACCGGCTTGGCGATGTAGTCCACCGCGCCGCTGCGATAGCCCTTCAACTGGTTCAGGTCGTCGGCGAAGGCGGCGGTGACGAAGATGACGGGCGTGTCGCGATTGAGCGGCTCGTTGGACAGCAGGGCGGCGACCTCGTAGCCGTCCATCTCCGGCATGTTGACGTCGAGCAGGATCAGCGCGAAGCGCTGGTCCAGGCAAAGCGCCAGCGCTTCGTTGCCCGAGGTGACCGTGACCAGTTCGGCATCGATCTGCGCCAGCAGCTTGCGCATGGCGAACAGGTTGGCCGGCGTGTCGTCCACGATCAGGATCTTGGGGGTGGGCAGGTCGGTCTTCAAGATAGGCACATCCGGTTGAGTTCGCTCGCGATGCCGGCGAGCGCGAGGCAATGGTCGGCGCCCGCCAGGGAAAGCGCCGCTTCAGGCATGCTGGAGGCTTCCGCTTCCTCCGGGTCTTGCACCAGCGCGATGCCCGCCCGTCGTCGCACGCAGCGCAGTCCGCGGGCGCCATCGTCGTTGGCGCCGGTCAGGATCACGCCGGCCATGCGGTGGCGGTAAGCATCGGCGGCCGATTCGAACAGCACGTCGATGCTGGGCCGAACGAAGCAGACCTTGGGGTCGACGTTCAAATAGAAATATTGGTCGCGCCCGATGAGCAGATGATAGCCCGGCGGCGCGACATAGAGCACACCCGGCAGCACCGGCGCACGCTCCTGCGCTTCCTGCACGGACATGGAGGTGTCGCGGGCCAGCAACTGGCACAGGGAGTCGGCATCGGCAGAGGCCGTATGGATGACGACGACGAACGCGGTCCGGGGGCAGGGGGCCAGGCCGCGCAGCAGGACTTGCAGGGCCCGCAATCCGCCGGTGGAACAGCCGATGGCCACCAGTTCCATCGCATCCCTCCGTCAGGTTGCCCGCACCGATCGGAATATCCGCGCCGGGCCGTCCACCGTGGCGAAGCTGGAGGCGGCCGAGGCCAGCGCGAGGTTTTCCTTGGTGCCCAGGCACAGGAAGCCGCCGCGCACGAGGCTGTCGGCGAACAGGGCCAGCGTGCGGTCCTGCAAGGTGTTGTTGAAGTAGATCAGCACGTTGCGGCACAGGATCAGGTGGGCTTCGCAGAACACCCCGTCCGTGGCCAGGTTGTGGTTGGCGAAGACCACGTTGCGGCACAGCGATTCGTCCAGCTTCACCAGGTCGTAGCGCGCGTGATAGTAGTCGGCCAGCGTGCGGGTGCCGCCCGACTGCTGGTAGCGCAGCGAGGCCGCCCGCGCCTCGCGCACGGGGAAGATGCCTTCCCGGGCCCGCGCCAGGGCGGCGTCGGAAAAATCGGTGGCGTAGATCTGGCTGCGATCGTACAGTCCGGCTTCCTCGAGCAGGATGGCGAGCGAATAGACTTCCTCGCCGTGGGCGCAGCCCGCCTGCCAGATGTTGATACTGGGATACGAGGCCAGGGTCGGAAACACTTTGGTGCGCAGCGCTTCGAACACGAAGGGATCGCGGAACATTTCCGAGACGGGCACCGACAGCCCGTCGATCACCTGGGGCAGGAAGGTGGCATCGCGCAGCATGCGCGAGGTGAGTTCGCCGATGTGCGCGAGGCCATGCTGGCGGACCAGCCCCTGCACGCGCCGCTTGAGCGAGGGGCGCGCGTATTGGCCCAGGTCATAGCCGTGGCGCCGCCGCAGGGCTTCGACGAACAGGTCCAGCTCGATTTCGTCCAGGTCGGGTTCCATGGCGTTCCAGGCGGGCCGCGCTAGCGGTGCAGCCATACTCGCATCATAGACAGCAGCTTGGGAATGTCCACCGGTTTCGGCAGGTAGTCGTTGGCGCCCGAGGCGAGGCTTTTCTCGCGGTCGCCCGGCATGGCCTTGGCGGTGAGCGAGATGATGGGCAGGTGCGCGTGGCGCGGGTTCTTGCGGATCTCTTGCGTGGCCTCGTAGCCGTCCATGACCGGCATCATGACGTCCATCAGGACCAGCTCGATGTCGGGATTCTCTTCCAACTGGTGCAGGGCCTTGCTGCCGTCCTGCGCCATCAGGACCTCCATGCCGCGGCCGCGCAGCGCCTTGGACAGGGCGAACAGGTTGCGCATGTCGTCGTCCACCATCAGGACCTTGCGTCCCTTCAGGTCGTCGTCGCTGCCCGAGGCCGACACCGCGGGCCGCAGCCGCACGCTGTGCAGGAAGAGGCTGACTTCGTCCAGCAGCCGCTCCGACGAGTGCGCGCCCTTTATCACCACGCTGTCGGTGTGGGAGCGTATCCGCAGTTGGTCTTCGCGCGACAGTTCCCGCGCGGAATACACCACCACCGGCGGGCGGGGCTCGACGGCCGACAGTCGTTCAAGGAAGTCGAAGCCTGAGATGCCCGGCAAGCCCAGGTCCAGCACGACGCAGTCGAAGGTCTCGCCGCGCAGCATGGCCAGCGCTTCCTCGGCCGAGCCGGCTTCCGAGATCTCGATGGGCTGGGACGACAGAAGGGTCCGCACCGAGGTGCGCGAGGCCGGATCGTCGTCGATGATCAGCAGCCGCCGGGCCTGGCCTTCGGTCGGCAGCATCAGGCGGTCGATGGCGCCGTTGAGCGCGTCGGCCGACACCGGCTTGGTCAGGTAGCCGGCGGCGCCGGAGTCGCGGGTGCGCGCAGGTTCGTCCAGCGCCGAGACGATGTGCACGGGGACGTGGCGCAGGCCGGGTTCGGCCTTGAGCCGTTCCAGTACGGTCCAGCCGTCCATGTCGGGCAGCATCAGGTCCAGGATGATGCCGGTGGGATGGTGCTGGCGGGCGAGTTGCAGGCCGGCCTCGCCGCCGTGGGCCACCAGGGCCGAGCAGCCCTTGCGCCGGATCATGTCGGCCAGGACGCGCGCGAAGGCCGGATCGTCCTCGATCACGAGGATGGTGGTGTCGCGGGGCGCCGCTGGATCGGCCAGCGGCGTGTCCGGCAGCGTCGTCGTGGCGTTGCTGGTCACGGGCGGAGCTTCGGCCGCGGGCGCCGGTTCGGCCGCGCCGGGCTGGAGCTGCGGCAGCATCACCGTGAAGACGCTGCCTTGTTCGGGCTCGCTGCGTAGTTGGATGTCGCCATGGTGCAGGCGCGCGAGACGGCGGGAAATCGCCAACCCCAGGCCCGTGCCGCCGAACTGGCGGCTGGTGCCGGCGTCGAGTTGTTCGAAAGCGCCGAAGACCTGCGCGAATTTCTCGGGCGGGATGCCGATGCCGGTGTCGTGCACTTCGATCGAGACGGACCGGTCGGCCGGAAAGCCGGGAAGGTCGGCGGCCGGGCGCCGCAGCACCAGCCGGACCTCGCCCGACTGGGTGAACTTGAAGGCGTTGCCGAGCAGGTTGGTCACGATCTGTTCGAGCTTGCCGCCGTCGGCCTGCACCGCGGGCGGCAGCGCATCGCCGATCTCGACGGCGAAGCGCAGGCCCTTGCCTCGCGCCACGTGGTCGAACTGGCGCTTGAGCCGGGCGGCGAAGCCGCGCAGGTCGACCTGTTCGAGCGACAGTTCCATCTTGCCCGCCTCGATCTTGGACAGGTCCAGGATGTCGTTGATGAGGCGCAGCAGGTTGGTGCCGCCTTCGTGGATGATGCGGGCCGATTCGATCTGGTCCTCGCTCAGGTTGCCCTCGCGGTTCTCGGCCAGGTCGTTGGACAGGATCAGCAGGCTGTTGAGCGGCGTGCGCAGCTCGTGCGACATGTTGGCCAGGAAGTCGGACTTGTACTGGCTGGCGCGCGCCAGCGCGTCCGCCTTTTCGGCCGTTTCCCGCTGCAGGGCTTCCAGCAGCGTCTTCTGCTGGTTCAGGATTTCCGACTGCTGGCGCAGTTCTTCGTTGGAGGCCTGCAATTCCTCCTGCTGCGTGCGCAGTTCTTCTTCGGAGGTGCGCAGTTCGGCGGCCTGGCTTTGCGTGCGTTCCAGCAGTTCCCGCGTATGCACCGAGCGCGTGATGTTCTCCAGCGACAAGGCCACGACAGGCAGCAGGGCTTCCAGCAGGCGATGGCGGCGGGCGTCCAGGGGACCCATCAGGCCCAGCTCGATGACGGCCAGGACGTGCTCCATCGACAGGACGGGGATCAGCATCAGGCGGGGAGGAACGGCCTCGCCCAGTCCGGACCGCATGCGCAGGTAATGGCCGGGCACGGCGTCGAGCTCGATCACCCGGGCCTCGCGGGCGCACTGGCCGACCAGGCCTTCGCCCATCCTGAACGGCTGGAGTCCGTCCGCCGGATCGGGCTGATATCCGTAGTGTCCGACCGGATGCAGCGCGTCGTCCTCGCCGCGCAGGTGGAACAGCGCCACGCCCGCGCCCAGTTCGGGGCTGAGCTGCGACAGCAGTGCCTGCGCGAATTCGGTGTGCGAGGTGGCGCGCTGCAAGCGGTCGGCGACCGTTCCCACGCAGTGGCCCACCCAGTTCTGGTCCGAGATGTCGATGGCCATCTGCTTGAACTCGGCCAAGGCCTTGGAGATGGTGCCGATCTCGTCCCGCCGGTCGATTCGAGGCGTCTCGACGGCGTGATCGTGCCGGGCCAGCCGTTCCATGAGTCCGCTCATCAGGCGCAAAGGCTGTGTGATGAGGGTGGCGGACAGCCGCAAGGCGGCCACGCCGCACAGCGCCGCCAGCAGCAGCGTGCCCCACAGCAGCCACTCGCGCTGGGATTCGGACTGTTCCAGGGCGTGTTCGCGCTCTTCCAGTTGCCGACGCGCATAGGCGCCGAAACTGTCCAGCGCCGTGACGATGACGGGGGTGGAGACCGGAGTGCGCACGGTAAGCTGCGACAGAAGCTGCTCGCGCTGGGTGGCCACCTGCGCCGGGGGCTCCTTGGCCAGCCGCCGCAGCTCGGTCAGCACCTGCTGTTCGACATTGTTGCGCCAGGTGGTGTCCAGGCTGCGGATGCTGTCCAGGCGGGTGCTTTGCGCGGCGTCGTTCCGGACCTGCTGCTCGAGGTGGTCGAGCTGGTGGGAGATCGCGGCGTTGGCCGCATCCAGTGTCTTGGTGTCGGGTTCGCCCGAACTCAGCAGCAACTGCCGCAGTTCGGACTGCCGCTGGTACAGAATCCGGCTGGTCTGCTCGACCTCGCGCAGCAGGTTGACCGTGGTACTGAACGCCGCCCGGTTCTGCTTCTCCTGTTCCAGGACCAGCGACGTGCCGATGCTGGAGATGATGAACAGGGTCAGCAGCGAGCCCACCAGCAGGGAGACCTTGCCGGTCAGCGGGATGTTCCCCAGCCATGAGTTCTCGAGGGTCTTCTTGCTGGACATGGAGGGGATATCCCGTAGGGCAGGCCAAGCCGCCATTCTAGGCGTTGCGGCCGGGCTCGGGCAGCTTTGTGGTGATTTTGCGGCACTGCCGCGGCAGGCGTCCGTTCAGCGCGCCGTGGGCCAGCAGGCCGACCAGCAGTCCCCAGAACGCGCCGCCTATGCCGAACATCGTGATATTGGCGGCCGACGCCAGGAAGGTGATCAGCGCGGCTTCGCGCGTCCTGGGCTCGGCCAGGGCGGTGGCCAGGCTGCCGCCCAGGGTGCCCAGCAGCGCCAGGCCCGCCAGCGTGGTGATGAAGGTGGCGGGGAAAGCCATGAAGACGGCGGCCAGCGTCACGCCGAACACGCCGACGAGGATGTAGAACACGCCCGCCGCGATCCCGGCGATCCAGCGCCTGGACGGGTTTTCGTGCGCTTCCCGGCCGGTGCAGATCGCGGCCGTGATCGCGGCGACGTTGAAGGCGTGCGAACCGAACGGCGCCATCAGCAGCGATCCCAGCCCGGTGGCGGTCACGATGGGATTGGCGCTGGTCTTGAAGCCGTCGTTGCGCAGCACGAGCATGCCGGGCATGTACTGGCCGGTCAGCGTGATCAGGAACAGCGGCAGCGCGACGCTCAGCAGGGCATTCAGCGAGAATGCCGGCATCGTCGGGATGGGGGCCGCGAATTTCAGTTCCAGTCCGGACAGGTCGACGCGGCCCTGCGCGAGCAGGAACGCCAGCCCCGCCACGAGGATGCCCACCACGGCGTAGCGCGCGGTGCAGCGCTTGAGCGCGACGTAGGCGACGATCAGCAGCCCGGCCAGCCACGGGTCGACGCTCAGTCCGCCGAATGCCTGGATGCCGAATTGCAGCAGGATGCCCGCCAGCAGCCCGGCTGCCACGCCGGGCGGGATGAACCGTATCACTTTCTCGAAGCAGCCGGACAGGCCCAGTACGACGAAGGCGGCGGCCGACACCAGGTAGGCGCCCACCGCTTCCGGGTAGGGCGTGGTGGCCAGGGCCGTGACGAGAAAGGCGGCTGCCGGCGTGGACCAGGCGGTGATGATGGGCTCGCGGTAGATCCAGCTCAGCAGGCAACCCGTCACGCCGACGCCGATCGACACCGACCATACCCAGGAGGCGGTCAGCTCCGGGCTCAGGCCGGCGGCGCGGGCCGCCTGGAACACCAGGATGAAGGTGC